>Ga0209373_10000018_pt1 | contig 468480 bp, 431 predicted proteins | sample Higcelweek5metaG_FD_187173 | JGI IMG/M metagenome (GOLD analysis project Ga0209373, IMG submission 187173) | Freshwater pond sediment microbial communities from the University of Edinburgh, under environmental carbon perturbations - High... | ecosystem: Environmental > Aquatic > Freshwater >...
ACAGCAGTTCTTTTGCGTGCTGTCAAGGGTGGTGCTAAGCTACCACAACCTATACGACCGACCATTTTTATGGTTCATCTGAGCTTTTTTCTTTTCTCAATTTTTTCATAGTTCATTTGACACTATCCAACAATTCTAGGTACTTTAAACATTCCGTTCTTCTGTCCAGGAGCATTTGCTAATACCTGATCACGGATATCTGTATTGGTAACAATATCTTCACGCATACAATTCGTTACTGAAAAAACATGACTCATTGGTTCCACATCTGAAGTATCAATTTCACTCATATGATCAATATAATCAAGCATTTTCTCCATATCCTTCTTGGCCGTTTCTTTTTCTTCACCACTTAAATCAAGCTTTGCTAAAATTCCTACATACTCAATTGTTTCATCTGTAATTCGATTGGACATTTTTATTCCTCCTTGTTACGGCTCTAGTCTTGATAAGTCCCTTGGAAATAAGGTCGTTTCACGAACATTATCTTCATTTAATAATTTCATAGTAAAGCGCTCTAATCCAATTCCTAATCCGCCATGTGGTGGCATTCCATGTTTAAACGCCATTAGGTAATGCTCCATTCCTTCTGGAGTCATCCCTCTTCTTTCAATTTTTTCCATGAGTGCCTTGTAATCATGAATTCGCTGCCCACCCGTTGTGATTTCCATACCTCTGAATAAACAGTCAAAACTAAGCGTATAGGTTGTATCATCTGGATCTTCCATCGCATAGAATGGTCTCTTTTTGCTTGGGTAATGTGTTACAAACACAAAATCAGCACCGTATTCTTCTTCAAACAGCTTACTAATAAGCACTTCTTCTTCTGGCTCTAAATCATAAGGATTGCGAATCGTTCTTTGATATTTCTCAGAAACCATTTTCTTCGCTTCATCAAAACGAACACATGGAATATCCGTTACTTTTGGAAGCGTTACTCCTAAAATCTTCAATTCTTTTTGATAGTCTTTTTCAAGCATTTTAATCATTGCCTGCAAAGCGCCCGTTTCCATCTCCATGATATCTACAAAGGAATCAATATATCCCATTTCAAAATCAAGAGATGTATACTCATTCAGATGTCTCTTGGTATTATGCTTTTCAGCACGAAATACTGGCGCAACTTCGAATACGCGATCATAAACGCCCACCATCATTTGCTTATAAAACTGTGGACTCTGCGCTAAAACTGCAGGCTTTTTGAAGTAGTCAAGTTTAAAGATGTTGGCTCCACCCTCAGCCCCTTTTGAGCCGATTTTAGGTGAACGAATTTCAGTGAACCCTTGTTCAAATAAAAATTCTCTATAGCCACGAACTAAACCTTCCTGAATTTTAAATACGGCACGTTCACGAATATTACGAAGTGCAATTGGTCTTAAATTTAACTTTGTTTCTAGCGTTGTATTCATTTTCCATTTATGAATGGGAATTGGCATTGCTTCCGCAGGTTCTGAAAGAATTTCAACATGATTCACAATGATTTCAATTCCATTTGGTGCTTTTTCATTTTTAACAACCGGACCTGATACAATTAGAGTTGCTCCTTCTTTCAGCGGCTCCATGTTGATCGTACTGCTTGAATGATCTACAACACACTGCAATAATCCTTCACTTTTTCGAAGCACAATAAACGTAACATTTCCCATGTCTCGAACTGTATGTATTGCTCCGTTTACAAACACCTCGCTTGTTGTTTCACCCAACTGAATCAATTGACTGATTTCCAATGTACTTTTTGGTCTTACTCCATTTAATGTCAACATAATCTTCTCCTCCATTCTAATCGTCTCATGGATTTTTATATACAAAAAAGTCCCGAGACAATAAATTGTCTCGGGACGGATCATCTAATCCGCGGTACCACCCGCATTGAGAAAGCTATATATGCTTCTCCACTCTTTCCTTTAACGCAGGATAACGAACAACTTTAAATCTCAAGGACGTTCAAATTGTCAGCTCCCGAGTGTTCCCATTATTACTATCCACAAATAGTGCTCTCAGTCGGTGACACTATATTCCTGTCGTTTCATGTGTAATAAGAGTCTCGTTCATAGCTTTTAGCTAGTTCACATACTATCACATTGTATAATCGAATGCAAGTATTTTATTGTATGGTTATTGGAAATTCAGCAATAACTTTACTCTCATCCTTTGCTGTGACGCGAATGATTACTTCTCCCGCACTAACACCAACAACCTTTCCACTCGAACTAATGGTAGCTATTGTAGGATCAGAAGATGAATATGTCACTCCTTTATTATTTGCTGAACTTGGCAATACTTTATTGGATAAGACCATACTCTTGCCTACCATCAAACTTCTTGTATTCGAAAGTATCACAATTTCTTCTACTTCTTGGATTACACTGACTAAGCAAATTGCACTTTTGCCTGATCCATCAAGTGCACGCACATGAATCAATGCCGTTCCCTTACCCATTGCAGTTACCAAACCGTCTTGATTTACTTTTACAACTTTTTCATTGCTTGAAGTGTATAGAAGTTCACAATCAAGTACTTCTTTTGTCTTTGCTTTATCAGAAAAGATCCTCGCACTTAGCATTTGCGTTGGTTGATGATTCTCCTTTGTCATTGCAAGTTTCATCTTAGGCTCACTCAATTGTATTGCATATGCACTTTCAATTACCTTTACATCAAAGGTTATAACACGGTTTCCATCTTTACTTGCACACTCGATTGTGGCTCTTTCACCCGGTTTCGCCGTTTTTTTGAGATAGATTACACCATTTTTCACCAGTACATTTCCACTAACGCTGCCTACACTCCATACAACACTTCGGTCACTTGCATGTTTACTTGTCACTGCATTGACTTTCAATTGTTTTCCAACTCCAATCACAAGATCAGAATCTTCCTCAATTGGAAGTTTGTAAGAATCATAATATAACTTAAGATCTGTAACAAGCTGACGAACAGTTACTTTACAAGTTGCCGATTTTCCCGTTCCATCCAACAACTTACAGGTAATGGTTGCGCTTCCTTTGCCAACTGCAACTAAGGTTCCATCGCCCGAAACAGTCACAACCTTTGGATTTGAACTTGTGTATTTAAGCATTGGCTTTGAATTACCATATCCTGTTATAACTGCTTCTATTTTTTCAGTGGAATTCGCCAAATCCCCACCTAATACTAATTCAACTTTATTTCCACTTAATGTAATGCTTACTGCACTTGGTACGATTTGTACAACTCCTTCCATCGTAACATTTCCATCATAACTTGAGCACGTTACGATTGCCTCCCTATTCACAAGCGTAACATCGTTTAAAACAGATATTTCGCCCGTTTTTGAGATTTGAACACCCGCATTTCCGCTAACACTATAGCGAACTCTTTGATCACTTGCCAATCGATCTGTTGACCCGGTCAACTTCACTTTTTTACCTGGTGCAATCTGTATTCTAAAATCATTTGATAATTGTTCTTTATTATCCCCATTAACGATTTTTAGTTCCTGAGCAAGTTGAATCACTTGGACTTTACACAACACACTCTTTTTGCTACCATCGGCCAATAACACACGAACTGTAGCCGTACCTTTTCCAACACCACTAATCGTATGGTCATCTACTACTTTAACTACTTTAGGGTTGGAACTTGTTAAAACATAATCGGGTTCCAAAAATCCCAAAGAAACTGCTTCGTATTCTGGTACTGTCGTATTGATACTGACTGATTCTTTTCCCTCATTACCACCAAGAATCAGTTGATAATTTACTTGGTCGAGTTGAATTCCCGCTGTTGTTGGTGCAACACACACATTAAACACGCGCATTCTGGACATATCCTTTGACATGCAACTTACAGCAATCATGGTTCCTGGCTCTGCATTGCCAGAAATCGTAATCTTACCTGTCTTTGAAACTACAATACCCGTCCCAGTATCAAATGCATCAAACATAACGCCCTTATTAGAAGCATCTTTATCGGTAGTTCCAGACAATTGAACCGCTGCGTTTTTAACAATGTAAACTGTATCCATCTCATGAACCAACTCTTTTGTTGCAACATTTCTGACAATAACCTCTTTTGCCATTTGTGTAACTGTCACTTTACAAGTCGCATATTTTCCTGACTGATCTGGTGCTTTAGCACGAATGAGTGCTACTCCTTTTTTGTGAGCCGTTACAACTCCACTTTGGTCCACCGTTGCGACTCTCGTATCAGAGCTAGACCAAACAGCCATTTTACCAGTATTACCAGAATCAATTGTAGCATTCAGTGTTGCGATTGCTTCCTCTGGATTGACACTTAATTTTAGTTCTAACTGGCTCTGACTCATTTGTACTACAGTGGCTTTTGGTGTCGGCAAGACATAGAAGTATCGTTCATACCGTTCTCCACCATAATATGCACTAACACGAATTTGAACTTCGTTTGCTGATATACTGCTAACTGCCTCAATTACTCCATCTTTACTTAATTTTATCGTTGGATCATTGGATACAAGTTCCCAAATTAGCGTTCCTTTTACCAAATCCGACATACAATATACTTTTGGTTTGATTGGTGTCTTTGGATTTAGCAAAATTGTATTTGCTGATGTTGCAATTGTATCTTTGTCGCCTAATTCTATTGTTTGATTTGAAAATGGGTTTACTATTTGAATTAGCTCTTTTACTTCAAATGCAATGCTTTTTGTAACTGCATTATAGTTTTCATTCCCTGAAACAGATAGGTGAATCAATGTTTTACCTGTCCCATTCACTTGCACCTGTCCATTTTGTGAGACAGATACGACTGCTTCGTCATCCACTCGATAGGTAATGTCACCACTGTCACAAGTCGCATTCAATGACAAGCTTCCCATTTCTAGTGGAATTTGATAAGATGCCTGATCCACATGAATGATCTGATTTGCTTTATGAATCGTGAAAAGCACCTCATTTGTTCCAGCATAATCTCCCATTCCTTTTACAATTACGGAAGCGGTTCCAGCATTTACATTATTTGCGTAGGAAACAGTATAATCTTGATTTGGTATAAGCGTCTTATAATTATAAACCACCTCAACCGATGGCTCTATTGTTTCACCCGAATACGTGTCATCCGTGATGCCTTTCACTTTAGCATTTGCAATGTTATAAAATCCCCAAGAATCTAGTCCGATTTGCACTACTTCACTTACATTTCCACTTTGATCCATCATGCTTATATAAATCACTTTTGCATCTGGGTCTAAATTACTTAAAGAAAACGAATTACTTCCCTGCTTACAGGTTCTAGAATTACTACTAACACTTTCTAATTGACTGTTTTCACTAACATTCACTACGCTGTACTCATAAAATCCTGCTTCTGAAGCCTGGAATGAAACTCTCGCCGTTGCATTGGATAGTCTAAGTGCCGTTGCATTCATAATCACTGGTGCAATGGTATCGATTACTTCAACATCCACATCAACAGTTTGAGGATTATAGTTCGCATTTCCTGCTGCTGTTATATGAACGATTGTTTCCCCAACTTTTACTGGTTGCAAAACACCAGCATTTGTTACTGTTACAACATTTACATCTTCGCTCGTACAGGTTAGGGCTCCAACTCGATTCTCGATATTCAGTGCCTGTGAGCCATCCGTTCTTTGCATTATGATTGAATTTGGTGAAACACTCATGGCTTGATCTGCTTTTGCAATTGTAAATGTTTTCTCTAAGACACCTGTATACTTGTCCATTCCGGTAACGACTACTTTTGCTGTTCCAGCATTTACATTGTTTTGATATTGAAGTGTATAATCCTCGTCCTCAACAAGTAGCATATTACCCGATACCGTATCTATAGAAACCGTTACACTTGGAGTCTTTGGTGTTCCATCATATACTTGGTTCGAGATGTTGGAAACTTGTCCAGTTGTGATACTCGTTTTACCTCCAGTGCTCGTGCCATCCCATCCAGCAATTCTTGCGAATAAGTAGCAAGCAGCATATGCTTTCATATTGGCATTCAGAGGTTGCGAATGCGCGGAACCGCAATGATACCACTCTACATTTTCGCTATGGCTATTCTGCCAATCTGATGCCCAGTTTTTATCCTCATTGTCCACATATCCATTACCATCGGAGTCATAATCACAACCATCCGTTGCACCCTTATCTAAATAGTAATTTCCGTCTGGATCATAACTTTCAATATCTGCAAAGTCTAGGAGCAACTTTCCATTTGTTCTACAATAATCTCGAATTTGATTGTTTCTAACATTTAAATTTCCATTTACACCACTTCCATCTAAATGCCCAGTCATGTAAATAAACTTCACATTTGGATAATCATGTTCTAACGAAGCCATTGCGTTTAGATAGGCATTGATGCTAGATTCTGAAGAACCACTCACCTGCCCACACCAGGACCACATCACAACATCTACTCCTGGATTGTTCTGTAAATAAGTTCTTGTAATCGTTGGCCAATTCGAATTTCCCAAATCGGTTTCATAGTGGTCGTCGATAGGCTGATTAATCGTATATCCCACTGGACTTGGATTTTGGGCGGAAAATGTAGCTAGTCCATTCACCCCATCTGCCACCTGGCTTCCATGAGATGTATGTACATAATAAATCTGTAGATTAGCTGCTGCGTCCATCCACTCTTTGGGGATGTTCTTCAAATCCCCCAAGGTTGCTACCTCATGATCCGCAATGATTGGCGTGCTCGCGGCTTGTACCTCTAACTTAACCGCGCTTGACATCATCGATTGAAGCACCATTCCAACAACTAATAACTTTGCAATTCCTTTTTTAATTTGTTTCCATCCCATGCATCCCATCCTCATTTCTCCTTTGCAAAATTTATCTACTTTTCACAAAGCACACTTGGAAACCAAGCGTTTTTATGTGCATTAATTATACTCTAATAAGGTATAATTATCAATGAGGATTTGTATGACATTTCAATTATTTAATAATATGCTTCTGATAATAGTTCTATAAACTCTTCTTTATAGGAGTCATCATAATCCGCCTTTTTCAGCTTCTTAATAATTGTTCGAATCTCTTGTTGAAGATTATTCTCTTCGCCATTATAGTAACTACCATTATCTTCTAACAGTAAACCAAACTGTGCTACACTGGTTGCAAATACAAAATCATCCGATGGATTTTTCTCGCTTTGAGTACCTTTCACAGGTACCTCAAAAATATTTGCTTCGTCCGTATCAATATTTTTGTAACTAATCTTCACATTGCAGCACTCGGCATCTTTGGATAAGCCACTGGAATTTGTTTTATAATTTTTACTTTGATATTTTAACGGAATCTCCGTTGAACCAGTTGGAACAATTTCATACAGTGCCACGACACAATGTCCATATCCTAGTTCGCCAGCATCTTTTTTCTCATCATAGAAATCTTGTGCTTCCAACAGTCTTGTTTCATAACCAATCAGTCTGTACTCTTTTATTTGTTCTGGATTAAATTCCACCTGCATTTTTACATCTTTTGCAACGATTGATAAGGTTGACGAAATCTCCTCTACTAGCACCTTATAGGCTTCCTTCTCTGAATCAATATAGGAGTAATTTCCATTTCCAGTATCTGCCAACGATTCCATCTTCTGATCTTGATAATTGCCATTTCCAAAGCCCAAAATCGAAAGGTAAACACCTGTATCTCTTTTCTCTGCGATAAACTCTTTCAATTCTTCATCGCTCGTAATTCCCACGTTCAAATCCCCATCTGTTGCCATAATAACACGATTATTACCGCCTTCAATAAAGTAATCCTGTGCGAGCTCATACGCTGTAATAATGCCATCACTTCCGTTCGTTGATCCACCGGCATTTAAACTCCAAAGTGTGTCCATAATTTTTCTTTTTTGATTTCCTTTTACACCTTCTAAAAGCACTTCATCATTTGAAGCATATGTCACGATTGAAACGCGGTCTTCACTCGTCAACTCATTTGACAACATCTCAAATGCTTGCTGCAAAAGTGGCAATTTATCTTCATCACTCATAGAACCAGATACATCCAATAGGAACACTAAATTTGATGGCTTTCTTTCAAAATCGTCTGCTTCCTTTGTCTTCATACCCACCATCATTACTTTGCTTTCATCATTCCAAGGGCAATCCCCAATTTCTGTATAGATGGAAAACAGTTTGTTACGACTTGGTGCTTTAAAATCATAATCAAAGTAATTCAGCATCTCTTCAATTCGTACTTCACTTGGATCAATGCCCGAGAGTGAGTAACCACTCAATAATTTTTTGCGTATATTGGCATAGGATGCAGTATCTACATCCAGCGAAAAGGTTGAAAGCGGCTCCTCATATACCATCTTAGTTTCTTTTTGCACTTGATTGCGTTCCTCAAATTCCTCTTTGTCACTACTGGGAGACACCTGTGAACTTTTATTTAATGCAGACTCTACAACTTGCTCATCTGCTGCTTCTGCGTATTCATATCCAGTACCCGTTTCATTGCTATATTCTTGTACTTCTGCCTCCATGCTTTCTGTTGCCTCAACGCTTTCTGTTGCTTTTGCTGCGTCCCAATCTTGGGATGAGTCTTCATATTCGTAGACATCATCATCGTACGCGCTTTCCTGACTTGCATCCTTTGCGCATCCGGTTACCATACCTAATACCAATGTAATGCTTAATCCAACTGCTACCCACTTTTTTAAATTTTTCATAAATAAAACCCTCCCACCTAATATCCAGTTTATAGAACAACTACTTGATATATTAGATACGAAGGATCCTATTCTTTTTTATGGGATTTTTGAAATATTTTTTTTATTCTTGATAAACTAACGAATCAATAATCATCGGTCCATCTTCTTGTTCTTCAAATGTCACAACATAATTTTTTCCTTCAATCATCACTGGGAACTCATCATTAAAAATGCATAATGGAATCTCATATCCAGGTGCAAAGTGATTCGCAGGATCCGTTATTACAACTCCATAATAAATTACTTCTTCTCCAGTATTTTCAATACGTCCCACTTGAATGGTAATGTTTTCATATAAAACTACATTCGGTTCTGCCATTCTCTTCTCGCTTGCCACGCTGGAAGCTTTTACCTCATCACTCTGTGGTGTCTCCTGAGTTGCAGATGCTTCTTCAACCGCATCGTCTTTCATTATTTTTTCATCGATTCCTTCCGATCCAAGTGCTTGATCAGACGCATTGGAAACTGCCATTTCCGGTTCACTCTCCATCGCTTCGGTTACTTCTGCTTCGGTTGCTTCTGCCGTCTCAGCCATATCATATTCTGAATCAATATACATGTCTGCCGATTTACTTTGCGCTCCATTAAATAAAACAATTGGAACTGCAATCAGTGCGAGCATGATACTCGCTGCTAAGGTTACAATCATGGTAATCGTTTGTTTTTGTTTGCTTTTTCTTTTCGTAGTGGTTCTTCTTTGAATTGTCTCTGGAGTTGTAGATTTTTCTGGTAATCTAGATTCAATACGATCCCACAGATCTGGTAATTGCTCGTTGATCTGCTGTTTATATTCTTTTTCAAAAGAATTACTCATATCCACACCTCCTTAATTTTTTCATTGCATTTTGATATTTCCACGTCACTGTTCCCATGGGCTGATTACAAGTTTTTGCAATTTCCTTAAAGGTCATATCTGCTAACACTTTCAGCTTGACAATCTCTTGTTCACCCTCCGAAAGCGTACTCAGCGCCTTTTGCAAAGATAGATTTCCAATGACTTCTTCTTCCACTTGATCCTTGGCTTTTTCTTCCTTAGATGCATCTGAAAAGTCAGTCATTTCTTCTTTTCTGTATTTACGAATATAATCAATTGCCATGTTTTTAATAATTCGAATCATCCACGCTTTATGTCCATTTCCCTCTTTAAACCGGTCTGCAATCTCCCATAACTTGATAAAGAACTCACTTGTAATGTCTTCCGCATTTTCCTTATTTTTTAATACATCAAGTGCAATGGTATACACGAGAGGAAGATATGCTTCATAGATTTCCTTAAGCGCAGTCTTATCGCCCCTTTGTATGCGCTTCATGCATTGTTCAAACTGCTTATCGCTCACCTGCTCTCCCTTCCGGAAAACCTGTCTACTATTAGTACGATTTTCCCTTTCGATTTTTATGGTAAAACTATAAAAAATAAAAAAAGACACATTGTTTAGAGACAATGTGCCTTACTACCCATTAAAGTTTTTTGATACGCTCAATGGCCTCAACCGTATTTTCATAACTGCCAAATGCTGTCAATCTAAAATAGGTTTCTCCACTCGGACCAAATCCAGAACCAGGTGTTCCAACAACATTCGCTCGTTCCAATAAATAATCAAAAAATTCCCAACTTGTCATGCCGTTTGGCGCTTTTAACCAAATGTATGGTGCATCCACTCCACCAGACACTTCATAACCAGCTTGGGCAAGTCCTGATTTAATGTAGTGAGCATTTTTCATATAATAAGCTACTTGCTCTTGTAATTGTTTTTTTCCTTCTACGGAATATACAGCTTCACCAGCTTTTTGAACAATATAAGGTGCTCCATTATATTTTGTTCCATGCCTTCTAGCCCATAGTGAGTGAAGTGCCACACCACCCACCACCAAATCTTTAGGAATCACAGTGAATCCAAGACGCACACCTGTAAATCCAGCATTTTTGGAAAATGAACGTAACTCAATTGCACAAGTTCTTGCTCCCTCACACTCATAAATAGAATGTGGAACATCCGGTGTGCTAATGTATGCTTCATATGCTGCATCATAGATGATAACTGCATTATGCTTATTTGCGTAATCAACCCACTCTTGCAATCTACTTTTCGTAATCGTTGCTCCAGTTGGATTATTTGGAAAACAAAGATAAATCAAGTCTGGAACTTCTTTTGGTAATTCAGGTGCAAAATTTGTTTCTTTTAAACATGGCATGTAAATTACATTGCTCCATACTTCTTTTTGTACATCATAAGTACCTGTTCTTCCAGCCATAACATTGGTATCTACATAAACTGGATATACTGGGTCACACACAGCTATTTTAGTGTCTTTCGCAAAGATTTCCTGAATGTTTCCAGAATCACATTTTGCTCCATCTGAAACAAAAATTTCATCTGCTTTAATATCGCACCCAAGATTCTCATAATCATTTTTTGCAATTTTAGATCTTAGAAATTCATACCCTAAATCAGGTGCATATCCCTTAAAGGTTTCTGCAACTGCCATCTCATCCACCGCTTTATGCAACTGCTCAATAATCGCTGGTGCTAAAGGCTGCGTTACATCTCCAATACCCAAACGGATAATTTTCTGATCTGGATGATTGCTCGTAAATTCATTCACCTTTTTGCCAATTGTACTAAACAAATAACTCCCTGGTAATTTTAAATAATCTTCATTCACTTTTAACATATTTGTAACCATGCCTTTCTATATTTTCTTACTATATCTTATCTATTTCACCATCAAATACGGTCACTGCAGGACCCGTCATATAGATTCGGTTATCTTCGCGGTTCCACTCTACTTCAATCTCACCACCAAGTACATGAACTGTTATTTGATTATTGGTTTTATGATTCAATACACAAGCCACACAAGTTGCACAGCAGCCAGTTCCACAAGCAAGCGTTTCACCTGTTCCTCTTTCCCATACTCTCATATCAACATTAGACTCATCGATTACTTTGACAAATTCTGCATTGATACGATTTGGAAAAAGACTGTTATGTTCGAACAACGGACCGATCTTATCTAATTCAAGATTCGCTACTTCCTCCACAAAAACAACTGCATGGGGATTTCCCATAGAAACGCAGGTCATTTCATAAGAATTTTGAAGAATTTCAATCTTCTTAGCAACCACCTGTTCATCTTCAGAAAGTACTGGGATTTTCTTAGCTTCTAAAATCGGTTCACCCATATCCACTCGTACCTTATCTACTTTACCATTTTTTACAAATAATTCAAGATATTTTATGCTTCCCATACTTTCTACTTGAATTTTTGTTTGATTGGTTAATTTATAATCATATACATATTTCCCAACACAACGAATTCCATTTCCACACATTTCGGACCTAGAACCGTCTGCATTATACATTTCCATCTCAAAATCTGCGATGGTCGAAGGATTAATAAAAATCACTCCATCTCCACCGATTCCAAAGTTTCGATGACTTACTTTTTGAACAAAAGATGGCTTATCTTCAATCGTCTCCACGAATCCATTGATATAAATATAGTCATTCCCACATCCATGCATTTTCGTAAATTTTATCTTTTCACCCATTCTTTGTTCCTCCCTCTATTGATAAGACTCAAGAACTTTTCTGGCCATATCCACAATATTGGTACCAGAATCCATACTCCTTTTTTGAATATAGCGATGTGCCTCTTCTTCCGTCATATCATTCTGAAGCATTAAACACTTCTTTGCTTCTAAAATAAGTATCTTGTCATCTTCATTTCGTTCTTTTGGCTTAGATTTTTCCTTTTTACGCTTATATGCCATCGTTTTTGACATCAAATCCACGGTATCAAGTAATTCTTGAACCTTTAATGGCATATTGAGGCACACAATATCTGTACCCGCCAAACCCGAACAATTTGCTTTTGAAGCCATAAGCAACATTTCGAACCCTTTTGGCAATGAATCATATAGTTGTGAGTATATCATATCTGCCATTTTATATCCACATATTACAACTCCATAATCCAAAAAATCCATTGCACTTAATGCCTGAGCTGCGGATGTGTAAATACCAGCAACCTGATGCCCATTTCTCACTAATACGTTTTTAATTGTCTTTGCATCTTCTATTTTTGGAAGAATCACAATAATACTGGTCACACACACACCTCCTTCGCCTGACTGATTAAAATACCTTTCTATGAGAAGGTGATTCTAGTATTTGAGTAAGTATTTGTTCAATTCCCACTCTCCCACCTGGGAAATGTAATCATTCCATTCACGTTTTTTGGATTCAATATAGTTGCGTGCAACATATTCTCCTAATACATCTACCATTAATTTGTCCTTTTCAAACTCTTCAATTGCATGTTCTAGTGTTTCAGGCATGCTATCCACACCCATACTCATTAGTTCTTCCATAGACATCTTGAAAATGTTTTGATCAATACTTGCCGGTGGAAGTATTTGATTTTCGATTCCGTCTAATCCTGCTTGCAAACATACTGCCAACGCTAAATATGGATTTGCACTTGGATCAGGACATCTTAATTCCACTCTTGTAGCTGAACCTCTTGCATAGGGAACCCGAAGCATCGCTTTTCTGTTTTTTGTACTCCAAGACACAAAAACCGGCGCCTCGTTCTCTTTTCGAAGCCTTTTATATGAATTAATGAGTGGATTTGTAATCAAAGCCATTGCCTTAACATGCTTCATTAAGCCTCCAATAAAATAGAGCGCTTCTTTACTTAATCCATACTCTCCACTAGGATCATCAAAAATATTTTGACCATTTTTTGACAAAGACATATTTAGATGCATTCCGGATCCATTGCTGTCATTCTTTGGTTTTGGCATAAATGTTGCATGTAGACCATGTCGTTTTGCAATCGTCCTTACTGTCATTTTGAATGTCATAATACGATCCGCCGTCACTAACGCTTCATCATACTTAAAGTCTATTTCATGCTGTGCTGGAGCAACTTCATGATGTGAAGACTCTACACTGAATCCTATTTCCTCCAAATTCAACACAATATCTCTTCTAGCATTTTCGCCAAAATCCATTGGTCCTAAATCAAAATAACTTGCTTGCTCATGTGTAATCGTCGTTGGTAATCCATCCTCATCCGCATGAAATAAATAGAATTCACATTCTGGCCCAACTGCAAATTCATAGCCCAATTGATTCGCTTTGGCAATCGTTTTTTTCAATAAATATCGTGGGTCAGCATCAAAAGGCTTTCCATCTGGAGTGCACACATCACAGATTAGTCTTGCCACACTGCCTTGTGGTCTCCAAGGGAATACTGTAAACGTAGAAAAATCTGGCTTTAATCGCATTTCGCCTTCATCATCTCTATAAAATCCCTCAATTGCACTAAAATCAAACATGCAATCATTATTAAGTGCTTTTTCTAATTGCCTTGCAGTAATCGCAACATTTTTAAAATTACCAAAAATATCCGTGAACTGTAAACGGATAAACTCAACCTCGCGCTCCCTTACTTCTTCAATAATATCTTCCTTTGTTCTATTGTTCATACTATATTCCTCTCTTTCTATGTTGTAAGTGCTATTGTTTATCAAATATATCTACCATTCTATAAAAATAGGCGTCCTTACCCCGCTTCTAGTAAGAACACCTTTGTTCCTGTATATCATAACAACTACATTTCTTGTTTGTCAATTCAAATCCACTAATTGTTCTAACCAGATCCTTGCACATGCATCGGATGGCATCCGCAAGTCCCCCCTTGGTGAGACTGCTACCGTTCCTACTTTTGGCCCATCCGGAAGACAGGAGCGCTTAAACTGCTGTGAAAAAAATCTCTGATAAAAAATCTGAATCCACTTCTTGATTTCCTCATTCGTATACATTCCCTGAAAGGTCTTACATGCAATTCGATAGATTTTATCTGGTGGATAATGAAATCGCATCATATAGTACAAAAAGAAATCATGTAGTTCATATGGTCCTACCAAATCTTCTGTTTTTTGCGATATATCCCCATCAATTGGCGGGAGTAGCTCTGGGCTAACAGGAGTATCTAGTACATCACTGAGTATATTTTGCAAGGTCTCATCATTGGTATCATCCGCCACATATTGAACCAAATGACGTACTAAGGTCTTTGGTACACCAACATTTACTGCATACATTGACATGTGATCTCCATTATAGGTCGCCCACCCAAGAGCAAGCTCGGATAAGTCACCCGTTCCAATCACGAATCCCTGATATTTGTTTGCCAAATCCATTAAGACTTGAGTTCTTTCCCTTGCTTGCGCATTTTCATAAGTAATGTCATGTAGTAGCAAATCATGTTCAATATCTTGCAAATGCAGTTTTACCGACTGCATAATATTAATTTCTGTCAAATGTACGCCTAGCACTTTTGATAACTTAATTGCATTTTGATAAGTTCTGCTTGTGGTCCCAAAGCAAGGCATCGTGATTGCCATAATTCCTTCTCTCGGAAGCTTTAATAAATCAAATGCACGAACTGCTACCAACAACGCAAGCGTAGAATCTAGTCCCCCAGACAATCCCAGAATAACCGTTTTAGAATTGGTGTGCTCAAGCCTCTTTTTTAGTCCGTGGGCCTGAATCGACAGAATTTCTTCGCACCTTCTTTGCTTTTGCATTGGATCACCTGGAACAAAAGGAGCTTTTGGAAATTCTCTACACAATTTAATGTCCTTTTTCCCAAGGTTAAACGGTATCACTTGATAGTTTTGAGGATTCGTTGAAAAAATATTATTTCTTCTTCTCTCACTCCGTATACGTTCAATATCCAAATCGGAAACCAATGTTTCTGCGCAGTACTGCCTGCTCTTTGCAAGAATACGTCCATTTTCTCCAATGAGACTATGACCAGCAAACACTAAATCCTGGGTAGATTCACCTTCGCCTGCACAAGCATAAATGTATCCACACATCAATCTTGCACACGTCATTTTAACCAAATCTTCACGATAAGAGTCTTTTCCAATCACTTCATTTGAAGCAGATAAATTTACAATTACAGTTGCTCCTGCCAGTGCGTGGTTTGTAGATGGTGTTTGTGGAGCCCAAAGATCTTCGCAAATCTCGCAGGCCACATTTAGTCCTTCTATTGCTTTGCAACTAAATAACAAATCCGTTCCCATTGGCACCTTTATACCATCAAATACCACTTCCTGTGTTTGCATCTGAAATGGTTCAAAGTGACGCATCTCGTAAAACTCCCCATAGTTCGGGATATTTTTCTTTGGAACAAACGCAAGTAATGTTCCGCGATTCATCACCGCTGCAACATTGTATAGTTTGCCACCAACCTCAAGTGGTAATCCAACAAAAATCAGGGCATCTATAGAACTAGACGCTTCAATCAATTCACATAGACTTTCTTTTGCTGCGTCTAACAAGGTGTCTTGAAAAAATAAATCCTGACAGGTATATGCGGTTAAACATAGTTCCGGAAAAACAATTATTTTAGCTCCTTCATTGGCCGCAAGTAACATTCGATTCTTAATTTCCATACAATTATGCTTGGTATCTGCCACTTTGATTACCGGAGTAACCGCAGCCACTTTAATAAAACCATGTCTCATGATTCATCTTCCCCCTTAGCAATTGCATATAAATGCTTCACCTCTTCAATTGAAAACACATAATTTGTATTGCAAAACTGGCAATTGATTTCAATTTCTTTATCCTCTTGAATAATTTCCTCTAATTCCTGATTCCCAATACTCATCACCGCTTTGGATACTCGCTCTCTACTACAGTCACATCGATACCTAATTGGATCTTTCGATGTGATTTCGTAGCTCATTCCTGCAAATAATACTTCTGCAACTTTTTCCGGTGTCTCAACTTCTTCTAGCAGACCTGTGACTGAATGAATCTTGGATAGATTTTGTTCAAGATTCAAAATGTCTTCTTCGAGTGCAAAGGGCATTAATTGGATAATAAAACCTCCCGCATGAATAACCTGATTATCAAGTGATAATAGTACTCCCAGTCCAACACTGGAAGGAACTTGTTCACTAGATGCATAATAATAGGTTAAGTCGTCTGCAATTTCACCCGTCTGTAATGGAATTTGACCAGCATAAGGTTCCTTTAACCCCATATCTTTAATCACTGTCAAATGTCCCCTTCCTATTGCTTTTGCAACATCTAGCTTCCCTTTTTCATTGGCATGCAGCATTACATTCGAAATGATTGGATATCCCTTCACATTCCCATTGGCATCTGCAGTCACTGTAATTCCCTTAACAGGTCCGTCTCCTTTGATTTGAAGTGTTAACAAATCTTTCTCACCCTTCATCATAGAACCCATCATCGCCCCAGCTGTTAGCAATCTACCAAGTGCTGCTGTCACGACTGGAGATGATTCATGAATACTTCTAGCGTACTCCACTGTATCCCTTGTTGTTGCAATAAATCCACGTATTCTTGCATCTGCTGCGGTAATTCTAATCATATAATCATTCATTGATTTTATCCTTATTCTATTCAAATTTCTGGTTCTGTTTCTGACACTCTCTCGCAGCGACTAGAATCCTCTCGCTCTGATTTGTAGGTGCCTCTTTCGTATCGAGGTCCATTGCAAATTCAAAATGAAGACCGCTTTTTTCAATCACTTTCTTCATTTCTTCTAATGAGTATCCTCTTTGCACATGATTTTCGTAGTGGCGTTCAAAAAGCCCTTCTTCATTTTCAAGGAAAAGTGTCAACTCATATTCATTTAGTTTTGTCTCTTGTTCATAATAATTTTCCCATATAAAACTGCAATGTTCTCTATTTTCAGCAATAACACATTCTCCAATGCTATATTCATACTTGTAGTCCGTATTAAAATCAAATAGTAATAGCCCACCCGGGTCTAAATAATTATTAACGCATCTAAACGACTGTTCTAACTCTTCAAATGATGTTAAATAATTAAAAGAATCACAGGCACAATAGACACCTTTTACAGTTCCATATAATTCAAACTCACGCATATCTTGACAAGAATACAGGATTCCTTTGGGTTCATTCATTTCTTTCTCTAGACCAATTAACATCATTTCATTGGACAAATCAATGCCAATCATATCGTATCCTCGATCACTCATCATTCTGGTCATAATACCAGTTCCACAGGCCAAATCAAGCAACAGACCATCTTCAATCTGGTAGTCACAAAATAGTTTCTGATACGTATCTACCCATTCTTGATAGGGCGTATCTTCCATCAATTCATCATATACAAGTGCTAATTTTTCATATGCCTGCATCATTTTTCACAATTTCCTTAAGTGCTTCCATTAATTGCATCATTTCTTCATCGGTTCCAATCGAAATCCTTAAATATTCCGATATACGCTCACTTTTAAAGTGGCGGACATAAATCTTTTTCTCCCTAAGTTTTGCCAAAATTTCCTGTGCTGGAATCGATTCATGTCTTGCAAATATAAAGTTTGTACAAGAATCTGGAAACGAAAATCCTAATTTGGATAATTCCTGTTTACTCCACTCCCTTGTCTGAATTACCTTCTTCACCGTTGTTACAAAATACTCCTCGTCCTTTACTGCCTCTACTCCTAATTTCAGTGTTGGTGTATTTAACGTATACGAGTTAAAAGAATATTTAGCATCTTGCAAATACTGAATTAGCTTTGGATTTCCAATTGCAAATCCGATTCGCATTCCTGCTAAAGAACGCGACTTAGAAAACGTCTGCACAACTAATAAATTATCGTACTTATCTACTAATGGCAAACAACTCTCTCCGCCAAAATCCACATAAGCTTCATCAATAATAACCACTACATCCGGATTACTCTGAATAATCTCCTCTAGAACCTCAACCGATTCATTGATTCCCGTAGGAGCATTTGGATTTGCAAGAATAATGCCACCATTCTCTTTTTTATAGTCCTGCACCACAATTTTGAACTGATCATCTAGTTTTGGTCTTTCAAAAGGTATTCTATATAGATTTGCCCATACATCATAGAATGAATAGGTAATATCCGGAAATAAGATTGGCTTATCTGAATTAAAAAATGTCAAAAATGCCATTGCCAGAACATCATCAGAACCAACTCCAACAAAAATAGAATCTTGATCTCTTTCATAATACTTCGCTAATACATCCACCAACTCTTTTGCCGTAGGATCTGGATATAATCGTAACTGATCTACTTCCATGTCATCCATTGCCTTTTGAACCCCTGGTGCTGGTGGATAAGGACACTCATTTGTATTTAACTTTATCATGGACGGCTGATTTGGTTGTTCTCCTGGCACATATGGCACAACCGTTCTTACATTTTTTTCCCAATTCATAACAAACTCCTTTTCCATTATCGCTCGATAATATAATAATCAACATTTTCTATAGCATGCTCTAAATCATACTGCTCACGAATCCATATTCCAAAAGGATTCTTTGCAAAAAACTTATCTGTATCATCAATTGTGTTTTTAGCAATGATGATTTTGGTTGGCACTTTGTTTGGATGTACTTTAAAATAGAGTACCCATTGTTCATTAAATGCAGGTGTGCTAATCGTGGTTGGAGATACAAAATGCCCTTTTGTTGCGAGGTTCAATATCCCTTCCGTACCCATAAATAACAGTCGTTCTTCTTCATAACTGCTTTCTCGAATCATTTGGTTGGCACTTGATAAGCGCTGCGCATCCTGCTCATATACATAAATTCCTTTTGCACCACCACTTGTTATCATGTCCCTTGATTCAAGAATATTGGCTGGTGGGTATTCAGATACCCTTACATAATATCCCTTGCAAAAAATGAGACTTAGTACAAAAACAGTGAGAATTCCTTTGAACGCAATTGATTCTAACTCTGAACCATCTAAATAGTTTGAATATAGGATATAAAAAGTACCAATAATACTTAACACTAAATAGGAGGAACTTGAAACCGGTCCTACATTAGATGCTATTATGACTGCCAAAAACCCGGTCAATAAGAGAATTGTTTCATGCCATTTTTTCAGACGAATTCCCTCAACCAAACCCCAAACAGCAATTGTTAAGTACCTTGCCTGTAAACGAAATGGCCCCCAGTCTATTCCCACTACATTTGCAATAATTACGATAACGGAAGGAGCCAAAACCATTACTCCCCAAAATACAAAAGATAACCGCATCGTTTTTTTATTTTCAACTGTAGTTTGTTTCGTAGTCCGCATTCGATTGATACAATATACTATTATAACGGTAATGATTGCCGGAATCAGTAAAATACCCATCTCCACAAATGCACTTTTCCACTGTGTTAGAACTACACCCACTCGATGCGATAAATCATACTGATGTGATCCGTCTTTTAACAAATGTGGAATGGAATTCATCCACTTGTTCAGTCCAATCTGGGAAATCATTCCCACTATAAAAACCAGTCCCAACCCCACACATCCCAATAAAAAAGAAAACATATTGCTTTTTGATTCTTTTCGCATAACCATAAATGCCATCAGCACCACAAACAACAAGAGCATCGTCGGATAAGCTAGAACTAATAAAGCTAGGGCAATTCCCATTGCAAAGTAATTGAATCTATGCCCCGTTTTTCTTCCTTGATAGAAGAAAACTACAACCAGCATAAAGAACCATGTATATTGCATCGAAAAATCAATGCTCATCATCCATTTTGGTAAGAAATTGTAATATAAGAGAGCAATGATCTGTTTTACAAATTGATCTTTTATTAAATCTTTTAACATAAACTTATATAAAACAAATGTCATAAGCGTATGCAGGATTGTCGCAACCACCCTTAAATATAGCACACTTCCAGTCGGATCTTGGGTGACTAGATGGAATGGCAAAAGTAAAAGTGCCGGAAGAATCGCTGACGTTTGATGTATTTCCCAAAGATCAAGAAACAAATGTTCTTTTTGGAGTAAACGATATGGCAACACAACTGCATATCCTTCATCAACATCAAACCCAATCCATATTTTCGTTAGGGCAGCTAAAATTGATAGGCCTACTAAAATGCCGATCATCAGTCCCTCATGCTTCTTCAGTTTTGACTGTAAAAATAACCATTTATCCACGTTCTATTTCCTTTGCATCATCGTTACTACACAGACAATCCATGTAGTAACGATTATAGCACAAACTATATATAGCTTCAAATTACAAATTCTATAAATCTCTTGATCTTTTTAAGGATTTTTTTGTCATCATAATGAATCCAAATATCTTTTTGTGGATACCTTGCAACATAGGAATTTGAAATCCGAATCAAATAGTTTTTAGATACTTCTTTTAATAGCATTTCTTTTGACATAACGATATGTGTGTGTTCTTCCTCCTGACGTATCCTTAATCTGGCGATATATTTCTTTGTTCCATCTTCTCTTAGTGCATATAAAACCGCTAAGTCCCGAAACCATAATAAGTACATTAGCAATAGCATCAAACCTAGAAATACGATTAAAAAGAGAACTAACATGACAATTGTTTTCCAAATTTCTCCTTTTGATCTCTCAACATATTCCACATGGTTCTTTGACAATTCTGATTTTTGAATTGGGAAAACAATGGTTTTCACTTGTTTTGTTGATTTCATTGGTGGCAGCACTCGATACTTTAGCGGAGTTGCGTGTTCTTCCGCATGCGTCTCTAAAGGTCTAATGTAAGGTGGATTATATGGGATTATAATTGGTTTTGGGGGGTTTGGGGGTGTTGGTGGAATCACTGGAGTTGGAGGTGTAACTGGAGTAGGTGGTGTAACTGGAATTGGTGGTGTGACCGGAGTAGGTGGTGTGACTGGATTTGTGGGTATTAGATCATCCACTTTTTTAGGAACACTAATCTGTTTATTTGAGGTATTTCCAAGGCCGTCTTTTACAAACACTTGATACTCTTTGCCCACTGCGACTATGCAACTTGAATCACTCGTCCATGTTTTGCCCAAATCCCATGAATACGGTTTTTGAGGTAATCCACACCCCTCGTTTCCTTGATCTCCAAGATCAATTGCTTTTACAACAATTTCCGCTTGATTTGAATCACTTCCACTTTGTTGATTGTCCTTCATATAGAACGAAAGTATAGAGGGCGATGTCTGATCAATACAATCAATACGAATTTCCTTGTCCACACTTTCATTGCCAAGGTTGTCTTTGGCTCGAATCATGAACTGATCATTTTCTTGAATTTCAATTGTGTCCACTACTGTTCGGTTTTGGTCTGACCACACAGCTTCTTTCGTTAGCGACCATGGACGTTTCATAAACGTACCCTTCATGAGAAACGTCTCTGAAACATGGGGTTTGGATTGTTGATCACTAGCGCTCATCCTTAGTTTCGCTCTCGACATCCAAATTTTACCACTCGAATCCACATAAGTATCTCCAATTGGATCCAAGCTCAACTCTAAAACAGGACTTTGCTCATCAATACTAGCAGGTATCTCAATCACACTTGGTAAATCTTGATAATAAAGGATCCATCCACTCATTCCATCGCTTAGTCCATAGCCAAAATCTCTATTCTGCCCTGCAATGACGTACTTATACTGCAAATATTCTTTATCAGAAATAATGATTTCATTTTTGTTTGTGCTTTCTAAACCATACAGTGACGCGCCTGCCGCTCCATAAATATGTACCCAGCTTGCATCATTTGAAGTATGCCCATTACAACGATACCCTCCTGTTTCCTTAACCATTTGAGCAAGGCCTATCGATTGAGGGGTATGGCATGCTAGACTTGTGAAATTATAGGGGTAACTAATTTTTACCTGATTACTTTTTTTGTAAAATCCTTGATAACCTTCTTTCGATGGAAGATACACTGCCTTGGGTGATCCTTTTTTTTCACATACATTTATTTGCGTCATCTGACTTGCGTAAACTGGTTTCAAACATACACAAAAAAAACTTGTAACAACAAGGATACTAAATACTAATTTTAAAATTTTTTTCAACTTCTATCCTTTCTTTCACTCTCATTAAAATGGAGGCATTATGTGCGAAAGGAACGATTGGGGAAATCAGAATGGAATCATTCTGTTTATGAAAGGAAGGTCAGTATATCATAGGAAAAGTTGAAAGTCCATCTACAAAATCACAATTTACTTTTCAAAATATACACGCTATAATACTTAGACATCACACTTGTGAAAAGTATTCACGCAAATGAAATGGAAAGGAATATACTTTCATATGAAACTAATATCTTGGAATGTAAATGGACTTAGAGCCTGTTTAACAAAGGGCTTTTCAGATTTTTTTCTTGCTTCGGATGCAGATTTTTTTTGTCTGCAGGAAACTAAAATGCAGCCCGATCAGGCAGACATCCACTTTGAAGGGTATCATCTTTACTGGCATAGCGCTGTTAAGAAGGGCTATTCTGGAACTGCGATTTTTGCAAAAAAAGAGCCCCTCTCAATCTCTCGTGATTTTGGACTAGATACACACAATGATGAGGGACGTGTTTTAACTCTTGAGTATGATCATTTCTATTTAGTTACTGCCTATGTACCAAACTCACAGCGGGAACTAGCAAGACTTGATTATCGTTTGGACTGGGAATCTGCATTTCGTGAACATTTAACAAAACTCGATTCAATAAAACCGGTTATTCTATGTGGTGACTTAAATGTTGCGCATCAGGAAATTGACCTGAAAAATCCCAAAACAAATACTAAAAATGCTGGATTTACTATAGAAGAGCGGACTGCCTTTACGCAGTTGTTAGAAAATGGTTTTGTCGATACCTTTCGATATCTCTACCCAGATCAAACAGATGCCTACACTTGGTGGTCCTACATGTTTCAGGCAAGAAGCAAGAATGTGGGTTGGAGAATTGACTACTTTGTTGTTTCAAATCGCATAACAAACTATATTGAGGACAGTAAAATTCACGCTGATATCCTAGGGAGTGATCATTGTCCGGTTGAAATTCTTCTCAAAGAAGGCTTTTAAACTACTCAATACTATCTATTTGATGCTCTAATAAAGTAATTAAAGAATCCACATTATCCGATGTGGTATACATGCCAAATCCTTGCCTTTGCAACTCTTCATAGTATTGTTCATCACATGTGTTACCAGTAATAACGCGTGTGATTTTTTTGCCCACTTCTGGTTTGTAATGACTGGTTTCATAATACAAACTCGAATCCAATGTAATCGCATTGTATCCACTAAAATTATAGTAGTCGGTAACGTTGGCTAGTTTTCTAAGAAAATCCAAGTATCCATAGCGTACATCCTTTTGGTACGTGGTATAGTGAATTGGATTGGTAAACACAATCAGTTTAATCTTATGTTGCTTACACAAATCAACAATTTCCGCTATTTCGGATATTGCCTGATCCGTTCTTTCCTTATAGTACTGCGCCCAATAAGGAGTATTTGAAGATTCATCAAATGTTATATCTAGATTTAAGTTCTCGCATCCATTTGTATAGATGTAATCACTGAAGAATTTCGTCTGGTTCTTTCCTTGCTTATGTTCTCGAATCACCTTGAGTGATTTCAGCGTGGTATATAAATCAAAATATCGTATGTAAAAAGATGCTTGTTCTTCAATATCACCACGTTTTGGATAGGAACGTCTAAATAATTGATTTTTATGCATCTGAGGATCTACCAAATAGGAAATATCATCTAATCCTAGTAAAATCGTTTTAGGTTTTTCTCCATACTCAATCAAGCGCCGAATGCTTTCAAGATTTTCTTGGGGCAATGCTTCTGAGTATGTCATATTATAGTAATTTTCTCCTGTCAGATCACGCAAGACATCCGCATCAATAAAACCTACCCTAGAGGATCCAAATAAGTAAGAGTCATAAACATCCTTATTTTGAATAGCGTGCTTGGTTTTGATGTAGTTTTTGTTTGGTTCAATTCCATTATCGCGAATATTACTAGCATGAAAAACATTATACGGATCAACTAGAACATTGACGGGAATAATCAACATTGCTAAAACCAAGCCATACACGAGTACTTTTACCAAAAATTTTTTCATTGCATTCCTTTCTGATCAAAATTGAAAATAAATAAAACTCTGATTGCCTCCGCCATGTAAGCCAACAACACAGATTGCAAATCCTAAAAGAAGGGATACTCCCCACCTCAGTACAATATTCATCTTTGCAAACTCTTCGATTATAGTTCTATCTTTACAGATATACTCCAGTACTAGCATCACTGGCAAAAAGAATCCTATTACGGATAAGTCAAATCCAGAAAATGCATAATCTCTTATAATCCATTGTATGGAGAATCCTTTTAACAGGTTCTTAATCACGTAAAATGCCTGGGACAAATCCGTTGTTTTAAAGAAAATCCAAGCAAAGGTAACCGCACAATAAGTAGAACCAACTGCTATGAACATTGAAATACGTTTGGGTAATCGTTCTCTCCAATGAAGTTTGGTACTCACTTCAACCCATTCACGATGTATAATTTGATAGAGCCCATGCAAACATCCCCAAATCAAAAAATTTACCGATAAACCGTGCCAAAGTCCGCTTACCATAAATGTCAGCAAAATATTTAAATAGGTACGCATTTTCCCCTGTCGATTTCCTCCTAAAGAAATATATACATAATCCTTTAACCATGTTGATAAGGAAATATGCCATCGTCCCCAAAATTCTTGCGGACTAGCCGCACAGTATGGGGTATTAAAATTATTTCTGCATTGGATTCCAAATACCTTTGCAATCCCAATTACTAGGTCTGAATATCCCGAGAAATCAAAATACAATTCAAATGAATAAAGAACAACCGCAATCAACAATGTTCCTCCTTGAAAATCACTTAGATTTCCAAAAACAGGTCCAGTATATTTTGCAATCGTATCCGCAATAATAATCTTCTTAACAAGACCAAGAAGAATCTGTCTAAGACCTAAAACACTTCGCTCATAAGAGAAGGCATCTAAATTTCGAAACTGTGGTAGCATTTCTTTTGCCCTATTAATAGGTCCTGAGACAATATCTGCAAAAAAAGTCAGATATAATAGCAAAAACAAAAAGTTCTTTTCTGGATTGATTTGCTTTCTTTTAATATCCAAGATGTAACTGATTGATTTCAGTGTATAATAAGAAAATCCTAATGGCATAAAAAGCTTCATACCCGCACTTAACTGTGACAAACGACTGACAACATAAGAACTTTGAATCATTCCAATCCCTGCCAACAAAATAATAACAACTGTTATCGAAAGAAAATAGAGTGACAGCACTATATTTTCTTTTCTATTTGTTTGACATTGCTTCATCAATACTCCAAACCCATAGGTAATACCTGAAAATATCAACAAAAAGGCTAAGAACTTCAAGCTATAGGAGCCATAGAATACAAGGTTTGCAATAATCAAACTAACATGCCTATACTTCAAGGGAAGAATATAGTAAAACAAAAATAGGACTGCGATAAATACGATAAAGCTAATCGAAATAAAATTCATTTTATACCCCTTTCCCCATCATCTATAATTAAGGTTCCAACATTAAATCTTCTAACTCCCCAGTTTCTTTTTGCATCGTACGAATCACTTCATTCAGTTCTTCTCTCGTCCCAATCATATGAACATGATCTGAAAATCTCTCAGGTGGATAATACTCTATTTGTTGAAAGTATTTTGGAAAGTAATTGGATAGTTTAGACTCATTGTAAGATTTAATAATCTCTTTTTCTAATTCTCTGCGCTCCTTCATCTCTTTATGTGGGACAGGTAATAGATGTAGTTTCACATTCTCACGCTCACACAAAAGAAACAGTTTTTCAATATAAAGCTCTGTAACATCCGGTATCTCTAAAGTAGAGAATCTCGGGAAATACTTATTTATTAAACTTAGATATAATTTCTTTCCAAGTGGTGAGTTTTCTATGAAATTGGCTGAAGATTTATGAAGCATCCACTTCCCATAAACGCTTCCCATTGCCTTATAAGTCTCTTGATCTAATCCACCAAACGTATCCGTTAATAAGAATGGCATAACTCCATATTGATATCCATATCCCGTTTCATAATCCGTTATCAACGAATCCTGAACCAAAATCACATATATATCCGTCGCTTTTGGATGTGAATTCAAATATTCACGTGCCAAAATATACTGACCAGACATTGTTAACCCACGATTTGTAGGGGCGATTTTGTATTTTTGATTGTAAGGCTGTAATTCCGAAAACAGTCGGAAACAAACACTATCTCCTAAAATGAGCTTAGTGGTTTTATCTTCTTTTTGAACTTCAGTGATGGTTGGAATAATTTCTTTTGCTCCTTGGTTGAATCCAATTAAATAGGACTCGCTCTGGGTTAACTTTGCAATTGGAGTTCTAAAAGGCTCCACTGCTGATAAAGCAAAAAAAGCAATGATGCAAACACTAAACAAGGTCATAAATAACAGTAGTTTTTTTATTAGTTTTTTCAATCAAATTCCTTCCCAAATACAATTACTAAAAATCCGAGTAAATAAATTGATTTGCAGGTTTTCCAAAATTATAAACAAATTGTATAAAAAGTGCCATTGCAACGATTAAGTAACATGTAAAACGAATCACGACTGGAAGTTTTTCAAATAACTCAATCATTGATTTTTGAAGATATCTTAAATAGTCCACCAAAAAATGAATACTGAATCCAATTAGTATAATTGCAGCATCAAAACTTTGAATCTCTAGCGCCTTTAATCCACCATCTAAAAGCTGAGGAAGTTGCAAATCAAAGACAATTTTCTTTAGCATAATAAGAGCTGTCTTTGCACTTTCTGCCCTAAAGAATAACCACGCAAAACAAACCGCACTATTTACAACCATCCATTTCAGCACCCAAGGGATTTTTTTTGTTCTGAACCCTGTGACATCCTCTATGATTTGATAGATGCCATGCAGGAATCCCCAAATTACATAATTCCAACTAGCACCATGCCACAGTCCACTTACAATAAATGTAATTAGAATATTCCTATACTTCTTTATTTTGCTTACTCTCGAACCACCTAATGGAATAAACACGTAATCTCTAAACCAAGAAGATAGACTGATATGCCAACTTTTCCAGAATTCCTGTATACTTGTTGAAAAATATGGTGTTTTAAAGTTTGGTCCTACTTCTATTCCAAACACATTAGAAACACCCATTGCCAGATATGAATATCCAGCAAAGTCAAAATATAGCTGTGCTGAGAACAATAAAACCCCAAAAACTATTTGTGCACCGCTATATTGATCATATGCTCCAAAAATATGATTTACAAGGACCGCTCCCCGATCCGCTAAAATCCATTTTAAGCAGTACCCATAACCCATCATAAGTAAGCCTTTTTTTACTTGCTCATATGAAAATGGTGCTGGCTTACTAAATTGCTTAAACATCTTTGCACTTCTCTCAATTGGTCCCGACATAATCAGTGGAAAATAGGAGATATAAAGTGCCAAAAGAACAAAGGACTTTTGTGCTTCTTGTCCCCTATACACATCTACAAGATAGGAAATTGCCTGAAATGTAAAAAAGCTAATACCAAGAGGAATCAGCAACGAATATTCAGGAAAATAAATGTCCTTTTGGAAAACCTGTCCAATTCTTAGTAAGTTGTACATGAAAAACTCATAGTATTTAAATACAAACATTGGAATTATAAGACCAATAATTCCAATTGCCAATATCCACTTTTTAATAAATTGTTTGTTTTGAAATTGAATGAATCGCCCACCAAAATATGTCAAAACAATACAATAGCAAAGGAGTAATGCATACACAGGTTTAAAACTTAGATAAAATAGCATACTGGCTAGAAGAAGCCAAATTGGTTTGAATTTCTGTTTTAATAAATAGAAACCGGCAAAAACGAGTGGGAAAAATAGCAGAAACAAAAATGAATCAAAATTCATGGTCCCTCCATCATCTATTTTTCATAAGACAAGTATTGCGCTAGATAATTTTTTTCTTTAAGCACTTCTTCAATGGCATCTAGGCGTTCCTGCGAATCTGCTTCGATTGTATGGTAGTGGTAATTCTCCGTGACATTCTTGAGTGGCTGAGATTTACCACTTCTTAATCCTTCTAAATAATCATCCACATCGCATCTCGAGGAAATCTGCATATTTGCCCTTATTTCTCCATGAAGTCTATGTCTTACAAAAACATCTTTAATTGTTCCCCCTAAATCCACAATGCTATATAATTCATCTTCAATTTCTTCATCCCCATGATACATCTTAAACACTCTTTGCGCACGTTCTTTCTTAGCAATAATATACCCTTTGCTCGTTGCAATAATGGTTGCACAATCTGCTTTGAGAAGATTCATGTCTGAAACAATGATTTGCCTGCTCACACCTAATTGCATTGCAAGCTGACTGCCCGTAATGGGTTCTTCACTTTTGGTTAGTAATTCAACAATTTTACTTCTTCTTTCTTTTCCAGACATGTTCTTCTCCTTTCGCATAATAATTTATTGTTCTCCAGCGCATTCTATACTGCGCACAAATTTTTCATTGAAATATCCATAATCGGAGCAGAATGTGTTAATGCACCACTTGAGATATAATCCACACCAATTTCTTTTAATCTACTAATGGATTCTTTTGTGACATTACCGGAGCACTCTGTTTTTGCACGTCCTGCAATATATTCCACCGCTTGCTTCATCTGCTCAACGGTCATATTATCTAACATAATAATATCTGCTCCTGCCTCAACTGCTTCTTTAACCATTTCTATAGATTCGGTTTCCACCTCTATTTTTCTTACAAAAGGAGCATATTCTTTCGCCATTTTAACAGCATTTGTAATACTTCCAGCTGCATTGATATGATTATCCTTTAATAGAATTCCATCACTTAGATTGTATCTGTGATTCGATCCACCCCCAACAGTAACCGCATATTTTTCAAAAATTCTCATATTTGGAGTTGTTTTTCTTGTATCCAACAACGTAATGTTAGTATCTTTTAATAATTCTACAATGCTTCCTGTATAGGTTGCAATTCCACTCATTCTTTGCAAGTAATTAAGGGCTGTTCGCTCGCCAGACAAAAGTACTCGAATATCTGCATATACATTCGCAAGCAATTGGCCACTTTTCACATGGTCACCGTCTTTTACATATGCAGTCATCTTAGAATTTGAATCTAGTAGATAAAAAACCCTTTCAAAAATAGACAAACCAGCAATAATTCCATCTTGCTTACAAATTAAATCTACTTTCCCATCCTGTGACTCTCTCATTACCGCATTGGTTGTAATATCTTCACTTGTAATATCTTCTCTAAGTGCCATTAATATAAATGAATCTGCACTCATTTTCAATGTAATCTCATTCTTCACGTTCTTTTCCCATCCTCTCAATTTCATCTAGAATCATCTTTTTATTATTTTCTTCAAACTCCTCATATCCAATGTCTCCATAAAGCACCTCAATGACTTCATTTGAAAAACGAAACTCATCTTGATCGAGTGCCTGTAAGGAATCGAGCGCGCGCGTCTCAACAGTGGCGTCTGCAATATCATGGGCCGCAAGTTTTGCAAACACCATACTCTCTAACAACGAGTTACTTGCCAATCGATTCGCTCCGTGCACGCCATTGCAACTTGTTTCTCCAACTGCATATAACTGTTCTAGAGATGTCTTGCTTTGCCGCGTCACTTCGATTCCACCCATAAAATAGTGTTGAGCCGGAACAACGGGAATGGATTCCTTTGTTACATCATACCCTTCTTCAAGACAGTATGCATATATATTAGGGAAATGTCCAGTAATGTCCTCCTGTGGTATGTTACTCATATTGAGCCACACGTAAGGCATTTGATCCTTCTGCATCTGCTCAACTATTTTATTGGTTAGCTGATCCCTTGGTAATAATTCATCTACAAATCTCTCATTCTGGCGATTTAACAAAGTTGCACCTTCTCCACGAACGGATTCAGATATCAAAAATCTTCTCCCAGGTTTTGTTGAGTAAAATGTAGTTGGATGAATCTGAATATAATCGATATCTTTCAATTTAATCTGATGCCTAATTGCAATTGCAAGTGCATCTGCCGTAAGATGATCAAAATTGGTAGAATCTCTAAACAATCCTCCAACACCACCACTTGCAAGTATTGTATGTCTTGCAAAAATAGCCATAGGCGATGTTAATATACCATGTTCATCGATTTGTACACGTTTATCTTTCAAAACAACAATTCCGTGACACGCGTTATTTTTTTCCAAAATATCTACCATTACCGTATTTTCGAAAATCCGGATGTTTTCTTTTTCTCGTACTCGTTCTAGGAGTTTTTCGGTAATTTCCTTACCAGTAATATCTTTGTGAAATAGAATTCTAGCTTCTGAATGTGCTGCTTCTCTGGTATATACAAAAGCACCATTTTCACGTTCAAAATCCACCCCATAAGACACTAAATCCTCGATAATATCTTGTGAAGAAAGGATCATTTGTTTGACAGATTCCGGATTATTCTTATAATGGCCAGCCTTCATAGTATCTTCAAAGTAGGATTCATAGTCTTCCTGATTTTTCAGAACACAAATTCCACCCTGGGCTAAATAGGAATCGCTTTCTTTCGCTAGCTTTTTTGTTACCATAATGACAGACTGGTCACTCGGAATATTAAGAGCTGCATATATTCCTGCCACACCCGTTCCAACGATTACAACATCTGCTGATGTATGTGCAATTTGATACATAATTTCCTCCATGACTTATCTATTTTGCTAATAGCAGCATTTTCTCTAAAGGAATATTAGACTGTTGCATCAACTCATTCGATAAAACAATTTCGTTATCATTTGTTTCTAATATGTGCTTCACTTTTTCTAATGTAATCTGCTTCATTGCTGGACAGATTTGGTTCTTACTTACAGTGTAGAATGTTTTTGCCTGACAAGTTTTCTTCAACTCATACAAAATTCCTTCTTCCGTTACAATGATAAACTCCTGATCCTCATTTTCACTTGCAAAACGGATGATTCCAGAGGTACTTCCAATATAATCTGCAAGTTCTAATAATGGTGGTGTACATTCTGGATGCATCAACACCTTGCAATTTGGATGTTCTTCTCTCGCTTTCATGACTTCGTCTACCGTAATATCTCTATGCACATGGCAATACCCATCATTAAAAATGAAATTCTTGTTTTTCACCTTGGAGGCCACATATCTTCCCAAATTCTCATCCGGAATAAAGAATATATTTTTATTTGGAAGATTTTCTACAATTTTAAGTGCGTTTGCTGAAGTCACACACACATCCGAGTGCGCTTTGATTTCGGCAGTTGAGTTGATATAACATACAACTGCAACGTCTTCATATTGTTTACGAACGTCTAGTATTTTATCTATTTCAACCATATGTGCCATGGGACAATCTGCCTCCATGGATGGAACGAGAACTGTCTTTTCTGGGTTCAAAAGTTTTGCACTTTCTCCCATAAAAGTAACTCCACATACCACAATTGTTTTATTTTTAACTTTCGTCGCTTCCTGGCTTAGAAAATAGGAATCACCTATGCAATCAGCAATTTCCTGAATCTCATCTGCAACATAGTAATGCGCAAACAAAACTGCATCCTTTTCTTTTTTTAATTTTTGTATTTCTTGAATTAGCGCTGTATTTTGTTTCACAATTCTCCTCATTTCTTTACTAAGGCCTAGGCCCTCGTATTTTCTTTAAATCATTAAACGCTATTATACACACTTTCTTTACAGCTGACAAGTAAGGTGTAAACTTTCTCTATGTTTTTCTTTCAATACATTACAGGTTTGGAAGTCATTGAACTGATAATCTCCCCATTTTCTGACTGAAACAAGTCCCATCAACGAGTTTGTGATAAAGACTTCATCTACTCTGTCTAAGTCATATGGATAAATATAGGTTTCTTCAACCTTCTCATGCTCTAGCAAATATCCTCTAATAATACCAGGTAACAAACCACATTCTAAGGATGGTGTATACAGTTTCCCTTTTATTACAAAGAAAATGTTACTCACTGTTCCTTCCGTAATTTGCCCTTTCTCATTGAGTAATACCAAATCCATAATTCCTCTTTCATATGCCTTTAACCGTTGTTCATCATACGCCTTTCGATCGCAGAACTTGTGCTTGCACATACTTTTGATTCCCTTTGCATAAGAAAGTTCTACTCCCTCTTGATAGATTTGGTTTGGATAATTTCTATTTTGAAGCACAAAACCATACTGATGACCACTGCTCATGATTTTCAAAACATTTTCATCTTTTCGATTTTGTATAACCCAATCTAGTAGTTGCTGCTTATTTAATTTTGAACTTCTTTGATTTTTTTGAGCACTTTGATTATCCTGTAGGTCAAGCTCCACGAGAGATCTTTCAAATCGCTGTTGATGTCTGTCAAATAAGACCAATTCATCTTGATCTAAGCGAATGGTTGAAAAAATTGCCTTCTCAGCACATTCAATGCTTTTGATCATTGCCGCCGCCTTTTGCTTTGTTTCCTCGAGCTCAAACAGAACTTCTGAATGATGTGTAATTCCACCACCCACCCCAATAGAATAACAGCCGTTTTCATATAATAGAGTTCGAATCATAATGTTAAACTGCATTGTATGATTAAATCCAATCATACCTAGCGAGCCCGTATAAATGCCCCGACAGTCTTCTTCTAATTCTTCAATAATCTGCATTGCCCTATATTTCGGTGCTCCTGTAATCGAACCACCCGGAAACATTGCCTCTAATATCTTGGATACAGGACACTTTTCTTTTATTACCCCACTGACAGTCGCGATTGCATGGTGTAACTGCGCAAATGTATGAATCTCATATAATTTTTCTACTTCAACTGTTCCGGGAATACAGATTTTATGAAGATCATTTCTCTCTAAATCCGTAATCATCAATAATTCCTGAAAATCCTTTTCAGATTCTTGTAGTTCTAGCTTAAGTCGCTCGTCGTCTTCCTCTGTAACTCCTCTTGCTCTTGTTCCTTTGATGGGAGAAGTGGTGATTTTTTGATTTTTGAGATTAAAAAACTCCTCTGGTGAAGAACTGATAATAACCCCGTTTCTAGTTCTAAAGAAAGCTCCATAAGCAGATGCACTCAGGGTTCTTAAATGCAAAAACACTTCATAGGGATCCACTAAACTCTCAATTTTAATCTGCCTTGTTAAATTTGCAACATAAATATCGCCCTCATACATATATTTTACCATTTTTTCAAAAATCTTTTGATAATCCTGTGTATGAATAGGATCTTTATCGTTTTGTATACAAAGTGAATTTCCAAATGCTTTGGCCGCATTATAAAGCAAACAATCACCATTGTTAATCATCATCTCCATTTCAGATGCTTCGTCTAGATTAGAAGCAAAGATTCTTAGCTCCGATAATTTGTGATGAAATTCTACGACCTGATGATATGCTACAAAAACAGCTAGTGCCATAGAACTATCCCATTTTTTGGCACTTGTAACTTGCATAAGCTCTTTGCCATATTCATAGGAGAGATATCCAAACAATCCACCACAAAAATTGGCTTCTTGTTGATTCTTTGATACAAGTTCATCTAAATAGTCTTCAAAACTTTCTATTTCCTCACCATTTAGTAAGGTCTTTTTGCTCGTTTTTTCCAAAATCAGTCGTGGTTTTCTTGCTATTCGGGAGATTGGGTCATTCTCTCTTTGCAGTTTCGTATCCAAAAAAATGGAATATTCCTCCTCTTGAAAAAATCGAAAGACCTGCTCCAAATCAAACTTCGGATCTACTTTTATACTTATGTAATGCTTCAATTGCAAATCAAACATTTGCATTTCTCCTTTGCTCATCTTATTTGCTCATCTTATTTGCTCATCTTCTCACACTTCACAACACTCAATAAATTGCATCAAAAGTTCTTTCCCATACTCTGTCAATACTGCTTCCGGATGATATTGCACGCCAAACACCCGTAGTGTTTTGTGTTGTAACCCCATAATTACATGGTCCTCACTTCTTGCAACAACTTGCAGACAACTTGGAAAACCTCGATCTTTTACGCAAAGCGAGTGATATCTTGTAGCTCTGAAGTCTTGTGGGAGTTCTGCAAAAAGCCCTTGATTATTATGCTGAATTCTACTAAGTACCCCATGCATTGGTGCACTCCCTTTAGCGACAACCGCACCAAAATAGTGTGCAATCATTTGATGCCCCAAACAAATTCCAAGTACAGGAAACTGTTCAAACATATATTTTAAGACTCCCTTTCCAATCCCTGCTTTAGCAGGAGTTTTAGGACCCGGTGACAAAATAATCCCCTTCAGTTCCTGTCTTTCTTTTAAACTTTTCAAGAACTTAAGAGTTAGTACTTCTGGTTCAATCACGACCACATGCTTTCCAAGAATTCTAAAATAAGCTACTAAATTAAAACTATAGGAATCTTTGAAATCAATTAGTAAATACATCAATTACCTCACAATCTAGCGTTTCAGATAAAATCCAATAAAAAAACCGAAAGAAATCCATTTTCATGAATTATCCTTCGGCAGTCTTCTGAATCATCAGGCACACCCTATATTTATTAAATTTATAATTGTCTGTAGTAACAAATCTTAACGAAATTACTTTATACTATTTGGGTGAGCGTGTAAAGAGGGGAAATCATTTATTCTATTATTTTGTAAACATTGCAGTGATTCAGTCTGCCATCTAGGACACTATCCACGACACGTTTGCACTCGTTTGTTGCTCATCACGCTCCATAAGCGTGTAAAGTACACACGCTAAGGAGCGATGGCAACAAAAAGGTCGTGGATAGTGCCCTAGATGGCAGGCTTAAGATATTGAAATCAAAGCAATCATACAGGAAAAGTGTCCTCCGCTAAAATAACAGGTGTGATTATAGACTAGTTTGGAATTTCTATGACAAATTCCTTGTCAACTCCATCCTCTTTATAGATAATGGTTGCTCTCGTTCGCTCTTTATTAATGAGCATTTCTTGATAAATCGTTCCATTGATATCACTCCATACTTTTTTCTTGGCCGGTTCGTAGGCGTTTTGAACACCTCTCTCACACGAAGTAATCACCTCGTTACCCTGGCTATCAAGTTCTGTAAACACAATCACAAAATAGTCTCCAATCACCTGCATATGCGCATCTTCTACTACAACCTCTTCGTCCCTTGTAAAATCACTCGATAATCCCAGGTTCGTATTCGATTCCATGTAAATTGAATATCCACCAGCAAATCCCGTATCTTCCTCAAAATAATCTATCGGTAAGTACTTAGAAGGAAACCGCACTGTTTTATTAAGTGCTTTGCTTAAAGATATATAAGTAATTTGATTGAAGCCAGTAAGAATGGCATACTCATACGTTGACTGATGATTTTCAATCGAAACGTATGCCTCGTAGAGAAAGTTTTCATTCTTTTTGTGCAACAACTTTTCTCGCCGTTTTCCATATACTTTAACGACTTTTTCAAGTCTTTCTATTTCATTCTTGTATTCGTCGTCATCATAATTGCATTGTAAAAAGATCTCATGCGTTGGGGTATCAAAGGAATCTCTCCATCGAAATCGAAACTCTGGTTCCACCACATCCTGTGGTATTGCTTCTGGGAAAACAATCAATCCTGTTTGCAATTTGTACTTTTCATCAAATATTTCTTGATACCTTGTCACGTCCGATAATTTTCTTCCCGGACCACCCAATACAACAAGATACATAAATATATTTATCAACACATAGAAGGTCAAGCAAGTAAGAACAATTCCAAGCAGAAATCCTTTTAGAAACCTCTTTTTCTTTATCCTTGTCATTTTGGTTCCCCCTCATAGATACTATATTCATTTACTTCTTCATATGGAAAACCGTCTTGTCCATAATCATTGGGAAGATAGTCTTCTGAAAAAATAAGTGTTCTACGATCATGAAACCCTTGTAGATAAACATAAACTATACTATTCTCTTCTTCTAGTAATAGAGCATATTCATTACATCCCTCTACATTCTTCATTGCATATACTGCAGGATAAGGATATTCGGTAGTTGTATAAGCAGACTTCACAAAGTTATCACCCTTTACTTCTTTGAGTCGATTGACCTCATTTTCATATGCACCATCTTGATATTTACACTTTAGAAAAATCACACAATCCTGATAGACTTTACCATTTAACTTGCATTTGTATTCTAAAATTTTTCCTTCATTTTGTATCCTTTCGCGTGGTGGAAAAAGTTTTAATTTTGATAATCCATAATAGTGTTTCATATTTCCATAATCCAATGTACTCGTTGTATCATATGTGATATTATTAACAGCATCGTTAATTTGAATACTTGCAAAATAGCCACCAATCAGAAGGCACACAATGAGTGCAAAACCACTCACGATACCTAACAATTGATATTTTTTCCTCACAAATGCTTTTTTCATCTTGAAAGACAGATTTAAGTTTTCAATTTCTTCTGCTTCAAGTTCTTCTCTATATTCAGCGATTCTCTCTTGACACTTTGTACACTCCACTAAGTGCGCATCCATCTGTCTTTTTGTTTCTTCTGCAGTCAGATTCTCCACATAACTTGGAATTAAATCCTTAAAAACACAGCATGGAATCGTATTGTTCTGATTTATTGATTTCATTTGATACCGTTCACCTCCTTATTTTCACCTAGCTATATATAGAAAAAATCAAAAGCAAAATCTAAATTGATAAGTACAATCGAACCGATTACCAAAAAAATGTAAAGAACAATAAGTAGTTGAATAATGCTTATTTTTCTAAATTTTCTTTTCCTTTTTCTTTTTTCACTATATGGAATCAAATAATCAATTTCTTTTTCCAAATCATTTTTTAACTTTCTACAATCATCACATAACTCACAATGTTCATTGATTAATTGATTCGTATCGCTACTTGTTTGCTGATCTATGTAAAGTGGCAGTAAATCTTCAATCACACTACAACTTAATTTATATTTCATAATTTTGTACCTCCCTTTCTATCACCTTTTTCCCACGATAGAAATTGACTCTGGCCCAATTCTCACTTTGACCTAGTATGACTGCAATCTCACGAAAACTTAAATTTCCACTTAATCTAAGCATCATGACATCTTTTTGATTTGGGTCAAGTTTTTGAATGCTTTGATAAATCGCTAGCTTTTGCTCTTGATCAATCAACTTCTTCTCTAAATTTTCAGATGCAGCACATTCAACTGCAACATCAAGTGAAACTTCTTTTCTCCGCTTTTTTTTATCGATTTCCTGATAAAAGACATACTTTGCAATCTGACAAAGCCATGTGGACAATTTGCAGTCTCCACGGAATTCTTTAATTTTCTTCGTTGCCCGATAGAATGTTTCCTGTGTTAGCTCTTCTGCTAAATGATCATTTCCACCTGTTAAACCAAATAAATACTTGTAAACAAGCTGGAAATTCTCTCTGTAGGCCTCATCAATGCTCATCAAGCGCTACCTCCATTTTTTTGTTTTCATATATAGGTCCATCTAATTTTGTATTCGTTACACTTATCATTAAAAAAATACCACACCCTAGCGTTAAGTGCTAGTTGTAGTATTTTTTTCAATAATTTATGTTTTAAGGCTGCCATCTAGGACACTATCCACGACACGTTTGCACTCGTTTGTTGCTCATCACGCTCCATAAGCGTGTAAAGTACACACGCTAAGGAGCGATGGCAACAAAAAGGTCGTGGATAGTGCCCTAGATGGCAGGCTTAAGATATTGAAATCAAACCGAAATAACATATAAAGAATTTTCTACCAGATAAATAAAGCCATGTTTTCGCGTTCCTTGTTTCATAGTTTTCTCGGATACCTCCCTCACAGGAAGTAATCACCTCGTTACCCTGGCTATCAAGTTCTGTAAACACAATCACAAAATAATCTCCAACCACCTGCATATGCTCACATACTACTACCTCACCATCGTCTACGGCTGCCATATTTTATAGAACCTATAACTAATCCGAGCGTACCTATGAGTTGCAAAAAAGATTGTAGGAATAACAAATATGCCTTAAATTTATTTACTCATACCGCAGATGCTCTAACAGACTAATCTTTTTAGATGCACGTAGTGGAACCAAACTCACCATCAATAAGCCGATTAAGCCGAACACTACCATACTAAGCATCTCCATATAGGCTGGTTTGATTACTACAAATCCCCACATCATTCCTACTAAATGTGGAATTAGTTGCATCATAATGAACCCGATTAGAATTCCCAAACCACTTCCTAAGATCCCAATTACAAGGGCCTCTACAAAAATCATTTTGCTGATGGATTTCTTGCTCATTCCAATACAGCGATATAAAGCAATACTCCTTTTTCGTTCCAAAAATCCACTAATAATTTGATTAAATAAGCCAATGAGACCAATGATGACCGCAAAATAGGTGTAGGAATTAATTGCATTAAAGATCGAATCCACTTTGTCCGCATTTGCTAATTCCTGATTTTCTTTTGTAACAATGGACGAAATGTTTTTTGTAAATGCACGTTTGATATTTTTTTCTAATTGTTCTTGTTTTACATTTCCTTTTACACAAAATGAGTAGTATCCATTGCTTCCCATCATTTTATTGTAAGCGTTGCTTGACAGATAGGCAGTGTGACCTATTCCAAGATTCGTATCCACAAACCCTACAATCTTGAAGCGCTTAGTCATTTCCTTATATTGTAGTTCCATTGTGTCTCCCAATGAAAATCCAAATTTACTTTGCATGATTCTGGTGGTAATAATGGACTCATCATCAAGTTTTGCGACCATTTGCTCGATTTCCTCATTCTCAGGCATCCAGTAATAATCAAAAAACTCTTTTCCATCAATTCCATAAACACCATTCATAAAGGTATTTGTGTTTACTTCTCGCATCTCATAATTCATGTTGTACGGTTCAACACTCTCTACCCCATCAATCTCCATAAATTTTTCTTCCGCGTCGGCAATTGGTTCTACAAACTCCACCGTCGCATCATAAAGATACTTTGTGTCATAAGCATCATGTAAATCAAATGACATGGACTTAAATAATGACACCATAAACGCAACAAGTGCAATCATAACTGCAAACAATCGAAAATTATTAGCCAATATTTTGTTATCACGAACATTTTGAACACCTAGTGAAATGGCACGATCTAAATGAAGTTTCGAGATTAAATAGGATACAAACTGCAATAACCCATCCGAAAGTAATACAACACCCACTAACATCATTGTTGCAAATGTAGATGCTGCTACCATGCCTACCCATGACAAACATAGAAAATTAGCTCCAATTAGTACAAGAGCACTAATCATAATACCGACCATCCAAGCCTTGGATTTCTTGTTCACCTTTTGATCTGGTTTTTGTAACATAATGTCTTTTACGCTCTTTTTCCATACTTCTTTGATTGGTAAAAGAATACTCATAATTGCAAGCAAAACTGCTCCTGAAATAGACATCAAAACCTGCTTTAACGAGATTGTTAGTGCAATTGTACTTCCAAATGAATCCTCTTGGCTAAAATAGAGTTTTTGAATCACCAGGAATACTCCAATCCCAAGAATACATCCCAGTAATCCTCCCACAACCCCTAGTAAGCCACTTTCCAATATTAAAAGGTGATTTAACTTTTTCTTTGTCATCCCCACACTGCGCATGATTCCAAATGAACTAATTCGTTCCTCGTATAGAATCTTAAAGGCTGCGTGAATTAGGAACATACTCATGAAAAATACAGCAATGGATGAAATTTTAAACGGCATTACATAAGTATTCGTCTCAGCGCGAATCAACTGAGTATCGATGGTATACTCTAGATTTAACAGAGGGTATTTTTGACTAAACTCTTCATAACGTTCTTTTAACTGAACAGCTCGCTGTTCTAAATTTGCCTGTTCCAAACGGTCATTCTTAAAATAAATCATATTCACTTGCGCATCTGTCATTTCTTTCATGGTATCAAACGGAATAATCATCGTTCCACCATCTGCAAGTTCCCTGAGAAAAATACCCTTTGGCTCACTGATTCCAACGATTTCAAACTCGTACTCGGCAAGGTTATATTCTAGAGTGATTTTATCTCCAACATTCCAATCATTTTTCTTGGCAAACGCATCTCCTACAATCACTTGATATCCAACAAAGTCATTTACCGTTCCAGACTTCATAGGTACTGGATTATAATTCATGTAGTCCTCGTAATTCATTCCATAGGTGTGGTAATAATAGGAATCTTCTACCAATGGAGCATATAATAAATCCTTTTTAATAATCGGCGCAATATAGTCAAAACCCGCTTCGGCTTTAATTTGCTTCATTACCTCATCATCGATTTCTTCTAATTCATTGGTTGCTAGGTAATCAGCCGTCCCAGCATGTCTTGTATCTGCCTCATAAAACATCTTTTCGCAGATAACCTTAAACCCTTCATTTGCGAAAATCAACGAAGAAGCACAGGCAATAGAGAAGATAACTAGTCCCGTTTGAACTTTTCGCTTGAATAAACTTTGTATTAGGTATTTTAGTATGATTTTCATACGACCAATTCACCATCCTTTAGATAAATCACACGATTCCCGTATTCAGCCGATTCTTTGGAATGTGTAACCATAACAATTGTCATACCCATCTCGCGATTAATCTTTTTAAGTAATTCTAAAATTGTAATTCCCGTTTTGCTATCTAGATTTCCAATTGGCTCATCGGCAAACAAGATGTTCGGATTGGTTATAATTGCTCTTGCAATTGCAACTCTTTGCTGCTGTCCCCCAGACAGCTCCTTAGGCGTGTGGTTCTTGTGTTCTGTCAATCCAACAATATCCAGAATTTCATCAAGACGTTTTTGATAATTGGCGTACTTCTTGTGGTCAAGTTCAAGGGGCAGCACTATGTTTTCAACGACTGTCAGATTTGGAATTAAATTATAGGACTGGAAAACGAAACCAATTGTGCTCCTTCTAAATTTGCATTCTTCTTCATCTGTGAATTCCAAAATATTAGATCCGTCAATTTGAATCTGGCCAGATGTTGGTTTTTCAAGTCCACCCATTAAATAGAGGAGTGTACTTTTACCTGATCCAGATGGCCCCATAATAGAAACAAACTCTTTTTCTTGAATCTTCAAATCAATATCTTTTAATACTGGATTCACGAACTCTCCCATCGTATAATTTTTATTTAAATGTTCTACCTCAATTGCCCACATCTATTTTACCTCTTCTTCTACCATTTGATTTACAGTTCTCTTTGCCTTCCTAGCTCTTATCTCTTCATTGATTTCATCAATCTCTTTTTTCACTCTTGCTAACCCAAGAAAATAGCCAACAATATAAACTGGCGTCACATATACAAAGACAATCCATAACTCCTTGATTGGAAACCATCTAAAAAGCAGTCCTGTTAACATAACAACGATAACAACCATTGTATACTCTGCCAATAGCTCTAACAGATACCAGTTTGTTTTCCACCTATTTAAAAAAAGCTGAATAAAACAAATCAGTAGTGAAACTCCAAATATCTGTAAAACAAAACTGTTTTCCCATACATTTTTATTCCATATGGCAGGAATATAGTATGCTGCAAATAGGATTAAGATCGTGAGTATCAAACTTTTTTTCAAAAACTCTTTCATACTATTTTCCCTCCTTTCTAAGTGCACTTTTGATTGCTTGTAAATACGTTCTAGAAATTGTAATTTTTTCCCGATTTTCCAACGTTGCCTGCATTTTACTATTGTAAAGGGATTCTACTGATTCAAGTACGTTTAGATTCAAAATGCAAGATTTTGAAACTTGTATAAATTCATAGGGCTCTAATTCCTGGGCCAAGTTGTATAACTTAAGTTCTGATCGAAAAACTTGATTTTTTGTATAAATAAACGTTTTCTTATCCACACTCTCAATATAGTAAATATCGTAAATATGAATTCTAAATACTCGCCCATTATCATTTCCAAACACATAGTGATTTAGGCTTTCCAATTTTGTTACAATTGCAGTTACTTGTGCATCCAGTTCAGGGTACTTAACAACGACTTCAATTTCCTTTTCTTCCCACTTCTCCATCGTAATCTTCATATTATTTCCTTTCTTTGTTTCAAACTATCATAGGCGTAACGTATTATCAATTGCCGATCAACCATCTTACAATTATGAATTTCTAAGTTACAAATTTTCAACTTATTATTGACAGAATGTTTGCGAAGTATTATTATCACTTTTAAGAACATTATCATTTTTGAGAACATTTCTTTTTAAGAACATAACATAAGGAGTCTACTATGAACGCTGATAAAACCATTCAATTGCTTCTGAATCCAATTCGCATGAGAATTGCACAGTTCTTGGCACTACATCCCAATTCAACGACAAAACAAATTGCTACAAGTCTTTCAGATGTTCCCGTATCCAGCTTATACCGCCATATTAAACAGCTAGAATCTGCTAATCTGATTGTATCTACCACACAAACAAAAGTACGCGGTGTTATTGAACATGCCTACTCTATGTCACAGGCTCCACCTGGCAATCCTTCTACAAACGCCGATTTTTCGTCTCTTATCCAACAGGCACTCCTTGCTAGCATGCATTCCTTTGAAACCTATTTGTCAAAAGAATCTTCAGATCCTGTTAAGGATATGTTATTTGTTTCATCCTGTGTCTTACTCTTAGATGATCTTGAATATCAGGAGTTACTAACTCAGGTCAGCGGATGTATTTCCGCAGCACTCGAAAATCATCCAAAAGAGGGGCGAAAGCCAAGAAAACTGTCGCTCATTTCAGAACCCACAAAATAAGAAAAACGCATTTAGATTTATTTATTATTATAACACCCAAAAGCGAATTTGAATCGCAGAAAAGAGGACATATGTTAGAAATCAAACAATTAACAAAAACTTATAAAGGTGGAAAAAAAGCCGTATCTGACTTGAGTTTGACACTCGAACCCGGAGAAATTCATGGCTTTATTGGTCACAATGGAGCAGGTAAAACAACAACGATCAAGTGTTTTTGTGGCATCACAGATTTTGATTCTGGTTCCATCAAGATTTTAGGACATGATATCACCAAAGAACCCGTATTGTGCAAGCAAAATATTGCATATATACCTGATAATCCAGACTTATATGAGCACTTAACTGGTATGCAATATCTTAATTTTGTTGCAGACATCTATCAGGTCAGCCCTGAAAAGAGAAACGAAAATATATCAACTTTTGCAAAAGCGTTTGAACTAACAGACTCTTTGGGTGATGTCATTTCTTCCTATTCTCATGGTATGAAACAAAAACTTGCAATTATATCCGCACTCATTCATGAACCAACTCTCCTTGTTCTAGATGAACCTTTCGTTGGTCTTGACCCTGTTGCATCTTTAACGCTGAAAAATATTATGAAACAGATGTGCTCGGAAGGAAAATCAGTATTCTTTTCAACACATGTATTAGAAGTTGCTGAAAAACTATGTCATAAAATTTCAATCATTAAAAATGGAAGCCTCATTATTTCAGGTAAAACAGAAGATATTACCAAAAACACTTCCCTCGAGGACGTATTTATGGAAACGATTATATCAGAAGGGAGCAGTATATGATTCAGAATGCCTTTTCAATTTTCAAAGTTTATCAATCTAAATTTTTAATGATAAATCAGTTACGTTTTAAAAAAGATCAACAAAAAAGAAAACAAGCTTTTTTTCTCATTTTCTCCTACATTTTTTTATTGGGTATGTTTTCATTTTATACTGCTGGCTATGTTTATGCACTTCATTATCTACAGCTATCAACTTTGACATTCTCTTATTTATTAGTTTTAGCAAGTTCCTTTTGCTTTTTATTTACGATTTACCAATCAAATTCTTTGCTATTTCTCTCAAGGGACCACGAGCAATTACTGGCATTCCCTTGTACCATTTCGAGTATTATTCTGGGTAAGCTGCTGTTCATTTATGTAAACCAACTAATTTTCACACTTGTCATTACGCTTCCTGGTGCAATCCTATATCTTATACTAACGCCTTCAAGTCTTGTATCGTTTCTTTATTACTTGATTGCCCTAGCCTTTATTCCGCTTATACCAATTGTGTTTGCTGCTGCCTTAGGCGCCCTTCTTACAATTGTAACCTCAAGATTCAAACATAAAACACTCCTAAAAGTGATTCTGTCCTTTGCCTTTATGGCCGCTATTTTTGCCGGCTCCTTCTCATCTGCAAATTTAAATGAAGCAAAAATAATTGAGTTGTCCGTATCCCTTGAGTCTAAAATTCACTCTGCATATCCACTTGCGACTTTATTCTCAAATGGTATCCAAAATAAACAGGTGTCTTCATTACTATTATTTTGTGGTCTTTCTCTTGCAAGCATTACCCTTTTTACACTACTACTTTCCAAAATTTATCTATCACTAGGTAGTGTATTGTCTGCAAAGGAAACGTCAAGAAAGTATCAATACTCTAATCAAAAAAAATCAATATTAAAGGCCCTCGTTGGAAAAGAACTTAGGCGATACTTCTCCTCTTCACTCTACATTATGAACACTAGCGTTGGATACCTTATGACCTTGGCATTTGCCATTAGTGTTCCCATATTAGGTGTGGAAAAGCTAGAAAAACTAATGGAAATGCAAGGATTATCCAAAGTAATCGTCCTAGCAGCTCCAATCATCATAGCATCCATGAATGCCATGATGCCATCTTCCGCTGCTGCACTCTCCCTAGAGGGAAAATCTTTTTGGATTGTCCAAACACTTCCAATATCATCAAAACAACTGTTTCATTCTAAAATACTAGCACATTTAAGTATCGCCGTTCCATTCACACTTCTATCTAGTGCAATTTTGGCATTCTCCCTCGAGATGCTACCTTTGCAGAGATTAGCTACCTTTATCATGCCACTTTGCTATGTAATACTATCATCCTATATAGGGCTAACTTTAAATATCAAGTTTGTAAACTTTAAATGGGAAAATGAAGTCGAAATCATTAAACAAAGCACACCGATTTTACTAATGCTCGTTGTCTGCATTCTCATTGTTGCTCCAGTTATTATACTATGTATAAATTTTCCAGCTATGGCAACCCTGATTCAGCTTATTGCTTCTTTCATCTCACTTATGATTTGCGCAATCCTGGAGCAAAAAAACAACCAGCTATCGCTTAGCAAAATCGCATAAAGCGGCCCACTCAAGGAATTCTAATACCCGTTCGTTCACCATCTCTAAATCTTGTTCGGACGGGTTAAATTGAATTTTAGCAAATTCTGGATATACTTTATACTTTAAAGCCTCTAAGCGATCTTTCAAAAATCCACAAGCTTCACCCGACCAGCCAAACGATCCAAATACCATGGCTGGTTTTCCTTTTACAATTGGGACAACACTTTTATTAATTAATTCCCATACTGGTTCAAGGGCATCCGCATTAATCGTTGGAGAACCAAAAAACACCATTTTAGATTCCAATAATTTCTGAGTTGCGTCCTCCATACTTGTTTCAAGTAAATCATATGCTTTTGCCCGAATATTCTCTCGAAGCAATAGTTCTTCAATTCTGCTTGCAATTTGTTTGGTATAACCATATGCCGACACATAGAAAATAGGAACATCAATCTCTGCCTTCACTGGCTCAACCCACAACTCATACTCGGCAACCACTTGTTTGATTCCACCCCTTAATATTGGACCATGGGAACAACATACCATTTTTGGCTCAAGTTGTTTTACTCTTGCAAGTCCATCCTTAACAAATTTAGGGAATGGTGAAAAAATACAATCGAAATAATTTTTTCGTTCCACTTCATAGAAATTTGGATTCTTCAATTCGTCATCAAATAAAAATGGTTCACAATAATGGGTACCTAAAAAATCGCAAGTGAACAATGTTTTTGTTTTATCATCATATGTAAACATAGAATCTGGCCAATGCAAATTAGGTGCAAAGTAAAATGTTAAATTTCTTGATTCTCCAATTTCTAATACATCATCTGTTTTTACTGCACGACCATTAAATGCTCTGTTCATGATATTTCCCAAATTTTTGATTGCTGCATTTGTTCCAATCACAGTAATATTTGGATTCATGTCAAGCAATGCTGCTAAACTCCCTGAATGATCTGGTTCTGTATGATTCAAAATCACATAATCCAACTTTTCAATCGGCAAATAGCACTCTAAAACGGCTATGAATTCTTGCGTATATCTATGATGCACCGTCTCAATCAGTACATTCTTCTCATCCATAATCAAGTAACTGTTATAGGTCGTTCCATATTCTGTACGCATAACAATATCAAACGTACGCATTCCCGGATTTTGCATCCCTACATAGAAAATGTCTTCAGCTATTTGAAATGCTTTATCTCTTTTGCATTCTAGTTTTTCCATAACCGCTCCCTTCAAACATGCACCGGTAAGGCGCACCATATAACCATACCCGATACGTTTTGTATCGGGTAGAGTTATAACTGCTCATATTATAATTTTGTAAATCCACTCTTGTCCATTCCACAAGCTGGACATGTCCAATCTTCTGGAAGGTCGTCAAATGAAGTTCCAGGCTCAATTCCGTTATCTGGATCTCCTAGTTCTGGATCATATACATATCCACATACACATTCATATTTACTCATTGATGTTCTCCTTTCACTTTTTTAAGATTCTTTATTTTCAGCCTCTGCGTACAGAGTAACTAACTTATTCAGATGCTCATAACGTTCTTTTGCATCTTCTTTTGCTTTTGCAAACAATTCTTTTGCAATTTCAGGACTCTTTTTCTCAAGCGACTGATAACGCACTTCTCCCCTGAGGAACTCCTCGTAATCACTACTTGGCGCCTTACTATCCAAGATAAATGCCGATTTTCCTTCCTCTTTCAATTGTGGGTTGAAACGGAATAAGTGCCAATAGCCTGATGCAACTGCCTCTGCTTCTTCTGTTTGAGCCTTTGACATGCCCTTCTTGATTCCATGACTGATACATGGTGCATAGGCAATAATAAGGGATGGACCCGGATAACTTTCTGCTTCTGCAATTGCCTTTACACACTGATTAAAGTCTGCTCCCATTGCAATCTGAGCAACATACACATACCCATAATTCATTGCAATTCCAGCAAGGTCTTTCTTCTTAAGTGGCTTGCCACCGGAAGCAAATTTAGCCGTTGAAGCAAGCGGTGTTGCTTTTGAAGACTGTCCTCCTGTATTAGAATACAATTCTGTATCAAATACCAATACATTTACGTCCTGCCCACTTGCTAATACATGATCTAGACCACCAAATCCAATATCATATGCCCAGCCATCTCCACCAAAGATCCATTGTGACTTTTTCGCAAGAAAATCTTGTTCTTTTAACAGTTCCTGACAAAGTTCACTACCACAATCCTTTAGTGCCAATACCATTTTATCAGTTGCTTCTTTATTTAACAATCCATTATTAAATGTTTCTAACCATTCTTTGGAAGAAACTCCCAAATCAATATGATTTGTAACTTCTAAAAGATTCTTTACTTTAACTTTTAAGCGTTCACGAATTGCTTTTTGCGCTAAAGACATTCCATAACCAAATTCTGCTGCATCTTCAAACAATGAATTAGACCACGCCGGACCTCTTCCCTGATCATTCACAGTATATGGTGTTGAAGGCGATGAATTTCCCCAAATCGACGAGCAGCCTGTTGCATTGGCAATATACATACGATCTCCAAACATCTGCGTCACCAATTTCGCATATGGCGTCTCTCCACATCCTGCGCAAGCACCGGAAAACTCAAGGAGTGGCTTCTTAAACTGACTTCCCTTTACCGTATCTGGCTTAAACCGCGCAACTGCATCTAGTTTCTCAGGAAGCGATACTCCATAATCAAAATATGCCTGCTGATCCAAATGCTCTCCCAATGGATTCATCGTCAAGGCTTTTTCACCTTTCATTCCTGGGCAAACATTCGCACAAGATCCACATCCCTGACAATCTAGCGAAGAAATCATAATCGCAAATTTATATTGATCCATTCCCACCATTGGAATCATACTCATTCCATCCGGTGCATTCGTTTGCTGTGTCTCATCTAACGCCACTGGTCTGATTACACCATGCGGGCAAACAAAAGAGCAACGATTACACTGAATACAGTTCTGCGAATTCCATACAGGTACATTAATTGCCACCCCTCTTTTTTCAAACGCCGCTGAACCGGATGGTGTCACACCATCTGCATATGGAAGAAATGCCGATACTGGAATATCATTTCCCTTTTGAGCATTTACTGGAATTTGAATGGCGTTAATAAAATCTTCTAAGTCCTTACGCGATGATGTGATTTTTGCCTGACTTGAAGATACTTGCGAATCACCCCACTCGTTTGGAATATCGATTTTCACTACTTCTTTTGAGCCTCGATCAATTGCCTGATAATTCATCTCAACAATTTTTTGTCCCTTTCGCTCATAGGTCTTTTTTGCAGCCTCTTTCATCAACTCAATGGCTTGATCACTTGGTATGATATCTGCTAGTTGAAAAAATGAAGATTGAAGTATTGTATTTACTCTTCCCTCAAGTCCAATCTCTTTCGCAATACTTACTGCATCAATCACATAAAAGGAAATATTGTGATTTGCTAAATACTGTTTTACATTCCCAGGCAATACATCCGCTAATTCACTTGCTGTTTTAAATGGTGTGTTTAGTAAAAAGGTTCCACCATCTCTAATTTCTTGAACAATATCATACTTACCCATGTAGGATGGGTTGTGACACGCTACAAAGTCTGCTCTTTTAACTAAGTACGCAGAACGAATTGGGTCTTTTCCAAAACGAAGATGGGATACCGTAATTCCACCAGATTTTTTCGAGTCATAGTCAAAGTATGCCTGAACATACAAATCCGTGTTATCACCAATAATCTTAATTGAATTTTTATTGGCACCCACTGTTCCATCTGCTCCAAGTCCCCAAAACTTACAACTTACTGTTTTATCTGGAGTTGTTTTGATATTCTGCACTGTTTCAAGGGAAAGATTTGTAACATCATCTACAATACCAATCGTAAATCGTTCTTTTGCATCGTTTTGATACACTGCCACGATTTGTCCTGGCGATGTGTCCTTTGAACTTAATCCATATCTTCCAGAATATACCGGCACCCCATGGAACTTTGTATCGCGTAAAGCGGCAACGACATCAAGATATAAAGGTTCACCAATTGCACCTGGTTCTTTCGTTCGGTCTAATACCGAAATTTTAGTAACTGTTTCTGGAATTGCGTCCACAAATGCCTGAATAGAAAATGGCCTATATAAATGAACCTGTACAAGTCCTACTTTTTCTCCACTTGCATTTAGATAATCAATGGTTTCCATTATTGTTTCACAAACCGAACCCATAGCAACAATAATATGTTGTGCATCACTTGCGCCATAATAATTAAATAGTTTGTAATCTGTTCCAATTTTTTGATTTATTTGATTCATATAATCTTGGACTATAGTAGGAATTGCTATGTAACTAAGATTCGAAGCTTCCCTCGCCTGGAAGTACACATCAGGGTTTTGAGCAGATCCCATCTCTTTTGGACGGTTTGGATTCAATGCCCGACTTCTAAATTCATCAATTGCCTTCCAGTCAACGAGTTCCTTCAGTTCTTCATAATCCCATGTTTCAACCTTTTTCATTTCATGAGAAGTCCTAAATCCATCAAAAAAACTTATAAACGGTAGTTTCCCTTTGATGGCACTTAAATGAGAAACTGCCGATAAATCCATAACCTCTTGAACACTTGATTGTGCTAAAATTGCAACTCCAGTTTGTCTACTCGCATAAATATCTGCATGATCACCAAAAATAGATAATGCATGCGTCGCTATCGTTCTAGCTGCAACATGAAAAACTCCTGGAAGTTGCTCTCCCGCAATTTTATATAAATTGGGAATCATTAATAAAAGTCCCTGAGAAGCTGTAAATGTAGACGTAAGTGCTCCTGCTACCAGCGCTCCATGTACAGCACCTGCTGCTCCACCTTCTGACTGGAGTTCCGTCACCTGGACCGTTTGTCCAAACATATTTTTTCGACCAGCAACAGACCATTCATCTGTTACTTCTGCCATTGTTGAGGATGGAGTAATCGGATATATCGCTGCTAATTCTGAAAATGCATACGCAACATGTGCTGCAGCCGTGTTTCCATCCATTGTTTTTTTCGATCTCGCCATTTTGAAACCCCCTATTCTTCGCCGTTTTGTGGAATCAATAATGCAATTCCTTCATCAATTTCTTTTCTTTCTAACATGCCTTGTCCTGAAGCTACTATTTTCCCCTCCTTGCTAATAAAATACGTGGTTGGTATCGATGCAATTTGATAAGCATACCCTGCATCCCCCGAAATATCATAATAGACTGGAAAAGTATAATTCTTTTCCGTGATAAAGTCCTGTGCCACCTCTTTTGTTTCACGTCCACCATCTGTCAAATTAATCATCACAAACTCAATCTCATCACCATACTCTTCATATGCTGCTTGAAAATCTGGCATTTCACTTTGGCAAGGTCCACACCAACTTGCCCAGAAATTCAATATGATTGGTTTCCCAATCAGTGAAGATAAAGCAACTTCTTCTCCCTGCGCATTTTCAACTTTAAAATCAATATAATCTGCTTCATCATTTGTTGCTTCCGCCTCTTCCTGCGTCGCTTCCTCGGCTGGCTCCTGCGCTGGCTCCTCAGTTGGCTCCTCGGTTGGCTCACGCATAGGCTCCTCTGTTGGCTCCTCGGTTTCTGCTACTTTTTTCAGATTCTGCTGTGCACTGGTTTTTCCTGAAGCATATTGGTATAAATAGTAACTTCCAACCATTATTACAGCAAATAGTATGAGTCCAATGATGAGTTTTATTAACGGTTTCTTGCTTTTTCCTTCCATACTTCCTCTTTTCCAAGCACAAGCTTTATATGCTTAACATCGACAATAGTTTATCCATCCACCCAGTCATCATCAAGAACCCCAAGAGAATTAGAAATCCACCTGCTACTGCATTTACGACTTTGTAATGCTGTTTAATCCAATTAAATGTTGACTTCAACTGATCCATCAGCAATGCACTAACAAGGAATGGAATCCCAAGACCCATGGAATATATAAGCAGTAGTAAAACCCCTTGGACAACAGAACCCTGGCTAGAAGCAAGCATCAATGCCGACCCCAAAAAAGCTCCTACGCACGGTGTCCATCCAATCGAGAAAATCATTCCAAAAAGGATTGTCTTACCAAAATTCATTGGATGTTCTGAGTTCACTTGATTATGTTTTTGATTTCTAGAAAGAAATTTGAAAACTCCAAGGAATTGCAAGCCAAACAAAATAACCACAAACCCCGCAATACCATTCACCATTGTCTTATAGTGCCTCAAGAATGCACCAAGCGTCCCAGCAAAAGCACCCATTATTACAAACACAAGGGTAAATCCAAGTACAAAACCAAGTGCGTTTAGAATAGTTTTCTTCTTGTTTTGTTCACCACCTGCAAAGTAGGACAAATAGACTGGTAACATCGGCAACAAACACGGAGAGACAAATGTAATCATACCTTCTAAAAAAGAAATTACATATTGCATACTCTTTTCTCCTCTCAAAATACTGTCACTCAATTATACCGTATCTCCTTCTATTATCTGTGACTTCATCACATAAGTCACTATAACCCAATCATTTTTTATATTAATTTAATAATTTACACACATTTAGAACCCTTTTTCAGTTCTCGTCTTTCTAAGTTCATTTCTCAAAAGTGCTGCATCCCACTCAGCTTTTTCAAAGTCCGTTTCCAAAATTAGTCCCGGAACCGTCGTCTTATACCCGTTCTCATCTAGTGCAACTAATACCAAATACGCACGGTTAATCATGGTTCGCATCCCCTTCTCATCCTCCACATATGTATCCACGCGCACTTCCATTGAGGTGTTTCCAACATAAGTAAGATGACCAATAAGAACAACCACGTCATTTTTCTTTGCTCCAGCTTTAAAAACCAAGTGATCCACAACCGCAGTCACCACACTTTTCTTACAATGGCGCCATGCGACAATTCCACCAATCTCATCGATCCAAGACATGAGTTGCCCACCAAATAGTCGCCCACTTCCATTAATATGTTTTGGCATCAATACATAGGTTTGCTCTGTTATTGAATCTCGTCGATATTTTTTCATTGTATTTTCATCATTATATTCCATTTTATCTCCATTCTAAAAAGCAAAAAAAGAAATGAATGCAACTAAGTTGTTCTTCATTTCTTTTCAATGTTCATAAAAGACTCTTACAATTCGTTCTAATTACTCTTCTTTACTCTTTTGATTATCTGATTTCACAGCATTATCTATTTTTTGCATAATAAACACAATCAATGCAATTACAATTACTACTGCAAAAATCCCAACCATGCCCTTCCACATCATTTGTAGCGCAATATAAAGGTCCATATCCATTTGTTCGTTCCTCCATTCTATGTCATTCACTTCGTAAGTCAATTATTTCAACATTGTAACTAATACATTCAATAAAATACCACCTGCTAATACAGACCCAATTTGTCCAGCAACATTTGCACCAATTGCATGCATGAGCAAGGTATTGGTTGGGTCTTCTTTTGCCCCCATCTTTTGTACTACTCTAGCAGACATTGGAAAAGCTGAAATACCGGCTCCACCAATCATTGGATTGATTTTCTCTTTTAAAAATAGATTTAGGAATTTGGCAAATAAAACACCTCCAATTGTATCTGCTATAAAGGCAACAAGACCAAGTCCCATAATCATAAAGGTTTGCCATGTTACAAATTCTTCAGCTCTCATACTGAATGCTATTGTGATTCCTAGTAAAAGAGTGATTAAGTTACTGAGTATATTCTGTGCAGTCTCGGATAATGTATTGAGTACTCCACATTCTCTTAACAAGTTTCCAAACATTAAGAATCCTACTAGTGCCACAGACATCGGTGCAATTAACCCAGCAATGATTGTAACAATAATTGGAAACAAAATTCTTGTACGCTTTGATACCTGTGATGGATGATAGTTCATTTTAATCAGTCGTTCTTTTTTAGTGGTTACTAATCGAATTGCCATTGGCTGAATAATTGGAACAAGTGCCATATAACAATATGCAGCAACCGCAATTGGACCAATATATTTCGAATCAAGAATCTGGGATACCAAAATCGACGTTGGTCCATCTGCCGCACCAATAATTCCGATCGAAGCAGCATCTTTAATATCAAATCCCATTAATGCAGCAATTACTACTGTAAAAAAGATTCCAAATTGGGCTGCTGCACCAAATAGAAACATAATTGGTCTTGATAATAAAGGTCCAAAATCAATCATTGCTCCAATTCCAATAAATAATAAGATTGGAAGTGCTTCTGAAGCTTCAATTCCAGTACTGAACAACCATTCAATGATACCGTTTGTTTCACCAATTCCTTCTAAAACCTGATTTAACACCCCTGAATTTGGAATATTCACAAGAATAGCTCCAAATCCCATCGGTAAAAGCAGTGCTGGTTCTAAGTCTTTTTTGATTGCCAAATAGATTAATAAACCACCAACAACGAACATTACAATTTGTTGTGGGGTAATTGACATAATACCTTCTAATAAAAATCCCATTCTTGTCTCCTCATTCTTTCTTTATTTCTATTATTATACAATAATACTATACACAATTCAATTTAGCTAATGTATCTTTTCATATAGATTTTACAAACAACACATGTTACAATTACAACACTAGACAAAGTTTGAGAGGGGTGAATTCTTTGCCAAAATGGACACCAGCAGATACCTTGCTAACGATGAAACGGATTATCAGTAAAACGCTATGTGATAAAGACCGTAGTGGGTTAGTTGTTTTACCAGATGTTATTTCAATCGATGAAGATGAACTTGATATCATGTGCAGAAATTTCAACAAAATCAATTCTGCTGAAAAATTTGAGCGGTATTGCATATGTATTATTACTGCTTGGATCTATTCCTATAAGTTAGATCGAATCGAATGGTTTAAGTCACACATGAACCCACGCTATGCGAAAATACCACAACATGCTAAAGGGCGCTATGTATCTTCCTATGAAGACACATTTCACACTTATGGTTTAGAAACGTTTGACCATTCTATTAATTCTTTAGAAGATGTTGAATATATTATTAAAAAACATGCCAAAGTTATTTAACTTTGGCATTTCTTTGTATCAGTTTTACAATTTCAACAATTGGCAATACTAAAAACGCAATTCCAAGTGCTGCAAAATATTCCTCTATTCGGATTTGTTCAAATCCAAACGCCTTCGCAAATACCGGAACATATAGTACGATCGTCGTTAGTACAAGACTAAATATTGCTGCTCCCCACAAATATATATTTTGCTTTGACAAAGAGAACAAACTTTTTCTTTGATGTCTCATGTTAAAACTATGAAGAATTTCAGCAAAACTAAGTGTTAAAAACGCCATCGTAATTCCATCATGACTTTGCGCAATTTCCCATACGCCTGATTCCATATAATGTCCCACAAAATAAGCAGCTAACGTTAATACTGCGACCAATATCCCTTGATATACCACATCAAATCCTAATCCCTGTGAGAAAATACCATCTTTAGACGATCTTGGCTTTCTTTTCATGATATCTGCATCTGCGTTTTCCATCCCAAGTGCAAGTGCTGGAAATGTATCTGTAATCAAGTTAATCCATAGTAAATGTACAGGGTGCAAAATTGTAAACCCAAACATTGTTGCCAAAAAAATGGCTACAACTTCACTCATATTTGATGCTAATAGAAACTGAATTGTTTTACGAATATTATCGTAAATTTTTCTTCCTTCCTCTACCGCATGTACAATCGTTGCAAAATTGTCATCTGCCAAAACCATGTCAGCAACGTTTTTTGTAACATCCGTTCCTGTAATTCCCATGCCCACTCCAATGTCAGCACTTTTGATACTTGGTGCATCATTTACACCATCTCCAGTCATTGCCGTAATACATCCTTGCTTTTTCCACGCATTGACAATACGAACCTTATGTTCTGGCTGAACTCTTGCATATACGCGGTAACGATCAATCGTTTTGTCTAACTCTTCATCACTGATATGATCTAACATAGCGCCCGTGATTGCCTGCTCCTTAGAATCAATGATATCAAGATCCATTGCAATCGCTGTAGCCGTATCCAAATGATCACCTGTAATCATAATTGCTGTTATACCTGCGCTTTTACACTCTACGATTGCATCCTTTACCTCTTCACGAATTGGATCAATCATTCCCGTAAGCCCAATATAAATTAAATCCTTTTCTAGCGTCTGTGGCTCACAGTCAACAGGTACTGTATCATAGTATTTCATAGCACCGCAAAGTACACGGAGTGCCTTTTGTGCCATTTCCTTATTCGCCGTCATAATTTCTTGACGAATTTCATCATTTAAAGGTAACACTTCATTTCCCTTTAAATACTTTGTAACGCATTTTAAAACTTCATCCGGTGCACCTTTTGTATATTGAATAATTCCACCTTTTGTCTCATGCACCGTACTCATCATCTTACGTTGACTATCAAATGGTGCTTCTAAAACACGTACCTGTTCCGCCTTAAGCTGATCTTTGTTCAGTCCCTGGGAATATGCGAAATTTACCAAAGCACATTCTGTTGGTTCTCCTTGTGCCTTGAATTCTGCCGTTAACTCAGCATCAGAAGCAAGGGCCATAGCAGTTGCAAGCATTTCCACATTTGTCGTGACATGTTTTACAACCGTCATTTTATTCTGTGTTAATGTTCCAGTTTTATCACTACAAATAATCTGGGCACAACCGAGTGTTTCCACTGCTGTCAATTTTCTAATAATTGCATTTTTCTTAGACATATTTGTTACGCCAATGGATAGCACTACTGTAACCACCATTGCCAATCCTTCTGGGATTGCCGCTACCGCTAAAGATACTGCAATCATAAATGTATTTAACACAACTTTTACATCTAAGGTTTCTGCTCTTAATAAACTGAAAATAAAAATAAAGACACATACGCCAAGAACTAAGTAACTTAAGGTTTTGCTAAGCCCAGCTAATTTTTTTTGCAATGGAGTCTGGTTCTCACCTGCCATAGATATGGCATCTGCTATTTTTCCCATTTCGGTTGTCATACCAGTATTCGTAATGACTGCTTTGCCACGCCCATAAACAACTGTACTTCCCATATACACCATATTTTTACGATCCCCTAATGGAATCTCATCAACTTCTTGTCCTAAAATTGCCAATGCCTTGTTGACAGGGACACTCTCACCCGTCAATGCTGCCTCTTCTATTTGAAGGCTCGCATTCTCTATTATTCTTCCATCTGCAGGAACTGCATCTCCAGCTTCTAGTAAAATCACATCACCAACAACCAATTCCTGTGACTTAACAATCTTGATTTCGCCATCACGAAGCACCTTGCTCGTTGCTGCTGCCATTTTCTGTAATGCTTCAATTGCCTTTTCCGCCTTACTCTCCTGGTATACTCCTAAAATAGCATTGATTATTACAACCGATAATATAATAATAACATCCGTAAATCCCTCATTTGAGTAAAAAGAAGTAATTCCCGATACAATTGCCGCAATAATCAAAATAATAATCATTGGGTCCTTAATCTGAGCCACGAAACGTTGTAAAAGAGTTGTTTGTTTTCCCTCTTTAAGCTTATTCTCACCATTTTCATTGAGTCTTTCGTCGGCCTGATTCTGAGTCAGTCCCTCTTGTGTAGACTTCACTTCCTTCAATACTTCTTCCACTTGCATTGTGTAAAATTTCATCTCTTCCTCCTTTATTATTCTCAAAAGAATAAAACTTTAATACTTTCTCGATAAAAAAACTCACGCATAGGTGGTCTTTCCATCTACGCATGAGTCTGGTTATTTCATTAGTAGCCAAGCCTTTCGGCCAAGATGTTGACTATTAACGCACAGAGTGCGAAACTACTCCCTCATGAATTACTATTGATAAATTATCATAAGATGACTTTTTTGTCAAATGATGCTTGCAAAAAACATTTAGCTACTTGCACTATTATACTTTCCTCTTGAATAATTCCAAAAACAAATTGCAACCATGGTAAACAATATTGTAATCAAAGTCGCAAGAATTAAATTGTTCCGCTTAACCGTCCCCGCAAGAACCTGAGCAGGTATCGTTCCCATAATTCCATATGGCAAAATAAAGTAAAACACTATTTTGAATACTCTCTGAAATAATACTCCTGGTATCTGCATACATAACCCAATACACTCTTCCTCAACTCGTAATAACCCATCTGCTTCAATTAAATAAAATGCAATTGTTCGAAACAGTAGCATGATGTCATAAAAAAGAATTGTCATTAATATAATCACATATGCATATACACCGACTTGAACCATTGATATCGGCTTGTTAAGTATCTTCACTCCATATAAAAGGATGGCAAAACTAAGCACTATCAGCAATCCAGAGCCTAAGTTAATGGACTCAAAACTAATATAAAACAATGAATTTACTGGTTTTGTAAGATAATAATCCAGTCTTCCACTTTTTATTTTATCCGGTATTGTTATCACTCCAAAAAAATACAATGTCATATTTAGTGCATTAATAAGGGAAAACGAGCCAATAAATAGAATGATTTCACCCTTTTGCCACCCTCCAATGGACGATATATTTGAGTATATTGCGGAGAAGGTTAGTATTTGAATGCCAAACATGATTCCATCTACTAAAAACGGACCTATAAAAGAAATCCCACTCGTTGCCTGCTTTGCAAGTCTCATCTGAAGCAAACACATAAATAGTCTGGAGTACTTTGAAATTGTCTTCATAATCCCACCCCCTCATACTTTATTCTGAATGTTTGATACATCCAATTCACAAGAAACCAAAGAATGCTAATCCAGATAAGCATTATAAGGCTTCCAAACCAGCAATTTGGCTCTACTAGATTCCCAGCAATCAATGCTGGATAGTACGCAATATAGTAAAACGGAAGGCATTTCAATAACTGCGTCAACTGATCCGGCAGTAAAACAAACGGAATTACTCCACCTAATAGAAATCCCAGAATATTATCCCGAATCATAAAGAAGGTTGTCGTATCCTGAATTAAGAAAGCAAATAGTGCAAACATATAGTGAAACAAAGTCAAGAAAACTAATCCTAGAATGACAAACCACGATGCAATTCCTAATTCAATCCAATTTTCATTTACCTGAAATGGTATTTTAAATAGCACAATCCACAGTATACTCGATAGCACTACAATTACTCCATGAAGCAGATTTTTGCCCATTGCTTCATATAGAAAGTACTTGCTTGGTGAGATTGGCAGAATCATGTATTTTGAAAAGACCCCCCTTTGAATCTCATCAGAAATCTTATATCCCATTTCCTTAGCTGAATCTATTCCTATTATTCCTGTTACTAGAACATAATACAGCATCATATTTTCAAAAGAAAAACCTCCAATTTTTCCATTTTGATCGTAGATTGCTGACCACAAAATATATGCAAATAGAACCTTTGCTCCTAGCAACAATATCTGAATCGTGATGTTTGCACGAAATGTTAATAGTGTTTTTAGATAGAAACTCATAATTGCTAGTCCTGTCCATTTGATTTTCATTTCAACTTCTCTCCCATTCTATAAATTTCTCGAACAGTTTGTTCTATCTCCTCTTCTTTTATCCAAATATCCATTGGATGATACATCGTAATCCACTCTCTAACACAATTTCCGACCATCTCTTTCGGCATTTTTACAACTACTCTAAATAGTGATTTTTCTAAGACTTCTGCCTCTTTTGGAACATCAAATGCTGTTTCCTTTTCAAATACCATCGTGATTTCTTTCACTTTTTGAAATTCTTCAAATAGTTGATCGGTACGTCCATCAAAAATCAGCTGACCATTATGGACTACCACTGATCGTCTACATAACTCTTTAATATCTTCCATATAATGTGATGTTAATAGGATTGTTTGACCATATTCTTCATTTAACTTCTTAAGTAATAATCTCATCTGTTTGCTACCAATCACATCAAGTCCAATCGTGGGTTCATCTAGAAATAGCACTTTCGGCTGATGAATGAGCGCAACTAGCAATTCCATTTTCATACGTTCACCCAGAGAAAGTGTTCTCACCAACACCCCAAGTAAATGTTTCACTTCAAAAAGATCTGCCAACTCATTTTTGCGTTGTTCGAAATCCTCATCACTTATTTCATAGATTACTTTCATCAATCTCAACATATCATTTGTTGTAAGTTCAAACAAAAGTTGACTTTTTTGCCCCATTACAACTGCATACTGCATCTTAAAATCATTCTCCAATTTCCAAGGAGTATATCCTAGGATACGAATAGTTCCTGTCGAATTTCTTATAATTCCTGTCATCATTTTAATCAGCGTCGTTTTCCCAGCTCCATTTGGACCAATCAATCCCACAAATTCGCCTTCCTTAATGGTCAGATTACAGTTTGCGATTGCTTCCTTACATTCATATTTTCTATGAATCAGACTCTTAATACTCCCTGCTATCCCTTCTTCCCTTTGGTATCTGCGAAACGTTTTTCCAACATTCTCAAGCCGTATAATCACTTCTTTCATTTAAAATCACCGCTCTTTCTTGATTCTTCTAATTCTAACTGATAGCCTTCCACATGCTTTTTAGACATCTTCTTTCTCCCTTTTCGTACTTCGACACGATCAAATACAACTGCGAAATCATACTCGTCGGGATACAAATTTTCTTTTGCTATATGCTTTTTTAACCTTCGGTAATTCACCGTTTTCTTAGTCTTTTTTACTTGAACAATTACATTCCCGCTTTCATCTGGTTTTTCAACTACAATGCCAATTTCTTTTTGCGGATATACCATTACACAGTCACCCATTTCAAACATACCCATGATTTCTTTTTTACGAATGACTGATTTACGGTTTATATCATCTTGGAATTGTCTGCTTTGTTGTCCTTTTTGTTGTCCATTTTTATTCCCCATGAGCCCCTGTTCAAATGGAAATTCTTTTTTATATGCTGCTTTTCTAGCCCATTCTAATAGTTGCTCTGACATTCCCATCCTTTTCGCTATTGCTATTGCCTGACTTTCACCTGCTTCACCAATTCTTAACTGATACATTGGCATAAATGTCTCAATATCAAATGTCATCCTTGCATTTGTTAAGTTGTCTGCCAATGAAGCATAGTCTTTAAGTTGCGGATAATGTGTTGTAACCATTAACAAACATCCTCTTCTTCGCAATTCCTCTAATATCGCAACTGCGATTCCCATTCCTTCAGCTGGGTCCGTGCCTGACCCTAGTTCATCTAGCAAGACCAAAGAATTAGCATTTGTCACCTCTAATATCCGAAGAAGTCTTTTTAAATGTGCAGAAAATGTCGAAAGATTTTGGCTCATGTTTTGCTTGTCTCCGATGTCACAATACACATGATCAATTCTTCCCATCTCAAAATATTTACAAGGAACATGTAGTCCAGCATTTGCCATTAGAACCATTAACCCTACGGTTTTAATAGTAACCGTTTTTCCTCCTGTATTAGGTCCAGTAATTACGATTCCCTGAAAATCCCTTCCTAAAGCTAGGCTTAAAGGTACACATTGGTTTTTCTCTATTAGCGGATGCCTCGCTTCTAACATATTCACACCAATGCCTGGAATCAGAATGGGAGCTGTGCACTCAAGTTCAATGCTTATCATGGCTTTTGCAAATATCACATCTAACAACTCAATAATACGATTGTTTTCTATGATTGCGTCTTCCTTTTCAAGTAACGCACCCGTTAATTCATATAGTATTCGCTCCATTTCAAGTTCTTCTTTTAGTGATAACCCTTCTAACTCTTCACAATATCTCTCAACACTCTTAGGCTCTATAAACACCGTGTTTTTAGACGACGATTCATCGATTACACTACCCGCAATTCGATTCTTAAACTCCTTTTTAACTGGAATACAAATTCGATTGTTACGATATGTAATGAAATTTTCGCTACAGATTGATTTGTTGTTTTTCAATACATTCTCTGCTTTTTCCTTCATTTTATCTTGACAGATCCGTTTTCTTACACGAATCTCAGACAGCACTTTACTTGCATAATCATCCACCTGATGGTTTCTAATGGTTGTATTTATCTGTTCATATAAAGTTGTACACTCATCCATATTATCAGCATACCAAGGCAAACTAATTTCAAGGTTTTTTGAGTAAATTAAATACTCTTTAAGTCTTTTTATACTAACCAATTGAATGGCTAAATCTGCAAATTCTTCGGGTGTCAATAAGAATGTTTTTTGTGCTTTCTTAAGTATTGTCATGAGTGAATCAAATGAAGAAAATGGAGGTTTTCCATTTATTATAATCATTTGTTTAGCCTGCTCAATCTCACTATATGATTTTTCAAGTTCACTCTTTCGATGAAGTTTTTTTAGTACGTGAATTTCTTGTTTTCCACCCTTTGTATAAGCATATTCTTCTATTTTTTCCATAATTGTAACCAATTCCAAATCATTACTTCCATTGATACTTTCATTTATATTTTCATTAGTATTTTCCATATGTCTCCTAACAGCATGTAAACATGCTCGATCTATTGAATTTGTATCATTTTTATAATATTTTATAGCATGAAAAAACCGCAAAACCATTCTCAGAATAGTTTTGCGGTAAGCAAACAAATACCACTTTATCTAAAAGATGTGATTATCTCTTAAGGTGTGGTCATCTCTTCTGATATGGTCAAAATAGGTACAAAAATAAAAAGGTTTTTATATACAAAACCCAAACTACCTATTCATGCATTCAATTCATTATGCACCATATACAGAATCAATTAACAAAAACACACATCCTTTCAAAATCAATCACAATAGCAGATTACTAAATTGTAGGAATACTCCTACTCTAATTCAAAATTAACACTATTTTGAATTAGAGTCAATCACATTTTTCTGAAAATCAGTCAATCTAAAACTCAGTCATATTCTTCCTGAAACGTAATGGGAGCATCTGTCTTTGTAAAAACAGGTTTTTCCTTTCACGGATTGCAATTGTATCACAGAAGTGCTGGAATAATTTTTGATACTCTAGTTCACCTTCAACATAGTGTTTCGATATTTCATCATCACTTGGAATATTTTGTACATCTGAATCAACAAATGCCCACTCTTGATTCGCAGGGTGTATTGCTAAACGCTTCCTCGTTTCATCATAAATCATAAAATTTTGATTTTGAAACCGATCAGAAAAGTGTGGCATAATGAATTCAACGATATCATGTTTGGGTCCAATTTTAGAAAATAGTATCCCGCCTTCTAATTCTTGAAATCTCAAAAAACCTTTCATATGAAGAATCTCATTATTTACAGCCCTACTCAAACAAAATACTTTATGAACCGAATCATTTGCCAAATGATTCATCAGCTGCATTGGGGATTTCATCGACAATCCAACAACAATCGCATGGTACACTGCATCTGCTCGCTCCTCGTCCATTGTTGCCAGCGCCTGACAAAATTGATAGTACGTATTCATTCCAAATTTATCGCAGATTGTACGAATGACTTTTTGAGCTTTCACCGCATCTGGCGTTGCATATAGAATCCTAGAAAATAACAATAGTTCCTTTGGTTCACCCACCAAAAGCCGAATTTCTTTAGGGCTTTTCTTCTGCTCGTAAGCAAAGTAAATTCCCGAGAAAACGCCTTCAAGAGTATTTTCACATACAATTATCAGCACTTCATATTCGTCACTACTTTCATACAAACTCATATTGATACCTCGCTGAACACTCATAACTGTCCAGAAACAGACTGGAATTGATCTTCCAAGCTTGGCAACAACCAATTTTCTTTGTTTTCAAACATGGATAACTGCTGATAGGTCACTCCATCTTTATCAAATGGAAGTCTTTCCTTTACAGATAATAAGTTTCTCGTAATATAGTTTTCTTCTATTTTTGTATTATATTGCATCTTTCCATTACAGGTTATAAAGTAGAGTGCTCGCTTAAGAACAACGCCTATTTTTTTAAGATCACGAAAAGTTAGATTCCCATTTTTCCTAGCCTGAATTATTCTCTGAGCACTTTTTACCCCAACCCCTGGAATCCTTAAGATCATCTGATAATCCGCTCGATTGATTTCAACTGGAAACAATTCCAGATGGCGCAGTGCCCAATCCGCTTTAGGATCAAGTAATACATTGAAATTTGGGCGTTCTTCACTTAATAATTCATTGGCATCAAATCCATAAAATCGCATCAACCAATCCGCTTGGTAGAGTCTGTGTTCACGCAATAGTGGAGGCCCTCCACCGATTGCAGGCAAGTCCTTATCCTCATTTACTGCAACAAATGCTGAATAGAATACTCGCTTAAGATCAAACTTCTGATACAAACCTTGCGCAACATTCATAATCTGATAATCATTTTCGCTGGTTGCACCTACAATCATCTGGGTTGACTGCCCTGCTGGTACAAATTTAGGTGCGTTCCTAAACACTACCAATTCATCTTTAGAAGATTTAATTCCTGTTTGAATTTGTCGCATTGGCGCTAATATGTTCGTTCTATGCTTATTAGGTGCAAGACGCTTAAGACCTTCTGCCGTTGGTAACTCCAGATTCACACTCATTCGATCCACGAGATACCCTGTCTGCTGAATCAATATTGGGTCCGCACCCGGTATCCCCTTCACATGAATATAACCCCTAAAATGGTATTTGTTTCGAAGAAGAAATACCGTTTCATAAATTTGCTCCATTGTATAACTTGGATTATTCAAAATGCCTGAGCTTAAGAATAGTCCCTCAATATAATTTCTCTTATAAAATTCCATTGTTAAAGTACATATTTCTTCTGGTGTAAACGTTTCCCGCTTCACATCATTGCTCTTACGATTTATACAATACTTACAATCATATGCGCATTCATTTGTGAGCAGGATCTTCAAAAGACTAATACATCTGCCATCCGCTGAGAAACTATGGCAAATACCTCCTGCAACTGCATTGCCCATTCCGCTCTTATCTCCTGATCGATCCACCCCACTACTGGTGCAGGCAACATCGTACTTGGCCGCATCCGTTAACACCCCAAGTTTTTCCATAATAATTGAAAAATCAATCATTTTTCCTGGTATTGAAATTTGTGTTTGGCTTCCAATAATCACACTATTATAATCAGCAATTTGCATATAAAGACCCCCAAATAAAGAACGTATGTTCGTACATCTGAATCATACTCCTTTTTGGGGGCCGCGTCAATCACTAACCTAATATAAAATCATTCTATTCCTTGTTGTTTTTCTAAATTCTTAAGTGCCCAAATTTTCAATGCGTTTGCATTATTTGATATTTTGTCTAATGCAGCAAGAATTTCTTCAAACTTTCTTACCTCTTGATGTGTGATAACACCATCCTCTGAAATAACAATCAGCGATTTCGTTAATTCATCTACATTTTTAAGCGAACCTAATACCTTTAGTGCAAGCCTATCAAAATCATCAATCACAACCTCACTTACAGAGGTTTTACCAATCGGACACTCGTTTGCACAATAGGAATTGCATAGTTCCGGCATATTATAGGCCCTAGACATCAATAAGACCTCTTCCGGATGAGGCATTACCGTACCCAACTCAATTCTTGCAAGTCTTGTTCTGTCAACATTTAGTAATTCTGATGCCTTTTCACGACTTTTAAACGATTCCTCATTTTGTGAAACCTCATAACGTGCATCATAATATACATTACCTGCTGCTTTTGTAGCTTTTTTACCCATATACTTTTTCACCTCATAAGTTATAATTTATTTATCAGGTTACGACAAAAAACATCATCGAAAACGTAATCTGATTGCAACATACTATCTTTTGAGTGATGGGGGATCATAATAGATAATATGCTAACAAAAGTGAGAGTCAGCCTAGCTGGCTTTCATTTTTATTTCTTTGATATATAAACTGATTGCCCTTTTTATCAACTCTGTCTACAATTTCTAAATCTGAAAGGATGAGGAGTGTGATTTGAGCATCTTGAATATGAATTTTTGCAGCTTTTGAAAACTCTTTTGAAGTAAACTGATCTGGCAAATTAGTTGGCAGAAATCGTTCATAATCCGCCTTTGAGTCTAAAAAAATATCCTCCACTAGGTCCATCGGAATCTTATCTCTTCGATTTGCTCTTATTTTTCTACTTTTCCCATAACCATCGAGTAATCTTTGTTCCTCAATTTCCATCAATAACAATCGAAAATGTAATCTTTCATGTCTGATATAGGAACGAATCTGATACATTTCCAAAAAAATTGTGTAAATCGACTTATTTCTAGACGATTTTCGCTTTTCAACGATTTCCCACGTATTGGGATCCATCCAAAGAATGGTTTTCTTAATTGGCAATGGATATACAATTGTAACATCATACTCTTTCAAAAACGTATCCAATTTAGCTCTCAGCTTATAAAACTGCGCTGTCTGAATTTCAAAAACTTCTTCTTCAAAAAAAATGTCTGCAATAAACCCATTTATCTTGCATTCGTGATACTCTTTTTTAGGAACTAAGTAATATTTTGCAACTGCATGAACTGATTTTTCACTTAACGTTCCTATCCCGTCCTGAGCGCGTTCAATCGAACGAACAATTTGGCGAGCTTTATCAAATTCCTCTTTTTGTTCTACAAACTGCATCTTAATCCTCTTATGTTTTACTAAGATTGTACTTATGCTTTGGGCATGACTTACAGATTAACTTCCATCCTATTACCCGTTTCACCTTTTTGGGGAGTTCTTTCCCGTTTTTGTTTAAATATGACTGTTCACAAATCTGACTGCATTCCTCTGATGTAATTTCTTCACTTAGTATTATACACTTCATATTAACCTCAATTATTTATTCACTATCTTTTAGTATATGCTATCACTCGTAAAAAGCAAGAAAAAAAAACGGACCCCTAAGGATCCGCTCCATTTCTAAAAATTAGTTAGCGCTTACTTCGTTAGCACTTACTGCATTTCCACTTACTTCGTTAGCGCTTACTTCTTCAGTAACTTCTACTTCGTTAGCACTTACTTCTTCTACTTCATTTTCGCTTACTTCTTCTGCTGCTTCTTCTACTACTGCAACTTCTTCTGTAGCAACTTCATCTTTTGCACATCCGATTAATAATGCTGAAGCCATCATAACTGTTGTTAAAGCTAATACTAATTTCTTTTTCATAATAAACATCTCCTCAAAATTACATACTAATAATTTATACTACATTTCGGAGTATACTATGAAAAATATTATTTGTAAACCACATTTGAACATTTTTTGTACAAATTATGAATTTCTTAATAATTTCATTCATATTCTGTACATATTTACGAATTTTTTACATTTATTCGTCAATATTACCATATTTATTCCAAAATGTCACGTTTATAGACAGAAGTTTTAGCGCATTTTACTTTTTCTAGCCGCTTCCTCTCGTTGCTTTGATGCAATATATCTGTGTATCGCTGGAATATCCTCTTCCACATAGCACCCATAAACAATACGATCATTTTCAACTTCCTGCTGTCTCACAATCTTTCCTGTTAAACTAAACATCACATTTGCTTTCTCATCTTTAAAATTAAGATGAACCACACTATTAAGTGCATAATCAGCGTCGCCTTTCACAACAAAAGAGAAACCTTTTACGCTAATATCCTTAACCATTACGTCAATTCCTTTTTTGTACGGTGCAACCACTGCTATTCCAGGCTCTCCAATAGACACACGATAACTCCCTCGTCGATTTACCTTCTGACCAGGAACCGTTGCCACTACTGCATGCAAAATCTGATCTTTATAACTAATCTTCGTAATGCAACAACCTCTCCACTCCATAAACATTCCATCTTTTGTAGTATAACTCAAGTCAATATTAATGCCTTTTATACTTAAATTTAACACCTTATCCCCATGTGTAATAGGTTCAATAAATATCGCATCACGAGTAACGCCCAATTCCTCTGCCGTATAAAGGATGGGTGCCGAATAATAATTTTCAAACGAAGATTCCCCTTGTTTTAACACAACCCGGATTTTAACCACTTCCCCTTTAGTTAGTTCCCGTAATTGCATAAAGCCTCCTTACTTAAATATATTGAAACAAACAAATCGTTCTCCCACAGACTCCCTTCAATCATTTCTAGTACTATTGTATCATATTGAAATTATACTTGAATTTTTCGAGAAATTCAAGAATTATAACAATCGTGACCTAAAAAATGCACAAGTTGACGTACCCATAAAAATTGGGTAAAATATCTTCGGTGGCATTTGCTCCCAAGAAAGGAACACTCTATGAAAAAAGCAATCATAATTGGTGCTGGACCTGCTGGACTTACAGCTGCTTACCAGTTATTAAAAGAAACCGACATTATCCCAGTTATTTTGGAAGAATCAGAATACATTGGTGGAATTTCTAGAACTGCTGAATATAAGGGAAATCGTATAGACCTAGGAGGGCATCGGTTCTTTTCTAAAAATGAACAAGTCACCCGTCTTTGGGAAACTTTGATGCCCCTACAAGGAGCACCCGCAATTGATGATTACATTCTCAAACGTGAGATTCCACTTGCTCCATTTGGTCCCGACCCTGAAAAAACCGACCAGGTCTCCCTTATTCGCCAAAGAGTCAGCCGCATTTTTTTCTTACGCAAGTTTTTTGATTATCCAATCACTATGAAACCAGAAACCTTCATTAATATGGGGTTTATTCGTACCATACAGGCTGGTTTTGGATATTTGTTTTCACTCTTTATTAAAAGAAAAGAACAGTCTCTAGAAGATTTCTATATCAATCGCTTTGGAAAACCTCTTTATCGAATGTTTTTTGAAGACTATACAACCAAGCTATGGGGAATCCATCCAAGTAAAATAGCTCCCGATTGGGGCGCTCAAAGAGTAAAGGAATTATCGCTAGGCAAAATTTTCTCCGAATTTTTCAAAAAGTTATTTAACAAGAACCATAAAACCACACAAACATCTCTCATTGAACAGTTCATGTACCCCAAAAAAGGACCTGGACAATTATGGGAAAAGATGGCTCAGGAAATACAGGGCATGGGAGGCGAAATTCATTTCAACCATTCTGTTTGCAAAATCCAGTTAGAAGATCACAAAGTTACTCAAGTGGTTGCCGCTACTAAAGATGGCGAATCCACCTTTGAAGCAGATTATATCTTCTCATCCATGCCTATAAAGGATCTTGCCAATGCGTTGAGTGATATTCCAAAATCCATCCATGAAATAGCAACAAATCTACCCTATAGGGATTATATTACCGTTGGTGTTCTTGCCAACAAATTAAAGCTAGTGAATAAAACAAAAATAAAGACTATCCAAGATATCGTTCCTGACTGCTGGATCTATATTCAGGAGCGGGATGTGAAAATAGGTCGCCTCCAAATTTTCAACAATTGGTCTCCCTATATGGTTGCCGATTTTAAGAATAAAGTTTGGATTGGTTTGGAATATTTTTGTGATGAAGGTGATGAACTATGGTCTATGAGTGATTCAAAATTTATCCAGTTCGCACAAGATGAATTGGTCAAAATTGGGATTATTGACTCGAAAGATATTCTTGACGCCACGAGAATTCGTGTGAAAAAGGCTTATCCAGCTTATTTTGGTTCGTACAGTGACATGCCTAAGGTCGAATCTTATCTTAATTCTATTGAGAACCTATTTTGTATTGGTCGAAATGGCCAGCATCGCTATAATAATATGGATCACTCCATGCTAACTGCCATTGAAGCGGTTCAATTAATAAAGAATAATCAAAGTGATAAATCCATTATTTGGAAAGTAAATACCGAATCTGACTATCACGAAATACAGGACCCTGATTCAGCGCAGCAATCGTTCAACCAATGACTAACCATTAAAAAAGTTTCCAGTCAAGAAGCACTCCTTCTTAACTGGAAACTTTTTAGTTATTCACCCGATTGTTTACTTACTGAACAGATACATTCCCTGCCCCTCATAGACTGCATAATACTCGTCTTCATATACTTTGACAGCATCTGGCATGACTGTAAAATCTCCATTGTCCATTCCAACTGCTTCTGTTCTCGCTAATAGTAAGAATGTCTTTCCTTCATGATAACCATCTTGGTAGTAGTATTTTGGAGTTAGCCACTCATAGGGTGCTGCTTTCCCATCTTTTCCCCCAAGATTTCCCACCTGAAGCGTTCCATTTGAAAGATATTCTGTCACGCTAGCATTCCAAAATGTTGCATACCCAAATGTATACTCATTCTTCTCTAGAAATTCTAAGTATGCATATCTTTTTGCACAGTCATTATTTTTACTTGCAAGATATAATTCTCCATATAAACTTCCGCTGGCTACAAAAATTACCAAACCAATGATTGCCCATTTTTGAATACAACTTTTAAAATCCACAGTCTGAATGAAAATCGGAATCAAAAACACCCCTGTTGCATAGATTGGAATCCAATACCTATATTGTTGAAGTACTTGTGAAAACACAAAGAAAAACCAGTTCATAAAAAAGAGTGCCAAAAAGAAATATAGATATAATCTTTGAAAATCACTTAGCAAAGTGTTTCTTTTCTTATATAAAAATAGAACCATCAAAATAAAACAAGCACAAGCGAACAATTTTCCGCAATTCACAATTCCTTGTAGCGATAGAACTTTTGCCTCATGATAACCCATAAATTCAATCATTGTTTTAAGAGAAATCAGAAAACGATTCATCAATTCATCAAGTGGAACAAATGTTACTTCTGATGTTGTATCAAAGGAATATGCTTTTGCAAGATAAAATTTGTTAATCAGAAATCCAACTCCACCTCCTAAAAGCCCATAAATTCCTTTTGCTTCCTGGCTTGAGAGTAATTTCTTCAACCCTACTTTGTGTGGAATTTTCCCCAGTAATATAACCCCTAGCGCAATACATATAGGAACATACAAACTTACCAAAAAACGTACACCCGTAAGTCCCAATAAAACAGCAAATAGAAACATCAGTATATGATTCATGACGAGCCGTTTCTCATCATCCTGATTCTTTAATAGTTGCCCTAGAACAATAAACGTGCAAATCATTTGACTTGTATAAAAACACCCGATTAGCATCATATCAAAATACTCGTTTGAAAGTGGCGTAAATAACAGAATGAGCGGAATAAAAGCAAGCGTTTTTGATATTTTTAGTTTGTTGCTCAAAAACAGCGTGGATATCGACAAAAGAATATAGAATATAAAAACGCTACAATATTTAACGGTCTGATAATTCGAAAACACCTTAAACAAAGGAACCATAATGATTTGAGAATAGAGAATTCTAATCTCTGTAGAATAATACCAATTTTTGGAAATCAGACGATTCTCATCCGCTAAAAGTTTTGACAAAATCACTTCTGCTGACATGTCTGAATGCATCAAATGATCCGGCCGAAATAGACAAAACCACGTTAATGCAGCGATTAGGGCTAAAAATTGAAACACTAAAATATAAACCAACGCATTCTTCTTAATATCTAGTTTGTTTTTTCTAAGCATATTGCCTCCTAAATTACTTCTAAAAATCATAGTACCTTCTTTTAACTTGCTTTGTCAATCCTACGATTTTATGCTACAATGAAGTGAATTTTTTGGAACAAAGGAGTCATCTATGAGAATAAAAAACATCCCAATTATAATCCCCTTTACCATAACCATTTTGCTATGTGCCGTGCTGTTTTGGAAACTGTTTCCAATTTTTTCTACTAGTGCACAGCCATTCTTTGATATTATCATTGAAAATGTGGCACGAAGTGGCTATAGCAAAAGCGGTGAACTAACCCTCTATAAGCTCATTACCTTATTGGGATTGGTCATTTTGATTGCTACAACCTACCTTGTAGGCCTAATTTCATTCCCTAGAACAACATTCCATACCAAGTTTGAATCCCTACCATTCAACAAAGGAAAGCTTTTCGTTCTTATCATTATACTACCAATTATGCTACAATATCTTATTTATCAAAGAGTATCCTATCCGCTGATAGGGCTGTTTTTGTTTTCACTATTTGGCGAACTAATAAATAAAAAACAAGAGCAACACGTTTTCCAGACGATTGCTCTATCCATTCTATCCTATTATATGATTGTCAGTCTTTTTGTAATTCTATCAAAAATTACCAAGCATTTCACAATTTCCGATTCAAAGCTATATATCATAAGTACAATCTTCATTCTTTGCATGTTGTGCATTAAGCGCTTTGCACAATCAGAGAAATTCACAAAACTATTTCTCATTGCTATTCAGTTTCCACTTCCGCTCCTGATCCTAGTATACTTGACAGATCATTACCTTTATCAAGGAGAACTGATTCGTGTTCCCTATGCACCTCTTTACTACGTTTTTATAATATCATCTGTTATTTTATTGTTTTTTCTCTATTTTAGAGGTATAAAAGATGCCAAAACAATTTACCTTTCTTCTGTTATTGCAATTTTTATTTTTCATTCGTTTTCTGCTGATCCCGCATATGCGCAACCTGATCAGCATCATCATGGAGAGCAAATGATACCTTGGCAGCAAATTGTAACATTAGGTCAAAAAGCTTATGATGAGTATTTTCCTGCATCTGGACTTTTTCCAATGGTAAACGGAGCCATTCAACATCTTCTTCTTAACAAAAGCATCTCCGATTACTCACCTGCAATCTCCATCACGATGCTGATTGTATGCGCTATAACAATACTCCTCATATACAAACACACAAACCCTTTGTTTGCCTTATTCTTTGCAACTCTTTATTCACTTCCGTCCTACAATAGGCAATACCTTGTGTTGCCCTCTTTGCTTATTCTATTATTGCCAAATCTTATAAAAAACCGTTCCAGATGGCTACAGTGCTACATTTTGTTAAGTTTGGCCGGTGGACTTTATTATCCGCTTTATGGGGGTGCATTCTTATTATCCCTTCTTCCATTTGGAATCTATCAATTCATTCAATGGATACGACAAAAAGATTATATCGTTGAATTCAGGAAGTGGTCTTTCTTTCTATCCTGGGGTGTTTTGATAGCAGTCGTTATTTATTTCTGCCCTTTACTTTTCAGAATGTTTAATCACGTTTTAACTTATTCCTCTCAGACGATTTTGGCCGATGGAATAACCCTGTATGGACAATCGGTTCCCGAATTCTTTATGCCATGGCTGAATTTCAATAATAGCTTAAGAACGATGCTCTATTTCTCGCTTCGATTCCTACTACCATGTCTTGGAATTTGGATTTTTGGTTTTTTAATTCTTCACTATTTTACTATAAAGCTAGATTCGAAGATCATTCACAGAGTTAGTACCCCCCTATTCCTAGGACTTTCATCAGGACTTATTGTATTACTAATTTCTTATTCATATACCTTAGTTCGAAGTGATGTAAACGATTTACTTGCTCGCACAACCCACATTTTAGTTCCCATTCTGTGCATCTATTTGCCTATCGTTCTTCTACAATATGGCAAAGAAATATTTCATTCAAAGACTATTTACCTGTTTTGCATGGTATCACTTTGCATTCCATTCATACTATTTTCAAAAGTTTCAAACATGAAATTTCCAGACATGTGGGTTTATCCAAATGCAGATGCGAATATTGTATTGGATGAAGCAAGTAAAATCTACTCTCAATACGAAGTTCCTGCAAATTTTGTCAAATTCGATGAAACCGATTTGACAAATCAAACTGCTCTTGGAAATGGATTTGTAGTGAATGATCAATTCTCATACATCCAAAAATACCAAAAGGTGATTGATCAGTGTAACGCCATTTTAGGTAACAATAACACACAAACTTACTTGGGTTTTGATGGACAGGGTTTCTATTATTTTAACCAGGTTCGAGCATGTGGTACTGGTTTTCTTCCAATTGCCAAAAGTTATGAAACGCAAAAAACACTTTTGGGTGTTATAAAAGAAAAACGACCAATTGTATTTGAAATCGATCCGCAAAGCAATTATTATATTTATCATTGGATTCTCACGAGTGATTATTCCTACTCCTATGATGATCAATGCTTTTATCCAAACGAACTTTTTGATACGCTCTATCCAAACAATATCAAGGATGATTATCGCGAAGTATGTTCAACCACTTCGTTGGGAAATGTTGCTGGTAGTTTTGGTAAAAGCATGAATTCTTTAGATCATCTGTTTGTGAAGCAAAAAAAATTGCTAGTCCAAGAACATTCCATCCCATTTGATAACAAAATTAATACCAAAGACTATGATTTCATTTTGTTAAGCTTAGATTTAACAAAAACAACCTGCAAAGAGTTTTCAATCGAAATAAACTCATCCGATCAAAAAACCTTTGCAGGTAACAAAATTACTCAAACAATTACAAATGATACACTTTTAATTCCACTTGGGATGAACCCCGTTTACTTATTGAGCGATGTAGAATCCCTTACTTTGCTTCCAGGAGATCAACAACAGCTTACAATCAAGTCAGCAACCTTACTAAGCATTCGTAAGTAATCATTTACAAATGATTACTTACGAATTTTAGATGCTATAATCAAAATTTTTGTGATTTTGATTATGGCGTTCTACCAAATCATAAATTGTAACGCCATCAACCACTTGGTGAATCGCATCACCCAACTCTTTCCACACAGATAGCGTCTCACAATTATCACATCGTTCACATTCGGAGTCATCACCATCTAAGCATACAACAGGGCTCAAACTTCCTTCCGTCAGTCGCAAAATCATCCCAACCGTTATTTCCCTCGGGTCCTTACCTAGTTTATAACCACCTTTTGCACCTCTTGTACTTTTGACATATCCTGCTTTATTTAAAATCACAATCACTTGCTCTAAATATTTCTCAGATAGACCTTGTCTCTTGGCAATTTCTCTTACTTTCACATAATCTCCCGAAAAGTGCATGGCTAAGTCTAGCATTACTCGTACAGCGTATCTTCCCTTAGTAGAAATCTTCATAGTCTAATCAATCCCTTCAACCAAGTATTTTCATATAATTTTACTTGGTTTTATATGAATTAAAGTATAGACTTATTTATTTGATCTGTCAAACCCTTTACATACTCGTAGATTGGCTGATTAGCATCCTCTTGATACCTTGCTATTAATTTGACAATTGCACTTCCTACAATCACTCCATCCGCTATTTGCGTCATACTCGCCACTTGTTCTTTGGTACTAATTCCAAATCCCACTGCACACGGCGTATCAGTTACTTCTTTTATACTGTTTACAATGGACAATAGATCCGTGCTAATCTCACTCCTAACTCCTGTTACTCCCATAGACGATACTAAGTAGATAAATCCCTTGGCTTCTTTTGCTATCATCTGCACACGCTGTTCTGATGTCGGTGCAATCAATGAAATAACATCCACGCCATATTGATCAGCTACTTCGCTCACTTCTTTTTTTTCTTCATAAGGCAAGTCCGGTATTATTATTCCATCCACTCCAATTTGTTGGCATTTTTCAAAAAACGGGTGATAACCATATTTAAACACTGGGTTAAGATAGGTCATAAAAGCTAATGGAACAGAACTCTTTTCACGAACTCTTCTTGCAATTTCAAAAATCCCATCCGTTGTCATCCCATTCGAAAGTGCTCTGATATTTGCTTCTTGAATAACAACTCCTTCTGCAGTTGGATCTGAAAATGGAATACCAATTTCAATTAAATCAGCACCCGCTCTCTCTAGCTCAAACACAAATTCAACCGTCTTATCGGCATTTGGGTCTCCTCCCGTTAAAAATGCTATAAAGGCTTTTTTATTCTCAAATGCTTTTGCTATTCTACTCATGAATATTTACCCCCTTGTATCTGGCAATCGCTGCCACATCTTTGTCACCTCTTCCGGACAAGCAAACAATAATACTATCAGATGGATCATAATTTTTTGCAATTTTTTGTACATGAGCAATCGCATGCGCACTTTCTATCGCACAAATGATTCCCTCTGTTTTTGCCAGATATTCAAACGCTTCAACGGCTTCATCATCCGTAACAGGAACATATTGTGCTCGCTTTATATCGCTTAAATATGCATGTTCAGGTCCAATTCCAGGGTAGTCAAGTCCTGCCGAAATGGAATATACAGGGGCTATTTGACCATACTCATCCTGACAAAAATAGGATTTCATTCCATGAAACACACCAAGGGAACCCGTTGCAAGTGTTGCAGCTGTTCTAGGAGTATCCACTCCTTCTCCAGCAGCCTCACAGCCAATCAGTTCTACATCAGAATCTTTAATAAAGTTGTAGAACATTCCCATCGCATTACTTCCGCCACCAACACATGCAACTACAGCTTTTGGAAGTTTTCCTTCTTTTGCAAGGATTTCTTCCCTCGCTTCACTACTAATTACACTTTGAAAATCACGAACAATCATCGGAAATGGATGCGGTCCCATAACCGATCCGAATACATAATGCGTGTCATGAATTCTTGATGTCCATTCTCTCATTGCATCATTCACTGCATCTTTTAAAGTTTTAGTTCCACTTTTGACAGGATTTACTTTGGCGCCAAGGAGTTCCATTCGATATACATTCAGTGCCTGACGAATCGTATCCTCTTCACCCATAAAAATTTCACATTCAAGTCCCAAAAGTGCTGCTGCCGTTGCCGTTGCAACTCCATGTTGACCAGCACCAGTTTCGGCAATTACCCTTGTTTTTCCCATTTTTTTGGCCATTAATGCCTGTCCCAATACATTGTTTATTTTGTGAGATCCGGTATGATTAAGATCCTCTCTTTTTAAATAGATCTTTGCTCCACCTAAATCCTTCGTCATCTTATCAGCATAATATAATAACGATGGACGCCCAGCATATTCTTTTAATAAATAGTCTAATTCCTTCATAAATTCTGGGTCCGTTTTTAATTTTAAGTATTCTTTTTCAAGGTTGATCAATTCATTCATAAGTGTTTCGGGAACATATTGTCCTCCATGCACACCATATCTTCCATTATTTTGCTCCATATTAACACCCTCCTTACAGGCCATCATCTTGTATAAATCTTTCACTCCATTTGTCTCTAACCCACTACTTAAATCCAGTGCAAAGGGGTTAAATAGCATTGCCGCTTTTCTTATATTCTCACAATTCAGTCCACCCGCAATAAAATAGTCCTTTTGAGGCAAGAGTTCGTCAAGCTTTTGTTTGACTTCCTCCCAAGAAAAAGTTTCACCGCTTCCACTTCCACTATCAATTAGCAAATAGTCTGCAACATCCTTATATTCATTGATTTGATTCGCAAACTGATCCATGGATTGGTTCTTTGAATAAATCAGTGCCTTCACTATTTTAGCCGTTGTATGCCTATTCAATTCCTCAATATAATCAGGACTTTCATTTCCGTGCAGTTGGATCCAATCAATGACCTTTTCATTCACCAAAGAGATGATTTTGTAAGGATCATCATCCACAAAAACACCCACCACAGTTGGCTGATATTTCAGTTTTTTCCTTAATAAAGCTGCAAATTCTTTTGTAACCTGTCTTTTGCTTTTGGCAAATACAAAGCCAATAAAGTCAGGCTTAACAATATTCGCATACTCTAAATCCTCTTCTTTGAATAACCCGCACATCTTAATTTTCAATCCGATTCCCCCTAAGTACATTAAGCTCATGTTGGATACTATTGCTACGCATTAGTGTCTCACCAATTAATACCGCATCTGTTCCGTTTTCACGAAGTCTCTTAATATCTTGTGGTGTTTTCATACCACTTTCGGACACATATATGACATTCTGTGGAATTAGGCTTCTAAGCTTTATGGAATTTTCGATATCTACTTCAAATGTTTTTAAATTCCGATTATTGACTCCAATCATTCTGGCATTGCATGCAAGCGCTTGTCTGACTTCCTCTTCGTCATGCGCTTCAACAAGTACCGATAAGCCTAGTTCTTCTGCGATGCTCATATACTCTTTCATTGTTTTTTCATCTAGCAATGCGCAGATTAGTAAGATTGCTTGCGCTCCTAATACTTTTGCTTCATAAATCATATACTCATCTATTGTAAAATCTTTTCGAATAATTGGTATACGAACCTCTTTTGCAATCTCTCTTAAATACTGATCATGTCCTAAAAAGTAAAACGGCTCAGTTAACACTGAAATAGCAGCTGCTCCACAATCTTCATATGCCTTGGCAATTTCAATATAAGGAAATTCTTTGGAAATAATTCCCTTTGATGGAGAGGCTTTTTTCACTTCACATATAAAAGAAATTTCTTTTTGTTTTAACGCTTTCTCAAACGAAAATGCTTGATCGTTTGGCATCGAATATGCCTGCTTTTTGATTGTTTCTAATGAAAGAATTTCTTTTTGCCCTTGGATTCTCTTTTTTGTTTTTTCAGCAATTTCGTGTAAAATCATTTTTTCTTCCTTCCTAAAGGTGATTAATCTTCATTTGAATATCGAACAAATCGTTCCAACAGTTCTTTTGCTTTTCCTGTCTCAATTAACTCTTTTGCTAGCGAAACACCTTCCATCATAGATTCTACCTTGCCCGCAACATAGAGTCCAGCACCTGCATTTAGAAGAACTGCATCTGTTTTAGGTCCTTTTGCTCCATTTAAGATATCAAGCGTAATCTGAGCATTTTCTTCTTTACTACCACCCACTAAATCTTCTTTCTTACATTTTACCAAGCCAAATTGTTCAGGCTCAATCTCATATTCTAAAAATTCACCATTTTTCAATTCACAAACAGTTGTTTTGGCACTCATCGAAATTTCATCTAATTTGTCCTGTCCATATACAACCATTGCATTTTTGAGTCCAAGATTTTTTAACACTTGAGCTAGTGGAACTACAAGCGATTCGTCAAATACACCCATCACTTGTAAATTTGCTCCCGCCGGATTGGATAACGGTCCTAAAATATTGAAGATTGTACGTATCCCTAACTCCCTTCGAACTGGTGCAACATACTTCATCGCAATATGATAATTTTGAGCAAATAGAAAACAAATCCCAATCTTCTCTAGCAATTGTGTACTTTTTTCAGGAGAAATCGTAATGTTTACCCCCAAAGCTTCTAACACATCGGCAGCACCACATTTGCTTGATGCGGCTCTATTTCCATGTTTTGCCACTGGTACTCCCGCACTTGCGATTACTAAAGAAGACGTTGTTGAAATATTAAAGCTATTTGATTCATCGCCACCAGTTCCTACAATCTCAAGAACTTCTCGATCATGTAAGAGTTTAATGCAATGATTTCTCATCTCCTGCGCTGAAGCAGTGATTTCCTCAATCGTCTCCCCCTTCATGCTAAATGCCGTCAGATATGCACTTTTTTGAACATCACTAGCTTCTCCACTCATGATTTCACGCATTACTTCTTTGGCCATCTCATATCCAATGTCTTGCTTTTTGGTAAGTTTAATAATTGCTTCTTTAATCATCTCTTTTTCCCCTTCCCAATTTTCAAAAAATTCTTCATGATGGATAATCCATCCTCTGTCAACACGGATTCTGGATGAAACTGGAGCCCATAGATTGGATAGTCTCTATGCTCAATCGCCATCACCTCTCCATCATCACTCTTAACAACTACTTTTAGCTCTTCTGGAAGTGTCTCTTCAAGCACTGCTAACGAATGATATCTTGCCACTCTCATGGTTTCTTCCATTCCCTTATAAAGTGGATTATCCAGTGGTAATGTTACAACACTCGTTTTTCCATGCATCAGCTGTTTTGCGTAAGATACGGTTGCGCCAAACGCTTCACAAATTGCCTGATGCCCTAAGCAAACTCCCAAAATTGGATACTTTCCAGCAAAATGCCTTACGACTTCTATACAGATTCCTGCATCAGAAGGTTTTTTAGGGCCTGGCGACAAAATAATCGCTGATATATCCAGTTCCTCTATCTCTTCAATCGTCATTTCATCATTGCGAATCACTTTAATTCCTGGATCTACTTGTCCAATGAGTTGGTATAAATTATAGGAAAAACTATCATAATTATCGATTAATAGAATCATTTGTGTAATCCCCCTTCTGAGTTCATGATTGCGTTTACGACTGCCTGAGCTTTATTTGCACATTCCTGGTATTCACTCTCTGGAACACTATCTGCCACAATCCCTGCACCACTTCTAACAAATACTTTGCCATTCTTAGCAAAGGCCAATCTGATTGCTATGCAGGTATCTAAATTTCCAGCAAAATCAATATATCCAATTGCTCCGCCATAAATACCTCGTTTGTTATTCTCGAGTTCATTGATGATTTCACAAGCCCTAATTTTAGGTGCTCCCGACAATGTTCCCGCTGGCAATATTGAGTCCACTGCATCCAATGCATCTTTTTCATTTTTAATGATACCAGTTACTGTTGATCCAATATGCATAACATGGGAAAACTTCTCAACACTCATATAGTTTTCAACCTTTACACTCCCGATTTCACTAATTCTTCCAATATCATTTCTTCCTAGATCAACGAGCATATTGTGTTCAGCCAATTCTTTTTCATCCCTTAAAAGCTCTCGTTCAAGTGCTAAGTCTTCTTCTAGCGTCTCTCCTCTTTTCCTTGTTCCGGCAAGTGGAAATGTATATAGTTTACGACTTTCTAACTTTACTAAAGTCTCTGGACTAGCTCCCACAATTTCCACATCTTCACTGGAAAAATAGAACATATAAGGCGATGGATTTGTCGTCCTTAGTAGTCGATATGCATCCAATAAACTACCTTCCATTTTAGCCTCTAAACGATTGGAAAGAACAACTTGGAAAATGTCTCCTTCCTTGATATAATTCTTTGCTTTTTGAACCATTTCGCAATATTGATTTTTTGTAAAGAGTGCTTTAAATGGAGTCTTTAGTTTAAGTGGATTTGCCTCTTCTTTTTTACCATTTAGAATTAGTTCCTTCATTGCCGAAAGCTCATTGACTGCCTTGTTATAGTTTGTTTTCAAAGAACTGGTTTTCATATTTACGATTAAAATCATTTTTTGTTTATAGTGATCAAATACAATTACCTTGTCAAACAGCATTAAGTCAACATCTTTAAAGCCTTCCTCATCCATTGCATCTAAATTCAAACTTGGCTCACTATATTTGATATAGTCATATGAGAAATAACCAACAAGTCCTCCTGTAAAGGACGGTAACCCTTCCATTCTAGGGCTCTTATGTTCTTTGATAATGCCACGAATGTATTCATTTGGATGCACCGTATGTTTTTCTACAGTCATTCCTGTTTTAATACAAATCTGGTGATTAATACAAGTCAATTCAAGAACTGGATCGTATCCTAAAAATGTGTAACGCCCCCATTTTTTATTTTCTTCCATACTCTCTAATAAATAACAGTGTTTGCTAACATTTTTCAAAATTCTTAACACTTCGATTGGAGTTGTGTGATCAGCCATTAATTCCTTTGTAATTGGTACCACACCATAATCTCCCTGTTTACAAATCTCTTCTACCTCACTAAAGCTTGGATAAATCATTTTTCTCACCCTTTACCTTTCTGTCTAAAAAATCACTCTCATACATTTTTTTGCAATAAAAAATCCCTGACAAAGAAAAGCTCTTTGTCAAGGACGAGTTTATAATTCCCGCGGTGCCACCCCGATTCATGATACAACGATCATGCTCTTAAAGGATACAATCATATCCTAGGCAAATAACGCATGCCTGACGTTACGGCTACTGAATGCAATACAATGCTCTTTCACCATACCCTCCATGGTCCATTTAACAAACTGCGTTCTGCCCGGCTCTCATCTGCCCGGACTCTCTGTAAGTGCACGACTTGTTTTTATCTCCATATCATCGGTTTCAACAATCTTAATATGAAACTGATTATAATATGGTTAATTCATAAATGCAAGCATATTTTTAAAAGCATATACAAAATTCTATTTTTTTGATATAATTCCTTTATATTTTCATTGAAAAGAGGGACTATTATGAGCAAAAAGAAAGTTGTTGTATCACTTGGAAATGAAGCGCTTGGCTCTACAACTTTAGAACAATGGGATGCAGTAAAAGAGACTGCCAAAGCATTAGCAGATTTAGTAGCAGCTGATTATCAGCTAACAATTACACATTCAAACGGTGCTCAGGTTAGCATGATTCATAAGGCTATGACTGAACTAAGAAGAATATATCCCGACTATACACCAGCTCCAATGTGCGTTTGTAGCGCAATGAGTCAGGGATATGTTGGCTACGATTTACAAAATGCTTTAAGAAGTGAATTACTTAGTCGCGGTATTTCCAAATCTGTAAGTACGATTCTTACACAAGTAACTGTTGACCCTTACGATGACGCTTTTTACGATCCTCAAAAGGCCTTAGGAAGATATATGTCCAAAGCTGATGCTGATGAAGAGCTAGAAAAAGGGAACTATGTAATCGAAGAACCTGGTAAAGGATTTCGAAGAGTTGTGGCTGCTCCAAAACCAATTGATATCGTAGAAATTGATTCCATCAAAATTCTTACAGATGCCGATCAGGTGGTGATTGCTTGTGGTGGTGGCGGAATACCTGTTATCGAACAGCCACATTCACTAAAAGGTGCATCTGCTGTTATCGAAAAAGATTCGATTGCTGGTAAGTTGGCTTCCGATTTGAAAGTAGACGAACTCATTATTTTAACTAGCGTTGATTACGTATACAAAAATTACAACACTCCAGAGGCAGAACCAATTAAAACACTATCCGTGGATGAAGCAAAGTCCTATATTGAGCAAAATCAATTTGGTGCTGGAAATATGCTTCCTAAAATCGAGGCTGCAATTGCTTATCTAGAAAATGTTCCAAACGGGAAAGTGTTAATCACATCCATTCACAAAACCCACGAAGCAATTCAAGGGAAAGTTGGGACTGTAATAACCGTTTAAAAACCATTCGAAACGTGTGCCCACTAGGCACACTATGCAAAAGAAGCTGACCAATTGGTCAGCTTCTTTTTTGTTTTAGACTCTATTTTCTTGCCTTTGGTTTTGAACAAATCGCCACTACAAAGGCACCGATCATAATGAAAAAATCAGACAGATTAAAGACTATTTGTCCCAGTTTCGTATTGACTATCTCAAATCCAAAATAATCCACTACATATTTTCTCGCAATCCGATCATATGTATTTGAAAGAGCTCCACCTAGCAACAAAGTCCAACCTAGTTTTTCAATTTCCCGGCCTCGTTTCAACATGGATTTCAAAAAACCAAAAAAACACATAATCGTCAGGATAACGGATGTTCCCCGAATGACCTTTGGCGAGTCATCTCCAAAATTCAAAAATGCGCCATAGTTATGATGCCTCCAGAGAAATATCCGATTACCCAAAATCAACTGCTTATCCTTTATATGTTCATTGCGCTGCGCAGTTTCTTTAATAAAAAACTCACCTAGAAATATGGCTACTACAGTAAGAAAATATTTCATATTATTCTCCGTTCCCAGAGCTACTTACTACTCCACACTAAGTCCTCATTAAGAGGCACTTTATCCCAACATTTTTTTAGCTTTTCTATTCTCCCACATTGCCCATGCCACGTTCGCAAGACAGATTGATGAATACGCTCCACTAATCAGACCGAAGAACATAGGTAATGCAAATACTCTAATTGATTCAATGTTAAATAGAACAGCAGAAACCAAAATTACCAATGTACAAATTCCTGTTGTAATGGATGTATTAATGGATCTTGTAAATGTCTCCGTTGTACTGAGATTGAATAATTCATATGCCTTCATGCTAGGATAAGCCTGTTTATTCTCACGCACTCTGTCAAACATTACAATGGTATCATTAATAGAATAACCTATGATTGTCAGAACGACTGCTACAAAAGCATCATTTAAAGGTATTCTGAAAATAACAAATACGAAAAATACGATAACCACGTCATGAACAAGTGCCAAAATTGACGCAAATCCTGCTGAAAGTTCTGAAAAACGAATCCATATGTATGCAATAATAAACAGCAATGACAAGACTAGTGCAATTGCCGCATTCTGCAATGCTTTTGCACCAATATAAGGTTCAACAACATAGGTTTCTGATAAATCAGCCGACTTAGTAGCATCAATTCCATCAATTGCTACTTCAACTGCCTTTTGTTCCTCAGGCGAAATTCCTTCGTTTCCTGCCATTGTAACAACGATACTGCTTTTATTTGTCAGATTCTCTTCTGTGATTTGAACAGTTACGGGTCGATTAACAGCGGATGCCACGGCATCTGTTAACTCCTCTGTAGAGTATGTGTCCTGGGTTGAATACTTTAATACAACTCCACCTTTAAACTGTGTATCAAGTTTTACACCATTTACAAAGCAAGCAATCACCCCAGCTAATATCAGACCTGCTGAAACTGCAAAGTAAATTTTCTTCTTCTCAACAAATTGAATAATCTTACGTTCTTTGAACTTCTTAAAGAATTTTTCTTGGTGCAGTCCACTGAATTCAACGATAGACTGAAGTAATAGTCTTGAAATTGTAACACCAACAAATAGATTGACAATCATTCCGACAATTAAAGTGTATCCAAAACTTAACATTGCTCCCGAACCAAAGATCATTAAGATTCCAGCAATTACAGCAGTTGTAACGTTACCATCTAAAACTGCAGAGAATGCATTTTTGTACCCATTAACAATTGCCGTTTTAATTGTTTTGCCTTTTCCAATTTCATCGGTTATACGTTCAGCAACAATAATATTTGTGTCAACAGCCATACCAATCGTCAATATAATACCAGCAATACCCGGTAAAGTTAGTGTATATTGTGGTACCGATAAAGCCAATAACTGAATTACGGTCTGTAAAAGTAGTGTTAAACATGCGATCACACCTGGCAATTTGTACATCGAAATCATAAAGATACAGATTAGTGCAAATGCAATGATACCTGCGATCACCATAATATTTAGCGCGTTATTTCCCAAAGAAGGACTAATCGTGCTAAAGTTCGTCGTTTTTAATGCAAATGGCAACGCTCCCGCTTCAATCGTTTCAGCCAAATACTTTGCTTCTTCAAAACTATCCAGATTATCAATAATTGCCTGTCCACCAGAAATCTGGCTTCTTACAGTTGGGCTAGAAATTTCGTTCTCATCCATGTAAATTCCCATTTCCTGTCCAACTAATTTGCCGGTCGCTTCTTCAAATAATTTGGCACCTTCCTCACTAAATACAAGGTCAACCATATAACTTGTTTCAACACCGGATTTGTTTTGTCCAGCAGTACTACTTACGACATCTTTTCCCTCTAGTAAAATATTTCCCTCTGGATCTCTAAAAGAAAGCTTCGCCATTTTTCCAAGTTCAGAAATTGCATCTTCTGGATTAAAATCACTTTCTTCTGATTTCCATGGGAAACGAACGATAATATAATTACCTTCTTTATCAATTGTAACTTCTCGGTCCGTAATATTTAATACGTCCAAACGTTTTTCAATAATGTTACGAGCGCTATCAAGCTCGCTATCCGTTGCTTTTCGGTCAAGTCCTTCTGGTTCAAATACAGCTTCTACCCCACCTCTGATATCAATTCCATATCTCATTTCACGCACACTTTTAAATTCTTCACCAGCGCCAAAATAGGCTAATGCTGTAAGTCCCGCAATGATCAATAAGATAATTGCAAACATCTGTTTACTTGCTTTCACGTTATATCCTCTTTTCGTTATCATTTTTTGACAATTCTATTCTATTACTTATTCACATAAAATCCATTGTTGACGTTTCTTTCCATCGGAATCATGGATAAATGAAATCAGGCTAAAGATTCCTCCCAAAAAAATCAAGCAAATTGGTAACGAATAAGCAATCTCAACAAACAAAAAACTTCTATTTTGTATACCTTGCTCAATTTGATCCCAGAAATTTGGCCTCATACGATATGTCTTTTGCGCGGGCTTTATTTCTTTATCTATTTGGTTGTAATTTCGTCCAGTATTTGCTTCATCCAAAATATAGATAGACGCAAACTGCTCATGGCTAGCTTTAGGATTGTTTACTTCTTCAACACCGTTCGATGTAACCGTAAAAAAGGTTCCCAGTAAAAAGGTAATTGCTACTATTTTTGCACTTTGAGTTTTATAAAACAATAATTTTTTGCTCAAGCTCTTACCTCCTCATTTTTAGAAACACTTTGTTATTATATCACTTTTGAATAAAAAAAACAGCCTTATTCAGACTGTTTTATTTCATTTAATTCATTGATCATATGCTCTTCAATTGGCAAACCACTTCGTATATCAATGACTGGTCCACCATGTCCATCCACATAATCCTTTGTAATGGTCACACGTCCAATATTGTCGTCTTTTGGTATCTCATACATAATATCTAGCATGAATTCTTCTATAATGGATCGTAGCGCCCTTGCACCTGTTTCTTTCTTCATTGCTTTTTCAGCAATCGATTGAAGTGCTTCTTCTTCAAACTCTAATTTTACTTCATCTAATTCTAGCAGTTTTTTATACTGCTTTAATATGGCATTTTTAGGCTCTTTGAGAATTTTTACCAACATTTCATGAGACAGTGCCTCTAACGGAAAGATAATTGGCAATCTTCCCAAAAACTCAGGTATCATACCAAATTTTTTCAAATCCTCAACAGTAACATGTTTATGAATATTTTTTTCCTTATCATATTTATCTTTCAACTCAGCATTGTATCCAATTGAAGTTTGCTTATTTAGACGTTGCTTGATTACTTCATCTAAATCCGGGAAAGCGCCTCCACAAATAAATAGTATGTTTTTTGTATTAATTGTTGTAAGGGGAACCATTGCATTTTTACTGTTTGCACCAACCGGAACCTCTACTTCAGCTCCTTCGAGAAGTTTCAACATACCCTGTTGAACGGATTCTCCCGAAACATCTCGAGATGTTGTATCTTTTTTCTTGGCAATTTTATCGATTTCATCAATAAAAATAATCCCTCTTTGAGCTCGTTCAACATCATTATCAGCAGCAGCTAATAGTTTTGATACAACACTTTCAATATCATCTCCAATATATCCAGCTTCTGTCAAAGAAGTGGCATCTGTAATGGCAAGTGGCACATCCAGAAGTCTTGCTAATGTTTTTACAAGATATGTTTTACCACAACCTGTTGGTCCAATCATCAACATATTGGACTTTTCTATTTCTATTTCATCCATTGTGTTGGTCGCTACACGCTTATAATGATTATAGACTGCAACCGAAATAACTTTCTTTGCATATTCTTGTCCCACCACATATTCATCCAAACTAGCTTTAATTTTATGAGGTGCTGGAATTTTTTTAATATCAAGTACAGGCTTGGTTGGATTTGTTTCTTTTTTCTTTTTGATTTTTTGCTTATTTGGAATTCCGCCATCACCTTGTAAGTCTGAAATATTGACAAAACTAATGTTTGGAAATTTTTTCTGAATATCCTTCATATCTGCACCTTGCAACTGATTCAGCATATTCGGATCAAGTAAACCTTGGTAGTCAAATTGACTTACTGCATCCATTGTTTTGTGCATACAATCATTACAAACATAGATATCATTTGGCAATTTAAATTGTTTGCCCGTTTTACCTTCAGGCCTTCTACATACAAAGCACACACTTTCGTATTCATCCAAAGTATTTCCTTCATCTGTATCGGTTTCGTCGTCTTCTTCGTCAGCGTCTTCTTCGTCGGCTTCATCCCCGTCATCAAAGTCATCCTCAGAAATTTCGATATGGTCTTTAAAATCCTCCATTATTTCTAATGAATCATCATCATCGAAATCATTTACTAATTTCCCTTGCTCTGAAAAGTCACCTTCTTCCTCGTCAAAAAACACTTCCCCTACCACTTCATTCTCATCCCTTAAATCCATATTTAACCATGCCTTTCCATAACGCGTTTATGAATCTGTCGCAGCACTTGAAATACTTCCTAGTACTACCTCGATTTCTTTTTCCTTATACCCCTCAGGGCTACCTTGCATAACTTTTATTTGAACGGTTGTTCCACTTTCATAATACCCTAAAAGTTCTGATAAGTCTTCAAAAGTTGCAATTTTTTCACCATCAAATTCAACAATAATGTCGCCTTTTACCAAGCCCGCTCTTTGTGCCGATGTATTTTCCTTAACCTGTGCCACATAAACACCCTCAGGCATTCCATACTGTTCTTGCACTTCTGGCGTCACACTCACTCCTGCAATACCAAGGTATGCTTTCTCTGAATCATTCACACGATCACGTGTTTCTTTTTTCATTAATTCCTCAATGATTGGTTTAGCCGATGAAATTGGAATTGCATATCCCATTCCTTCAACCGCATCACTGGCAATTTTGTTGGAATTAATTCCAATTACTTCACCTTGGATATTTAACAATGCCCCTCCTGAGTTACCAGGATTAATGGCCGCATCTGTTTGAATCAAATAAGTTGTATAATTATCCTGTGTCATTTCTCTATTAGATGCACTAATCACTCCTGTTGTAACCGATTGTCCATAACCAAGTGCATTTCCAATTGCAATTGCAGGTTCTCCAACTTTTAGACTATCAGAATCTCCTAATACTGCAATTTTGATTTCACCTTTGGTTGTATCTTTAATATTTGCCAGCGAAACAGCAATCACTGCCAAATCCTCTTTTCCATGCTTTCCTTTAACCTTCGCATCATAACTTTCGCCGTCAATGAATTGAACCGATAAAGAAGATGCATCTTGTACCACATGTGCATTAGTTACAATTAATAATTCCTCTTGATTCTCACCAATGATGATACCCGATCCACTTCCCGAACTCTCATACTCGTCTGTGAATCCAAAAAAGTCCGATTGTGTTTTATAAATTCCTGTAATGGATACAACGGATGGCATTACTTCATCTACCACACTTGACACATCCATTACCTGATCCTGCGAATCATTCGTACTTGTCTGATCTTCTTTAGCAATCGCATTGGTGCTAATCGTGTGTATTGTTTGGATCGTCTGGGTCGCTTGATCCGAGGCACTTAAATTCTTGATTTGATCTTTGAATACAACTAACACAGCAACAATCATTAATCCAGCTACCGTTCCAAAAAGAATTCCACTAAATACAAGCGCTAATGCTTTTTTGATTGGATTTTTGGTTTTAGGAGTCTTCACTGGTGGCACTGGCGGTGCCTGAATTGTCTCTCCCGTTGTTCCTTCATGGACTGTTTCATAACCATTTTGATGTTCATAATTTTCATACATAATAAAAACTCCTTTCTCAACAAATTATACTCGTTCGTTTTTCAAAATTATATTTTTATTCTGTGAAAAATCTGTGATGAAACACTAAAAAATGTGTGAAAGATTACTATTTTATTCAACCGTCACCGATTTTGCAAGATTTCTTGGTTTATCAACATCACATCCTTTTCCAACGGCTACATAATATCCAAATAACTGCAGTGGAATAATTGCTAATGAATTTGCAAAATAAGGGTTGGTTTCTGGAATGTAAATAACATAATCACATGCTTTCTCAATATCAAAATTGCCCTCATTGGTAACGGCAAGTACAAAAGCACCTCTTGCTTTTACTTCAACCATATTGCTTACCGTCTTTGCATATAATGCCTGCTGTGTTGCAATCGTGGTAACAAGTGTCCCTTCTTCAATCAACGAAATCGTTCCATGTTTCAACTCTCCAGCAGCATATGCCTCTGAATGAATATAAGAAATTTCCTTTAACTTTAAAGATCCTTCCAGAGATATCGCATAATCGATTCCTCTACCCACAAAGAACACATCTTTTGCTCCTACATAACGGTTTGCAAAACGCTGAATTCGCTCTTTATTCGCTAGTAGCAGTTCGATTTGGTCCGGAAGCTTCTTAAGATCCTCTAGCATAGTGCCAAAGATTTCGTTTGTAATTGTACCTCGAACCTTTGAAAATTTTAACGCTAATAAATAGAGTGCCACCAATTGAGCACTGTATGCCTTTGTTGTTGCAACTGCAATTTCTGGACCCGCCCAGGTATACATCACCTTGTCCGCTTCTCTTGCAATGGAACTTCCCACTACATTGACAATTCCTAAAACGCTGAATCCCCTCTTCTTGGATTCTCGTAGTGCCGCCAATGTATCCGCCGTTTCACCTGATTGGCTAATAACAAGAACGACTGCACCCTCTTCTAAAATAGGATTACGGTATCTAAATTCAGAGGCCAAGTCAACTTCCACTGGAATTCTTGCAAGCCCCTCAATTACATATTTGCCAGTCATTCCAGCATGATAGGCCGATCCACAAGCAACAATATGAATTTTCTTAATTGCCTTAATCTGATCGTCCGTCATATCAAGCTCGCTAATGACAATATCGTTTTCTTTTATTCTTGGCATTATTGTATCTGCAACAGTCTTTGGTTGTTCATACATTTCCTTTAACATAAAATGCTCATAACCGCCTTTTTCTGCTGCATCTTCGTCCCAATCAATAGTAACTGCTTCTTTTTGAAGTTCATCCCCATCCATTGTATGAAAAGATAATTGATCTTTCTCAAGAACAACAATTTCCTGGTTTTCAACATAATAAATCGTTCTAGTATATTTTAAAATTGCAGGTACATCTGACGCAATAAAACATCCACCATCGTTCTTACCAACAATTAATGGATTGTCTTTTCGAACTGCATAGATTTGATCTCCATGATCAGCAAACATAATCCCAAGCGAATAGGAACCTTCAATCGCATACAATACTTTTGTAATTGCTTCCATCGGATTTCCCGTATAGTAATAATCCAATAAATGTGCGATTACTTCTGTATCCGTATCGGATACAAATTCATATCCCTTCTTTGTTAAACGACTCTTTAGTCCCATATAATTTTCAATTATTCCATTGTGGACAACAGAAATGGATTGTTCTTTATTAAAATGTGGATGAGAATTAATTGTACTTGGTGCGCCATGAGTAGCCCATCTAGTATGTCCAATTCCAGACATCCCTGGCATCGTTTCGCCCCCGTGTGTCAGTTCTTCCAATACTTTAAGTCGACCCACTGATTTCTTGATTGAAATACTTCCTTCATGAAAAATCGACATCCCTGCAGAATCATAACCTCTATACTCTAATTTTGCCAATCCATCTAAAATAATGGGTGCTGCACTCTGTGTTCCAATATAACCTACTATTCCGCACATATCTTTATTTCCTCCAATACTCTCTATTCATAGTCACTTTATAACAAATCTTTTCTGGTAAACGTTTATAGTTTCGCCCCATTTGGTACCCCAAATATTTGAATGCACTGGCAAAAAACAAATCAAAGACAAGCCATGGCTTTTTCTTTTTCATCAGATATTTGGCACAAGCAACTACCATTTTCTTGCCCTCTGATTCTGATTTGACATTTGCAAACACTTCAGGATGATCTGCCTGCGACACACCTAAATCAAAATTTCTGCGTAACTGTTCTCTATAGCCATAAGAATGAGAATGTATCACAGTGGCTTTTGCAACATATGCAATTTTATAATGATTTGAAATTGCTTTTGCAGCAAAAATCATGTCTTCATTGAAAATAGTTTTTCGAATAAAACCACCAAGCTTTTCAAAAACATCGCGCTGATACATTGCGCATACATTCGAACAAAAATACGTCTTAATTCCCAATTTTTCTAAATCATTTTCAGATTTCACTCTGCTTTGATCCGGATAATTAAACTGCCTCGTGAATGTTTCGATTTCACCTGCACTATTGTTTGGCAACTGCCTCGCATAAGCAACTGCAATCTGTTCTTGATCAAATGCTTTTAATAATTTTTCAACCAATGTCAGATCCGTTGGTACTGCATCCTGTGTCATCATCAAAAAGTACTCTGCGGTTGAATGCTTGACACCAAGATTTCTCGAATTACCATGGTCAAATTCTTTTCTAGAATGATGATAGATCACGATATTTGAATGCTTATTAAGGAAATCTTTTCCATAAACAAGTCGTTGGAAATATTTTTCCTCTGTATTCACTAATATAATCTTATTCACCTTAACAGTTTGTTCAAGCAGACTGTTGATTAGTTGGATTAATTTTAAGTCCGGCTTATAGGTTGGGATAATAACATCTACTGTTTTCATTTTTTTCTTTCCAATACTATTATTTAATCAGAATGTTATTATAACAAATATATCACAAAAGAAAAAGGGTCCAATTTAGGACCCTACCATTTTACTTACCCGTATCCTGTCTAATTTTTGCGCTACAATCTTTTACTGTCTGGGAAGGATCATATCCTTCTTGACCAAAAAGAAACAGATGTAATTGTGATACATTTGCTGTCAAATCAACCGGCATTACACAACTTCCCTTTGATCCTACAGTTCCTGTTGCACGTAACTCATCAAACGGAAATCCTGATGAACCCGCTAATTTGTACTCTTTAACACCATCCATCAAGCTTAGAACTTCTGACAATTCAAGCGAAGTCGCAATCTGTGGAAATGTATCATTGGCAATCTGATTTAATTTTGCTGGTGAAGCCTTTTGTGCCTCTTCTACAATCGCCTTAATAACTTCTCTTTGACGCTCAGCTCTCTTAAAGTCGTCTCCTGCAGTATACCTGATTCGACAATAGGAAGTCGCCTGCATACCATCTAATTTCACCATTCCTGTTGAATTCAAAGGAGTATACGATCTTCCGAGTGCCTCACTGGTTCCTATTTGATAATTATTTAAGTGAAATTGTTCTTCACTATCAACATCAATGGTTACGCCGCCCAATGCATCAACCGTATCCACCACACCTCTAAACCCAACCGTCACATAGTCCGTAATGTTTAAATCAAGATTCATATTCAGCATGTTAATTGCCTGCGCAGGTCCGCCCTTTGAATATGCGGAATTGGCTTTGTTATAAGTATCATTGCCAAGGTTTAGGTAGGTATCTCTATATATAGAGATTAATTTTACTTCTTTGGTTTGTTCATTAATGGATGCAACCAAGATTGTATCCGAAAGTGTCCCCTTACCAAGTGCTCCCTTTCTTGAATCCACTCCAAACAGCGCGATGTTTCGATAGCCCTTCATGTGATCACTTTGAAGATTATTCATAGAAACATCTTCTAGTTCAACTCCATTGTCAATTCCTTCATTCATTTTGATTTCATCTTTGCTAAAATTCGTTTTTTCAATCTTATCACTAATTACAACAAAATAAAGCAAAAGAGCTAGAACAATTACTGCGATGATTTCACCTAATAAGATCATTATTTTCTTCTGACGTCTTTTTGCTTTTTCCTTCTTTGTCATCTTCTTTTTCCCAGAAGACGTTTTTCTCTGTGTTGCCATTTTGAATCCTATCCGTATGCTTCGAACATACACATTCATAGTTAGACACGATATTTATCCAACATTATTACTTTGCACATCAATATGCATTTTTATTAATAAACCCTTTAAATACGGTCAAAAATAAAATCTTAATATCTAAGCCAATGGTCCAGTTTTCAATATAAAACAGATCACATTCAATTCGTCTTCGAATGGAAGTGTCCCCTCTATATCCATTAATTTGTGCCCAACCCGTAATACCAGGTCTTACTTGGTGTTTGATCATATATCTTGGTATTTCTTCTTTGAATTTCTCCACAAAGAATGGGCGTTCAGGTCTTGGTCCTACAAGGCTCATATCACCTTTAAAGACATTAATCAGTTGTGGAAACTCATCTAAACTTGTTTTTCTGAGTACTTTTCCAATTTTCGTTACGCGTGGATCATTTTTGGTTGTCCAACCCGTCTGTGCTTCTTCTGGGCTTTGAATTTCCATTGTCCTAAATTTATACATTTGGAACTTCTTATTATGAAGTCCAACACGTTCTTGTTTGTATATAATTGGTCCTGGGCTACTCAATTTTACTAATAGAGCAGTTAATAGCATCACAGGTGTAAATACAATCAATACAAAAAACGATCCAGCCAAATCCATCGCTCGCTTAATAATTCCATTCAATGTATTAGAAAGCGGCAAATGCCTAATATTAATAACTGGCAAACCATTCAAGTCTTCCGTATACGGTTTGCTCGGAATGACGCTATTATAATCCGGGATAAACTTTGTATGAACCCCAGATTTCTCGCATAAATTTACAATTGCCTCTAAACGATTATATTCTTCAAGTGCAAGCGTTACTGCAATCTCATCCAATTTGTTTTCTGGTAAAATAACCATTAAATTGTCAATTCTACCCAGTACTTTGATTCCCTTGTATTCTGTCCCTCTCGGAATTTTGTCATCTAGAATTCCTCTTACTACATATCCCCACTGAGGGTTTAATTGAATTCTCGTAATATATTCCTCTGCTGCTCTAGAATACCCAACGAGTAAAATATACTTGATATTCATTCCACGCTGTCTCATCACCATAAGAATCTTACGAACGAGAGCTCTAGATATAATCTGACCCACAAGATTCGCGATATGGAAAATCACCATCATGGCACGTGAAAAATTGGATTCTTTGATAATATACAAACCAACAATAAACAAGAGTACTCCAACGGTATCTGCTTTAAAAGCATTCCATATTTCATGCTTTAACGTAGAGATCCTTTGTGTAGAATACAAATCAAATAAATAATTCAAAATTAGAAATCCAGGAACAATTACAAACAGCGCGCTAAAATATATTCTGCGTTCAAGAGCTCCTGCTCCCTCTTTTAACATATAGGGAATACCACTCTCAAACTTAATATACCAAGCAAATAAATATGACAGTGTTATAATGATTGCATCCAACAAAACATGGAGTTGATTAAAATACTTTTGATTGTCTTTGATCAAACCACTCACCCTTTTTCTATTCAAACGTTATTCTACCTTATTACCTTTTACTTGGCAATATTTTTCATATTAAGAAATAATGCATAAATCTTAAGATTTTCTTATTCCTAACCAATAAATCTTCGCAATACATTCCACCAAAGTTCCATCTGAATCCAAAAATAATTCTTTAAAAACGATGTTTTGAACTTCATTTTTTTCTCTTTGGCACTTTTTGTCCCACAAAGTTTCATTCCCTTCCTCAGTCCCTCTAGATACGCTTTGAGAAGTCCCTTTTTATGAAAGTAAATCATTTTAATGACAAATCCGCAAACTAGAAATGGTGCATTTATCACAATTTGAAGGAGTGCCATGTTTTTGTAGATTAGATAAATACTGTTTTGAGCTGACAAAGTAACCTTAAATGCATTATGCTTTGAGCCTGAGAATCCACTTCCAAAATGATAACAAATTGCGTTTTCTTCATATTGATTGTAATAACCATGAATCCTAGCTCTATATCCAACGTCTACATCTTCCAAATACGCAAAATGATTCTCATCAAATAGACCCAACTCCACCAATATTTTTCTTTGATAAATCGCAGCACCTGCACAAGCCGAGAATATAGGTCGTTTCGTTTTTGCATAGGATTCTAACTTTGACGCTCCTGGTGAGAACGCCCACCCAAGTGCCGAATACAAATCCCCAGTATTATCTACTATTTGAGGTTGTTTCATGGACATCATTCGAGCACTTACAGAAAAGCAATTTGCGTTTTCAATAGAGCTTTGCATTTCATAAACAAAATGCTTGTCTACCATTGTATCATTATTGAGAAGTAACACATAGTCCGTTGTCGCTTGTAAGATTCCTTCATTTACTGCGACACTGAATCCGCCATTTTCCTTGCGGCTGATAATCCGAACCGCTGGATAATGTTGTTTTACATATTCAACACTATCATCACTTGAACCATTATCCACAAAAATAATCTGAAACTGCGTATCCACATTTGCTAACAGACTATCAAAACAATCTTTCAGAAAATGAACTCCATTATAATTTGGAATAATTACTGTTGTTTTCATATGTATTCCTATTCTTTTTGTTTTGAAATCACTTTAACAAGTCTGGGATCATATAGGACTATTTTTTTGGCTTTTTGTTTGCTTTCTTGTTCGTTCTTGGAATATTCAAAGTCGTTTACAATCATACATCTTTCATCCAAAGAATCGGCGCGCCAATAAAATTTTGCCCGGTGCATATACCCGCCATAACTTGCTTTAAGTCCTATCATTGTATTGCCAAGCTCACTCGTGGCGCTTGCAATCACTCGGTTATGTTCAATAACACGTCCGCCAATTGCCTTTACTTCAGGGCGACACACAAACAGATCTTCTTGATAATGAACCTCGTAAAAGCCTAGATATGGAGAGTGTTTTACTTTGGCATTTATGTTCATAGAGGATAAGAAGTCTTCCAATGCTCTTTTTCCTGCTTCATAGGCATACATCTTACTCTTTGGATTCTGTGCCGTTGAATTCTCGTGGCATCTCCAATGATATAATACCTGATTTATGTGACCAATTTGTGTTTTGGAAACGTCTTCATAATTGAGGGTTGAATAATTCATTAATTTTGCAACCGCTCTCAAAATCAAATCATAGTCCTGCGCTCCATCATAGCTCTTTCGAAACCGGAGTGACTGGATCAATTCTTTTTTCATGACTAGAAAATGACAGATATAATTATTGGACATCAACAAATCTAAATCAAAATCTGGCTTGAAATGTGGTGCAAAGTATTTGGTTTTGTCATTATTGCACTTATCTTCATCGGAATAAATAATCTGATACCCATGTTCTCGAATCATAGATGCCACTACTGATAGTGCATTTTTTGTAATCATATCATCATGATCTAATAGGCATACATAATCTCCGGTCACTACTTTAAGAGCCTCATTTGTATTGTCCGATATACCCTTATTAGAGGAAAGGCGATAATACTTTAACCGGTAATCATTATAGGAATGAACCACTTTAAAAACATCCTTGCTGGAACTTGCATCTGCAATAATCAGCTCAAAGCGACTATAATCCCCCTGTAAACAGGATTCTATCATATCTTTTAAATGCACAGAACTAGTCTCGTAGGCTGGAACAATAATACTAAAGAAAATGTCACTATGCTTATCAAGTTTGGATTTTGGTTCAACATACTTGTATTTCGAACTCTTTTTTGAAAGTTCGTCCATATTCTTATGATCTAGGCGTTCCATAATTCCATCAACTGTTTCTTTGAAGCCATTTCTCTTTAGAAAAAACAGTGTTTTTGCTACTGCATCTGTTACTCTCTCAAACAATAGTGAGTGCTGATCGATGGCTCTAAATAGTACAAATCCACCTACTGCAACTCCCACAAGATAAATTGGGTAATAATACATAAACAATCTTGAAGGTGCGGTCAAAAACACAAGTACACCTTTTATACAGACAGCGCCAATCAAACATGCTTCTTTCCATTTCTTCTTCCACACTAGTAGAAATCCCAAACAAATCAGGAATAGAAGCGGTATTTGAACAGAATATAGGATGGAGTATCCTTTCAGTTTATGATCATATTTCCCAAACTCTCGTAACTCTAGTATGGAGATGACTTGATTTCTTAAGTCCTTAGAAATCGGCATTGCCAGTGTGTATTGACGAAATTTTTCATGGTTCGCATTTCCTGAAGATGAGAAAAGGGTCGTCGTGTCCTCAAGTAAATCCTGTGATTCTAAAAACGTCTTTGTTCTTTCCTTGAAAAAGGCGGTTGGACATTTGAGTATCAATTTGTAATATGCCGCTTTGAATGTTGCATAGTCCTTTTTTGTATATTCTTCTCTTACGAGTTTTTCATTGGACCAAAAAATCGAAATCCCACTTTTGTTTTGCCTTGCACCTTCTAGCAAACTATCAACATCTAACACTTTATCGATTTCGTCAAGCAAGGATGCACACTCAGGTTTTGTGGACGCCTCTTCAACCATTGGAACAAGGGGCAGTATCATACTTGTAATGTCATACTTGTCTTTACTTTGAAAGCTTTCACCAATTTTTTGTGGAGTCCATAAAAGCAGTGTGAATCCAACATAAATTAGAATCCATTTAATAATCTCTGGCTTTTTATTTCTAGTTCTAAAGAACAAAATGAGTGCAATCGGAAAAACCAACACATAATAGATTGCTTCTGCCCGAATAACCGTTACTAGCGCACCAATTATCAATAACCCAAAGGGTATTTTTTCTTGCGGATCGTCTTGTTTAAAATAAAGTAATCCAATCATAAGTAATTCTAAAAATGCGTAGATTCCTAACCGAACTGGATATAAATTGGAATCTAGAACCGGTAATAGAAGAAATGGAGTGAAACACAGATAAATCATCCAGCCATGTTTGAATATTTTTTTTTGCTCGATCAGATTCAGCAAATATCCTACAATTAGGGCAATGATTCCGCATTGCACTAGAATCACACCGGAGGGGAATGGGAATAGCATCAGTGAAAAAACATACCATATACTTGTCAAATAATTCTGCCAAAAATGTGGCATTAGCTGTAATGAGGCATTCAACACACCAAATTCATCCATTCTCCAAATTCCAGGCCAAACCAGAATTAAAAGTATCCATTCAATCACAAAGTAGATTAGTGCATAGCGTAAAACACCAAACTCTCTCTTTTTAAAGTATGCAAACAGTTTATTCCACAACAAAATCAACACAAATAGCCATACTGCTTTTGTGCCGATTGCTAATATTGTTTTGATTACATCTTTGATTCCATTTCCGGTTGTTCCAACCTCCCACAAAGCATACTCAAATATTAATTTGTCCGTAAAAAAGCTGGAAAGCCAATGCAAGATCGCAATCACTGTAGCAATTCCATGCACTTTTTGTTTCATTGATTTTAGCATTTTCATTGTCTTTCTTTTATGGTGTGTAATTTTTCACAAAGGCGTCTAGCTCTTCAGGAGTTCCTAGAACATGAACTTTATCTGTATCTACAACACTAATTCTGACATCGCCACCCTGGCAAATAAAATAATTATAAAGTGGAGCTATATAGCGTTCACCTTTTTCCAACTGATTTCCCTTCGTATAGTAGGAATCATAGAGTTCTTCATAGAGTTTGCAACTTTTGAAATAATAAGCTCCCAGCGTGCAAAATTCAGAAATACGCTCCTTCTCTTTGACAAGAACTGCCTTTCCAGATTCATCTAGTTTCACAAAACTCCAATGGTCTCCTTCTCCTAAAAAGCAAGGGATAAATCCATCTCCTTGAATCTGCGATGTCTCCATTTGATATGCTTCTACATAAGTATCAATATTGTAAATCAGCAGTTTTGATTCCTGCTCCCACAAATCCTTGCATAACATGGCTGTTTCTGCCTGTCCTTTTGTCAAATAATCAATTTGAATTACCTGAACCTTATGAATGCCTAATTTTGCACATGTTTCTCGAATAAAATCGGATGCCTGATCTTCAACGCGTACGACAAAGAAATACTGGTTATCATCCTTCATAAATCCTTTCAAGCTTTCCATAGACCACTCAAAAAGGGTCTTTTCATGCGCAATAATCTGATATTTTGGGACCTGATAACCTGCTTTTTTGAATCTTGAACCAAGCCCTGCCATTGTAATTACAATATTCAATGTTTTACCCACCTTTTGTCTTAGATTGTTACTTCCGAATCATGTTCCATCAGTGTTGTCGATGTAATCCCTTTTAGCTTTGTCAGTTTCTCAAGTAAGATTTCCTGCGCATCCGCTGTTAGCTTTAATTCAATAATCAGATTCAATTTGCCACCCGATATACTTCTAGATTTCACCTTATAATGCTTGCAAACACTCCCAACACAGTCGGACAGTTCCTGCATTACCACCTGATCACTTCCATTAATAATTAATAATGTTGCTGGTCTTCCCAAATTAATTTTATCTAATACAAACATAAATACTGTCAAAATCACACAGGTAAGCAGTGCGACTTCAAATAAATTAGCCCCACAAATAACCCCAACTGCAATGGACCAAAAAAGAAACATCAAATCCATTGGATCCTTGATTGCTGTTCGAAAACGCACAATGGATAGGGCTCCAACCATACCCAACGAAATAACTAAATTAGATTGCATTGCTAATAGAATTGCTGCTGTAATAATTGATATCAGTGCAAGTGACACATTGAAGCTTTTCGAGTAAAATGTTTTCTTAGAAACAAAGTAATAAACGAAGTAAATATAAAGTGCTAGCACGGATGTAATCAATAATGTAATCAAAATCGTTGATGTCGATATATTTCCATTTGAAAACCCTTGAACAAAGGATTTTTTCAAAATATCCGAAAAATTTTGCATAAATCATTTCCTCTCTTATTTTCTCACCATTATACCATATGGATCTTTTAATCGGCTACATAAATAGAACTTTGAAAAAGTCATTTGCCTCAGGCGCCCTATTTCTAAGACCTTTTTAATTGTCTGTGGTAGATACTCATCGTATTTGAGTTCCATCAATTGCTGATTCAGCTGTAAGATTGGTCTTACTTCAAGTGATTCTTCAAAAAAATCCTCAATCCTTGTTGAAGCAGCTATATTTTGATCAAAGGTGATTCTCACATTTCCCTCTTTGTAGATATACGGAATTCGGTCATAGCTTACAATCATGCAGGGCTTTAGTCCTCTGGTTTTCATCAAAACTAGTAATTCCTTTAACACCTGTGGATACAAATCAAATTCCGACTTTTCCATACTCAAGATGTTCCCAAACAACAACGTCCCTGCCTGTTCTTTGGAGAGCTCGCATTGAAACTTACGTGTCATCCCATGTACTTTTTCTTTTTTCTCAAGTACTATTTTGTCTTGCGCGACATTGTAGGTACGAATTCTATATTTTACGCGTTGATCCGTGCCATCTTCATTTCTCTTTACACAGGTCCTATGGTAATCATCAAAATAAACACTCCTTATGTGATAGAATCCCTTTGTCAAAGCATTCTGATCAAGGGCTAAAAGAGTTTTCACTCTGTGCTCTAAGACTACCATTTCCTGATTACTACAAAGAAATTTGTATTCATGTCGAAATTTCCTATTATTACTCATAACGCTGTTCCTCTAGTAGCGCTTGGTCTAAAAATGCGCACCTTTTCTTGGCAAAAGATTGAATAAAATCATCCGTTTCCTCTAACTCAGCACTTGGCCATCTAGATCCTTCTCTTTTTAAAGCTCCACTGTGTTCTAGTAGATTTTGCAAACTCTGCACTCGTTGCGTTAACTCTTCATCCGAAAAAGCAGTCTCTCTCCACAGCTTCCACTTACTAGATACGCGTTCTCTGCTTTCCATAACATCTTCTGAAATCATTCGGTTTGCAGGTTCCCATGGAATGAATTCGTTCACAAACTCATCCGTGGTTTTGCTATAAAATTCATTCTCAGCATATACATCTCCAAAAGAAAGATTCATATCCCAGGGAATAAAATATCCAAAGGGTGAATTGTTTTTATTCTTTACAATATAGTAATAGTTCTTTCCATAATTATCAAATCCAGCAATTGCCTGAATAAATAACCAATAATCAAGTGTATTCTCTGTGTCAACAATATTTGCAATTTGATTTTTGAAGGTTTTTGAATCGGATGTAATACAACTGGAAAGTTCTAAAAGTGGTTTGAATTCTTCCTCGCTTCCCTGTATATCATCTCCCTTTAAAAAGAATCCACCCCTATAATCTGGCATCTTTGGATCCACTAAAGTTCCTTGAAAATCTGCTGGATTCCACTGGGTTGTAAATCGCTTTTTATAGATTCGTTCAATAACCGGTGCACTCGCCTCTTTTTGCTCAGAAACCGGGTCCATATTAAGCTGCTTTGCATCAACAGGACTCATCAAAAGATAGATTCCTTGATAGGCATGATTAATAAACACTTCAACATAGTCTGCTTCAAAACCAAACTCTGTGTGATATGGGTTTTGCTTGGCTGCAACTACATTCCACAAATCAATGGATAGCTTGTCCCTGATTCGACTACGGTCCGCATATAGTGCATTTAAAATCCAGTCATCATCTGAGCGCATTCCTAACAGGGTTTGCTGATGTTTTTGATACTCATTGTCTTTTTTTTGAACCAAATTTAGACGTAAACTTAGTTTTTCGTAACTTTTGCTAGTGTTTCCACGCACTCTACTCATTGTCTTAAGCTGCTTATATTCTAACGCCGCCTTACCTGGCTCATAAACGGCAAGATCAAATACATTGGAGTCCCCAATAAAATCCTGTGTTGCATCAAAACTTAGAATACTTAGTCCCGTAAAGCAAAGATTCGCCTGATACCACTGATTATCCTTTTGAATCAGCAGTGGTATGGTTGTATTATCTTCCATAAACTGTTTGATTTGCCATTTGTCAGGATTTTCTCTGGAATACAATTTTCCATTATTTTTTTCTGTTAACAACTTCAAAATCAGTTCTGGTTGTTCTAAATCTAGCGGTAAAAAGAAGGTATTATCCTTGGCATCATAGGGTAGCACAACATTTTCATATTCTAATTGTATCTTAAGTTGTTCATCTACTTTGATTGCGTTTTGATACAGTTTATCAAAGTTCTCAAGATCTTCTATACGATTACTATTTGATAATCCATAATCCCGATAAAAGAAAACGATTATCAAACCAATAAGCAATAGGAGGCTTGCTCCAAAAAATGCCTTTTTCATAGGAATAACCTTTCTTTCATCAATCACATCTGCTTTTTTTACAAAGATCATCTAATTGATCTAAATCATATTTCAAAAATTCATCTGGGCGAATGGTTCGATCATCCACATAAAATCCCCTGTGTCCAGGCCATGGTTTCCCATAGATAATTTCATCGTATGGAATTTCCCATTTGTCCAACCACTCAAGCAAAACCTTCGCTGTATTTGCATTGATTAGTCCGATATTTCCTTGATAGGTATTCATATTTCTCGCCGTGAAAAGGGTGATTTTAGCTCCACCCGCCTTATATTCTCGAAGCTTATCAACCATCTGCGGATAGGGAACTAAATCCATATACGCTTCTTCTTTTTTCTTGATTGGACATAATGTTCCATCTATATCAAAACAAAAACTTACGCCTTCATACATGCTTCTAACTCCTCCATTATCTCAACTGCATTTAATATGAATCCAAACACTTTACCTGGCTGATCCATATGATATGGTAACATTGACAAAAACAAACTTGCCTCATATAATCGCACAAGGTTATAATCAAAACCGTTTTTTTCTAAATACTCTCTAAAAATTGGTATATAGGATTCCTTGGCCGCATCCACACTTAATTTTGTGTTCATATCTAATCCAATGGATACTTGAAATAATCCGCTATTAAAGAAATCATAGCATCCACAAATAGAGTGCGAAAGTTTTGCCAAATCATAGTACTCATCTGTATACAAATCCGTTTCCTCTAATGCACCTTTTGGATCAATGAGTTTTAAAAGACTTGCTTCTTTGGAATATAATATATTTGAAAAACACAGATCTCCATGCCCTACAACCAAACGATCTTCACGCTTTCCTTTCGATGTCATTTTGTCATAGAGCTTACTATACGCCTGCATAATCGCTTCAAGTGATTCATAGCTTGTTCCCATCTGAATCAAAGAATCAAATGATTTTGCTTTCGGATACTGTGTCAACTCTTCATAACGACTTTTTAACTTATCAATATAGAGGGCATCTGATATTTCAACCCGTTGTTGCTTGGATACTTGCTTTGTTTCACGCTGGCGAATAAAATAGAACAATTTGTCCAGGATATCTTTCATTTCATCCGTTGAAATTGCACCATGAACAAATCGGATTGCAATATCCGTCATATGATACCGCTCCATTTTATAGGACGCTGATTTGGCATCTTCCTTATATTCAAAGGGCATTACAAACCACATCTTCATATGTTCTGGAAGCAAATAGAAAAATTGATATTCTGCTTTAATTTTCTCTATTTTACTAGAACGTTTGGTAACGCAATATTCATCACCTTCAAGTGCATTGAAAAATCTTGCGTCGAAACCACCTGTAATAAATGTTCTAAACTGATTCAAATTCGTAAGATCTAAAAACGCATCCGTAATAATTGTATCCGCATCTAGTCCACGTTTTAGAACATCTTGAAGATTTTTTTTATAAACACTGGCATTGGGGAAAATATACATTGCAACTTGATCTTTATTCATCACGCGATAATTTTCATTGCAATAGAGCGCTTTCGTTAATAAAATCTGCAGCTGTTCCACATCTTTTACTCCAAAGTTAGAATACATGTGAACAATTGCATGATACTCATTTAAACAAAGCTCATCTTCTATTTTATCAATATCCTGTGAATGTTTTAGAACCAATACATTGTCCACAAATGGATGGGAAAGAACTATTTCACTGACTCTGTTTTGGAGGGTCACTCTTTTGAAAATGGTTTCCCCAAAAGATTTTTCACCGGTTATACTTCTTACTTGCTTCATTGGTAATAACAGATCGTCATAAACGATTATCATCTTCTTCATCCTTCACTCACTCCCCTGCCTTGGTTTTTGAATTGCATGATCAAATAAATTGTAAATGCAACTACTGTAACGGTCCCAATTACAATTGCACCATATAGCGTATATGTTTTCAAAATCGGATTATTGTTTTGTATAAAAATAGCTGACATATAAGTTGCAAAATCTTGTGCCGAAAACGATATATTCTGTGATTTTGAAAGAAAGCTAAGAGTCACTACCTCAGCAACCCATCCAACAAAAGACGTTGCTATAATCAGTGGAAACCTTCCTTGCATAAGGTTCTTGGCATACTCGTACCAGTTTTTAGTAATCTCTAGTCCTCTTAACAATAAAAGTGAACGTTTGGATGTTTTGTAGCGAATAATGTATCGATTTAGGTATAAATAGGTAGATGGAAAGAAAAAATAAAAAAGTGAAATCACTACCAATCCTACGAACAAAACACCTGTGATCACTGAAATACCTTCACCTTTTAGCAAATCAAATGGAAGCAAAACACATAAAAGTGCAAACAAATCAAAGAATCGATCTACCAACACACTTAGTATTCCTACCTGCCACAACTTTGTTGTTCGATAAATTGAGAAAATTCGAAATACTTCTCCTAATTTAAAAGGTACTACCAAATTCACAAATGTCGTTGATAAATATAGCCTGACAAATTGAAACATCCCTATTTTATGTTCCATCAAAACCAGATATAATCGCATCATTTTTACAAGATGCACGATTAAGAATCCGATTCCTGCTGCCGCTAAAAATCGCCACATAGTTTTTCTCCCGTCCGTTCACTACTCGTTCTTTTGAATCTATTCATTCTGCTGAGTCTTACTCTGCATCGAATTCTGTAATCTGCTTGCAAGTATAAGCCTCTCTTGTTTGTTCACGATATTCCTCATGAATTTTCTCATGATCTAGCATATAGGAAAATGCCATTTTGAGTACCATTAGAGCTTGATTCATCATTTTCACATTGGACACCTGATCCTCTTCTCTCCAAGAAACTGGATAGAAAACAATTTTGTGCTGATAATACTGACTTGCAAGAATCATCAAATAATTGAACATCAAATTGTCTGGAAATTTATGATAAAACCGGTTTTTTAACATTTTGGTACTGTATAAATTCAGACCTGAACCCAAATCAAAAACTCTTTGCTTCGTAATAAATGCAAAAATAAAATTGTAAATATAGTTTCCAAAAGTTCTGAATTTAGAATATCCTTTGAGTTTCGATCCTCGCATAAATCTTGCTCCAAGAACACAATCATATCTACGATATATCTCTTTTTCAAACATTGGGAGAAAATCTTTGATATTTCCCTGATCATCCCCATGTAGCATACATACATAGTCATAATTATTTTGAAGTGCATAATCAAACGCCATTTTCTGCGATCCACCCAACCCATAATTCTCATCGTTACGCATTAACTTCACGGGCATATTGGGCTTTTTTGCAAGGTAGTTAAGCACTACCTCTTCAGTATGATCGGTACTTCTATTGTTTACTACCAAAACCTCTTCAAAATAGGAAAGAACTTTGTGATTTAACTGGTCTAAAACTCTCTCAATTTGTGTTTCACAGTTATACGCTGGTATAAAAAGCAACATTTTCTGACTCATGGTGTTCTCCTTATGATTTTTTTTCTAACAACATTTTTCTCGAAATAAAGTTATAACACATGACGATTCCAGTCACAATGACTCTCGAAATGTTTTTGGCAAGCGGTTCTGAAACAACTGACATTAAATGATTGCTGTTACCATATATTATATCCACAAATAAATACATGAAAAAAGAGTTGATGAGTAGCCCAATTCCGCTCAATATTACAAACACAATAAATTCACGATGCCTCTTTGCGTCCTCTTTTCGCTCAAATACATATTTCATGCTCAGCAGATAATTCACAGTTACAGATATCGTAAAACCGAATACACCCGCGATCATATAGTGAAAATTCAATATTTCCGAACAAAAATTAAATACCAACATGTCAATAAAAAAACAGGTGAATCCAACAATACCAAATTTGATAATTTGGTTTTTTAGCTTATTCATTACAAGTCCTCACTTATACATCTATTTTTGCTAACAAAGCGTTCGTTAGGCTCTCCAATTTTTGATCGCTGTCTTGCAGGCTAGTTCCCTTCACACCCATATAGAACTTAATTTTTGGTTCTGTTCCAGAAGGTCTTGCACAACACCACGAATCGTTCTCAAGTTCAAAATAGAGTACATTGGATTTTGGAAGGTTTGTTGAAGAAATGGAACCAGTTAGCATATCTTTGCAAGTGTCCATTTCGTAATCACTAAATGTCAGAACTTTCAATCCATCTAATTCTGTGAATGGGTTACTTCGAATTGCTTCCATCATTTCACCGATTTTCTGCGTTCCAGCAATTCCCTTAAGAGTAACCGTATGTAATCCCTCTTTGAAGTAACCATAATCATCATACATCTGAACCATCATATCCCAAAGAGTGCTGTCCTGGCTTTTGCAAAATGCCGCCACTTCACACAAACACATTGCTGCCACTACTGCATCCTTATCTCTTGCGTGTGTTCCTGCAAGACATCCGTAACTTTCTTCTAATCCAAAGATATATTCGTTTGAACCGGTTTCTTCAAAAAACTTGATTTGTTCTCCAATATACTTAAATCCTGTCAAAACGCTAATTAATGTAACTCCATACTTTTTAGCCATGACATCTGCCATATTGGTAGTAACAATGGTCTTTACCAAAGCTGCATTGGCAGGCAAACTGTTTTTTGCCTTCTTCTCACGCATAAGGTATTCAGCAATTAACATACCTGACATGTTACCCGTGAATGCAATATATTCTTTTGTTTTTTGATCAAGTGCATAGATTCCTAAACGGTCAGCATCCGGATCTGTTGCCAAAATAATGTCAGCATCTACTTCTTTTGCAAGTTTTAATGCCAATACAAATGCCTTCGGATCTTCTGGATTAGGATACTCTAGCGTAGGAAAGTTACCATCCGCTTCTTCCTGCTCTTTTACTACATATACGTTCTCAAAACCAATCTCTTTTAACACTCTACGAACTGGTACATTACCCGCTCCATTAAATGGTGAATAAACAATCTTTAGATCTTTACCAATGGTTTGAATCATGTCTGGATCTATTAATTGTTTCTTTAGTTCTTCCATATAACGATCATCGATTGCTTCTCCAATAATCTCTAAAAGACCCTTTGTCATTGCATCCTCTTTGATCATTGTTTTTACTAAATTATAATCTGTTACTGCTTTTACTTCGTCAATAATCTGAGTGTCTTTTGGTGCTGTGATTTGAGCGCCATCTTCCCAATACACCTTATAGCCATTATACTCTGGTGGATTATGACTAGCGGTAATTACAATCCCGGCACAACATCCTAATTCTCTTACAGCAAACGATAATTCTGGTGTTGGTCGAAGTGCATCAAATAAGTATGCCTTGATATTATTTGCTGCCAGACAAAGTGCTGCCTCAAGTGCAAACTCCTTAGAAAACCTTCTTGAGTCATAAGCAATTGCAACTCCATTTGCTTCTTTCTTCTGCGAAAGAATAAAATTAGCTAATCCCTGTGTCGCTTTACGAACGGTATAAAAATTGATTCGATTTGTACCAGCTCCAATAACACCACGAAGTCCTCCTGTTCCAAAATCAAGTTCTTTGCAAAAGCGATCTTCCATTTCTGTTTCATTGTCTTTAATTGCTAATAATTCACGTTTTGTTTCTTCATCAAAAATAGGGCTATTTAACCAAAAATCATATGTTTCTTTGTAATTCATAATTCATTCTCCTCTTATTCGTTCTAGTTTAGATTCGAAGCGAGTAATCGCTATGATCAAGTGAAAAGTTTGGGTTATAATAAGGATCACCCTGCTCTAACACTGTTTTCCATTTATCTTTGAATACCTTACATTCATTATTGTATCTAATCGCTTTTTCGTCATGATCATCAAGTCCTCTCGAAATCGATTCATAATGAAATAGCTCAGCAAATGGAGTAAATACAATCAAATATCCAAGTTCCCTCACTCTTAGGCAAAAATCCACGTCATTTAGTGCTACTGCAAACTCCTCGGATAATCCGTTAAGCTTGTCAAACAGCTCTTTTTTTACCAGTAAGCAAGCTCCCGTTACTGCTGAAACATTCTGCGCATAACATAATTTACCCATATAACCAACATTTTCCTTATTCACTTTATAATGAATATGCCCTGCACTTCTATGTGCACCAAGCCCTAGGACAATTCCCGCATGTTGGATTGTATAGTCTGGATAATATAATTTGGCTCCTACCACACCAACATCATTTCTTAAGCCGTACATCAATAGCTCTTCGATCCAGTTTGGTGTTATGATTTGCGTATCATTGTTTAGTAGTAGCAAATATTCACCGCTTGCAAACGATGCTCCATAATTATTCACCTTGGAATAGTGGAATTCCCCTTCATAAGTGACTACTTGTATTTTTTCATGAAGTTTTAACTCTTCATAGTATTCAAAAATCTCTTCGCTTGTACTGTTATTTTCAATAACAATAATTTCATAATACTCATAAGTTGACTTTTCTTCAATACTTTGAATACATCTTTTTAAATCTTGTAAATGGTCCTTATTCGGAATTAGAATCGTAACAAGTGGTGTCCTTGTCACTTCGTAACGGATTCTAAAAATTGTCTGAAATGCTCTTGTACTCTCGATTTCAAAATTTTCAAATCCTTGTTGCTTAAGATGATCTGCAACAGCACCTCTTGCAGCTTCAATTGCATATGTTTTGGCGCTAATATCAGATGCAACACTATTTTTATGAGATCTCCAATAGTATAGGAGCTTTGGAACATGCACTACATTCATTGCATTCGATGTGAGTCGTAAAATCATATCATGATCCTGACTTCCATCAAACTGCTTGCGAAATAGATTGGTTCCTTCTAGCAAACTTCTTTTAAACACACTAAAATGACAGATATAGTTATTAGCACGAAGATTGTCAATTGCATAATCCGGCTTAAAATGTAAGGTAATCATATTATCTATATTGCCATTTTTGAAGGTGGCTTCGTCACAGTAAATATAATCTGCATTCTGCTCACAAATCACGTTCATATATTCAAACAATACGCTTGGATGCAAGATATCATCATGATCAAATAACCCAATATAGGTACCGCTAGACATCTGGTAGCACGCATTGGTATTGCCGGATATTCCTTCATTTCTCTCTAGTTTTTGATAAATAATCCGAGCATCTTGATCAATATAGGACTGACAAATTGTCTGAACATAGGCATGCTGGGAATCGGATCCATCTGCTAAACAAAGTTCCCAGTTTGGATACGTCTGCGCAACTACTGATTCAATCATTTGTCTCAAAAACTTCTCTGGAGTATTGTAAAGTGGAACTAATATGCTGATTTTCTCTGTTTTTGAAAAGGGATAATTTGCTTCTGTTTCTCGTCTTGTCGCATCTGGAAAACTTTTTTTACCATGTTGCTTCATCGCTCGTTTCTCAATCCACTTGCTTTTTAACTTGCGAGCGATGCCTTTGGGATTACCATAACGAACAATCCGATCCTTCGTGCGAATGAGTAAGTGAAATAACATCCGAAATGGTTTCGAAAGTTTCCAAAGTGGATTATTCTTAATTCGCTCAAGCTTAAATTCTAAGTCTTCGATCGCTTGCTTTTGTTCCTCGATTTTTCCAATTAATACTGCATTGGCTCTTTTTTCTCGTTCATAAGCTTTTTGATAAAATTCTTCCATATTCTGATCGCGCAAAATAGCGCCTCCTAATCATTTTTATACTCGAATCTGAATTCTTTGATTGGTGTTACTAACAAGACATTGCCTTGAACAAGTATCCTGATATTGTAGAACAATTTCATATTGCCCGTTTGGAATGCTATTTTGAGGGAATCTTGCTACAAATCCTGCAAGGGCTACGTTTTCCTCCTCAGGAAGGATTTTGACTACATCTTTTCGATATCTCTCAAACACAGGCATTTCATATACTTTATCATCTTCTGAAATCAAGACAAGACTCTTTTTATACCTTGCATTATCCATAGAAAGTACATACGCCCATCCCTCAATCAAATAGATTTCCTCTTGATTCCATTCAAGCTTTCGCTCTAAATCTGCATGCTCTAATGTTACAATAAGGCATCCATTTTGATGTTTGGTGAAATAACTTTTTGCTTTTCTTGATTTTCGTATCTTTGAAAATGCATCGGTTTTTTCATAATCATAACGAAAATTGCAAAGATACTCTTTTGCATTTCCAACAAGATGTTTTGAGTAAAAAGGGTCCTGTTTATAAAAATGCGGGTGCCTCTCATATAATAAAGCCTTTTCCTGCAATAAGCGATCCCATTTTTCATCGCTCATTTCATCATTTCCTCGGCTCAAAGATTCATAATGAAGCAATTCCACATCATTTCGTTGCACATTATACCAACCCTTTTCAATTAAGTGAAAGCAAAAGTCCACGTCATTATAGGCAACTTTGAGGCCTTCATAGAATCCCCCCACTGCCTGGTATTTTTCTTTTGAAATCATAAGGCAGGCAGCCGTTACTGCAATCATATCACAGTTAATCTTATTCATTCCATGATAAAAAATGGTTTGATCATCAAATTCTGCAAGTTTATGCGCTGGACCAACGGATAAGTTCGTAACTCCCACATGCTGAATTGCAAAGTCCTTAGGATATAATAATTTGGCTCCTACTGCACCTACATGCTCAAGTGCCGCCTGTCCAAGCATCCGTTCAAGCCAGTCTTGCTGTATCACTTCACAGTCATCATTTAAGAGTACAATAAAATCACCCATGGAAGCTTTTACTCCGATATTACACATTTTTGAAAAATTAAAGTCCATCTCCTCGTACAGATACGTGAATGGAAACTCTTTTTTTAACGTTTGAATTGCGTCTTTGTTTTCTTCGTTACTGCCATTATCAACAACGATGATTTCGAAATTTTGATACGTTGATTTTGTATAAATTGAAGAAATACAGTTTCTCAATATGGTTGCATGATCTTTTGAAGGGATAATCACGGATATTTTCCACTCTAAAGAATACTCATACACTAGTGCCTGAAACCGCTCGTCTTTCGTAGACTTCATACTCGCTGTAATAGTCTGCTTCTTCAGCGCTATTTCTTTTATCTTTTGATATTCTTTGCCCGTTCCATAATACAGCTCATCTGGGCTGAGTATAAGCTCCTCATCACTTTGGTTCGTTCCTTGGTTCGTTCCTTGGTTCGTTCCTTGGTTATGAAATAAAATTTCACTAACATGCATGATTTCTTGCTTTGAAAGGATCGCCGTTAATTGCAACACCAACAAATAAATATTCTTAAATCCGTCCCTGCTTTGTATCCAGTCGGTTTCCTCAATGGCTTTTAAAATCTTTGTATCCACCATAAGTAAGTGCCCAAAATACATACTATTCCAGATTGTATCTGGGGAATACTCTGGTTTAAACCAAGGAGCCGTCCGTTCATTGTTTTCTGTCAGATAATCTTCATCTGCATACAATAATTTTGCATTTTCATTTTGATGAATCTGCTCTTTCAAGACCGCATAGGTCCTGGCACTTAGGATACCACTCGATGCATAAAACAGCACATAGGGTTTGTGACTCTTCACTTTGAATCCGGGAGTACAATGTTCAAACGCGATTTCGTCGTAAAGTGAGTTTTCGCCGTGTGAATTCTTTTTCTTTGACAAATCTTTTTCATTTTGTTTAATCCACTCTAAATAGGGCGTCTTTTGGCAATTCAGTTTTAATTCATACCTTGCTCTTGCCCGCTCTAATAAATGGTCTGTCATTTTACTTTTCACATAACGTAACATATTGCACCTTTAAAACAAAGATTTCTTTTTCATTAAGCTCTTCGCAATATCCTTACTCATTGGAATTGTCTGAAGCCTAATCGTAATCTTTGTATCTTCGCTTGGTTGTTGGATTGACAGTGGAATAATGATGTTTGGATCATCATGCGCGAATAAATACAGATGATTTCCCATTGGTACACCACTTGTTTCTAGCCTTTTCTTATCCGATAGAATGTCTATTCCATTTCTAGTCATTTGGGTCAACTGAATCATACAAGGTTCCATTGCAGGATCTATACGAAGGTTTTTCATGGTTGGCTGACACTGTATACAAAGCTCTAATAGTGAGGTGTTACCCTCCACTTCTTTGGCTACCAAAAACTCCGAATCTGCTTCCCTAAATCCAGCACCAAAATCCTTGTAAATCTGCATCCTACTCTTCTCTTGCAGCTGTTTCACTTTGGCTTCCCAATGTAGCGGAGCCTCTATCTTAGCGCCCAACAAGTTTCTAATCTCATTCATTGCACGTCTATTCTTGGTGATTTTCTTTTGAAATGAAAGCTCATCTTGCTCAATTTGATTTCTTTGGTTTGGTGATAATTGAAGCATTTCATAAATTGGTGTCGGATCAAGATTTCGTCTGATTTGTGCACCCATCTGATAACAATAAAAAGCCCGATATGCGATTTCTCTAGAGTCCCCTGTTTCAAACTGCGTCCATTCATAATCAATAACATGCCACTGATCCTTTACCAAAATAATATTGGAAAAGATGAGGTCTTTGTTTGAAACACCGTACTCCTCATGGTACGAAATTGCATCAAGATACGTTCTAAAGAGATTGTAAAATCCTTCTTCATCCTTATTTGCCAAGAGATTATCAAATACAACTTCGAGGGTTTCACCTTCTAAATACTCAAATCCTATTTCCTGATCTGATTTTGGATAGCAGGTATTCATTTTAAGTAGACCACCCGCATACCGATTGTTTAGACCCTCATAGGACTTTTCAATTCGCTCAATATGTGCCTTTGCCTTTGGACTTAATGCTTTCTTTAGAACCTCTTTTTGATGCTCATTTGCTTTTAAAATTTGGGTTACAATTGCATACTCGCTGTCACGATCATTGGAATACTTTGCATACATCAGTGGGAACGGTTCCCCTGTCACGAATACGAAAGAATTTGAAAACAGTGGAAACAAACCATCTTCGATCAATCCATCATAGGCGTTTTTCTCATCAAACAAAAGCATTCTGTCCCGATCAAAATTACGCAAATTATCATATAATTCACCCTGTTTGGGTAAGCGATTGTCTGAAAATATCGTTGTCATAAATTTATAGTCTGGATATGGATAGTAGACATTTAAGTCTTCTAATCCAGCCTCCACAAAGATCTCTTTTAATTTAGGAAGTGAAAATGTATTGACACCACACTCCTTTGGGTAATTCTCGATACCCGAAAAATAATCACCCAAATGATCTTCCCTGCAACCCGCAAAATACTTTAACCCCAATCGGTTTTCAATTGCAATGACGAGTCTTCCGCCTGTTTTTAAGTGCTTTTTCAAGATTTGAAGAAAATCCGTATAGGGAGTATTCGTTCCCATGTAGCCCTTACCATACTCAAACACGCCAATTAATAGAATATAGTCGTAATCTGTCGGAAGGGATTGTTCAATATCTTTGAAATTACCAACTTTTATTTCTATATTATCTAACGCTTTATGACGATTGGCATTAATTAGACTTCTCTTTTTGGAAAGATCAATACAAGTGACTTCTCCTGCCTTTTGGGCAAGGGTACCTGTAATCGCACCACATCCAGATCCAACTTCTAATACTTTATGGCTCTTCTCAATTGGCAACCACTCTACAATATTCCCGCGTTGATAGGATAAGTGGTATAGAATTGGCCAACTCGCACGTTCTTCAATCAGTCTAGGAAACTCACTTGGTTCATAAGTCTGAACGATCTGCAAAATCTCATCTTCCACTACTCCATCACAATATAAATCTTGCCCTGGATAATAGGTATAATCTAGGCAAATCTTTCCAACATGTTCTTTCATCTATCAAGTTCTCCTTGTCTGCGTATACCGATCACTACGATATACTGATTTGAGAATTCATATCATAATATCCAACTGTGTTCTTATCCGAGATCACCGTTATACTCAACTGATCATATAATCGATGGTAGACTTTAAAGGTATCTGCTTCAAACCCCGTCACACCAAATGATAACAGGTATTCTCCACCTTGCAGGTCCATTTTTTGACGAAAACGAATCTGCTTTTGATCGTCTGCTTGAACCGGCTCAAGAAAGGCCTTTTCGACCATTGTATTGGTTCCTGTAATTTCGGTTCCTTTTATATCCTTAATGGAAACAGCAAAGATTGGCGCTGGGATATCTTCATGAATTGCAACCTCCATGACCACATCAAACATGGATCCCTTCAAAATCTGATTGGTTTTTACACCATTCTCATCCACTATATAGATTTGCTCAATGGTTGCCTCTTTCGTTCCATAGTCACCTTTTATCTTCTCCTGATTAAGCATACCCGCATCGGCTTGTGACGAATCATCGTCTTGATCCCATTGTCCAACTAAAACCTTCTTGTATGCATCAATCATCTCTTTTGGTGAGCCTTGTGCGATTTTTTTACCTCGATTGAGAAGGAATACGCGGTCGCAGTATTTTGAAATACTACTCAAATCATGACTCACAAATAGGATTGTTTTCCCTTTTTCTTTGAATTCTTCGAATTTTTTATAGCATTTATTTTGAAAAAAAACATCTCCCACACTGAGGGCCTCGTCCACAATCAAAATCTCAGGTTCAATATTGATTGCAACTGCAAACGCAAGTCTAACAAACATACCCGAGCTATAGGTTTTGACTGGCTGATAAACAAATTCACCAATGTCTGCAAACTCCAGTATCTGTTCTAGTTTTTGGTCAATTTCTTCTTTTGAAAAGCCCGTCATCGCTCCATTTAAATAGACATTCTCAATACCCGTATATTCCATATTGAAACCTGCTCCAAGTTCTAGTAAAGCAGATATTCTTCCATCCACCATTAATTCCCCAGAAGTCTTTGTCAAAACTCCTGTAATGATTTTCAGTAGTGTTGACTTCCCTGATCCATTGGTTCCAATAATTCCAACCGTTTCACCATGCTTAATCTCAAGTGATACATCTGAAAGCGCGTAATGCTCTTTAAACTTCTTTTTGCGAGATAAGCCTAATGATTCTTTTAAGCGGTCCATTGGTTTGTCATATAAACGATAGACTTTACTAATATTTTCTATTTTAACTGCAAGATTATCCATGCTCTCTTCCATTTCTTTCCATTCCTTTACATCCCCAGTCTCTGGCTATAAAACATCTGCAAAATGTGGTTTCAACCGCTTAAAAATAAACGCTCCCATCGCAAAAACGATTACTGTAAATCCCCAAAAATATGCACTGTATAAGAGATCTTCAAAAAACCATTTCTTCTCAAATAAAGAACCCCTATACCCCGAAACAATATAATATACTGGATTCAAACGAAATATAAACTGAATTGCCGGATGATTATCTAGTTTTGAAATCGGCCATAAAATAGGTGTGGCCCACATTCCAACCTGTAGTCCAATATTAATAATCTGACCCAAATCCCTGAAGAAAATAATAACCGATGAAAGAGTATAGCTCAATGCAAGCACCAGTACAAACAAGCAAATGGAGTAATATGGAATTTGAATCCAAGAAAGCACTGGAAAAAATCCATAAATCATACATACAATCAGCAAGACTCCAACAAAAAAACAGTGGATAATGCCTGCTGCCATGATTTTTACCAAGGGCAAAATGCTGATTTTGAAAACCACTTTCTTAACCAGATAATTATATTCAAGCAGTGATGTCATCCCATTGTTGATGGCCTCCGAAAAGTAGAACCAAGGCACCAATCCTGCTGTTAGATACATGACATAAGGAACTGCAATTCCTTCTTTTAAGACTTCCGCTTTTTGATTAAACCCAAATTCAAAAACCAACCAGTATACCAATACCGTCACTACCGGTTGAACAAATGCCCACAAAATACCTAAATAGGAACCTGCATATCTTGTCTTAAAGTCATTTTTCGCTAATTTGAAAATCAAACTCCGATTGGTGAATAATTCAATCGCTAAATTCCCTCTTTTTTTTGAATTCGTTACTTGTTGCATACGTTCTCCCATACAAATGATTTCGAATGATTATTATTTACGAAAGGTTGATAATCCGCCCCAATTAACGTCTTTTGGAGAAATAATCAAATCTTCGATTCCCATGCCTTCTGGTAATGGCCACTCAATTCCAATTTCTTCATCCGACCATAATAGACCACCTTCATCATTTGGTTGATAAAAATCAGAACACTTATATGCAAACTCAGCATACTCTGAAAGCACAATGAAACCATGTGCAAAATTCTTAGGAATAAAGAATTGCTTTTTATTATCCGCTGATAGGATCACGCCAAACCACTTTCCAAACGTTTTTGAGTCAACACGTAAATCCACTGCCACATCAAATACTTCCCCAGAAACAACGCGAACTAATTTGTCCTGTGGACATTCTTTTTGAAAATGAAGTCCTCGTAATACTCCTTTTTTGGATGCAGATTGGTTGTCTTGAACAAAGTTCACGTCAATCCCAGCAGCTTTAAAATCTTCATAATTATACGTTTCCATAAAGTACCCACGCGCATCGCCAAATACGGTTGGTGTAATTACTTTTAACCCTTCAATATCACATGTTTCTACATTAATCTTGCCCATTTGTCTTCCATCCTTTGCTATAATCATGATACGACAGATTCAAATCCGTCCTTGTCGCTATTCCATCCACATTTCCCGAAGATGTATATTGCCACATTCCATAGGTACCTTCATACGTTGGTTCTTTTGCATATTGTGCTAACCACACTTCATAGTCTGATAATTCAGACATAATCAGATTGTTGTCAAACCAACTCTTACTTGCATAGATTCCACTTGTCTCCCCACCATTTTGAATGGTTTTACAAAATGCGTCACATACTTTGGTTCGCATTTCTTTTCCAAGTTGATCTGCTCGTCCTGAACCACCAGCGCCCTCTGTATCAATGTAGATGGGATAGTTTAGTTCCTTACTTTTGCATAGCATTAACACCATACTTGCTTCTTCGACTGCTTCTACCTCATTGATTGCCTGTGTAAAAAAGTAAACCCCAACATTCACACCTGCTGCTTTTGCATTTGTAATATTCTTCAGAAAGTATGGGTCCTCCACAAGTGCTCCCGTACTAGAACCACGATATCCACATCGAATAATTGCAAAGTCAATTCCTGCACTTTTTACTTTATTCCAGTCAATATCTCGATTCCACTTTGAAACATCAATTCCTAATATGGCCTTATCATCCGTAAGGCGCTCTTTCGTAAACAATTCCTTTATTTCGCCTTCAAATATCTCTTTGCTGGCAGCATTTTCCCTTGTATCTTCCACGGAAGGGTCAATGTCATCTTCCGATTTAACCATAAATGAAATGTCTTCGATTGGCTGATAAGTTACTTTTTCTTTTACCTTTACAAGCTGCTCCTCGTCATCTACTTGGTACCCTTTTTGAGCCTTCAGCATGACATAGTAATCCCCACTCTTTAAGTCTCCAATATAGATGGCACCATCTTGATCTAGGTCTTTATAAAATTCAACTTCTTTTTGAGACGAATTCTTTCCACGAAGGGATACGTAAAATCCCTCTCCCATAACTGGTTCCTGTGTTTCGTCTACAACCATGATTCGAAGATCTTTTTCAACCGAAGAAATCATCAGACTAAGCTTATGCTCGCTCGTCTGCTCATAGTCTGCTTCTGTTTCAAAAAAGTCTGCGTCCTTATGAAACGCATAGGGGTCCCTTTTCGGATTCAGTGAAAATTTCTCCACTACATCATCGTTTTCCTGGGTTGTTTCATTCGTTCCTGCCGCTTCATCATTTTCCATTTCACTATTTGTCGATTGATTTGCTTTTAGTGAAAAGAATTTATCCCTGATTTGCTTTGCATTTAAAAATCCCACTACAAACAGCATTACTATAAAGATTAAAATAACAGATAGAATTACCTGCCTTTTAAATTTAGAGTCCATTCGCAACCTCAACCAAATATTGGCCATACTCTGTTTTCATTAACGGTTTCGCTAGTTCTAACAACTGATCCTTGGTAATAAATCCCTTATTGTATGCGATTTCTTCAATACAAGAGATGTATAATCCCTGTCTTTTTTGAAAAGCAGCAACAAAATCCTGTGCATCTAACAGTGAATCGTGATTTCCTGTATCAAGCCATGCAAATCCGCGTCCAAGTGTCTCCACGCGCAAATCTCCACGTCTTAAATATTCATTGTTAATACTTGTTATTTCAATTTCACCACGATGTGATGGCTTTACATTCTTTGCAATCTCAACTACATCGTTGTCATAAAAATATAACCCTGGAACTGCATAATTACTTTTTGGATGTTCTGGCTTTTCTTCAATGGATAAGACCACACCCTCTTCATTAAATTCAACCACGCCATATTCTCTAGGATCTCGTACATAATAGCCAAAGATTGTAGCACCACGTTCTGACTGAGCAACTTTTCGAAGTGTCTTAGAGAAACTTTGTCCGTAGAAAATATTATCCCCTAACACAAGTGCAACAGAGTCTTTCCCAATAAAATCTGCGCCAATAATAAATGCATCTGCAAGACCTCTTGGTGTTTCCTGAACTGCATAGGAAAACTTCATTCCTAATTGCTCTCCCGTTCCAAATAGTTCTTCAAATACTGGCAAATCTCTTGGTGTAGAAATAATCAAAACCTCTCTGATTCCTGCCAGCATTAATGTTGATAAAGGATAGTAAATCATTGGTTTATCATATATGGGCATGATCTGCTTTGAGATTGCTTTGGTTAATGGGTACAATCTGGTTCCAGATCCCCCTGCTAAAATAATACCTTTCATCTTGTTCTCCCTTCAAAAAGATTCTTTTTTAAAACGTGCCGAATGGGAAGGTATAAACCTCCCCATCAAAATTACTTGTACATCTGTTGATAATAATTTTGGTAATCACCGCTTGTTACCTGTTCCATCCAGTCTTCATTTTCAAAAAACCATTGGATTGTAAGCTTAATACCTTCTGCAAACATGGTCTCTGGTTCCCAGCCAATCTCTGCCTTGATTTTGTCAGGAGCAATTGCATATCTACGATCATGTCCTTTACGGTCTTCCACATAGGTAATTAAATCTTTAGTAACTTTCTGTTTTCTTGGATCACTATCTGGTAACATTTCCTGTAGAGTATCTAGAATGATATTGATAATTTCAATATTCTGTTTTTCGTTATGTCCCCCAATATTATAGGTTTCAAATAGTCTTCCCTGCTCTTGAACCATGTCAATTGCCTTGGCGTGGTCTTTTACATATAACCAGTCACGAACATTTTTTCCATCTCCATATACCGGAAGATTCTTACCCGATAATGCATTATTAATAATGAGTGGAATTAATTTTTCAGGGAACTGATAAGGTCCATAATTATTGCTGCAATTTGTTATATTTGCTGGAAAGCGATAGGTATCCATATAGGCTTTTACAAGCATATCCGAACTAGCTTTTGACGCAGAATATGGACTATGTGGATCATATGGAGTTGTTTCATAGAAAAACTCTCCCTCATTCTCAAGTGATCCATATACTTCATCCGTTGATACATGCAGGAATTTCTTACCCTCTTTAAAAGAACCATCTTCAAGTTCCCATGCATCTTTGGCACAATTTAACATTACCAGGGTTCCTAATACATTGGTGGTAACAAACACTTCTGGGTTCTTAATGCTACGATCAACATGACTTTCCGCTGCAAAATGAACAACTCTGTCAATATCATACTCCGCAAACACTTTGGAAATTGCTGCTTTGTCTGTAATATCTGCTTTTACAAAGGTATAGTTTGTAAGTTTTTCAACACTTTTAAGGTTCTCAAGATTACCCGCATATGTCAATGCATCCACGTTGATGATTTGGATTTTGTCACCATATTTCTCAAACATATAATGAATATAATTTGATCCAATAAAACCTGCTCCACCTGTCACTAAATATGTTTTCATTTAAATCTCCTCATAAATATAGTAATTTCTAAAACTAATTTTCTCTTTTTTTTACATAATCATCGGTAATTGTATCATAAACAGCCTTTCATTTCAAGAAAACCTACTTTTTAGCTCTTAAATTTATAAACCTGGTAAGCTTTTATTTCATTCGCATAACCAGTTTTTGCCCAAACGCGGATCTGATACGGTCCACTCACCGAGATATCTTTTTCAAATCTTGCTTCCTTGGTCCAGGGAACAAGAACCTTGTAGGTTTTACCTTCGTCTATCGAAATCTCAGCTTTGTAATAGGGAACAACCCCCTCTGATTGAAGACTATTCATAAAAAATCGCAGTGTATCTTTACTTCTTGCAATGGATGCTTCTACCGCGACAACACGGTGGATGTCCTTCTTAAATTCTTCAAAGTTTGGGTAGAAATAAGCACTTGTATCCTCACCCTTCATATCCGCTTTCAGGATCTTTGCATACTTATCACTAATAATCTGAGCTCCTTTTCCATTTACATGATTCGCGTCCTGCATTTTAGAGTCTGGAAGAAACTCTTCGCGGTTTTTTAAGAAATTCAAATTGTGATAGATGATACCATGTTCCTTTGCAAACTCCGCATAATAGTCTGTCGCATCCTGATAATTCTTTACCTTATACATTCTCATGAGGGTTGTTGGTCCCGTTACCATGTGCAGTTTAACCCCCTCTTTTTCGCACAATTCGACGATTTTTTCCAAATAGGCGACTTCTCTTTCATCAATATTCTCTCGGCTAAATGTTCCCCCTCCTAGAACTCTAACATTCCCATTTTGAAGTACTTGATTGGAATACACAAATCCAGAATCTGCAAAATAGATTCGATTGCTCTTGTTTGGAGTATAATGATTTTGAATCAACTCAAATTTTTGAATTACGTTCTGAAAGCCATACAGTTCATCCAATTCGTTGCGATATCGATACGCACGAAGAAAATACAATTTTTCTTCCTCAGTAAAGCCCTCGATTCCATATTGAATTTTATTGGATAATTTGAGGCGATCACAAACAATCAATCTGCTTAACAAAGTGTCATCCTGTGTCTTAAGCAAACCTTCCCAAGTTACACCAAGCACTGCATACTTAGGATGATATCGCTCAATCAAATCTTTTAACTGGTAATAGGAACCACTCATTGGCTGAAGTGAAGATCCTCCATTAATAACACAATCAAAACCTAATTCTTCCTCAAACGTACTCGGAATAAAGGAACGGTAGGTTCTAGAAGCTCCAACAAATACCATGTCCACGCTTCTATTTTGTTTCGAAATTTCTCTTAGGTCATGATTGTAATACAGGGAAAATGTGACTGGTTCCATACAATATCCGAGCATAGCCAAGGATGCGGATAAATATATCACGAAAACCAAAACTGAACTTATTCGTTTCCAATGTTTACTCTTTCTATTTGTCTTGTTATTAGAAGAGTTAGAAGTTTGCATAGATAAACCCTCCCACAATATCTTTATTGGCTCCTGCACAGATAATAATCGCAATGATCAGCAGTACATATACCCCATTTTTGATTAGCATTGGTGTTTTTTCTTTGCAACTTTCCCATTTTTCTTTTTCATTCAATAGGTCCACAACTAGCATACACGCCATTCCAAGGAGAACAATGATAATATCCTTATGACACATGCCAACAAATAATCCAAGCGGCTTAAGCAGTACGAACGGCTCTAAATGAAGCACAACATGCTTCAACATTGCAATGGAATCTCCAAGGGTGTCTGGTACTGAGAAAAATCGAAAAAAACAGACCAGCAAAAACGTTCTGACAATGCTACATAAACTCCAGAGTTTACTTTCACTAGGTATTTTTAGTTTATTCTTACAAAAGCGATAGGTATCTTCTAGTTGCATAGATACTATAATGACAACTAAATTCAGGTAACCCCAAATTAAGAAGGTCCAGTTTGCTCCATGCCAAAGCCCAGTCGCTGTCCACACAAACACAAGTGCGAAGTAGCCAGGAGCTAATTTTCCCACTTTATTTCCTAATTTTTTTCTTGTTGATTTACCAATTTTCTGGGCCAATTTCCCCATGGATACTGGGTAAAAAACATAATCTTTGAACCATTTTCCAAGCGTAATGTGCCATCTTCTCCAAAACTCATCAATGGATTTTGCAAAGAACGGTTGCCTGAAATTTTGTTCAAGTTCAATCCCCAAAATCAAAGATATACCCGAAACAATGTCCATGTACCCCGAAAAATCTGCATACAATTGGATACAATACCCCATCATCGCAAACACAATGTGAACCCCGGAATAGTCTGCGTGTTGGGCGAAAATGGTTGTGACAGCAATCCCAATCTTATCTGCTACTAAAAGTTTCTTAAAAAACCCCCATAAAATTCTGGAACAACCTGCACATAACCTGTCGTAGGAAAAGGAATGACCCTCTAATATACTCTTTCCAGTATGATCAAAACGGCTGAATGGTCCTTGAATAATATGTGGAAAATAGGACATAAATGCAAATAGCTTCAAAACATTCTTTTCCGCCTTATACTTTCCCCTGTAAATATCCACTAAGTAACCAACGGCATGAAACGTATAAAATGAGATACCAACTGGTAGTAATAACGTGATTGGATCTTTTTGATAAGAGATTTGCAGCTTTTCAAATAGCAGTCCTACATTATTTACAAAAAAATTTCCGTATTTTAGAACAATCCACGCTGACATTACAAAACTAATTGTAAAAAAACAGATCCCTTTCTTACGCAAAAGTGTCTTTTCTCTCACAAACTTTTTATCTTCGCTCGTTTGTGCCTGACTAGCTAATTGAACCCCCTTATTGGTTGCTCTTTCTAATAAGAATGCCCCCAAATAAGTGAATAACGTTGCCGAACTAATAAACACTAAAAAAACAGCCTTTGTCTGCGCATAAAAATAGATATTTGCAATGAGAATGACTACCCACTGCCATTTCTTGGGGCACATGTAATAAATCAACGCTGTAATAATCGCAAATACAATGAATTGAAACGAAATTATGGACATTTCTCCACATACCTCTAACTATTCTGAATTTTTACAATTAACTCATACAATGCCTTTGCAGAGTTAAAGTTCTCTGGCAATAAATCATTTACGTTGATTTCGATTCCAAACTCCTCGTTTACATCACTTACAATCGCAATAATGTCAAATGAATCTAATAAATCATCATCAATCAATTGATCCTCAACTTCAAAATCTAAATCTGGGCGAATCTCGCTCATTATTCTTAGTAACTCTTCCATTTTAAACTCCTCCTACCGAATATATTGATATGATTGAATATTACTTTTAACAAACCCGAATTTTTCAAATGTTTTTTGTGAACCATAATTATCTTCTTCAATCCAGGCAACTGCTTTCCCAAAATTCTTTTCCGCTAATTGTGTTAACCAAGTACGGATCAGAGTGCTTGCAAGCCGTTGGTTTCGATAATCCCTGCTTACCACAATATGATGAATTGTGGAGGTGCTAAAAAAAGTATCATAATAGCATGCCCCAACAATCTGTTCGTTTTTCTTATCTTTAACCAGTATCATTTGCCTATTCTTTTCTAAGTCTCTAAATTCTTCATAGGTAATGATTGGCAATTCTACTTTTGGTAAATTCTCTTCCCACAACTTAATTACTTGGAGAAATTCTTCACGATCTTTTGTTTGAAAGCAAATGTTGAATGAATCTGGGAATGGCTCTTGCTCGATTTCAGCCAAACCAAGCAAATACTTGTCACTTGCACAGACACAGCGAAACCCCCATTGTTCGAGCTGCTCTTTGCTCGTTTGTTCATTTACCAAGAAGCAGACCACGGGTACCTCTATTTCTGGAAACAGGCAGTTCGTATGAGATGGCATTGCCGCTTCCGTTGGCATTGCCGCTTCCACTTCCAGTATTTTTCTGGAAAGAACCAGTTGCATAAACTCTCTTTCATCAAATAGCAGGATTTGTCTATCATTCATTCGCTTATGCCATAAACGCCCATCCTCAATATGCGTTTTGATTTGATCCGCTGTAAAACCATTGTTTTCAAAACGAATCCCCTTTGTCACCTGAGTGTATTCTTCATAAGATCCTATTAATCTCATATTCGTAATTCTCCACTACCCTCTTGTTCATCCGACATTGTATTCTTCAAAAACGTTCGATCAATCTTGCCATTTTTATTCATTGGGAGTTGCTCGTAGTGAACGTAAACATTGGGCCACATATATTTGGGTAGTTTTTTGGAAAGATATTCTATTATTTCTTTTCTACACTCTTTCTTTGCCTGGTAGAAACAAACAATTTTCTTTTTGGATTCGTCAAAAATGCAACACGACACATCCAAAATTTCCATTGCATTCAAGGATGCTTCAATTTCACCAAGTTCAATTCGATGCCCCATATGCTTAATCTGGTAGTCTTTACGTGATACAAAAACAAGATCACCGAATTGATCATAATATCCTAAATCTCCAGTTGCATACATTTTAGATGGGTATGCTGTGATTCCCAGATCTTGAACAAATGCTTCGTCCGTTTTTTCTTGATTGTTCCAATATCCAAGTGCTAAACAAGTTCCAGCAACACAGATTTCACCTACCATTTGAGGTTCTGTAATCTGTTTTCTATCCTCACCCATTAAGCAAATCCGCGTATTGCGAAACGGCTTTCCGATTGGCAAAATTTCATCTTCCGAATGGGTTTTAGTAACTTCGTAATAGGTACAATTACAGGTAATCTCCGTTGGTCCATAGAGATTGATGTATCGTGCCTCTTTTACATGCTCACGCCAGTAATTCAGCGCAGATACCGGCATAATTTCACCCGAGAACATAATATATTTCAAACTAGGTGGCTTCACACTATCAAAGGTCTTAAAATCGGCTACAATTCTAAGTGCTGAGACTGCCCAAATCAATGTGTTTACGTTCTTCTCCTCTAGAAATTGCAATAACAACTTTGGCATCTTAAATAGTTTTTTGGGTAGAATCACTACCCCCGCGCCACATTTTAAGGCATTATATACATCTTTCACTGAAACATCGAAATCAAATGGTGCCTGATTTCCAAATACCAGACTTTCATCAAAGGCAAACTCATGGTGAAATGCTTCCACTAAATCAATCACCGATTTATGAGAAACCAAAACACCTTTAGGAACTCCCGTTGACCCTGACGTATAGATTGCATACAGTGGATCAATATCAATCATCTGCGTCCTTATTTTGGATAAGCAGTCTTCGTCAACTGTTCCTTTATCAAGTAGCTCTTCTATAGAAAGAATCCTTCTTTCCCCTAAATCTAGCTTGGCTGATCTGGTATGATCCGTAGCATCCAAAACAATCGAAGGTGAAAGCGTCTGAAAAATCAAATCAATACGATCTTTTGGCATTGTTACATCAATTGGAACATAGAAATTTCCACTATATGCTACTCCCATAAATGCGAGAACAGAACCAACATTTCGATCCATTAAAACTGCCACTGCTTGATTTCTAGATTCCTTCAGCTCTTTCGCAATCATACTTCCTATTGTTTTGGTTTTCAGTAAATACTCGCAATATGTAATCTTTTGAGTTTCATCTTCTAACGCAATCTTATCTGGATAATCATTTGCATTCTTCTCTAAATACTCCAATATACTAATAATCATAGTTCCACCCACTCAACAATAATGATATATACACAAGGTAGTATAGAACAAAAAGCAAATGTTTTCCACACTTATTTTACGAACTATTTTCCCTTTGACTTGAATTTATTTACCATGCATAGTAAAATGTTTTAAGTTAAGGGTTTATCATAAAAAAATGAATTATTTACTTAGATGAGGAAAAGAATATGAAAATTGCTGTTGTTGGAACCGGCTATGTAGGGCTTGTAAGTGGAGCTTGTTTTTCAGATATGGGAAATGATGTTTGGTGTGTAGATGTCGACAAGCAAAAAATCGAGAATCTTAAAAAGGGAATTATCCCTATTTACGAACCTGGTTTAGAAGGAATTGTAAACAATAATTACCACCTAGGACATTTGAAATTTACAACGGATATTAGTTCTGCTTTGGAACACGCTAATATTTGTTTTATTGCTGTAGGAACTCCAATGGGCGAAGATGGAAGTGCCGATTTACAATACGTATTATCCGTTGCCAAATCCATTGGGGATTATATGAATCACCACATGTACGTAATTGATAAGTCCACAGTCCCTGTGGGCACTGCGAAAAAAGTTCGCGAAATGATTCAATCTAGACTCGATTTAAGAAACAGTGATTTAACCTTTGATGTTATATCAAATCCTGAGTTCTTAAAAGAGGGAACTGCTGTTGCAGATTGTATGCGCCCTGACAGAATCGTAATTGGAGCTGACAATCTTGAGGCTGCTGAAATCATGAAGGATTTGTACACTCCCTATGTGCGCAATACCGAAAACTTCATTTTGATGGATATTGCAAGTGCCGAGATGACAAAATATACTGCTAATGCAATGCTCGCAACCAAAATCAGTTTCATGAATGAAATCAGCAATATCTGTGAAAAAGTGGGCGCTGATGTCAATAAAGTTCGTCGCGGAATCGGAAGTGATCAGCGTATTGGATATCACTTTATCTACGCAGGTTGTGGTTATGGCGGAAGTTGTTTCCCTAAAGATGTACAAGCACTCATTCGCACTAGCCATCAATATGGTTATGAGCCAAGTATGCTCGAAAGTGTAGAAGCTGTTAACAATCGTCAAAAACATGTATTAGTAAAGAAGATTAAAAATCGCTTTGGTGAAGACCTTACCGGTAAAACCTTTGCTGTATGGGGACTTTCTTTCAAACCAGATACCGATGATATGCGTGAATCACCTGCTATTACAATTATTAATGAACTCACTTTGGCTGGTGCAAAAATCAAAGCCTATGATCCAAAAGCCATGGAAGAGGCAAAACACTGTTACCTAAAGGGCAACGAGCAGGTTGAATATGTAAATAGTAAATATGAAACACTTCCAAATAGTGACGCACTCCTCTTAGTAACCGAATGGAAAGAATTCCGTTCTCCAGATTTCGAAGAAATGAAAGCTCAATTAAAACAACCAGTTGTCTTTGATGGTAGAAATCAATATGATCGACACAATATGAAGAAACTCGCATTTGAATATTACCAAATCGGTGTGGGTCAAGAAGACTAGAATAGAAAACCAAAATAAAAACAAAAAAAAACCTACAAAGCCAGTTAAATCTTTTTGATTTAACTGGCTCTCGTATTACACTTCAATGCTTATAAAAAGCCTGCCAAATTGTTCGTCACAATTTGGCAGGCTCTCATTTTACTCTTTATTACGAATAACTATTTGTACTCTTTGTAGCATACATTCATATCTACGCTTCCACTAATACCAGATACAGTTCCCTTATCGGTTGTTTGCCAGATTTGACAATCTTTTACGGCTGTTTGTCCCGTCTTGTTCCACTGTGCAACCCAGAAATCAATTCCTGCTGCACGAATTCTTGTTTCATCAAGATAGTTTACAAACATATCTTTGTCTGCATAAACCATTGTTTTGTATCCAGCTGCTTTTACTTGCTGTGCAAATGCAATGACCATATCTGTATTGGTTTGTTTGCTATTAACACTTCTACGAGTAGCTTCCTCGATATCAAATGCGATTGGAAGTGCAATTCCACCACCAGCCTTATTAACAACTGCGATACTGTAATTTGCTTCTTCTTTTGCTTTATTTACATCAGCAGCACATGAGTAGTGATATACACCCGTCTTAATTCCAGCCGCTTTTGCTCCAGCCACATTGGTTGCATACTTCTCATCTGTTACTAATTTCAGTGTATCTCTACCCGTATAACTACTACGAATCATTGCAAAACGAATTTTATGCTTGTACTCTGTCGTATTCGTCTTATCATTGGTTGCTACTTGTGCCCAATTGATGGCTCCTTGGTGTTTGGATACGTCAATACCCACACCCTTAGTCGTTGCTAATCCTGCTAAATATTCTGCTGACGCAGTCAATTTTGTAATCAGGAAGTAATTTCCAGCACCATCTAAGTTATCTACATCTTTATATTCCGTTACAACTCCACGAGTATCCGTTACCTTAACGATTACTTTGTAATCACCAAGTGAAAGCTCATGATTGAGAATATCGATTACTGCTTTATAAGTACCATCTTTTTGACGTTCCATCTTGTACGTATATGCAAGATTAGATGTTGAATTTACTGTACTTGGATATGCTGTCATCTCAACTTTGGCAACATCCGCTGGTGTAAGAATTGTACCACCAACAACAACTGTGTTTCGTCCCTTATCTTTGTCAATGGCAACTACTTTACCGTATACTTCACCAACATTTAATCCGTCAATCCACACTGCAGAGCGTTCTCTTCCAGCAATTGTATCTTGGGTTACTGCACCATTATTATCTACTTTATAGTATGCAGTCTTAACATATACAAGGCTTTCATCTGCTGCCTCTGTTACTCCACCCGCTTCTTTCATCTTTGCCTGTGCTCCTGAAGCAGTTTGAACATAGAGGCGAACACGGTAGTAACAATCCACTTTGTATCCATGATTCTTAATGTTAACATTACCATAGTAAGTCTTATTGCCTGTTTTACTTAATGTATATTCAACTAGATTTGAACCTGCCACACTATTTAATACCGCAACATCTGGAACAATATCCACTTTTGCTTTAACCGCTTTCACATTTTTATTAAATCTAGCATTATCAACTGTGAATAAGAATCCTGATTGTTGTGCATTTCTCTTTGGCACTAATTTAAGATCTGCCAAAGAATGTCTGATATCATTGCAAGCAAGTCTTTGTGTTGTTGATTTAAGACCTCTTTCATCTACTAATGTTGCTGTAACATCATAATCTCCATCAATGTATCCAAAATAGCCTGTATCAATATTGGCATAGTAATTGCCTTCTTCATTCTTAAGCATTTGGAATTTCTTGTATACTGGAGCATTTGCTTCTGTATAAACATTATTTACTGTTACATATGCATCCACAATAGAAGCCACTGCATTATTTCCTGAAACTTCTACCAAGAAGGTTCCTTGCACATCATCTTTTGAATCCATGATCAGTGATCCCGCGTCAACACCTGCGATATCTGCTGTATCTGTGATATATGAAGCACCTACTTTAATTGCCATTGCACCATCTTGATCAATGGTCTGTGCATAGAGCTTACCAGTGTAGGTTCCTACCAAGTATCCAAAGTCTTTTAAATCTGCAACACCTTCATAAACTCCCATACCCTTGTTCTTCAAAGTATAGTATTTATTAGATCCACCTGGTGCCGTAACAAGTACTTTAATTGCCTTATAATCTGAACTAAAACGTCCGTTTACTACCTTCAAATCAAGTTTTGACTGATTTTCATTTGGTGTTACGGATAATGCAACATCGTTATAGTTACATTTCATAATAAAATTGCTTTTCAATTTTCTTACATTATTCTTAGCATCTGTAATTACAAGTGTAATATTGTAATTGCCCTGTGCATATTTATGATTTGCAATATCAAAATCAAGTGTGTAATCATCCGTTACTCCAACTTTGGTAAACTGATAGGTTTTTGCCGTCAGACTACCTGCGTCTTCGTTGTAGATTTTAGCCTTTACGCTTACGATTTCTGATAACGAAACCACATCATTTGCCTTAATCTTAACCGTTCCCAAACTATCACTTTGATCGCTTGTCGTAATTGGGTTGAGTGCTGTAGAGATATCACTTCCCTTTGTATCACCAGCTAATGCTTGATTTTCAATACCTGTTACATAGTCAAAGAATCTCCATGTAATGATTCCATTTACATCTACTTTCTTCCATCCACGTCCCATTTTGAAATTGATTGGTGATAGGTAATACTTTTCAATTGTGCCACCATTGTTATAGCTTACGTATCCTGTTAATAGTGATCCTAATTCTTGTCCCAAAGTACCTGTTGATGAACTGATGTAAATCGCTTTGTTATATTCGAACTTACCAACTTGTAACTCACCTGTTGAATCGAATAAGTACGATCTCGTTACACTATCTGCCCCTTTAATCTTCTTAAGACCGGTTGCTAGTTTTCCAGTACTTCCTGCGTAATAATAAGTTCCCCCATCATTTACCCAACCCGTAATTGGATTACCATTTGCATCAAATAGATATGGAGCCTTACTAATTGATGTTGATCCTGTTTGAAGAATTCCAGCACTATTAAAATAGAATTTCTTTCCTGCGATTGTTTGGAATCCTTTCACAGGGGTTACTTGCTTTGTTAAATAGTAAATATCATCGCCTACTTCAACCCAAGTTATTACCGCTGGGGTATCATTTGCAAAGCTTCCATCTAACTGAAGTGCCAATGGTTGAATTGTCTGGCGAACACCTTTTGCATCAAAGAACATGGTTGTAGGAACGTCTGCAACTCTAATTCGCTTAAATCCAGTCTGCATTTTACCATCTGTTGCAAAATAGAATGTTCCATTATATGGTGCACCAAGCGTCGTTAATCCAGTTACCATCTCACCGTTTGCATTGAAATAGTAAGATGAAGTACTTGTCTTTACAAAACCTGTCTGCATTTGACCTAGTTTATTAAAGTAATAGGTTTTACTTCCAATTTTTGTTAATCCTGTTGCCAAGCTTCCATTTAAAATATAGTATTTCGAACCGTCTTGAATGGTCCATCCGGTTTTTGCTGGTGCATCTTTGTCACTTAATAATTCACCCGTTGTTGAATCAAACAAGTAGAATCCAGTTCCAATTTTCTTATACCCTTTGTATAGAATTCCAGATGCTGAAGCATAATACCATTTTCCACCTACTTCAAAGAATTTTGAAGTCATAACAACACCTGTTAATGGGTCAAAATAATAGGTTTTAGTCGATATGGTTTGGAATCCAGTTGCTACTAACCCTACATTGGCACTAGAGCTACCGAAGATATAGTATTTCTTTGTTCCATTTAATTGCCATCCATATCTTTGAACACCTGTCTTCAAATCATAGAAACGCATATGGTGTGGAGCATCACCACTCTGCAAAACATTCTCGGAAGCATCAAACTTCACAAGTCCTCTTTGCAATTTACCATCTGCTTTAAAACAATAATTTGATTTGTTAATGGTTTTCAATCCCGTCATCATCTTGCCATATTTATCAAAATAGTATAAGTAAGAATAAGGTGAAATTACAACTGTCTTAAATCCACCACGAACCACTTCACCCTTTTTGATATAGTATGTTCCGATATCATGTGGTGAACCTGCAGCAGAAATAACATATAATCTTCCACCATCTAATGTTGATACTCCATCTGTCCAAGTTAATTCTTCACCAGTCTTTGTATCAAAGAAGTGCCAAGCTCCGTTGTAACCAACTTCACTGTCTAGCGTGATTTCACTGATATACTGCCAGCCAAACTGCATCTGGAATTTTTCATTAAAGAAGTAGTTCTTTCCGTCACCAGTTCCATCCCCAGTTGTATCTAGGTTTTTCACATATCCTTTTACCAAAGAACCAACTTTGTCTGAATTACCCTTTTTGGTTTTGCCAGGTTTTGCAAAATAAGTGTAATCTCCTTCTTTGAAGAAACCTGATTTTTGTAATTTTCCAGATACGTCAAAAAAGTAATTTTGAAGAGAAATGGTCTTGAATCCTGTTATTAAAGTAGTTCCCTTGTCTAAATAGTATGCATCTGATCCGTCACCATTATCTACATAAGCCCAATAATCAACATCAACGATACCATCTGCACGACTTCCATAAACCGTTAAATCACTTGTATTGGTATTGTAATAATACCAGTTATCAGAGATTTTCTGCCATCCAGTTTTAAGTATACCTGATTTGTCTGCTAAATAGGTTTTGCCATTATAAGCAAATTGGTATGTCTGCATCTTACCAGTATTATCAAAACAGTAGTATTTTCCACTGGTTTTGGTTACTCCGGTTGATACAATACCATTGGATTTAATATAGTATTTATGAATTCCAAGTGTCTGCCATCCCTTTTGGATTGCCGTTGTAATATAATAAATTCTCGCTACTTTTGCTATCTCTTTATAACTATCTTGTAAATCGTCCGTATTTGAATCGGCGCCTAATGTATAGAAATCACCATTCTTGGTTACTTTCTTCTCTACACAGTAGTCTGACTTTTTGCCATACTCAAAATATCTCCAATTGCCATCAATCTTATTCCAACCCGATGTGATCACACCTGATGTGTTTGCATAATATGTTCTTGTTCCTTTGTCCCCTGCATAAATTCCATTATCCGTAAGACCGGCAACATACGCTGCATAATCTACGTCGGACATCTGTGCTGTTTTTGGATCACGAATGGTAAATGTTCCAACCGCTCTAGCACCTACGCGATTATCTCCAGATGCTTTTTCAAAGAAATAATAGTTTTTGCCGCTTACTGTTGCAAATCCTTTTCTTGCATAACCTTCTTTTGTAAATGCATACTTTTTAGAATCAATCGTTTGCCATCCACTCAAAAGTGTTTTGTTATCTTTGAAGTAATACACATTCTTGGTATCTGTTCTTGTTACCCAGTTTCCATCAGCGGTTACTGTTATTTCAGAATAATCTGTTACTTTGTCGTCTTCAGCTACAATATCTTTATTGTAATTGATTGCGTCTTCTGGCGTTGCAAAGTATTTCCAAACATCATTGATTTTCTGAAATCCAGTTTGTAAAACACCATTTGATTTGGCAAAATACCAACGCTCATCGTATTCAACATAACCTATTTGCATTTCATAAATATCTTCAAGATCACTCACTGTGTCTTTGAAAATATAGCCTTTACCATCTACTACATAAAGACCGTTTGCCATTGAACCATCTGGCTTAATATATACTGTCTTTCCAGCAACTACCTGCCATCCAGGCGTGTACATGCCAGCCTTGTCCGGTGTAACAACAACTTCGTTGCTACTAGGCGCCGGTGTATTGTTCTCAGAAACCCCCTGGTTTTGTGTAGTGATTTCTGCGGTTATTGTATTTTCAACAACATCACTTCCGTCATAGGTTATCCCTTTGTTTACTGAAGTATTTACTTCAGCTGCCATGGTCGCAATGGAGCCATCCCCAAATACCAAGGCTAATGAGAGTAATATAGCAATTACTCTTGATACTTTTTTGTTCATACCCTTCCTCCTTTTTCATCCATAATAAAACTTTCCGTTAAAATTGTATCAGATTCTATTCTATTTAACAACTAAAAACCACTTGTAAACACACCATATATGGTGGTAAATTGGTACTTTTTTACAAGATTAAGGTTTTCTTAAGAATATTGCAAATGAATTCCAAATCTTCCTTCGTGAGTTTTGTATCACTTGGTAAACACAGGCCCTTTTCAAACAATCTCTGTGCCACACCATTTTCAAAGCAATCATACTGTTCAAAAACGGGTTGCAGATGCATTGGCTTCCATATTGGTCTCGACTCAATATTTTCTTTTGCAAGTTCCTGCATCACGAGTGCTGGTGAAATCCCATTCTCAATGGATATGCAACTCAACCAAAAGTTGGGAGTGTTCCATTCATTTTCTGGCATAAACGAAATCCCCTGTATATCCCCTAATTGCTCTTTATAGTAATGGAATATTTCTCTCTTTTTCTGAATTCGCTGCTCTAACACTTTCAGCTGTCCCCTTCCAATACCTGCCAATACATTGCTCATTCGATAATTATATCCAATTTCGCTGTGTTGGTAGTGGGGCGCCTGATCTCTTGACTGTGTTGCCCAAAATCTTGTCTTTTGGATGCGTTCTTCATCGTTTGAAACAAGCATTCCTCCTCCAGACGTGGTAATGATTTTATTTCCATTAAAACTAAACACTCCATACTTTCCAAACGTTCCCGAGTAACTTCCTTTATAGGTTGAACCAAGGGATTCAGCTGCATCCTCAATCATTTGTACCCCGTATTTGTTACATAATTCCATGATTGGATCTAGATCCGCACATAATCCATATAAATGAACTACCAGAACCGCTTTCACATTTGGATATTTTATAAACGCCTGCTCTAGTAGCACTGGGTCTATATTCCAGGTCTTTTCATCACTATCGATAAATACTGGGATTGCTTTTTCATAGATGATTGGGTTCGCCGTCGCTGAGAACGTCAGTGTCGGACAAAATACAATATCCCCTTCTTTGACACCTGCTGCCTTTAGTGCCAAATGAATCGCGGCCGTTCCAGAACTCAGCGCTGCAGCATGCTGTATTCCTACATATTCAGCTAGTTCCTTTTCAAATTCATCTACATTTTTGCCAAGGGGGGCAATCCAATTGGTTGCAAATGCTTCCTCCACATATTCTTTTTCATACCCTTCATCACTCATATGAGGAGAGGATAGCCAAATTCTTTCTCTCATGCTGTCTCCACTTCTTTCTACTTTTTCAAAATCTATAGGATTCTTTATAAAATTATGCTACTATAAATTCGTATTTGAATTCATCACAAATACTATACTACAACTAGGAGCGATTCTATGCAAACGAAAAACAAACTCATTTCTTATCTTTTACTGACTGTATTGATCCTTAGTTTAATCCCACTTTTTTGGATTGGTAAATACAACCATCCAAGTGCCGATGACTATTCCTATGGTCTAGCAGCCAGGCTGGCCTTTGAAGAGTCAGGGAATTTTTTTGATGCTGTTGGTGCCGCTTTTGAAAATACAATTCACACCTATCAGGTATGGCAGGGAACCTATAGCTCTGTCTTTCTAATGAGCCTTCAACCGTCCATCTTTCATAATCGCCTCTATGCTTTGACACCGATTTTGATGATTGGTTCACTCATGATTGCGACTTGGTTCTTTCTGAATACGCTCTTGAGAAAGGTTCTAGGAGCTCCTAAAACGGAAGTACAGATTTTTACACTTAGCCTGCTTCTTATTATGATTCAAACCCTTGCCTATCCAGTAGAGGGTTTTTACTGGTATAACAGCAGTATTCACTATGTTTTTATGAACAGTCTGATGCTCACTCATTTAGCCATCTTAATCCATTTATTCTATACCGACAAGATACGAAACCGCACTTTACTGATTCTATGCGCCTCATTTCTTGGATTTGTTGTATCTGGGGCAAACTATGTGTCTGCTTTGTTACAGCTTGAATTGTTGCTCATTTTGGTTCTAATTGCTTGGTATCAGAAAAAGAAATTTCCAGCTTCATTCAGTATTTCTCTTGGGATTTCCCTACTGGGTTTTATCCTCAATGTATCTGCTCCAGGTAACCGAGTACGTCAGGCTAGTTTTGAAATCACACCGCCACTGAAGGCCATCGTGAAGTCCTTCAAAAGTGCGATTTCCTATTTTGATGATTGGTTTGGAGTTTTGACAATTCTTACACTCCTCATCCTTGTACCTACGATTTATAAAATTGTAAAACAGACTACATTTAAATTCCCGTATCCCGTTCTTGTTTCACTGATTTCGTTTTGTCTGTTTGCTTCCATGCATACTCCTGGTATCTATTCCTTAGGAATTGTTGGAGCGGGACGAACCCTGAATGTGATCTATTTGTTCTTTTATTTTATGGTGTTTTTGAACGAAGTCTATTGGGTTGGTTTCCTTGCACAGCTATTATCCAAAGAACGTTTGAACGAATTTGCTGTACCTGCCAAGAAACGAATCCTATTCTACACAATTCCATTACTTGTGTGTATCTGTATGACGATTTATTTTACACCTGCAAATCGCTTCACGTCTCTTTCTGCTGGTGCAAGCATCTATTTCAAAGAGGCACAGTTATATCATGTTCATATGGTGCAACGAGAAGCATTACTTGAATCAAATGAAGAGATTGTCACCTTACCAAAACTTGCTGTCAAACCATATCTTCTCTATTTTGATGATATTACCAATGATCCTACAGATTGGAGAAATACAAGTGTTGCGAAATATTATCACAAAAAAGAAGTACGCCTAAGTGAGTAATCATAGGCGTATTTTTTTGAAGCTTCCTTATTTTCGGTACTTTATAATACAATAAATTGCTCGAACGCCATCTTTAAAACCTATTTTCTTACCTTGTTCATTGGTTCTAGGATAGTAAGAAATCGGAACTTCTTTAATACAAACTCCCATTCTTGCTATTCTAGCCGTAATCTCTGGTTCAAATCCAAATCTCTTTTCTTCAAAATCCACGGACTGAATTAACTCCCGCTTAAATGCTTTGTAACAAGTCTCCATATCCGTTAATTTCAACTTTGTAAACAGATTGGAAAGTCTTGTTAAGAACCAATTGGCTAAACGGTTCATCAAATAGCCCTTAGCCTTTGAATTTAAAAACCTTGAGCCGTATACAACATCCGCCTCGCCATTTACAATCGGCGCAATCACGGTCACATATTCCATTGGGTCATACTCTAAATCCGCGTCTTGAATAATGACGATATCGCCAGTTGCATGGGCAAATCCGGTTTTTAAAGCAGCACCTTTACCACCATTTTCTGTATGATAAACAATTTTGGATACATGAGGTTTTACCTCCTTTTCAAGCAAATCTCTCGTACCATCCGTAGACATATCATCTACAACGATAATTTCCTTGTTAGGAATATCTGTCTCTAGTATTTTATTTACAATTTCTAAAACGTGCCCTCTTTCATTATAGCAGGGGATAATAATGGATAATGTAATCTTTTCTAAATTCATTTTCAACCTCAAATGTATGTTATTTCATTCCATGTGTTATAATCTTCAATTGAGCATTATATCACAATCCGATAAATTTTGTAACCACCGATTTCTTTTATTAGCGAAGCTCCAAGAGACTCCATGGAATCCGTCAATATCTCATCCTTTAGAATCACTGTTTCACAATTTTTCTTTTTACAAAGACGAATCATTTCTTTTGTATCAACCACTTCTTCGGTTAGTATGGAAAATACAACCGTTGAATCCTGATCTTCATAATTGGGCCATCTACCAGAAAACAATTGTATATTGGGTTCATACTGCCTGATTTGTGAAGCTAATTCCGGGTTTGCTAACACATAATACGTTTCTTCTTTTCGCAAATAATCCGCAATTTCAATACTTTCATCTGAAATTTTATAGATATTTTGTTCAAATGTAAAATTCTTTGAAGTTAAAACAAACTCCTTCCCCATCCACAAACTCATGCAAACCAATATTCCACAAATTCCTTTTATCAAATTAGATGGTACTGCACTTTTCAGATTTTCCTTTGCATAATACCAATGTGTAAAGACATATGCAAGTACCATTGGGATTACGAAGAGCCACCCCATCCTCCATAACACATCCCTACCAACCATTCTCCCCAAAAGATTACCTAGAACTGGTGCAATCAGTATTGAAAGAACACCCAGACTATAAAACGCAAGCTTTTTACGTTCCTTACAAGGCTCTATTTTGATAATCAAATATAGAATCGAAATCAGAACCAATAAAAACATACTGGATTCTCCGAGATATATATTTATTCCCCTAATTGCATCCCAACTCATTTAAGTACCACTCACTTTCTAATTACTGTTGCTAGCAGGCGCTAAATCCATCTCTAGAACAGTTGCCATGCATATAATTTTACATACATAAGTGCATATATTCCGCTTGGAATACAACAAAAAAAACTTCCAACTAACGGTTTCATCCTTCGTTCTAGAAGCGCTGAGACAAATCCCAACACGACTACTGCAATTGGAGCCAGCATAATTCCCATGGATGACACATTGGCACTGGCAAGCAAGAGAATCACTATCTTTGCCCAAAAATGAGGGGCATCATAATCTTCTTTAAAGTATAAATAAATAATAAATGGCAAAATGACGGTTGCTAAAATCGCTTTACCCTGCCAACTACGAAGTAACAAAAAACTCCCTGTTGCATAGCTAGTTGCCCCCTGAAACATCATCAAAATTCCGACTATGAGTGTCATAAAAAGGGCTTTCTCGCGATTCTTGTGAAACCATTGCAATCCTAAAAGGTAAGCTACCAGATAGCACATTGGAAGCACAATGATTGGAATGAGTATATGTGCAACAATTGTAGGAGATACCTTAAACACCTTCCCAACAACTGCATAGAACATTGGAAAAGGCGATAACACATAACGAACTGGAAATGCATTTAACTGGGTTCCCGTATGGGGATCAACCCTATACATTGTATCGGTTGCAATGGTATCTACTGCAGTAGCTACATAGAATGCATCATCTGCATCTGCGTGGGTAAAAAGAAGAACTACTCCAAGCTGCCCAACAACAACCAAAATCAATAATAAGAGTAGGCATTTTTCCTTTTTGGTCATTGTTTTCAAAGACCCTGGGATCTGCTTGATTGGTAAAAAGTAGGTTTTCTTAAATTTAAATGTTTGAAAACAAACTATGACAACTGCCACTACAAACACCAAAAACAAAATGGCAATTAGGTTAGCGAATTTCAAATACATGAAAATCATAGGAATGGCAACGAGTTGCATCACTCCTAGTAAACCGAAAAAGCCCAAAATGATTTGTTCTGGCAAGGGATCTTCCTTCTTTGATAGCACACCACCAACTATCAACATCGTGAAGATGAGTGCAAACAAAGCAGCTACTAATTTAATCCAAATCATTCATTCGCCTCTCCTTCTTCCTGTTTTGGGCCGACCACTTAGAATATGCTTTTGGAAATGTTATTTTTAGGAATGCTATAAACGTCTGTGTGTTAAAGTATTTCATCTGGCGCATAATCTCATATTCAATTCTTGCCTTCTCAATCTTATGGTTCAAACTATATAAGGTCACCAACTGTCTTGAAAACGAATACTCCACCTGGTCAATCTGCATATTAATCAACTCTTCATAATATTTTCTTGCCCAAGTCCTGAATAAAAGCAATGCTTCTATGTTCTTTTCTCCAGTTTCACTAGTTCTATTCTCTCGATTGTCTCGATTCTCACATTTGCTTACCAGTAATTGTGGAACGCGATATACTTGATAACCTGCCGCCAAAATCTTAAGTAAGGTGATTGCATCGTGTTTCATCAAAACATTTTCAAGCAGTCCCACTTCAACCAGAACATGTTTTGGAACAAGCCAGAGTGACATTCCTGCCAAGTCCTTTAACATATGCTCAAAGATTGGGATTCCTTCCCAATCATGCTCATATCTATCGATCACTTTTCCATTCATACTCACTGTTCTTGCATAACAATAGACGAGACCTACTTTATCGTCTGCATGGCTTTGATAACATTCCATTTGCAAACGAATTTTCTCGGGCTCAAAATAATTATCATCACCTAGGAAGGCAATGAATTCTCCACTCGCCTTCTCAATCCCCTTATTTGCAGTTAATCCGACGCCGAGATGTTTGTCATTTTGAATGTACAGTATTTGCGGATACTGTTTTATAAGTATTTCCACCCATTCCCGAATCTCTGGCTTATTGCAATTATCATCTACAACAATCACTTCAAGGTTCTTATAGGTTTGATTCAGTGCACTTTCAATGGCCTTTTTTAAAGGTTCGGTACGGTTATAAGTAAGAATGATAATACTCACCTTTGGATTATTCATTCAGTTCCCCTCCCCAATACTAGACTGATTTATAATACCATAAATACCAATCTACAAACGCTTTTAAACCTTCTTCAATTTGAATTGTAGGTTTAAATTGAATATCATTCTCTAAATCTGTGATATCCGCATATGTTCTTAACACATCTCCTGATTGCATCTCCATGTATATTTTATCTGCCTCTTTCCCCAATGCTTTCTCTAATGTTTCGATGAAATGCATTAGCGTAACCGGCTTATTATTCCCAATATTGTAGATTTTGTAAGGGGCAAAGCTTGTACTTACTTCTTCCTGCGTCCAATTTTCATTTTTTTGTGGTATCACCTCAAGTAAGTTTGTAATCCCCTCTACAATATCATCTATATAGGTAAAATCACGCTCCATAACTCCATTGTTAAAGACTTTGATCGGATTACCCTCTAGAATATTCTTGGTGAAACTATAATATGCCATATCCGGTCTTCCATAAGGTCCATATACGGTGAAAAATCGTAATCCGGTTGTTGGTATATTGTATAAATGACTATACGAGTGTGCCATCAGCTCATTTGATTTTTTGGTTGCTGCATAGAGTGAAACAGGGTGATCCACATTGTGCTGCGTCGAAAAAGGAACCGTTTGATTTCCCCCATAAACTGAACTTGAGGATGCGTAGAGCAGATGTTTTACTGGATTTTGCCGACATCCCTCTAATACATTCAAAAATCCACTTAGATTGGATTCTAAATAGGCATACGGATTCTCAAGTGAGTATCTTACACCTGCCTGGGCTGCGAGATGAATTACAATGTCAGGTTTCTCCTTTTGCATAAATGCCAGAAATTCGTTTTTATGAGAAAGATCCATCTTTTCGAAACGAAATGCGTCAAATTGCTTCAAAATTGCAAGGCGATCCTCTTTTAATTGCACATCATAATAATCATTTAGATTGTCAACTCCAATAATATCATGGGACAACGCCAACAAATTTTTAGATAAATGGAATCCGATAAATCCACATGCTCCTGTAACTAGAATTTTCATACTTTTCTCCATACTCTCTCTTGTTAGAGATTAATCAGTTGCTTAATATCTTTTCTTAAAATTGCAAACAACAGGCCAATGTATACAACTGCACCTGCCAATATCTGAAGCCCTAGCGTGATCCACCCCCAAGAACTATGTTTGCCGATTTGACTAACTACAATAAACATACATAACCCAAAGATGACAAACAAAATACTATCCTTCAAATACCCGATAATTTCCAAGTCTTTTTTTACAAAAATGCATTGTACTAGCACAACACTTACTTCTGCAAAAATTGTCCCTATTACAGCTCCTAATGCACCCATTTGTGGAATGAGTATGAAATTAAGAACAAGATTGATAATTGCTCCTGTAGATAGGGAAATAATATTGATAATATCTTTTGACTTTGGAATGATGTATTGCGTTCTGATTACATTTGCCCAAGCAATCACCATGATCGTAATGGCAAGATATTTCATCAGGACTGCTGTAGCTAGGAAATCTTCTCCAAAAAACAGTGGTACAAAGGTATCCGCAATTCCCGCAATGCCAAATGAGAATATACTTGTTAAGAGCATAATAAAACGCATCGATTTTCGTATGGTCTTACGACCCTCTTCTGCTTTTTGTGACACTTCTAGGTTTGCCATCCTAGGCATCATAATTCTCCCAAGGGCAGCTACAAAACCAAGCAGTAAATAGATAACTTTTTCTGCATTCTCATAATAACCAACCTCCTCGATATTGCTCATATTGCCAAGCATTATTTTATCAAAGGTTCGGTACACACTCATCGCCAAAATAGGAACAAATAAAACGCTAGATTGCCCTATGAGTTTGGGAATTTCTTTTAAATTTGGTTTTGCAAACGATATATAGTTTTTGATTCCCATCCATAAAACCATTGTACTCAATAATGTTCCGAATGAGTAAACGATTGCAAAGATCCAAACATGCTCAGGTGATTTTACAAACAAAAAGATAGCGATGGTTGTAGCAATCTTAACAATTGTATTGCGTAAAATAGTAAGTTTAAATTTCTCAATTCCAAAGAAAAACCAATCAATATCAAACAAACCTGAGATAACCAATAGTCCAAAACATAGCGCCACTCTCTTATTCTCAATTGGAAACAAAAAACAGTACGAAAAATAACCGATTCCTGCAATTAAAAAGCAGGTGATTTGGCTACAATAGATATCCCAAAAAGTCTGCACTAAACACGCGCGGTCTTCTCGAACCTGTGCAATCTTCCTCGTTCCAAAATTGGAATATCCAAGTTTTCCAAACATAACGAAATAGGATACTGTAGCTAAATTATAGGCATATATTCCGACTCCCGAAGCCCCTAATACCCTCGCTAAGTATGGCGTTGTAATAAAGGGAATAATGGTTAACATAATTTGATATAATACACTGTAAAAATAGTTTTTCTTAAAACTCATACTTCCTCTTTCAAGAGTTCATCTCTTTTTCGCAAATATTTTTTTTGAGTTTGCGCTACATTAAATCCTACAATATCCTCATATTCTTTGCGGTTTTTCGTGATTTCGTCCGGATTTTTCAGATACCATTTGGTCGCTTCGATTTTCCCTATTGTATCCTCATCAAACCTGAATTTCAATATCTTAGCTGGGTTTCCTGCAACTATGGCATAGGGTGGAACCGATTTGGTAACCACACTTCCCGCTGCAACAATGGCTCCATCTCCAATCTTGACCCCTGGCATAATCACACTATGACATCCAATCCAAACTCCATTTCCAATTTCACATACAAATCCCTCATAAGGGTAGTCCTCTTTGGATATTTGAAGTTCTTTCTTTTCAAAGAAAAATTCTTGAATCGAAAAGTTCTCATAGAAATGACTTCTTGGGCCAATCGTAACATTCCATGATACTGCTGAATAATTACCAATTTTAGTATCCCAAATAATCGTGTTTCGATTACACGAACTACCTTTTCCCCACTTCGTATTGCGAAGTCTCGTTCCCTTTTCAAATGCATTGCTTCTGTCAAACATGTTCTTCGTGGATTTTAACTCCACACCCTTAATCATCCAAAATACAAATCGAATGAATCTTTTAACAAGTCTAGTCATTTTTCATCCTCTTCAGCACTGACTGAATTCTACTTTAAAAAATTATTGGATAGAAACTCATGAAACTCTTTTCTGTTTTGATCGGCTAGCTGAACAATAGACTTTGGTAAGATTTGTTCCTTTTTAGAATACAACTCTAACAATTCAATTACCTTGTGCTTTTCATAGTTTTTTAGAGAAATTGAAAATTCTTCAATCCCTAGCTGCTTATATAATCGCTTTGTTTTCTGATGTGCCGCCACAGATATGCTGAATACGCCATTTGATAATGCGACAATTCCTACATGCAGTTTGGCTGTCACTAAAATATCAAATGACTTGATTTCACGGATTAATTGTTCTGGATCTTCATACTCTAATTGACTCACCTTTTCACTCGGAAATACACGTAGAATTTCTTTGGCAGTACAGTCATCATAGTCTTCCTTATAGAAATCTTTAAAATAAACGATTTCATAATCTGACAGCGAATCACAATACGTCTTTATATCCTGTATCAGGTTCGCAATATCTTGATCCGCCCTATTAAACGGAAAATGAAGTGCGATTTTAGGTTTTTCAGTGGTTTTCTTCTGACTCTGCCCAGGCATTGCCATAACAGAATCGGCTGTCTCAAGAAGCTTATTCTCTCTGACTCCATACTCTTTCAAATATTCATAGGATTCGTGATCTCGTACGATTACTTTCTCACTTCGATTGCATACGATTGTTACAAGTTTTCTCGATAATTTGCTCGACAATGGTCCAGCCCCAATCCCGACAAACATATATGGTTTACGAACAAGCGACGCATATAAACCAATCAGAATATAGCGGATTATCATACGTATATTCCAAATTGTCGCCTTTGCCCTAGGCTCTCCAAAATACCCTCCTCCAATATATACAATGCACTTGCTTTGTAGTACCGCTAGTATTCCTCTAGCCTTTGAACAATGGATGCTTTCTCTTATCCTTTTTCCTGAAAAAGGAATCGATATATGCCTTGCCTCAATTCCTTCTAGTTCAAGTGCCCATTTTACAAACAAATCAACAAATAATCGGTCGCCAAAATTATCTCCAAAATAGGAACCATGTAATACAAATAATTTCTTCACATCTTCACCTCAGGGTTTCTTCATTAATTGATCTCGTAAAATCGAAAAAACCTTTTCTTCTTCAAATTTACTGCCTTCTTTGATACAGTTTTCACTTAATCGTTCAACTAAATCAGGAAAGTCATAAATCTTTTTTAGGTACCCACATAAACCATCCACATCTCCAACCTCAAACAAATAACCTGTTTGATCTTGCTCAATCACTTCTGCATTGAATTTCCAGTTGGTTGCTAATACGGGAACTCCACAACAAAAGGATTCCAAAATAACACCCGGAAAGCCTTCTCCATCATAACTTGTAGGAAATAGCATCAAATCATAATTTGGTAATACCGTGAAACTATCTGTTGGCTCCACTACGCCTTTGTAGTGGATTGTTGGATGTTTTAGATAAGCCTTGAATTCGTCTTCAAAATCCGGCTGTATCGGACCATAAACATCTAAATTTATAGATGTATTATATTCTCTATTAAATTTTAGTACCGCCTCAATTGCATCCTGCGTACCTTTTTCTTTGCATACTCTGGAATAGAAAACTAACTTCTCAATCTGCTTTGGCGCTTTCACACTTGGTTGAATCGTGGTTCTTCGATAATTAGGGAAGTAAATGGCATTCTCCACTCCCAATGCTTCAAGTTCCTTCTTTAACTGTTTTGTTTGCACTAGATTTCCCTGTGTTTTATTTAGTTCCTTTACCAAACCTTTATTCTCTCTTAAATAATCTGCTAACCAACCGCCAATTACTACAATTGTTGTTTTTCTCAAACAATTACAGTTTTGATATAGTCGAAGAGTTTTTTGGATACCTGCCACGCCTGGCATTAATACGATTTTGGATGCAACTAGCGATAGTATCAGTAGCTTTGCTTTATTCAAGAGATTTCGATCTGCTGTATCCACTTTCATTACTTTTTCAGATGCTTGATCTGAACAAATGGATTGATATACTGTGTTTGTCCTTACAGATTGACCGTTATAGCCATTAACCTTATTGCCATAATTTCCCACTACAAGAATCATAATGATTAATTTCCTACTTTCTGGTATTTGTATGTTGATACAATTTTTGATACCGCTTCTCGAATATCTGCCTTCTCATTATAGGCTATCTCATATAGATCTTGAACTGTTTTCTCAAATTCAAGGTAATCAAATTCAATTGGCTTACCAATATAAATCAACTTATTAGCTGTGTTTAATAATCCTTCTTCAGACATCAATAATTCTTCATATAATTTTTCACCAGGTCTTAATCCTGTAAACTCAATCCCGATGTCTTTATCCGGAACATATCCTGAAAGTCGGATTAAATTCTTGGCTAAGTCTACAATTTTTACTGGTTCTCCCATATCTAGCACAAATATTTCTCCACCCTTTGCCATCGCACCGGCCTGGATTACCAATGACACCGCCTCTGGAATCGTCATGAAATACCGAATGATATCTGGGTGGGTTACCGTCACAGGTCCCCCCTGCAGAATCTGCTTTTTAAATAAAGGAATGACACTTCCATTACTTCCTAACACATTTCCAAATCGCACTGCAACAAAATCGGTTTTTGATTTTTGGTCATACGTTTGAACGATCATTTCGCAAATTCGTTTGGAAGCCCCCATTACGTTTGTTGGATTCACCGCTTTATCCGTAGAGATTAGAACGAAACGCTCACATCCATTGGCATCTGCTGCCTTTACAAGATTCAGTGTTCCGAATACATTGTTTTTAATTGCTTCATGAGGACTATCTTCCATTAAGGGTACATGTTTATGGGCAGCCGCATGATATACAATCTGTGGTGCGTAGGTTTCAAATATATTTTGGATTCGTTTTTCGTTACGAACAGAGGCAATTAGCACCTCAAGACTCATCTTTGGATCGTTCCTTAACAACTCTTGCTGAATATCATAAACGGAATTTTCATAGATATCCACAAGAATTAATTTGCCCGGTTGGTACCTAGCCACCTGCCTACATAATTCACTTCCAATCGAGCCACCCGCACCCGTAATTAGAACCGTTTTTCCTTGTATGTCATTGGCAATCCCCTGTGTATCTAATTCCACTGCATCTCGCCCTAATAAATCTTCAATTTCCACATTCCTAAGGGTGCTTACGCTTACTTCCTCGTTGATTAACTGATAGATTCCAGGCAGTATTTTCAACTCGCAATTTGTTTCCTGACAAATATTTAAAATTTCCTTTTGCACTGGCTTTGGTGCTGATGGGATGGCAATAATAATATCCGTTACGTTAAACTTATCTACAATGCTTGGAATATCCTGACGATTTCCCAAAATACGGATTCCTTGAACAAATCTGCCTTTTTTGTTGGGATCATCATCTATAACTCCAATGATTTTTCCTTCCAAATGGCTACTATTTTGAATTTCTTTCATAATTGCATTGCCCGCTTCTCCAGCTCCAACAATCAAGATTCTCTTGCTAGATTCTGATCCATATCGATTCTTAGTATTTCGTAGAACCCGATAGAAAAATCGTATGCCGCCAATCAGAAATACAAGAAATACAAAGAAGAGAATCCAATAACTTCTTGGATAACTTTTTCCTAATAGGGATAAAACAATAAAATTTGTGATGGTTGAGAAAAAGCAAGCAACAATAATATTCACCAGTTCATCCACACTTGCATATCTCCAAAGGCTATGATACAAGCGAAAAATAAAGAAAATCACAAGCGTCAGGATTGTCTGAGGTATACAAAAAAATGCCATTACATCAAGGTAGTACTGGGGAATGGCTTGAATACTATTAAATCGTATCAGCAACGCAAATGCCGATACGAGATTAATGATTGTAATATCAAATATAATTAAAACAAATTGTCTCAGATATAATTTGCTTTTTGTTCCACTCAAAGACTCCTTCACGCAAATACCTCCTCAATGCAAACTTCAAGTACTCTTATCTAGTCGTTTCTGCTTTATCCCATGTTGCTTTTGATTGGTTCATCATCATCTTGAATACACCAACCCACTGGGCAAACACTGTCATACAATAGTAATATGGCATACTGATGAGTTTGTTTTTTGTTTTGGTTACCATTCCAATCAACGCAACAAAATAAAAAACAAGCTGTCCTATAAATGGAATCCACCAAATAGGATGTGTGAAAATCAGCACCAAATTTGTAGCTAGAATCAACAAATGAGCAAACCATAATAAGTACCGACAAGTCCGATGACCAAAATAGAAATAGGAAAACCAACCATTTTGGAAAACGTTAAATAATTTATAATCCGGGAAAATATTGTGCAGAATTTCTCGATTCATTCGAACTTTGCGCTTAAATTCATCTTCGATAACCTCTCCGGCTTTTTCATAAGCAACTGCATCCGGATTAAAGATTGCCCTTCTGCCACGAACAGCAAAATACCGCGGCATTGAAAGATCATGGCACTCAATTGGCCTAAAATCGTAATAGTCAGCATTTCTACAGGCATAAATTGCCCCATTACCCGCTGTAACACTTCCTAATTCACTCTCCATCTGTCGCATCTTTAGATCCATATCCCAATAGGTATTTTCCATTCCTGCAACATCATTTTGGTGATTATTAATGATTTGAAGTCTTCCAGTTACATAAGCAATCGTTTCATCCGAAAACGATGACACTAATTCCTTTACTGCATTTGGATCAAGCATGGCATTGGCATCCGTCATTACAAGTATATCAGACTTTACGAGTTTCTGGGCTTCATTCTGAGCATTCGTTTTGCCGAAATGTTCTTTCGTTTTATAGTGAATAAAGGAACTGTCTTGATGTAATTGTATAAACTCCTCAACCATTTCATCCGTTCGGTCCGTGCAATTATCCGATGCAACCATGTATGTTATTTTGTCTTTTGGGTAGTCTAATTGCAACACATTCTCTAATTTTTCTAAAATGACTTTTTCCTCATTATGAGCAACAATCATTACCGTAACTGTTTTGTAATCCTGCGTTTTACCAAGAGATTTGTTTTTGCCAAACAGTTTATACAGAATCTTTAGTGAAATCGTATAGCCCACCATTGCTTCAAATACAATATAGATTCCTATCAAAAACAGCGCTGTCATAATTCCTGCAACTATGTTCATTCACTTCATCCTTTCTAGGAATCACTAGAGTCCTCCGTATTACTTCCTCTAAAAAACTCCATTGTTTCGCTGGTAGCTGAACTGATTCCTTCCTTCACAAAAACCTTCTTGATTGTTTGAAAGATAATGCCCCAATCTTTACAAAACGTAATCCGATCAACATACTCAACATCTAAATCAAACTTTTCATCCCAAGAAATCGCATTTCTTCCATTCACCTGCGCAAGACCAGTTAATCCAGGTCTCACAAAGTGCCTGCGCTTTTGCTTTTCATTATAAAGGGGTAAATACGCTACTAGTAGTGGTCTTGGACCAACAATGGCCATATCCCCCTTAATGATATTCCATAGTTCAGGCAATTCATCCAAACTCGTAGATCTTAAGAATCTACCAAACTTGGTTAATCGAACGGAATCTGGCAACAAATTACCTGCTTCATCCTTAGCATCTGTCATTGTTCGAAATTTGTACATTTTAAAAATCACTTCATTCTTTCCTGGTCTTGATTGAGTGAATAGAATGGGACTTCCAAGTTTTAGACGGACAAGCAATCCCACAATTAGCAAAAGTGGAATGAGTACTATAAATGCCACTAACGCTAACATAAAATCCTGCAATCGCTTGACTCTTTTTTCATATATTTTCATTGGCACCTTCACTTTATTTTCCTTGATCTGAAACAAACTTCATACCAAATACTTTCATCGTTTTCTTAACAATGGGTTTGAGACCTTTTGGAAGATTTCCAGCCGCCTTCTTGATTTGATACATCCTATAGCTTTTCCCCTTCATTACTTCTCTTTTCGTTGTGTCAAGAGAATAACCCATCTTCTCAAAATACTTCACAGTCTTTGGCAAATACTTACTTTGTACAATCCCATGTTGTATCTTCAAAATATTTCTTGAATCGTATACGCATCCCTGCATTGCTTCACTACTCGTTGCATTTTTTGAATCACTTAGTCTATTTGCTTCAAAAATCCATGCGTTATAGTTGTCCTCGCCCAATGTTTCTTTCAAAAATGAACGCTCCCAAATACTTGCCTGAAGACTGATTCCATAATCCATGTTCTCAGGAATTGTGTGCAAATAGGAAATTCCTTTATAAAGCGGTGTTGTGATTTTTGAAAATGTAAACAGTTTATAATATCTGATTTGTTCTTTTATAATCCACTCAAGCGTATCCTGAATCTCTTGTGTATGAATGACTTCGCCTGCAAAAAAATCTTCCAACAATAGGCAGATATAATTTGCATCGATTTGATTGACTGCTGCCTGGGCTTTTTTGCTCCACTCAGCATCCGCACCACAATTAATAATGGTTACATTTTTATAATTAGGTCTTTTTTCTTGATTCACAAGATATACTGGGAATGGATTATCCGGCCAAAATCTCTCTAACAATTCAAAATAGTGGTCCCAAACATCTTCATATCCATCAAATCCAATTACCACTAGTGCTAATTCTTGCTTTTCCATCTCTGCCTATTCATCCTTCCAACGATCCCAAGAATGGGTATCAAAATTATATTTTTTAATTACTCGAGCTGGATTCCCCACTGCAATACAATAGGGCGGAATACTCTTTGTTACGACACTTCCAGCTCCAATTATGGAACGTTTCCCAATTGTAACACCTTTTAAAATAATAACCTTTTCACCAATCCACACTTCTTCTTCAATTGCAACTGGCTCATGTGAAAGCTTCTGATTGCCATAAATCACATCCGTTTCCACTTCGATTCCATGATCTTCTGAGGTAATTAGGACATCACTCGCTATCAACACCCGATCTTTGATTGTAATTGTATCTGCACATAGTATGGAACACCGATTACACATTGTTACATTGTTTCCAATCTGAAGCTTGGGTGACAATTTTTGATTTTCATAGTACGTACGGTAACAGGATATTCTTACATCATTTCCAATACTCACTCGATCACCCAACGTCACTTCGCGAGGATTGAGATAACTCCCTCCTCTGCCAATGATACAGCCCTTACCAGCTTTGATTTTACAATGCAAAATCGGATGATATAAAATAGATCGTAGCTTCTTGACACAGCGTTTTATATTTGCAACCACATGATCACCCCTTAATAAACATTCCCTTTTCCTGCATTTCATGAATGGAACGTTTGAAACTATCTTCTTCTAATACCACTGCACGATCTTGTGATAGCACCCAATCTGTAAACTCCTTCATCCCCTGCTCAAATGTATATTCAGGTTGAAAATTACACAATTTCCTAGCTTTTTGTACATCTGCACAGTTATGTCTGATATCCCCTTTTCTAGAGTCTCCAGAAATTGCAATTGGAGATTCAGAGTGATAGTATGCTTTCAATAAGTTGGCTGCCTCTAATACAGATGTATTGATTCCAGAGCCAACATTAATGATTTCACGATTGGTCAATTCTTGTTCAAGAGAGTCTGCCGTAATCTTTGCTACATCTTTGACATGAACAAAATCCCTGCTTTCTTCTCCATCTTCAAATATATTAATTGATTTATTCTGAAGTAGTAATTTTGAAAAAACAGATAACATTCCCGTATATGGATTTTGAAGAGATTGCCCAGCACCATATACATTTTGATATCGAAAAATAGTGTACGGGATCTCAAGAATTGGGCACATAGTCTGAAGAATTTGTTCCTGAGACAATTTTGTATATGCATAAAAAGAGTATGGATTTGTTTTGCATTCTTCAGTTGTTTGAATTAATTCTACATTTTTAGAACAAATTGGACATTTTACTGCAAAATCCTTATTCTTAATATCCTCAACCGTTCTTGGGTTTGGATATACAACTCCATGTTCACTACATTGATACATCCCTTCTCCATATACTGCTCTTGATGAAGCTAAAACAATTTTTTGGATTGGAAAAGAATATTCTAAAATCGTCTCAATTAATTGAACCGTACCCGTAATATTGACCTGTGAGTAACGGCTTAATTCATACATGGACTGTCCTGTCCCTGTCTCTGCTGCAAGATGGATGATATAATCCACATCCACAAGTGCCTGCTTTAAGGCGTCACGATCACAAACATCCGCCTTTATGATTTCACATTTATCTTTGATTCCTTGGTATAAATAAGATTTTTCATAGTCTTGTCCGTGAATTTGTGGACTAAAACAATCCAATACTCGAATATTATACTTTTGTTCTACATCTAGATAATTAACAATTGCATTTCCAATAAATCCTGAACCACCTGTAATTAAAACTCTTTTTTTCATTCCGACTTACTCTCCTGTTTTTCAATTCTAAACGAATTATATGTAATTGCAAAAAGAAATGCAAATGTTGCATATTGTCCGGCTACCAATGCATTTTCAAATACCGAAATAACAAATATGGTTAATAACCCTGCCATCAAAATTGCATTCCATGATGTAATTTCCATCTTTAGCATGCTTTTGGTTAAGTATCCGATGATAAAATAAAGCATCATCACAAAAAGGATCACCCCATGCACTGCAAGCAAGCTAAGTAACGCATTATGTGCTTCTAAACCACTTCCATTTGGCATCATTTTGTCAAAATCACTTCCGATTCCAGTCAGCGGCCTTGATAAAAAGCCTTCCCAAAAATCTGCCCATGCATACTGTCTTCCTGACATAATACGCTTGTTAAAAAATGGCATTTTATAATCACCAATTACCTTATACATATTAACATAAACCAATGTGAATACTAAATCCCCCACTGTGAGTCCCGATACTAATAAATAGGTAAACCATTTTTTCTTTCCAAACCCTTTATAAAGGAATAACCAAAACAATTCAAACAAAATCAAACCAACCAATGCCGTCCTCGCACGGTAAAGCATAATTTCATAGATTACAACTCCTGCTAGAAGAATGTGAAAAATCGAATACACATACTTCATTGGCTTCAACTCTTTCAATTTTAACAAGAGAATCATCGTTACAATGAACATAATCAAAAGATACATTCCACAATGATTTGGATTATAGGTTTTTGGGTAAGAAAGCAAAAATACAAACAAAATACCCGCCTGCATAATATAAACCGGTACGATCTGTTTTAAACTCAATTTGATTTTATCCGCTAAATAAAAAACAAGCAGCACATTCCATCCCGTAAATAAAGCACCCCACCTTGACTGAGCCAACCATAAAAAAACAGGGACCAACGCACCGGCAATCCCTAGAATCCAGGTATTCATGTTCTTTTCTTTAAGTAATTTCAATACATCTACGTTGGTCACAAAAAAACCAATGAGCGCAAAAAACAGGGCTAACGAGTAGTATTTTGCGGACTTTTCATATAATACTTCATGGGCTGTTGCAAAAAATAGAATAAACATCATAATGATAATACAGATTGTATTTGCTATTGTCGCAAGTTTTTTATTTGAAATCATTGTACTCTTCCTTTTATATTTGACTTAGATATTGAAACAATTCCATACTTCTCTTTTGAATAGACGTTTCATATTTCCTTAATAGAGTAACCGACTGTGTTTTTGCTTTTGAAGTAAGTTGCCTATTAATCGCTTCTTTTAACTCATTTACGTCCAACGGGTCTATAATAATCTGTTCTTTGTTTAACGTAAACAGCTCCATTAATGTGTCTTTTGCTCCAACTTTATTTGATATAATTAACTTACACCCCATCATTCCTGCTTCAATAGGTGCTAGTCCAAACGTCTCATACAAGCTGTTTTGCACATAGATATCTGCCGTTCTCATAAATCCTAATAATTGATCATGGGGAACTACCCCATAATCCTTAACAAAATCATAGGACCGAATTTCTTGTGAGTCCAAATTTTCTTGTCCAAACACACATAATTCTATCGCAATGCGTTTTTCATCTATGAGTTCCTTGATTGCCTTACATAATGTTACTATATTTTTAAGTGGTAACCCACCGCCAATGCTCATCACTCGTTTCTTGCCTTGATCCGTCTTCGCAAATGGCTTCGCATCTTCCTCGCTGATTTTTTCAAACAAACGATAGTCAATACCATTTGTCATTTCCACCACTTTATGCTGATATTTCGGATACTTATTTTTAACCCAATCACCATAGCATTTTGATACAGTCATTATACAATCAACTCTCTCTAGGATTGAACGCTCAAGTGCTTCAAGTTGCGGGTTATAAACCTGATTCATCTGGTTTTCAAAGGCCACATTCCCATGCATCAAATATACTGACTTCTTATTATATTTCTGAGCATGCTTGTAAGCAATTATATTCTGCCTTGATATTCCTGAGCACATAATAATAGTACTTTGACTCAATTTCATCTTTAATTCTATCAATCGCAGAATCTTACTTTGAAACCGAAGATGACGAACCGCAGATGGCAGATAGTTCATATACTCTCTTGTTACAATTGCTGGTCCTGTTGTTGAATAATCATCACCAATCAATAGAATCTCTCTTTGTTTGATCTGATTTCTGCCTTGATACATGCTTTTAATTGCGTCCACAAAAGACACTGTTTCTTTGTATTCACCCGTCTTACGAAGTGCATACTGCCAAATTAGAGCATGGGATCCAAGTCTTGACATGGCATAGTAATTTGCTCCACGACTTACAAAAAACTCTTTATGAAATCCTGTATCCCAAGTTGATTCCGAATCCAATAATGATCCAATTGTGACTGGAAGGTAAAGTACTTCTAGCTTCTTTTTGAGACAATCGTACAAAAAAATGTTTTCTTCTCCCATTAAATACTGTTTTGAACCAGTTCCAAAATCTTCTCGAAACTGGATTCCTTCCACACGCTCTTTACGAAATGCGATTTCTACCGAACAAACTTTGAGTGAAGTTATATAATTAAGTTTTTTGGGCTTTAAAAAGGTTGGCTTTTTTCGTTCCGGCCTTGTGACATGGAAACAGATTACATCTGCCTTTGGATAATCTATAAATGCCTGTATAATACGTTTTTCATAATCTTCTTCATAGTTCAAATCATCATCGCTCAGTTTACAAATATCTGCATTGGATGCAAAAAGCGCCATATTTCTACTTTTACTTAGTCCACGTTCTTTCGTATAAAGAATGGTTTGTTTGGCACTCGTTTCTTCTATTTGAATTGTCTCGACTTTATCCTCATCGCATTGATTCACAACAATGCAATTTCCTGAAATATTTAATTTCCGTATTTCATCCGCATTTTTCATATGCATTGTTGATAATAGAATGTCTAATTTCATTACAATCTCCTGATCGTAGCTCGTATTGAATAGTGGCAAAAATAATAAGCACTCTGTATCACGTTTAGCTCTGCAATTTTACGGTACAAATTCCATATTCTACAAATTGCTTGCCATTTATTGGAAGATAATGTTCCTTTGCTTCTTCTATAGAACGTTAACACTTCATCTAGGCCATATGCCTGATAACCACTTTTTAGTATTGTCCACCAGGTCGCCGTATCTTCACTTGGAATATTAGGCATTTGAATCAATTCTTTATGAATTTGATTCAAATCAAACATTACTGTACTCGTAAATATGATTGTGTTTTTTAATGCCTGCTTATAATACAATGTTTTAGGCACTTTTGCAACTTTTCCTGTTCCATTACCTTCTTCATCTGCGAATTCATACGAAGTAAAGCTAAATGCAATTTGCGCATTTTTCATAAACTCTATTTGGTGACTTAGTTTATCTTTCTCCCACAAATCATCCGAATCTAGGAAACACAAATAAGATCCCTGGGCTTCTTTTACACCAATGTTTCTTGCATAATAGGCACCTTTATTTTGTTCTAACTGAATGTATCGAATTTGATTTGGCTGAATACGATTTTGCCTTATTAATTCCTCACAAAAAGATTGAATCACAAGTCTGCTTTGATCCGTAGAACAATCATCCACCAAAATCAATTCCCAGTTCTCATACGTTTGATTTACAACACTGCTAATTGTCTCTTTAATAAACTTTTCCACATTATAAACCGGTATTACAACACTGATTTTATCCATTTTTCTTCTCTTTTCGACATTTACCTTTCAAATATGATTGTATCAGATTAAGGAGAAACTTAAAGTGACTCGTTCGATGAAGAATCAACACAAAAATTGCATTTGGAACAATCGCGATAACAACCGTTCTTAATAAAAAGACGAGTAGTATACTTCCCTCAATCCATTGGCACACTCCATACGTTGCCCCACCCGCTATCATCATAATCAAAAAATAGAGGCTATATTCTTTCATAAAAAGCTTGGGCGATTTCTTTATTCCATGCTTATAATTCACCATTGGCTCATACCAATTCATTGCCAATACTCTGCTCCCCAAAGTTCCTAGCAAAACCCCTAGAATTCCTAATGATTTAACACATAATAGTGAAATAATCAAATTTATTACGGCCCCTAATATGGGTCCATATTTTCCTTGTTTATATAGTCCAAGTGTATCTCTAAATACAATTGTTGGCATATGTAATCCCGTAAAATAGGCATTCACGGAAATCACCAATACAATTCCCATACTAAGTAAAAATTCTTTTCCAACCCACAACTGAATAAATGGATTTAACAAATTGAAATAGGCTATCGACGCAACTCCATAAAGCCAAAACGAGATGAACAGTAATAGTCTATACACCCGATCTTGTTGATCCTTCTCATCGGTTACATGAATGTTTCCAACGCTACCTTTAGCCGCTGAAATAATTGTATTTAGAGCAGATGATGCCCCGCCTGTTACTAACAGGTAATTTCCCAACACTCCAACCAATCCAAGTCCTACAAATCTTGTAATAATAATATTATCAATCCCAATTGTAAGGATTTCACCCACTTTATACACTAAAACATTCTTTACATCATCTTTGATTCTTCGTTTCGTTTGGACATCTAATTTGATATGACTCTTTTCTTTAATATAGGGATATAATTTATCCGCCTTCCTTGAAATCAAGAAATTGGTTGCACTACTAACAATTATGCCAATACAAAAATAGGCAATGAAATTCTTCGTAATCCACAAAACTAAAACCTGCGTAACCATTAAGATTAAATTCATGACTGTTGTTATTTTTGTTGCAACATACTCTTTTTGATCGGCTATTAAAATTGAATTTTTGTAAATCCAAAAATAGGATAGTGCTGAGTTTATTATATATAAAATGTAAATTACATATAAGCTCTCATCAATATCCGGCCTCTTCTTTATAATGAGGTTCAAAAATGGCATTATGAGCAAGCCGCCTAAAAATACGGCAATTCCAACTCCATGGTACAGTTTTTTGTAAACATGCATTAATAATTTAACTCGCTCTTGATTACCCTCTGCTACCGGTTTATAAAAATGAAATAAAAGCGCGCTCCCAAATCCTAGTTCTGCAAGTGACAAAATTGTTAGAACATTTGCAAACAAACCACCAATGGATAAATAATCAATTCCCAAAGTTACAAGAACCATTTTTCTAATAATAAACGCCATTACTAGTGAAATCATTCTAGAAACCAGTCCAAATGAACTGTTTTTTATGGTATTTTTGGTTCTAGATTCCTGCTTATTGCTCAAGTTAAATCTCCTCTTTTGGATACAATTCTTGCTGGATTCCCTACGGCCGTACATCCTCCAGATATATCTTTAATGACAACAGTACCCGCACCAATGACACAGTTTCTTCCAATGGTTTTGCCTTGAATAATATGGGTTCCTGTTCCTATTTCACTATTTTCTTTCACCAGCACGTTGCCAGAAATATTGGCACTTGGATAAAGTGTCACAAAATCCTTAAGTACAGCATCGTGACCAATGGTACAATCCAAATTGATGATACAAAAATCACCTATTTCAATATTTACCGTCATAATATTGCCTGAGCAGATAATACAGCCCACACCATGGGTAATCGAATCTGACATCAAAACATCACTTGCTATAAACGTCGGGTAAGTTAATGTTTGATTCGTCTGCAATTGATCAATAATTTTTTTTCTTGTCACAGGGTTTCCAATTGCAACAAGCACAGCCACATCCTCTTGTTCAAGTAACCACTGGGTGTTTCCAACAACTGTGTGACCATTTAGTTTCAGATTTGAGTCATCTTCAATATCATCCACATAGCCTAAAATTGTATACTGGCTACGAAACTCATGATTACGCTCTACAGCCCACATCACTTCTCTTCCAAATCCACCTGCTCCAAATACTACTAATTTCATTTTCTCGCTCATGTTTTTCCCCCTTATGATTACTTGTTTGCTGTTGTTTTTCCTTCACCGACTCCCTGGGTGCTTTCCGGTGTAAATACAATCTTAATAGTCTGAATAAGTAATGCAAGATCTAGTTTAAAAGAATACTGTTCAATATAGAACAAATCCAATTTCAATTTATCATATGGCGTTGTATTGTACTTTCCATAAACCTGTGCATATCCAGTTAGTCCCGCCTTCACTTTTAATCGATATTGAAATTCCGGAAGTTGTTTCTCATAATCCTTCATGATTTCCGGTCTCTCTGGTCTTGGGCCCACAAAGGACATCTCACCTCTTAATACATTGATTAGCTGCGGTAATTCATCAATTCTAGTTGCTCTAATAAACTTCCCGAATGGAGTGATTCTTTGGTCTTTACTTGTTGCAAGCCTCGCAACCCCGTCTTTTTCAGCGTTTTCTACCATACTACGGAATTTATAGATTTTGAATTCCTTGCCACCCCTTGTACATCTTGTCTGGGTATAGAATACTTTTCCTCCATCTTGGAGTTTAATAATCAAACTTGCAACAAGCATGATTGGCACTGCTGGAATTGCAATGATTGTCAATAAAATCAAATCCATAACCCTTTTAATAAGTCTTTCTTCAAATGTTAGGGGATTACTTCTCGTTAACAAAAGCGGAGTGTCAAAAAAGTGCATGGTCTCAGATCCCATCAAAATAATATCCGAAATCTTAGGCATTACATAAATCCTGACACCTACTGCGTAGCAGATTTTGAACAAATCATTTCTCTGATCGTTTGGTATATCCCATAGCATCACAGCTGTATACTGCCTGATTTCACGTTCTAACTGCTCAAGTCCTACACTTACATGAATTGTTTTGGATATTTCAAACTTATCTTTTCTAGTAATGAGTTTGTTCATAAACTCATTTAAGGAATCACCATCATAAATAAGCAGCACCTGATAAGGTGGAAACATTGCGTAATAGCTCTTGCCTGATAAAAGTACTGCAATCATAAGGAATACAATCTGAACTGCCATTGCTGACAATAGATAAATCGGATTAATCAGTCCATATTTCAAAAGACATAACTCTAAATAGAACACAAAGTTGGCACAAATATTAGCTAGAATACTTGCAAATAGAATCTCACCCTGTTTCAAATATCCAATCTTCATTCCACCAAACGTTTTTGTAAAAAATAGCAATACGATAAAGTAAATGCCCATTACAAAAAAATGTCCTTTAAACCAAAAAGACTTTTGAATCATCTTATTATAATATTCAATCCACACATAATATACACATAGTGTTTGAATCAAAATACTGATAAACGCGACTGAAATTGTCACAATCCTTTTCATGGATTCTTTTTGATTATTCATGAACTAAACCTTTCCTCTCAAACTACCCTAATTCACTACCCTTATTGTATTGTTCTTTCACTTTTTAACAATTCGTAAACCAAATGCCAGAACACGTCCAACCAACAAATCAAGGAATGAAACATTTTTCCAGCTCTTATATTCTTTAGCAGGGCATCCCGCACGTTTTGCAAAGTTTACACCATGGGCAATATATTTCCAAAATAGTATTCTATCTCTTTTTCTATAAAAAGAAAAGCCTTCTATCCTAGCTTGATAATAACAATACCAGCCTTTTGGATTATGTTCTCTTAATGTTTGAATCGAACGCGTCAAGCCATCTTCTTGATAGGCGCAGATTGTAAGCACTTTGGGTAATAAAAGCATTTGGTAATTGGCATCAATTTGATCGTAAATGACTGCTTCTGGAACAAATTTCTCACCCTCGAACTCTGGAAACAAATGCTTTCGTAAAATTTCAGTCAAAAATACAAGTGTTGTTTCTCCTTTGAAACCTTTGCGATATTGCCCTGACAATGTATCCATACGATACTCTTTAATTCTTTGCGTTTCGGTAATAATAAACGATTCTCCAAACATGGTTTGTGTGTCGGATTTGCCTCGATACGCAATGATTCCAGCAAGCCCCTGCGCCTGTTCTAAACAAAACACTTCGTGATAAATCGTCAAAATATCCTCTACTGCATGTTCCGATAAATGATCATCCGAATCAATACATGTGAATAATAATGTTTGACACAGGGATACTCCACGGTTATGCGCCCTCATTTTACCAGCATTTGGCTGATACTCATAGGTGATTTGAATGCGCTCCTCCTGAATGCATTTTGCAATATAGTCCCTTGTTCCATCTGTTGAACCATCATCCACAACGAGCCAAATGAATTCCTGATTCGTTTGGTTGCAAAGTGCCTGATATGCTTTTTCTAATTCCTTCTTTCGATTAAAAGTAGGAGTGAAAATCGTAAGTCTGGTCTTTGAATTCACGATGTCCTCTTTCTTTGATAAATAACATAAGCATCTATAACATCTACTTCTTCATAATCTGCTTCTTTAAGTTGGGTGATTGCTTGCGAATTCACTCGTTCTTTAAGTAATACAATATGTGAACAATTCAACTTAGCAGCAGTTGGTATGAGATAGGAATAATCTGGTTCTTCTGACCACATTTGTTCACAAAGGTCATCGATTTCCTGAGTATATAAATCCTGCTCTGTCTTTGGCTGAACTTGCGTCATATCCTTATTATATAAAACATTGATTTGGTTGCTATAGATTCTTGATGCACTTGTAATTTCATAGGGAGCAAGCATTATAATCGAAGTACATTGTTGTTTACTCACTGCCTCATCTTTATCCAAAGTCCCTTCCACGCTCTCAATCACGTTTCGATAGATTTGCTGCTGGTTCTTTGTACTTTGATTGGTCTCAATATCTACGCAGCGATTCGGCAACACGCCTGAAAGAAGGAGCATAATCCAAAGTGTCCCAAATACTGCAAAAATCTGTTGATTGGTCGCAAGATTCTGAATGAGTTTTAGTACCGCTAGACCAATAATCAGGTTCATCATCAAAATTGCAAATACATGATAGTACTCGAATTCAAGAAAAGGAATTTTTCTCACCCAATAATTAGCTATAACTGGATTACACACAAGAAAAACTGCTGCCAAAACTTGTGACAATGCAAATAGTCTCTCTTTGCGATTTCCTTTGATCAGCAAGAATAACAGTGCCAATATCGCAAGTGGGAAAAATCGATTATTCAGTTTTAAGAGTTGAACGGTCTGAACAATTAACTTCATTGCACTTTCAAGCGCCTGTTGATTCAACATGTTTGCCTCGTTTCTGAATACTAGTTTGTAGAGCGGATACCATCCAAAGCGTAAGGAACGGGATCCCTAAATGGGTAAATAACGTTTTCGTCTGCCACCCCGCATGCAAAAAACGATATCCATAAGCCATATAACTATAATCCATAAATAAAAGAATCATTAAACTGACAACCACCAACAAACTTCGAAGAAAGATTGGGGATAATTTAATTGTTCCACTTGGTCTAGGTGTTGAAGATTCCAAATCGTGCGAAAAAAAGAATCTACTCCACTGTCCCATAATTGCTGTGTAAATCAACAATGAGAACACAGGTATTCCCCTCCAAACAAGGTTGTAAGCTTCCACACCAAACACCCAACAGACAAATGCATAAAAAGCAGGCAGCTGATGGCTCGTCATCTCTCGCTCTAAGGCACTATTTCCTAGTCCTGTTAACCATGTATTGGTTTGAATGTTCTTGGTTGCTAGAATGGATTGTGTGATCTCCACTGTGAAATCCCCATTGGTTGCTGGTTCATAGTATAAAATAAAAAATGCCACAATCATCACTGCCGATGCAACTGCTAACAAGCACCAAAGCGCCTGATTCTTTTCATATTTTTTTGTATGTTTGTTTGTTTTTAAACTGCGTAAATTTAGAACTAAACTCACAAAAAAGAGTACTACACAACTCAAACTCATTACCACTAAATAGCTTTCAAATCCTTTGTTTAGAATGCTGATTCCCAAATAACTGAATAGCAACTGCACCAAAAGAACTCCTACTCCACGTAAGAACGCTCCTGATAACCCATCTTCGGTTTGCCTATGAACCAATTCACTCACAGCGAATCCTGCATTTAAACAATAGAGCGTGAGTGCTACAATTACGATTAGCTCTGTCATTGCCACCATTTTCCTTTGATTATTGTTTGGAATTATTGTTTGGAATCTTTGAATGCCCAAAATTTGTTTAGCAAGAAATTAATAGGGACTGTGATCAACAAATTGCCCACTGCAGACCAATCTTCTGGGAACTGTAGTCGTTCAACTTCTAGGATTAATAATCCTTCTGCTAATAGAAATGTGAACCCATAGATTACAAATACTTTTAGCATTGCCACTTTATGATTCCTTGATTGACCACTCTTTTTCTTGAAAACAAAACGATTGCTCCAAAAATATGCATTAAAAATACTTGTAATCTCACCGATTGCAAGAGCAACTGGATAATACACCTTTAGTTTCAGTAAAATCAGATAAATGAATAGGGCTAGAAATGTATTCACAAACCCAACAATACCAAACTTTATGACTTGTAGCATAAGTTGTAGAAAATCCTGTTTTGTTTCAATACCCAACTTTAAAAGCAGGGAATGAATCCATCTTTCCATCTGTTCATACCCTGCCTTTGTTGTTTATAGAATCAATGGGTACTTATACAGTACGAAGTTTGTTACGTTGAATCGCTTCAGACTCTGACATGTACTTTTCTCCGGTTCCCAAAGCATCATAAACATTCTGTATTCTTTTATTGAGCATATCCATTGCATGTACTTCAAGACTTGCTTTTTGATCGCTGCCCCACATGTCATGGGATAACGTTACATGACGTTCAATCACGCAAGCTCCTAAAACTGCTGCCGCAATACTTGGCTCAAGATTCACTTCGTGACCACTATATCCTACTAAACAATTGTATCGATCTCTCAAAGTCTGAATCATACGTAAGTTTAAATCAGCAACTGGAGCTGGATACGCACTATTTGTATGTAATAGAATATAGTCTCCATTCCCACTGTTTTCCAAAATGGAAACAGCATGATCCACTTCTTCCATCGTTGTCATTCCAGTTGATAGAATCACTGGTTTCCCTGATTTTGCTGCGGCTGCAATCATATCATCCCTACCATTACTTGCAGATGCGACTTTAATATATGGTATATCATATTGAAGCATGAATTCAAGACTATCCATATCCCAAGGAGAAGCCGAAAAACTCATTCCTTTATCCGTACAGTAAGCCGCAATCATATCATATTCTGGCTTTTCAAATTCTACTTTATACTTATACTCTAAATAGGTCATGCGACCCCATGGCGTATCACGCATTACAGATTTTTGAGCTTCTGGTACAGCTAAGAGTGGATTTCTTTTTTGAAATTTTACATTATGCCAACCCGTTGCATTTGCTGCATCAATTAGTTTCTTCGTAATATCCATATCTCCATTATGATTGATTCCGATCTCCGCAATCATGTAAGGACGGCTATGTTCTGTAATCAGGTAATCTCCAATTTTAATTTCTTTGTTTGCCATAAAGCGGTCTTCCTTTCCTTTGTCTTTCAAAAGACAATCCCATTATAGTTAATTTTCATTGATTATTCAAGTTTCAAGCTAAATCTTTGTCAAAATCAGTTGACAGTTTCCAGTAATTTCTAACACTTTATTGCCTGCTGTTACAAAATAACTCTTTCCCTTTGTAACATTCATTTGCTGCCCTGCTATCTGAAAAGTTCCTTCCCCTGCAATCACGGTGATTGCTGAAAAAGACGTATCATTTAAATTTATTTGTGCAAACTCGTCTATTTCATAGAGTGAAACAGAGAAATACTTGCATTCTCCTAGTTCATACAATCGATACCCTTTTTCCAAAACCTTGAAAATAGGAGCATTGGAAACTGGTGTTGTTTTGGCAAACTCAATATTTGCAAGTGCCTTCTCCCAGTGAAGTTGTCTTTTTTCACCCGAATCCGTTAATCGATCATAGTCATACATTCGATAGGTTGCATTGGAACTTTGTTGAATTTCAAGCAAGACAATTCCTGCTCCAACAGCATGAACTGTCTTCGCATCTACAAAAATCACATCACCTTTTTTGACGTAAACTTTGTTGAGTACCTCATGTATTGTCCCATTCTTCATTCGTTCCAAACATTCATCTGGCGTAATTTCTTCACGAAATCCATGATATACATATGCGCCCTCTAAAGCCTCAAGGATGTACCACATTTCATTTTTACCATACTCATGCTCTTCTCGTAATGCGTAATTATCATCTGGATGAACCTGAATGGATAATTCTTCTTTAGCATCTAAAAATTTAACCAAAATCGGGAATTCTTCAAACGGCTGACATTTCCAGCCCAGCACTTTTTTTCCGGCTTTTTGCAACAGTTGCTTCAACGTTTTTTCCGAAAAGCCACCAACAATTTCTGTCTCTCCGTCTGGGTGAAGTGACAATTCCCAGCTTTCCGCTATGCAAGTGAGTGTGGACTTTTTTCCAAACAACTCCGATAAGTGATTTCCACCCCACAAATAATCTTTGTAAACTGGTTCTAACTCAATCATGTCTGGAATTGGTTTTTCAACCTCTTCTACAAAGACAAGATCTTTTTCGTATGCCTGCGCACTTTCCCCGACACTTACCTCAATCATCACCAACTCTTTGGCAGATTCATTTTTCACTGTATGAACTGCCTCCACCGGAACAAAGATGCTTTGATTACGCTCATAATTCCTGGTCTCTTGGTCAATTGTAATTGTTGCTACACCACTGACTATGGACCAATGCTCACTTCGCTTGTGATGAAGATGCGTACTCAAGTTTTTTCCTGGAAAAATAGTGAGTTTCTTAACCACAAACCCATTTCCCCTATTCAAAGTTTCCTTGATTCCCCAGGAAGCATAGAATACGTCACCTTCTTCAAATTGTCGTTGATAGGAAGAAAACTCCTCTTTCATAACCTGGCGTATGGCTTCGCTAGATCCCCTCTTGGTAAGGTACATTGCATCTTTTGTATTGACGACAATCAAATCCTGCAACTGATTTGCCACAATAAACTGATCTTTATTTTCATTGATAATCGTGACCTGATCACAGTCTTTCTTAATAACCTGGTATTCTTTTGAGTCTTTCACATAATCACTCAAAGCCTCTAAATCAAGAACTCTTGACCATTTAAACTTCGCAATGACGACTTTTAACTTCCCATCCCTTGCAAAGGGTTCAAAAATTGCTCGCCCAACACTGAGTGTTGGAATCTCCTTGGGTGTATTTAAATAGATTTCTCGAAAGCCCTTATAGTAGGTCTCTAAAGCCTCCCTGTAAGTATCCGAATGCATAAGAAAGATTCCACTATCAATCGAGTAATCTCTCATTGTATAGAAATTAGAGGATACTTTTTCATGAAAATCAATAACTGTGCGGTCCGTATGAACAAAAATACCATGACCCTCCACCTGATTTGCATCAATGGGACAACCCACTACCACCATTTCTCCTCGTACTAGTTCTTCTCTTGCCTCAATGATTGTATTATTATAATCCCCTTTTAGAACCAAATGATCCGTAGAAACTACCAATACTTCTTCATCCCCTGTCATCTCCATGCAGGCACGATATACAGCCGGTGCTGTTTGCTTGCCCACCTCTTCTAAAATGCAGGTATAATTCAGCTTTTGAAAAACTTGCAACTGCGCTTTTACAATATGTTCGTACTTTTGATTCGTAATAATATAGAACTGATCACAAAACGGTAGATTTCTCGCAATTGCTTCTTGAAATAGTGAACGACCCTCTAAAATATGCATAAACTGCTTAGGATAATGCTTCCTTGACAAAGGCCATAATGCGTCTCCACTACCTCCTGCTAGAACAAAACACTTCATATTAATCCTCCAACGCCTATAAATAAGCGTCTTTTCCTCTTGCACTTAGCTCATCCACTATTAATTTCACATCCTGTGCACGATTTTTATCGCATACAAACACGGCGTCCTTTGTCTGAATAATAATTAAATCACTGACACCCACTGTCGCGATCAACTGATTACTCGCATAACAGATACAATCTTTGGTATCTAAATTAATCTGCTCTCCATATAATACATTGCCATTTTCGTCAGCATCCTTCATAAGTGCCAGCATGTCAAGGCTCCCTACATCATTCCACCCAAACTCGGCTTCCATCATCAATACATTCTTCGCCCTCTCCATGATTCCATAATCAATGGATATTTTGGGAATTGTCCGATACAGATTTTCAATGGTTGCCTGCTCCTCTTTCGTATTCATAGAATCCCCGATTTGAGCAAGAATACTATATACATCTGGTAAGAGATCTTCAATCTGCTTCAAAATAACAGAGGCTTTCCACACAAACATACCGCTATTCCAAAGGTATTCTCCACTGTTTAGATACTCTTTCGCCCTATAAACATCTGGTTTCTCAGCAAACTCTTCCACAATGTAATAGTTTGATTCTAAGTGTCCCTCGATGCCTGATTTGCTTGCTTTATTGGTCTTAATATATCCATATCCAACGGCTGGATACGTTGGCTTGATTCCTATAGTAATCAGCTGATCTGTTTGATTTGCAAGATCAATAGCCGCGTCCATTACTTTTTTATAGGCAGGAAGGTCCTTGATAAAATGATCGGCAGGCAATACACACATTACGCCATCACCATACTTTTTCACAATTTCCATAGCTGCATATCCAATACAGGCAGTTGTATTTCTTGCATCTGGTTCGCTTAAGATATGGTTTTCTAAAAGTCGCTCTTTGGTCACTTCCTTCATTTTCATTGCCTGAACCTGATTGGTAACAATGAAAATATCTTCCATCGCAATGCAATGTGAAATTCTGTCAATTGTTTCATTAACCATCACTTCTTTGCCACTTAAGTTCAAAAGCTGCTTTGGTTCTTCCTTTCGACTCAGAGGCCAAAATCTTGTTCCACCGCCTCCTGCCATTATCACTCCATATTTATTCATGGAATTCTCCTTTATGCTCGTCAAACTTATAATCTTGCATCCTCATAGTGATTCAAAAACCACTCATAAGATAAGTGTATTCCTTCTTCAAGATCCACTTTGTGCTTCCATCCTAGGCCGTGTAAACGGTCCACATTCGTTAATTTCCTTGGGGTACCGTCTGGCATATCCGCATTCCAGATAATCTCACCTTCAAATCCCACGATCTTTTGAATGGTGTTTGCCAATTCTTTGATGGATATCTCTACCCCCGTACCGATATTGACATGCTCTAAACCATTATAATTTTCCAACAGGTAGACGCATGCATCTGCCATATCTTCTACATATAAAAATTCTCTAAGTGGCGTTCCACTTCCCCACAAAGTGACAGCCTGCTCGTTCTTTATCTTGGCTTCATGAAATTTACGAATCATTGCTGGCAATACATGCGAACCCTCCAAATCAAAATTATCATTAGGTCCATAGAGATTCGTTGGCATACAACTGATAAACTCGTCCTTGTATTGTTGTTTATAATACTTACACATTAGCAGACCTGCAATTTTAGCAATGGCATAGGCCTCATTCGTTGGTTCTAATAGCCCTGTCAAAAGCGCATCCTCTGGAATTGGTTGTGGGGCCAATTTAGGATAAATACAGGTGCTTCCCAAAAAGAGTAGTTTTTTAACTTGAAAATCATGAGCACTTTTGATTACATTACATTCAATTGCAAGATTCTCGTAAGCGAAATCTGCTGGGTAGGTCTGATTAGCATGAATTCCTCCCACTTTCGCCGCCGCTAAAACCACTACGTCTGGACGCTCACTTTCAAAAAAATCGCGCACGCTCTGTTGACTCAGCAAATCAAGTTCTTCTCTTGTTCGAACAACTATATTCTGATATCCCTTTGCTCGCAAATTATCTACAATTGCGCGACCTACTAATCCCCTATGTCCTGCAACAAATATTTTATCTGTTTTATTCATCCTTACATCCCTATACCTTCTGCACATTTCACTTCTTCTAAAGTGAGGCCTGTAGCCGCTAACACATCTGCTTCCATCATCATCTTAACAAGTTCTTTATAATTTACTTTTCGCGTCCATCCAAGGGTCTTCTCTGCAAGTGTTGGATCTCCCCATAGGAATTCCACCTCCGCTGGACGATAGTACTCTGGATTCACATCCACTAACAACGTATTGGTTTTTGCATCATATCCCTTCTCATTCACTCCAGTGCCTTCCCAGCGAATCGTGATTCCGACGCAGGCAAATGCTTCTTCCACAAAGCTTCTAACGGTATGCGTTTCATTGGTTGCTAATACATAATCTCCTGGTACATTATGTTGAAGCATCATCCACATTCCTTCTACATAATCCCCTGCAAATCCCCAATCTCTTTTGGCGTCCATATTGCCAAGCGACAAGATACTTTGCTTTTTGGCTAAAATACTGGCAATTGCCAGAGTAATTTTTCTGGTAACAAAGTTTTCACCTCTTCTTGGTGATTCGTGATTAAATAAAATACCATTGCAGGCAAACATATTGTAGGATTCTCTATAATTTACAGTAATCCAATACGAATACAGTTTTGCCACTCCGTATGGACTCTTTGGATAAAACGGTGTCTTTTCACTCTGTGGTGCAGTCTCTGGAATGCCACCGAAAAGTTCTGATGTAGATGCTTGGTAATATCTGCAATTACCACCATTTACACGAATTGCTTCTAGCAATTTGAGCGTACTCACACCGGTTGCCTCTGCAGTATATTCTGGAACATCAAAGGATACTCCCACATGGGACTGTGCTGCTAGGTTATATACTTCTGTCGGCTTAATCTCCCCAATCAGACGCATTAGATTACTTGAGTCCGTCACATCTGCAAAATGCAAAAATAATTTTACCTTATGAAATGGTGAGTTTAACAAATGGTCAATTCTCTCCGTATTCGTAATGCTATGTCTTCGAATGAGGCCATGTACTTCATATCCTTTTTCAAGTAAAAATTCTGCCAGATAAGAACCATCCTGACCTGTAATTCCTGTTACCAAAGCTACTTTATTCATATTCTTCCTCCATACTATGGCGTCTCTTCTTCATAAACTTTACGCTTCACCAAACACTTTACTCTTATTTATTTGCTCCTACAATAGACAATCTTGCGTATAAATGGTAAAATATTGCTAATCTACAAATTCTTATTTTAAGGCAGTTTCTTGTACTTTTTTATAATTATAGTTGTTTTTTGCCAAGGAGAATACGCATGTCCAATTCGAATCCCAATGTGAATCCCAATTTCAATTCCAAGCGAATTCTTGCCACTCCCTCCACATTTGCCAGGGAGCATTATTTATACGTCCAAGAAACCGGTTCCTTGCAAAGTATCGAACCCCATATCAGCCGTCGAACAAATCTAAATTCCTATTTACTGTTTATTGTAACCAAAGGAAGTGGGCATCTTTTTTACAAAGGAACAAAGCATAGAATTGTAGCAGGGGACTGCATCTATCTTCATTGCAAACACGAATACGCACACGAGAGTAGCCTTGAAGATCCCTGGGAACTATCCTGGGTTCACTTTTATGGGAAAGAATCGGATGCCTTTTATCAGGCCTATGAAGAGCAGGGATTTCCATTTTTATTTCACCCCCAAACGTTTGCAGAATTTGAGCGTTTACTTCATACCCTCTACAACTTGCACTTATCCCAAAATACCATCAAGGAAATTCTCAGCCACCAAACCATTACCGATTTAATTGCACTATGCTTTTCCTCACAGTTGCAGCAGAAATTACTAGAGAAAGAAAGTCCCACTCCTTCTTCAACTAAAATGGAAGAGATTCGTCAATATATAGACTCAAATTTTTCCAAGAAACTCACTTTAGAATTTCTTTCTGACCAATATTTCATCAGTAAGTACCACCTTTCGAGAGAATTCCGCAAACAAATTGGAATATCCTTTTCAAACTACCTGCAGCAAAAGCGAATTTCGCACGCTAAAAATCTTCTACGGTTTTCGAGTCACAGCATTGAGGAAATCAGTTTACTCTGTGGATTTATGGATGCAGGCTACTTCATTAAAGCATTTCGAAGTTCTGAACATCTGACGCCCAAACAATATCGAAAGACTTGGTAATAAACGGTACCAAACCACGTAAAAAATGCGTAATCTCGGTTGTAATGCTGTGGTGGGGATGGTATACTTTTAGAAGTGCTTAAAATGCGATCTACGAAAGGACATCTTGATCTTATGAACATCAATTGCTTTGGCGATCTTGTAAATTTAAATTTTCTATTGGTAAGTTCCATCACCGGATGGGCTCTTGCACAAATCATTAAAACCTTTATCCATCTAATAATGGCACGTCGCTTTGTTGCTGAACGCCTTGTTGGTGGCGGTGGAATGCCTAGTTCGCATTCCGCTACTGTATGTGCTCTGACAACTGCAACCTACTTACAATATGGCTATAACAGCTTTGAATTCGCTATTGCAACCGTTTTTGCTCTTGTCGTTATGTATGATGCAATCGGCGTTCGTCAGGAAACTGGTAAACAATCCATTTTTCTCAACGAAATCCGTCAGGTTATCTCTGATATGGGAAGTGATCTTAAATCTCCTGAAGATAAATTGAGAGAATTCATCGGACACACTCCATTACAGGTTTTAATGGGTGGTATCTTAGGAATTCTGATTTCTTTGTTTTATTATTTTACATTTTGTGGTAATGCATAGATTGCTTGGCAACCTAATGATTGCCTAGCAATTCAATGATTGCTTGGCAACCCAATGATTGCTAGCAACCCAAGAATCCCCTTCAACATCCAACAAAGACACGCTCTCGCTCTGTTTACCCCATAGTGGTACGTAAGGGCGCGCGAGAAGCATTCGCACCCTAAGTACCAATGGGGCAAAAGGGTCTTTTTATGGATATTGAAGGGGATTCTTTATGTCGAAAAGATCAAGGGCTTACCGAGATTCAATCCAGGCAAATAATTTGTTTAGGGCTTTGTTTGTTTCTCTGGTTTCTAGGAACATACCGGCGCTATAGGCTGAGTGGGTATTGATTTTGTCTGTGACTTCATAGAGTTCGCATTCCATTCCTAACGTTTGGGATTTCTCATAAAATTTTTCACTCATTGAATAGTCAATCAGCCCATCATGCTTGCTATGGATCAAGAGCATTGGAATATGATTCTTCGCGAGTAGAGCATATGGTTCGCCTACTATCCGCTGGTCTTTCCCGGCAAATAATTGATTTAAAAGTATGTTGACTGTATTCGAAAGCTTTGTTCTAAAGTAATAAGGTCCTGCAACCCCTATAAAACCGATCACATTTGTAGTATCCACACCATATTTACTTTGATCTTCTTGGCTATAGCACAATAGGGATGCCAAATGTGCTCCTGCCGAAGGACCTGAAACAAGAATTTTATCACAATTAATGTTTTGCGTTTCTAAATATTCAATTCCTTTCTTAAAACCCACACACACATCTTCTATTTGAGCAGGATATTTGTGACGAGGTGATAATCGGTAACCCAATGAAATACAGTGGTATCCGGCCTTTGCAAAAAACTGTCCCACATATTCAAACGTCTTTGGTGTTCCCGTGTTCCATCCACCTCCATGTACCCAAACAATGGTTTTGTTATGAGCTTCATCACACGTTTGGGGAGAAAAATGAAGAAAGTACTGGTTTTTATCCGGCCCAAAGTTGATTTTCTTAGGAACTATGGTCTTTTTGACTTTCGCTAATTTTATAAATAAACTTGGGTAACTAAACATCTCCCTAAGATAATCGTACATAGTTAGTGTCCTCATTGGTTTTAGCAAAAACTCTGCCTACATTTTCGTTAACGATATTATTTTGATACTATCATATAAGAATAATCGCTGTATACCCCTACCCCATATCATTTTGTTCACGTAGGGCCCCCTTTACCTCCACACTATAACAAATATGCATATTATCTGCTTTCAATATGCTCAGACCGTAGACAAAGAGACTTTGGGTAAATATTGAATTTCTGTGTGTCCACCATATGGGGTACATTATAATAGGTATTCGGTTTAGAAATTAGGCTTTTGAACAGAAAAATGATCTCCAATGCCTAAATATAACTGATGAATGCCGAAAATTAGGCTTTCTAGTAAGGAAATAGGTCCCAACGCCTAAAAAAGGGCCGACTAACGCCAGAAATTAGGCATTTGAGAAGAAAAATAGCTATCAATGCCTAAAAAATCAAGTGAAAAATCCAAAGACCTTTATATGAGAGCACTTTCGTTTTCACGAAAAAAAGGGTCCCCTATCTGCTGATTTAATAATAAATCATAGTATACGGAACCCGGTATATGTGCTAGAGACCAGTCAAGGTCTCCTACTCTGCGCATCAAACATACATCGATTAATTGTTTTCTCATCGCATCGACCATACCTTTTCAATTCTATTCTATGCAAGCGTTGGTGCTAATACTGTATCCGGTATTGTTGTCATCAGCACTTCGCAAGACCCCGTAATTTCAAATTCACCAAGTCCTGCTGTTAGGAGGAGGCTGTCACCTTTTTCAAAAGCGACACAACCAGAATTAGGCATTTGTAAAGCTTTCTCATCAGGCGTTTTGATTTGCCCACTTCCTTCAATAATAAGCATATGTAGAAAGGAAGCTTCATCCACTCTACCCTGCATTTTGCGCATGAACTTGCCATCAAGGACAAATTTATCAACAACAAAATATCTGCAGACTCCTAAATGTGGATCAAAGGAATCACTTCTCACTTTTGGATTTCTCTTGGTAACCGCTAACGCTTTTTCAATATGCAAATCCCGCAGTTGCCCATTGGCGTCACGTCTTCCATAGTCGTAAACACGATATGTTACATTGGAATTTTGCTGAATCTCTGCTATGACAATATCTTTTCCAATTGCATGAATTGTACCTGCTTCAATAAAGAAAACATCACCTTTTTTGACCGGAACTTTATTCAGCACTTCTAAGAGCGTGTCGTTGTTAATTCGTTCTTCAAATTCTTCTCGCTCAATTTGTTCTTTAAACCCATAATAAATATAGGCTTCATCCGAACAAGACACTACATACCACATCTCTGTTTTGCCATATTGTCCTTCATTACTAAGAGCATATTCATCTCCTGGGTGGACCTGAATAGAAAGATTTTCCTTGGCATCAATAAATTTAATAAGAATAGGGAAATCTTCAAATTGCATACAATTTTTCCCAAGTACTTTTTTCCCCTCCCATTCAACATATTCCCACAACGTCATTCCTGCAAAAGGCCCTTCCTTGATGACCGATTTACCATCCGAGTGAAAAGAAAGTTCCCAGCTTTCTGCTAGCACATCCGTGCTACATGATTTATGAAATTCACTTTTAAGTTTTGTGCCACCCCACAAATAATCCTTACAGGTTGGTTCAAGTTTTAAAATTGGCATATTTTCTCCTATATCTCTTTACTAAGACTGATCCACAATAAAAGCCACTAAATAGAATGATGTTGCTGCATCAAATGGTGCATCAATCAGTTCAATGCAGACATGGTGCATTCCCTTATTCAAGTCCGTGGCAAGCGTTTGAAGATATAAGCAATCTCCCCAGTCCTGGGTGAAATTGCCATCCAGAATGATTTCTTCATGATCATCAACGATCATTCTAGCAATTGGTGCTGGGTGACGCACACTCTTGCGATAAAGAACTGCTATTTGCGTTGTTTCCAATTCAATTTCAAAATAGGCTCCTCGCGAGGACGCTACCCAGCCATTTCGAAAGTTGTCCGAAACAGATGTTTTCTTGCTATTATCTTTTAAAAATCCAGCCAAGTAAGGCTTTGAATTTAGATTGTTAATGATTTTCAGATTTTGAAAACGGTTTTTGGTGTATGGTGTTGGAAGTTCATAGACAACACCTTCCTGTCCTTTTGCCACTTCAAAAACCTGCTCAAGAAGACCTATAATCTGTTCTGCCATCAACCGATGTCCAAAATCACTAGGATGCAAATGATCCGGTGTAACTTCGTCTTCTCTTAACTCACCACTACAGATTCTTTGATAAATCGTGTCTTTCATGCTAATACTTGGAATCTGATAATGTCTAAGAATTGGTTCATGGTAATGATAAGCGTTACGTCCGCTATCATAATAAACACTGTGAATTCCAATCACTGCTGGTTTTGCTTCACTTGTTAAGATTTTGCGAATTAAGCCTTCATATGTTTCCTGGTAAAAGCTATTTGCTTCATCATTGACACCAAACTCAACAAATACAAGGTCTGGCTTTTCTGACAAAAGATCTTCTTCCACTCTCGCTGCTCCAAAATAAGAATTCGTCCCTCCAATTCCCGCATTTACATATCGGATAAAATGTTTTGGATAGACCTGCGAAAGATGGGCATACACTCTAGCCGCATAGGATTTACGAATGACACTTGCAAGAGATCCCTGGGTAATTGATCCGCCAATAAATCCCACTGTAATTTCTCGATTTGTTTCAAACTTTTCTATTAGCTGACGAAATCTTGCAACATTCATCTTCTCATGCTCCCATCCTCTGCTTCCTTCATTGCTTCCTTTAATTACTCGCAATCCCTAAACAGATTCAATTGTTGTAAATAGTTATAAAGTTCTTGGGCCATTTCAACTGCCTCGGAAACGCGAATATGACCCTTCGTTCCGCAACCCGTCTGTGAAAATGCAAAATAGTGTATATTTGGATCCTTTAGCAAGTCACAAACCCTTTTAATAGATTCGTCCCACTTAAGACTGTGTTCTAAGATTGTTGTCATCAGGATAATGGTCGCTCTTGGATATTTTTCCCTAATCCCAAGCACGAAACTTTTATAGCGCTTTCTCCACCTTTTTGCGCTCTCACACTCTATATCATGCGCCATATAATCAAAGGGATGATTGTCATTTTGTCCTAGTGCCACAAGCACAACCTGAGGTGTATATGCATCAAAATCCCATTTTTTCATTTCTTTCAACACTGGATTAATGGATAGTTTGTCATAAACACTTTCCATTCCCAGATAATTCGGCTCCAAAAAATAACCAGATCGATCCATTAGCGCAATTCCACCCTGCGAGATGTTATGAATTCTGGCATCTAATAATCTGGCAAGAACAAATGCATAGGACCAGTACGCATTGGAATATTCCCCCTGATGAAGCGGGTCTTCCTTTCCCTCGTAGCCCATTGCTTCACTGACTTCACCAGCACTCACTGAGTCTCCATAGACTTCGATTCTACGATTCGTCTGCATCCATTTTGGACTCCACTCAACTAACTTTGCCTCACCATGAAGACGAATTTCATGAATACGAAGATAATGACAGGTGTCCTGACGTTTAAAAACCAGAATCTGATACTCTGTTTCATCTAACGATTCTGCCAATACTATGATTTCTTTTTCTCCGGTATTTTTAAGCAAAATGCTTTTTTCAATTCCATTCACAATAATGCCCAGATAATTGTCAAAGTAAAGGGAGTGATTGGTTATCACAATCTCCACTTTCTTTGCAACACAAGCAAAACTCAGACAAGTGGATGGAAACATCCAAAGAGGTGCCTCTTTTTGTTCCCAGTCAATTCGCCCACAATAATTTAACTGCCGATTCGATGGAGAAATTTTTCTAATTTTGTTCGTGTTCATACTATTATTCACAGCTCAATGCTTCCAAATTTTGACGGATTAAATCACATCTTTGTTGAACGCATTCCACCGAACGAAGAGGATCACTTGGTGTTGCAAATACATAGTCCATCAATTGCGAGACACACGTTGTTGCCACATGCATTCTCGTATCACTTGATGCATAATAGAGGAATACTCTTCCATCTTCTAACGCAATGGCTCCATTGCTAAATACCACATTGGACACATCCCCAACTCGTTCACTTCCAAGTGGCGCCAAAAAGTAGCCTGAAGGTTCCGCTATCACTTTGGTTGGATCGTTCAAATCGGTTGCAAATGCGTATAGGACATAACGCAGACCTGCTGCCGTATTACGCACCCCATGAGCAATGTGAATCCAACCGCGAGACGTTTTGATTGGCACCGCTCCTGCTCCGTTTTTTGCTTCTGTAATCGTGTGATATTTTCTTTTGCTTGTCATGATTTCTTCATCCACAACTGCATGCTCAATGTCATCACACAGACCAAATCCAATTCCACCACCAGAACCCGTATCAATAAAATCATCCATTGGTCTTGTATAAAATGCATATTTCCCATTTACAAATTCAGGATGTAACATCACATTTCTTTGCTGTGGTGAACGTAGTGTCTTAAGATTGTCTAGTCGTTCCCAGTTTTTTAAATCCTTCGTTCTTACAATACCAGCCGCTGCTACTGCTGCAGACAAGTCATTGGCACTTGTGTCCTTACTCTCTGAACAAAATACCCCATAAATATATCCGTCTTCATGCTGTGTCAGACGCATATCATATACATTCGTCTCTTCTTTGCAGGTATCCGGCAAAAGAATAGGGTAATCCCAGAAGTGAAATCCATCTATTCCCGTATCACTTTGCGCAACCGCAAAAAAAGATTTGCGATCCATCCCCTCCACTCGAACAACTAGGTGGAATTGATCATTAAGATAAATGGCTCCCGAGTTCATGACTGCATTCACACCCAATCTCTCCATGAAAAATGGATTGGTTTCTTTGCATACATCATATTTCCAAGTTGTTGGAATAAAATCCCTTGTTAATACCGGATTTTCATAACGGTCAAAGATTCCATTATAAAATTCAGACTTTACATTTTTTTCTAAAATTTTTGCTTCGACTTTCTTTGCCTCTATAAAATAACGTTCATGTATCATGCTTTACCTCACAAATTTATTATTCAACTTAATTCTTCACTCAAATTTACTCTTTTCATCATTTCAAAACACATTCTTCCGGTATGGTATGGACACTTCCACATATCCACAATAGGTTCAAGTGGGTCATGGTTTCCTTGCTCGTCCACCTGCATAAACCAGTCCGAAAACTCTCGTTTGTCAATCAAGTGATTCTTACAAAACTCCCAGATTTTCTCAACTGCCTCTAAATAATGTGTTTTCTTAGGAAATTTTGCGTAGGCATTGGTATATCCAACCATCGCCTCTGCCTGAACCCACCAGACTTTTTTGCGATCAATCACGCCGTCTTCGCTTTCGTTGTAGAGACTATCCCCATTAAAAGCAAGCTCATACACTGTATCTTCCAAACTCTCAATCAATTCTTTCATACTCTCTTTCATTGCTTGATCTTTGATTGCATCTATTCCAAGATCTAAAAGCCACGCAGTTTCTATATCATGCCCATAAGAATGAAGATCAATTAAGCTATTCATCTTTTCATCAAAAAATACTTCCTGACGTTTTTTGGAAGGATTATAGACTTTTTCTTTAAAAATCTCTAGAATCCAAATCATTTGCTTTTTTACCCGTTGATCTTGGGTCACTTTATAAAGCTGTGTATAGGCTTCAAAAACATGCAGGAGTGTATTCATTGTTTTACTTGCAAGGATTCCATTTTCAGATAATTTGTCATTTTCGATTGGTCTGAAGAATCGGTCAAATGATTCTAAATATCCATTGGAATCCTTACACTTTGTTTCAATGATATCAAACAGATAGTAAGCAGTTTTTAGAGCATTCATATCTTTAGAAACCCCATAATAGGCAGACAAAGCATAAATCGCAAAGGCTTGGTTATAAGTATGTTTTAGATCCTCACAAGGCGTTTTATCCCGTTTGATTGACCAATATACGCCACCTTGCTCACGATCCATGAAACCATCTTTTAGAATATCATATGCCGCTTTTGCATCTTCAAGAAGTTCCTTTTTGCCTAATAATTCATAGGCACTTGAAAAGAACCACAAGATTCTACTATTGAGTATGCAGCCTTTAACAGCCTCTTTATGCACTACCAAATCTCCATCCACGAGTCCGTAGTACCCACCACAATCTAAGTCCCTTATACTCTCCCAAAAAGGAATCATCTGTTGCTCTAAATGTGTTCTGATTTCATGAATCATTGTTTGATTGTTCATCGCTTCTCCGCCTTTCGATAGTTGAATGATTCTCTCCTACCGAACACCAATTTCACGATCCGAAGGAGATACTTTTGAATTGTCTTTAATATAGTTTACAACATCATCGAGCATTGTAAAAGCCAGAGCAACATAACTATCCGCTGCGCCATAATAAATTGCAATTCTCCCACGATCTGCATCTTGCAAAGTAGCACATGGGAAGCATACATTCGGAACAAATCCACGCTCTTCATACCACTGGGTAGGTGTTACAAGGAAGTTCTCGCAGCGATACTTTACAATAGAAGGATTATCAATATCTAAAATTGCTCCTCCAATACTATAGACAAATCCATTACAGGTTCCTGATACTCCATGATAGAACATCAGCCAGCCTTCATCCGTTTCAATCGGTGCAGCTCCACCACCAACTTTAACAGATTCCCACCATGCCTCTCCTTTGCCCATCACATGACGATGTTTTCCCCAATAAGTCATATCAGGACTCTCACTTAAAAAGACATCTCCAAATGGTGTGTGTCCACTATCCGAAGGACGGGATAACAGCATAAAATTGTTGTTGATTTTTCTAGGAAAAAGAACTGCATTTCGATTAAATGGTATAAATGGATTTTCAATTCTTACAAATGTTTTGAAATCAGTCGTTTTCGCAAGTCCAATTGCCGCACCATAAAAATCTGTACACCAAATTACATAATAGGTGTCTTCCACTTTTACAAGTCTTGGATCATAGGCATACTTTGGGTCAAATGATTCCCCTTCTTCGTTTACAAAATGGATTTTTTCTTTGTCAAAGCTCCAATGAATGCCATCCTGGGATCTTCCCATATAGATATACGGAATTCCATTGGTTTGCTCCCCTCTGAATACTCCGATAAACGAACCTTCATAAGCAACAACAGCTGAATTGAAGATTCTCGCTACGTTTTCTAGCGGATTTCTGTCAATAATTGGATTCTTACTATATTTCCAAACAGGGGCCCCCTTTAATCCTTCTGGCTTTTCCTGCCATGGAATGTTAGGAAGACTTGTTTCATTGATAAATTTTGCCATTATTTTCTCCTTTAATTTTGATCACTCAACTCTATTCCTTTACAGAACCCGCGGTCAAGCCGTTATAAATATGTTTTTGCAATCCCAAAAACACGATAAGTGCTGGCAGCATTGTAATGATAATTCCTGCACAGATTACCTCCCACCTAGTGTTGTAAGGACCTTTAAATCGAAAGAGCGCCGTAGAAATAACTGCATGCTTGCTTCCTGGCATGTATAAGTACGGTGTATAGAATTCATTATAAAATGCCACACCCTTTAAAATAAGAACAGTTACAATTGCCGGCTTTAATAGCGGCAATAAAATCTTGAAAAAGATTGTAAAATAGGATGCTCCATCTACAATCGCCGACTCATCCAAAGAGGTTGATATATTATCTAAGAACTGAACAAAGATATAGATGGATATAATATCCGTTCCCGCGAACAAGATTACAGTTGCCCAGATTGTATCAAATAATCCCATTCCAACTATGATTTGAAACGTACTCATCTGCATCGTAATACTTGGTACAAGAGACGCTACTAAGAAAAGAACCGAGACAATCTTTTTGCCCCTGAAGTGAAAGCGACTTAATACATAGGCAGTCATCGTTCCTGTCAGCACCGTAGCAACTACCGAAAACACTAAGATAATCGTTGTATTCATAAATCCAAGTAACATTTTCCCATCTACAAAAGCGGTCACGTAGTTACTAAAATTCAAAAGATTCTTAGGTAATTCCAGTACTCCTGTATTCTGCAATTCATCATTCGTCTTAAGTGATCCAATAAACACTACAATAATCGGAACAATAGATGCTACAGAAGCCGCAATTAGAGAGATGTAAATGAGTAACGTACTGATACTAAACTCTTTTTTCTTTTTCATACGATACCTCCTTTATCTCTAGATCCTTCAAAATATTTCTTCTGAATAACCGTTACAATCATAATGATTGCCAGTAAGACAAGACCCATTGCAGATGCTAGACCAACTTTCTTGATTTCAAATGCCGTATCCAAGGTCTTTGTTACAAACGTTCCAGAACCATTTGCACTATTTGTCATGATCTTTGGAATTTCAAATACAGAAATTGCTCCTTTGACTGCCAAAATCATATTCAAACTAATAATCATCTTAATGCTAGGAAAAATTATATATAGAAACTGCTTCCATTTATTTGCTCCATCAATCGCTGCTGCTTCATACAAATCACTATTTACCGATTGAATTGCCCCCGAAAACATAATCATATTCTGCCCCATATATCTCCAGACAGACACTGCCGCCAAGGAAATATTAATGATTTTGGGATCTCCTAACCAAAGTGGTAGCTTCTCCTGTGGAAATCCAAGCGTTACCAAAATCGTATCAAGTGTTCCCATGCTCTTAAAGAAATACATAAAGATAAATCCAATTGCCACACCATTAATCAGATAAGGGAAGAAAATTGCTCCCTTAAAAAAGTTTTTCGCTTTTAATTTGTAATTCAAAACCGTAGCAAAAAATAGCGCGATTCCAATTTGAATTACCGATCCTGCAAGATAGTATAAACTTGTCTTAAAGACCGTAAAATACTCTTTCTTAGTAAAAATCTGCTTATAGTTATCAAGACCAATAAATTTCATGTTTGGACTTGTTCCATTCCATTTATATAAGCTGTAGCGAACCATATCTGCAAATGGAAGATAGGTAAAAATAATTAGCAGAATCACTGGAATACACAAAAATGTGAAAATCACCACTTTTTGTCTAAATTTCCTGGTTTTCATCCGTTCTGTTAAAGGCATATTGACCTTCCTTTCTCAACCTTATAAAAAAGTTACCTCGAATACATTCGAGCATCCGAGGTAACTATTTTAATTCCTCAATCCATTATTTAATATTGTCGCTTTGAGCCTGTGTCCATCTTTCATTCCAGTCTGCCATGATTTCTTCAAATGTCTCTCCCGAAGTTCCAAGTGCAGCTTCTACAAGTCTGATTTTTTCTGTATCTCCGTAAAGTACGATTTCTGACTCTTGACTTAATAAGTCGAATAATCCATCATTTTCTGGTGTTGCTGGTTTATCAACAACAAGTTCTACTCCATTGAAATCTTTCAATGTTTCTGGAAGTGGATCATCTTTTACTAAAGAGATTCCGCCTTCACTTAATGCGAATCCTGATTCATCCAACATAAAGTCAACCCATGCACGTGCTGTTGCTTTGTTTTCTGAATTTTTGTTGATTGCGTAGCAGTAATCTGCTCCAGCTGTTGAGTATTGAACTCCGTTTACATTACTTGGGAAAGGCATGTATCCGATATCTGCCGCATTTTCTCCTGCTGCTTGCATTTGTACAATTGCCCAAGAACCAAGTGTCATTGCTCCGATTTCACCATTGTTAATCATAGCTTTACATTTTTCCCAATCTGTTGTAACTGGGTCATCTTCGCATAATTTACTTGCTACGATGTCAAACATTAATTTGTGTACGATGTAATTTGATTTTCCTTCGCTGAAAGGATTTTCTTCATTTGGCATAACGTTATTGTGGTAATCTGCATCTCCTGTTACAGAACCCCAGCAGTGATCTTGCCATTGTGTTAAAGGCCAGCCTGCTGCAAAGTTTGTGTAATATGGAATTGCATCTGTGTTATCTTTGATTTTTTGAAGTGCTGCCAAGAACTCTTCTGGAGTCTTAGGTAATTCTGTGATTCCAGCATCCGCAAATACCTTTTTATTGTAAACAATACCCTGTGCATTAATTGTTGAAGCAAGTCCATATACATTGCCATCAAAGTATTTTGCATATAAGAAATCTTCTTTGTATTTTTCTTTTAATTCGTCCACTGTTCCAAGTGGTTCGAAATAGTTTGCAAAATCAGCGTTCTGAATAGAGTTTGGTAACGATAATACATCGCCGTATTCCGTTGTCTGCATACGAATTCCTAAATCCGTTTCGTAATCTGTGATCGATTCAAAATTAACCGTTGTTCCAGGATATTTTGCTTCGAATGTCTTCTTGTACTCAGCAAACTTGGTGTCAATTAAATCTGTTCTGTGAGTGATAATTGTGATTTCTCCAGTAATATCCTCTGCCACGACTTCTTCTGTTGCTTCTGCTTCTGTTGTTTCTGCCTCTGTTGCTTCTGCCTCTGTTGCTGTGTCTGCTGTTGTTTTTGAACAGCCTACTAATGTAGACGCAACCATTGCTACACATAAAATGCTTGAAATAAGTTTCTTTCTCATTTTTTCCCTCCGTTTGTTTTTGTTAGGTTTCCGTTAAGTTATCGTTAACTTAATTAAAGTATAGTAATTTGTATCTAAATTGTCAATTATTAAATATTTTTTCAGCATTTTGACTATTTTGCGTTCATAAAGCACGCTTTTTAGGTCTCGTTTTTGTCTAAATGAGTTAAAAATGAAATTCAAAAATTAATTTTTGAATTTCATTTACTTAATTAGTTCTTTTGTTAAGTCTTATTTAATTAATTTTCCTTTAGCTAATTTTATTCACAGAATCTCTGATAATTACATTTCCTCCAATTACCTTGCGCCCCATTATATATTTTGGATTTTTAACTTTCTTAATAATTGCCGAGACGCTGGCTGCAGCCATCTGTGCCAGATCAACTCGAAACGTTGTTAATGGTGGTTCCGAAAGTGTTGCATATAGGTAGTCGTCAAAACCAACCACCGAAATATCCTGTGGAACGCTATATCCTAATCCCTTCAAGCGATTCACCAATCGATACGCTACCTGATCACAATTACATACAAAAGCGGATGGCATTTCTTCTGGCAAATCATATTCAATAAAGCGTCCTTTTTCATCACGATCACTAATCACCCATTGTTTCTTATATTCCAAGTGATGTTGGAGCACGCTTTTCAAATATCCAAGATAGCGATCCATAATACTGCTCGTTGCATCTATGTTTCCCACAAATGCAATCTGCTTATGCCCCATATGGACAAGATAATTGGTTAACCGATAACTTCCATATACATTGTCACTGTTAATACTTTCAAGGTCATCTAGCTCTGTATAAAAGTCAAGTACCACAAAAGGAATCTTGGTTTTACGTATTTCTTCAAGATAGGACAAACTCACTTGCCCAATAATGATAATTCCATCGATCTTACTATTTGTAACCATGTTAGGCATTCTAAGCTGGTCTTCTTGCTCTTGTGAAATAATTTCTAATAAACCAAAAAAACTAGTATCATTTAGCTTCAAAATTATGTTACGATATAAGATATTATAGAATGAATTTTCTTCGAAAAAACGGTCTGCTACAACAATTCCTATATTCCCGTTTTCTCCATCTTTCATAGCTTTTGCAGCAGAATTGTAACGATATCCCATTGCCTCTGCCTTTTGCTTGATCTGCTCTCTCAATTCGTCACTTACACCTTCGCGATCTGTTAACGCTTTGGATACCGTAACCGTGCTCACTCCCATTTCAAACGCAATATCTTTCATCGTTACGTTTTTAGCCATATTCTTGCTCCTTAAAGTTATAATAATTAATTATAAGCTTACGAAGAATTCTTTGCAAGCAAATTAAGTAAACACATATTTTGTTAAGTAATTTTCTAAGGGAGGATTTAATTATGAAACAACAACACTTTACCAAACTGAAAGCGCGTTTTGCAGCCGTTACATTAATATGCGTACTCATTCTCAATGCCATCGCATGCAGTAAAGCCGATTCCACCGCAGACACTTCCGCAAAAAAGGATGTGACTAACGAAACCGTTTCTGAAACCGTTTCTGACTCCGCTTCTGATCTACTTCCGTATCTAGACGTAAATTTACCTACGCAGGAACGTGTTGCCGACTTACTGTCTAGAATGTCTCTTGAAGATAAGGCCGGGCAAATGGTTCAGGGTGCACCGTACGCCGTTACTCCTGACGATATGAAGAAATATGGCTTAGGTTCCCTATTAAGTGGAGGTGGATATGTTCCAGGCAAGAAAAACACCATTGAAAATTGGTGTGAAGTAATTGATGATTATCAGTCAAAGGCTCTTGATCGTGAGATTCCAATCCCATTTCTATACGGTATTGATGCTGTACACGGACACAACACACTCTACGGAGCAGTTGTTTTTCCACAAAACATTGGCTTAGGCGCTACAAATGACCCCGACTTAGCGTATCAAATGGGGGCCGCTGTTGCAGAAGAGATGAAATTAACCAAAACACTTTTTAACTTTGCTCCCTGTGTAGCACTTGCTCAGGACCCTCGCTGGGGCCGCACGTACGAAAGTTTTTCAACCGATCCCGAGATTACTTCAACTTTAGCTGAAGCCTATATCAAAGGACAAATCGAACACGGTATCATTCCAACCGCCAAACACTACTTGGCCGATGGCGGAACCACTTACGGCACAGGCGAAGGAGATAACCTGATCGACCGTGGAGATGCTCAGATGTCCGAAGACGTTCTTCGTGCAACTCACTTACTCCCATATAAGCGCGCAATTGCAGCCGGAGTCGACGTTGTCATGCCTTCCTTTAGCTCCTTCCAAGGCACAAAGATGCACGAAAACAAATACTTACTAACCAACGTACTAAAGGAAGAACTTGGATTTGAAGGTTTTGTTATCTCTGATTGGGAGGCAATTTACGGTCTGAGCGGTGGTGACAACACTAAGCAAAATGTTGCCAATGCCATTAATGCAGGTGTAGATATGCTGATGCAACCGCAGGATTACTATTACTGCACCCAGTGCATTGTGGAAAATGTAGAGGATAACGTCATTCCTCAAGAACGGGTGGATGATGCCGTTACTAGAATCTTGACGGTCAAAATGAATGCTGGCTTATTCGAAGATCCTTATCTAGAAAAACTCCCTCACGAAGTTTCTGAACTTGGTAGCGAGAAGTACCGCGAACTTGCAAAAAAACTTGTTGAAAAGTCTCTCGTCTTGGTTAAGAATGACCAAACTCTTCTTCCACTTAAAAAGGGACAGAAAATCTTTGTAACCGGCCCAGCACTTGATAATATCGGCGTACAATGTGGCGGTTGGACCAAAACCTGGCAGGGTGTTATGGATGAAGACGGCGAAGAAATCACACCTGGAAACACCATTTTAGAAGGTCTAGAACAATACGCCAAAGAGTATGACTTAGAGATTATTACAGATCCTAAGAAAGCAAGCACTGCCGATCTTATTTTGCTAGCTGTAGGCGAAATTCCATACGCCGAATTCGAAGGGGACACAAGTGATTTATCATTGGTTGGTGAATTGGGACTTAAAGGAAATCAAGATTCCATCGCACTTGCAAAGAAACTTAACAAACCTACCATCACCTTGATTGTGGCAGGAAGAAATGTAGTGATTGATGAATTTGTAGATGACTGGGATAGTATTGTAATGTGTTATCTTCCCGGTACACAGGGCGACGGAATTGCTTCTGTATTGGTGAATGAAGCACCATTTACCGGGAAGTTACCAATGCCTTGGTATAAAGATGTCGAATCCATCGCGAAACAAGATGCAGATTTATTATATGAGGTTGGATATGGGTTAGAGTATTAGCAAAAGGAGTGTAAAAGGGGGATGTAATCTATGGGTACAACATTAAAGAGTTTAATTATGTCATTTACAAAATCAATTGATCTGTACAATTATTTGTTAAAAAACCATCATCGTCGTGTTACTATCATCGCTTACCACATTGGCAATGCATATGGAGTAGATGAAGAGCAGTTAAGCAATCTTGTCATTGCATCAGCACTGCATGATATTGGTGCACTGAGCGTTCGAGAAAGGGACGAACTCATTCGAATGGATGTGGAAAACCCTCAGCCCCACGCAAATTTAGGGTCCTATATGCTTGATTCGTTTGAGCCTTTCAACAAAATATCACAGATTCTTTTCTACCACCATTGGCGTTATGATCAAGACCATACATGGGTCGGATATAAAGGCTGCGTTCCAATTGAATCCTACATCCTGCACGTGGCTGATCGTATCGACATACTAATTGATACTACTATAGCTCCTTTGGTTCAAAAAGATTCCATTATCGAAACGATTTGTTCCTACAGCAATACACTTTTTCATCCAGATGTTGTAAAAAGCTTTGTATCAGAAGCACATAAAGATAATTTTTGGCTTGATATTGACAGCCTTACCATGAAAGATGTCTTGGAAAAAGCGATCTCAGATTCCTTTCAAATGGAAATGAACATGGACTTACTCGAACAATTTGCATACACCATTTCCAAAATTATTGATTGTCGAAGTAAATTTACTACATCGCACTCTTTTGGCGTTAGTGCAGTGGCATTTGAAATCGCCGAATTAATGCATTATTCCGATGAGAAAAAACGCGAAATTCGCGTTGCTGGTTTACTTCACGATATCGGCAAAATTGCTATTCCAAGCGAGCTCATTGAAAAAAATGGAGCTCTCTCTCTATCCGAGCGCTCCAACGTACAGACGCATGCCTATTTCACAGACTTGATTTTAAAAGATGTGGATGGACTTGACGAAATTGCTGCATGGGCTTCCCACCACCATGAAAATCACGACGGAAGTGGTTATCCGGAGAATTTAAATGAGAAAACCATTTCAGAAGAAATGGACATTTTATCCTACGCCGATATCTACACTGCACTCTCAGAGGATCGACCTTATCGACGCGGGCTATCCACCCAGGAGATTGCATCCGTTTTAGATCAGCAGTTCAAAGAAAAGCATGGGGAAAAGATTTATCAGTTGATTTGCGATAATCTGCCAATTATTGATGCCGTCTGCAAATCAGCTATAAGAGATGGCATAAACCGCTATCAAATCTATGAAGAACTATCCAAACAATCTATTCGCGAGGGCTAATTATTTCAAATATCTACAAGACTTCATAACGAAACGTTTTGCAATAAAATGCGAACGTTTCGTTTTCTTCTTCTTTTACGCTGTATCGAATGCCCTCTAACTGATGGCTGGTTATGTCCGTTATACTTATATAATTCTTAACCAGTCCATCCAAATCACCAAGCTTCAAATTTTTCACACCAGTAAAACTGAGTAATAATTTTGAATTGTGATGATCCGGGTAATTACAAAGGATTATATTCACAGTATATTCCGTACAACCCAAATCATTCAATTCTCTTGTAATCTCTAATGATAATAAATATCCAAATTCACTCTGAATGCTATTAAATTCCGCAAGATTATTATTCGTTCTATCCATTTTGATTTCCTTTCGTTGTTTAACAACTTGTTTGTTTCAAACTTCCATCTCAGACAAAACATAAGGCGTAAATTAAATATGTTTTTCCTGTTTGTCAGTCCCCTTGGACAACAAAATTTATCTCCCTTAATGCATATGAAAAACCCAATTGAAAAATGTGCTGATTGTGGCTGAAAATCGATATTGTCATTTTAGACTTTCGTCTTGTGCAAAGGAGGATTGTTATGAACAGCGACACTCTAAAAAAGATACTGATTGTTCAAAAAGAATTACATTAGATAACCCATTGATTTCAAGGCATTATTCTTTAGAAGATAATGTCAATTATTGCTTTGTCGGTATCAGAAGAACCGGTAAATCCTATATGATGTATCAACAAATAAAGAAGTAGTGGAAAAAGGTGTTCCCCTGAACCAAATTGTTTATGTTCATTTTGAAGATGACCGACTCCTACAATGCTCTTTACATTGCAAAACTATGCCGCAAAGCTTGTTGAAAAAGAAACCTCTCCAAAATACTATTTTATGGATACTGGTCTGCTTGGTCTTCTTCTATTAGACTGTAAATCTGTCCGCTTCATTTAACTTCATTTCAATTTCATCCGTAAGTTCAGAATATTTTTCCAAGCTCATAATGGCATCATTTAAATAAATTTCGAAGAATCATTACCATATATCCTTAACAAGTCTTCCCAATTTTCCGGAAATCCCATAGCTTTCATATCAATATTTTCATACTTATCAAGCAACATAGCTATATCGTCCACATACATATTCCAATGAGGATCTTTTTTCAACAATATCCTAATACATAAGAGTAGCCCAAAAATACGATTATTTCCTACTCCAGCTTGTGTATATTCTTTATATAGAATTGGAGTCTTCGATAATTTCGCATTATATAATCGTCCATAATGTGCACATATATTTCTAACATAGGCTATACTTTCTATCCAACTCTCAAAATATGTATAACCCACACCAAATGTTGCTGCAATCGCTTTCTTATCTGCATTCTTCATGTTTTTAAAGAACTTTGACAATGTTCCAAAGCTAAATACCTCTATCAAAGCATACATCGGCAAATCGCCACCAACATAATTCTCGCGAAAGTTTTTTACAAATGGAGCATTTGAATTTCTTCTAATCTCATCTTGAATATCTCGAACAAAATAGCTGTGATAAGTAGCGTTTTCAAAATTATTGCTATCTTTATATCCTAGCACACCATATGTTTCCGCAAAATAATTAGAAATCCTGCATCTGATATTGATTTCAATTTTCTCTATTTCCGGAAAAAGTATTTGTCTAAAATTTGCATTGAATAGGTATAGTTCTACTAAATGTTCAAATGTTACAGAATTACTGTAATTACCATTTTTGACTTTTAAATTCAAGCTATACGCTTTTATTAATCGAAAATATGATATGTCATTTAATATTTTCTCTGCATATTCTTCATCCTTAATAATCAATCCAATCTCTTGCAGATTATTGATTTGCTCTTTAATCGTCATGGATGGTTGCTGTTCTTTTAAATCACCCATAATCTTTCTCCTTAAAATTAAAAGACCCAACGTGGTCCGCATCGTTGAGAGGCGTGTTGGGTTCTGTTGGTATTATTATATGCCGGACTCCACATTTACGTCAATGGTTTTCTAAAATTATTAGCTATCGTAGCTCTTTTCTTATAACTATCTCCTACTTTAAGGTCAATATCCAATTCATCAAGTAGCAAATTAACAAAATTAGTCAGTTCTTCATTGTAATTAGCATCTTCCAGACTTAGTACTAATAGGTCTAATTTTATTTATCAGATCATCCAATCCTCCATTTACATCGAATAGTTTCTGCTTGAACCTCTAGATGTTGGGTTTTTCGTCCTTCCTACATACTTGATATCATCAGTAATTGGATCTCTCAATGTATATACCGTATGCTCACCATTCTCCATCTTTAAGTGATCGCCTACTTGCAAATCTTTAGCTGCTACAAGTCCTTTTCGACGTCTCCAAATTATATGACATTAATGAAATCGTACGTTCTTCAAACATTAATTTATATTGATATTCGATAGATCCCGGTGTAATTGCATCATCAGTAGAAATATCTATCTTGATGGTCTGCTTCATACGATCAAGCGTTGCTTCTAAAATCCATGTCATAACTTGTCATAAGTAGTTCACAAGCCGTTCCACCAATAATGACATAGCATTCTTCATATCCTACAAACCACTCTTTAAAATTCTCAAAACCTCTAATCACATGTATTCCTCCCAAAACTTTCTCAACACATTCTCTAGCTCCTCTTGTACACGTTCGTCCGCATCGTTTTTCATCGACTGATAAAGAGAGAGTATATCAACGCGCCTTGAATCAGCAAGTACTTTAGGATTATAATTCCAAATTTCAACTTCGGCTTGTTTTTCTGCATCTATTAGCTCATTTTCAGATATAAGATTACCTATATTATCAGCAGCAAAAACTGGGATATTTGGAGCGTTCATCATTGAATACTCCGATAATGCTGAATATCCTGCGTACAACATATCAGCATCGACTGCTGTTCTGTCTATGAATATCTTTTTTTGAACCGGAGAACGCAAATATTTTTGACCCTTTTCATATAGCTCAACACCATAATAGTCAGAAGTAAAAAATTTATTTACCCCTTTCTTGTAGGTTCGAATTAGTCCTATTTGCTCTAACTGTCTAACTGCCCTAGTAATACTCATTGCCGAATACCCAAGCGACGCTACAGCATCACTCACTTGCATTTCTTTCTTTTCGCTATACATATAATAAAACAACAATACTTGTGCAGATGGAATAAATTCTTTGTGATTTTTTTTCGGAATATCATACTTTTCCTGCAAAGCAACTCCCATAAATGGTAGGTATGCTTGCTTCCCTTCTGCTACAAATGGCTGTCGAGCATCTATTAGGCTTTTTCGCTGGCGTGGTAAACACTCATTCAAAATAAGAACTACAGGGAAATTAGAAATGTGCTGCACTTTTGATATATGCTTTTTCACCGAAAAAATCGCGTCCATATCTCCCTTTATGTACATGAACACTGTATTTACGCCGGCTAAGCTAACCAATTTAAAATCATATCGATCTGTTATTAGATAGGGCAGATTCTTCTCATCATCCCAATTACTATATTTCATTTCTATACCTAACACATCCATTAAATACTTCATGATGCACTTCCTTTCTAACTCGTTTATCGCTTTTAACACCTTTGTGGTTATAATGCAATATCCGTGTTATTGTTTCCTATATAACTCATCAAAGAAAAAGACCCAACATGGTCCACATCGTTGATAGGGGTATTGGGTTCTGTAACGGTTGCATAAATTTTCGTTATACATTGGATTAGATAACCTCCTGATGGAATTTATACAACCCACAGTACTGGTTTTTATAGGAGGTAAAATATTTTACGTTACTCTTAATATAACTCAATACCATCCACTACGCCATCAATGTCAACCAAAAGGATTCCCGCTTCTTCAATCCAAAGTCCAGCATCTTCTTTAACAACTGTAATCCCATTGGCAAGCAATTTTTTTTCACATCCTCAGTTTGCTTACCCAAAAGTTGAATCTTAGAGTACGACACTTTGTTGGGACAAAAAACTGAAATTTTCTTTACTTTTTCATCATCTCAACACGTTAAATGAACCTAGACCATAGGTATACAAAGTTGATCCCGTTAATTTGCTAAACTGTCCCAGTAGATTCTTCTCATAGGTTTCTGTGATGAGAATCTGGCTATACGTTGCCTGTGGATCGACTAGATACGACCACATGGTTTCTTTATTTTGGGCACTGATTCGAACATTTTCATTATTATATTCGTAGTGATAATCCCCTGCTTGCACTAATCGATTTCTGCAATCGTAGATAAACTGTAGCAATCAGAATGAATTAGAACAGTGATGTGATATTCGGAAATGATGATTTAGATGGGAAAATTTATAGCATCTGCAGAAAAGATATTTCTTTCTCAGACTGTATTATCTGTTATTGCTAGAATTGTCTGTATTGATGAGGCCTATGCAAATAATGTATCAGACCAGCTACACATTTAATTATTTTGGCATAACTGGTCTTACTACTGTATACTTTTTTGAGCTGCCTTTATTGTCCCCCAATATCGTTTTATTACTTATTGAGAACTCTTAAATACAATTCGCAACTTATATCTTCCATATTCTTCTCTATCATATAACAAAAATCATCATATGAATCAATTACATCTAAATCTAGGTAATCACTTCCATACCAAAAAATCATCTCATCTGATAAATTATAAATATCATAAATAATATTCTTATTTATCAAGAAATCATTTGTAATATCATGTATTTTTTCAATATTCCATATTTTTTCATCTAAATCATTTGGAAAATACATTTGTTTCACCTTATACAATAAATCTTTATTAAAAACGTTCTGACTAATCTTTATCCCATATTTACCTAAATCTTTATCAGTTCGACACAGTAAAAACTGACTCAATTTTTAATCCCTCCTAAATCTTTTCTTCCAGTTCTAATTCTCATTGTACCATCACGCAATTCCTTGTCAGCTCGATTAATCGTATCTGAAAAAACTTCAAAATCTTTCCTAATAGTATTACCTACTCCAGTATTAGGATTAATATTTACTTGTGGTTTGTGACCATGTGGATCAGTCAACGTACCATGCGTATGGCTATTATGAATTTGCAAATAATCTCCACCTTTATTTGTTGGAAGTGTCGTACTTACTAAATTAAAATCTTGATTTGTTGGCATTACTACACCTTCTGGTGTCACTATAAAATCTGGAATCTTTGTGTTTGTACTACCCCCAACCGCTTCTCCCACATTGCTAGCACTCTTTGTGGCATCCACTGCGTTATTCGCGCCTTTGATTCCATCCGCTGCGTGGTTGGCGGTTCTTACTCCATCGGCGGCGTCTCCGGATACCCCGACTCCCTTGATGACATCCTGCAAGAATGATCCTTCATGTCCAATCCCTGCAAAACAGTTTGACATTTTCAAATTTCAACTTATTTTAAGTTCCTCTCCCGTAAATAAAATACAATAGGAACGGGTTGTTAAATTTAAACTAATTTCTTATATCAATGCTTTTACACGCAATATATATTGAATTTCCATCAATAAATCTCACATTGATTTGATACCAACTGTCTTCGATATTTTTTACGCCTCCGCCAGGAAGTGGATGCTCTCCGTGTAACCGTATAACAGTATTAATTGAGTCTTCTATCAACTTCCCTTTATGAGTAACCTCCATTTTTTCAATGACACATTCATCCCAATGACCAACAAATGAAAAGCCAATATAGTCATTACACAATATTTCCACAGCTCCTTCTAATTCTTCTGAAACTTTAATAATAACTTTGTCATAGTCGATTTCCAACTTATCAAGCGTCCAATCATTCCATCTACTCATATTTATTTTATTAATTACCTTATTCATGCATTATCCTCCGTTTATTCTAACCAATCTTGTGGGATTGTCGTCTTATTGTTTGGATTTCCTTTCCCCCATGGACCAGTAATTCCATTTTTTCTGTGTTCAATATGAACATGCGAAATAATGTGATCAGGATTCTCTATTCCGGTAAATTCAGGGTCTATAGGATGTGCATCTTCTACTCTTATCCTAACTGGACCAGAACTGCTTTCTCCCAAGTACTTACCATTATCATTAGTCATTTTTGAAAGATTATCGTTGAATTCGACTCTGGAACTTGGTATCAAGTCACCTTAAGGCGTAACGTAATAATCTGTCTTCTTAGCTCCCCCAACCGCTTCTCCCACATTACTAGCACTCTTCGTGGCATCCACTGCGTTATTCGCGCCTTTGATTCCATCCGCTGCGTGGTTGGCAGTTCTTACTCCATCGGCCGCGTCACCGGATACCCCAACTCCCTTGATGACATCCTGCAAGAAAGATCCTTCATGCCCAATCCCTGCAAAATCTTCTATGTTCGATGAAACTTTAATAAGACTTCCTACATTGGCTGCCTTATTAACCTTGCTACCCATTCGTGCTAGCTTCATCATATCGGATACTTGATCAATTCCTACGATCAGTCCTGCCGTTGCACATCCTATGGAGAATAGTGCATCTCCTACTTTTCCTTCGGATAGATAGATACAACCATCTACAAAATCTGCTGCAACACCAATCACTGGTATAAATCCAGCTACTCCTAACCATAAATGCGCCTTTTCTTGCCATGTCATATCCTTGTAGGATTGTTTTGCTGCATCTATGCCCCTGTTTACGGTAGCAGCTGCTTCTGCATGACGTGCATTTACTTCACGATGCGCTGCCCTACGTTCTTCCTTAGAAGAGAACAAGCTCATCCCTTTTTGGGTTTTGAAGATGTCTTTAATATAATCCACCATCTACTTCGGAGTTGTAACCCCTGACCCATCTGGACATAACTCAAATGGATCGGTGAAGCGAATCGGATTCCCTTGTACATAGCTGTAGCGATTTAAGCTCTGATTATTGCCGAAAAGTATAAATAAAAATAAAGCAAATTAATCAAAATCAAAATCGATTCTAACAACATCTATTCTTACACTCTTTCCATCTAAGTAGCCATAATCAAATAATTCTTCCGCATCAATTGAAAAATCAATTTCTGATTTTAAGATGGTATTATTAATATCTAAAATACCATATAGTGAATAGGATAGCGAATTTCCTTTTTTGGCTACTGATGATACAGCCGTAGTACTTTCACATATTTCTAAATCATCAAACAACATAATGTCAACCGTGGTTTTGTCTCCTTCCTTATATACAATTCCGGTATTTGAAAAACCTATAAGAATTGTATCCACTATTTTAATGGTAATTTCTTCATCGTCAATATTTACAATCATACAATTATATTTTATTTTCGTTACCTCCTCTCTATTTGGGATTAATAACCGGAATATTTTCTCCATTCAATAATTTCCAGAATGTCTTTCCACTTTCAGTATGGAATGTTGTTATATATCCTTCATTATTAGTTCCAACAAAAGCAAATTTAGCCTTTCCTTTTCTATTGTTTCCCAAAAACTGAACATATCCAGTTCTAGTTTCACCTTTATATAAATATTCAACTTTATAACCATTTTTCATAACATCTCTTGCTCCTTGCAGATATTCATCTGCTGTATTATAAATACCTTTAAATTCATTCCCATGATCATTGAAATGTGATATTAATTTTTCTTCTGATGCAAATGTTGAATCAGAATATTTTCCACCCCCAACCGCTTCTCCCACATTACTAGCACTCTTCGTGGCATCCACCGCGTTATTCGCGCCCTTGATTCCATCCGCTGCGTGGTTTGCGGTTCTTACTCCATCGGCGGCGTCTCCGGATACCCCAACTCCCTTGATGACATCCTGCAAGAAAGATCCTTCTCGTCCAATTCCTGCAAAATCCTCTATGTTCGATGAAACTTTAATCAGACTTCCTACATTGGCTACTTTATTGGCTTTGCTTCCCATTCGCGCCAGCTTCATCAGATCGGATACTTGATCAATTCCTACGATGAGTCCTGCCGCTGCACATCCCATGGAGAATAGTGCATCTCCTACCTTTCCTTCGGATAGATAGATACAACCATCTACAAAATCTGCTACAACACCAATCACTGGTATAAATCCAGCTACTCCTAACCATAAATGCGCCTTTTCTTGCCATGTCATATCCTTGTAGGATTGTTTCGCTGCATCTATGGCCCTGTTTACTGTAGCAGCTGCTTCTGCATGACGTGCATTTACTTCACGATGCGCTGCCTTACGTTCTTCCGTAGAAGAGAACCAGCTCATCCCTTTTTGGGTTTTCCAGGCGTCCTTAATATAATCCCACATCTGTTTTGGACTTGCTACCCCTGACCCATCTGGACATAACCCAAACGGATCGGTGAATCTTATTGGATTTCCTTGTACATAACTGTAGCGATTTAAGCTCTGGCTATTGCCAATACTTCCCGTTAACACATCTTGATTGATAAACCGCTTTATTTCTGAATTATAATACCTTGCACGCATATACGTAAGGGTATTTTGATCCGTTACAATTCCATATTGTCCATTATACAAAAAGGCGATTGGATTGTCTTTAAAATTCACCAAGTTTCCTTTGGCATCTTGGATTCCAAAAAGTTCTCCATAGGAGCCATAATTCATAGTGTAGACAGTTTTACCATCTTTATCCGTGATGCGTTTGGTACTTCCTAGTTGATCAAAATGATATACCAGGTAGCCGGATTTCTCACTGCTTTCGCTGATGAGGCCTAGACCATAGGTATACAGTGTACTTCCCGTTAATTTGCTGAACTGACCTAGTAGATTCTTCTCATAGGTTTCTGTGATGAGAATCTGGCTATACGTTGCTTGTGGATCGACTAGGTAGGACCACTTGGTTTCTTTGTTTTCGGCGCTGATTCTGACATTTTCACTATTATATTCGTAGTGATAATCCCCTGCTTGCACCAATCGATTACGACAATCATAGGTAAACTTGGTCATAACGCCCGCAAGTGGACCATAGGTCATGTTGCCATCTGCGTCGTATTCGATGGTTTCCCCATTGTAGGTGAGCATTCGATTTTGGGCGTCATAGGTCATCAGTGCATCGGTTAGTTTACTGATGTCGGCATACTCGTCTTGTGTTTTCGAAATTTTGGTAATGTTTCCTGCTTCGTCATAGGTAAATGAATCTTGTAGGAGTATCTTACTTCCGATTTGATCGCTAATTTTGGTTAATTGACCTTTTGCGTCATAGCTTCTTTTTTCCACGCTACCATCTGGACGAAGGGTCTGAATCAGGCGACCGTTGGCATCGTAATCATAATAGGTTTTACGATGATCTGGATCGGTTACGGTTGCTAAATTTCCTGTTTTGGTATACGTATAGCGTACAATTTCTCCACCTGGATAGGTTAAAGAAATGCGGTTACCTAGTTCATCATAGGCATACTCAATGCTACGTCCGTTGTGGTCGGTGATACTAGTCACTCGGTTTAAAGCATCAAAGGTTCGCTCTGTGGTGCCATTTTTGTCTTTGACTTTCGTGATATTTCCAGACGCATCATAGGTGTATTCAATGCTTCCTTCCTCATCTTTGAGGGTTTTAATGCGTCCAAGGACATCGTAGGTATATTGAGTTTTTTGGTTACGGCTATTGGTTATTTCTCCGATTAAGCCCTTAGAATTATAGGTGTAAATTTCTTTTGCACCAATTGCATTAACCGTTTCAATGAGACGATTAATATCGTCATAATTATACGTTGTAGTTCCACCACTAGCGTCTGTGACTGTTTTTACAAAGCCAACATTATCATAGGTGGCACTTGAAGTTTGGTCCATTGGGTCAACAACACTTACTAATCTGCCGGATGAATCATAATTCATCGTTGTTTTCTTGGTAGCTGCTGTATTTAAACATTCAATGACTTCGGTTACATCACCCATAGAACTATATTGATACTGCGTCTGAACACCTAGGGCATCTTCACTGGTTTCTAACTGATTTAAAGTATTATAAGTATTTTATCGTCAGAAGGTTTATCGTCACTTGGATCTTCATCTTTCTTCACTTTAAAGTTCTTTGTATTAACAATGTTTCCATTGGCATCATACTCGTATGTCACATAACTTCCATCTTCATAAGTTACCTTGGTTAAACGATTTAACTTATCATATTGATATTCCATTGCGTCTACATCTAATCCATTTATCAAACAGATGCAAATCACAATTCCGACTCCTATGAATCCTTTTTTCATGAACTGTTTCATTCACTACCTCCACCCACATTAATTTTTTCCAATAAAAAAGTAACCAGCTTTACTCAAACTGATTACTTCTAGCTATCTTTGGCTTACTTTAATAAACTACTATCCCCAAATAAACTGAATACGCACCCCTGAGCATTACACAAGGAGTAAAATAGCATAAATGCGGGGTTGTGTCAAGATTTTATGAGGATTTGACAGCAAAAATATATTAGGTTTCACTTCGCAAACAAAAACCACTAAACATCTTCAATAAGCTTAAATATTTCTTCTTCAGGCCACAATTTGTTAGGAAAAATCGATATATCCTCTTTATGCTTACGAATAATTCGCACTGGCTCGATTGAATTATCATACACATGTAAAATATCACACATGTCTAATAGACGTTTTATATTACCTAAAGATTTATAATATCTAGAAATTATTGTATCCCTTGCAACATCATGCCCTCCATTAGCCACCCTGGCTTCTACACGTGCAATGTTGATTTGTGGGTCAACCGTAAGAACAAATATACATTTAATAAAATATCCTTTTTCTTTAGCCTTTTCTAAAATATCTAATTTATACTTCGATGATAACACCGTTTCAAAAGTAAAATCTTCATTATTATCTATAGAAGTATATCTTTTTTGGTCTACCAATTTTGATGCTTCTTCATTACTCATTCCAGTAGAAGTTACAATGTCATCGGCATTGGTATACACTCCGATTTTGTCAAAATATTGAGTAATTGTACTTTTTCCCGAACCATTAGGACCCGCAAGAACTAGAATCATCGGCTTTTTATTCAACATACTTTTTTACCCCAGCCGTGTACTCAATATATGCTTTTTTACGTTCAGAATCATATTTTGCGACTGGTTTTTTACAGAACTGAGCTTTATCAACTGCTGTTTTAACTGCCTTCACTGCCCTCGCATCCATCTCAACATCACCTATAGATATGTATTCTTTTTGCTCATCGGATGCTACTACTTTAATTGTATGATTTTTGCCTTGTATTACTTTTACTTTATCCATAGTATCGCTCCTTCCTAAATGCCAAAAACATTAACCTTTTAACTAATTATAGCATGTTTATGATAAAAAAGCATTTCAGGACCATAAATCATTCTTACTTCTCCCCATCCCTAACCTCATCAATGATGAACGGCGGGCGGTTTCGTGAGGCATCCAGTGCTCTCCACAAGTACTCTCCCAAGACTCCCATCATCAACATAATGACCCCAAACGAAAAGAGTACCACACACATAAGGGATGACCAACCAAGCATTGGGGTTCCAAATGCAATTTTTTCAACGATTACACCGATTGCCATTAATATGGATACAATGAAAAATACGATTCCAAGCCCAGACATCAAGCGAATTGGGACATAGGAGAAACTCATCATAGAGTCCATGGCGAGTTTGATTTTCTTGCCAAGTGTCCAGCGAGAAACTCCAACTTCACGATCTTTTCTATGAAAATAAACACAATCCGTTTGAAAACCAGCCCAGAGAACCTGAAGTGTCAGAGAAGAATTCTTCTCATCTAGAAGTTCTAATACCTTGATAACCTGGCGGTCAATCAGGTAGCAGTCACAGCCACCTGCTGGCATTTTGTCATTAATGAATTTTCTTACGATAATATAGTATAGGTTTGCAAAGAACTTCTTGATTGCATTTTCATCTCTTGAAGCCCTTACTGCAAGCACTACTTTATTTCCCTTTTTCCAGCTTTCATACATTTCAAGGATGATTTCTGAATCTTCTTGGAGGTCTGCCTGTTTGGTAACCGCACAATCTCCCGTACATACGGAAAGTCCTGCCAATAGAGCTGCGTGTTCTCCAAAGTTGCGTGATAATCGGACACATTTGACATGTTCGTCCATCTCACGAATCTGATTCATGATTTGATAAGACTCATCTTTGGATCCATCATCCACCATAACGATTTCATAATCACCTAGCTTGTCCAGAATCTTTTCTTTCATATCCTCATACAAAAGCATCAATGTATCTGAATTATAATAAACAGGAATTACGATTGATATTTTACTCATGCTTCACTTCCTTTATAAACGCGTCGTAGTCTCGTATGTATTCTTCTTGATCATAATGCTCACTTGCCAGCACTAATAAAACCGAGTCCTCAGAGAAATCATACATATCCTTCCAAAGCATTGTTGGAATATAGAGCCCCATTCTTGGTCGGTTCAGCTCAATCACTGCGCTTTCATAACCATTGTCTACTTTCACTTTACTTGTACCACTTACGTTAATTAATACAAATTCCGTTTTGCGATTTGCATGTTGTCCACGAATCACCTGATCATCCGATCCATACATATAGAATACTCGCTTAATTGTAAAGGGAATATTCTTGCCACAACCCTCTACTACTACGAGCGATCCACGTTCGTCCCCAAACTCTCCAAATTCTAAAATCTGGCACTGCTTCATTACATCCATCTGTTCACCTGTTATCTTCTATTTATAGTATAATTCTTATTGTATACTTCAAAAGTTATTTAGTGCTACAATTACCTGTTCGATTTCATCCTGCGTCATTCCATTATACATTGGAATAGATAGTACTTCTTTGGCAAGAGCCTCAGATATTGGAAAATCACCTTCCTTATACCCAAGATCCTTATACCCCTGGGCTAGATGAGGTGGAATTGGATAATGAATAATAGTTCCAATCTCCCATTCATCAAGATATGCTACAAGCGCGTCTCGCTCCTTGCAACGGATAACGAATTGATGCCAAACGTGATTCGCTTCCTTCTTAAGTTTTGGTAAAACCAGCTTTGGATTCTGAATCCTGCTTAAATATTGTTCTGCAATCCCCTGCTTTTCAAGGGTTAATTCATCAAGATATTTCAGTCTCACGCGCAAAAGGCCCGCCTGAATCTCATCCAATCTAGAGTTTGTTCCAATGACTTGATTATAATATCTCTTCTCAGAACCATAGTTTCTAAGAATCTTGATTTCATCAGCAATTGCCTTTTGATTGGTTATAATAGCACCACCATCTCCAAAAGCTCCTAAGTTCTTAGATGGATAAAAGGAAAAGCACCCAATATCCCCAAATGTTCCTGTCATCTTGTCTTGGTACATTGCCCCATGTGACTGAGCGCAGTCTTCCACTAATTTCAGATTATGTTTGTGGCAAAATACAACCAACTCCCTCATATCCTCCGCCTGACCATAGAGATGAACCGCAAGTACTGCCTTTGTTTTACTCGTAAGTTTGGCTTCCAATTTAGTAACATCAATCCCAAAGTACTCATCTGGTTCCACAAAAATCGGTGTCGCACCATTGATTGTGATTCCCATTACACTGGCAATATAGGTGTTCCCTTGAACCAAGACTTCGTCTCCTGCCTGAATTCCAAGTACACGAAACGCCAAAATCAGTGCGTCTAATCCATTTGCAACACTGACACAATGCTGTGCTCCTGTATACGCTGCAAACTCTTCTTCAAAAGCCTGTACTTCCTTGCCTAGAACATACCAGCCTGAACGAAGTACTTCCAATGCTTTCGCTTCAAATTCCTTTTGATATCTATAAAATCCCCGGTCCATCCGGTTTGGCATAATCTTCATTTGTTATCCTCACACAGTAACTCATATTTCAATACAATTCCTAATATTTTACCATGCCCGTTCATGCTAGTCAAATTCTAATACCCATGATATAATCCATAAATAAGCGCTTTTTGAAGGTTTAAGAATTATTTAAGATATCGTTAGGAGTAATTGTGAAAGAACAGACTAAGAATAAACAACTCATTATTAATTTATTAGCCGGATTATTATCCTGTGTGATTGGAATCGGAATCAACATGGTTGTATTGCCACGTCTAATCAAAAAATTTGATTTTGATATTGCTGCTTACATTACAATGGCAAATGATTTAGCTAATTTTGCGGCCATCTTAGCAATGGCCTTAAACTCCATGGCTGGCCGATTTATTACCATTCGTTTACACCAAAAAGATATCAAAGCAGCAAATGAATACTTTAACTCCATTCTAATTGCTAACCTTGGAATGATTACTGTTCTGATTATTCCACTTATTCTCTTTGTAATTAACATCGGCCCCATCCTAAAGGTTGAACCCGCTCTACTATCCGATGTTCAGCTTATCTTTTTCTTTACTTTTTTAAATTTCATGCTTACGATTTTGACAACCACCTTTTCAACGTCCACCTTTGCTTCGAATCGAATTGATTTACAATCTCTTCGTACCATCGAATCAACGATTATAAAGGCATTTGCATTATTTATTCTATTTACTTTTTTACCTATTAAGGCCTATTATAAAGCGCTTGCCGAAATCATCCCAACACTCTATATGCTTGTTGCCTACGTTCGTTATACCAAAAAATTACTCCCAGATATTCAGATCAATTCCAAACACTTCAAATTCGCGCGAATTATGGATGTACTTTCTGCTGGAATCTGGAATACAATCATGCGCGCAGGACAAACACTGACGAATGGACTCGATACAATGATTGCGAATGCACTTATTAATACATCCATCTCTGGCTACATTGGTACTTCGAAAACAATTGCAACTGCAATTAATTTACTCTATGATTCTGTGTCTGCCATCTTTTCTCCTTCTCTAACCATCACCTATGCGTCTGGTAATAAAGAAGAATTAGTATCCTCACTTCGTTCTTCTATGAAATTATCGGGCTTTTTTGCAAATATTCCACTCTGCTTTATGATTGGTTTTGGTCTTCAATTTTATCAACTATGGTTACCAGATGCTGCTCCAACGGCACACTCTACCATCTATATTTTGACAGTTTTAACCATGATAGGAACCATTGTAGGGGGAAGCATCAGCCCACTCTTCAACGTATTTACCATTGTGAACAAAGTAAAGTGGAATTCGATTGCCGTTTTAATTATGGGATTCTTATCAATTGGAATTGTGTTTTTTGGATTTAAAGACTCACCTTATCTGATGTATGCCATCGTGAGTGTCTCTTCCATACTAGGTATTATCAAGAATATTACGTTTACACCAATGTATGCAGCGCATTGTCTGGGCCTTAAGAAAACTGCTTTTCACCCCACCATCTTTCGCTATATACTCGTTAGTATTTTGATGGGCGCAATCTTTATTGGACTTGGGCAAATTATTCCCGCAACCAATTGGCCACTCATTCTTATGAGTATCCTGTTTTGCGGTATCATTGGTTGTATTTTGAATTTCTTTTTACTCTTTGAGAAAAAGGAACAGGATATTTTCGTGGAATTCACTAAGTCTGCAATCACTAAGTTGACTGGAAAGGATACCTAATCTATGAAGCGTGTATTAGGAATTGTAAGTACCCCCTATCATTTATTGATGTTTCTATTACTAAAAGAAATCTATCTAAAAGACTGCACTCAAATTGATTTGATGGTGACGGATAAAACACAGTATATGATTGATCTCTATCAATCCCATACCTTAGAGGCTCATTTTCAAAAGGTCTACTTTGCCAATGGAAGTGCCATCAAAAATCCCTATAAATCCTCAATACAAACCTTTTGGGAAAGTTTTATCTACAACAAAACCACCGAACTAGTACTCGGTGAGAAACTAGATGTCTACGATACGATTTACTTTTCTGCCCCACATGTGGTGGATGAAATTGTCAAAGAAATCACCAAAACAGCCATCAAACAAAATCGGCAAGTTTCGTTCATTCGCTATGAGGACGGCTTTGCAAGTTACACCAAAGAACCTCTACCGCTTATTAATACTGCGTCTGGTCAAAAACTGTATCGCCTATTCCTTGGCTATGATATTTTGCAAAAAGAAAAAGAGCTCTACCTCCTTGACCCCTCTTTAGTAGAGGACAATGTTCAAAACTCTTCTTTTTCGTTACAAAAAATCCCTTACACTCTTGAAATTATGGACCTGGTTACCCAAACCGCATTGCAGATTTTCTCTGTAAAATCTCGTAATGTTGAGGAAAAATATGTGTTTTTAGGTCAGGGAACAAGAAATGCGTCACTAAATCCCGACACCTATCAATCCATTATTTTGCAGATTGCAGATTTGGTTGGTCGGGACCAATTTATTATGAAACCCCATCCTCGTGGTGAATTTGATCATTTTGATTCTACGATTGAAATGTATGAAGATGCGAGCCCCTTTGAACTTGCACTTGCCAATCAGACCTTTCATGACAAAGTATTTATTTCCTTTTATTCTACTGCCTGTGTGTCTGGAAGTCTCTTGTTTAACAATCAAAACCGAGTGATTTTCATCTATCCAATGGCAGCCGATTCCTTTAATGAAAAATGTGATTATGAACAATATTTCGAAAAACTTACTAAGCAATACCCCCATATTCAAATCGCCCATAACATGGAGGAACTTAAGAAATTACTGTAAGATGTAGATTGCATCTTTATTCGCGGTATCACATACAAATGTGCAGATGTAACTATTCTCTCCTACTTGAAGAGCATCGCCAACTTGGTTATCTCCTCGTTCGATGACAAGTATGCAGGAAGGCGCATCCTTATTCGATTTGCTAGCTGGTTCGCTGGCTGGTTCGCTATCAATTAGCACATGATCAAGCCTTACCTTGGGCAATTCCTGTCGGAATAAGAGCCAGAGTGGATAATCATATCCATCCCCCGAAATTACAACTCCAACCTGGTCAACCGCTAGTTTCTCCACCTCATTGATCAGCTGTTCATATTCTGTTCTTCGTTGGTTATAGGTAAAATAATACTTTGTACGATCTTTCAGCCCACCCTTTACGTAGGACATCGCTGGAGATAAATTATACCCAATCGAAGCAATCGCAAACACAAGACTGATAAGCGCTACTCCTAATAAGAGGGCCTGCTGGATCGGTCTTTTTTTGTTTTCCTTTTCCACACTATCTCTTTTCGAATTTTGCTGGCAAAAGCACAATCCAATCAAAATTGTCATCATCGATAACGCTGGGTACAGTAATCTGGTTCCCCATGGCTGCCAGCGAAGCAGTGCCATAATAAATCCAAGGGATAACCAGCTTGAAATCCCATATCCTAAAGCTTCATAGTGAACATCTTTTTTGTTTTTTTGAACGATAAAAAGTCCGACAAGGACTATCATCGAAACCACTGCTAGATAAGCAACTACAGCACTTGGCGCTTTGTCATGCGAGTACATATCCGCTCCCATATTCATATGGCGGATAAAATCAAATTCATGATAGGAAATGGCTTCGTGATTGACCTGAACCTGCAAAATCCTGCCCATTTCAATGGTGAATCGATAGATCACACCATTCAGTGGTTCAATGATGTGCTGCGTAATCAGTAGCGAAAAATTTTTAAGAATATTGACTAAGATGTAACTTACATTCTTGGTGGAGACAGCGATATTGGAGGACGCGGTCTCTGGCATTAGTTTTCCCGCCGATAAAAGATTACGAATCAACGTCTCCGAAATGAAGGCCACCATTGTGACTCCCGCAATGAGAGCCGCCTTTATTAGATTTAGTAGGTGATCTTTATGTCGCAGACGAACAATCAGCAACCACGGTATGAAAAACACCATGGATGCGCAGATACTCGTCTTTGCCAGGAATGATAATCCCACGGCTGCACCCGCTAAGAATAAGTTTATTACCACTTCTTTGTTTATTTCCAAACTTGGTAACTTGATAAAATATAGTAGCAAATAAATAAAGAGTGCAAAGAACATGGCTGCAAATAAATCATTCTGAGTGGTAATACTTTGAGAAATCGTAAGTGGCATGGTCATAAATAAGAATGCTACCAGAAGTCCAACCGTCCTATTTCCGCCCAGAATCCTGGTGTTCTTATATAGGAAGACCATTGTAATCCAAAGACTTACATATTGCACTAGATTTAAGAAATAGTCATTTCCTGCAAGTAAAAATAGATGCAACATATTATATTCCGATAGCACCGGCGAATAAATTTGGCGATCGATGTTTGTACTATAGTGATTCACACTTTGGTAATCAACCCAGTGTCCGATTCTAGCTAAATGATAGGTCATGGAATCATAATTGTATGGAACCGTGAAAATCGCTCCAAAAAGTAATACACCGCCTAGGATACACATCAATACTAGGATTACTTGATCACTAAATGTGAACTGGCTCTTATACGTCATTAATTTTTCTTTGATGTTAGAAAGTGGATTGCTCTTCTTCCTAACTAGCAAGTTCGTGTATATTATAATCATTCCTAAGTGAAAAATCGTAACACTTAGATGATTTAAGAGTCCGAATACACTGAATAGGTTGGTTGCCATCAACAGATACATCTGCCATAAGATCACTGCTTTTGCAAGGGATGCCACAAACTTATTGTCTTTTTGATATTCATAAAGCAAAATGCTTATTCCTGATAGAAAATACAGTATTGCCATAAACACCTCCGCGTTTTTCATTCCTAAAATATAGCAAAAAGATATGGATTTAGCAAGTGAATCAAGGTATAATATCAGTTATGAATAAAGCATTGGAACGTTTGAAAAAAGCCACAGAGCAAATATCCCCAAGGGATTATAGTCTATTCTTTGTTGCACTTTTACTTTGGTGTGTAACCTTTTATACGGATACTTTCTTATTTACCAAAGATGCGCTGAATATGAATTCACTGCCAGTTGATCTAGATGCTGTAAATTATATGCATGTTGGATCAAAACTAATCCAGTTGGCAGTTCTTTTTTTGATGTTAAAATTTGTGGTTGTGGCCTTTCAAAAACCAACCCTCTTTTTTTCGTTCTTATTCTTATTAGTCATCTATGGGATTGGTGTATATCTTACTTATCCAGGATATTTTATGAGTGATGATCCCATCATTTTTGCTTATGCCACTCGCTATTACCCCGTTTACTGGCACTCCTATTTGACCTCACTGTATTACTGCGTTGCTCTATCCTGTATCCCTGCTTCAAGTGGTGTCATCCTTTTTCATAGCATTGTAAGTGCAATGGTATTTGCTTGGATCTCAGATCAATGTACAATTTTACTTCCTAAGAAAGCGACTTTTTTAACACTTCTTCTTGGTCTTCTTCCATTTGTATTACTTGGCGGATTGATGTGTTTTAGACCAGTACTATATGCTCCTATTTTTGCATTTTTCGTAGCCACTTTGTTCTTTGAATCCGTTCACAAACCGACCTTTACAATCCGAAAAATGGTTCTATTCGCTTTCCTTTGCTCGCTTCTAGCTCTTTGGCGAAGTGAAGCCATTCTCTTAATTGTCTTTGTTCCGATACTCATCTGGATGATTTATAACAAACAAACACAGGGCTTTCGTAAAAAGTGGTTGATGTTTTTTGTCTGTATGTTGAGTTTTTTCATGCTCCTAAAACTTCCTCAGTCAACTGGTGAGAAAAAGTATTATGGCAGTGATTACCTGATTATCTCTACAACAAGACCATTGTCCGTCATATTACACCGTGATCAAACGTATCCCGGTGCAGATAAAGACTTAGAAGCTATCAACAAAGTTACCAAACTCGACTATATTACAAACGATTCTTTATCCTGCAGTGCTTATAATCGCTATAACAGTGATCATAATGAGGGAAAGTTTACCCAGACGGGCGCTGATAAGGACGTTCAAAGTGCTTATTTAAAAGCCGCTTTTCGCCTAATCTATCATAATCTTGATTTGTATTTTGCAGAACGACTTCAGCTTTTCTTAATTACCAATGGATTTTTTGATTATAATTCTTCCATGGTTCTTGATCTAAAACCCGTAGTCGCAACAAATTTTCATCTCTATCAATCCGATCGAGACTACGGTTTTGAACTCATTGATGCGTACCGAAGAATTCCAGTCTATGGCGAAACTGATTATGCCAACTTTTTATTCAAGTTTGGTGGTGAAGCCTATCTACTTGTTATGGCATTTGGATTCGTATTATTCCTCTACTCTCTCATTCGAAAAGATTGGTTTTTGAGTATCATGCTTGTAAGTATCTTCACAAGAGAGGGGATTATTTTCTTATCCGCCCCTGTTTCCTTTATTCAATATAGTTATCCTTCGATGTATGGTATTCTGGTTTTGGTTGTACTCCAGATTATCAAATCACAGATCCTTAACAAAACGCAAATCATGAACAAAAAAGAAAAGAGAATACACACATGAGAAAGAGAATTCTAATTACGGGTGGGGCTGGTTTCCTAGGGTCACATCTATGTGAAAGACTATTAAATGAAGGGAATGATATTATTTGCTTAGATAATTTATTTACCGGAAGCAAAGAAAACATTCGCCATTTATTCCAAAATCCTTATTTTGAATTTATTAGACATGATATCACTGCTCCTATTTATCTTGAGGTGGATCAAATCTACAATCTGGCTTGTCCTGCGAGCCCTCCACAATATCAGTATAATCCGATAAAGACTGCGAAAACCAGTGTCTATGGAGCTCTTAATACACTTGGTATGGCAAAGCGCACCAATGCTCGAATTCTTCAAGCGAGCACAAGTGAAGTCTACGGTGATCCCCAGATTCATCCACAAACAGAGGATTATAGGGGGCATGTGAATCCAATTGGCATTCGCTCTTGCTACGATGAAGGTAAGCGTATGGCTGAAACACTCTTTTTTGACTATTACAGACAGCACAATCTCGAGATTAAAGTCATGAGAATCTTCAACACCTATGGTCCAAGAATGCACCCAAATGATGGTCGTGTTATCAGCAATTTCATTGTACAGGCACTTCGTGGGGAAGATATCACTATCTATGGAGATGGAAGCCAGAGCCGAAGCTTTTGCTATGTGGATGACTTAATTGAAGGAATGATCCGATTCATGAATTCTCCAGCGGATTTTACAGGTCCTGTCAACATTGGTAACCCGAACGAGTTCACCATGTTAGAATTAGCAAACTTCGTATTGCAATTGACAGATTCCAAATCCACCATTGTGTTTCGTCCTCTTCCAAGTGACGATCCACTCCAAAGACAACCAGATATTTCTCTCGCAAAAGAAAAACTGGACTGGGCGCCATCCATCCAATTAGAAGAAGGATTATCACGCACAATCCAATATTTTAAAGAGATACTATAATGTTTTGTTAGTTTTGGGGTTTTTCCCAAAGAATAGCAAATTCAAAACAGGAACTTTGCCAAACAATCCTGCAATGAGTAACGTGGCAATTGCCATAACGAGTATGGATAATCCCATTCCTAGGATTCCCTCAACAGAGGCTAAATTTCCATTCTTTAGCTGCTTTGGAATCCATCTTGCAAAATGAAAATGTAACACATAGATTTCTAGTGTATAGCAGCCAATCCATGCGATTGGCTGTATGTATTTTCGTCCAGCGATCACTTTAATCAGCGCCATCAGCGAAACAGCTCCCAAACATGCCATTCCCATCTGAAGTAGTAATTCCACTTTATTGTTCACATCAATCACATCGAATCGAATACAGAGAAGGATGTAAGAAACACTTCCGATCCCTCCCCCAATTGCAAGCCACTTTTTAGCGATTTCTTTTTGGTACATTCCAAAACAATAAGCTAGGTAATAAAAAGGAAAATAATACAGGCACATATCTGGAGATAAGAATCTGATTCCTAGTCTTTGCAAAATGAATAATCCCACATAAAACAATGGTGCTAACACAAGTAATAAGGCTTTTTTATTCCATTTTTCCACAAGATATCTTGTGATGGTAAACTGCAGCGTTAATATAAATAAAACCATTAGAAACCATAGGCCGTTGCCGTAATCTAGGTCAAATAGTGTTGTCGAAAGTGTTGGAATAAAGGTTTTAGGATGTGTCACAAACATCCAGACAAAAAATGGCACCAGATACGAAATCCCTCTTTTTCTAGCAGTGGCAAACCATTCTTTTATGCTCGCTGGTACTTTCGAGCGTGCTGCCAGATATGCACTCAACATCATAAACATTGGCATCTGCAATAATTTAATCCACTCATAGAGAAACGGTTCACTTCCCTTTGGAGCATATCCGTTTAAAACAATTGCATGCCCAACCACTACCAATAAGATGGCGATTCCCCTCATAACATCTAGGTCTTTATTTCGCATGTCGCCACCTCCTCACAACAAACTCTTTTAAGGATGCAAGCGTAAGAATTATTAAAATTGTCAAAACAACAGAAACAATTGATCCTAAACGTTCTTTGAAATACACACCTTGTGGAAGATACAATGACAGTCCAGACCATAGGAAAAAGTGCCAGCACATTAGGCTTAATGATTCCTGTCCAAGTTTTTCGATTCCTCTTAGACATCCGGAGAACATTTTTCCTTTCACACCCTTCTCAATCCATCTGCAAAAGTCCATCATTGCAAACGATGAAAACATCGCATTGAATACCGCTATATAAATGGATTTTCCATATTCTGCGATTGAAAAATTCGCAGATTGATTCCAATTAGCAAACACAATAAACAGAACAAACACCCCTGCATACACCATCAAATGTCGATTCATCCACTCAAATACATCATAATACTTGATCATTTTACCAAAGACAAAAAGCATTAGGTAAAACGGAATACTATCAAGACTCATTGGTAATAATAGGTTTACGTTCAATCGATACAAAACGGCAAGAATACAAAGAATAAGTACAATCACAAGTAACTTACGATCATCCTTCTTCACAACTCTCCAAAGGAATTCAAACACTACAATCGTTAGAAACAGCGCTGGCAAAAACCAGGTTGGTGAATTCCAGATGGTGAGCAAAGCGACTGGGTCATCTTGATTGATAAACATCTGATTCCTGCCATAAAAAATTCCTATAAGCGGCATTTTGAGCATATAGAAAACACCCTTTGATGCTGCTTGACTTGATCCCATACTTTTAATTCCATAAATCAAGAGTAGCACTGCATTTACACTAAAATAAGGTACTAATAATCGTTTCGCTTTTTGCAAAATTATTTTCCCCATAGAATTCATCTGCGAACTTCCCTGATTACTACTTGGTGTTTTATACGTATATCCCGACAAAACAAAAAATACAGGTACAAAAAACATTCCCCCATAGAAACTAATATAGGGGATCTGAATTTGAGCATGGTTTAGGATTACGATTAGAATCGCAATCCCTTTAACAAGATCAATCCACTGTTCATGTGACGTTTTTTGTTGTACTGACATATTCATTGCCTTTACTCACTTTCAACCTCTCGGTTTAGCGATTACTACGATTTCATAAAATAGCTTGTGATTTTTTCTGCAAGTCTAATCCCTGGTTTTTCTACTAAGCGATTTAATACGTAGGAAACGCCCAATGTTACCAGAATCGTAAGTATATAATCCACAATTACAAGTACATGATAATTCCAGAAATCTTTTAGTGCAAGATAGAAATAGCAGGAAAACGTTGACAGTATCATATAATGCACTAAATAGAAACTATACGAGTATTGATTCAATTTGCGATAAATCGGATACATCAAAGGCTTTTTAAGTGGTTCTAGATGAATAATAGAAAAAAGAACCATCGCTGTTCCAACAGAATAATAGAGCATCACCTTTAATGGAAAAATTCCATACATGGTTCCCGCCATTCGATCCCCCAGTGGTGGAAAAGAACCTAAGAACATACCACCGATAAACATGAGCCACATTAACCATTTTTGCTTTGCAATTTTTTCAATAAATACTTCTTTGGAATAAGTGAAATCACATACAACTACTCCAAGTATAAATGGGAGAAAATCAGCCATATTCGCAAGTAGTGCAAAAATAGAAGCCACTGCATATACCACATATCTCGCTTTCTTATCCCCAAAAAGTGCCAAAATTGCAGCAACTAACGTTGTTCCCATAAATTCATAAAAAATAAACCATAATGGAGCATTGTAAACACGATTGCCAGTCATAAAGAATGCATCAACCAATGCTTCTTTGATTGCCATGAGTAAATTGGGAGCTGCTTTAAAATAATTTGCCACGAATAGTTGTGAACCAATCAAAACAGATGCTTCCTCGTTACGAAACAAACGAAATACCATTAGTAAATAAATCACGATATTCACAGTTAGAATTGGTAAAACCAAGCGGAAATATTTCTTAAATACACCCGAAGCAAGATGCTTTGCATCCTTCGTTTGAAAGTAACGATAGCCTACAAAAAAACCACTTAATGTCATAAACATCTTAACGCCGAATTTTCCACCATAAATCAGATTCAGTGGAGTCGTTCCAACAATATATTCTAGATTTCCAAGTAAAAAGTCGCTTGGATTTAAAGAATAAAAACCACAGTAGAAAAAATTCATAAAGTGAAAGTTAAAGATGGTAATACAGGCAATAATTTTAATTCCATCTATATAATCTAGTTTTTCGACTGATTTCATATCAAACCCGGTCCTCCTCTTTAGCCTTCATTCTGTATACATCTTGCATTGAAAGAATCAACATTACAAACATACCAATTGCTATAAGTACCATTGGAATGGCTGTTTCCCCTCGCAAAACTCCTGAATAAGAACTATAAATTAGTATCGTAATTCCGATCAAATAGTAACTCTTTTTAGGTTGAATCAGTGCAATCACAAGTGCCACCAAATTGCTAAACAGAAAGCTTCTTGCATCCATACCAGTTAAAAAGAATGGAATGAAGATACTAAAGAATAAGGTAACGCCAAGTAGTTCTTCTTTCTCTACACCGATTTTTTGAATCACTCCATATACTACAAAGATACAAACAGCTACAATCATAAGTGCAAATCCCACTTTTGTGTATTGATTAACAAATTCATTCACGCCAATCAGTTGATACATATTTGGTGCATAATCCGATAGATTCTCTGAGTTTCTTGAAAGCTGATACATATTTTGTACTGAATAAATTGGAATCTGGTCTAAATATCCTCTGTTTAATAAGAGTTCCTTCAGGATGCCTAATAAAATCATAGAAATCAATGAAATAAATTGGCATCTCTCTAACAAAAATAATAGCACAAACAGTGGTACAAGGAACCATCCATTTGGATGCACCCAAATCGCAACAGCACATACAATTGCACCTATATTTGCTTTTCCAATATACACAAAATAAAGAGACAATAGCAGCAATGTTAAATGGAGTGAATCCAGCAGACCAAACATTGCTCCGCTTGCAATTATCGTAGGTAATAAAAACGCGGTTGTAAACGCCAGTAAAGAGCGTCTTAACAATTTTGTTGTCCTATATACAACTAGTCCTGCCACTACACCAATCAATAATTCAAACACCATCGAACCATATTTAAAAGCGTTGGCTACTTCTAGATATTCATCTGCTGCAATACTTTGAAAAGAAATTACAGCTTGACGTATCATGATTCCAAACACTATCGTAAATACTGCCAACATCATATCAATCAACGCTATTTTAATTTTCTTTTTTCCAAAGGTTATTGGATTAAGTAGTAAGTTTGTGATCCACTTGTCCATCTGTCACCTCATTTTGTTTAATAATTGTCTTATATAAATAGTACCCATGATCTAACATTAATCCTAAGAATAAAAAGGTATATACATAGAGCGGTATCATCTGGGTATGTGCCAAATACATGGTATATCCCGCAAACGAGCAAAGAATTGTAATCAGGGGCACATAGAACCGTTTTGGATTGATAAATATCAATAAAATAGATAAAACATCTGCCAAGATGGCATAACGTTCATGCATATGGGGCAAAAAGAACACTACACACATGGTAAGTAACAACGCCATTCTAACAAATAGTTCATCTGTTATTTCAAACTTTTTGACTGCTAGCAAATAGAGTACTACCATCAATGCAATTAGCGTCAAATAAATACCTGCATCTGCATATTCATATAGGAACACATCCGTTCCTATGAGTTGATAGATGTTTGGAAACTTGTGCGATAGTGCGTAAAAATCCATCGCTCCGTTTGCCTGAAATAGATATACCGTCAACAAATCCCACAAATTCTGTCCTGCGTACCATGCTGGTAAGACGCCAATAAAGTACATGAGTGGTAGAAATAAAAAATGTTTTAATTTGCATTTTCCCTTCATCCATAGAATGAGATAAAATGGTGCCAAAAAAAGTGTCTGTAATTTGAATGCAAATGCAATTCCGTAAAAAATCATACCAGGAACCGGTTTGCCCCTGAGCATAAAATAAATCGACCAAAGAATAAAGGATGTAAAAATGATATCACATTGTGCCCACATACTACCATTTGTAACAATCGTAGGCGCTAAAAGAACTCCCGCATATGCAAAAATGGACCAAGTGATATTCTTACGTCTTGAATATACAATCATAAACATTGCAAATGCTGCTGAAAAGTCAAAGCATACGGATACTAATTTCATTAACAATAGGGTGTTTAGAAATGGACAGATACTGATGTAGGACAAAATCAATAAATAAGGAGTCGTATAATCTACATACTCAAACTTCGCCCCGAGTCCCTTGATTCCACCACCTGCTTCACGAAGTGTTGCAACCCAAGGTTCAAAAAACATTTTGTAATCTCCAGCTACCACGTGGCGAAGTGCATATCTCATGTAAAGTGCTACTACTGTAATAATTACAAATAAGAGAATATCATAGCCTGCTATTTCTATGTTCTTAATCTTTCTTTTTTTGGTTATCAGATTTCGAATTGCCTGATCAAGCATGTTTTCTTCCTCTCTGGTAAAATTTGGATTCCTAACAATATCTTAGTATTCTAATGATTCCATGTATCTTGAAATGGCTTCTTTCCAATCAGCAAATTCAAAATCCGTTGTTAATTTTAACATATGATTCTCCATAATAGAGTACGCTGGCCTTTTTGCTGGTGTAACATACTCGCTTGATGGAATTGGAATAACTTTGGTGTCTTTGCCAGCTAATCGGAAAATTTCCTGGGCAAATTCAGCCCAATTACAAGACCCTTCACAAGTTCCATGAAACACTCCATAATTATCACTTGGTACTAAATAGCAGATGGCTTTCGCTAGTTCATAGGCACTTGTTGGCGTTCCAAACTGGTCACACACTACTCGAACTTCTGGATTGGTAGCTGATAAACGAAGCATCGTCTTCACAAAATTATTACCATCCCCATATAACCAAGCAGTTCTTATGATAAAGTACTGACTAGAAAATTCTTTGACAAAATCCTCACCAGCTCGCTTTGATTTTCCGTAGATTCCAACTGGTCCCACTTCATCAAATTCGGTATATGGTCTGCTGCCATCTCCCGAAAAAACATAATCCGTAGAAACATGTACGATTTTTGCCTGAACTTTCGTTGCCGCAATTGCTAAGTTTCTAGGCCCAATTGCGTTGATTTTGTAGGCTAGATCAATCTGTGTTTCACATGCATCCACTCCTGTATGTGCTGCACAGTTGATAATTGCATAGGGCATCACATCTTCAACAAATGCCAAAACATCTGTCAAATTTGTAATATCTAACTCTGCAACATCTGTATTGATTAATTCATACTCTGTTGAATCCTTCAACATTTTTTGAAGTTCTTTACCCAATTGTCCGTTTGAACCCGTAATAATTAATTTTTTCATATTGTTCACTCTTTCCTCCAAATTTCTACCAAATTGTTCTTCCACCATCTAATACAATCGTTGCTCCGGTCATATAGGAGCTTGCATTAGAAAGCATATATAGAATGGTTGCTGGGTATTCCTCCGGTCTTGACATTCTTCCCATGGGAATGAGATTTGATATTTTTTCAATAAATTCCTCATTTTGACCGTTTTCCAAGCTAGCAGGGCACAGCGTGTTGACACGGACTCCCTTTGTTCCCCAATAGGTCGCTAGATACTTTGTCATTCCAATAATACCATGTTTAATTACAGAATAGGTGATTGGCTTAATAATCTGTTCCTCTTCTGGAATTCCCTCTTTTCGATAAATCCTTTGATCTGGAGAAATTAATCCATAATCGGAAGACACATTGATGATGACACCCTTTTTTTGTTGTTCCATCACTGTCCCAAATACCTTGGCACATAGAAATGCACCGGTAAGCCCAACTGCAAGATCTTCTTCCCAGATTGAAAGCGGAAAATTATGAAGTTGTATCGCTCCCATATTTTTGGCACCGCCCTCCATTTTAGGATTATTGGCTGCATTATTAATTAAGCCATCAATGTGGTGATATCGCTCTAACAAAAAGTCTCTTATTTCTTCTAATGCCTCTGTACTTGTAATATCTGCAACAAAGGTTTCAATAACTGCCCCTTCGTAGTTTTTGGACAAATCCGCTTTTACAGCATCTAATGATTCTTGAAATAAATCTAGTAAAACTGGGATTCCTCCACCTTCAATCACTGCCTGAGCATGTTTTCTCCCAATTAATCCTGCTCCCCCAGTAATGATAATAACCTGCCCCTGAATTTTAAATTGATCAAAAATTGAATTCATGTGCCACCTCTTTTGTTCGAATTGATTTTCTTGCTGCAAGTGCCATCTTCAGACTCACAATACCCTCTTCTAATGTGATTTCTGGCTTTTGATGTTGCATAATACATTCAAAAAACAAATTCAGTTCTTCTTCAAACATCTGGTTTCTTTCAAACTCTTCAAAGGATATTTCTTCTAAAACATCATGCACCACTTTGGTAACTTTAGCCTTTGTCAAATCTACTTTGACCCAACCATTTTCTCCTACCACACGAACCAATCTTTGTGGAGGACTTTGATAAAAGTCTGCATGCACGCTGAGTGCAATTTCCCTGCTTAAATACTCTGTTTTGTAAATTGCTTCTATATTATCTTCTACATCAATATCAAGATTCCCATCTGTTCCCCCTAATGCATATACGCTTTTCGGTTTTCCAAACAAGTAATACAGGTAATCCAACTCGTGAACCATCTGATTTAGGAGTACACCGCCACCCATATCTTTTCTTGCCATGTATGTATCTTGATAATCTTCATAGGTGTGCATTGTTGTTAGTCTCTCACCCACAATACTTCGCACAGCTAGTATTTGACCCAATTCATTTTGATTTAAAATCATCTTCAGCGTTTGAATCCCTGGATGAAATCGATTTTGATATCCAACAAAAATTTTAATATTCTTCTCCTTTTCAAGGGATAATAACTCATCAACACCTTCTAAAGAATCCGAAACAGGCTTTTCTAGAAACAGATGACATCCTGCTTTTGCACAGGCAATCGCACAGGGAATATGACTTTTGGTTATATTTGTAATAAATGCCACCTCTGGTTTTTCAAGCAATGCCTCCTCAAGATCAAAAAATACCTTGATTGAAAATTCATAATCCAACTCAACGTCTTTTCGAATTTTCATTTCATCCGAAAACGTTCTTTGCAGACCTCTTACACGGTATGCAATCACTTCTAAATCATCTCCAAATTTCCGAACTAAATTTCGTAAATGTCTTTGTCCGATACTACCTAATCCAATCATCAATACTTTCATTTGGTTATCACTCCTGATTTGGTATTTGATCTTTCTCTAAACTCTCTAAATCACGAACTTTTTGCTCTAAAATCGCCATCTGCTGCGCAAGCTTTCGAAGACGATCTGTGGTTCTTGATACGATCACTGTTAGTGTAAAAATTATCAATAGCGAGAAGCAAAATCCCAGGAAAAAGATCATATTCACAGGTGTTGCTATACCCAGTAAATTCGAGAGCAACACTTGAAGTGCTGGGAATAAAACGAGTATCAAAACAAACACGATTGCCAGAATCCAAGATAATGCATATTTTAGTTCTAAACTTCTTTTGCGAATCATATTAATAATGATTACCAGCCCTACAATCAGACAAAGTCCAATAATGTATTGTATTTTCATTGGCATAAGCAAATCCTCCTAATTCCTTTTCACTCGCAATTTTTCCATAAAAATTGCCAGCGTAACTTTAATCATATAGTAAATAGACTTCATTGGTGATATGGACGATACCCCTTGCATACGTTCTCGCATAACTACTGGGTATTCACCAACTTTTTTACTTGTATCAAGAATCGCAACAACACTCTCTGGTTCTGGGTAATCTTTTGGATAATGATTTACAAATTCTTCCATGACACTACGATTTACCATTCTCATTCCAGATGTTGGGTCGGAAATCGTGGCACTGGTTAGTATTCGAATCAAAAACGTAAAGTATCGAATTCCAAAACGCCTAAGTCCGGATGACTGAAACCCTTCTTTTTCTATGAATCTTGAACCAATTACCATATCCAGTTTGTTTTGCTCCATGTGCTCATGCATTGCTTCTAGATAGGATGCGTCATGCTGTCCATCTCCGTCAAACTGAACTGCTATATCGTAACCATTCTTATAAGCATACAGGTAACCCGTTTGTACTGCACCACCAATTCCCAAGTTAATTGGAAGCGAAAGTACATTTAAATGATGTTCTCTACATACGCGTAATGTCTGATCTTTGGAACAATCATTGATTACAACATAATCAAAATCCACTGCGTTTTTTTGAATATCAGCCACCGTTTCTACAATGCTTTTCTCTTCATTATACGCAGGAATAATTACTATTCGCTTCATGCTTCCCTCCGTTTATCAAATAAATTGGATCAATACTCTGATTGTTCTCAAAATATCTGTAATAAATGCAGCTCGTACCTTATTCTCTCGAAGAGCTCTGTGCCCCTCTTTTAAAGATCTCAAATAACTTTTAAGTCCTCCCGTACTTGCACTATTTCCACCATGGGACATATGAACCAATACTTGTGGAATGTAGGCAAGTGCAATCTGGTTACTAAAAAGAATTCGAATCATGAATTCATAATCTCCTGCAACCCGATAATCCGTCTTGTATAATCCAAACGTATCATACACGGATTTCTTTAAATAGAGTGTTGGATGCCCTGGCATCCAGCCTAATCGCATCTTCCCATGCTTCATTCTCCATTTTCGAACGACTTTACCGTCTTCTAAATAGTCAATATCTCCATGAATTCCCTGTACACTCTGCTTTTCAAAAGTATCAGCAATTAAAGTCAGTACCCCTGAATTGGCATACTCGTCAAATAGAAAACCCACCACATCACCTGTTGCTTGCTTTATTCCCTTATTAATTGCATCATAGATTCCTTCATCTGGTTGTGAGGACCATACTAGTTTTCCACCAAAAACAGGCTCCATTTCCCTAAGATATTCAATTGTCTCATCTTTTGAACCACCATCCACAACAATGTATTCATAGTTTACATAATCTTGCTCCAAAAGGCTTTGCATGATTTTAACCAAGTTTTCTTTATCATTATAGGTTGTGGTAATGATTGATATTTTTATACTCATTCTGACTTTTTACCTTCTACACTATTCTCAGGAGTTACACTATTTCCACTTGCTGAAACAGAATTCGAGCTAAGCGACTTCTTCACTCCAATATTTGTATCTTCAATAATCTGACATAATACACTATAAATTGTATCTCCAATTTGCTTGGCTCCGCCTTCTGATGGGTGGATACTTTCAGCACTTACCCGCATTTTGTCTCCACTATGGGGATTCACACTAATAAGTTCTTGTGCAAATCCATTCTGGCGATCAAACGAAATTGCAGCTGGCACTAGATAAACGTTATCCATACCCTCTAATTTCTGATCTAGGGCAACCATCAGTCGAAAGGTCATCTCACATCGTTCAAACGACCACATCCCATGAAACGCCTGGAATCCCATTACGTTTTGCTGTCTTGCCATACCATTTTGATCAGCAGGATAGGTTGTCTGCACAACCATAATTGGAATTTGAGGGTCTGCCTCCCGAATTCGCTTTACAATTTCAACAATGCTATCACTGTTGGTAGTTGGGTCAATACTCATTCCATTTGCCCCAAGAAACACCTGAACAATATCTGGTTTGACTTTACTTGTTTTTAGATAATATTCCCAATCAAATTCTCCCGTTTTCGGGTTCGTAAATACCTTCTTTCGGTCAATATCATAGGGCGTTCCCTCTAAGTAATTCATAGCGCTAAAGCCCATACGACCCTCATGCATTAGTCCCGGCTCACTCCCCAGTGTTCCTACGTGAGCAATTTTATTTTTGGAAAGTTCTCGGACATACCTTGCCCAAACCAGATTACTTGTAAAACTATCTCCTATGGTAAGGACTCTAACTTTTCCTGTTTGATCTTTTTGAAATTGATTTTGAATCACATGAAGTGTTGTTGTTGCTTTTCCAACCAGACGTTTTTGATAATCATACACGACAACACTTAATTCATGTTCCCCACTGTCTTTGTCATTGGCTCCATAATGGAATTTGTCTTCCATACAGTCACCAATATCACTTGACCAATAAAAGATATAGTCCTCTGGGTTAATGCCAAAACAGATTTCATCATTATATAACTCGAGGGTGATTCCAGACGCAACAAAAATATCTTTTGGAAGATAGAGCTCTAAAAATTCTTCCGGGCTCACTCGTTCTTTTACCTGATTGGTTAAGTCATTGACACTTACTATTCTCACTTCTAAATCTTCTATTTGTTTTTGGAATTGTTTGTTTTCTTTTTGCAAGAAACCAATTTGAATCGCCTGCAACGCGCATAGCAAAAACAAACATCCCGCAACAATTGCTGCAATTAAGCGTTCTTTTGGAATCTTCATGGTTCAATCATCCTTTAAATCGAATTTTAACATCTTCATTAGTTTACAACAAAATTGAGGAAATAGGAAGAAAAATAACCATAATAGCCCCATTGCCCAATATTCTTTTCTAGTAAAATAAGGTTCTACGGCCTGTTTGGAAACAAGTAACAGCAAATCTTTGTTCACAGAGTTTTGATTCAAAAAACTCTCACCGATTGGATATGCATCATATCCTCCCATATCAAATACAACAAATGAAAGCGAATCCTTTGGATTTCCCTTGATTTTCTTTATTTCTAAGACATAACCACGTTGATCCGGTTGCTCTAATGCGAATATTTTATCAAATGCACCTTGATTTGCCTGGTCTCTTGCGATTAATTCTTCTTCAAAAATAGTTTGCATCTGCTCATCATTTCTTCGAAATGTGATTTTGTAAACGGCTGTATTCTCTGAACCGACCTGGTTTCTCCATTGGAACAATAGTCGGTTGAACGATCTCGAAGGCTTGATGACTTGACGAAACACTTTATCCTCACTCACTTCAAACGGCTGATTTGCAAGCACCTGTACCACTACCGGAATCTCTTTCTCACGTGGTGTTTGAGTATACTTATCACTATTCCAAAGCCAGAATATCCCAATTGACAAAACCGCGATTGCATAAATCGCATTCAATTGAATCGGTTTTCCCTTGATTTTATTTTCCATAAATCGAAACATCGGTTCTATTTCATAAACTGCAAGAAGTAAAATCAATGGATAAAATAAACTACCATATCTTGGACTTGTTTCCCAAATCAAATAAAAAATCAATCCACCTAGAATGCTGAGTTGCAGAAGCAATTCCATAAATTCTCTTTCTTTTTTTCGCTGACTGATCATTCGAGCCAAAATAGCAAGTAGGCATGCTATATATAACACCTGTTGGTAAATGATCATTGCATCTTTCTTTTCCCCAAACAAGTAGGGATAGAAACGATTTGTATAAAGTCCATATTCCTGATAAAAAGCAGTCCCCATATTACCACTGGCAAATGTCTGAAGTGTTTTCCGACCAAGTAGCGCAAGATACCCTTTTGGTCCAAGTTCATTTAGTTTTTCTTTGATACGCTGATTGATTTGTAGGACTTTTTCTTCTTTTGTTGAAAAACTTGCAGTAAATGCTTCATCGGTCTCATTATGTTCCCCATTTCCTGATAACGACATCATAATCCAATGAGACGTAGGAAACTCGGTATCCCTTGTATCAAGACCAATCACCTTTTTTTGAACACCTGTAAGCCCCCAAATAATTGCAAATCCAATCACTACTATCAGAATTTGCAGAATCAGTGTCTTAATCCTTTTGTGTCTTAGTGAAAAGAGCACACTTACCAAAATACCTGCCAACAAGAAAATAATCGTTGTAGGTCTAATCATGTATCCAACTCCAAAAAGCAACCCACCGAGCAGGCTCATGAAAATTTTCTTCATCCTCATACTGTTTGGAGGATTGTCTTCTTCTAATCCTGCCATTTCTTCGAGCTTACAAAAAACAAGTAACAATCCTAAACAAAAAGGCAAGCTCAACGTCATTGTGTAATAATTCGAAACTTGAACATAGAAAAACGGGGTGCATAAAAGTATGAGTTGCACTCCAACTCGCTTGTACTTTTCGTCTAACGGGATTCGCTTCTTTGCTAATAAATAGATGAAAAACGCGCTACTATCTAAGAACACCACATTGATACAGTTTAGAACAATGAGCGGGTCGCTAACCATTGGTTTCAAGAAATCCGCAATGTTCAAAAAGAAAACGGTTATTAGTAAAAATGTATTCTGATTTGGATACACGGACATATAGTATTTTGCTTCTTCAACAATTTGCGCATGTTCTTTAAAATAATTCGCAGCTCCCACAACAAACGCCGCATCCCATAAATACTGTCCCCTAATTCCAAACACAATATATCCTTGTAGAATCAGCATCAAAACAGGACTAAGCACGGATAGAATCCGCAATGTTTTGTGACTCACACTTTGTAACAATTTATATCCTGCCATAACAGCTAAACAAAGTATTAACATGGCAATTATGGACATGCAAACAAGCACCCATTTTGGCTGGGTGGCGACTAGTATTTTTGCATCACCATAATTGGTTAATCCATTGCCTGCAATCCATACAATAAAGAGACTCAATAAGACGATAATTAAAGTCTCAGATTTTCTTTTGATCCAAAGCATATGATCCTCTTTTCATACTCTTACTTAATCAATTCTTCATAAAGCTCTATATAGTTTTGATAGCAATCTTTTTTATCAAATTTCTGTGCCTGATTTCTACAGGCAATTCGCATCACTTCTAAGTCTTCTTGGGATTGCTCCGCGAGTTCTTTGACTGCCAAAAACAAAGCATCCGCATCTTTTGGGGGGATAACACGTCCACATAGGATTGGGACGCTATCTTTTATCAGACTTTCTTTACTTCCGCCTGTGTCAAATGTGATGACTGGTGTTCCGCATGCAAGTGCCTCAAGATTCGTAGTCGGAAAATTGTCTTCCAATGTTGGATTGAGAAATACTGTTGATCTTGCGTATAAAAATGCAAGTTCGTCCAAGGACTGTGTTCGTTCCATTGGTACAAGGCTTCTTAAAGAACCTTCTTTTGCAAGAAACTTCTTTTGTTTTGATGAAACACCAACCAAAACCACCTGATAGGAATCATCTAGACGCTTTGCTAAATTCACAAAATACGCGAGTCCTTTTCGTTGTTCCCACACGTTTGCCACTCCAAGCACAAGTTTTTTCTGAAAATCAATTCCTCTCTTTTCCATCGTTTCTTTCACTATGGTTAGGTTTGCCTTTTGTGGATGAAACGCAACCAAATCAATTCCGTTATGGATTACTTTCACAGGATACTGTTTCAAGATGGAATCCGATAATTTATCTGCCAGCCATTTACTTGGTGTAACCATGGTTAATTTTAAATTTCGCTTATACGCTATCGCTTTTTGGTTATAATTGACTCTGGAAGCATCTTTCAATAATGCATACGGGTAATTGGTTCTATGAATCGGACAGTGTTCACACTGTGTCTTCCACTTTTTACAATCGATATAGTCAAAAAATGCACAATGCCCTGTAAACGACCAGCAATCATGCAAGGTGTACACAATGGGGATTTGCTCTTTTTCAAGATACTCAAATAACAGGCTTATATTCAGGTAAAATCCGTGCAGGTTATGTAAGTGAATGAGATCTGGTTTTATTTGATCCAAATACTGTATGCAGCGTTTGGTTGCATGGTTTGACATAAAGCCATGTCGCCCCGTCAAAAAAGTCCCAATTACATGTGCATAGAAGGAACTTTTTGAAGTCATTTTGAATGACTTTATCTGATTGGGTGCACTTTCTCTTCCATAAACAGCAAATGCAGTATGTCCATTTGTTTCTTGAAGTTGGTACAGGTCTAATAATATCCTGCCAACACTTCCTCTTTGGCATACGGTATTCATTTGAACAATCTTCATCTATTGTAGCCTCCGCGCCACTTCTATTTTTATCACATCGTATTATCACTTATAAAACTTTACATCCCTACTTTTTCTGCTATAATTATTGAAGAATCACGAAACTAAGAAAGTAGGAAATACCATGTTAATCATACAACCTATCGGGGGTTTGTGCAATAGAATGCGGGCGATTAATTCTGCACACATGCTTGCAAAAGAGCGTAACGAAAGGCTTATCGTACTTTGGAATAACAACCATGAGTTAGGATGTCCTTTTGAAGATTTATTCCAAAAAAGCACACAAATGCAAGTTGTTAATATTCATTCCAAATGGAATCTTCAAAAATTATGGTGGCAATTCACTTGTCAGTTCCTTAGCAATGACGATATTCGTGCCAACAAGGAAGATGGACTTTTGTTACAGGACTATCGTAGTTTACTCAAAAAGAGGATTTATATTGCTACAGAGGAGCATTTCTATCCCAATCCTTCTTTTGAATTATTTGTTCCAACCCCTTTTATGCAATCAAAGATTGATGCCCTGTCCTCTAAGTTTGGAACCCACTGCGTGGGCATTCATATAAGACGAACCGATAACCAACCAGCCATCGGCAAAAGTTCAACCCAAGCCTTTATTGATGCTATGAATAAAGAATTAGAATGCAATCCAGCTACCATGTTTTATCTGGCTACTGACGATCTTTCTGAAGAAACCAAGCTAAGAACTTTGTTTCCAGACAAAATTCTTTCCAATCAAGAGCGTGACTTATCAAGAAATAGTGTTCAAGGAATACAAGATGCCTTATTGGACTTATATTGCCTTGCCAATACCACCAAAATCATTGGAAGCTTCTTTAGCTCTTTTACCGACATTGCATCTGCGATTCATCAAATACCAAAGCAAATAGCTGGCGACGTTTGAAGGAAATATTAGAAAGGAATTTTATGAACATTAATAATAGAAACAAATACCTGTTTGTCATTTTAGTAGTATCCATTCTTCTAGCTGGATGTAAAAATCAAAAGCAGGAACCCGTTTTAGATCCTGTGTCCGTGAACTCCGTATCACAGGAGTCAACAACTAGCCAAACGGTTGAAAATGTTGTGGAACCAACTGAGGAAGTCACTTTGTCCGAGAATCTCGTAAGAAGCGAACTGTCCAACGAATGGATTTCGGCTTCTTCCCAAGGCCAAAGACCGATTGCTGTTATGATTAACAATATTATTAATGCTATTCCACAATCAGGCATTTCAAAGGCAGGAGTCATTTATGAATGTCCAGTGGAAGGCAATCTTACTAGATTGATGGCAGTGTTTGATGATTGGGAAGAGTTAGATAAAATTGGGCCTGTTCGAAGTGCTAGAGACTACTTTGTCTATTGGGTCTATGAGTGGGATGCTATCTATTGTCATTTTGGGGGTCCGAAATTATATGTGGACGCATTACTAAGTCGCGACGTTACGAACAATCTTGACGGAACGTCTCTCGACGGAACGGTATACTATCGTACCAAAGACCGCGTGGCACCACATAATGCATATGTCAGCGGTGAAGGAATTCTCAAAGGACTCGAGCTTAAAAAGTACCAGGCAGAGCATACAGATAATTATCAAGGAAACCATTTTACCTTTGCTCTTGAGGATTCTCCAGTTGATTTGACTGCCATCGAAGGTTCTTTTGATGCAATGACGATTAAACCCGGATATCCTATTAACAAGCCTTATTTCGAATATCACTTAGATACCGGATTGTATCACAGATATCAATATGGAAAGGAACATATTGATGATTTAACAAATCAACAGCTAACTTTTAAAAATGTCATTTTTCAAAAAACCTATCACGAAGTTCGAGACGCAAATGGATACCTTTCCTTCCAAGACCATGATTCCACCCGTGATGGATACTATTTCACCAACGGAAAAGGAATTCATATCCGCTGGAAAAAGGAAAGCGACTTTGGTGCAACCAAATATTACGACGATAATAATAACGAAGTTATCTTAAATACTGGTAAGACCATGATCTGTATTATTCCTGATCAAAAAGCTTCTGATATTGTGATTGAACCTTAATCCTACAAACTTATGCCTCGGCGCATTAAAATTGGCTATTGCACTCATCTTACTAGTGCAATAGCCAATTTTTAAGCTTTTGATTCTTTTTTGGCTAATTTTGTTGAAACAAACAACAAAATCACACCTCCTAAAACGATGAAAATAGATATAAACTGAGATGTTGATAAGATTCCTACTGCACCTCTCTCTAAATCGCCTCTGAAAAATTCCAATATGAATCGTCCGATGCTATAGAAAATCAGATATAGCGCAGCAACCTGACCATCTGCTTTTTTCTTTCTTGCAAATAAAATCAAAACAAAGAAGTGAAGAAAATTCAATCCACTTGAAATTAACTGCGTTGGAATAAGTGGCACATTATTGGGTGCATATGCTGAATTTGTAAAGGTAATTGCTACTGGACAAGTTGTATGTGCACCATAGCAGCAACCTGCCAAAAAACATCCAATTCTACCAAATCCCTGGGCTAATGCCACCGAAGGTAATGCCAGATCAAAATACGAAAGGAATTTCAATTTGTTTATTTTACAGAATATAAATGCTGTGATAATGCCCCCAATAATGCCTCCGTATACTACAAATCCATCGTTGATTCGAAGCAACAGTGCTGGATTTTCCACGTAAGCCTTTAATTCTGTAAGAATATATAATAATTTGGCTCCAACTAAACCTCCTGCAAGCGAGAAGAAAACTAGTGAAAAGACTTTTTCTTCTTTCAAACCAAGCTTCTTCGCTCTATACTCCGTTGTTAAATAAGCAGCTAACACGCCTAATGCAATCATTAAACCATATCCATAAATTGTAATTGGTCCTATGTGTAATAATTCGTTTTTCATAATTACTTCGTCTCCTCTTGCTGTTTCATAAAGTGACAAATCATCTCATTTGTCAAACTAATATCATCCCATTTCACTGGTATCTCTTCTGCACTCATCCAAGTAGCCTCAGAAAGTTCACTAGTATCTAGAGTGATTTCATCACTCCCTTCTAATTCCACAAAAAATCCCATTAACAACGTGCCCGATAATGACCATGGCTGACTTTTATAATAAACTGGATTCTTCACTGCAAGTCCAACCTCTTCCATCACCTCTCGTATAACCGTCTCCTCAACAGTCTCTCCAACTTCACAGAATCCTGCAACTAATGCATAACGACCAGGTGCGCTATTGGCATAACGAGTAAGTAAAAGTTTATTCTGATACGTAATTGCCACAATAACCGCTGGAGATATCTTTGGATACACCATAAATCCGCAATGTTCACACTGAAGCATTCTCTCCTTCTTGCTATGTTCTAAAACATGTCCGCATCTTGAACAATACTGATGATTTACGTAAAAATCATAGAGTTGATACCCAGTGATACAGGCAAATGCTTCTTTCTTAGGTTTGGCTGTTCTAAAAACGGTAACATCACAAAAAGAATACCCAGTTAACTGAATATCCACATTTGTTTCGTATCCAAAATAGTTTGTGTTATCAATCGAAAAAAAGTAATGCAGCCTATTCGAATTCTCTTCAAATTGATGAAGAATTCCCGCTTCCTTGATTTGTTTCCAGGTGGGGTACTCGATGGTTTGGTTATCATGCTGTTTTACTAGAATATCTCTTTTCCAATAAATCAACATTCTTGCTTCATCATCCAAAGGATGCTCTTGATACTCTAAATAATATTTGTGTGGTCCTAATTCCTGTATCAACGGTTTGTTTCCTTTCAAAATATACTTAAACTGTATCATATCATACTTATTCTGAAAGTGAAACCAAAAATCCTTTTGTATAACCCTCTATTTCTTGCACTAAGTGAATGGATCCACCATGCATTTTAATGACTTTCATAGTAATGCTAAGCCCTATTCCACTACCATTTTTACTGCTTCTTGAGTCATCGCCCAACACAAATGGATCGAAAATCGTAGAAGCAATCTTTTCTGGAATCTCTACCCCGGAATCAGCTATTAAAATCTGATGTTTGTCATCAAACGAGTACCGAATAAGAATCTTAGTCTGCTTTGGGTTATGTTTTAAGGCATTTACAATTACATTCGTGATTGCCCTCGAAAACTGAGTTTTATCAATGTTTATATACACTGGGTGTTCCGGAACTTCTAATTCTAATTCCATCTCACGTTCTTCAAAATCAGTATACATGGTTGCTATTGTAGAACGAATGAGCTCAATTAGATCAACCCTCTCTTTGTTTAACTGAAAACCCTTGCTATCTAACTGCGTATATTCAAAAAGCATGGTTACGAGTTCATTAATATGGAGTGATTTGTGATATATAGCATCTAAATACTCTTTTTTCTTTTCTTCAGTAACTACAATACCATCCGATAAAGCTTTCGCATATCCGGAAATCGTCATAATCGGATTCTTAAGATCATGCGCCATCCCAGAAAGGAGTAAACTTCTTTGTTTCTCATACTCATCCTGCAGTTTTTCGACTTTTCCCATTTCCCGTGTCATATAATTAAAGGTATCCCTCATTCCAACAAATTCGTACTCTGTATCAAAATCTAAAATAACATCTTTATCTCCACGCGTAACTTCCTGCATACCTTCAATAATCTTGCCTACTGGAAATGCCACTTTTTTGGTAACCATTTTGCTATAAATCCAAATGCAGATTCCATAGGGAACTCCATATAATAGAATCAAAAGTAGAATTACCAGTATAATAACACCTAGAAAAACCGGAACATCTTCCCATCTAGTAATCGACAACTCTATATCTTCACTCTCTCCAAACACTTTAGAAAGCATATCAAGTCCTGATACAATCAATCCATTCATGAGACCTGCAACAAATAAGAAAATAATGAATCGGCTCATCAAATATGTTTTTAGACTTTTGATTTTCTTTCCTTTTCGTAATATTGCCATATCAGGTCCTTTCTAAACGATATCCTAAGCCTCTAATCGTTTTGATGTATTGGTTCCCATCATCTGCTAACTTGTTACGTAACTTACTGATACAGACCATAATACTATTATCGTCAATAATATAGTCGTCTCCCCAACCGATTTCAAAGATCTGTTGCTTGGTAAATACTTTGCCAGGATTCGTCATGAATAAGTACATGATTTTGTACTGTATCGAGGTTAATTCAATAGGCTCATCCATCTTATAGAGCGCACAGGACTCCACATCTAAAACCAAATCTTTGACTACTATTTTGTCCACTATTTCACTTTTAGCACCCAACTTATAAAATCGTCTAAGTTGTGCATTTACCCTCGCGACTGCCTCAAGTGGATTCACCGGTTTTGCGAGATAATCATCTGCACCCAAATCAAGTCCCAATATTTTATCCGAATCCAGTATTTTGGCAGACAAAATGATCACTGGCAAATTGGAGAATTCTCTGATTTTCTTTAACAAATGAAATCCATCTAATCTCGGCATCATAATATCAATCATAGCGATGTCTGGCTCATATTTACGAATCATTTCCAACGCTTCTATTCCATCACCGGCTTCCATTACCTGATATCCGTCTTTTTCAAGATAGATTTTAAGTAATTCTCTTATTTCCATTTCATCATCTGCAACTAACACCTTATACGCCATGATTTACCTCCATAACAGTCTTAATCAGTACCTGTCAAACACATTATACTAAATGAATGGCAATTCTGCTAGTCATGTCTTAATGCTTCGATCGGCTTCAATTTTGCTGCTCTATTTGCAGGATAAATTCCGAAAAAGAGTCCAACTCCTGATGAAAAAACAGTTGCCAAGAATACCGACATTGCGGAAACTTCTGGTGTCACCTTTGCAAAATACCCAATAATAGAAGCTCCAACAATTCCGATTAAGATTCCAATAATACCTCCAATCAGGGTGATAATCGCTGACTCTGATAAAAATTGCGTCAGTATTGAGAACGTTCTCGCACCAAGTGCTTTCCGGATTCCTATTTCTCTTGTTCGTTCTGTAACAGATACCAGCATAATATTCATTACTCCGATTCCACCTACTAGTAAAGAAATAGCAGCCACTAGTACAATAAAGATCGTGAGTGTCCCTGTCATTGTTTTGATTTCACTTGTAAAGTCGTCAAAATTTTCTACTTTTATAACCTCTTTTCCACGAATATCATATCTTCCTTCAAGTAATTTAATACAATCTTTCGCCACATCTTTTGAATACAGCGCACCCTCACTATACACCATGAAGTTACTAATCTTACTTAGCCTATTTTCCATTTTATAGCTTCTAGCATATGTGGTCATCGGAATCGAAAGTTTCACATTCTCATTCTTATCATCCCCTAACAAACCACCTTTTTCTTTTTCATCTCGTACACCAATAATCTCGTATTCTCGTACATCCGTTCCAAGCGTTACTTCGATTGTTCTTCCGATTATGTCGGTAGTTCCAAACATCTTTTTTGCACTACTTTTATTGATTACACAAACTGTTGCAAACTTTTCAACATCGGATTTGGTAAAATACTCCCCTTCAATAAATGGCTTTCCATTCTCATAAACTGACATCTCATTACCTGCACTTATCTCAGCAGTAAAATCTCCCTTTGGCGAAAGAACAGTTCCATAATCTCCAAACGAGGGAGATACGCCTTTTACGTGTTCAACTTTTCCCATCAAAGCGTCTAAATCTTCTGGTGAAAATTCAACTGCCATATGCCCATTATTGGCTGCAGAGTAGAATACCATCTGGCCACCCGCCATATCATCTAACTCTTCATTTACTTGCTTTGAAACACCATTTCCAACTGATACAATCATAATCACGGAAGAGATACCAATGATAATTCCTAGCATCGTAAGTATTGATCTTCCTTTATTGCTCCTGATGTTTCGAATGGACATTTTTATATATTCAAATAGTTGTCCCATAGTATTTCCCTTCTATTTCTGCTCTTTAATGCTAACGTTATCCCCTACCTTAGCTTTATCCGACAGTGCGTTTACAATTTGATCTTTTAGCGTGATACCACTTTTTACTTCAATCCACTCTTCCGATGAAATTCCAGTTTTTACTTCTTGTCTTACAAGGATTCCTTCTTTAACAAGATAGCAAAATGTCCCTTTCGAATCATAATTAACTGCCTCTACCGGTACCAAAATCGCATTTTCTACGCCACTTGTTTGAACAACTGCATTTGCCTCTATTCCTAGGCAGATATTATCATCTGGATTATCAATATGTATGTCCGCATAGATTACCAACGTCCCTGACTCATTTTTTCTTGCAATTTTATCAATATTACTGATATGACCTTCATATTCTTTTCCATTGATTGTAATCGTTGCTTTTTGATCTAAACTTAATTTTTCTAATTCGTATTTTGATAACGTCACACTTACTTTTACTTTTTCACTACTTTCTAATGTGAAAAGCGGTTCTGTTTTATTTACACTTTGACCCTTGACTACATTTACCTGCGATACAATACCTGACTGTGAAACGACTACTCCTGCTTTTGCTGTTGCCAACTCTTTTAAAAGTTCTTCTTTGGAGTATGCATTGACCACATTGATTGCACTTTGCTTTTGCTTTTGTAAATTGAGTGTTGGGTCTACTTCCTTTTTTGCTTCATATTCTTTTTGTAATGCTTTATACTCTTCTAAGTTTCCACTACATACTGCAACTGAATTTTCAAGCCCTGCCACATCGTATGCTGCCAACTTTGAATCCACAGAAGCAAGCACCTTTTGCTCATTTGCAACCGCTTTTTGGATCGTTTCATCGTCTGGAGCAGCTGCAAGATTCTCAACTAATTTTGCCAATCTTTCTTGAGAAGCCGCTTTTTCTTGCAATAACGCGTTGGCTACTCCTAATTTTGCCCTTGCATCCTCTAGGCACGATGAATAATGACTTACATATTTCTTAGATTCTTCATATTTTGTAGCTGCAACTGCAGAATCGTTGATTGTATCATTAATTCCTGTTACTACAATTTTAGAATCATAATTTGACACATTTGCCTCGAGATCCTTTTCTTTGATTTGATTCTCGATTAAATCTGTGCGATAAGTTAACACATTTTCACCTGCTTTGATCATTCTTCCAGCCTTAATATCAAGCGTTTCAATCGGTGCACTTACTTCACTATAGTAATAGTAAACTTCTTCACTTGCTACAACTCCAGAAAGTTTAATATTCTCCTCAAGATTACCCTGCTTTGCTGTGCATACTCTTACGATTTCACTTGGTTCCTTGGCAAATACCTGAAACACCACTGTTCCACTTACTACTAAACTCACAATCACAATTGCAATAATTGCTACTTTCCCTTTACGACTCCAATTTTTCATTACTATAATCCCTTTCTATTTTCCCATCCATAATTTGAATGACCCGATTTGCTTGATTTGCAATTTGCTGATCATGTGTAATAATAATTACCGTACGACCTTCTTCGTGTAAATTCCTCAGTATTCTGATAATGTCCTTACTTGAAGCTGAATCCAAATTTCCTGTAGGCTCATCTGCCAAAATGACTGGAGGTGCTTGCGCAATTGCTCTTGCTATTGCAGCTCTTTGTTGTTGACCTCCTGACATCTGAGTCGGTTTATGATGAATTCTCTTTTCAAGTCCTACCTGTGCAAGTGCGTTTTTGGATAAATGTAGTCTTTCGGATTTTCCAACGCCCCTATAGATTAGTGGCAACTCGACATTTTCTAGCGCTGTCAGTCCAGGTACTAAATTAAATCCTTGAAAGATGAAACCAATTTCCTTATTTCTGATATCGGACAAATGATCATCTGTTAAGTGTGACACGTCCGTCCCATTCAAATAGTAATTTCCCTGAGATGGTGCATCTAAGCATCCCAAAATATTCATTAGGGTTGACTTTCCAGAACCTGATTGTCCAATAATCGCAACATACTCACCGCGATAAATTGTAACTGAAATTTGATCAAGCGCCCTCACCTCATTTTCTCCCGGATTATATATTTTGGATACGTCTTCGATCCGAATTAATTCATCCACAGTTCCCTCTTTTCTGCATATCCTGCAATATTTGTTATTATTTGTTTTGTGTTTTGTTGTTGTCATCATCTTATCCCACTAGTCTTTCTAGTAATCCGCTCTTTTCTTAACTTAACCTTAAAATCACCTACTTGTTATCTAAAATGGAAAGGTTTATAATAATGAAAAAAGGAGGGGTTATTCATGGAACAATCAAAAAAAATCATTTCAAAGTATGATCCAAATATCATTTTAAGAGTTATTCCTGGTCATTTTGCAACTGCTAATTCCCATGTTAATTACTATATGGACATTACGCCAATGAAGGCTAGGCAAAACGAAGCAGATCGTGTGGCCCGTGCACTTTCTCAGTTTTATATTGCATCTACCGTTGTGGATACAATCTTGTGTATTGATGGGTGCGAAGTAATTGGTGCTTATCTGGCAAACTATTTGACTGAATCTGGCGTTGTATCCATTAATCAACATTCCACAATGTATGTGACATCCGCTGAAACAACGAGTGGTGGGCAATTCATTTTTCGCGAAAATATGGTTCACATGATCAAAGATAAAAATGTTATGCTGTTACTATCCTCTGCAACAACCGGTAAAACAGTTGCTAATGCAATTCATTCTATTTCCTATTATGGTGGAAATATCAGTGGGGTTTCTGCAATTTTTAGCGCAGCATCGAAGGTATTTGATTATCCAATACATGCTCTCTTCTCAACAGCAGATTTACCTGATTATAAAAATTACGAAGTTTCCGATTGTATTATGTGCAAAGAAAAGAAACCAATCGACGCAATTGTCAACGGTTTCGGATATGCTAGAGTATAGGTTATAATAATTAAGGGCCCTCTTTTTTGATATCATTCAAAATTGAGAGCCCTCTTTTTATTTGGTCAAATCTAGGTTGATTCGACCATCTTTGATTTCAATAATTCGATCTGCTTTTTCAGCGATTTTACGATCATGGGTAATAATCAAAAATGTGGTTTTAAATTCTTCATTAATCTTTCGCATGAGCTGATAAATTGTCTCCGTTGAATCCGAATCAAGATTTCCTGTTGGCTCATCCGCCAAAATGATTGGTGGCTGATTGATTAATGCCCTAGCAATGGCAGTTCGTTGCTGCTGCCCACCAGACATCTTTGTTGCCAGATTGTTCTTTACATTACCAATTCCTACAAGTTCCATATAATCCTCAGCTTTTTTGCGAATAGAATCCGTTACCTTCCCATGCATAATCTCATAAGGCATTAGAACATTTTCCAAAGCCGTAAATTCAGGCAAAAGATAATGAAATTGAAATACAAATCCCAAGGTTCTATTTCGTAACTGAGCAAGCTTTGTTTGACTCAAATCAACCGTGTTTACACCATTCATAATCATTTGTCCTGATGTTGGCTGATCGAGTGTTCCAATAATATTTAGTAAGGTACTTTTACCACTTCCAGACTGACCAATAATCGAGGTAAAGGATCCCCTCTCGATTTCCAAATTCACATCATACAAAACCTGTGTTTTGGTTTCTTTTCCATATATTTTATTAATATTATCAAGTTTTATTATCGCTTCCATAGGCCTCCTAATTATTCCGAATAATGTCGATTGGGTTCAGTTTAGAAGATTTTCTAGCAGGAATCAAGGATGCAATCACGCAAGAAAATACTGCAATCAGTGCCGATATAAGTATAAAGTTTGGATTAATATAGAGTGCTATAACTGGAGTTCCATCCGCATTGAGCGCAAACTTCGTAAAGGAATAAGCCAACCCTAATCCAAGCAAGACTCCCGCGATTCCACCTAAAACACCTAAAAATAGTCCTTCAAACAAAAACACTAAGCTAGATTGGATGTTTTTAAGCCCCATCGCTTTCAGTATACCGATTTGTCTGGATTTTTGCATAACCGTAATGGCGAGTACACTTGCAATTCCAAGTACAACCGAAATCAAAACAAAAACCTGAATCATCAAACTAGAGATACTCTGTCCTTCTAGACCACTCAGCAATTGTTCATTTTGAACTTTCCAGTTTACTAGTTGTAGTTCATTTTGATCAATTGCTTTCGCAAACTCATCCGCTTTTACATCTGCTAGGAATACATCTTGCTCTGGTAATTGAATCTCAATGCCAGTCACTTTTCCTTTTGTATCAAATAAATCCCAAGTTGATTTAAGATCCATAACGCCCCAGCTTTCATTGACAGAAGCAACCTTAAAATCAAAAAATCCTGACACTGTATACGTTTCCATTTTTTGGTTACTAGATAACAATGTTATTTCATCATCCAACTTCAAATCATACTTGTCTTTGTAAGTAATTCCCAATAAAATCTCGCCTTTTTGGGGCAAGCTTCCTTCTACCAATTTCTCATCAAACTGATAGATTTCTTCCTTTTCATTAAAATCAAATCCCCGAATGAGAAGTGATTTGTTAATATCTTCATATTGAATAAATGCAGGATGATCTGAAACTGGAACGATTGCTTTTGTATCTACATTCTGAGCTTGAATGCTATCAATTACTTCTTGGTAGTAATCAATTTCTTCTCCCTCTTCAATGGTTTCAACAATAATATGAGGAGAATTTCCAATCGTTTTATCAATCAAACTTTTTTGAAGGCCCTCGATTAATGAACCAATGAAAATCTGTACTGATACTCCGATTCCAATTCCTAATACAATAAGCACTGTTTGTCCTGGATTGGATCTTAAAAAGCGAAGTGCAATTTTAACTGCTAATTTCATGCTTCTCCTCCTTTCAAAACCCATTTTTTGATATCTTCCATCGTTGCACAGCAACAATCCGCACCAATTGTTTTGCAAATATCTGAAGAGCCGTGGAACGCGTTTCCGCCAACTAGTATCTGACATTCTGATTTCAATTTGCCCTTGATTTCAGCAATTACTTTTTTGGTTACCACTAGGTTGTAATAATTACTAACACTAATAGCAATCAACTCTGGTTTGATTACATCCACTGCATTCAAAAAATCCTGGTATGGCGTATTACTTCCCACAAAAATCGTTTCAAATCCTAAAACAGTAAGATAATCTGCAACCATTCTTGCCCCTAGATCATGATATTCTTCAGGAGGACATAAAACAACCGCTTTTCCACGTTCAGGGTAGTTAAGTTCTTCCTTTTTAGCTTCGACATAGGGGTAGGCACACTCAACAATTGTACGTACGATTGCCGTTTTAACATGCTCCTGCCAGATACAGATATGGTGATTATCTAATTTACAAGTCATTTCATTTAGTTCTTTTGTTAATACCCCTGAATATAAATCTAGTATATCCACTTCCTGATTCTTCAATAAATCTAGACAATACATGACTGCACTTTTCTTATCTTCATCCTCAAAATATTGATGGAAAGTGCTTCGAATCTTACTTAGTTGTTCCTCCATGATAAACCCCCTTACGATTATTTATTCATTTTTTGAACGTTTTATTGCTTTACTATAGCAATTATTGTACCAAAAAACAGGAATAATTACTATATTATTTTACTTTACAGAATTATTTTTTCTGATAAACTTAATAATGTAAATAATTGTGTTATTAATAACAGCATAGCGTGTAACTATACTGTATATAAGAAAGGGAAATTATGAATTCAAATTATGATGATTTATACAGACCAAAGAAAAATACAAACCAAGATTATAACTCAACGAACTCCTATTCTTCTGGAAATTATTCAAATGAATCTTATTCGAGTGGAAACTCCTATTCACAGCCAACGGACTCCTATTCAACCTTTGAATCTGGTTATGGAGCACCGGTGAATCTTACATCTATGACATTAAAAGAGACGTTGGCACAGGAAGTAGTCTCTAAGTCCTTCCTATTTATGTTTATCGCTTTGATGATTTCTGCTCTAGGCGCCTATATTATGAAACCAGAAGTGGCATTAATGCTTCTTCAAGGAAAGAGTTATTTTTTAGTTTTCATTCTTCAACTTGCTCTTGTTGGGGGCTGTACAAAAGCACTTTCCTCTAACTCAGCGGTTATTGGTGGCATACTCTTTGCTGCTTATTCCTTTTTAACCGGTGCTATTTTTTCTTTTATTATCCTTATTTACACAGCTTCTTCGATTGTTAGTGCGTTTATCATTACAGCAGCTATCTTTGCAATTATGGCAATCGTTGGGCTAGTAACCAAAATTGACTTAACTAAATTCGGGTCTCTCGCTATGATGGCATTACTCGGAACAATCGTTGCTGTTTCCGTGAATATATTCCTTTTACGCTCTGGAGTAATTGATCTTGTTCTATCAATTGTTCAGATATTACTTTTTGTTGGTCTAACCGCCTATGATGCCCAGAAAATCAAAAAATCTGTCGCAATCTCAAACGATAATAATGTGCTTTCCTTAGCTCTCATGGGCGCATTACAATTATATCTCGATTTCATCAATATCTTCTTAAGAATACTCAGAATCTTTGGAAGAAGACGCTAATTGTGGATTAAACCAAATTCAATCATGAACATAGCCCGCACGGCGCATGACAAAAACAGGGACAGCTTATCGCTGTCCCTTTATTAATGAAATATAAATGTTTATTTTGGCAATTCCATTGTTATTTTCCAGATACTCTTCGAAATCTGCCACATAACTTCTGTCTAAAGGAATACTCCAAATTTCTTCCCAAGCCTTTGCAACATCCTGAACCACATCACCCTCGATGGAAAATACTGCATATGTGCCACCAGGAATGCGCTTCTGTGTCAATTCTGGGTTGGCATTTTCCGTTACCGCCAAACCAACTGTTACATCATAGGACGTTGCATCATAATCGGAATAAAGTCCAACACAACAATCATTTACCTGATTTCGAATAGAATCCTTGATCCCTCCTCCTAAGAAAGTTCCCCAAAGTCCTCCAATAATTGCTGAACAGTCCTGTGCTTGATTGCTCGTTCTTGCACTTAATCCCACTACAATTCTTTCATTCAATTCTACAATTTGATACTTCATTTTATATCCTACCTCTCATACGATTATTTTATAAATTCATCTTAGCAGAGATAATAGGACAACCCATGTCATATTATAATGAATAGCTACTAAATAATTTTTCTATTTGCTCCTTCATACAATTTACCGCCTGTTCTGGAGCTATAATTCTTGCATACCCACCATATGAAAAAGCATAATTACAAATAGAATCTAAATCCGGAAAATAAATTTTACATACAAAATCGCCGTTATCTCTTATGGTATAGTCTTTCACCTCATCATAAACGCGAAATGCTCTGCTGTAGTCAATTTGAATTGTTGCTAGAATATAGTCTTTCCTAAAATCAAATGGCTCCCTAATAACTTTTTGTGGTATATTCATTTGGAAATGATTATCCGTAATCACTAACTCTCTGATTCTTCGAATCTTAAAAAATCGATAATCTTCTCGTAATTCACAATACCCATATAAATACCAAGCTGCACCTTTAAATACTAGTTTAATTGGACAGACTCTTCGTTTAGACTGCTCAGCCTTCCCACTACTATAGAGAAACTGTAGTTTACTTTGCTCAAAAATAGCTTGTTTCATCATTTGAAAGTAATTTGCTTCTTCTTCAAAATATCCCCAAGATGATAAATCAACCTCAACCCAATCTAGTTGTTTTTGTCCAAGCATCGTCGATACTTTTCGAAAGGAAGTACCATCTTTTGATGGTGAAAGTTCTTGGAGTGCAAGCATACTCGAGAGGATCTCACTCTTATCTTCCTTTGTAAGAAGGGCCTTATTCAATACGAAATCTGGCAAAAGTGATATCCCTCCACCTTTCCCCTTGGTCATATAAATAGGAATTCCTGCACCCGACAATGTCTCAACATCTCTGTAAATTGTCCTTGCTGAAACTTCAAACCGTTTTGCAAGGCTACTCGCTGTCGTAGACGGGTTTTCCAGTAAAATATATACAATCTCAAATAAACGACTTGTTTTCATAAGCTATACCTCACCATACCTTGCAAAGAACCTCACTCTTCTTGGAAATCCGTCAACGCGTCCACTGATTCTAGCGGATCATATGCATCAGAATCGCTAAAGTGCCACCACTCATCCTGATAGGGCACAAAACCACTCTGGATCATGGCCTCTTCAAGTAATTTCGCATTTGCTTTTGCTTCATCGCTACAGTCCGAATAATCTCGATCGGCAAGTGACGTGAATTCATCAAAACCGGTCGGCATCTTTATATCATTTGAATCCTTTATCACTGTAATATCGATGGCATTTCCCCTTGTATGGGAGGAATATCCCGTATTTGGGTTGGCCACATACTTTGAATCCGGATATACACTCCACAATTTGTACTGTGCACTTTGTGGTCGATAAGCATCCCATATCTTAATTGCATATCCCTGCTCTTTCAATATTTCCTGAGCCTGCAGTAGTTTTTTGAGCGTTCCATATCTTAAGTATGCGCGCTCAAAATCATAAATTTTGGTATTCGTAAAATTATCCGTTGTGGCATATTTTAAATCGATCTTAATGTCATCACTAAACTCGCTGATCTCTACCATATCTTCATCATAGGGAGGCATGGAATCTTTGCTTTTATAAATATATAATTTTGTTTCAGAATCTATTTCTAGAAGCATCTGTTTTAATACTTGTTCTTCGATTGCTATACAACCTGCTGTTTCTCCAGATCCATTCTTACAATGTAAGAAAATCGCACTCCCTAATCCCGGCTCTCGCTGTGTGTTATAGCTGATATTGAGTGCATAGCGATAAGACGGGTTATGTTCAATTAAATGTTCTGATGAAAAAGAACCTTGCACTTCATCCGACTCAACCCACTGGTTATAATAGGGACTACTTCCATCGTCCACCCAGTAGGACGTATTCTTAACCTTTCGATATTCCATCAATGCCCCTGGATTATCCAAAATTCCAAATGCCAATGTAAAGGAATAAACACCCGAGGGCGTCTTCCCATCTCCTTCACGCTTCTTACCAGTGATTCCATTCATGCCAACATCGGCATCGGTTTCTACCACTAACTCCCATATGCCCTCTGCATTTTTTCGATAATAGTAAAAGACAGCGTCACTGCCACCTGTTCCAACAACTGCTATTACTTTTTGTCCATCGGATTGCCTCACAAAATACGGAACCTTCTTATTTGCTTCATATTGCTTATCTTCCTTAGATGGGTTTTCTTGTTGTGGCGCGTCTTGCTGCTGAGGGTCTGATTCAAAACGTTCACTCTCTATCGAGTAACTGCTATCAGATATCGTAGGTGCAGATACACTTGCCATGGATATAGACGGTTTATCACCAAATTGAACATAGGGAATTGGGGGTTCCTTTGGCGGATTAAACGCTAACCATAAATTTTGGAGAGCAATACCGATTCCTATTATCAGTACAATCAACTTAAATAGTTTAAATCCACCGATTCTTCTTATTTTTTGATCATTCATTTATGTTCTATCCTCTTCAAACTATTATTATTCTATCTATCATAAATTGCGTCAAAATACTCATTGAAAATTGTAGCATAGTTATTATATAATTAGCCATATAAATAAAATATTTGTGTAAATAAGCACAGAAAAGAGGGAACTATGAATTTTGAAATTACCGGAGCACCTTTTCCTGTATTAAACATCCAACTAAAGCAGGGAGAGTCAATTATTTGCCAAAAAGGTGGAATGGCTTGGATGTCACAAGCGATGACCATGCAAACAAGTGGTGGTGGACTTGGAAAAATGTTTTCAAAAGCAATTTCTGGAGAATCTATGTTTCAAAACACTTACACCGCATCAAACGGAGATGGCTTTATAGCCGTTGGATCAAAAGTACCTGGAAATATTTTACCAATCCAATTATCAGATGGTAATTCCATTATTGCTCAGAAATCTGCTTTCTTAGCTTCTGAAACAGGCGTATCCTTCGAAATGTTTTTCCAAAAGAAATTGGGAGCTGGTTTCTTTGGTGGTGAAGGCTTTATTATGCAAAAATACAAAGGAAATGGAATGGTATTCTTAGAAATTGATGGAAGTATCATTGAGTACGTTCTTGCTCCAAATGAAACTATGAAATTGGATACCGGCTATCTTGCAGCAATGGAAAGTAGCGTGAAAATTGATATTGAAACGGTAAAAGGAATTGGAAATGCATTACTTGGTGGTGAAGGATTCTTTAACACTGTTGTAACTGGACCTGGAAAAATCTGGTTGCAGACAATGCCAACCAGTGTTCTTGCAAGCTCTATTCAACCATATATTGTAACTGGTAGTTGATCTTAAAACGTATCTCTCGCCTAGCGGGCGCACGATAACGGGTGTCTGTCGCAATAACAATTTGTTAAAGCGACAGGCACCCCTTTGATTACGTGTTCTTATTTAAATACCTTTATAATTAAGGATTCATATTCCTCTAATACTTCTATCTTCCTTTTTCCAAAAATGTCACCACTATTTGGAAGTTCTCTTATTCTCCCTTTAAGCTTTGCAAGGATTGATTCATGGTACCACTTTTGCTGTTCACGACCTCTTCGAAAAACGTTCCAGATTTCTTCCTTTAAGAGTTGCAAATCCTGATCTAAACTTCTTAGGTTTGACAACTTATCTGCCAAAATAATCCACAATACTTCCTCACTAATAACATCGATAGAATCTATCGTTTGCTGCTTTCTCTCTTCCCATGATAATTTCTTATTTTCCGAATCACTTGCCACAAATTCTGCAATTTCTTCATTAAATAATTCTAGCAAATCTTCTCTGGTTGTATTTGTATCTTCAATGGTATCATGCAACAAACCTGCACAGATTGTATTGGTAGGACATCCCATATAGGTCAAAATCATTCCCACCTCAAAAGGATGTGAAACATAGGGTTTACCAGATGTCTTACGAATCTGACTCGAATGTGCATCCGCCGCATATGTGATTGCTTTTTGTATCAAACGATTCATAGAATTCTCCTAATTGGTATCACAATACTGATTGAAAAAATCAAAAATATCTCCTAGTACTTCGTGGCTTTGCTCATATTTACTAAGAATGTAAAATGCGTGAGGTAAATTCAGTTTTCGTTCATAAATATTCGTTTTATATGGAACTCCTAATTCTTCTAATCTTGAAGCAAGTCTCATGCCCTCTTGGTCAAACGAACGCTTCTGAGTATCCATGATATAAGTTGGTGGAAATTTATCATTCATATACTCTAACACGGAAGTATATCTAAAAACATCTAATTCTTTATACTCAGTTGTCCCAAAAAGCATACTAACAATTTCTTTCTTGAGTGGAAACCGAACATCCTTTTCCATAAAGGTTGTGAAATCATATAATCCACAATTCAGCGCTAGTGCACGAATCGGCTGAACATCGTAGAACCCATAATACTCTTGCAAGGTTGGGTCATTCATAATACAGCTAGCCATTGCCGCCATATAGGCACCAGAAGAGTCCCCGGATAAGAATACACGATTAACGTCTAGAGAATATTTTTCATAATTTTTTTGTAAGAATCGAATTGCACCTAAAATATCTTTCACTTGAGATGGATAGGTCGCATGTGTTGAAAGGCGAAAATTAATATTTACGACAGCAAATTGATTTTGTGCTAATCGAAGTCCATAATTACGATATACTCCATCTTTAGAATACACTCCAAATCCACCACCATGAATATTAATGATGAATGGATATGTCTCCGATTCATAGTCTGGATAAATAATATCTAATTTATGTTCATAATCCGCATCCGAAAAATAGGGGATATTTTCAACTATTTTTTTCATATCTGGCTGATTATCAATTTTATAGGCTAAATTAGCACCATACTCTAGGAACTTAACGAGTACATCCACTTTCTTTTTCTCAGCCAAACCAAATGTTTTACTGTTTTCAGTCATATGTTTCATTTCCTTCTTTTGCATGAATAATATTATAACGAATAAAAGAAGTAGAAACAAGCATAATTCAAAAATAAGTATTTATCAAACTCACTGGATTGTCTAAAACAAACCACGATAATTCTGCATTCGCTCACTAAACTGTTGCTCAAAAGAAGAATTGGTGGCGTAAGGATTTTGAAAGAAAACCTCAATCAGTTTCAAATTCATGTACCTTATTGTTTCATCATCACCTTTTTGCGAAAGCTCAAGTACTTGATTTTGAACGTATGTCTGTAGCTTATACCAATCTAAAACAAACTTCTCATAGCTCGACAAGCTGGGGATATCTAACCATCTTTTTACTTTTACTTTTGTTTTTGGTTCTTTTAAACATTGGTCTTTTTGAACAAAATACTGGAACCCGTCCTCTTCGTAGACCCTACCTAATGGAAAGAGCCTACAAAGTCCCGGTCTGATTTGGTGAATACTACAACGCCCCGCTTCGCTTAGAAAATAGCAACAATTTCTATCTTTTATCATTTGAATGTGTGGAATAACCATTCCCTTGGCCACCATTAACGAGATGGCGCTTTGTAATAATTCTTCAAAAGTTACCTCTAGATGTGTCGTAAGCAAATAAATATCATATGGATCTAGTGTAATGGATTTGTCCATATCTTTACAACATTCGTAGCATCCTTCGCATTCATTACATCCAATTTTCACTAAATCATTTTTAGCATATTTACTTCCATCCGATATTTCTTCAAAATCAACTTCTCTTCTCATTTTTCATTCTTTCTGATTCACTAAATCGTAAATTGTAATACCGTTTTTTCTAGTGTTGCCGCATTTTCATCTAATTCACTTGCAAGTTGTGATAGAGAAATTACTGCATTCATTTGTTGCTGTGTCATCTCGTTCACAGAAGTAGAGGCTGCTGCCGTCTCTTGGGATACAGCTGAAATATTTTCAATTGCTTCAAGGACAATTCCTTTTGTTTTACGCATTTGCTTCACATTTTCAACAATCTGATCTACACTAACGACTAATTCTTCAACATGAGCATTCATTTTCTCAAACGATTCTTCTGACTCTACAACTGCTGATTCCTGCTCCTCAACAATTACCTTTGCATGATTCGTAGTTGCAACCGCCCGTTTTGTCTGTTCCTGAATATCTCGAATCAGCTGCTCAATTTCTGATACCGCAGCAACCGACTGTTTTGCAAGATTACCAATTTCATTAGCAACAACACTAAATCCGCTTCCTGCCGCTCCTGCTCTAGCTGCCTCAATGGAAGCATTCAGTGCCAATAGATTGGTTTCTTCTGCAATCTCATTGATTGTTCCAGTAATTGTACTAATTTCCTCAGATTTTTTCTCTAACACTTCAATGTTTTGGATAATTTGAACTGTAATATCACTTGTAGACTTTGCTTTCTCCGATAATACATCCATTCGTTGCATACCCTGTAAAATACTGTCCTTGGTATCTATTACCACTTGATTAATATCGCGCGTCTTTATATTAACATCTTCTATCTTTTCTGACAATTGATCCATTTGAACCAAGCAACTTTCAGAATCATTCGCTTGTTGGTTAACACCTAGTTGGATTTCCTTTACTGCATCCGTAATATTCTCACTTGACTTATAAAATACTTGAGAAGATTCCTTCAGTTTCGAAGAAGACTCTGAGACTGAGAGACTTTGTAACTTAATTCGTTCAATTAGAACACGCATTTTCTCAATCATTTGATTAATTCCTTTTGAAAGAATGCTAAACTCATCTTTTCGCTTCACTTGAATTGAAACCGTTAAATCACCTTCAGAAGCATCTTCTAAGTGGTCAATTGTTTGGCCAATTACTTTGGAGATACCGGCAGCAATAACGAGTCCAATCATAATTGCGATAAATCCACTCACCAAAACCAAGAGTATTGTAATCTGCTGAATAGATTTTACTTGACTGATAATCAATTTTTGTGGAATCAAACAGCAGATCATTGCTCCACTATCACCAATTTTAGCATTTGAGAAAAGATACTCTTCACCTTTATACTGGATATCCCTGCTATTACTTTCTAACTCACTTGCAAAGGCTTCTTCATAAAACGTCTGACCAAAGAATACTTTTTCTTCCACATTCACCTGCGTAGCAGAAATTTCTCTTCCATCTGCAGTCACAAAATGAAGGATGCTCCCTTTTCCAAAGTCCAACTTTCCTAAAGTTTCTTGCATAGTCTCCATGCTTACATCCATTAATACGACAGCTTTTGCATCCGAAAACCCCTGAACTTCACGAATTGCATATGAATTTTGGCTCACTGTAAGCAATTCGTCAATCTCTGGTTGAGCTCCAACCCAATAATTACTGGAAGACATTTCTTTTAACTTTGCACCCGATTCTAACTCGGTCAGCGCTGTATAATAATCATCTTTTTTCTGTATATTTGCGGTGATACAACCTTCGCTTAAAGAAAGAAAGGATATGTTTTGAATAAATGAATCCGTCGTTTCTTTGGACATGATGTTGCTCACCAAATCTTTTTCTACTTGCATTCTTTTCATTGGATCTTTATTCAGATTCCCCCTGAAATACTTTTCAATATCCTTATCCATAATATATTGAACACTCGCTGCTTTAACAGACTCTAATCCAAAATTAAGGTACTCACTTGTCATAACGATTGACTGAACAGAAGCCTTCTTATAACTTGACACAATTGCTTTTGATGCAAGGTCATAAGATACCGCTCCAACGATTACCATAAAAAAAACAGGAATCAAAAATGCCAAGATTAAACTTGTTGCAATTCCTCTGATTCCCATTTTTCTACTATGATGTGATTTTCCATTTTTTTTCATATGTCCACTCACCCTTCAAGTTTACTAAAATCCTTGATTCTAGGGTATCCTTTTCACGTTTGGGTGTCAATGAACATTTTCAGATTCCATCTAGTAATATTCTTACTTTTGTAATTCAATGTAAGAATATTACTATTTGTATTCTCCGTTATAATCAAACTCATCTGGCATATCATCAATTACCTGAATGGTGTTCGTTTTAAAATAATACTTAATTACAATTTGTTCTTGTAACTCTTCGATTCTATATATGTAGGAAATATATTCTTCGTTAGAATCTTCTTTTGCAAAGTATGCGGAAAAAGCTGCTTCCGTTTTGTTCTCAATAATCGTAAACTTATATAACCCAGAAGTATCTTCATATACTTCTTCAATTTCAAGTTCTTCTAATGATATTGTCTCAAGATCCAAAAATCCCAATAGTATTTTTGATCCATCATCACGTTGATAAACTTTTCCATCTTCATACCACTGCAGATTTTCTTCTGCCCCCTTTGAAATGTCACTATTTTCTTTTGTAACTGGTGAAATCTCATTCTCAAATAAGGTTATTTCTTCGTCTACGACTACTTGCTCTTCTTGCTCTTCTTGCTTTTTATTACCGACATCGCCCAAAGCGCCTTGCGATAACGCTGTACAACCAATTGCACCCATACTTAAAATCGTAATTCCTAATATAACTACTGTTATTTTCATTTTTTTTGTCATCATAAAATTTTCTCCTTTACACAATGAATCATTAACTATTTATATTCTCCGTTATAATCTTCTCCATCATCCCAATTATCAACAATTTGGATTGTATCTGTTTTATAATAGTAATTTACAATCATCTGTTGCCTTTTATCACTTTCTTCTTCAAAGACATAAGAAAGATAGTCCTCGTTTGAATCAAAGAATTGTTTGAAATATGCCGACAAAACCATTCCCGTGTCATTATCAATAATGGTAAATTGAAAAGCGTCATTTGCTCGTTCAGGCTCTGTTTCAATTTCCAAGCCATCTACCGGTTCCGCTGGTATATCCAAAAATCCCATTTGGAATTTGACCCCATCTGCTCTTTGATAAACCTTAGCTTCTTTGTACCATTCATAATTTATTTCTGTTTTTGCTTCCTCACTGGCATTCTCTGACACTGTAGCAACTTGATTAGCCGACACATCTTGTACTTCCTTCTCCGTCGTTGTTTCCGCTTTTGTTTCCGTCGTTGTTTCCTTTGTCTCAACAGCAGGAGTATTTGAACCACCCTGCGTAAATGTCGTACATCCAATTGCTACAATACTTATGATTGTTAATCCTAGTACGGACAATAGTGTCCTTGGTTTCTTTGTAATCATCATAATTCTCTCCTTGATTCCTTTTTTACTCCCTGACATCGATGTTGATAGCACAAATAAGTCTTTTGCGTGATTTTGACTTATGATTAAATTCACCAATGTCTCAGCATAAGAAATTCGTTCTTTCTCACCTAAACACTTAACCGAACGCTCGTCACATGCTAGTTCTGCATCTTGCTTTGAACGTTTTACCGCTAACCACACAAGTGGATTGTACCAATGCAATGTAAGACAAATTCCTCTTACCAATCCCCAAATGCAATCCCCCTGCATGTAATGGCAATTTTCATGTGCCAAAATGTGTTTTATTTTCTGCGAATCACCTGCCAATTTTGTTGGAATATAAATCGAACGCCCATACAAAAAGGGAGTTTCTAGTCCATCTACTAAATACACTGGTAAAATGCTAGACGGGGATTTGAATTTGATACGGTTATTCTTTAAGTAGCGATATAAACGACTATTATCAAGAATCATTTTAACGAGTATCAATCCAATCCCTAACAAGTATAATTTCCAAAAAATGGACAGTGCAATTTCTTTTGTTTTGAGACGCTGTTTCATTACCTGCCTTTTTTGATTTAGCGTTGCATTTGCATTGTTGATTGCCAGTTCATTGACCGCTATTGCATTTGTTGCATTTACATTTTGAATCACTGCATCTGCTTGCTTGGTTTCCTGTTTTAATTCAATGCGTTCGCCAAAAAGCGTCTGAATATTCATAACCGAAAACGCACTTTCCGGCATCGGAATAAATACCGTCAGTAATTTAATCGCGACAATGAGCCAAAGTGCATATTGGATCTTTGCTGATATTTTGCCTTGTACCAATCTTCTAATAACTAAAAATAGGCTTACCAAAATAATTGTTGTTATAATTGCTTCCATCAAACTCACCCTCTTTACTTTGACTCGTGCTCTCGTTTTGCCGCTTCTAAAATCGCATTTAGTTCCTGAATCTCTTCGTCCTCTAGCGCTTCATGCTCTACCATGGCATGCATCATTAGGCCCAATTTCCCCTTAAACACTTTTTGCAAAAACGCTTTTGCTTCTTCTAACTCAGCTTCATTTTCATCAATGTCCGGATAATAAAGCTTCGCATTTTCACCCTCTTCATGGTGAATCGCATTTTTTTCTTCCATCCTTTTGAGAAAAGACATAATCGTGTGTTTTGTCCAATTCGTCTGCTCTTTCAAAGCATGTGTAATTTGTGTCATTGTTCTCGGTGAATTCTCCCAAAGAACTTTCATTACTTTCCATTCTGAATCTGATAAATTCATCAAAACCTCCATACAAAAGAATTCTTTTTCATTAATCGATTAATGGGTTGGCATCCGCCTACCTGTCTGTATCTTAATCCAAGTGGTAGGCATCTGTCAACCCATTATTTATTATTTTCATATTTTTTTTTAGGATTCTACCATTTGATCCAATTCACCTTGACTTTGACGATAAATAAGTGCAATCATCGCCATCAAAATTCCTGCTACAATCAGCATAAACCCAATTCCTCTGCCAGCACCCGTTCCGATGATTTTTCCGACCGTTTCAGATAGTATGCTTTGTCCCATAAACATTGGTTCAAAAATCTGGTCGGCTAGTACACCACTGATTGCATATGCAATCAAATATCCGATCTGGCTAATCAATCCAATGAGTCCCCATATCCTTCCTTGGAGTTCATTGGGTATTCGAACACGAATCAGTACATCTGCGAGGGTGTTCACAAATGGTAATGTCGTAAAGAACATAAGGCAGGCGATAAATAACAAATAGTAATTCGTAAATACACCTACAAACAACATACATACCCCTGATGCTGCCAGGGAAATTTTTAAGCCTGCATATTTATTCTTAACTGTGATGGCACTGATTAAAATACTTCCAATCAACATTCCAATTGCACTAAAGGACTCTAACATGCCGATTTTTTCTACCGAGGTAATGTGCATTGCCATTGGAATCATGAGCGTCTGCAAAAACGCAATGAAAAAGCACATTCCCGTCATCAACAGTACAAGTTTTCGAATCTCTTTTTGTTTACCTAGGAAACGAATTCCTTCTATAAATTCTTCTTGAAAAGACTTAAAAGTTTGCTCTTTATTTGGCGCTTTGATTGTATTTCGAACGATTGAAATAGTCAATAAGGTCACAATAATTGTGCCCATATCAATGAGTAGTATCGTTGTAAGACCCACATGTTTTAGCAAGAATCCTGCAATCAATGGAGCGATTAGAAATTTAGAAGCTCCCGCAATCTGAATCATACCACTTGCTTTTGCATAATCCTCCTTCGTAACCAAGTCACTAATGCTTGCTTTATATGCTGGTTCAAGAACCGATAGAAAAAAGGAAGACACAAAAATCCCAATATAGAATAATATCCAAGAAGTATCTCTCATAGAAGTGGCCAATAAAACCATTGCCAGTCCAATGGCTGAAAGACCCTCTCCAAGCATCATCATAACCCTTCGATCCCATCGATCTGCCAAGAGACCACCGATAGGGCTTAAAAGTACTGTCGGCGCAAATGCTAGCAACGTTACCAAAGCTACTAGTGTAACACTTCCTGTTTGTTTGAATGTATAAATGGATAGTGCAAATGCACTCATTCCGCTTCCTATGGTTGAAATCATCTCTCCAATCCAAATCACCATAAATTTATTCATGACCAGATCCCTCACCACTGTTTTGAAGCTTTCCAAACAGGTTTAAAAATTCACCCTCCTGGATGGATAACATGTCCTCCATCATACTTACAAACGCCATAATCAATGTCTGCTGTTTCTCTGGCGTCTGCTCAAAGATTCCTTCGTCCGTAAGTGTCAGCGTTGCTACTAGGAAAATCTGCATATATTCATAAGGGAATCTACAGTTCCATTTATTCTCCGATATACCTTGCTCAACAATTTGACAAATGATGGGAGCTAGTTTATTGACCATTTGATTTAGAACATATTGGTGCATCAGCGCATTGTTGGATTGATGCATACTTTCAAGTACATCCGTAGATATTTGATCCTGAATACTCATCGCAAGAAATGCTCTTGCAAGTTTCTCTTCAACCGGAATGGCTTTATTGTCTAAAATGGCTTCAATCCGTATCAGAATAATTTCACTAATTCGGTCAACTACCCCCTCTAAAACTTCCTCTTTGGACTTGAAATAGTAATAGAACGTCCCTTTCGCAATATTGACTTGCTTTAAAATGTCATTCACTGTACATTTTTCATATCCCTTTTGATAAAAAAGTTTCTCGGCAACATCTAAAATTTCATTTTTTCGTTCATCATAATCTTTTGTTATTCTCATATGTTTTATCCCCTTGAACTAAATATTTATTCCGCGACCGACCGTCGGTCTATTGAAATAATATCTCAATTCTTGGGGCTTGTCAACTGGTTTTTGTATCCTATTTTTTTAGAATGCATTAAAAATAGTCATTACTATAACTATTTCTTTTCTATGCCTAGTAAATTGGATAATTCCAAACTTCTGAGTGTTGTCATTTGCTGAACAGCCAATTCATGTAATAATATCATTCTATCAGCTTGATTCTTTCCTTGCTTAATTAAAATAGCGTTGTAACTCTCCATATTGGAAAGAACAAGCAACTGATGAATTGTAGCATGATCCCTTATATTTCCTTTTTTATTAGGATTGTTATCGCGCCATTCTTTTGCTGTTTTTCCAAATAGTACAGTGTTAAGTAAATCTGCTTCACTTGCGTAAGTATACAAAATCTGCTGTGGAGTCAGCATTGGTGGAATTAAGTTTTCTCTAATTGCATCTGTATGAACTCTATAATTCAGTTTAGATATCTCACGATTTAAATTCCAACTTAATGATAACCTGCTGTTTTCATCTTCCTTTAAGCGCTGATAATCTTTTATGACGTAAAGCTTGAACTCTGGTGAAATCCATGATGCAAATTCAAAAGCAATATCAATATGCGCATAAATTCCACCTCCATATCGACCTGATTTGGTTAATAAACCAATTGCAGCAAGCTCTTCCATCCAGTTTTTAATCGAAAACACAAATGTATTTGTTCCTGCATCTTTTTTAAACGCATCGAATTCGATACGTTTAAAACTTGAATTATGAAGTTGCTCCCATAATCCCAAAAATTCAACTATGTCTCTTCCTCTCAGCCAGTTATGAATCGTAATCCTCGGATCCAAACTCCTATACTTTGCGATATCAGTCAATGAAATATATTCATTTTTATAGTCAGTTGTATATACCCCAATATCTATTCCATTTGCATGAAGTACATCTTTCTTAACAGTCTTAACAGTCTTCACCATTCTCCACCTATTCCTTTGTTAACTTCTCATACTTGAGCTGATATTCAATCAGTCTTGGTACATACTCTGGTGGAGTTCTTCTGGCTGCTTCCCAATCTTCCAATGTACGAACCGGGATCCCCATATGCTCGGAAAACTCTTTGCGCGACATCCCAATACTCTCTCTCAATTCCTTTATTGTCTTGGCTTTATTCATAGCACCACCTCATATTGTGTTTTAATAAACACAATATATCATATGACGACTTAACTCGCAATGCGTGATGTTTGATTTTTCAAGGTTTCTTTAATGTTAGAATCAGCATAAAACCAATTACACTAGCGATTCCAGCAATGACAAAGGAAAGTGTAATTCCCATGGAAGATTTTAATACCAAGCGAACCAAATAAGGACATCCTATTGAGCTGATTGCATAGCCTAGCATTATGACTCCATAATTCATTCCTGCATTTTGCGAGCCAAAATAATCCGCATTGATGGTTGGATACATCCCCATGAATCCACCATAAGAAAGTGCGATACAAGATACCAGTATTAAAAACCCATACCCTGTAGCAAACGTCAGTAATACAATCGTTATCATCGTAAATATAAATAGAAATAAAAGTATCGGCTTTCTTCCAACCCAATCCGAGATCCAAGGCATGAGAAGTCGTCCCACTGTATTCATCCCAGACACTAACATAACGCCAATCAGTGCCACTTGACTACTCAGTCCACGTTCCATACCAAGGGACATGAGCATTGGATTCATTAAAAAATAAGCTGGCACTGCCAATGCAAACGTAGTTGCAATAATGTAATACTGCTTTGTTTTAAGCATTTCTTTAATGGTATACTGTTTGCTCGTAACGACCACCTTTTGCGGCTTATATCCTCGCATATAATCAGGATGCGGCCTCTTTATAAAGAAGCCACCACATACTATAATTATAAAAAGAGTGGTTGCCACAAAAATCATTGCCGGACTAAATCCGTATGTTTTCAACAACGAATTGGCAATTGGATTCATAACTAGGCCAAAACTCCCTGAGGCACAAATAATGATCCCTGTTACCATACCTCTTTTGTCTGGAAACCAAGATTGAAGCGTTGCTAACACGGTATTATATGTAATTCCACATCCGAATCCTGCGATACATCCATAGGTTACATTTAACATCCACGGAAGTTTCACAGGAACGAATGCGGTCAAAAATAGGCCAAGACACATTATGATGCCTCCTGCCAGTATAATTAGTGTCGCATTCCATTTTTTTTGGAGATATCCACCAAGTAAATTGCCAACTGCAAATAGACCAAGCAGAATTCCAAATGGGAGATTTGCCTGTGATAAATCAAGTGCATATGTCTTTTTTGCATATGGTTGGAACACACTCCAAACATATGCAATTCCACAACAAAATTGTACAAGCGCCCCCATCACTAAGATCAGATACCTGTATTTCCCTGCAGTTGCTTGATCTGGCAAAGCTGTTCTTTCTTGGGTAACTTTGTAATCGACTACTTCCATGAGGCACCTCTACAATTCTTGTCTCTATCTTTAGGATCTATAATGCTTTTTGATATAATACTTCTAAATCTTGCTTTGTACTTTGCCTTGGATTAACAGCAATATTTCCACTTTTCATAGCATCTTCTGCCATTTCAGAAATATACTCCTTGGTTACTCCCACCATACTAAGATTTTCTGGAATTCCAAGATCTTGAAGCATTTTCCTTATTTCTGATACCAACATCATAGGGTCAAACGCTTCAACCCTTTTACCCTTTAAAGAATGATACATTTTTTCATATTTACCAAGATCCGAAAGTGCATTGTATTCAAGTACATGTGGCAATAGTATGGCATTAGCAATACCGTGAGGGACATTGTAAAAACCTCCTAACGGATGTGCCATTGCATGTACATTCCCAAGTCTTGCCCACGCAAATGCAATCCCCGCAAATGTACTTGCCATCATCATATTTCCTGCTGCCTCTTCATCACTTCTATCAGCTACAAATCGGCGAATATTTCTGCCAATCAGTTGCATCGCTTTTTCAGCCATTGCATCCGAAAAAGGAGATGCTGCTTTCGATAAATAGGCCTCAATCGCATGGGTTAACGCATCCATTCCTGTGGAGGATGCAATCGTCGCTGGTAGGGAAACTATTAATTCTAGATCAAGGAGCGCATAAGTTGGGATTAATTCATAGCTAAACACCGTCAATTTGTAATTTCTTGATGTGTCTGTAATCACGGCAAATGCCGTAACCTCACTTCCAGTACCTGCTGTTGTCGGAATCGCTATCATTGGTATAATTTTGCCAGGAACTTTGTGGGCACCTTCATAATCCGTGATACTACCACCATGCTTTACCAATACAGCTACTGCTTTTGCAACATCCATTGGACTTCCACCACCAAGTGCCACAATAACATCTGCTTTTGATTCCGTAAATGCAACGACTGCTTCATTGACCGTCTCTATGGTTGGATTTGGCAAAACATCCAAGAACTCACAATGTGGCAAACCTTCTTTATCCAAGATATTTTTCACCCGATCGACTGCTCCTGCACGTTCTAATCCCCTATCTGATATCAGTAATATCTTTTCTCCGCCTAATTTTCTTATGCATTCTGGCAAAGACTGAATACTTCCTTTTCCAAATTGAATCGTTTGTGGTATCGAAAACATAAAATCATTCATCGGCTTTCTCCTTATTGTTTTTATTGGAATAATTCCGGAAACTTTATTCTCAGATACTCCTTGATTAGTTGCACACAGGTTTCTTCACTGACACGCTGACTATTTAATGTCATGTCGTAATTCACTGGATTGGTCCAATAATTTCCACCTGTATAGTGTTGGTAATAAGCTGCACGATATTGATCCGTCTTTGTAATAGAAGTATGAGCCGTTTCTTCATTCACTCCCATCTTTTTCATGACTCTTTGTACACAGAATTCCCTTGGTGCTTCAATATAGATACTGATTACATTCGGAAACTCCTTCAAGACCCAATCTGCACATTTTCCTACGATAATACAGGATTGCGTTTCTGCAAGATGTAGAATAATTTCTTTTTGATATTCAAAAAGCTTCTCATCCGAAACAAATTCATCATCCACGGGCTTGGGTTTCACTGTCCGTGGTAAACTTTTGAGTAATCCAGATAATTTTTTTCTACGCATTTTTTCATTGACTTCAGCAAATAATTCTTCATCAAGTCCACTAAGCTCGGATGCCAACGTAAGAATTCTATTTTCATAACACACAATTCCTAGTTCTTCCGCTAGCTTAAGTGCTATTTCTTTTCCGCCGCTCCCAAATCCCCTTGCTATGGTTATTACGTAATTGTCCATGCGTAGCCCTCCTATTTTATTGTCTCTAAAATAATTTCATATGCCTTGTCACAATCTTCAATCGTTGCAATAAGTGGTGGTACCATTCGAATCACACTATTTCCAATTGCTGTAATTAGCAAATGACGTTCAAAACAACCCTGCTTGACATCCGCCGCTTTTACAGATTCATCAAACTCAACTCCAATCAATAAGCCCTTACCCCTTACCTCTTTCACGTGTGGCAACGCACTCAATTTGCTCATAAAATAGTCACCCACGGCCTCAGCATTATCTGCCAAATTACGATCTAACAACTCTGTGATCTGTGCAAGTGCTGCCGCGCAAGATACAGGATTTCCACCATACGTTGTTCCATGGGACCCAAGCGTGAATGCACTGGCAATTTCATCACTTGTGCAAATTGCTCCAATTGGCATTCCACCTCCCATTGCTTTTGCCATCGAGACAATATCTGGACGAATTCCATAATTCATAAACGCCATGACATTTCCAGTTCTGCACCATCCAGTCTGAATCTCATCCAACAAAAGGAGTAGTCCTTTTTGATCACATAGCTCACGAATTCCTTTCATAAATTCCATTGTTGCCGGATTTACACCACCCTCGCCCTGAATTGGCTCAAGCATAATCGCAATCGTATTCTCTGTTATAGCTGCTTCAAAGGACTCCAAATTATTAAATTCAGCATATCGAAATCCTGGTGTCATTCCTCCAAATCCTAGTTGACAAGCATTGTCCGGTTGCCCCGTAGCACTCATTGCTCCGAAGGTTCTTCCATGAAACGACATTTTTGCTGTAATGATTTCGTACTTATTCTCTCCATATTTTGAAACACCATATTTTCTTGCCATTTTGATCATGGCTTCATTGGACTCAGTTCCTGAATTTTGGAAGAAGATTTTATCCATTCCAATTGTGTCACAAATTTTTTCTGCAAGAAGCGCTTGGGGTATTGTATACGGATAATTAAACGTATGAATAAGATCCTTTGCCTGTTCACAGATTGCTTCAATCACTTTCTCATTTCCGTTTCCTGCACTGTTTACTGCTATTCCAGCATAGAAATCCAAATATCCATTTCCATTCTCATCGTAGAGATACATGTCTTTGCCCGTTTCTGCAACAAAATCAAATCTCTTGTATGTTTCGATCATATATTTACTAACTTTTTCTTTAAGGGCTTCTTTTGTTAAATTCTGTTCCATCAGTCTCATACTTCTACCCGCTTTCCGTCTTTATTTAAATGAAAAAGTGACCGTCATCTTGACTGTCTCATCTTCATGATTGCTATACCAATGTTCTATATCCGAATCAAATTGCATCGCATCTCCTGCACGAATTTCATATTTTTTTCCACGGATTTTCAACTCTAACACTCCAGTTGTAACGGTAATATATTCGATTGTACCTTCTCCGTGGGATCCACTATAGTAAACGCCATTTTTATATAATTCGATTCCATAGATCTCAAACTGTCTTTCTTTATCATAGGGGAAATAGGTATATATAGTATATTTTCCCAATACTTCCTTGGTTGGAATCATGGTATCTTTGGAAATATAAAGAACTCCCTGCCTTGGCATTTCAATAAGCTGCGTCAATTCAACTCTAAGTCCACTTACAATTTTGCCCAAACATCCGATTGAAGGATTTGCTTCCCCTCTCTCAATTTGCGCGAGCATACTCTTACTAACACCCGTCTGTTCTGCCATTTCATCCAGACTCATGTTCTTCCCAGTACGTATTTTTTTCAAATTGAATGCAATGTTCCTATTAATATAATCCAAATTCATTCCCCCAATCAGCCATTCATAAATCTAGAAAGAAATTCTTTTGTCCTCGCATTTTTAGGATTTACGAACAAACGAGACGGCACATCACTTTCTGCAATCACGCCTTGGTCCATAAATATCGTCCTCGTAGATACATCTCTGGCAAATGCCATTTCATGAGTCACTATGATCATAGTCAACCCTTCTTTTGCCAGTTCTTTAATAACATTTAAAACTTCTCCAACCATTTCAGGGTCTAGCGCACTTGTTGGCTCATCAAACAAAAGCACTTCAGGTTCCATTGTCAGCGCACGCGCAATGGCCACTCTTTGTTTCTGCCCGCCGGATAATTGGTATGGTTTTGCATTAATATACGTAGCCATCCCCACTTTTTTTAAGTATTTTATGGATAATCCATGTGCTTCTTCTTTACTGCGTTTTAATACTTTTTGACAGCCTGACATGCAATTTTCAAGTACTGTCATATTGTTAAATAAATTAAAACTTTGAAAAACCATACCCACTTTAGATCTGTATTCACTGATTTTTTTTTGAGAACCACCAATTTCTTTTTCACCAAAATAAATAAGTCCTGAAGTTTTTGTCTCAAGCAAATTCATACAGCGAAGGAGTGTTGACTTTCCTGATCCAGAGGATCCAATAACGCATACCACTTCACCTTTTTCAATGGAAAAGTCAATATCTTTTAGTACTTCATTCTTTCCAAATGTTTTGCTCAAATGTTCCACTTTTATGATTGCCATGGAAGTTCCCTCCTAATCCGTCAAATATTCTGTTGCAAGTTCAAAATCTTTCTTATCCTCTAACTTCTTTTCTAAAATAGATAAAAGCTTTGTAAAAATAGCGCATAGAATAAAATAAATAGCTCCCGTTATTAGAAATGACTCAAAATATTTGTAATAGGTATTGGCAGCTGTTTTCGTTGCAAAATAGAGTTCTGCGATTCCGATTACATTTAAAACGGAGGTCATTTTTAAATTTGTAATAAATAAGTTTCCCATTTCTGGAATGATATTTCGAAATGCCTGTGGTAAAACCACTGAAATCATAATTCTAAAATGAGACATTCCAAGCGCTTTTCCGCCTTCAAACTGACCTTTATCAATTGAAAGGATTCCACCTCGCACGGTTTCCGACATATATGCGCCAGTATTTAGCATGATTACTAAAATTGCTGCATTAAATGAAGAAATATCAAATCCAAATTGTTTGAATCCATAATAAATGACCATGGCTTGAACCATCATAGGGGTTCCTCTAAACACATGAACAAATGCGCTTGATACTATTTTCAATACCTTAAATGATATTTTTTTGAGAATACTATCTTCTGGGTAAATGGGTGTGGAGAAAACAACTCCTAATACAAACCCTAAAATAAGACCCAATAGTGTACCTAGTAACGATAATTCCAAAGTAATCAAGGTTCCCTTCCAGAAGTAGGGCCCATACTCTTTTAACAAAAAAAGAATCCATTCGAAAATATTCTTTTCCATACCTTTGCTCCTTTCAAAAACCTTTTCGATTCATAAAAATGAGACGCCTGGGCTTGTTTTTGCTCCCTTGCGTCTCGATCTATGTTTTCATTATTCTATACCCTACTTTTTATTTGCTTAATGGTTGTAATGTTACTGCAAGATTCATCAGTTCCACCATTTTCTCTTCGTCCCACTCAATTGCAACCAAGGCATCATCCAATGATTTTTGCAATTCTTTATTTCCTTCTTTGACAGCAATACAAACATTTAGCGATTGACCCTCTGGTATCTTGAAGCCATCTGCTGGATCTAGATTAACATAAGCAATATCTGGATTTGCAATTGCTGCTGACATTGCAGTTGGTTCATCTAATACGGCACAATCAGCTGAATTCATTTGCACTGCCATAATTACTTCTGACGTTGTTTCAAAGAATGTCAGTTGATTCACATTTGGAATCTGTGGTACATATTTTTCCCAAATTGTACCGATTTGTGTTGTAGCAGATGCATCTGTAAAATCGCTCAGTGTCTTTGCATTTGCATACTTACCGTTTTTATTTACAATGACAACATTATTTCTAATATAATATGGAGCCGTAAAATCGACGCTTGCATCTCGTTCTTCGGTATAGCCCATACCTGCAATAATAACATCGTAATCGCCAGAGTCCATTCCTAATACAATGCTTGACCAATCTACTTTATGTATCTCTAGTTTCCAGCCAAGTTCATCTGCAAGTTTTTGTGCCAACATAACATCATAACCATATGCATAATCACTTGTTCCGTAAATTGGAACTGCCTTGTCACCATTTGATACCTCTTCTGATGATTGGGTCCAGTTAAATGGAGCATATGCACATTCCATGCCAACTTTTAATACTTTCTTTTCTTCCACATCTACTTCTTTTTTAGAACAACCTACTAGAACTGTCATTACCATTGTTAAACAAAGCGCGATACTCATGATTTTTTTCTTCATAATTACTTCCTCCCAAATGATTTTATTGTCGTCATTTTGAAGATCCTATTCTGCAGATAAGTCTCCCGTCTATAAGCTCATAATCAGAATGCAAATAACAAAAAAGGCGCCGAGATATGTTCTCAACGCCTTTGCTCCTGATAGGTAAATTCTAGAGTAATATGCTCCCATTGTCAATATACAGAACCGAGCCGTTTTGCACAATCTTTCTGCGCATATAGCGGTTTTTCATGTGATAATTTATCAACGCGTGCGATATAGTGCACAAGTTAATGTTGTATGTACACTGGAATGCAACCTATTTTTTTATTCTGATTAATCTTCCGCTAATAATATTAAATAATCGTTTTCTGTAAATATAACTTCATTAGACTTTGCTGGATTGATGATAACTTGGAATGTACTGTCCTCATACTTTTTATATCCGATTGCAATTTCGTTTCTTCTTGATGCAATTTCCGTAATGGAATAAAAATCGATTGGTGTATCTTTCTTCACATAAAGAGCTGCTTTTTTCATATATATTTCCGATCCATCTTCATCTAATAAATCAGTAAACACCGCTGACAACTCTCTATTTTCAGAAATCTGCGTCAGAATGAGATTAATAATGTTGGTACCCACTACCAAGTCATTTACTTTTGCAACTTTTGCAAGTTTTTGATTGGTTACATTTTGCATTTCACTGGTAATACTGTACTTCGCATTTGTTTTCTGTGCAATATCGCGAAGGTGAATTAATTTTAAAAGCGTCATCGCATCTGAGATTTCCGAATCATATTCCAATTCACTTAGTAATAATACATGATCGATTTTAGATGCCGTCAATGCGTCAAGATTTTTTCGATCATTGATGTCACATTCTTTGACTTTTAATTCAATATTTACTAATGCATTTTTCAAATTCACATATTCTAAAGCTACTTGATCATCTGCAATAATCACGCTTGATCCCTTAGCAACATAATGATCAAGTTCTGAGAGTATTGCTGAAAGCATGGTGTTTGTTCCAAGAACCAAAATATGTTCTGGCAACCCTGCCACTTTTTCGGCTAGCGCAACTTCAAGCTCTTTTCTACATTTTGGGATTACCGTAAGCGGCTTTTCGGTTCCATTATCTTCTACTAAATAGATAATCTGATCATCCACAGTAATTACTTCATCTTTTTTAGGATTTAATAAAATATCGCTTCCTCTTTTAATTCCAAATACAATTGCTTTTTCGAAAGACAACAAAACTTCATCAAAATGTTTTCCAACAAATTCTGGGAAAGACTCAAAGTATAATTCATCCCCTTCATAATCAAATAATTCAATCAAAACATTTGATAAGCCCGGTTGTCTACAGGTATGTGCAATAATTCTTGCGATTGCATCTTTTGAAAAAATAATTTCTACTTTTCCTTCACCCGCAATTTTAGCGGCTTCATAATTCATTTTATCACTAATTGTGGTGACAATATGCGTGTCTCTTTCAAATCCATTTCTTGATTTTAAGTAACTTACAGTCGCAAGAATTGCCTTGATTGTCATAAAATCGTTTTGTTCATTCAAAATAATTGAGCGACAAGTCTCAAGAGATGCTTTTTCCAATACGTTTAATTCGGTTACTTCTCCAGATCTACAAATCACCCTTGTGGTCTTAAAATCATCTATCTGCTCTGCAATTTTTTCTTCCATAACTTCTTTGTCTTGTGCGGAAATAATAACAATACAACCATCTTTTTCGTTCTCGTTCGCCACGATTAATTCGGAAATAATTGTATAAATATTATCATCAAATCCAAGAATAACCGTATGGTTTTTCTCAATGACTCTAGAACTTCCTTTGCGAAGTGAATTTAATTTTTCTTCAAATCCAGTTGTGATAATACCAATTAAAATACTGGTTACAAAAATACCGCAAATGGTTACCACTGAAAAAATAATAACGGATGAAACACTGTCCGTACTGTCACCTGCCAGCGTACCAGCGTCAATTGCATGCATCAGAGAAATCCATATATTATTTCCCACATCACTACTTCCTGCCGCAATGGAAACCGCAACTCCAGCGATCATAACAACTAAAAAAGTGACTAAAAACAGCAAGCCGACCAATACGACAGTTCCTTTTGACATAATGTTATCAAATCGATACTGCATTTTCTCTCTCAAAGTATGTTTTTTCATGTTTACATTTCACCTCATAATATATTTTCTTATTTAACTATATAGGATGAAAAAACGGAAGTCAACGAATAGCCGAATTCAATACTCAGTTTTTATATTATCTTTTAATTCCTACTATTTTATTTCAAATTCTGTATGCCCAATCGAAGAGGAAGTCTGAATGTACTGCCTTGTCCATCTCTTCAAAGATGGGTCTGTTTTTACTGATGAAGATTGTGAAAATATTTGCTATGATAATTCCGTTTTTTCATTCACTATTTTACAATATAATATAATATTTATACAAACCAAAAGAAGCATAGAGCTTAAAATAATAATCTCCATACTTCTTAATATAATCTTCTATTTGGGGTACAATCTACAAAAATAAAGGTTTACTTACCATAAATCATAATATATATTTACTACCTGCTAATATCAGGTCACGGGTTCACAAAATTCGAAATGCTTCCACTGCCATCAACCCGACCTTCGCAATAAATTCTTAATCTATACTTGGCCGACTTACTTAAATTTTTAAATGTGTGCGAATAGTACTTTCCACCAGTGTAGTATTTTACTGTACCTACTTTAGGCCATAATCCAAGAGTATACTTCTCCAAATATATTGTATAGCTACTATAATTTGAAGAAGCTCTGGCTTTAACCGTTGCACTCGTTGAAGAAACTTTGAAAGTAGTAGACGTTACCGTACGGCCTGCAGAACCATCTGTCGAAAAACTAAATGTACCATCACTTTCAATTGCAGGTGTACTCCCACCCAAACTATTAATTGGAACAGCTTTATTTAATACTTTTGGTGTTGAAGTATCCTTAAATATAGTCGTATTATCATTTTGGAATGTTATTTTCTTATTTGCGGCACAAACCGTATTTGAACTTGTACTCCAAAAACATAATATTACCAATGACACAATCATTAATTTTGCAATATCCCTTATACACTTTTTAAAAGACATATTATCTTTTCCTCCTTTTAAACATAACCATTAATTGTAATAATATTCGTAAGTTACAATTAATTTTGTATGCTACCCCATAGAATATATTACATTTATTGTCTATAATTGTCAATTATAAAACTACAATTGCTGAATGCATACTATCACAGATAAAAGCCTTCGATAATAATTATTCCAAAATCTCCATATCCACTTTAAAATGCTGAATTTTATATGTAATTCAAATTTTTCTATTTTTTTGTAACGAAATTGCACGTTTTAGGATATATCTATAGAGGGGGGACAAAATGTACACAATCGAACAAGTCTATAAAGATTATTCTATCCAGGTATATCGCTATGCCTACAGTTTATGCCACGAGCACCTACTTGCAGAAGAGATTACCCAAGAAACATTCTTCCGTGCAATCAAAAACATTAATTCGTATAACGGAAATTGCAAGTTGTATGTATGGTTATGTCAAATTGCCAAGCACGTATTTTATCAAGAAGTGAATCGCCAAACAAAGTATCGCAAATTCTATGAGCACTCTGGAGTAGATTCTTTGTGTGATTCAACAATGACAAATGCTTCATCCGTGGCTTCTCTTGAAGAAATGACCATTCAAAAAGAGACTCACATGGACTTTATTCACCAACTGGATTGCCTGCCAGAGAATATGAAAGAGGTAGTAGAATTGAGAGTTTTAGGCGAGTATAGTTTCCGTGAAATCGGAGAAATTATGAACAAAAATGAAACCTGGGCGCGTGTCACTTTTTATCGTGCCAAACAAATCATCATGAAAGGAATGGACCATTTATGAAATGTGAAATTATCAAAGATTTATTACCATCCTATGTGGAAGAATTGACAAGTGAAGAAAGCAATCAAGAAATTCGTGAACACTTGGATAGCTGCGCTGACTGTAGTGCGTACGAGTTACAAATGCGAACTCCGAATGCCTATCAAAAATCTATTGTTTTACCAGAAGAAATCAATTATCTTAAAAAAATAAAAAGAAAACAGTTTTTGTATCAAATTATCATTGGTCTTTTAGTTGGAATAACGTTTACTTTTATATACTACTATGTAAAAGGTTCCTTGATTTTTTGGGGACCTGGATTTACAATACCGCCTTATATTCTCATTCGATTACCTTACATTCTACTTAAAATATCTGGTTTTATTTGTATTAGTGTAATTATGGTTATCTTAATAAATTGGCTTAGAAAAATACTTCGTAAAAAATAGTATTCACCTTTATATCCAAATGTTTCAGTAGACATGTGCCGTCTCATTTTATATACTCCAAATAAATAAGAGCGGTTTTTTATGAATCAACATTCTTTTCTGGTTAAACAGTTTCGTAAACACTACGCAAATTTAGGGACTTGCGTGTTTCGCCTGCACTCTCTCTTAGAAAAACATATGAACCCTCACAGAACCAACCTGTTATTAGCTTCTAAGGTAATTCCGTTACCTCCCCTGGAATTACATATCTTCTTACTTTCAAAGAAGCTACTTCATCTTGGATGTTCTTTAGAACAGCTACAAAATCTTTAGTATCTTCACTTCACAAACATCATAAGCTAAAAAGGGAATTACATGAATTTGTGATTCCCTTTCTCTCTTTTTTTCAACCGCTGTCAGCACAATACAAAGCTTACAAAAACAATTTTCTATATGATTTTTTTGACAGCCACCACTAATCTGATTATAATTTGTATTAATTACGTTAACTCGAAGGGAATCTTCCATGCAAGCACCACCAATCAAATACTTTTCCACGCATAATCCATATATTCATTTTGTGTATAGCAAAGATTCTTGTATCAACTATCCTTCGCATACGCATCAGTCCTTCTATATTGTTGGGCTTGTTTTAGATGGCGAAATTGCATTGCAAAAAGATGGGAATAGACAAGTTTTGCAATCTGGATCTATTTATTCCATTTCCCCAGATGAACTTCATTCAATCGAACTACTAAATTCAAGTTATTCCTCTTTTTGTATCTGTATTCACAAAGATTATCCTTTATTATCAGGGCATGAATGGTGGTCAGAAGCACTTTCCCATGCACACTTACTAATCGAATACAACATTGTATCTGATACTCAAATACTCGACTTACTCAATGCATTTGGCGAACTTACCACTAATCATTTTCCTAATAACGAAAAAAGCCAGGAAGCACCTGACTCATAATCTGAAAGAATACCATTGTTTACACAAGTTCCCCGTCCTTTAAGAACCTCGTGGTTTTCCATCTGATGTTCGTGTGTATGACTTCCGATTTTTTTACCCGGTTCAATATGTACTATATGAAGACTAAAGACTCCACCCGAATCCTTACTAACAAGAATATGCTTTAAAAATACACCTTCAAACACTGGATGCTTAACCCACCTAACTTCTTCAATCAAATTTTCCATAAACATTGTTTCCATAAAAATCGCCTTCCTTTACTTAAGTGTCTTGTGAACTGATGTCTTAAGTATAAGAAAGGCGATTCTTTTTATCTTGTATAAAATTGCTATTTAGTGATGGAATAAACGAATTCCAGTAAATGCCATAACCATATTGTATTTATCACAGCATTCAATTACAACGTCATCCCTTACCGAACCACCTGGCTGAGCAATGTAGGATACGCCACTTTTGTAAGCGCGTTCAATATTATCTGAAAATGGGAAAAATGCATCTGAACCAAGTGTTACTTCTTGATTACCGTCTAACCAAGTTCTCTTTTCTTCTCTTGTAAATACTTCTGGTTTTACTTTGAAACGTTTCTGCCATTCGCCTTCTTTTAAAACGTCTTCATATTCATCACCAATATATACATCAATGGTGTTATCACGATCTGCACGTCCTAATGTATCTATAAACTCAAGTCCTAATACCTTTGGAGCTTGACGTAAATACCAATTGTCTGCCTTTTGTCCAGCAAGTCTTGTACAATGTACTCTTGATTGTTGTCCTGCACCAATTCCGATTGCTTGTCCATTTTTTACATAGCATACAGAGTTTGACTGTGTATATTTCAAAGTAATCAGTGCAATCTTCATATCTACAATTGCAGATTCTGGAAGATTTTTATTTTGAGTTGGAATATTGGATAATAATGCTTCGTCAATTACAAGTTCATTTCTACCTTGTTCGAATGTAATTCCATAGACTTGTTTCTTTTCAAGTTCTTCTGGAATATAATTCTCATCAATCTGAATTACATTATAACCACCATTTTTCTTTGCCTGTAGAATTGCAAGTGCTTCCGCTGTATATCCAGGTGCAATCACACCGTCCGACACTTCTCGCTTAATTAGTTTTGCCGTATCTACGTCACAAACATCTGAAAGAGCTATAAAATCACCAAACGATGACATACGATCTGCACCACGCGCTCTTGCATAAGCACAAGCAAGTGGTGAAAGTGTTCCAAGATCATCCACCCAGTAAATTTTAGCTAAGGTTTCATCTAATGGAAGACCAACTGCTGCTCCTGCTGGAGATACATGCTTAAAAGAAGTCGCTGCTGGTAAACCCGTTGCTGCTTTCAATTCTTTTACTAACTGCCAACCATTAAATGCATCTAAGAAGTTAATATAACCTGGTTTACCATTTAATACCTGAACTGGTAAGTCTGATCCATTTTCAAGATAGATTCTAGACGGTTTTTGATTTGGATTACATCCATATTTCAATTGAATTTCATTCATCGTTTAATCTCCTTATTGGTTTTTATTCATAATTCTGGTTTCATAAAGTCCTGTTTCGATATTGATGTAACGAACAAATAGAGAAACTTTGTTTTCTTCGTTTAATGATTCCCAAACTTGGGTTGAAAAGGTATCAATATCCCCATTTATTTCAACTAATTTAGGTTCTCCTTCAAAACTTGGAAGTGGCTGGTCATCTTGCTTGTAAGTATGAATGAAACGTCCCAATCCAGCAACTGGTGTATCATAAGAAAAGGTGTAACGGCTGCATGAAACTGCTTCGTTATTATGGCTTTTGAGAATGGATAGAACATATTCATAATTTCCATTTTCAATCATTAAGCATCCTGAAATTCTTGGTGTATAGTTTGGAGCATCTGGTTCGTATTCTCTTGTTCTCAAAGATTGTTCAAAGGTTTTTCCATCGTTTAAACCATCATAAATTGTATCTGTCTGATCTCCATTCGTCACAATCGTCTGATGACCCAAAACTCTTACTGGAGCATAAATGATTAAACTTGGATCTTCTAGTTTAGAAGGATCAAACGCTTGTGTGCGAATTCCTTGCTCAGCTTCTACAAAAATACGATTTCTACTATTTTGGCTTCTTCCCATAATGAAATAAGCGGTTACCGCATGCTTACCATCTTTTGATCTTCCAATTACAATTCCTCTTCCTGGATAAGCATTGTTTTGCAACTCTTGTTCTAATGATAATACGTTCATCTTTCTTCCTCCAAATCCATAAAAAAACCATCTGAGAGCACGATTAAAAATCCTGCTGCCCAGACGGTCGACTTTTTGTATCAATACACTTCCAGTAGGTCCTCCTACACAGGTTGCCCCGTTTCCGTCAGTTGTGTATTCTCTGATATGATAAATGAATTTACTTAGGAATACAAGAGTAAAAAGATACAATTATTCGAATAATTCTTCCTTAATTTCTGAACATCCTATATAATAGAAAAGTAATGCTTACACATTACAAAAACAAAATCGGGAGGGTATTTATGGAACGTACATTAGTTATTATTAAACCGGAGGCTGTAAAGAAAAAATTAGTTGGAAAAATCATCTCCATCTATGAAGATAACCGCCTTGAAATTATTCATGCACATAGAATCCTAGCAACGCAGGAAGTTTTAGAACAGCATTATGCTGATTTGAAGGGCAAAGATTTTTTTCAGGAAGTTTTAGATTATATGTCTTCATCTGAAGTTGTTGTACTCGTATTGGAAGGCGAAAATGTTGTTAACATCGTTCGTGAAATCAATGGCGCAACCAATCCTGCCCATACAAAACCAGGAACGATTCGTTATATGTACGGAGAAGATGTACAGGCAAATGCAGTGCACGGTTCTTCCAATGTTGAAATTGCAAATCGAGAAATTGAAATCTGGCGTGAATTAATTCGCTATGAGGGTTAAGCATTATGGATGATACGAAATCAAAATTAATCAACATACTGATCAGTAGCATTACTCTCATCACAATTATTGGCGGAATCGTTGGCATGCTCATCTTTCACAAAACAAACCCGCCGCTCATGTTCATTATTCTGGGTGGAATTTTATTCATAATGGGGACAATGATCTTTCTTTTGACAGAGCGAAAACTAAAAGATGCAAAAGCATTACTGGTGTCTTTGGTAGGACTTGCAATCATTGGTCTTAGTACCTCTTATCTCTTGGATGTCTCCTTTGTTAAGAAAAATATCGGAATAATCATTGTCTACTTAATCTTATCCTGTTTTGTGATTATTGGACTATTCATTGTTCTAAATCAGTTCTTTCGTACTTTGCACTTAAAGAAGAATTGCACTAGCCAAATTACGGCAACCTGTGTGGAACTTGAGCGCGTTCGAAATAACCGTGTGGAACGAAGCAGTTCCGGAATAAAACATGCCGCCTATTACTCTATTTATGCTTTTCAATATGGCGGGGAACAGTATCGGGTAAGAAGTACTATTGCTACTAACGTTGACTTACCAAAATTGAATGAAGAACTTACAATCTATGTTAATCCAGAGAATCCGAACATGTTCTATCGTCCTTCATTACCACTTCAACTCGTTATTTATGGCCTGGGTTTTGCTTTTATCGCCTTAGGTTCTTATGTTATTATGCTTGTTTCAAAGCAGTTCTAAGATTCATTAAAGCCGAAACTCTGACATCATGTTCGAGTTTCGGCTTTTTATATGTTTATGGAGTCCATTCATTCATAAGAAACTCCACAAGCTCCTCATTTTTTTCTTCAACAATCCCTGATTTGCTCTCAGCATTGTAGTACATTCTGCTGATTCCAAAACTAAAGTTATCCTTTTCTTTATAGTCTTCAAAAGATCGATATGCAAATAGTGCTGTATGAACATTCTTTTGTTCACACAATTCATACACATCTTGAATCCACTGCATAGCGCCGGAATCTTCACTCCAATCGTTACATCCAAACTCACCCAACAATATGGGAGTTTCCATTAAAAACGGCTCATTGATACATTGCTCAAATTTCTTTGCAAGTACCTCTTTTGTATACTCCTTGTTTGGATAAATCAGCTTTGAATCCAGGGATGGGTCATTATGTGTAAAGCTAAGCGGATCATAGAAGTGAAAGGAATACATCAGATTATCATCCTTTACCTGAACCCATGTTGGTTTTTCATAACTTTCCATATCACCATCAACACCAACTGCCGACTCTACAATAATTATATGATTACCATCTACTTCACGGATTGCATCCACCGTATCCTGCATGATTTGCTGGTATTGCTCAATACCATTTCTTGCAAGAGAAGGTTCATTCATTAAATCATATCCAGCAATCGTTACTTCATCATTATATGTTTGTGCAATTTCCTGCCACGCTTCTATATAGGCTTTTTGCAATTTCTCTTTTTTCCAGATTGGCCAAGCACCCGATCCCTTGGTTCCAAAGCCACCTTTTGGGCAGTGAAAATCTAGAATAAGGCTTATATTTCTCTCTTTTGCCCATTGTATGTTTTGATCTAACCACTCCCAACCCGCTTCATTTTTTTTCAGTGTTTCCGGGTTTTGAAACAAATCCTGCCACCGAATAAAATATCGAATCGAGTTAAACCCCATTTCTTTTACTGTATCATAATCCGTTTCATTATGATGTAGAGAAAAGACATAGGTTCCATCATCTAACTTCCCGTTCTCTGAGAACCAAGTTAGATTATCAAAATTAATTGCCTTTAATATGACAGGTTCATTGTTTTGTTCTAATATAGACCCATTTGCATGCAGATAAGCTTCCACGTTTTGGGATTGCGCTTCTTGTTTATTCGTAGCACTTTTTGATGCACTTTCCTTGGTCTGTATACTTCCATCTTCACCATAATAGAGTTTCTTGTACTTCACATTCCTGAGGTGATCTTTACCTGATTTCTTCGCATCATGATAGAACAGATACCACTCGCCATGATATTCAACGATCGAGTGATGTGTTGTCCAGCCCTCTACAGGCTCTAAAATTGTTCCTTGAAAAGTAAACGGTCCCATTGGATGATCACTTGTTGCATATACAACTTTGTGGGTTGTACCCGTTGAATAAGAAAGATAATAGGTGTCCTGATATTTATGCATGAAAGCAGCTTCAAAAAAACGCTTGTCTTCATCCTTTGCTAATAATGGTTTTCCATCTTTGTCAAGTATTTGAATCTCACTTGGTGAATCGGCTAATGATATCATGTCTTGGTTTAACTGTGCCACCATTGGTCCAAGAGCAGGCTCATCTGCCGATGGCGCTTGTGCTTTTGAATCATATGCCCCTTCTTGGTATCCTTGAAGTTGTCCTCCACCAATTCCACCAAAATAGATATATGCATCTTCATCGTCTACAAACACTGCCGGATCAATGCTGTATAATCCCTCAACAGGATGTTCTTCTGATACAAACGGACCTGTTGGACTTTGACCAGTTGCCACTCCGATACGAAACGTTCCCGCATCGTCTTTAGCTGGAAAATAAAAGAAATATGTTCCGTCTTTAAAGGCAATATCTGGCGCCCATAACTGCTTCTTGGCCCAAGGAATATCTTCAAGTTTTAAGGCAACCCCGTAATCCATTAGTTTCCCTTCCTGATTAAGGGATAATACATGATAGTCTTTCATATCGTAATGGCTTCCAATTCCATCTGGGTATACCCCTGAGTCTATATCATGAGATGGATAAATATATAGTTGATCATCGAATACATGTGCAGAAGGGTCTGCAAAGTAATCAGAACTTTTTTGGCATCCTGTCGCCATGACAAGTGCAATACTTGTTATTAGCATACATTTTATACGCATACTTACGACTGTTTTTGTTTTCATCTTACCTCCAAGGTGCCTTTCCACCAAACCATCCCTGACTCATCCAATACTGCTTTTCATAAGGACTTGAACCCCATCCAGCTTTTTGCATATTCTTCATCATGTGGAACATAAACTTTGTTTTGATCCCGGCTTTTGCATTTTTCTTACGAAGGATTTTTTTGGAAAGTTTGGTTAAATCCCGATCTACTTTGTCTTGATTTTTCTTTGAAACGCCCTTCCAATTCATCGCCTGCAAACTTTTTGAATACTGCTTAATCCAAGGAATTCCCCAATAAAATAGAGACGTTGCAATATCTTTGGTAGCAAGTTTTCCACCACTGCCTGCACTACTTGATAGAACGATTGCCTTTTTGGAAAACATGATTGCCTTTGGACGATGTACCATCCAACGCGTGAATGTCATATCCAAAAAAGATTTCATCGGTGCGGATGCTCGTAAGCAATAAGTCGGTGTTGTAAAAATCAATACGTCCGCTGCCTCAATCGCATCTAAAATTTTGGTTTTTTCATCAAAAAACGGACAATTTTCGTCTCCTTCAATACACTGAAAGCATCCAAGGCAAAAATGATTTAAATCCTTGGGCAGGAAAAACTCGTTAACGATCTCAACGTCTTGTTTTTGACCAATTTTATCAAGCAAAATATGACTCAACTGGTAAGTACTTCCTTTATGATTTTGTCCATGTACCAGTGTTATTTTCATCCTATCATATCCTTTCAAAATAAATAACTTAATTTTTATAAAGCCTTGAAAACTGCTTGATATGAGCCTCTAATAATTCAAATGCGTCCTGCTCTTGATCCGAATTTCTGTCACATAGTGTGAGTAGCAAAAATAAGGGTGCATAGAAGTGCAATGCCATCACTTTAGGGTCTTCTTGCCGAAAGATTTTTGAATCCATCATCGTCTGAAATAATGTTGCCTGGTATTCGATTGGCGCATGAAAATACTGTAGTGAATAAAAATCTGCCAAATCTTTGTTATGAAATTGCTCTAGTGTAATCATTTTACGAACCTTGACAACAAATTCGTCTTTCAGAAAATATAGAAATAGTTGTTTTCCAAGTTGTAACAAATCAACTTCTGACATCATAATATACTGTTTTGCATCCACATTTGGGTCCACGCCAGATAGAGCGAATCCTTGTGCTTCTTGCTGGTAGCCCTTTTGCATCTGGAGTAAAATCGCTTCAAAAATATCTTGTTTACTTTTATAATGTTTGTAAAGGGAAGGTGCTTTAATCCCAACTTCTTTTGCAATTTCATGAACACTTACAGCACTAAATCCTCTAACCGAAAATAAATCTAATGCGATATGCATAATTTTTTCTTTTGTATTCATTGTTTACCAACCTTTTCTTATCGCGGTAGTTTAGCTAATTGTTGTTAGCTCAATAGTAAGCTAATATTTATTAGCTGTCAATAGAAAATTGATTCAGCACGATGACATTTTTCAGGCTGTGGTAACCTATTCAGCGTAGACGCGTTGAGTAGGTTACCACAGCCTTATATTTACTAATCCTGTGGAACTATGTACTTGTGATCGAAATGTGAAGATTGATTTCAAAGGAATCTACCAAAAACAATTGTTCTTAAGCGCTTTCTCTTTAGTTGTGTGCATCCCAGTAATTAAAAACAATAATTTCTTGAGTAGTATCATTGCATAATACTCCTTGTAAACGATCTTTTATATATTGCTTAAGATTTTCGCATCCTACTATTTTGTACTCACTAGCATCGTTTAATAATAATTCATTTATGAAATCAATATCATTCTCATCTATGAATTGAACAGTTAATGGTTGATTCATCAAGTATCTTCGATAAAGTTCTTCTTTGTCATCTAGCGATGTACCTATATACTGTTCCACATAGAACGCCTTCATTTCATTATATTCATCGTCGTCTTCTATAATAAAAGCAACTCCGATTTTTGAATCTTGATTCCCTCGATAACAATAATAGCGAACATTTTTAGTGCTAGTTGGTAATTGATCGGGGAAACAGGCTCCCTGTACTTGCCTTCGAAAACTACTATAACTTAAAAAATAGGTTCTTGTATGTGGTACTACATTTTTCAAAAATCCATCCCATAGCATCCAAAAAAACACTATGATTATCACTGCAACACCTATTCGAATAAAAAGTATTTCTAATTTACTGCTCTGATTAGTATCTATGTTCCGCTTCATGCTCACCTCAATTATACGGAAAGAATTCATTTTGCCTAATTCGTTCCTAGACGCTTTCTCCTTAGTTATGTGCATCCTTGTAACTAAAAATAATAATTTCTTGAGTATCATCGTTGCATAACATGCCAGCTCTACGATCCTTTTGAGGTGCCACCATATACTCATAAGCAATTATTTGATAAGCACTTGAACTGTTCTCGGTTAAATCAAACAGAAATTCTAAATTTCCTTCCTCAGTAAAATCATTCGTAAACGGCTCATCCATTATGTACTTGAAATTCTCTGCCTCTACACTATTAGAGACAATTTCTAACCTACAATCTTCTTTCATTTTTGTATATTCTTTTTCATCTTCCAAAACAAAAGAGACGCCTATCTTTGAATCAAAGTGACTTGTATAATAGTAATATTTATTGTCTTTTGCGCTTGACGGCAATTCATCAGGAAATAGTGAAGCTTCTGCTTTTTTCTTAAAATTATCATAGCTCATGAACCATGTTTGCTTATATGTCACATAACCTTCAAATATATATAACATCATGCATAATCCGATAAAGAACATTACTGCCATCACTAACATAAATTGCAACATATTTGACATTCGATTGCTAATTTTTTTTGTTCTATTCATTGAATCCTCCAAGACTTGCATCAATGATTTTCTTATGTTTCCATTCCTCCAACCTTTAATATGCCCTCCTGATCTATTGGTATATAATCCTCAAAACAACTGTTTGTGTCTAAATTAAATGGTCGTTCGTAGTCTTTAAAATAGTTGCAATGATTTTAATATTTTAATACTGTTCTTTCCAACCTCAGTGATTTATTCTAGAACCATAGCTTATTATTTGTATCTCCTGATATGTTGTGTTAAAAAGTGTTTGAGAAAATTTCATTCTAAAACGCTTTTCTTAATTTTGTGAATGATGTGTATCCCGATACTTAACGACAATGATTTCATTTGTTGAATTATTGCAAAGTATTATATCTATACGATTTGTAATACTTTGCTTAAGGTTTTCACAGACTACTATTTTATAATCACTAGCCTCATTTAATAATAAAGTATCAATAAATGAAAGATCATTCTCATCAAGAAATTCACGGGTTAGTGGTTGATTGACTAAATATCTACGATACAGCTCATCTTTGTTATCAGCTGAAGAACTCACATATTTTCCCAAGCACAATGCCTTCATTTCATCATATTCGACATCCTCTTCAATTATAAAAGATACTCCGATTTTTGAGTCCTGATAGCCTCGATAACAATAATATCGAATGCTCTTTGTACTTCGCGGTAATTCATCAGGAAAAACTGCAGATTGTTCTTCTCTACGAAAACTACTATAACTCAGAAACCTTGTTCGCGTATGCGGTATTACATTTTTCAAATGCCCATCCCATAACATCCAAAAAACCACTACAAATGTCACCGCTACACATATAGAAAATGAAATTATTTCTGTTTTTTTTTCTTTATCAGTAATTATTCTTCTATTCATAATTCCCTCAATTTTCATTCGCAAACGAGTGACTCATCTCTTTTTTCCATGAATATTTTCCGTCATAACATCCATATATCTCGTAACTTTTAGCCAATCCATATGCATCCTCTTCAAATATGATATCAAAAAAAGAAAAATCATAAAAATCAATTATATAATACGTATAGTCTATTGTATACTCTCTGGTTTCTGGATTGTACGTACAATGCATCGTAGTGCCCGCATCACAACTGTTGAATACTCCAGCCGCTTCGATATTATCTAATGACGCCACTCCACCTTTAAATTTCTCTTTTAAATCATCTTGAGAAGTGTCCAAATATGAACCACCCTCCCAAACTACATTTGGTGAAACAGAAATGTATACTTCAGTGTTATACTCATTTAACAAGTCTTCTGCCACAACTATTGCTTTTGTCATATTCTGCACATAATTAAACGTTATTGAACCATTTCTTATGGAGTCTTTCTTAAACATTTTTTGTACATCAATAATTTTTCTTGTCGTTCCTTCTCTCCATCCATCAACATGCCCCCCTCGTCCTCTAGTTATATAGTCTTGAAAACAAGAATTTGCATCAATATCCCAGGTTGCACAACTCATCAAAATCATAATAAGAACATTCTCATAATCATACTTATATATATATTGATGTTTCCATTTGTCTTTATACAATTTATGAACCCCAGCGTCTCCATATGTTGCTCTATTTTCATCAAGTACTTCCGGCTTAAACCATTTATCATATTTGTTGTGAATAAAATCGTTCGAATATGGGATATAATCCATTTTGCTAGGATACCTACGCCCGTCACTGTTCATTTTTCCATCTACATAGATAAATTCTGGTGATAGCTTTCCATAAACTTTCGCATGGTTTAAAGTGCAAGCATACTGGTTTGTGCCAAAGAAATATTTTTTAACCACTGGTTTTCCACCCATTGCATCATAATCACTAATGCCATCACCATTTGAATCAGATTGATTCGGATCTGTATAAACAATCTTCCCATTGGACATACGCATTCCTTTCAGTTCATATACATCGTATAATCCGTCTTTGTCAGTATCTTTTATGTCGATCAAATCGACAGTAGTTCCTTTTAACTCTGCAATAATATTTTCAATGCCTGAAGACGTTGCCAAATAGAAAAAATTACCCCCTGTTTCTTTCGCAATGCGTTTCATTCCATCTGAATCTCCATTTACTACGTTGATACAGTGAATCACAATATTATCTTTCTTTGCTAGAGCTACTATTTCTTCTGAATAGTAAACGCCACCATCACAAATAAGAATTAACATCCTTTGTTTCGAAGCATCTCCGCTCTCCAACAACTCAATGCCCTTTTGAATTCCTGCAAGTGCCTTTGTATAGCCGCTTCCTGCTAATATCTCCACTTTTTTCTTCAAAATTGATTTGTCATTCGTTAAAGGCTGTCTAATCGTTGGGTAGGAACTGAATGTCACTAGTCCAGCACGATCCTGTTCCATCATTGCATCTATAAAACTATTTAGTGCTTTTTGTGCCCACTGAATACCGTAACTACCCAACATACTTCCTGATGTATCCACTACAAATCCGATATCATAATAGGTAACTTCACCTGAGGTCTCATAACCAAGATCCATACGCATGGTATCAAACCAAATTTTCTTGTCCACAACAAGATACGTTGAAAAATGTGTGGTTTTATAGGTAACTGTATTCTTGGTCTTATCCAAAACAGAATCTTCTAGTAAGATGTAATTATCATTTTTTTCATCATACCACATCATACACAAATCTTCTTCTTTTGTTTCACCCAGTGCACTTTCATCATAAAAAAAGGTAATATCGGCACTCGTAAAGGTTGCGTCTGTTGATATCTCTACTGGTACACCAATGAGTCCTACAACATCTGACGATTTCATATCTAAGTTATAGGTATCCATAATCGTGACGCGGTTATCGATCGCTCCATCACAGGCCAACTGAACCGATACATTCGTAATGCCCGCTTTACGTGTCGTATCAATCGGTTGATTACACGTTTGCGTAATCACTTCTTTGCCATCTAGGATTCCATTTCCATTGGTATCTTGGTTGATCGGGCTAAATTTCAGGTCTACATCTTCCCAATCACTTAAACCATCTTCATCCGTATCCACAACTATTGGATTGGTTTGATACTTGGAGACTTCTTCTCCATCTAAGAACCCATCACCATCGGTATCTTTACGAAAACAATTCGTTCCATACTTTATTTCCAAAAGGTGATTGAGTCCATCTTGATCTAGATCTTCTGCGCCATCTAAAACACCATTCGCATTGGTATCTTGTTTGGTTGGATCGGTTCCAACCTTTGTGAATTCATCAAAATCCGATAACTGGTCTCCATCCGTATCTGCTTTTTTCGGATTGGTTCCTAATATGGACTCAAAATGACATGATTTCATCTAAATCGATGTCATCCCCTTCTTCTCGTAAGGTATCTAAAACTGTTCTTTGAGCTAGTCCTCCCAACACTAATCTTGTTGAATCCGCTTTTGGATCACATCCAACAATCATAATATTGTTCCCCATCTCAGCTAATCCTGCACACAAATTCTGTGTGGTTGTCGATTTTCCAATTCCACCTTTTCCATATACAGCCAATTGTCTCATAATCTTGTCCTCCTTCACTTTGGAAATCAAAAAGGGCGTTACCAGCAATCTCTTGCCGTAACGCCCTTGTTTAAAGTCCTGTTTCGTCTTTACACTTGTTATGATATCTTGATTCATTCTTTCTATCAATGCACTTATATGTTGAAAAATTGTTAGTATTTACCAATATTTTTTGTTATTTTGTATAGTTTTGCTTATTTTTCAAACAATTTGGAATGCTTTAAAACTATTGCGGCACCAATTAGCATTAAAATCAAGGAGAGCAGTTGTGAAACTCTAAGTTCCCCAATCAAATACAGACTATCGCTACGAAGACCTTCTATCAAAAATCTGCCCAAACCATACCCAATTAAATAGGTAGCCAATAGTATACCATCTTTTTTTTGCTTTCCAAAAAGAACTAATAAAAAAACAAATAGCAAAAGATTCCACATGCTCTCATAGAAAAAAGTAGCCTGATGCCATTCCCCCAACGCATCAATATAAACTCCGTATGGGAAAAATTGTAGTGACTCATTCATAATCCTGTTTCCATAAGCTTCTTGATTGGTAAAATTGCCCCATCTTCCTATTGCTTGCCCTAATACCAAGCTTGGAATTAGTAAATCCACTAATTGAAAAAAAGGAATTGCTTTCTTTTTACTATACAAAAATGCGGCTAAAAGTCCAGCCAAAACACCACCATAAATTGCTAATCCACCATCTCTGATGGCAAATATTCTAAGTGGATCACTTACGTAATCCCGCCACTCGAATATCACATAATAGAGTCTGGCACCTACAATTGCCGTAGGAATTGCAATGACAGCCAAATCTAGAATTAAATCTTCTTTGTATCCTCGCTTTTTAGCTAGTTTTATTGCGAGCGCAATTCCCAAAAGCATTCCACATGCAATAATAGCCCCATACCATGCAATACTAAATCCTTTTATTCCAAACAAATCTTCTACTATAAATCGATTCACAACTATCTCCCATTATTCTCATTACTGTCAAGAAGTTCTATTGTCTCGACAAATGGCGTCCATTTATCTAATTGAGTATTATCAATGTCACCCCAGTTTGTATAGATATGCCCAAGTACCAAGTTCGAATTTTTTCGCACACGCATTGTATCCTGAACAAATCCCTTTGTAGCATCAACATCATTATAACTAGCCGTCATCACTGGAAATCCATGATCAACAAAATACTGAATAGATGGGTACTCCTCTAATGGATCATAGTGCCAATCCATTATGATGATATCTTTTGGTATCTGGTCAATCGCTTTATAGGTATCATTATAAGAAGCATCCCACTCACTGTATACATCATCAAGCGCTGCCCCATCGAGCAAACGATCTCCCCACAGATACATTTTGACCTTCTTTTCTTTCACTAGATGATTATAGTAATCATTTACAGCCTTAGCAAATAATTCGCCTTTATCTTTTCCTCGACATCTTTGGCATGAATCTTCACCAATTAAAAATACTTCATCCATACCAACATGAAATGCCTTCGCATCAAATGCCTCAATTAATTCATCCATCAAGTCAAAGATAATAGGATTCACTTCTTCGTTTAATGGGCACCAGCTTCTACAATAAATCCCTTCATTCTCTGGATACAAACCAATTGTTTCATCAAACTGAGGATAAACACTAAGAAGTGTACTCGTACTGTCTTCCCACGATTGGTGTCCTAGACAATCTAGTTCTGGTACTAACTCAATCTCTAATTCTTTGGCCTTATCGGCCATACTTGAAGCACCTTCTATAGAAAGCCCGTCACTTGCCGCTAATTCCTTGTGACTTTGAAATTGATAGGAATATCCCACTTCAACCACCAATAAATTGATACCTTTTTGTGCCAACTCGTCCATACGATCAACAACCTGCATCGCATCCTCATCACTTAATACGGTAACGTGCATACCAACAACCAGTTCATCCACCTTGTTAGGATTATCAAGTTCAGACGGTTTGAAACCCGAACAACCACATAATGCCATCGTAATCATACAACCAATAAAAAGTAACTTCATACCAGATCTGTTCAATGTTCTTTGCATGTCCACTCACTCACCACTAACTTTATAACTGCAACACTGTTTACCATCTGTTCCTGATAGTCCCAATGAGATTGTGTACTATATTGTGACATGATGACATTTAGTCCAGTCACTTTTTCACCATAATCTTCTACCAGTTCAATCATCCCTTTTCCGATAATACTTTGAAAAAGGTAGGAATAGTCGCAGGCAATTTCACCTGTAACTAATTGATGCTTACAATCAAGTTCAAATCCAACCTGTTTCTGGTTTTTGATCAACTCGATTTTCTTACCCTCTTTTGCCCCATGAAAATAGAAAACTAGCTGCTCGTCCTTCTTTGTAAAGCCAAAATTAAGTGGCAAAATATAAGGACCATTTTCTTCCGTGAATGCCACTCTACAACAATCACATTGTTTTAAGATTTCAATCATTTTGGAATAATCCGTTATTTCTCTGTCTTTTCTTCTCATATTGTGCTCCTTTTTCTTAATACTAGATTAAATAATTAATTACATTTATCCATATACGGTAGTAATCCCCAACTCTTTATCAATTAATCTTTTTGCTTGGTTAAAACGATCCAAATAGTCACCCTCAATACTGTAGAATGAAACTTTATTTTTTACAAACCAGTTTTTTAGCATTGCACTATACTTTTCTCTTGCTTCTTGAATTTCTTCATTCCGAGTCCCATCTTGAATAAAATCCGTCCCTTGAGGTTCTAGGAAAAGCACCATATCCCACCGATTCGTAGCATGAATACTCTCTGCCATTTGGATTAATGTCGCTTTTTCTTTTTCATCTGTTAAAAGTAAATTACAGTAAAATGCCGTTGTAAGTGCATCCGTATCCACAAATAGCAGGCGATTACTTTTGGTTAATGCGTCTTGAACATCTAATTTCTGTCGAAGTAGGTTTTCAATCAAATCCCCCGCGACCATAAATTCTTCTCCACCAGCAAACTCGCACGTTCTTCGTCCAACCTCTTCCACATAGTTTGTATTATATGCTCTTGCTAAGTTTTCAACAAGAGTAGATTTACCTGTCGATTCGCCTCCTACAAGGAGTACGGTTTTTGCATAATATGGTTTACAAATATCTGGAATATAATCCCAATGGTGAATTGCCCATTCTCTTATTTGCGTTGAGCTAATCGGAACTTCTGCTCGATCAAAATAGATTACATCACTTTCTGGCGCATACAAGCTTTCAAATCGATTGGTATTTAAGTAATCCGATCCACAATAAACTACATTGATTTTCTCTCCAATTCTAGCTTTGATATCACGCGCACCTTTTTCCCAATAATAATCCGTATTATAGTCCTCTTTCGACACTGCAACGTCTTCAATCATAATAATTTCGACATTTGACAAGTGTTTTGTTGAGTTCAAAATCCAACGATATCTCAACTCTTTTGTTGTGGACTCTCTTCCTTCACACCAGCTAATCATAACATATAAAATTCTACATTCAGAAGCCGCTCTTATAATGTCATGTATATGCCCTAGATGCAATGGATCAAAAGACCCACCATACATTCCAACCTCATAACGAACCATTTTCACACCTCATTTTTTTAATTTCGCGTTCCCAACGCATGCACATGATCACTGCATTCAGCAAAAACACAACCCACATTAAAAGTGTTGCCATATTATCACTACCTGCCAAAAAATTGCACGCCCACATATATATTGTAAAGATGTCGATTGCAATCCAAATCCACCATTGTTCGGAATACATTCGTACAGATACCACCATTGCGACAACTGAAGCAACTGTCGTAAATGCGTCTACAAAAGGCATTGCATCATTTAAACACTGTAGTAGAAATCCATATGCCACTGTTCCAATGATAATAGAGACTACCATTACTATTCGTCCCCCAAAATGCATGTGCCGCTTTGTCACCTCATGTGTTTTTCTGTTCATATGTTTTGACCAAACATAGAATCCGACAAATTGCATCGGAACATAGTAGAACGCATTGAGCATTGTTTCTCCATAAAGTTGAGCTCTATAGGATATAATTGCATATAGAACGGAGTTGATAAGCCCAAAAACATAAGCAGATAGCTTCCCCTTCCCCGTGCATACAACACAAATTACACCCGATATAGAGGAAATAATACCCATCAAAGTATCTTTCCAATAAATTGATAATCCTAATATTACGAAACTTGCAACAGTCATCCAAAGAACCTCAAATTTTTTCCAACCTCTGAATTCTTCTTTTAGCATCTCTATATTCATTTGAGTCTCCTCTTATTCTTTATAAAATGATCTAATATTGCGCCGAAACAGCTTTGCCGGTCGATATCCAACGTGTTTAACAATTTGGTCCGTTTCCACCACATACTCTGATATTTTTCGTCTAAAATTGGCAGGTAATAGCGCCTTATCTAAAATGATTTCTAATACATTTTGCAATTGTGATAGAGTAAATAGCTCTGGTAGCAAATCAAATACTGCCTTTGTATCCTTTTCAATAGACTCCTTTAAGAATTGATAGGCGGTCAAAATAATCTTAGCATGGTCAAACGCAAGCAAGTCACTTTCCTCAATTCTAATCTGAATGGTTTCATGATAGTCTTGAAACACTTTTTTCTCTTGCAGAACAATCTTCATTTCAATATTTTTCTCACTATTCTTAAGAAAAATTGTATATTGTGTAACAATACACATCGAATTCTCACTCAACGTTCTTTCCACCTCATTCTTGCGAATATCCATGCTAAACCAACATGCCTCCCATGCATCTGTACTTGCTCTCAGATTCACTAATTCGCCATCGATTAGGGCCACAAATGCATTTGATATAATCCATCCCCTTGGATCTCGGTTGCTTTCTCCAAATGCTCCAACTAATTGTAAAAATGCATTCTGTATATTTGTTTCTTCATATAATTCCCTTTTGGCCGTATCTATTACATCTTCTCCTTTTATACAAAATCCTCCTGGAAGCGCCCAATAATTTTTGTATGGAAATGACGCCCTCTTAATTAGCAGGACTTTAAGTGCCTTCTTTTGAAGTTTTCGAATGTTGATCTGCTCCTGCTCGTTCATAATCGAGAAAATTGTAATATCTGTAGCCAATGAAGGCCTGTCGAATGCATCAATACTATACTTTTGCAAATACTCCTGTTCTTCACTAAATGATTCAATATTCATATTATTCCTTTCGGTTATTAAGTCCACATTAGTCCATACTAAAACTAGGCATCAATTCTAGCTTAAATTGATTCTTTGCATGCATAGTGTCAATTTTAACCTTAACGCTGGAATCCTCACAAATTCCTTCGATAATATAGCGGTCTAGTACCTCATATGAGAAGCCCATATTTTCTTCATCTGTTTTTCCACACAGTCCATCAATTGGTACTTTATCTACCAAATCTTTAGGAAGTCCTAGTGCATAACCAATTTCTTTTACTTGGGTGACAGTTATTTGTGATAGAGGGCTAAAATCTCCCGCACCATCTCCATACCTCGTTGCATATCCCACCCAATCCTCTGAAAGGTTACAAGTGTTTGCAACCCGACCATTTACACTTTGACTTACTGCATAGAGTGTTGACATTCGGATCCTGGCAGGCAAGTTGATCTTTGTTTGATCCGAAATTATGATTTCATTCGGAATATTATTTAGTACACCACTTACCGCATCTTCAATATTGACCACAACACTCTCAATTTCCAAAAACTGTACAAGTTTTTTGGACATATCAATATCCGCTTGTTCTCCACAAGGCATAAGTACTCCAATTACTCTTTCTTTTCCGAGTGCTTCTACACAAAGAGCGGCTACAATAGAGGAATCTTTCCCTCCAGATATTCCTACGACAGCATTACAGTCTTTACCATTATCTTCAAAAAAATCTCGTATCCATTGAACCACTTTATCTTTTAATAGTTCTCCATTTACACTTACTAATCTATTCATACATTCATCTCCTAAAATTGTCCGTTCTGTAATCTTGCTCGAATTTCCTGTAAACTCTGCTCTTTTAACAGTTTTCCATCAACAAATACTGTTTCCAATAGATTGTCTTTGCATGAACAAGCTTCTTCCCACGTATAATCATCTTGAAACGTGATTTGATCTTTGGAATCTTTTGTAACAATGCAACATCCTTTTTGTGATTTTTTGAACCCACCATCTTTGGGATCTTTAAAAATTGGATAAGGCTGATAATTTATTTCGCAGTAGGTTGCTTTGATACAAGAACTAAAGGTATCTCTTGTAAATGGCTTCAACACGCCATCTTCCTCAATACATTGCATTGAAAAAGATCCTACTCCTAATGCAACATTGGAGCATGCAAACCCGTTTTCATCTAAAATCCCGTAAATTTCTTCACATCTTTGTACTGTAATGGAATCACCATAGATGGCTTTTACATGAGGATTTAATACTTTGTATCCTTTTGAGTTTACACTTCCACCAAACTGTTCCCATAGCTTAAATACAGTCTGCGTAACTACTTCGACACAATCACCTGAATCACCACGCATTAACATGCAACCATCATGCTCTAGTATTTCTTTCCTGATTTGAGGCAATACATTGTCAATGATATTCCAATAATCATACGAATCAAGAACTACACTAAAGCTGGTTTGAGGATATATTTCAGTTAATAGACGCTTTAGCAAGGTCACTTCATCCCCATCAATTGCATAATTACTACACATTACCGAATGTTCAGTACTCGCAGACCCAAACGCAACCTTCTCCTTGGTACAGTCACAGAAATAATTGTTTTCAAGATATGGTATGGTCGGAACGGTAGCCGTATTCAAGAATGACAAACACCAACCAGCACCTGCTTTAATTGCTGAATCAAGGCACTCTTCTCCTCTAAAATCGAAAGCTCCCAATGCTCGTGCTTTTTCAATGTTGGGATCACAGGTTTTATCATAATAGTGATTCACAATTTGTCGATAAGTATATCCCACAGTAGCAGCGATCATAGGATGCCAACTTTCTGCGGAAATTAAACTTTCTAATGACTGTGGCAACCAAGCAAAGTCCACATGTGTATTTGTAATTCCAAACATTGGTACGTGCATAGGAACTAATGTACCTTCTGGTAAAGAGATCATTTGAATTGGTAAATAACCTAGTTGATGTAATTGCTTAACTTTATCGACTTTATATGCTTCTTTTCCTAATGCAGCATCCATAATTCTTTTATACTCACCAATCACTTCTTCAAATGGTCTACCAAAAAATTCTTCATTAAAATAATCCACCAAGTATGTTTTGATGAAACCTTGAAGTCCAAACATAACGACTTTGTCCCATCGATCCACTCTACTTAATCTTGGAGTAAAATACGATACTGATTTTGTAATCCCTTTTGGTAACATCTCTGCATGAACCGCCTTATAAAAATCGATTAGTAACATTGGATTTATTCTATTCATATTCGAAAACCTCAATTCTTTCATGATTTTTTGTGAAAATACTGTTTGTAGTATAAATTTTTTGAATACACTCTTCCTTCAATAAATTCCCTTCAAAAATGACATCTTCACAATGCGAAATATATAAGTTTATCTCTTTTGCACCTGCCTTTATCAGTTCTTTCGCGCCAAAGTAGAACGTTCCTCCTTTACTGCAAATATCATCAATAATAAGCACCTTGGCTCCCTTGATTAATGACGTCTGTCCTGCTAGTGTAAGCCCATTAATCTCACCAGTTGTCCAGTCCCTTTTCTTAATACCAAAAACATATGGAATGCTATACATTGAAGAATAGCGTTTCATTGCACCTTCATCTGGAAAGAATAATATCAATTTTTCATTCTCAGATACCGTCATACGGCTAATAACTTGATCGATGTACTTCTTTGGAGATTGTACTTGAATTCGGTCAAATAGTGCCTCACTAACATGGGAATGTGGATCTAGTACAATCACTTTTTCAAATGCCAAAAGATTAATCCACTGTGCAAAGTACTTGAGTGTAAAAACGTCTTCTTCATTTTTCACTCGGTCCTGCCTAGCATTTGGAATAAATGGCAATTTTAAGATGATCCGATTCAATCCTTTTGAACGAAGATGCATAGCAAGAAAGTGTAGTACTACCAATTCTTCATTTGTTTCAAATAACCAAGTAATGACAACTTCTTCCTTAATTGTAATCAATTTTTCAACGTTTTCTTTTAATAAAATAGTTTTGTCTGGAAAATGCCCATATTTAATTTCTTTATTATTTAGTTTAATCATGCTTCATCCCTTTCTCCATACACTTCTACCTGGCACATTTTCATAACGGCAAGCGCTTGCTCATGGCTTTGTTTGGTAACCCCAGCACAGCAACTCGCATCTACCTTTACAATTCCTTCAGGAAATGCTGCTTTTAGAATCAATGCATTGGAAACCACACAAATATCGGTACAAACACCTACTAACTCGATTTCTTCTAACTGATATTGTCCCCATCCAAGATATCCAAAATTAGGCTTGTCAACATACACCGCATTCTCGATTCTCAACTCTTCGATTACTTCCCATCCCTCAGTATTCTCAACACAATGCGTTACTGGAAGATATTGTCCTTCCCTTGTTGACAAATAGTTTTCTTGATGTGTATCTCTTGTGAAAATAATTTCATTGCCTTCATTTCTATATTTTGCTATTTTAGTCTTAACATTCCCCACAATTTCTGCTGCTTCTAAAGATCCTAAAGAACCATTGATAAAATCTTTCTGCATATCTACTACAATTAATGTCTTCTTCATACTTCATCCTCCCACACTTATTACTTATTTGATAATATGTTGTCCGTGTTTGTATCTTATTATCTTTTTGATAATATGTCAAGAAATTTTTATGATGATACCTTTTTACATAAAAAATACCCCTGTCATACGTCAACAGGAGCACTTATCAAACATGAAATTAACTTACCTGCAAGTAAAAAATAAATTCACTTCCAACATTTGTTTTACTTTTCACTTCTATTTCTCCATCATGGGCTTCTACAATTCTTTTACAAATTGACAATCCCAATCCAGAACCTGGAATTTGGATACTTCTAGATTTCTCAGCACGATAAAATGCTTGAAATACATAAGGAATATCCGTCATCTGAATTCCTAACCCATTATCTTTTATGGAAATAAATATTTTATGGCCAAATTCATCATACCATACTTTTAAATGAATTTCCTTTTGAACATTTTCGTTGTATTTTATTCCATTTTCGATCAAGTTATATATCACTTGGGAAATGCGATCAACATCCATAGATACTAGCAACTTTGGTAAATCTGCCTGCATTTGAAAAGCAGTATGATAGTGACTACAAAAAACACTCCACTCTTTTTCATACGTTTCAAAATACTCATCAATATAGATATCTTCTTTCTTTATAGCTAGTTGACCTAGCTGAGCATTAAAATGATCTAAAAGATCTTTGATCATTTTGGATAGAATATCTGTTTTTTGAATAATCGTAATGACATACTCTTCACGTCTTTTCTCATCCTTAGCAACATGATCTCTAAGAGCCTCTGCATGTGCTTTAATTGTGCTGACAGGTGTTCGCAAATCATGAGAAATACAAGAAAGTAGTTCCCTTTGAACTTTATTCAGTTCTTCTTCCCTCTCTGATTTGTGCCGCAATTCATCTTGCATCAGACCACTATAATAATATAGTTTTTCAACGCAGGATTCATAGTCGTCTTTCTTACGATCTAATTGGATTGTCTGATAATAATTTCCCTGAATCATCGTCTTTGAGTGCTCAATTAACGTCTCAATTGGCTGAATGACTTTTCTCTTCCACCTGATTTCACGAACAATCAGCCAAATAGCTATGACTCCAACCAACAAAACAATGGGGAAAACAACCGCCCACCAGCTATTTAATAGAGAATCTTCTTCAAGTTTCTTTTTCTCTACATAAAACACAGCAAAACGATTGACTTCACCCACATTTTTACTTTGATTATAAATTGGAAAAACTAATTTGACCTGACTATTATGATGTTCTAGAACCGCATGATCAATCTGTAGTTCTTCTTGAAGATTCTTTTTATCACCTATTTCTATTTGATTTATATTGGAATAAATTACAACTCCCTCTAAATCCAAAAGGTAGTACTTCTCTTTTACCGTCTCATAAGACTCTTGATCAATTGCTTCTAAATCATTCGCTACCAATAAGCGTCCTCTGTTATATGGTGATTCCTCCTGAATACGTTGATACCTTGTAAAACTCCCCAACAGTACAAGTGCCATCAGTGCACTGACCACCAAAATAGTACCCATACTGCACAGTAACATACTTTTTTTGTTTCTGGTCATGAGTCCTCCATCGTCATCTTATAACCCGCACCCCATATCGTTTTAATATAACTCAGCTGATAACTTTCTAATTTTTCACGCAAACGTTTGATGTATACTGCTACTGTTCCTACATCACCGTACTCATTACTTCCCCAAACATTATGATAAATCTGTTCTTTTGAAAACACTTGATTCAAATGCTCTCCCATAAACCTTAACACTTCAAACTCCTTGGTCGTCAACTCCATCTTTTGACCTCGAATCCTAGCTTCATAGGCTGCTAAATAGAGCGTTACCTCTCCTATACGAAGTTCTCCATCTTTTTGCATGACTTCCGTTTTACGATATCTCCTCTGATGAGCTTTCACTCTTGCCATTAATTCTAGTGGACTAAAGGGTTTTGTAATATAATCATCCGCTCCTGCTCCCAAACTGATCACTTTATCCATTTCCCCATCTTTAGCAGATAACATAAAAATAAAGGCATCGGACTCTTTTCGTATTTGCTTACATACTTCAATTCCATTCATTTTAGGCAGCATAATGTCCAAAATTACAAGTTCTGGGGAATACTGCTTAAATATAGTAAGCCCCTGCTCCCCGTCATACGCTATTTCCACATCAAACCCTTCCATTATGAAATAGTCCTTCAATACATCTGCAAGTTCTTTCTCATCTTCGACGATTAGTAATTTACTCACATGTCCTCCTGCTTAGAATCCGTTTTCTTTAAGAAAATTATATACGCAAAGTTCGCGCTCTTCAATACGATCTTCGTGATATGGTTCGATTTTTAATTCTCCAGTAATTCTCCCATCTTTTAGATAGAGAATTCGATTGCCTCTTAGTGCAGCTTTTAAATCATGTGTTACCATGACAATTCCCTGCCCCTCCTGATTAATCTTCGTGAAAATATCTAATACCTGCTGCCCCTGAGTACTATTGAGTGCTCCCGTTGGTTCATCCGCAAATAGTATCTGAGGCTTGTTAATAAGGGCACGGCAAATTGCGACTCTTTGTTTTTGACCTCCTGATAATTGGTTTGGAAATTTTTTACTGTGAGCCTTCATCTCAAGCTTTTCTAACAAAGTATCGCAACTTTCCAATATGTCTAATTTGGATAACGGACTTGAATAAGTTGGGCTTATAATGTTTTCAGTCACTGTTAAGTCCGATATTAAATTAAAGTTTTGAAATACAAATCCAATTTTACTACGCCTAAACTCTGCTAACTTCTTCTCGCTCAGTGCTGATATCCTATCTTCTTCAAACGAAACATCTCCACTCGTAACATCAATCATCCCGCTCATGGCATAAAGGAGCGTTGATTTCCCTGAACCTGAACTTCCCATAATAACCGTAAAGTCCTTACGTTCTATCTCTAAATTCATATTCTTAATAACGTGATTTACTTCCCCATCACTTACATAACTTTTGCATAACAATTTTGTTTGAATGATTGCTTTTTTATCCATCTCTTTTTTCCTCGTCTCTCTATTCATTCACAATTTCGCTCAAATGATTCTTTTTTAAATTTCTACTCGATAATAGTGTTGCGATCATAAATAGTCCAATCATGCTTATATTTGTTATCACAAGGGATTGAGTTTCCAGAGATAACTTATATTCTTCAAACCCAAATCCAGACATGGCCAATACCATAATTTGCGGAAATATGAATATGGTGGCTAGAATTCCTAAGAAAACAGAAACTACCGCAATCACTCCAATATAAATGCAATTCATCATGATAAGCTTAGATGCCGGATATCCAATTGCCTTATATATTGCAAACGTCTTTTTCTTTTTTCGATTGAATGCAAAAATAATATAAAATATGGTAATGCTTCCAATCATTCCCGTGATATAAATCATTGGTGTGATAGCTGCTTTTTGTGGCTTATGAATCATTTCCATAATGTTTTTAAGTAAATCCTTGCGTTCAATCACTTTGACATGTTCCCCGTATTCATTCTTTAACTGATTGACAGCCTCTTCTTGATCTACTCCATCTTTCAAAATGAGCGAACATCCATCATAGGTATAGGCTACATCACTTTCTTCCAATGTCTTACCTAATACTCTTGCACCTCGTCCCATATTATAGAATCCCTGGAAACTACCTACAATTAGCATTCTTCTGGAATGCTCCCCATCAAAGTTCATTGTAATATAGTCACCAACTTCAAGATTTAACTCTTTCAGACATATATTTCCCAGTGTAATTTCATTCGTATGAATAGGATTACGACCTTTAATCGTCACAAAGTTCTCTTCTTCAAAGGATTCATAAATCATACCTGATACTGTCTGATAATAAGGAATCGAAAATGCCATACTTTCATAATTGCGTCTTACACTTTTCGCTACGTCTGGATTTGTCTTCAATTCTTCACAAATATCATAAAATTTTTCTTTACTAGCTAAATTTTCAATTGTAATATCATGCTTATCAATTCCCAGCCAATAGTAATTGGTTTCTCCTTGCATTAAACGAATATTATCTAGACATACTACTCCTACATTAACAATATATACCGATAAAAAACAGGTGAAGAGAATTAAAAATGTATTTCTTTTTTCTCTTGTAAACAATCTAGATACCATTGCAAGTGTAGAAAAATTCGTGATCTCTTTTCGCTGTTTACTCGTCTTTTGTTTTTTGACTCCAAGACTCTCTTCCGTTTTCATCAAAATATCAATTGGTTTAATATTTCTTAGCATTCGAATTTTGCTTGCAATCATAATCCATGAAATTCCATTCATCACAATTACACATACAAGTCTTTGCACAATTCCAATCGTTCGAACTTCAATTGCAAGATTCTCATATACATTTTTCATAAATGAGTAGGACAAAATGTTTGCAAATAAAACACCCACAATGCTTCCGCCTAAAATTATCATTTGATAAAAATACCTGTAGATTTTTTCTATTGTTTTCTGATTGTAGCCAATTGCTTTGTAAATTGCGATATTCATTTGGTCTTCTTGAATGGAGTTTTTGATAATATATCCTAGTATTGCCAAAATCAGTAAAAATACGCTGGAACTAATTCCTAACAAAACACCACCCAATATATTTTCTGTGATAGCAGCATTGGTAATACAATCATCAGCCGTTCGAAAGTAACCATCCAAAATTCCATCATTCCCCATGGTGTAGTCTTTTAGAAACTCTAAATTAGTATACTCATTTTCTAACCACACCAAATACCCTTTTGCCACGTAAGGAACCTGCTCCGGTAGTGTCTTGACAATAATGTCCATCGTAAATGCATTTGAAATGGAGTACACATCTGCGAAGATGGCTCCAACTTCATATGTCACCATTGTGTCTTCAATCTTGAGTGAAAACTCATCTCCAACTTCCAAATCATACAAATTAGCAATCACTGATGGAATCGCACAAGTTTGATTCTCAAGATTCTCTAACGAACCATTTAACATTCTTGTATTCTTAAATACTTCCGGATTGTATTCTACGATATCAATGAATGCGTCCTCGCGTTCTCCCCCAACAAATAGTGCATCAACGGGATACTTCGTTACTTCTTCAACCGCACTCACCCCATCTATATCAAGTAATTTGTCAATCCATTCTTCTGATTCCACTGTAACACTATTTGGATGAATCCGAACATCCGCCGCTTTCGTTTCAGCATATAAATCCTGGTACGGTTTTTTTAATGATGTCAGTATGATTAAACTTCCGCTCATTAGTAATGCGCATAGTCCAATAATCATAAAAATCATTACGCTTTGAAGCTTCTTACTTCGAAACTGTTTTATCCACAACATAAATAAATCCTCTCCGATAATGTATTATTAACTTACTTTATCAAAGAGGATTTAAATAAAAATAGTGAAATTATTAAATTTTATTAAAATGCACATCAATTGATGCTTTTTCACTTCTCAAGTGTACCGTTTCCTTATCATTCATCATAAGGTTTAATTCAAACACACCATCTAAAGACTCCTTGATCTGATTGCTCATTGCTCCTTTTTGCGGTGATGCCAGCGAAACTGGGTTGGTTTGTATGCCCTTTATTGCTACACACACTTTTCCCTTTTGAATTTTCGCTTCAAAGGAGTTGTTCGACACATCAAAATGTATTAACCTGCTACCTTCAATACTGCTAAATCGATATTCTTGTCCCTCGTGATGCAGTACTAGAAAAAAACCCTTTGCAAATTTTCCAAGTACTGGTACTGTCGCATAGCTAAATACAACGGCACTCTTATCCCAATCATTCACTTGTAACCATACATAGTCTCTTGGAAAACTTGTTCCCCAATCTTTTTCCATATATCCAACTGCATTTGTTGTTTCAAAAACTTTTTCGCCATATTGAAAAAAACCAGATACTCTATGTTTCATACTAATGATGCTGTGATTGCATTCATTTGGCACATACGTAAGAACTCCCATAATGTTCGGCCGCAAGAATCTTTTTTGAATCGGTGTAAGTTCTGTAAACGAGTAATCTGCTAAAACAGGTCCCGTCTCCATAACAAAGTCAAGATGAACGCCATCTTTTGACAGCGTGTTCTTACCAATCCTAAGCTGCTGTTTCTCTTTATCCCATGCAAATTCTTCCATTGAATAAGAAAGATATTTTGTTGAATGATCCAGACTGTTTTGAAACTGGATAAATGCATGTGCATTCGTTTCGTTTGTTGAGTATCCCCAGATTACAGAGAACATCCATTGATTTAGTGAATCTTCTATTTTACAGAACCAGCCCTCAAAAGCATTTTTTTTATCTAGTCCAACCATTAATCCGAATTGATCCATCTGATACGCTTCCCCATTTCTAGACTATATTTTCTTTAAAGTATCCCCCGACATACAATCCTGCCTCTCAACTCCTCTTAACAAGATTCCGACATTATCACCAGTCTTAGCGTGATCTGTAATCTTTCGAAACATCTCAATTCCAGCAACCGTAACGGTTTTAACACCCATTTGCCCCATAAGATTGATTTTATCACCAACAGAAATACTGCCGGCTTCAATTTTACCAGTTACCACAGTTCCTCTTCCCGTAATGGAAAAAACATCTTCTATAGTCATTCTAAACTCTCCTGAATCCTGTTTTTCTTTTTCCTTCTCTCGCTCAATTCTATAAGCTTCTGACTCTGACACTACTTTCTTCTTAAAAAAACCAAACATACTCTATCCCCCTAAATTTTGTGACTTCGAACTGGCTTCCCATGACCAAAGAAAATTGTTGAATCAACAAATTCATTTAATCTACTTACACTTTTTATCATGTGATTATACTCATTATACAACAAAGACGCCGTTGGCGAAAACATATTCATAAGCGCATCTCCAACAATCAGTCCCTGTCCAATTCCAGAAACATCTTCTACCCTCAAAGCAATGGACCCTTTTGTGTGTCCTGGAAGTGCAATGACACTTGCATGTACCGCATATTCTATTAAGGAGTCTCCTTCCTCTAAGAAAATTTGGGGTTCGAAATACGGAAGTGGATCTTCTTTAAAACTCTTAATGGACAACGCAAGTATCCCTTTCCCAATCCACGTTTTTGCCTGCAATTCCTGAACAAGATTATCTTTAATCAATTCTATATCTGCCCGGTGCATGGCAATTGGAGCACCCAATTTTTCCGATAAGTAGGCTGCATTTTGAACATGATCTATATGTCCATGGGTAAGAACGATTAGACGCACATTATACTTTTTGCAAGCTTCCACAATTCTATCTTTATGCTTAAATCTTGAAGTATCTACCAATACTGCATTCTCACCATTAACAATAAGATAACAATTTCCATTACCACATTTTATTCTTTCAATCTTTTGCATTCCTAATCCCTCGTTCTAATACCTGAATAATTAACAGCAATTTTTCTTCCATTTGTTCAATGGACATGCATTCTTTCCCATTCCAATCATTCAAAACATCCAGCAAAGAAGCCACCATTTTAGCCACAAATTCTTTTGGAAAATCCGGATGAATCTGGTTGTTCAAGTATGCACGCTCTAGCTGCTTTGCAAATTGATCTTCCCCTGATTGGCCACTCACCTCACCTAAAATTCTTTGAAAAATTGGGTTTCCAACCTCTTTTGCAAACTGTCTGCTTAAAAGATAATATCTTGGGTATTCTTTGGAAAATGCAATCCCTGACTTTGCTTGCCACATTAAAAACTCAAAAAAATCATCTGTATGAATGCTCGAAAGCACTTTCATCTTTTTTTGAAAAGCTTCTTTCACTAAGGTAATGTATAAGTCTTCTTTATCTTTAAAATAATAATAAAACGTCCCTTTGCTAGAACCTGCTTTTGCAATAATCTGATTAACCGAAGCATTCTTATAATCATTTTCACAAAACTCTGAAAGTGCTTCTTCTAAAATCAGTTCTCTTTTAGTCATTCATTTCACCCCACTGCCTAAAATATTCTTCAATTGCTTTTACAGCAGACTCATTCGGTGTTTCTCGACGAATCTGTGATTCTATTTCTTTTGCCCTCTCAATCACCTCTTTGTTATCCATCTCAACAAATCGATTTATAAATTCATCTTGTTTATCATTTTCCTTTAATGGTTTCAGCGCATATCCCAAATCATATAAGCGTTTTGCCCAAAACGGTTGGTCCACTTGAAATGGCATCATAACCTGTGGTTTGCCACTTCGCAGAGCTGCTGCCATTGTCCCGACACCACCATGATGAACAATTCCTTTTGCATGTAAAAATAAAGCATCATGTGGCAAGAATTGCTTCACTAATATTGTATCCGTTCCCTTATAAAACATCCCACTATTACCAATCAAAAGAATGGCACGATTACCTGTTTTATCTAATGCACCGGTCAGTTTTATCATGAAATCAGCTGGATTTTTGAGTGGCATGGATGAAAATGTTACAACCACGGGTGGCTTCCCTCTTTGTATAAAATCTAGCGTTTCACGATCTAATACTTCATGATTATTCGTATATGGATATAGAATTGGAAAACCCGTTAAGCAAACTTCTTTTTCAAATTCCTTTACTCCAGGAAATAGTTTTTTTGAGATCGGATATAGGATGGGAAGTGGCTTACTTCCCCTCTTAATCATGTAAATCCCCGCTTTTCTACTTGGCATTCCCAATTCATCTTTTCTGAATTGATTAATATCTTTCAAATTGTTTGTTTCTACTCCTAAATTCGCAATCTGATAGGTTAAGCGATTAATAAGCGGTCCCATACTTTGAGTCGTAAACGCTAAGTTAGGAAAACTTGAAATTGGATATATCATCGGAACCATTGGCATTGAAACACATGGTACCTGAAGTTTCTCAGCAATATCCACTGCACCTAATGCCTTGGGGTGATAGATGATTATATCTTGATTTTGACATGCGACATAATACTGTGACATTGCCTTTCGAAAGAGTGGATTTAACGTCTCTTTCACATATTTCATCGCCTGAACGGGATGTTTCATGCCCTCTTCAAAAATCATTTTGCCCTCTTTTGTCTGTAAAATAGCCATTAGATCTAGTGAACACTCAATAAAGTGTAAATGATTTTCTTCAACAAGTGCTTGAAATGATTTCCCAGTACAAATTGTCACTTCATGTCCCATCTTCAAAGCAGTCTGCCCAATTGCCACGTAGGGTTGCACATCTCCCCTTGTTCCCAAACACAACATAATTATTTTCATAAGGATATCCTCCTTTAGACTAGATGGTCTATTGTTATACCTTCATTGTAGACCGCATGGTCTAAAGTGTCAAATTAAATTTCTTTATACACAACATTTTAGTTCCTCCTAAAAATAATAAAATCACTTCATATAGTTGCTAATTTCCTGTTACAATTAGTTTATTCTTGTATTATATATTTTGTAAACCAAATTTTCTCTTCTTCGCTCTCTTCGGAGCGTGGAATATTAAAAAAACCTCAAATTCTACGGTACGTGGGTGTGAAAATACCTTCCAATAAGTCATAATTTAGTCAGAAAGGAGGAACACATGGATCAAATAAAAATTGGTAAATTTATATCTGACGAGCGAAAACAAAAACACTATACACAGAGACAACTTGCGCAATTACTAAATATTAGTGATAAAACAATTTCAAAATGGGAAACTGGAAATGGTTTTCCAGAAGTTTCAACACTATTGCCCCTTTGTGAAATACTCGATATCAGTGTAAACGATTTGCTCTCAGGAGAACGGTTATTAGATACAGATTATAAAGTAAAGGCGGAGGAAAATATGGTTCAATTTATTCAAGAAAAGGAAGAAAATCGTAAAAAAATACAAACAACATCTATTACAGGTCTCATTTCGCTCATTTCTTTTTTGACACTTATAATGGTTGTATGTGTCTATACAAATGTAATGAGTTTACCCTTTAAGATATTGCTTGTTATAATTGCAACGATTATTTTTGCAACTGGATTTTATGTTGCCGTACAAGGTGATCGTACTATTGGCTATTATCAATGCAAACATTGTGGTGAACATTTTGTTCCCTCTCTGAAAGCCTATACAATGGGTCCCCACTTTATTGTTACAAGGCGTCTTAAGTGCCCAAACTGTCAAAAAACCAGTTGGTGCAGAAAAGTTTTATCAAAGGATTCGTAAGGTTTTTTGTGCATACTATTGCAGATCATTCTTTAAAGCGTTCTCAATTGCTTTTTGAATGACCCTGCTAGAATTTGTAGCACTTGTAATCGCATCCACATCTATCCTTTGAATATCTAAAATCGACTTAACAATTTGCTCTGCGCTTTTACCACACTCATTCTTGTGTTCTAGTATCTGAATTGTTTCTATCTGATGTTCCTTTATAGTAACTAATACTTTGACGCGAATGTACCCGGCATCACATTCACCAATATAATCGCCGTCTGCAAGACTTGATAAATCCACTTCCTGAATCTGGATTTCCCGAATACTTTTTTGATAGCTACTAAAATCGGCCATATATGTAATCATATGGAATGCTACTAACACAAGTAAGATTACTGAAAAAGCTCTATGTAAAGTCATTCGTTTTTTGCTGTCCTTTATTGTGTGGCAGGTGATGACTAAAATAATTGCTACACCTGCTAACAAAAATCCAGTTACAATTACTTGAAATCCTCTATTTGCAATAATGGGAAACACTACTATTAAGTGAACCATAAACGAAATAAAAAACACAGCACTAACAACTTTATGTGTTTTTCTAAAAAAATTATTGACTACTATATTCTTCGATTTTCTTGCCAAATACTTGCCTAGCAAAATCAATAAGCATAATAAACTTATGTATCCTAATATAATTCCCATTTATCAAAATCCCTTCTTATTTTTTCCAAGTGCCTCAAATAGAAATAGAAATCCACTATTTAAAAACGCTTCTTTTGTCACATTCATTTCTTGATTAATATATTCCTCTTTACTTGACGCAAGCGAGATAAGACCTGATATCATTCCCCAATACATAAAAATAGTGGTTTTAATATCTACTGCCTCTAGGTGTTCTACCTGACCGATCCCCTCTCTTAAAAACGCCTCTAAAAGAGTGTTGATTTCTTCTCCAACTTGAAATATTGCTCTTTCCGATTCTTCACATTTTGACTTTTCAAAATCTATGTTTATGTGCTCTAATACCATCGAAAAATAAAATGGGTATTCCTTTTCATACGCAACAATTGCATTGCATATATCTAGATACTTCTGTTTTGGTATCTTTTTTGATTGAATCGCGGTTTCTAATAATTCCTTAAGCTTTAGCATGCTACTTAATACAAGATAACCTACTATTTCATCCTTGTTTTTATAATATACATACAAAGTTGCCTTACTATACCCAGCTTTTGAAGATATCTCATCCATTGAAGTATGATCAATTCCTTGCTTCTCGAATAGTTCCTGCGCTGCAGTTGCTATTCGATTTCGATGTACACTTGCTTCTTCTTTTATTCTTCTAGCCATAACGCCTCCTATAATTAAACCGACGGTTTAATTATAGGAGGCGTTATTTAAAATGTCAATATCTAATACCTTATTATTTACTCAATCCATATCAAAAATTATCTCGTTTCTGGAAGATTATTGATATAGCAAAATCGTTGGTAAAACTCCAAAGCTGCTTCTTCTTGCTCTGTGCCTTCAAGTAAATCACATAAATCCAGAATAATATTTTGCATAATAGAGTTTTGGAAATATTTAAACGGTACTTTTCCCCAATGTAGTGGAAACGATTCTCGGTTAAAGTAGCCCCAAAAAGAAGGTCTGTTTTCATCTGGTAAAATCAGTTTATACTTTTTATGCAAAACAATTTTACCATCCTTACACTCATCATCCCAAGCATTACTATCAACCATAGTCAATCCTAGAATTAAACGCTTCTCTTCATCCGAGTCTCCACAACTTGTCAAGATTACTGTTGAATTAGCCTGAACACTCGATGGAATTTTAGCTTTTCCCTTCATTTCTCCACTTAAATATCTTCCCGTTTCGATATATTCTATCTGATTGATATCATCCATATCATTATCTTTTATATTATACGCTGCTTGTAGTTTTAAAGTGGTTTTTATCTTACTCTTCGGATTACGCTTGCGTGTCACACTTTTTTCTACTTGCTTATTTTCTTCATTTGCACGACCCTTTTCTCGATTCATTTTATTGATTTCGTTTTGGATCGAATCATCTTTAATCGTCAAATATTGCGTAAAAGCATCTGGAAAAACAAATAATTTATCGTTTTCCGAAAAACAAACCGTTACCTTATCCTGTGTAAAGTCTGTTATTATACCTTTTCCAAATTTCTTATGCTTTACTTCTTTACCCAACAAATCCATTCCTTATTCCTCCCCCAATTCAAGCGCTCTATTCTTCATCTCACTAATTCGAAAAACCATCTCATCCTTATCTACATGCAATTCAACTTTACTATTAGCTATTTCTGGTACGTCTTTGATTGTAATAATTGTACCAATCTTCATACCATCCAAATCAACAATTACTTTATCTATCATGTCTCCTGGCAACGATGAGTATGGAATTTCAAGCAACCCTCGCTCTAGTTGTCCAGAGATTTTTTCATCATTTTCAAGGAATATATGAATTACACTATTAACCTTTTCGTCAGCTACTAATACTTGAAAACTGATTTGTTGAATCTCGTTATTGATAGTATTCATTGTCTTTTCTTTGATTTGCACCAAAAAGACCTTTCCCTCAAGATCAATTAGAAATTTACTGCCTTCACGATTTTGAAAAAATAGTCTTCGTGCAATAGGCTCATCCATTTGGATTGAAATTGACTCTGGAAGGGATCTTCCAAAAATACTTGCTGGAATCATACCCAGTTTCCTAAGCTTTTTTGCCTTTACTGTTAAATCACGATTTTGAACACAAATTGTTTCCATAGCAATTTCCTCCTTGAATAGAAATATTGTTTTATGAATATAAACCGCTTTCTTTATTTTCTAAAAAAAAGAAGGACTCTTCATATAGCGCTACAAAGCGCAATACCAAAAGCCCTTCTAAAAGACGGTTCTTTTATCATATCCGATTGTTATATTTATAGTATAACACAGTAAAAATAAAAAGCAAGACCGCTAAAGTACAACAACCGATTTTAACGATACTGATTTAACTCAAATCTAAGACTTTTTGCACTTTCTCTTCCATCCTCGACTGCACAAAGCATATCACCAAGAATTCCCGACAAATTTTTAACCGATTCTCTAATTACTGTTACACTTTTTGTGTTTTGATCCATATTGCTTGAGATACCAGAAATACCCCCGTTCATTTGCTCAAATTCAGCTTGTAATTCTTCTACATGGGTGTGGAATTTTTGCATTATTTCTTCCAACATTTTTGTGTTCCTATTTTCTTCTTTTCCGGAGTTTAAAAAATTATGATAATCAACAATTACTTTATGATTGATAAACGCCAGTATCTTTGTAACACTCTTAACCAATTTTTCTACAACCTCTGAAACATCATTACTTAATATACTAATATCACTTGCTGTTTTGGTAGACTTTTCTGCCAACTCCCTGATTTCTAGTGCCACAACTGAAAATCCTCTTCCACCCTCCTGGGCACGTGCGGCTTCAATTGAGGCGTTCAATGAAAGTAATGTTGTTTTTTTCGTGATTGCTTTGATTTCATCCACAAGTGCATTTATTTTGTCCAGTTTTTTTGTTTCAGAGATTGCTTCTTCAACCTCTTTTTCAATGTGTAGAATCATTTCTTGAGCATGTTCAATTCCTGCTGTCAATTTCAACAAATCCTCATTTGATCTCTCTAAAATTTGTTCTGCAAGTTCACTTCCTTCTAGCGCATATCGAGTAATCGAATCTGTAAAATGACAACTTTTTTCTGATCGTGCATGTAAATCGCTTACTGTATTGCTAGTTGAAATAATCTGACTTGTAAATGCTTCCACCGCACCATAGACATCTTCAATATGTGTTTTTGACTCTACATTTTTTCCTGTCACCGTATCTACCGTTTTAAAAAGTACCGTTGACTCTTTATCAAGTTTTGACAACATTCTCTCTAGGTTCTCAGCAAGCAACTCCATACCTTGTTTTAACTCATCGATTTCTATTGTATGTTCAAATTTGATTTTCTTTTCACTAAGCATCGTGTTGCCCACTGCTAACTTAGCAGTTTCCTCCCGAATCCAGAAAATTAACTGTTGCATTGCTCCTGACAATAACAACGAACTAATAAGGCACACCGCTACAACGATTACAATCGAAATCAAAAAGCCGATAAGCAGAAAGTTAAGTGTTCGATACATTTGTGTAAATGGCGTTATATTTACAATAGAAAGACCACATACTCCGACAGGTCGATAGGTAAAAACACACCATTCCCCATTATGTTTTGCAACTCCTGTACCCATTTTCTGTTGCGTCATTTTTTTATAAATCTGTTGCTCTTTTTCAGAGTGACCCGCTTTTTCTGTTACCCAGTTTTCACTCAATACAATTTGATTATCTTTAGCTGCACTTACTAGTCCATCCTTATTTAACATTATTACACTGCTATCTTCTGTAAAAGCGTTATTATTTAAAACATCCGAAATATAAGAGAGATTTACAAAACCAATCAAAACACCTACTTCTTTTCCCTTCCTAATTATTGGAGTACTAATGGCTAATACATTTCTTCCCGTACTTTTCGAAACAGCTGGTTCGCAGACAAAAGTATCCCTATTTTCCCATGCACGCTTGAAACACTCTTCTCTTGCAATGGACATTCCATGACTCTCTTCTCCATCGGTATGCACTTGTTCTGTTCCATAAATATTCGCAATCACAAAATGAGACCAGACTCCAGCTTCACTTTGCTCCATAATTTCCTGTAAAAAAGGTTCTGCAACCGTATAATCAAGAGATACTACTTTTTCCTGCTTTGCCGCCACTTCAACTACACTAACATACTTATCTATTTCTTCTTTCATAGCATCTGATAAAAGTTTGGTGTAAACTTGTGTCTCATGCTCTTTTTCTTCTTTTATTGTAATATAGAAAATTAGACAAAGTATTGCAAATACAAGTGATACTGGTAATAAAAATGCAAGTATCATTCTTTTTGCAAACAACTTACGAAAGGTCTTTTTACGGATTGCTTTTTTGTTGAGTCTTCTTTTTGCTTTCATAATAAATGCACTCCATCAACAACTAAAAATCAAGCTGTTCCCTTCTATTTGCTTACTTTTCTTTTTTGCAATCACAAGTTCTTTTGAAATTTCCTGCATACTTCGAAATTCTTTTCTTCGATTGTTAACGACCGCAACCGATAAACTTACAATTGGGAATTCATCTTCAAATCCCTGTCTGTTTTTTGATCGGATAAACCCATTTTTCCAGTCTTCTTCACAATACAGACTACATATTTTTTCCCTAAAATGAGTAATCACTGTATCAAATAAATTGCGAACATCCCAATACCCAGTTACAACAACAAAATCATCTCCACCAATATGTCCTACAAATTCGTTCTGACTACTACTTTCTAGCAACACATCAGCAAGCACTTTTATCATACAGTCCCCATTATGAAAACCGTAAGCATCATTGTATGCTTTGAAATTGTCCATATCAAAATACAATACAGAATATGCCTGATTTTTTATTAAAAGACCCTCTATCTTTTTTTGTATTACACTATTCCCCGAAAGACCAGTGAGTGGATTTGCATCCACTGCACGACTCACCTGTATTTCGATTGCTGCCTCCAAAAGATCTTTTACAGAAACACTTCCAAGATAACGGTTTTTCTTTATCACAATGACCGAGTCATAAAGACTTTCTCTACTTCTTTTTAATGCCATTTTGGATACTTCTTCAATAGACATTTCCGAGTGTACAATTAAGGTGTCCCCTCCTGCAAATTCAATTATCTTCTTTTTTGAGGAAAGATCATAACCAAACTTTCCCCCAAACTCTTCTAGCAATTTTCTTCGTGTTACCACTCCCTGAATTCGTTGTTCCTCATCCAGAATACAGACTTCCGAACTATCAAGATTTTCTTTGAACATTTGGTATATTTTATATGCCATCACATCTGGTTGCGTTACTGCTTTTCTCGTGCAGATTGTACTTACATTACTAAAAAAATAAGGTACAAATTTTGTTTCATTTAACTCTCTGTTAATCTCAAGAATACATTTTTTTAATTCTCTCGGTATTTCTTCAAGCTCAACTCTTGGTTTTTGCAAAAAATACCCTTGTCCGTATAGCACTCCAAGTTTTATTAATGTCTTTAGCTCCTGTAATGTTTCAATTCCTTCTGCAATTAATCTTGTCTGTGATTTCGAGCAAAACTGAACAAAACTTTCTACTAAAGATATTTTAACGGCATCTTTATCAATATCTCTTATAATGGTCATATCTATTTTGATATAATCAGGCGCTAGTGAACATATACGATTTAATCCAGCGTATCCATTCCCAAAATCATCTACTGCTACCTGATAATTCTGATTTTTATAATGATGCAGTGTTTCCTGAAATGTGATTTCATCATGAATAGAAGTTCGTTCTGTAATTTCAAAAACAATATCTTCTGGTTTCAAACCAAACTCTTTTAAAAAAGTACAGGTCATCCCCCGTTTAAATTTATCATCATGTATGATATTTGGATCAACATTTATAAACAGCTTACTATTTTCCGGTTTGCTCCTTGCATTCTGCAATGATTTTTTTCGACATACTGCTTCTATTTCCCATACCGCATCTAATTTTTCCGCAATTTGAAATAATTCTTCTGTCCGAAACAGACAATCCTCCATTTCAATTCTGCTCAGTGCTTCAAATCCATATACTTCTCCGTCTACTAGGGATACAATAGGTTGAAAAACAGAGCGTATTTTTTGTTGCTTTAAGATTTCGTAAAATTGCTTTACCTTTATCTCTTCTATTGTGCTCATAGTCTCGCTCTCTCGCCATTATTTTCATTTCCATCTTAGACTATTATTTTTCCCGGTTTGTAGCTATCATTTTAAGAAAAGATAGTGTAAATATTTCGTAAATAAGAAAAAATAGTAAAAATTAGAAGCAAGTCCGCTAAAGTACAACAACCGCTTTTAACGAATTAAACTTCGCTGCCATCTCTAGTTCTATTGCAAAGTCTTTCAAATCATTTTGTAAATAAGCCTTTAGTGAATGGTCGTCATCAAATTGTTGTTGAATTAACTGTTCCAACAAATGCATCATCCTTTCTTTGATCCACACTGCATCTTTCTGTAGTATGAGTTGTCTCAAATTTATATAATCCGACTTCTGATTGTCCTCATTCAATTTTGTATCTAATAACATATGAACTAACACATGTCTTAAAATAATTCTACAGATATTAAAAAATTGCTCGGTGTAGTCACACTGGAATCGATACAAAATATCACAGACATAGTCTCTTGGTAAAATGGATAAAAATGTCTGCTCATATTGTATGTATTCTAAATATTTTGAAATGGCCTGGATGCCAGATTGATTGATGATTGGTGTGATTGTTGGATAATCCATTGTAATAATGGTATCTTGGGGCGCAAATCTCGCATCGTAGTGTATAAAAAATGCTGGTATTCCCTTGGTTACTGTTGTTTGATAATTCTCATTATCATATGCGCAAAATCTAGGTATCATGGTATTGTAAATCGCCTGTGCTTCTTTTACTTTTTCAATTACCCTTTCGTAACCCTGTTGATATGCCGCTTCTGCTTCAAATTTTTGTCTACTTGCCACTTGAAAATCCTCTTCATTTTGTTGAATACAATAAATGACTGCTCCTAACAATTGCTTGGCGACTTCCATTCGCACAGATGTACTTTCTTTCGATGTATATCGATCAACAAGGTTTGTAACAACGGGGATCAAATCTTTCATTTCATAATTTATCATCTAAAATACCCCGTCGCATCTTCTGTGCATAATCCTTAAGAATCGTACCTTCTAGATAATCTAAATCGCCAAAACATACTGTTTCATACTGCTCTTTCATAAAATCTAAAAGTTCATCATCTGAAAGTTCATCCAACGTTTCATTTTTGTAAAAATAGAAAATCTCTTGCAGACGTTTCAATGTTTCAACCAAGTTATTTTGATCAATATATGCTGAGTCACAAAAAATGAAAATAAGCTTCGGTAGAATTCCTCCTTTAAACTCTACACGTTGCTGTTTTATTAGTTCTTCTTTTCTACTTTCTACAAGTACCCTCGTATCTTCTTTTGTAAGTTCTAGCCCAAATCGATTTGTTACTTGATTCATCTCAAGAATTGCGGCAATCTGATTTTGTTTTGATAGAACTTCCATAAATTCATAATCTTCCACACAAACACCTTCTTTTCTATATAGTGAACCGATTATACTCCTTGCCTTAAACAATTGATAGTCTTGAAAAAAGTGCCATTTTGTGGTAATATAAATAAAGTAAAGGGAAGAAAATGTTAACATTTTCTTCCCTTTACTTTATTTATATTTAATCACTCACTATTGATTGAAAACCGAAACAGCTCAACTCCAAAGATGAATGAAATAATTGTAATCAAAATTGCAAATACGATTAAAATTGTATGCAGTCTATTATGATATGTGATTCTAATTTCACCTGGCAATCCAGTATCATTTTGGACAATGATGTGACCATCTTGATCAGCACTTAAGGACAGTTTATATTGTTGCCCCGCCTCTGAAATAAGTGTTCCCTCCATTTCTTCACGATACATAAATGATAAGTAAATGTTCTTACTATTATCCACGTTGGCTCTCAGCCTACCCATATCATTCATAAGTGGAAACGATTTGTAATCACCATTTGAGCAAAGAGGTCTGATTCCATCAAGTTCTAATATAATATTATATTCATCGTAGTCTTTTCTGCTTATAATTGACACGGTCTCCATTTGCTCTATTAATTTTATAATTTCCTCTAAAGCCTCATCATTTTTTTGAATAACCACATATTTGATACTGTTTGACTTGATTTGATCTTCAAGTCTTTCAAAATACTCTTGGTCATAGGATTTATTTACAACATCATTTCCGGATACACCACGCATCCGTTCGAATACAAATACATCTTCATGCATTATTGCATCGCAAGAATCAAACGTATCTTTTTCGCCAGCAACATCATAGCCACCCAAACTATAACTTTCTACTATTGTTGGGTAGTTTCTTGTATTGATAAAATCTTCACTCAAATTATTTTCTGACATACTTCGATCGTTAAAAGATTTATCACTTAGAAATGAGAGCATCCGGTATTCATCTTTTCTTATTTGATTCTCTTCCATTTTTATTTCAGTACATTCTGCAGTTTCAAAAACAGAGTAGGCACCAACCTGTCCCATCCATGGATTTATATCATTTACAAGAGTATCATGATTGTTCATAATTCCCAATGCACAATACCCAATCAAAAAAGCCATTAGCACATGTTTGATTTTATTATCTTTATACTTTATAAATAATATGTGTATCATATATGCGGCCGGAATAACCAAAAGTGGAATGTATACAAAAACAGCTTTTAATGCAAATCGAAAAGAATTTATTATCGGAATATAGTATATAATGTTTGCAACAATTCCATCCATTCCCATAGCATAATTTATGAAAAAATAACTCGAAAGAATTATGCCACTCATAAATACAATAGAACAATTCTTCTCTCGTTTATAAAAACTTATTTTATCTCTTATTATAAATTCAAATTGTTTAATTTTTAGGTTCTTATTCTTCTTAATAAAATCACTTAACCTAATCAAAATCAGTATTAGAAGTGACACATAACCAACTAAGTATAATGGAGAAAAAACATTTTTATAACTATTATTTCGCATAACCAAATCAGAATATGGTCCCCCAAAATAGTTTACTTCAAGAAACATCTTGGGAATGATTGAATATTCCAATTGTTCAAAGGGTCCCATAGCCATGATAAATATACTACTCGTCGAATTTGTAAGACTGCGTCTCTCATTTGCCACAAGCATTGCTAGTAAATTGGGACTCGATAGTAAGATTGCTATTCCCAGATTAGACAACACTTTTATGAATAATTTTCGATCATAGAATAATACCAATACAATAGAAACAAAACCAAATATAATGTATAAATAGAACGCATATTGTACATGTCCTAACTGTAATCCAAATGCAAGAACTACGCCTGACATATAGTATCCCAAACGCCCTTTGTCCATATAAAGCATTGATAAAAGCAGAATTGGCACCATTAAGTAAATATTCATTACATTATACCAATAGCCAAAATATATAAATGGCATCGACGATGCAAGTAAAAGTACTGTAAGCACTGCTATTTTTGTTGAAAATCCAAACTTTTTTAACAATAGGTATTGAACCCCATTACCCAATGCAAAACACATTACAACATACAGACTGATTGTATCAATTGCCCTACTCAGAACAAATTTGCTAATTAGATAGCTGAAAAACATAATCGGATTTAAAATTCCATATACACCTTCATCAATGCAAATAAATCCTTTTGATTGATAGAAATCAATTGTTGGATAATACCCTTCTTCAAAAATGGTATCAAAGGTCTGTTCAATAACTGGTCCCCATTGATTTGCATTATCGTCTGCCGAATACATCCCTATATCGAACCCGGTATAAACTGTTATCAATAAAATCGAACTTAAAAACACTACAAAAAATAACACACTTTCTTTAAACTTATGTTTCATAAATCCCCCTGATACTTTTATTTAAATAAACACTAAATTTCGAGAATATGTTCTCGTATAAACTCTATTCGCCCTGTTACCGCTGGTTTAAAAACTGATGTTATCGCTACAACCACCTGATTCGTATGATCTACATAAATAACATTTCCAGAATCTCCAATTGCGGCATATTGCCGCTTTGTATCCTCTAAAACCCACCACAATAATCCATATTGCATGCCCGCAAATTTTCCACCACAAGTAACTTGAGACTTTGCCATCTCTTCAAGCCAATTCAATGAAACAAGCTGCTTTTTATCACTAATTCCTTGGTTTAAGCACAATTGCCCAATCTTAAGCATTTCTTCTGCCGACATACATAATCCAAATCCAACCGTTGGCTGCCTACTCGTATTACAAAACCAAACCTTCTCTTTAGGTACTTTCGAGGTGATAAACTCCAAATGCTCATCTTTATTTTGAATAACTAAATCTTCTCTTGCCTGTATTCCAAGTGGCATAAATAGATACTGATTGGCAAACTCCCTCATTGATTGACCTGTTGTTTTTAGAATGATTTCACCTAAAACCTGAACTCCTAATGTAGAGTATCGAAACTCTTCAGTTATTCCCCTTCTCCCACCCATTAAATCTAATATGGATTTTGACCAATCCTCACTTGTGCAAACTTTCGTCCAAGGTTCTGATTTATATTTATAGGGTGTTGTCATCGTTAGTAAATTCCTGATTGTAATTTGCTGTATTGTCTTCTCGCCACGTTTTACCTGATATTCTGGAAAAAAGTCCAGTATTCTTTGCTCCATGTTTTGTATCTGATTATGATCGATTGCTATTCCAATTAAAATGGCAACAATGCTCTTCGTTACGGACGCAACGTGAGCACAATCACAGTGATTGAAACCATTCCATACCTCACTGTAAATAGTCTTGCCTTCTTTAGATACTGCAATCTGACAGATATTCGTGTGATTTTCTTTTACATAATCATATAATCCCGTATTTATCACAATCATTCACATCCTTTGATTTCCTATAAATACGTTAATCGATTATAAAATATTATTCAAGCATTTTCTTTGCCATCTGGCACCATCTTAAATAGGCTTCATATGTCTCAACACCAAACGACACAGTCAAATAGTAGTAGATATGCTTTTCTTCTGTTAGCACCTTATATAAATTCTTTTGATACATTCTAAGAAGCCCTAGCTCCTGCTCAATCTGAGACTCAAAATTTTCAATGGTCTTTATTGACACGGATTTATCCGTAACTTCTCCAAAAAAAAGCTTTAGGAGGGTTTCATATTTTAGCTCATTGCTCACTTTCGAATCTTCGAGCCAGCTTGTAAGGATTTTCATGCCCTGCTCTGTAATCTCATATGGGATTCGCTCTCTGCTCCCAGATGCTTTAGAGCTCATTGTTTTGCGAACAAGACCTGTTTTCTCCATATCCGCAAGTGCTGGATAAATACTTCCAAAACTTCCCTTCCAAAAAAACCGAATGCCACCATCTATTCTCTTCTTAATATCATATCCCGTGAGGGGCTCATGACATAATAAACCCAAAATTACTACGTCAATTTTTCGGTCTTTAGCCATTGATCATCGTCTCCACGAAGCCGTTTAACTTAGCCTCATTATTGCCGGCATTATCATACTTTTTGTCTGCCAACGCAACTGTGTTTTTAAGATTTGGAAGCTTCTTTTTTAGTCCCTTAATACACTTATCATTGTCTCCACCACCACTAAATGTAAATACCGATTTTACCTTAGCACACACCGCTTTATCCTCTAAAAAAGTGTTTATTGCCGGTGCACATTTACTCGCCCATACAGGGGTTCCTAGGATGATTTCGTCATATGCACTTAAATCAGCTGAAATCTTATGAATTGGGGGCTTCATTCCCATAGAAGCCTGCATTCCACCAATCATATATTTCTTTCCCTGATGCTCTGGTAAATCTTTTACAAGTTCTAATCTAACAAGCTCTGCCCCTATCTTATTGGCGATCCATTCTGCTGCCTCTTTCGTGTGATTTGTTAGCGAATAATAGACAATTACTTTTTTACTCATGCATGTTTCCACCTTTCCACGTGAATTGATATGATAAAACTTTTTGGGGACATGTGTCTACACAGGCTCCGCACTGTACACACTCACTACGGCTTGCATTCTTACCTGCTTGTACCATATTTTCAACATCTAGTCCCATCGGGCATGCCTGATTACACTTCTTGCAAGAGACACAATTCTTTGGCTTTGCCTCAATATGTAGCTGTGGCAAATGAAGCTTCCTTCCGACAAAACCTCCAATAATCATAAATGGCGCCATCCAACAAATATAATGACAAGCTGCTCTCCTACCATGAATCATAGCAGGCAGAAATAACAAAATCAATATTCCATAGTAAATGATATAGCTATAAATTTCAGCAATCGAAATTCCATGGTCCGTCAATTAAAAGAAATCTACCGTAATTCCATTTTTCCCAAGAATAAACGTGCAAATAACAGCAACCATCCAAATTCCCCAAATAATAAATTTAATCCAATCTCTGAATCCCTGCTTTGCCGGTCCGTCATTGGTTTTGGTACAGCACTCCTGTAATCCACCCGCTGGACATAAATAACCACACCAAACTCTTCCTCCAAATACAGATAGGATCAACATCGCCGAAAACACCCAAAAGCTACCATTTAGAATATGCTGCGACATTGCCTGGATAATAATATAGGGAGAGAAATAGTATATTGTAATTGGAAATAATAGAAAAGAAATAAAAATGATAGTTCTTCTTATTTTTTGTCGATACATATGTAATTCCTTTCTTTGTATCAATTTGATATATCGGTTTGATATATCATATCAATCTAAAGATTTCTTGTCAATAAGATTATCTTTTTTGATTATTTTCTTACTATATAAAAGCCAACACAGTTTTAGGTAACATGTGTTGGCTTGGAATGCTTTTATTACATCCGATATTCTTTTTATGCATTGCATTCTTCAATTGGAATCTCTTGTATCTCTGGTATCACTTGCGCCTCTTCAATATTTTGAGTTCTCAATTTTACTAAGGATTTCTTTGTTGGAAGCTTAATAAGAAGCAAGATTGCCCCAATAACATCAATGCAAAAAATGAATTGAGAAATAATCACAGAAATCATTGTTCCTTTCGATATTTGATTGTTTTTCTTTGCAATTATCGCACATGAAATTGTTGGAATTGCAGTCATTGCCAAAACTGCGTAATCGATCCCGACAAATGCTGGAATAAAAATTATTCCGATTCCACCTATGCCAGTTGCAATAATCACAATAACAGTAGTCAAAATTAAATACAGTATATGGAATGGTATCTGCAATAATTTGATGACGAGTATCAATACTGCATACGTTTTAGTATCCTCTTCCTCCTTTTTAAGCTTCTTAGCCGAAATAATTATAGGAAGCAAGCAAACTAGATATACTATTGCGATTATGATAAGCATCATGTTCGATCCATCCTGATGCTCGTTTGGCTGCCATGCATCCGGTTGATTAAAAAGCATAACACCAGCTAAATATGGAAAAAATGCCGCCAATAATAATATATACTTTTTCATTCCAATTCCCCCACAATCTACTAATTCCCCAATTAATTACTATTATTATATCTTACGCTTACGTAAATAGAAAGATAATTTACTCACAATCACACAAATCGCTACAACCATAATCATAACTGGTAAAGTGCTGCCTAAAATAATATCCACGTTCATAAGTGACCTGTAAAGGATAAAACCAATTACCCAAATCAGCATATTGCGATAGGATATTTTTTTGCCAGGATTATTTTGTTTTATAAAGAAATAATCAGCAATTTGAATCGCAATCATTGGTGCAAACACAGACCCAATAAAATACAGAAAATTTGTAATATTATGTATCGGTAAGAAGATTGCTGCCAATGTTCCAGCTACCACGGTTCCGACTGCAAACCATTTTCCATTGCCTTTTGAAACGATTGATTCGCTGGAAATTCCAGCAGACCATGCGTCCAAAAATGTAGTGGTCACTGTCGAGAATACTACTACGAGAAGTCCTGCAATTCCAAGGCCTGCTTTTAACATAATTTGAGCAATATCAGATTCATTTGTGAAAATGGCAGCTCCCATACCAATAACATACATCCAACAACTAACTATTCCATACACACCAGCAGATACGGCCGAGGCTTTGATCGGGTGTTTGGCATCTTTGGTATAATCACTAATTAGTGGAAGCCATGATAGGGGCATTGCAACGGATAGTTCAACTGCAGCTCCAAACGTAAGCCCGCTATAGGCTATATTATGAACAGATCCTTTGATGAAAATGATGTAACTGAGTATAACCGTAAGCACAAATAATCCTGCCATTGCAACAATATTTAGTTTCCCAAGATGTTTGATTCCGATAAGAATCCACAGAAGGATTAGTCCTCCAATGACAAGACACCATATCCAATTTCCAATACCTAGAATCCCACTAGCTGCCAATGCGCCATCGTAAATCATGATCCCCGTCCAGCCTAAGAGCTGCGCAATATTAAGAATTGCAAATAAAAGTCCTCCCTTTTCCCCAAAACTCATTTTCACTGTTTCCATGGAACTTCTTCGTTCTTTACCTCCAATGACTCCGGCTAGAAATAGTAGAATGCAGCCAATTAAATGGCCAAGTGCAATTGCAATGAGTCCTTTCGTCAATCCAAGTGACGCCATATAAGTTCCCGTGATAATTTCTGCAATGGATACTGCTGCCCCAAACCAAACTAGTCCATTATCGAGAATACTGGTTCGTTTTTCATTCATATATTATAAAACCTCCTTTGTACACTCATTGCTTAAGTTAAACCCATGATTAAGTGGCCCTGATCCTCTACCCAAATCAAGCAGAGCAGAGAGTGCTCCAGATACAAACTGTTTTGCTCGCATAACCGACTCTTCTAGTTCCAATCCCTTGGCAAGATTTGCAGCTATCGCACTTGAAAGCGTACATCCAGTTCCATGCGTGTTTGGATTATCAATTCGTTTCCCCTTAAACCACGTTTCACGATTTTTGGCAAACAACAAGTCATCTGCATCATGAATGCTGTGTCCTCCTTTGAGAAGTACTGCACACTCATATTTTTCACCAATTTGTTTAGCGGCTTTTCGCATATCTTCCATAGTCAGAATGGTTATTCCTGACAAAATCTGGGCTTCATAAATATTAGGAGTTACTATATCTGCTATTGGTATTAATTTTTCTTTGAGGGTCACTACCGCTTGCGCTTCCATCAAACTCGATCCACTTGTAGCCACCATAACAGGATCTAAAACGATATTCTTGGCTTGATAAAAGCGAAGTCGCTGTGCAATTACTTCAATCAACTTGGTAGACGAAACCATTCCAATTTTTACTGCACTAGGATAAATATCCTCAAATACTGCGTCCATTTGATCTTTCAAAAAATCTGGCTCTACGTCAAACACATTCCTGACTCCCATTGTATTTTGTGCCGTAAGCGCTGTAATTGCACTCATCCCATAAACGCCATTCATTATCATTGTTTTAAGGTCAGCTTGAATTCCAGCTCCCCCACAGGAATCTGATCCTGCGATTGTCAAAACTGCTTTCATTTGTGTAAACTCCTTCCATACTCGTTCGTAATCATGTTATGAATCGTCCTAGACAACTCTTTGCATTCTCTCTCAATATCTCGTGCCGAAAATATTGCCGACACCAAGGCAACACCATCAATTCCACTTCCCGAAAGTTTTAAGATATTCTCCTTATGAATTCCACCAATTGCAACCACTGGAATCGTTACTGAATGACATATATCACGTAAAGTCTCATACGAGAGTGCTGTGGCATCAAGTTTGGTTGAAGTCGTAAATACTGCCCCAACGCCAAGGTAATCTGCTCCATTACGAACAGCCTCTATCGCTTCCTCAACAGAATGAGCAGATACTCCAATAATCTTGTTCTCACCCAAAATACGCCTCACATCCATGATCTTCATATCCGTTTGCCCAATATGAATCCCATCCGCACCACTGTGCAAGGCTACATTAACATTGTCATTGATAATCAATGGTACCTGATGAAACTGGCAAATCTTTCGAATTGCGATTGCTTCCTCTATAAACTCTTTTTCACTTAATTCTTTTTCCCGAAGTTGAACACAAGTCACACCTCCTTTAAGAGCAGCCTCAACTTGCTCACAAAGAGTTTGCTTCCCAGTCCAAGTTTGATCTGTAACTGCATAAAGACGCATCCTATTTTTATCGCATGTCATACTTTGCTCCCTTCTTAAGCTCTTTCGGTGTGAGGTTATAAAGCTCATCAATAATATAGGTTCGATAGGTTGCATTACCATCTGCTGCTTGCATTCTCTCATAGGCTTTTTCCCCGCAAAGTCCCATTGCACATACTGCAGATGCAACCGCTTCCAAAACAGTTTGAGGATTCGCAGACACAAACGCAGAAATTACAGCAGAAAGCTGACATCCTGTCCCCGTAACAGCACTCATCATCTTGTGCCCGTTATAGATGCAATAGGCGCGCTTTCCATCTGTCACAATATCGATTTCACCGGTAATGGCAATCACTGATCCAATAGAATTTGCAAATTCTTTTGCATAATCAATCGTCTGCTCAAGATTATCTGCTCTCACCTGATCTTCCAAATTTGCATCAACACCCCTTTTATTCTCTCCACCAAATCCCAATATCTTAATCTCAGATATATTCCCTTTGATTACACTGAAATGAATCTCCTCTAAAAGGGTTCGAGCCGTTTGCCTTCTTATTTTTGAAGCACCTACACCAACCGGATCAAGTATCACTGGATGCCCAAGTTCATTGGACTTTTTACCTGCTAATAGCATGGACGGTATCGTATTTTGATTTAATGTTCCCATATTGATATTTAGTCCCTGACAAATGGTTGTTATTTCTTCTACCTCTTCAATCGCATCGGCCATAATGGGGGAAGCTTTGCATGCCAGTAAACTATTAGCACAATCATTGGCAGTCACATAGTTCGTTATAGAATGGATCAATGGCTTTGCGTTTATTACGTTCTCATACAATTGCTCAAACATTGTCTCCTCCTCTTCTTTTTAGAACGAGTGTTAGCATCCCTGAGAGGATACAGCCTGCTACGCTAGAAATCATAAACGGAATCATATATGCAAAGAATGCTATTTCACCCGCTGATACTCCCATACACAAGATTGCAATAGGATATGCGAACAAACCCCCAAGAACGGCTGTTCCAAATATTTCTGCTGCAAGTGTCAAAGACAACTTATTGGTTTTGTAATACATCACTCCACATAGTAGTGCACCAAACATACTCCCTGGAAATGCCATTGGACTTCCAATTCCCATCATATTTCGGATGAGACTAGCCGCAAAAGCAACTGCCACTCCATACCACGGCCCCAAAAGAACTGCGCAAAAAATATTGACCATATGCTGAACAGGTGCGCACTTACTCCCCAAAACAGGGACCGATAACAGGCTTCCTACAACTGCCCCCGCACATAGTACACCTGCAATTGCAAGCTTATGACTGTTTTGTTTTTTCATACTGATAATCCTACCTTTCTTTTTCCTCTCAGATATTGTTGCATACAAAAACGGAGACTCCTGAAATGGTGTCTCCGCATAATAAACAAGCTTAACTCCCTACGTTGGCATTATCCAAATCAGGTTCACGGGTCGAAGGTCTACCTTCCTCTCAGCCTGTCACACAAGCTCCCCAAAAAATATTTAGTTGTTTTGATATATCTGTATTACTATAGCACTTCACCATTTTATTGGCTAGTTGTTTTTGTTATCTTGATCCAATCGTCTTTGATCATATACTTGAATTTTTTGGTATACAGTTGTTCATCCTTATTTTCATAAGAATACATCGTATGAACTCCCGCACCCACACAAACATATGAAAATAATAAGCACAATACAAAACTTACTGTTTGTCATTGAAAATCTCCTTAATTTTATACTCTAATTATATCTTGATAGGTTTTTATCCAGTGTAACACTTCTAAATTCGTTGAGTAATTTTCCATATACTTTATTATGATTTCACGCTGCAATACTTTCGCAACAATATCTTGATCTAATTTATTCAGAATTTCGATGATGCTTCTTTTAGAAAACGAATTGATTTTTTTTAACAATACTGTATCAGCAATCTTCCTCTCAGCCTCTTCTTGCGGATATCCGCTACCAAAAGGTCCATCAAACAATGCTGACAGTGTATTCTTCAAGTTTACTTCTCCTGTCCAACCAAAATCGAGTCCTAGGGGCACTGCGATTACATTTCCAGCATTTATTCTTCCAAATAGGAAAGCATCCTTTGGATTGGCGCAATATCCACAAACAATATTTGGCAAAATATTGCACGCTAACATCATACCTTGTCCTGAAGAGCATCCAGTCACAACAAAATCCAATGCTCCACTCGATAATAGTAATCCTATCTCAAGAGCAATTTCCACGTATGAATAGGTTTCTGTTTCATGTTCAAAACAGCCCAAATTTACAACTTCATTTTGCATTGCAACACTACATACCGTATCATATAGTATGGCGTTTTTATTCCTTTGGGAACTCGCCTGAATAACTCCAATTCTCATATTTTCCCCCTATCCTAAATGAAATAGTTCTAAGAATTTTTGTGCAGCGTCCTTGGAATGAGTAAATTTATATTCAACTCCCCAGAGCGCTGCCCTTTCATCCGTATGATAGATCACAAATTCATTATTCCGATATCGAATCGCTAAAGCATCCTCTCTGTCTTGGGTCTCAAACAAGCTACATCTTCTTAAATCTTGTTCAAACTCCGCTAAATATTGATCAAACACTCCACCGTAATCGGTAAATAGACCTTGCCTGATGCCTTTATACTCAATCATTATTTGAATCACTTCATCTACTTTAATCAATGTAAAACCTCTTTCGTTCCTACGTAAACAAAATCATGACTGATCCAATTTACTCATGATTGACAATCCTTTTGAAAACCATTCTTTATACTCTACATCAAATTGTTCAAAATGCTCTTTTAATTTTTCGGTAATAATCTGCTGTGAGTCAATCTGCCACTTATATCTATCTTCTAGATTGTTCCACTCATACTTAAAAAGAAAATCTTCAAGTATGATATATGCTGTCAACTTTATGTCCTTTGTCCTATGCTCAATAATAATATTTCGTCTTTCACACATCCTAATATAATAATAAGGCTCGATAACATCTACATATGGTTCCATATCATAGGATGTTCCAAGATTAATATATTTTTCCCGAATCATTTTCGAAAAATTATTATTCTTAATCTGCAAGCTCTCTAGTTGTCTTAGGACTTCTTGAAGTAAACGTTCTTCCATTTTTTCCTCATTTCAAGCTTTATAATATGTTCTTCTAAAATCAGTTAACAAAAGAACATCTCTTCCAAACACAAAAATTCGGTATGCATGTTTTTCCACGGAATAATTCGAAATATCATTTCTTTCAAAAGAAATATTTAGACGATTTAGCTCTTTCTCAGCTTCTAATATTGACTCCTCATTCCAGGTCCAAGCAACTAAATGCCCTCGATTCCACTTATCATTGCTGACTTCTTGAAAGGCATAATCTACTAGCTCTTTTTCGGTCAAGAACGACTTTACAACGGTAAGATGTCCTCGCTCAGAATATGCAAATAGAAACTGATTGTTCTGTCTTTCTATAACAAGCCCTTCACTAGCATGGTGTTTTCCAATTGTTAACTCAGCAAAAGAATAACATTCATCCTCAAAATACTTTTCCAATTCTACCAACGTTTCCATCCTAGTCCCATCCTTAGTCAGCAGATTTTTTGGGAATCTTTTTCCCAGATATTACCTTTAACAATAGTTTGAACAAAACGGTGGCTGGGACAGAGCATGCCACAACTACTAAAACGTATAGTGGAACGCTTCTAATGTAATAAAGACTCTTTGTAATATCCAAGAAACTGTATCCAAATAATTCTACAAATAAACCATGGATTAAATAAAATTCTAGCGTTAGACCGCCAAAGAACGCAAGCAATTTATTGCCAATTTGAATCTTCATTGTTACCATGAATAGAAAGAAAACAAACGAACAGGACGTTAATATTTGTGAAAATAGACATCCCCAGCGACGAAGCACTTTATCACTTGCATTGAAGGTTTCCCCATAATATGACCATGCACTTTGTGCATATAAACTGAACATATAGAACAGGAAGATTCCCACAAATGCCAGTATTATGTAGATCCAATAGCCTTTCTTTATTCTAGCAATCACTGGTTTCTCAAACTTTGCAAATAACAATCCAAGGATAAAAAGATGCGCAGTGTTATACCACCATTCTCCCCTCATCCACCAATCATTATGATCAACGATTGTTCCAATCAGAATATAAGTAAATATGCCCAAACTCGTCATGGCAATTGCCATTCCCTCTTTTTTGCAAAATCGAAATGCCAAGTAGAAAAACAGATAAAAAAATGGTAATGCAATCACATACCATGCATAATAATTTGCCAGCTTCAAGCCTGTAACATAATAAATCACCTGAGACACGCTCATCTTCTCACCCATAACTACACGTGCTCCAAGAAAGATTAATTCTGACACATAAAATGCGATCACAATTGGTACTATTCTCTTACTAACAAAACCTTTCAAATAATCTGGTTTACTCTTATAACTTTTAAACAGACCATACCCCGAGCAAAAAAGGAAAATACCGACAAAGAAATATCCAATATTAATAAATCCGTCTAGTCCATGCACAATTACAGTGGGCTGATGCCATGGAGCTGCGGTTTTTTGACCCATATGATGAAATAATATACAGATTGCTGCAAATCCCTGTACCATCTTAATCTGTTTCAACGAGAAGCACTCCTCGTTCCATTGTCCTTTTCCATATCCCTTTACTCCCCAGAAAAGTGTTATTGCCAATGCCGCATAAACCAAATATATCCAATTCATAAAAATATCCTCCTGATTTTGTGTTATTCTAAGTTTAGTTGATCCCGCCGTTTTCCATGATGTTTTTATTCACAAAATCCATATGGTATAATTTTTCCCAGTGATTGATATTTAGGGTTCCCTTTTCTAGATAAATTGCCACTATACAACAATTTTCATCTTGTTCGTTATTGGCCATGTCATACCAACTTGCAAAAGCTGTACGTAATTTGGTTCTGATTTCTGCATTTTGGGGTTCAAGTACCCACCCAAGATTTTTACCTACTCCATTTGCGGTAAACATCTCTAAGCACCCAGCTACTGAAACCTCTGAATTGTTCTCTATTTGCAACACTTTATTCGATTTTGCATTCGTAACGCAGTAGAACACGCCTTCTTCATAGTAAGCATCTATACTTCGAACAATGGGTCGAACCTTACCAGTATTGCCTGGCTCTCTTGCTATGGTTGCAAGGGAAATTACATTGTCTTTTCCATTTCCAAACTTCTCTTCCATTAATCTTAGACCTTCTTCAAATTCACTCATTCTACCTTCTCCTTTGATATTTTTGTAACCATCTGTATCTTAAAGCTTCAGCCATAGCGCAGGACGAACACCTCCTGTGCATCTACCATCCGCTATATTTCCCTTCAAAATATGATTCCCTTGAATACCAATATTTCCATCCCCATGAACATATACCGCTTTTACGCTCACTCGACCCGGCGTACGTATCCACCACCAGCAAATCTGATCCTGATCGAATTCGAGTTTTGCAATACGTTTACTATTGTTCTCATCTTTTCGCTCAAACCAATATCTTTGATTCTTTCTTGGACTAAGCAATTTTGAGCTGCTATCGCCAAAGTAATGGCACACCACTTCCTCAAGACTCAATAAAAATATGCAATCGGTTGTATCGATTCCTCCTTTGGTACCATACCAGTGATTATCTGGATTTTTGTTGACTACAGGACATATTCTCGCATGATCTGCTACACTGAATTTGTCATAAAAATCACCGTTCAGATATTTTCTGATTGAACTCTCTTCCCATGTTATATCAATATAATGATCATGGTAGGAGCGTTGCTCTATAATATACTCTGTTAGCACTAAAGCTTTATCATTTTGTATATCTAGCACTATCCAGGAGTGATTTCCAAACACTATTCTATCGCCAATTTTCATTTTGTTTTCTCATTTCCTTTACGGTCAAAAAATGTTGCTAACATCCAATCAAATTACAAATTCATTATAATTCTTATCGCCAAAACAATAAAGTGGCATTTGTCACTATCAGTGATTTTTTTCTTCATAATTGTAATGATCCCCTTTTCTAATTTTATACCGTTGGTATTTTTTCTATTATATGTTATTCCATTGGTATATTCAATGGATATCTGTTATAATATGATAAAACTCTATGTGAAGGGATCAAACCATGGCAAAAAACATATTAGACAAGCAAAGACTTATTCTTTGCAGAAAAAAGCTTAATATTACCAAACAAGAGGCCGCCAAAAGAATGCAAATGTCTCAACCTGCCTATTTACGATATGAATCAGGCGATCGCATTCCATCCATTCACATAATACAGACAATGGCAAGTGTTCTAGGTACATCTGTGGAATATCTTACAGGCGAGTCCGATCATGAACTACCAACCAGTTACTTAGTTGAAGTGACTTCAGATCCCGAACTTTTTTATCTGATTGATATCTATAAAAAAGCAACCTTGGAAGATCAGAATAGATTTTTAGAATATATGAAAGGTTTTTGATAATGGTTTTGCATTCATATGCTATTACAAGTGTAAATAATTAGAATTGAGAGGTGGATATGAAAAAAAATTTACGAATTATATTAATTGTTGTTGTGCTATTAATTCTATTTACGCCAATTCCCATAAAAAATGTTGATTCCACAATAGTAGAATATAAATCAATTGTCTATTCTATTAAAAAATACAAAACTATAAATAGCAATAAGAACTTCAGTATTGAAGTCTTTGGAAAAACAATTTATAGCAAACCAAAACCACTTACATTAGATGATGTCGTAGAACTATCTAAGAAAGGAAATAATCTAACATTTGATGATTTTGACGAGTATTTGTATACTGATATAGGTTTTGGATTAAAAGTAGAACAGTTCAATATTAATAAAAACTATTATTTACTTGTTGGAGGCACAAGTAACGCCCCGTTTTATATAACTCTAAATTATACAAAAAACGCATCGGAGGATTCTTATGCAAATGAAAGTGATACTAAAAAGATAGACATTAGAGAAAATAATGTGGAAGATTTCATAAGAAATAATAAATAGCCATATAACGCTGCAAACCTTGATTTTTACTGGTCTGTAGCGTTTCATTATATCAAGTCTTTTTGAGCGGAATTTGCTATAAGCAATCAACGTAATAATTACTATATCCGCTCACAACATTGATTGGTTCAGCATCCAACTATATGTTCTTTAATGATCTTATTTACCCTCTTTGTCCTGCAGCATATTCCTTCATATTGATATCCATAACAAGTCTAACTGGTTGTATCAATGCATCTTCATATTGGCACTGCCATTGAATACTCTTCTCCATACTGCCATTTTTAATTCCATCTATTGTCTGACCCGATTGAATGGGAGCATCATGATCATAATTATAAGAACACACATTATATGCATGCTCTACTACCCAGTTTGGTTCCATATCACGGAAATGATATTGCACATCTGGTAAATTGAGCACTCTCATTCCAAGTGAGTCAACCATTTTATCGTTCGTTCCATCAATGTTAAAAAATCGTACATTCACTGCATACTTGATAAAGCGTATATCTTCAGGCACATCCAATGTCTTGAAATCATCTACACTATACATCTTTCCTGAATTTTGGAATAAAATAGCCCTACATTCTGGGAAAAGTTCAACCAAAGCCTCCGCATATTCGCATAATAGTTTTGCTCTCTTTTTATAATCAACAATTCCAGCTCCCATCATATCCACTGCAACAACATGATATTTACAATTAGATAAAATCTCCTCACTCTCAGGACAGTCCCAAAATTGGCTCAAGGTGACTCGATCCACTTGAAACTCATCTGTAGAAATGCACTCTAAAATGCTAAGCATAACTGGAACCTTTCCATCTTTAAACTCGGCAACATAATCCAGCGTTGCGTAGGAAGCCATTTTTTCATTATAACTAGCACTCTCAATCTTTCCAAGACGAGCTGACAGATTATTCATTATGCTTTCATTAGAAGGCATACACACTTTATTTTCAAAAAAAAGATGAATGACAAATACACTATCTGTCATTTGTTGATCCGTCAAATCCTGCTTTAATACTTCATCTGTATCTTTTTTCTTGCCTTTCAAAAATCCAAACATACTACACCCTCCAACAAAATCTCCCTATCGTTTTACTTCTCTATATAATACATGATAGAATACTTCTGTACAACACTGGTCTTTAAGGAGAAACTCATGAATTTCACAAATATAATGAACAGCTCACAATATGATTTTTTGCGAACCCATCCACGTTTAGGTAATAAAATAATCCTTCTTGGTTTAGGTGGAAGTTACGCATATGGAACTAATAATGAAAATAGTGATATTGATTTTAGAGGCATAACACTGAATAACACCTCTGATTTGTTGGGTCTAACTTCTTTTGAACAGTATGAAGATGTTAATACCGATACTGTAATCTACTCTTTCAACAAAATTGTCAAATTACTTTTGGAATGTAATCCCAACACCTGTGAGATTCTTGGTCTTGACGAAGACCAGTATTTAATCAAGACAGTACTTGGACAAGAACTCATTAATCACACACATTTATTTTTATCGAAAAGGGCTTCTAAATCCTTTGGTGGTTATGCGAGTGCCCAATTGCGGAGACTTCAAAATGCCGTCGCAAGAGATTCCATGCCCCAACCCGGTCACGAACAACATGTTTTAAACTCTGTAAAAAATGCCTTGGAAGATTTCAACCGAAGGTATGACGCTTCCACACAAGGTACTGTTCATTTATATATTGATGATGCGGTGACAGAAGGCTTTACAAAAGAAATTTATGTAGATACCAACTACACTCATTATCCTCTTCGAGATTATGAAAGAATGTTTTCAACAATGAATGCCGTTGTACGCGAATATGATAAAATCGGCAAACGAAACAAAAAGAAGGATGATAATCATTTAAACAAACATGCCATGCACCTAATTCGTCTTTTTATGATGGCAATTGATATTCTTGATCACGGAGTTATTCAAACACATCGTGTGAAAGACCTTGATTTACTGCTCAAAATACGAAATGGTGCTTTTCAAAACGAAGATCATACATTTTCTTCTGAGTTTTATGATATTTTAGCATATTACGAGAAGGAATTAGAGCGTGCAACAAATGAAACCTCATTGCCTGAGAATCCAGACATGGAAAAGGTATCGACATTTGTAGAGTATGTGAATAGAAAAGTGATTAATGGGGACTATTAGAGATTGCTTTCTTTTTCTGTTCCACCAACATCTCATGATAAAAATAATTTATATACCTAATATTTCGTAACTTACAATACCCTTCGATCTCATATGACAGTTTAGCCCAATATGTGTTATCACCTTGTAGATAGATTCTTTCATACAATTCCATGAAGTCAGGATGTTCTTCTTTTATATATGTTAATATTTTCTGTTTATAACTTCCACGCAAATTCAGATTTTCAAACCAATACTCATCTACAAATCCCTTTGTTTCTTCAATAATCGTTTTAAAATTCGTCAAACAAGGAAACATTGGTGACATAAATAGCACCGTATAAATCCCATGCTCATGTAATTCTTTCAATGTCTCGATACGATCCGCTATGCTACTCGCACGGTCCATATCCTCTTTGAATTTTTGACTTAATGTATTGATTGATATGGATACTTTAAGATTCTTGCATTGTGTCAACAAATCTAAATCTCTTAGTATCAAGTTTGACTTTGTAGAAATACCAATTTCACAGTCTATCGTGATCAGCTGTTCTAGTATTTTTCTTGTAATACGATACTTTCCCTCATATTGATTATAACAATCCGTAACCGAAGAAAGAAAGACAGTTTTTCCGGTTAATTTTTTTACACTGATGGGTTTATCGCAGTATTTTATGTCAATAAACTCACCCCATGCTTCATCATGATGAGTAAATCGCTTCATAAAACAAGCATAACAATATTTACACGCATGTGGGCATCCAACATAGGGATTAATCACATAATCACTTGCCGGTAAATTGGATTTTACCAAATAATCATTACATTGCACTAGCTTCTCTATCATTTATTTGTTCCTCCATGATCATTCAAACTTGACTTTTTCATTTCTATTATAAGTCTATTTTGATAATCATGGCCATCATGTAATGGTTGCTTCCTTGCCACTATTGGTTGCATATTTCATCAAATGCTGTTGAAGTCATTCCTGTTTCTTTAAACATCTTTTCGAATTCGTTTTTTAAATAAAGCATTTCTTTTTTACCAGTATTTGCATGTTCACAAACACATGCCTTTGCTAAAAATGGTAGATTGGATAATGTTTTTGCAAACTTTCTATAGGAAGATCCTTCTTTTGAATATTCATAATCACCTTTTGGAAGAATCTCATATCCTTTTGCTATTAGCGCATCATACATTTCCAATGTTGCATTTATCATTAAAGATAAATATGTTTCGTCTTTTTTTAGTGGCTTCAATGAATGGTTATAATGATAACTTGCAAATGCGAATGGTAGAATAAATGCTGCGTGACTCTTTAAATGATCATCCATTTTATTGCATAGATTCACCTTGATTTTCGTACCCGAAAACACATCCCTAATCAAGTCATCACTTTCGTTAGAACCATCACATCTACCAATGGTAATTTTCTTCATATCAAAGGAACAAACTTCCTTATTTTCTCTTTTTCCTGCTGCCTGATAAAATCCAAATAGTACATTCTTATCGGTCATAACGTAGCGGTCAACATTCATGTTGTTACCAATAAAGACAATATTCTTACAATCTGCATTCTGTAATTCATCAAAAATTAGATCAATTTGTGTGTTTTGTAGCACTACAAAAATAACATCATACGCTCCTGATAAGTTCTGTGTTACCTGAATCTTATCTATTGATTTCATATGTGTAAGCCTATTTCTAATAACTAGTCCTTGATCCTGTATTGTCTGATACCACTCATTTCTTGCAAGCAGTACAACATCTTTTTGGCCCTGAAATAGTTGATGTGCCAAATTGCATCCCAATACACCTGCTCCATACACTAAATATTTCATAGAAATTCTCCCTTTTTGTTAGTCATGTCTAACCAAATTATACCCCTTTTGCATTGAGTGTAAAGAATGAAATACACAAAAAAGAATACTAATATGACTTGTTACTATTTGTAGTAATAGTACCAGTTTCCATTACAATTCTTATCACAGTCTTCTTGAGAAGCAAAATCACAATCTTTAATTGCATCTTCTGGATATCCATTTTTTTGCATTACCTCTTTGTGATATTCATTTATTTCTTTTAACAAATCACCTTTTCTTGCATCTTTAAGCTCTTTGGTAGTCAAAAAAATATAGGACACAAAATAATTTTCAGGCCGAATATATGCCCCAAAATCTAAAGATGTGTATAGATTATACTTTTGCCTAACCTCTTGACGCACTTTAATAACAATATCTTCCCACTCAGTATTTTTATCCATATTTCTTGTCGCCTTTCTTAAATTTTGTTTAGAAAATATCATCCAATATTCGTTTCTATGTATAAACTAATTATATTTTTTGATTAATGCTCGCTCTCACTTAAATCGGTATAATCATCCAAAGAATTTTTAAAACACCTTCTCAAATAATCTGTTCCACCATCCACTGCTACCATTCCACAACTACATTCTTTGTAATCATGGCGATTCTCCGAAACAATGATCTCGCCACAATGATTGCACTTTATGCAATTCTTAATTATTTTATTCACATTCTTCTCCTCAATCTCCATCCCAGAAACAATCTGGTCGCATTTTCGCTAGTGTCAACAACTGATATAGTGGTTTAATTGCATTTGCAGCCGTTGGTTCCCAATAATCCTGATTCGTACCTTCATATCGGTCGACGACAACCCGTTTTGTAATCGTCTGTACTTTATCACTCCACGCTCTAATAGGATCATCAATTTGCTCTCCCTGCTCATTAAAACAAATTGTCTTTTCTCTTTTTGTATAAATCCAGTCCCCGTTTTGTCGATACTTTTTTGTCAATATTGCTATCATATCCTCAAGTATTGGAATACTATCCAGTCCCGTCATTCCATATATTTTTCTGATTCCACTTTCTTTGTCTACTTCATAATAATAACAGCCATAATTGTAAGTGATATTTAAATGTGCATCTGTGTTTATTGCTGGAGTAAATGTACCTGTTTCTGGATGGTAATCTGCCATGTAAGTTCCACCTGTCATTAAATGTCCTGGTACCTTTGCAGTCTCCTTTGTTACCGGATCTTTTAAGTAGATGTCATAACTCATAACGCAACCCCTTTCTGACTATTACACCTTTTTTACATGTAGTTCTTCACTATTTTCGCCTTCTTATTCATTGTAGGATACATTGGAAACAAATCCCATTGGCATATTTACCAAATACGATTTCAAACTTTATTTGCTGCCCCTATTGACAACTATTTTTTGGCACGATATACTAAGCGACAAATAAAACAATTAACATTGTTTTGAAACGAAACTTATTAACCCTGAATCGAAAGGAGGACAATTATGATGTACTTATCAAGCAAAGCAAATAATTTAACAACAATTAACAGCGGTCTGGTTGTCCTTATGAATAGTTAGGGATTTTAATTCATCTATGGAACCAGGCACCGCATTTGGTGCTTTTTTTGTGCGCATTTTTAGGAAAAATGGCATTTGCACCACCATAGAAAGGATTATTAATGATAACAATTAACGGAAGTCAAACCTCCGCTACTATTTTCACAACCAATCATGAACAAACAAATATAGACCCGTATGCAATCGCACAGCTTCAGGCTCTGTGTGATAACCCAGTCAATAAAGATTGCAAAATACGTGTCATGCCAGATGTCCATCCTGGAAAGGTCGGCACCATCGGACTGACACAGACAATTGGATCTAAAATTCTTCCAAATGTAGTTGGCATCGATATTGGATGCGGTATGACGATTGCTCAAATCAAGGGTACAAAATGCGAATTTCAAAAATTAGATACAGTCATTCGAGATTCGATTCCATCTGGTTTTGCAACACGCAAAAAGATTCATCGATTTGCACAGGATTTTGATTTTTCTTCTCTGCACTGCGCGGAAAACATTCGAGAGGATAAGGCACTCTATAGTCTTGGCACCTTGGGGTCAGGGAATCATTTTGTTGAAGTGGATCAAGACTCAAGTGGCAACCTATACGTCGTCATTCATTCTGGCAGCCGTCATCTCGGTAAAGAAATAACAGAATACTATCTAAACGCAGGGCAACAGGAGCTAAAATCTGAGGGTATCACGCTTGCATATGAACTAACTTATTTGCAAGGTTCTCTTATGGCGCACTATCTTCATGACTTACAGATTGTGCAGGATTTCGCTACTCTGAATCGTGAAATAATGCTAGATGAACTAACAAAAGGAATGAAGTGGAAGATCATCGATTCCTACAGTTGTATCCACAATTATGTAGAGTCCGCTGATACTTCTTACAATGGCCTGCCAATTCTTAGAAAAGGGGCAATATCCGCAAAAATGGGCGAAAAAGTCATTATTCCAATTAATATGCGCGATGGGATTCTACTTGGTAAGGGGCTTGGAAATGAAGATTGGAATGCATCCGCTCCTCACGGTGGAGGACGTATTCTAAAACGCGAAGATGTTAAGAACAACTACACCGTTTCGAATTTCAAATCAGAAATGAAAGGGATCTATTCTTCCTGTATTGGAAAAGAAACCTTGGATGAGGCGCCATTTGCCTATCGTAACATGGAAGAAATTAGAGAAGTTATTGGCGACACGGTAGACATAACGGATGTATTAAAACCACTTTACAATTTTAAGGCTGCTAAATAGAAGCTAGAAAGAAGGAAATTAGTATGGCGAAATTACGAGAAACACCCTGTAAATATTATGTTGCATTTGGAATTTGTTCCAAAGGACGCGAGGCTTGTCAAACTGGATACTGCCAACATTGCAACAAATACGAACCTCGTGCCAAGGTACGGCACATCAACAAAAAGAAACTATACAATGACAAAAAACGCAGTACCTTTACTGCATAACTTTTAGGAGATACAAATGATTATACAATTAAGTTCCGGACAGGGACCAATAGAGTGCGAACTTGCTGTTCGTATGCTCTATGAATCTTTAATAAAAGAATATAAAAACATCAAAGGAATCAATAAACATCCCTCCAGACAGGAAGGTTGTTATACCTCAATTTTGTTTGAAACAGATGCCGACTTATCAGATCTTGAAGGAAGTATCCAATGGATTTGCCAAAGCCCGTTTCGACCAAACCATAAACGCAAAAACTGGTTCGTGGATATCAGTATCATCCCCGAACAGGAAGCAATCTGCACAGATCCCAATCTACGCTTTGAAAGATTTCATTGTGGTGGAAAAGGTGGGCAAAACGTTAATAAAGTCGAAACCGGAGTCAGACTTATCCATATACCAACTGGTATCACGGTTACTTCCACCTCAGAACGTAGTCAAATTTTGAATAAGAAAGACGCCTTAGAAAAGTTGGCGATGCTGTTACAAGAAAAACAACATGCTCAAAAACAGATGCAACTTAATTTTGCTTGGAAGGAGCATACTAGAATCGTGCGCGGAAATCCAGTTCGTGTTTATGAAGGGATGGGGTTTCGAAGGATTCTGTAAATTCTTGATTTGAGGGTGAAAAAGGAGAAGGCACTAACCGAGACAAGATTGGTTGTCTAAGGTTGGTACCTTCTTCTTTATACATTACTTTTTATAATCGTTTAGCACATCATTTCTACGTTGTAATCTACATGTTATCCGTAGCTTTTTTAACTACTCCTCCCAAGATTTTACATGCTCTTGAATTGCTTCTTCGTCAAATCCAAACCAATTAATTTGTAAATTCAAAAATACCATTAACTCTTAAACAAAAATAGAGCTATGCTTTTCAGCACAGCCCTCGCAAAACGAATTCGTTTTTTTATGTAATATAATTTTACTTGTTCGGATACCAGTTGTCAATCACTAAGTTCAAAAACTCAAAATTAGTACGTATCATATCGTTATCCTTATAATACTCTATATTCCGTATCATACGCTCTTCGAACTTCCTTAACCGTTCAACAGCTTTATACTGTACACCTGTGCTTGTAACAATTTTTTCATACACATAAAGCAGGGTAACAATTTGCTGTATTCGTGCATTACTCATTTTCTTCTCTCGAACATTTTTTGAGACAGACTTTATTCTAGCTAATTTTTGCAATACATCATAACTTGTATTATATTGAGCAGTATCTGGTCTTAAATCATTCAGTATACAACTACTATGGGCTGCCGCATTTCTAATGTCTTTGCACGTCTTCAACATGAAATGCTTTTTCTTCATAGCTTTATCTTGAAATCTATTTGCGCAAAATCCATAAAATGATACTAGTCGACCAAAGGGAATCAATTCTAGAAATACCCACACTGGGAATTTTTCAGGATATCTGGAAAATAAATCTCCACAATAAACGGAATTTTCGTTTCGGTTAATTTCATTCATTAATCTCTTTTTCTGGTCTTCTATTTGTGAGTTAATAAAATCATCACATATTGCATATCCATCTTCACCTAAATCTTTCGTCAATCGTAAAAGTTCGATTTTAGTATAATGTTCAATATCAAATGACAATTGAGCAAGCATATATCTTAGATCCATATCAATAATTGCTAAGTCTTTCAGGTATCCAAAGTCCAAGGAAATATATTCACCTTCATTGTCCCCATCAAGATACTTTTCATAATTTTTTCTATACGATGTCAGTTTAAAATAGTAATTATTATTTCTTAAATATTCCTTCGCTTCTTTTTCCTTTACCAATTGAAAGGTAATACCTTTGTCTTTTAAATGTTGAACTTGTCCCTCTACATCTAGCATTGGCTTATGTACAGATTTTTCTTGTTGCATTTCACCCCACCTTTCCCTAAAATATCAGTTCCATTTGCTCAGAATCTTCAATCTGCATCCTTGATGCCGACATCTGGTACACTTTAGCATTTATTCTTATGCTGACACTCAAATGCTTCAATATTACCTACATTCTCCAATTCAGTCATCGATTAGGACATTCTATTTTATTCAAGCCCACTCCTCATCTTAATTACTACAATCAATTAAGTCTTATCCTCATCTGTCTCAAATTCTGGTAATGGAGATCCATTTATCTTTAACATCAAGAACCTCCACTAAATCTCTATCCTTATACCACATATTTAATTTCATAAAACTAAGTGTCTGCTCATATTTCACCTGCGTATTTTTCGTCACTTTTTATCTGTCGTTTTCTTTGCTTGTTTTTTCTTGTAGTCTTATTGTTTTGCTGTATCATTGTAATTATTTTTTGAAGCATCTCTTGAAGATTTTGAGTGCCATCTTGAGTGCTTCTCTCACTGTTCGGTTCCACTTTAGCTATTGCAATATTTTTCAGTGTGTATCGTAATTTTAATAACATCACCTTCATCAAAAGATGGTGTTCCACTAGAATAAAGTATTGTATATTTATTTGTGTTTCTTATTCCAGATCCTAATTCATCTGCATAACCCATTCTGAAAAGAGCAGACACTTTCATAAACATCATTTTCTATGCCCGTTCCAAGTATCTGAACTTCTTGTTTGAGCAAAGACCAAACAAGAACATGTCAGATGCGGGACTTGAAAAACTAGCTTCTTGGAATGAAACTGTGAAGGAACTTTGTAGTATACAATAGAGTAAAACGCTTACCTTCTGGATTTCTGGTATGAGATCCAGAATTTGTGTTTGTGAACACCTACAAATTAGGCGCAATCATATTACTATTTTTCAAAACTTTCTAAGAACTAGTTTACTACATTAACCTAAAAAAGGACAGTCGAATTCCTTCAACTATCCTTAGCTTATGTCATCTTTTAGCATCATTTATTTTCTACAAACGTATGAAAAATTCAAATATTAGTGTAAACTATAAATACAGAAACATTTTTCTTGTTACTCTTTTGATCAATCAATCACATAGGAGGAAAAGATATGGACATGGAGTTAAAAAAACTAAAACGTTTTAATCTTATTATGGGAGCATTTCATTTAATTCAAGGTATTTTAATGTTATTTCTTGCTACTACTGTCATTCAAAAAATTGCAGAGTTCCAACCTACAATCACACAACTTTTTCTGGAGTTTAATCCTCAAACCAAAACTTTAGAAACTGCAAGCAGAGATTTATTTGATCTCCCCTTCGGTATTATGGTTGCATCCTTTTTACTTATTTCTGCTCTTGCCCATGGTATAATTGTATTAAATAGCGAAACCTACTTCAATGATTTAAAAAAAGGAATCAATAAATTTAGATGGTTTGAATATGCAATTAGTTCCTCTATTATGATCGTTCTTATCAGTACTTTATTTGGAATATATGATATCGCATCACTCATCTTAATCTTCATCATAAATGCTTCAATGAACTTGTTTGGATTAGTCATGGAACAGATGAATTCCGGAACTGATAAAACAAAAGTTAATTGGGGTCCTTTCATCTGGGGTGGAATTGCTGGATTAGCTCCTTGGATTGCAATCTTCCTCTATATGTTTGGTACTGGAAACTTTGATATGGTACCTTGGTTTGTTTGGGCTATCGTTGGAACCTACTTCGTTGCATTTAACACCTTCCCAATTAATATGATCCTACAGTATAAAAAAATTGGTAAATGGAAAAATTATCTTTATGGAGAAAGAACCTATATCGTTCTTAGTTTAGTAGCTAAAACATTTTTAGCATGGTTAGTTCTTTTTGGTGCTATGCAACCTTAACATGTTCATTTATTTTGATGAACTTCAAGAGCCTCCATGCCACAGATTATGTGACATGAAGGCTCTTATTTATATTTTGAACAATATGTCTTCTTCTGGTTCATCTTACGCTAAAAGCCAATCTGTTGTCATACCAAATGCCTTTGCTAATGCTTCCTGTGATTTACCAATTTTTTCCTACAGCAATAGATTTTCTCAGATAATTTCATTAGAATACTCCTTCTCTTCATTTCTGATTCTAATGTATCAAATCATCGGTTGCATAACTTCATCCTACGCTAAAATCAGTTAGGATCCCATTCTCTCATTTGTTGAAATTTATTCACGTAGAGATGTCGGACTACTTCAATAAGGACAAGCGAAGTCGTTTTTGCCTCAACAAAGGTTTGGAGATTTGGATGCTTTTTTGTTAATTGCTCAGACCACTTTAGAATTTCTTCTTCCTTTGATAAAATTTTTCCTTTACCAACAATGGTCAACGCACTGATTTCATTAATACGATCTTGCTGCAAGGAACGATCATCTACCAAAACCGAAACATTTTCTTGTTCAACAATAAAATCATATTTTGTAGTATTCACCGGTGTTGCAAATACCATATATTTTAGATCATCACTCATCATAAAGCTTATCAATGAAGCATTCGTAGTGTCTTTACCTTGTGTTGCAAGTACCGCAAAGGGCTGGCTGTCACAAAGTTTTTTAATTTCTTCTTTGAGATCCTTTGCTTGAATGCCCTCAGGAGAAATTCTATCTACATCAATGTATTGTGGCTCATCATATTTTTTATCCATTAAAATCCTCTTTCTTTAGATCAAAAGCACAGTTGATAATCCCTTGTATTATGTTATGGCAAAGTACCGCGGACGGCTAAATGTTTATAATTGGTGGTTTGTAGCACACCTATTCTATAAAACGTTACGCTTTCCGCAACTTTTTTCATTCTCTCAGTATCAATTTAGTAGCAGACCAAATCATCTGAAGGCTTGATATAATCTACTTTTTTACTACTGATACAGTAGACGTTAAGACTGAAACTTGCAGAGTACTCTTTATCCGTTGTAATGATTTCAATTCTAAAGTTATTCTAACTTACCAAAAAGAGTGTACTTTTATATTGGAATATTCACTCAATAAAAGCCGCTATATTTAGTTCATCCAACGCCTGTAATGGATCATCAATTATATTACTATTTTTCAAAACTCTCTAAGAAATAGTTTACTACATTAATACAAAAAAGGACAGTCGAATTCCATCAACTATCCTTAACGGTTCTATTGGGTGGTAAACCACCTGGTATTATTCAAACTCGTCCCACGGGACTTTATTCCCCTTGTTTTACGTAGTGCTATCGCTACATTTCTTTGCTATATTTGCCATTTTATCTCTTGTTATTTTGACTCGCAAAGAAATTGTACTCAAAATGAACTCATGCAAGATCTCTTTATTCTTAATAGTTAATCTCAGAAGTATTTACTCAATCAGAAGCATACTGTTCAAATAAACATTTTAAATACCCTATAATATCATCCCAAAATTCCTCTTTTTCAATTTCTATATCTACCATCGATATTAACTCTTCAAAAGTCTTGCAACCACTATTTTTTAAGAATTCTTGTATTCTTTCGAATCCAAGTTCATGATTATTAGTTTTTTTGATCAAACAAAGAGATACTAACATCCCTATCACATATGGAAAATTATAATAATAATAATCTACAAAAAAATTATTTGATTTTAAAATCCATTGATTGTTATTCATAGAATCCTTACTTACCTGTTCTCCATATAATTTTTCTTTAATTTTCGAATATATTTCAGAGAAACTATCCTCTTTATTGTTTTTAATACAATCAAATACATTTTTTTCGAATAAATATAAAATTATATTTTCTTGTAAAGTCTGCATAATATTATTCAAAAATTTTTCCTTATAGTATCTTTCCGTTGTTGTACCTCTAGAATCATTCATAATACTAATATATACTGTGTTTTCACAAAATAATGAAAAAATTTCAGCTATTGGAACTGGATAATCTGTTAAAACAAACGGCACTTCTTTAAGCATTAATCCGTGGTATGCATGACCTATTTCATGTGCTACTGTACAAATAGAGTCAATATTATTAAAGTAATTTGTTGAAATCGCACTTTTCCCATTAATATGAATCATATTGGTGTATGACCCCGGCAATTTACCTTCTCTAATTTCGTAGTCTATCCATTTATCATCAAACACCTTTTGAGCAAACTTACCTAGTCCATCATTTACATCCTTAAATGCATTAACAATAATCTTTTCTGCTTGCTCAAAGGGTATTATCTCTTCACCTTCGTATGCACTTATATTTTCATACAGCTCAAATTCATTAAATACAGATGATTTATATTTTAACAATCTTCGATTATTGTATTTAGTAAAAACATCGCAAATTTCAAAGATATGTTTGTCAAGAGATACTATTGTTTTTTCACTCATTCTATGTTCTTTTAATATAGCCGTAAGTGCATTTTTATGACCTCGCAACTGGGAAACATATATTTGATGTCTTTTTATTTGTTGTAAATAAAATTGATACTTCCAAGATTCTGATTCTAATAAAATTATTAGTTTTCTATATGCCTTTTCCTTCTCTAAAATATCCTTCTCATTTTTCAACAATTCGACATAGGCTTGATATGAATATCTTTTCTCTTTATAAACAAATTTTAATTTTGTCAAACTTTTTTGATATAAATCAAACCAGGAATCTATTCCAAAAAGACGCATTTCTCGAATTGTATTTTCTTCTATACTTTTATCTACTGTAACATTTTCAATAATATTTTTAATGAATGATTCATAAATCTTTAAGCCTTCATCAGACTGAAGCAAATTCAAAATCTCTTTTAATTGTATTATTTTTTTTTCATGGGAATAATTTATTTCAACTAATTTATTTTGAAAATCGTATAATCTATCTTCTGAAATTTTTATCATGTAAGCATATTCCTCAAGACCATTACGCATAACAAATTTGTATAAAATGAAATTGTATTCAAGCAAATCATTTATTTCATTACTAAGTTCGAAATATTTAGTAATATATTTCTTGTCTTCTTTTTCATTAAGTAACTCTTTAAATTCTTCAATTTTTTTTAATAGCTCCTTTTCCGGCTCTATATTATCTTTATAACTAATATAATTATCAAACAGATTTTCCATTAAAATCCTCCATTTTGATTACTACGCTTCTAGTATTACTATTATCATTTCCATATATTTTTACATACCTATCATAAGCTAATTTATATTTTTTTAACGCTTTTTTATCTTCTTGCTTTATTCTAAAATAATCTCCTTGCAAATCAATTAATCTAGCCGAATATTCATTATCAGAACCCAACACCTTACTTATCTTTTCATAACAATCTTCTATTTGCTCTATAATATTATCAGTCACATTTTGAAAAATCTTGCACTCAATTCTATTTATCTTACAGACCAAAGTATATAAAAAATATTCGTTTTGCGTTTTTTCAAGTATGGTAATACACTCATTCAATATTTGCTCTGCATCTTGATATTTTCCAGTTTTTATGAGAATTTCTGCAATATTATTAACATTAGCTATTGTTCTATAATGTTCTTTTCCATAATAGTTTTCTCTTAGTTCTTTTGATTTTTGGTACAATTCTTTAGCACAGTTATATTTCCCTTGTGAAAAATAAACATAGGCCAAACTATTATATGCTATAGGGAGATCCTTTTCATATTTAATTAAATTATTTTTGCGTAACTTAATTGCTTCTTCTGCATAATAAATAGCATCTTTATACTCTAAATCATTACACACTTTCCCACAACAATACGATAAATTTTCATAACATAAAATCCTATTTTCTTCACTTAGTTTTGATTCATTCAAAATATCTTTATAAGCTGAAATCGCTTTATAAAACTGGGTTCTTCTTAGCCAATATCTTGCACCTAACAATAGAATATTAATACTACTAGTTTCATTAAACGCTTTAGATTTCATTAATTTATCAATTTCTAATTTCAATTCAAGAAATCTATCAAACTCATATTTTTCAAGTAATACCTCTAATGCATTGGTAACCACTTCCAAACTATTTATAATACTTTTTTTGTCTTCCACATCAAACAAGTTATCAATGATTTTCTTTGTCCTTTTATACAGAGAAATACATTCCTGATTTTGAATATCAATTTTGATTTGTGTAATTTGATATCCTATATACATATTTCTTAAAACCATACTGCATTGCTCTCTCATTACAATTTTCATGCTATTATGAATATAGTATTCATCTGCTTGCTTCTCTTTATTCGAAACAATAAATGAAAACCCCATAATATTTTCATACGTAACCGTACAAATTGACAACTGCATTTCTCTATTTCCCTCAATAAACTCTTCGTTTGTCCAACTCCCCATACATGCAAGTAAATATAATAACTGTTTCTCATTATCATTCATATATTTTAAAAACAACTTAGACAATAATTTATAATTTCCTTTAAATGAACCAACACTAACCTGGTCCCCCTTTTCCTTAATTATAAAATATGTATCAACTGCTAAATCCAGTGAATACGGAATACCATCAGCCGATTCAACAATTTGTTCAATAAAATCTTCTTCGCCTATTCCTGCTACTTTCAAAAAAGATCTTGCATCAACTTCAGACAACCCTCCAATTAAATGCTGTTCAAGGCACTGTTCATCCCATTCCTTATCAAAATCTTTCCATTTTAATTTTTCTCTCCCTGATAATACCCATAATATATTTGGGCAATTTAATACCAATCCATTATCTCCCCTAAGCCACAGATCATTATCTATTGAATTTCCTACACTACTTAATTCATTAACTAATTTTTCATATGTATCAAAAATAACTACCATCGGAATTTCTTCACTCACTATATTCTGATTTAAATCTACTATAAAATATTCTACTAGATGTTTTCTCAATTCTTCAATACTTAGCTCTTCGATTTCTTTTATTTTTTTCTTAATTCCTTTAACACCTTCTCTAACAGTAGCAGTAGATGAATCTACTGCTTTAAGTATAGCCGATATAGAACTAGTTAAAGGTATTGCATCTGCAACATCAAATATTGTTGAAAGGAATTTACTATCTCCAATTATAGATTTGATTTCTGGCTTATTTACATCCTTACCTCTTTTCAGTTCATAATTATATAACGCATAATCAAATAATTTAAATGAATAATTATATTTTTCACAAAGCTCTTTTTTCATCTTATACAATATATCTATTTCATTACTTACATGTTCAAAATCAATATCTAAATATTTTATATCGTGTTCATTCTCATTTATTTCTTGCACAATTTTTCTGCATAAACTTGATTTTCCAATACCTCCGATTCCGTAATATGTGAGAACCTTAACATAATCTTGATTAAAATTTTCACATACCTCATTATAACATTTCCAAAAACTTTTTCTTGGTTCCTCTCTATCTGTAAAAATTTTATTTGCATATATTCTTACTTTTTTATTATTTATCCTTTTAGGCATATATTTTCTCCTCGACACTTATACAAAACTACCCCAGTTTATTTATTACAATTTACAATGATAAAATCAATCCAAATAATTAACGTATATTTCTAGTTTGTAACCTAAGTATCGTTCTATGAATATTTTACCTCTTTATCAAAGTAATCAAATTCAAAAACATGCTTTTCCCGAAATCAATATTAGTTGAAAAATCTGCCTACTATTGTAAAATATAACTATACTCAACTACTCATTTTCAAATACAAACATATACTTGCCTTTTCCCTTACCCTTAACACTTACAACAACTTCCATCTCACGCAATTTGGCCATAACTGCTCTCGCCGTTGAAGCCGAACAACCTAGTATAGATTCAATCTCGCCTGTTCCAAAGACTTGACTACCCTCTATTTCATTGTAAACCCGGATAATATTATCTTTAGTTGGTTCATTATAATTCATCTTATCAAACGCCGACTTTAATTCATCAATCGCCAACTTTTGATGCGCAAACGCCGGCTTTCCTACATCAACTGCCGAATTATTTACTGCAATCGCCAGCTTTCCAAATGAATCGGCAAATTTTTCAACAATACTTTTTTCAATATTGGTATTATAAATAACCGCTTGAAGCATAAATGCATTCGTATAATATGCAGGATCCTTTAACCCAGCAGATTCGAGTTCTTTGCACATACGATTGACACCTTCTCCATATTCCTTTACAAAATTATAAACTTTCAAAAATTCTGCAATCTTAGGATTTCTCGAAAAATGTGTAAAACGGATATTTTCGGCTTTAACTAATCCAGGTAATTTCCCAGGACTCTCAACCACAATACGATCATCAAACATCTTTATCTGAATATCTGTGCCACTAATGCTATACGCACGATGAGTAACTGCATTGACCACCAACTCTTGACGTACAAACTTTGGATACTCTTCTTCCGTTACAAAGATACCATCTTTTCCTAGATACGTCTTTTCTTTTATCTGCGTATCCAAATACGCAATAGAATCATTTATCATCTTAAGAAGTGTTCCTTCAAAAATAACGTCCTTAATTACATTCATTTCTGTTCCAAATTTTTCTTCGCTTCCTTCGTATCTTATAAATCTTATTCTTGCACGAGGAAAAAAGTTTTGAGGGTTGTTTCCAAACAACAATATAGCAGCAGTGCTAATCTGAATATTACCATCTTTTTCTTTAATAAATCCTTTATTTTGTTTTAAATATTCTAATGGCGTTTTGCTATATTTGATTTTATCAATATACTCTTTGACAAAATCCATATCAATATCTTCCAAAGTTGCATCAGGAACTGCCTTATCTTCGAAATAACGTTCACCTTTGTCGTAATTAAGCTGTAATCTCTCTTCAAAAGTTTGTAATTTTGATTTATCTCCAACTCTTAAGAACACTTCATCAGCCTGATTAGCATGCACTTGCGGGCTTGGATCAATCTGCATCAACAATACATGATTTTCTCTTCCCTCAGAATCAATACATGGTACTTTTTCTATAGTAACCTTAATTGTCGGATTGCAAAAATCAAATGGAACTCTTAGAAGTTCATTTATTTTTTTAGTTTCAAAATCAATGCCTTCTATCCTGCGTGTCCTATCTGAAATTCCTATTGCAATTGTTCCTCCATCAGCATTTGCAAATGCAACAATTGATATTGCCAAGGTTTTTGGCTCTATATTGATACTTTTTCGATCAAATATCTGCATTTCCTCAAATGCTAATACTTCTTCGATGGTCATTACTTCACCTCCAGTTGATTTAAACATTATTTTATTTTTCTTAAGGCTTGGACGAATTATAAAATAAAATCATTTATATTCACATGTTATGTTCAAATATTAAACGCATATGGATAGTCACAAAACGTTATTTTTTCTACACGCCCTTCATTAATTTTCCTTAAAATTCCATTTTCATTTCCTCTGATATTGTAGTATTCGCTAATCAATTTATCACACATTATTTCTATATATTTCCCATACGCCAAGCATACATCAGCAATTCTATTATCATTATCTTTCACTTCGCTACAATCAAAACTAATTAACTCTTTTACCCAAGAAACATTGCTATTCATGGGAAATAATCTCTTTTCTATATATTCAATTCCATATAACGGCTGATAGTTTACTCTGTTTCTTAATTGAGAAGGATATGTACTGCTCAACTTATTGTTTATATTTTTAATGGATTTCAAAATTGTTTGTTCATCACTATTATGATTACTTAACAAAAGAAATTCATTAATTAGTTCATCCATCTTTTTCCAAACTATTTCATGAGTGTTGGCTATTGATGGACTTAACTTCATTACATATTCACCATCTTTAACCTGAATTTCATAAAATAAATTGCTTTCTAACGTTATAGGTACTCCTAAAACTTGTGAAATCAGACTTTGCAATTGTGTTTTAATCTCTTTATCTAAAAATAAATTTCCCCTATGGCATATTCGTAATAATAGTGATGCACAAAAAAATAAGTGATAATAATTAGTTACGATATTCCAATTTGCCGTTATATTAACTTTATTTACGTTCCTAACATCTTCTCTCTGTAGTACAGACCGCAAAAGAAATAATTCAACATCTCCTAACAAAGACTTTATCAATATATCATTATCAAAATAGAGTAAATATTCATGATTTCCTATATCATCTACTGATTTAAATTTATTGCAAATAATTGATTTTATATTTGTACTTTTTAAACTTTTATACGGAATCGAATAAGTCGTTAACGGTAAAATATATTTATTTTTAATTTCCATATACGCTTTGTCATATACTAACATTAAAACATATCCTCATCAACCTGTAGTGGCTCTCGTAGCAAAGAACGCATATCATTTATCACTTTATTCTCTGTTGCTTTATTTGTACCTGTATATTCCGAAAAATTTAAGTCATTAATTGGATCCAAATATTCAATTAATGATTCAACTTTTAGATTTTTATATTTAATAAGGCATTTTTCGCATACTTCACTAAACAAATCCATTATAGCCTTAAAAAGGATTGTTTTATTCAATCGTGCATCCTTATCCATTGATTTCTTAAATACTCTATCAACAGCCTCTAAATAATTTTTAACCGTCTTGAATATTATATCATCGCCCATATCTGAAACAGGACTACTTGAAAATATTGCCTTAGTAGATCCATTAAATACAGTTCTAGATATTTTTCCCGTTTTACTTTCATTCGGTAAAAAATAACCTGCTAAAACTGAGTCAGCATTCAACTTATCAAATAATTCTCTCTGTCTTTCTTCTACCTTCGTTTCAGTCCCTGCCTGATTTTTTATATCTAAAATCAAGGCTGTTGGTACTCCTTTTTGTGTTGTATTAATATCAATAAATAATTTTACTTCTTCATTAGTATTTAAGCTATTGAAAATTATAACCGGTATCTCATAATCACCTTTTGCTTCAATTAAGCCATACAATCTGTGCTGTCCATCAATAACTAAAAGACTCTCTTTTGATTTTTCAAATGATATTTTTAATGTTTGTTTATCAAATCTTAACTTAGCATTATCTTGTGCACTGACAATAATTGCTGATGGAATTATACCTTTTGCATTATCTAAATATGAAGCAATATCCTTGGCTCTTTTTGTATTTAGTAATCTTTGAAAACCTTTTATTGAATCTTCTTTTTTACGAGATACAAAACACATCTGTTTTAATATATTACTATCCATTAAAGTAATGAAAAAGTTTTTATCATTCTGTACACATTCTATAGCATTTCGTGAAATTCTTGCCATTTAATACACCTCTTTCTTATTTACTTTATATTATACGCATAAATATCTGTTTTTATCTGCATAATATTAAATTAATTATCTCCCCTTCAAATCCTGATATATCACCTCAGACATCATATTCATGACAAACTTCAGTTTATTTTCATCTCCAAACAAGTCCATAAAGAAATTATCATTCTCTTCGTATCTGTTAACGGCAACGTCCTTAAATTTCTGCTCATAAAGTACTTTAAATAACGACTTATCTCCTATCTTAGCAGCATTTTTCATCTTTTCATCCTGTGCAAAGTCTTCTTTCATCTGATCCAGAACCTTGTCTTGCTGAGTGAATTGGGTTCCAAAGCGTTCATTCATTTTCTCAATAATAACTGAAAGCGGATCTTTCTTTTTCTCTTTGGCTCCTGCTTCCCCAGAGATTGGCTCCATTGGACCGCCACTTTCTAAACCAATATCACCTTCAAATGATTTTTGAAGTTTGTAATACTCTAAAATAAGCTGATCCGACAAGTCTATCTTATCCTTATCATCCTTTGGGATACAGGTTAATAGGAACTTCCCGTAATCATAAAATTTTTGCATATCCTTATCATACATTCTACAAATTTGAGTAACGTAGGAATAGATACGAATAAATCTTGATAAAATAGTTCTGAAATCATCTTTCTTTTGTACTTCCATCAGTGCTTCAAATCGGTCTCTAGCAGGTTTGATACAAGATACTAGAACAGCCTGTAATTCACTGTCCCTCTTTGCATAATAAGCTTCTGCAAATCGTTCCACTTCGTTTGGCTGATAAATATGATACTCATCCAGCTTGTTTTTCAAATCATAAACAACGTTAGGATCTGTTTCACCTTCTAGGATGGTTGCTTCATAAAATGGTTGGAAGGATGCTTTCATTTCCTCTGCTGTATTCACAAAATCTAGTACAAATGTATCAGACTTTCCTTTCATCATACGATTTAATCTTGATAAGGTCTGAACAGCTTTTACACCTGATAATTTTTTATCTACAAACATGGTATGTAATAATGGTTCATCAAATCCAGTCTGGTATTTCTCAGCTACTACCAATACATTAAAATCATCGGTATGGAACTGTGCCTTTAACTGGCTTTCTTTAATAGTCTTACCGCCTTTTGTTTTGTTTAATTTTTCTTCTGTATATTCTTCATCATGATCTTTTACCACACCTGAAAATGCTACCAGCACATCCATATCCGTATATCCTTTGGATTCTATGTATCTTCTAAATTCCATCAAATATCGGACTGCATGGAGTCTTGATCCAGTTACAACCATAGCCTTTGCCTGACCATTAATTTTATTTTTTGTTACACTTCTAAAATGTTCCACCATGACAGTTGTTTTCTGAGCAATGTTATGAGGATGCAAGGATTCAAACTTTGATATTTCTTTTGCTGCTCTTCCAGCTTCTAAATCCGGATCGTCCGTTGCTTTCTTAATTACCTTATAAAACATCTCATAGGTTGTATAATTCTTTAATACGTCCAATATAAACCCTTCTTCAATTGCCTGGCGCATGGAATATACGTGAAATGCCCTGTAATTAGGCTTTCCATCTGCGCTAATAGATGAAACTCTTTCTCCAAACATCTGTAATGTTTTTTCTTTCGGTGTCGCTGTAAATGCAAAGAAAGATAAGTTATTCAACTTGCCATGAGCTGCCATTTCTTCAATCATTTTGTCTTCATAGTCTTTTTTTGAAGATTCTTCTTCCTCTTCCATAGCACGGTATTTCTCTAAGACTTCTTCGGTATCGCCTAGCGCAAGTTTTAATTTTTTTGCAGCTTCACCGGTCTGACTAGAATGTGCTTCATCCACAATAACTGCAAAACTTCTTTTTTCACTTTCTACTTCTTTACAAATGACAGGGAATTTTTGAAGTGTTGTGATAATAATTTGTTTACCTGCATTAATAGCATCACGTAAATCAACTGCATGTTTTTTATCATCAATACACTCTACGACGCCAAGTACATGATCAAATTGGTAAATGGTTGCCTGTAGCTGACTATCCAATACCCTTCTATCTGTTACAACAATAATCGATTGGAATATCTTTTCATTATTTTCATTATGAAGACCTGATAAACGATGGGCGAGCCATGCAATGGAATTCGATTTTCCACTTCCTGCACTATGCTGAATGAGATAGTTTTTCCCTGCACCGTTTTGTTTTACTTCACTTAAAAGCTTTGTTACCACATCTAGCTGATGGAAACGTGGAAAAATCATGGATTCTTTCGTATAAGAGTTTCCTTTTTCATTTACTTTTTCTTCTTTTGCAAGGTGCATGTATTTATGAAAAATCTCTAACAAACGGTCTTTTTCCAATACTTCTTTCCACAGGTATGCACTCTGATAATCACCTTCTATATATGGATTTCCTTTTCCACCTACATTACCAGCTCCGTCAGAGCCTTGGTTAAATGGTAAAAAGTAAGTATCCATTCCATTTAACTGTGTGGTCATAAATACTTCATATAAGTCCACTGCAAAATGAACGAGTACACGATTTCTGAATTCAAATATTTTATCTTTACTTGCTCTGTCAAACTTGTACTGATTAATAGCATTCATAGCCGTTTGTCCTGTGAATTGACATTTCAATTCCATACTGACTACCGGAATACCATTTAATAACAATACAATATCTATGCTATTTTCACTTGATAATGAATAATGAACCTGCCTTGTGCAATGAAGAATATTCTGGTTATATCGTTCTAAAGTATCTTCATTCAAAGAAGTTTCTGGTTTAAAAAAACATACTCTAAATTCAATTCCACGATCTTTAAAACCTTTTCTAAGAACGTCAAGAAGGCCTCTTGCTGAGACCTCTTTGTCAAATCTTTTAATAAATGCACCTTCAGCTTCACTTCCATACACAAGCAGATACTTTTCCCACTTCTTTGGTTGTGTTGACTGTATAAATGATAAAAGCGTATCTTTATCTATTGCCAATGCTCTATCAAAAGCACCTGCATCCCCTTTTTGATAACCGCCCTGAGTTACTAAAAACTGTTCGATGGCATCTTCAAAGCTTTTTTCTTTTAATAAATTATCCCTAGATAGGTTCTCTTCAGACATTATTTCACCTCCCGCTTACCTGTTACACATTCATAGATTAAGGATTTTTTATAGGCTTCAAGTTTCTCAATTACCTTTTTCTTTACATCTATTGCTTTTTCTATATTGTCACACTTTTCATTTAGTATATTAACTATCTGATTTTGTTCTTCAATCGGCGGTACTACAGTAGGGAATATTGCTAGTTTTGCAAAGTTCCTAAAATCACTTGACCGAATTCTAACTCCATTTGAAAAAGACATAAACACATCTGTAAGAGCCATACTTCTCAAAAAATACATAAAATATTCATTGTTTCCAATCGTCTTGCATACATGCACAACAGGTGTACATTTTCCCCGACTATCTGAACATCCTATCGAACCTGCAAAAGCATCCATTCCATGTATAACCAAATCTCCTATTTCGACCCCTTGGTACCCATGCTCAGTAAAAGAAATCGTAAATCCTTCTTCTCTTCTGTTTTTTCGTAAAGTTACCTGACCATCCCTAAAACACGTAATAACATTATCACTTCCTAATACTTCTCTACATAAAGGGAAAATAGTGTTTTTAATTCTTGTTACATCCCAATGTTTAGGCACCTTTGGCATCCATTGAATATAGCTATCTTTTAATTCAACATTCTTGTCAAATCCATATCTAACAATTTCAGTAATAAAAGATGATTTATAATCTTTCAATTTTTCAATCACCTGCTTTTGCTTTTCAATTGTCTGGTCGATAAGAGTGCAGTTGTAATCTAAATAATTAGATATACGGTTTTGTTCTTCTTCATTAGTCAAGGGTAACATAACTGTATTAAGTTTACTCATTTGAATACGCATTCTAATTTCCATAATACCGTTCCCATACCCTTTTAGACTTTCCTGAAATACCTTGGTTTGGAAAATATAATTAAAATATCTTATATCATGTTTTTTATTCCTTGGATATAACATATAATAAACAGGACTAACTGCTCCAAAATAATTTGATATACCTACTGAACCTATTACAACATTCATACTATTTAATACAATATCTTTTGGATATGCCAATTTATATCCTGTTAAGTCCTCCTTTGATTTATTTCCAACTTCTCCTTTTTCACTATATGGAATAACACCTCTATCATTCGTAAGCGAAAGGATAAAATCTGTTTGTAATAAATTATTCTTTTCTTTACGCTCACATAATACATTTTTAAGTCTTGTAATATCCCAATCTTCCGGTATCTCACCAATCCACTCCATCCCACTATCCTTCATCTTCCTACTCACTGAATATCGCCTCCAATGCCCCATCTAATTCCTTTTCTATTTCAAGTATTTCAGCCATAATCTCTTTCGATGGTTTTGGATCTTCATATTTATAAAAATATCGTGTAAATGGTATTTCATAACCGATGTTCGTCTTATTCTTATCAATCCAGGCATCTGGTGCAAATGGTAAAACTTCTCTTTTGAAATACTCTTTGATGTCTTCTTTCAATGGTATGTTTTCCGTATCTCGAAGAGAAATATCGGCTACAGGTTTTCCATTCTTCAATACCTTGTTACCGTTTTCATCTATTTGTGGTCTTTCCACTATGATTTTTGAATATCCAAAATCTTTATTATCAAATATTTTGCTGATATCACTCTCTTTAAAATCTGCATAGATTTGTGTAATCAGTTCAATATATTTTTCAGGAATATCATTTCGTTTGTTTCCAAGGGCTTTTCTACGTTTTTCATATAATTCATTTGCATTAATCAACTGTACTTTTCCTTGTCTATGAGCAGGTTTTTTATTGGAAAGTACCCATATATAAGTAGCAATACCTGTATTATAAAAAATATCATTTGGCAGTGCTACGATAGCCTCAAGCAAATCATTTTCCAATATATATCTACGTATTTCAGAAGGACCACTTCCTGCATCTCCCGTAAACAATGGCGAACCATTATGAATAATAGCTATACGACTTCCCTGTGGTTTCATTTTTGCAATTGCAGTTTGTAAGAATAACATTTGTCCATCACCAACCGCTGGCAATCCTAGACCAAATCGACCACCAAATCCTAATTTTGCTTCTGTTTCAACAGCAGTCTTATCATTCTTCCATTCACGTCCAAAAGGTGGATTAGAGATAATATAGTCAAAATGTTCACCACCGAATTTATCATCTGATAAGGTATTTCCATTTTTAATATTTTCTGCACTAGCACCCTTTATTAACATATCTGCTTTACAGATTGCAAAAGTCTGCTCATTGATTTCTTGTCCAAAGCAGATAAGTTCTGCACTGTTATTCATCCTTGTTAGGTAATCTGAAGCGACTGAAAGCATCCCACCTGTTCCACAAGCAGGGTCATAAATGGTTTTTGCTATATTTGAGGTTAAAATATCACTATCATCATTAAATAGAATATTAACCATTAATTCTATGACTTCTCTCGGTGTATAATGCTGTCCTGCATCTTCATTGTGTGATTCTGAAAATCTTCGAATAATTTCTTCGAAGATGTAACCCATCTCAAGATTAGAAATCTTACTTGGATGAAGATCTGCTCTTGGTGTTATAAACTCCTGAATCACAATATATAATAGATTATGATTTGCAAGTCTTGTAATCTGTTTGTCAAAATCAAATTTTTCCATAATATTTATTACATTTGGTGAGTAAGAATTCATATATGCCCTAAAGTTTGACTCGATATTATCAGGATCATCAAGTAATTTCCCAAAATCATATTTACTAGTATTATAAAAGGCAAAACCCGATTCCTTACATAGAAAAGTGTCCTTCATCGGAAGAGTTCCTATCTGCTCATTCTTTGCTAATACTTTATCTTTTGTGTCTGCAAGAGTACAGTCAAATCTTCGAAGAACCGTTAATGGTAGAATTGCCTCTCCGTATTCATGTGGTTTATATACCCCTGTTAGTTTATCAGCAATCGCCCATATTAAGGCTGCTTTCTCTTGAATATTTGCACTTAAGCTCATTTTTCTATCTCCCTTTTCTTGTGGTTTCTATATTTCATACCATTTTATCACACTGCACTGTCCCGAAACCCGTACTTGTAATTTTATTTTGAACTCAATTTCAGGTTCATTTTATTGCATGTTCCACTTTTCTGTATTTCTGTTTACTACTATTTGGCTTATCCGGTATTGTCATTTCAATATATCCCAGTTCCAATGCTGGTAATAAGTAATTATCCCTAAATGTCGGTCTATGCTTTAATCCTAGTAATTCCATCATTTCCCTGGTTGAATATTCCTTATCATCCATAACACCTAATAGCTTCTCAACTTGTTCGGTCACTTGAGCGGTGACTTGTTCGGTATCTGCTATTTCGCATAATGCATCATAAACCGTAGTTAGTAAAAACTCTATGAATTTACCTGAATCTGCACTGTGATCACATTCTCCAAGCACTTTATAATATTCTTCCTGTCGTTCCCTAATTAATGTTTCTATAGGCAGCCATCCAAATAGCGACTTCCATTTATAAAGCAATAAAGTCTGCCACATGCGGCCCATTCTACCATTACCATCTGCAAATGGGTGAATAAATTCAAATTCATAATGAAATACACAGCTTTTTATTAACGGATGGACTTCTGCTTTTTTAGCCCAATCTACTAATTCCTTAATAAGATGTGGGACTTGATTTGCAGGGGGTGCCATATGAACCAGCTGCTTTCCTGCAAAAACTCCTACACTGCCACTTCGAAAGGTCCCAGCTTCGTTTGTAAGCTCATTCATTAGCACTTTATGGGCTATTAACATATCCTTAATCGAATATGGTTCTAGTTCTAATAGTTTGTTATATGCTTCAAATGCATTCTTTACTTCACATATTTCGTCTGGTGCACCAAGAATACGCTTTCCATTAATAATGTCAGTGACCTGATCCAATGACAACGAATTGTTTTCTATTGCAAGGGATGCATGAATCGTACGGATACGATTGTCTCTTCTAAGTCTTGGATTGTTACTCATGTTATCATTTATTGTGATTTTGGCTATTATTTCAGTAATAGCAGAAATCAAATTGACTGTTTTATCTGTTATTGTGTATGGTGGAATATAACCTTTTTCGCTCATATTTTTCCTCGCTTTGTGCTATTTTGCACTTTCAAAATTAATGCCTTAAAATTTTTTCCTCACTTGTACACAATTATACCGTACAAGAAATGGTAATGCTACTACTTTTTTCATTTTATCTCATTAAATTAATACAAATCACATCACTTGAAATTTATCACTTATTCCATTTCCATACTTTTCTTTCTCCCCTTAGCTTCGTGATGATCCTGCCTTTTTGCCTCTTTTTGAAATTCCATTATTTTCTTTCGTACACTTTCATGTTCTGGCTTTTGATAAATTACTTTTTCCGGGTTGAGTGCAGTTTTATACGCTGACATTTCTACTTCAAATTTCTTAATTTCATGAACTGCCTTATTATATGCCTTGATAAAATTTTGAATATTTATGTACCCAGCTTTTGTAACAATGACACCATGTTCTTTTTGTAATCCAGACATCTGATTTACGATCTCTGCTTGCGCTTTTAAATTCTTAGTCTTTTTCCAAGGAGAATAAAATTCTGAATATTCTTTTTGAAGATCAACTAATTTATTTTTCAATTTATCAATTTTACTTTGGTTCGCATTCAATCTAATCTTGATTTGCTTCATCTCCTTGAATTCCTCCAAATCAACCGTAAGAATTGGCTCTTTAATCTGATTGATTGATGAAATAGCATTAGATAATATTTTTAAAGCGCTCTGAATAATTTCATTTAAACGGCCTAACTGTTTTCCTTCTTTTAAAATTGATTGTTTCACCGGTTCACTAATATTAGCCCTTTTAATCTTTAAAACTGCTTCTTCTAACACTCCACATACTAAGGCTTCATCTGCTTTTAAATTCCATTTTCTTCTAGCTTCATTGTCTGCCTTGATATAATCTGCTTTCGGATTTTCTATTCCAATTTTTTTCGTCGCAAGATACACACTGCCTTCTTGAAATATAGTTAGTTTCCTTGATTCATCTTTTATAAATTGATTATTTAACTTGGTAAATAATATTTTTACGTCCTTCACATGTTTTCTAGTTTTAAATGTTGGATCTTTTGCCGTTACATATGCTTTTTCATAAACTTCCCCTTTCGGAACTATTTTACAACCTTTACGTATCTCTCTATTTTCATCTAGTATTTCTTTTTTTATCCGTTTATGAAGACCTTTTTCGTCAAAAAACATATTTCTGGTTGCTATTTTTTCTATTGGTTCCTGCAAACGTTTTCTTTCACTTTGAATCAGATGAATATGATAATTTGATTCTGAATGATTGTGATGAAGTGCGGCGATACATTCCACATTATATTTGTCACAAAACGCATCTACAAAAGTTTTAAGAATTACATCAGGATCTTCATCTATCAGTGATTCTTCCAAGGCAATAACCCATTCTCTTCCTTCAACAACTTTTCCTGTACAACCATAACGTTCATATTCTCTATGATTTTCTTCCTTGAGCATTTTCCAAAATTCCGGATCTGCAGTATCATACGTAGCATATAAGTGTTCCTGCCTGTCTGGATTACTAATATAATCAATTCTTCCACCAATATCAGACAATTTTGTCTGCCTGCAATAGGAATTTCTTGGCATTTTTACTCCTTTCTCTGAGTAGGTGCAATAAGCACCTGTTAGCGAACAAAAGCCGGTTCCAGGGCTATTTTATCGACTGCCAGCAGTCGTCTAGCTCGATGCAATCGCGGAATACGTTTGCATAAGGCGTAGCCTTGTGCAAATGGGGTATTTCGCTAATGTTTGGCTCCACCAATCATTAGGTGAATGGCAGCCTTAGGGCTGCTGCTTATGAACTCCTCGCCCTTTCGTGGCGCAGTATTTCTTTGCTTTTAACATTTGAATATCTAGACCTATGACATCATTTTCATATCACTATTTTCACTGTTCTGTCACTGTGACATCATCCAAACCTTAAAACATATTCAAAAAATTCATTGCATCCTCGGAAATAGCCTCTTCTAGCCCCGTTTTATCTTCCCCCACTTTTATGCCTACTTCTGCTTTCTCGTTCTCCCTATCAGCATTTTTCGTCATGGCAGAAACTAGATTTAGCAACTTCTTCTCTACCCCATTTACAATGGCAGTAGTCATTTTATCCATATCAAACACTTTCTCCACCGGTTCTTCCATGGCATCTGTTATCAACTTCATCAAAAAAGCATTTTGTGATATTCCAAGTACTTCTGATTTACTTTGAAGGAATTGTAATGCCTTCTCTTCCTTTGAATTTTTCATATGAAATCGCATGGTGAACTGTTTTATTTTTTCCATCTTCTACACCCCTAAAAACAACAAGGAGCCATCAGGCTCCCAGTCTTTTTTCCCTTTCCATGCTATTGTAAGCAACGATTTCATATCCCTTGGCAGTCGCACAAATATCGGTAATAATTTCGACACGACTATGATCATAGATCCCAAAGTTTTTAATCAGGCATCCACCACCACCTACAACATGCAACTTCATCAAATCTGGATTGTAATCGTATTCAATCAATTTTGAAAAGATTCCTTTCACATATTCCTCTACTTCCTCTCGCATACTTTGTTGGTATTCGGCTTTGATATCTAATTTTCCGGTGATTAGAAATTTCTCTATCTGTGATTCATTGATTACCGAACCACTTTCTGAAAGAAGCCTATTTTTAATTTGATTGATACACTGCTGCACACCCAATTTGTCGGTATAGAACTTATCTCCCTGAGGCTTATGGTCATTAATAAAAAGTGTGTTCATTGTCCCATTTCCGATGTCTGCAAGAATATTGATTCCCTCAAATCCAGTAAGATTAGAAGCTACTGCTGCAAAGCCCTGGGGGTAAATTCTCACATCCTTAATATGAATTTGATAGCAACTATCCTTGTACATAAATTCCACTTTTTCTTTTTGCATGAGATATTTTTTGAATTCTTCTCTCTGATTGGATACCCATACAATGGGAAGTCCAACCGCCAGGATTACGTCTGCACTTTTCATTCCACGGATTTTCAATTCTTTTGCAATTGCTGCCAACGTCAAAATGTAATAATCCTGGTCCGCTATTTTCTCCGCCATAAAAGGTTTATGTCCTTCGCCAATCAAGTAATACCGACCCTCATAGTTCAGCACATCGATTCCAAAAGCAGGTATATCTTTGAAAGTTTTTACTCCCGTTCGAAATACCGTATTTCTTGTTTTCATATTTCCGAATCCATGGTCAATCCCTATGATTTCTGAACCATTCATTTTATAAGCATTCATTTATTCGTTCTCCTTTTCTTCCATGGCAACATCTGCTTCTACTAAAAATCCCTGATCCAGAATTTCATCTGGAAGTTTTGGAATTTTCTTTATGATTTGATTGCACATGATCAGATCATAATATTGCTGTATTTCTTCATATTCGCTCCACTCTGGTATATATTTCCGTAATCCCTTTTGATCTTTCACATTGTATTTTTCAAATAATCGATTACGATACTCCTCTGCAATCGTACGAATTGTCACCAATTCACATGGTCGAAATTTTATATTTTTAAATTCCTCGATATAATTAGTCATTGATTTAAATCCTCCACTTTTCTTAACTGTTATTTGCTAATAATTCATTTTCTAATTCATCTATAGAAATGCCATTATAGGCTACTGTTCCAGTTTGCAGTTCTGCCAATCGTGCTCTGTCGCTGCTTACCCAATTTGCCATAAACAATCCTTTTGTAGTCGGGGCATTATATAAACTAGTTAGTAAAAATGCGCGCATATTAATTACTTTTTTTCCTGATTGGCTAATACCATCTATGACATATTGCACATCATATATATTCAGCTCCCTATATTTTCGTTTCACCTTGTATGCAGGAATTTTTTGTTTATTAACCGTAATCATCTCTGCATCATCAAAAAATAAAATATCTTCGATTAAATCTACAATCCCATCAATCTTATCAATGTCATAAGGATAATCATTACATAGTGCTTTATAATCTAGCTGCTCTTTAATTTTGTCCAAGGATATTTCTTCTATTTCTATTCCATCAATATCTGATCGGATAGGATTGATGTAATCTTCTGTCGTATTTTCTGTTGTATTCTTTGTATTTGTAGTACTCTTTTTTGCACTACCCTGTTCCTTTTCTTGTACCAGGGTGGTACATTTTTCGTCATAGGGTACTACGTTTTTTTGTACTACCCCATTTTGATTCAATTCTGGGTAAGTTAATTCATTTAATTTATCTGCCACCAACTCCAGGTACATCACGTTATAAAGCTGTTGCCCACTATTTGTTGTTTCATTCCTGATATGTTTTCGTACCACACCAAGTTCCACTAGACATTCTACAGCTGCCATTGCCTGTCTTTTTGAAATATTAATATTCTTACCCAATTGGCGATAACTTCGCTGCAAATACTCCGCCTTAAATTTTTTCCGAAATCCAATCAACTGTCCTGTCACTTCATCGCGAACTTCTGCTGGACGATACCAATATACAATGTCACTTAGCACATTGACTGCGACCCAATTTGGCTTTCCATTCTTATTGCAAACCGTCTGATACCATATAATAGGGGTGACATTACCAGTAATATTAATTTTTGAAATCTGATCAACTATGTCATTGCCCGAAGAATACCTTAATGTTCCATTCAAACTTTTCCCTCCTCTCTTTGAGGTATTTTTCTTTTATTCCTCCGGCATTTTCGATATGAAATCTTCATGTTTCAATATTACTTCTGCATTCTCTTCTACGATCTCCAAAAACTGTTTTACTAATGCTCTACATTCCGATAAAATTTCATTCAACTCTTCTGCACACAAATTTTCCTTTTCCAGTTGTTCTCTGAGTCTCCGAAGTTCCAAACTTAATCTATCACTCTGATATTTGCCAACTGCTATTCCAATTTTTTGGTAAAGAACAGAATCGATAAAAAATTTTCCTTTTGGCAATCCAGTAACAATAATTCTTGCCTCCATCTGTCTTTTCTCTTCTAGTGACATACGAAAACAAATCGTTTGATTTCTTTTTCGATTTTTATCTAACCCACTCATTAAAGTTCCTCCCTATATTTATCATTGAGTTTATCTGCCAATAAACTTTTCTTGTTTGGATAAAGATGAGAATACGTATTTAAGGTTGTTTCTATTTTTTCGTGTCCCAATCTGTCTGCAATCTCAAGTGGCGAAAATCCCATTTCTACCAACAAACTTGCATGGGAATGTCTTAAGTCATGAATTCGAATTCTCTTAACTCCACTTTCTTTTAATCCTCTTTGCATTTCATGTTCCAAAAAATATTTGGTCACTGGCAAGAGACGATCTTTCTCACGAAATTCATACAAACTATCCATATAATCTTTTATATCTGCCACGAGAAATTCTGGTATGAAAATGATACGCTTACTTTTTGGTGTTTTCGGTTCTGTAATAACATCTCTGCCATCCAGCCTTTGATAAGATTTTGAAATGAATATGGTATGTTCTTCCAAATTAATATCTGCAATCGTTAGTGCAAGTAATTCACCGATTCTTATACCTGTCCAATAGAGAATCATAAAGGCAATGTAAGATTGTCGCTTATCCATGACACAATCGACATATTTCATAAACTCATCTTTCGTCCAGAAATTCATTTCATCCGCTTTACTCTTTCCCATACTTCCTGCTTTGGAACACGGATTACTTTGCAAATCATAATAGCGAACTGCAAAATTAAAAATGGCACTAAGTTGGTTATTAATTGTCTTTAAATATGTTGGTGCGTACCCTTGTTTAATTAATTCATTTTGCCATTTGCGAATGTCAGCTGCCTTAATATCATTCACTCGCTTTTCTCCGAAGTAGGGAATGATTTTCAGATCAATGATATACTTTTTCGTTCTCATGGTATGCTCTCGTAATCGGCTCCCCATGTCTTCATAATATAGTTTTAGAAACTCTGCGAATTTCATATCAAAGTCAGCGTTTTTTCCCATTAGGAAATTTCTCAACCATTCCTCCGCTTCACGTTTTGTTAGAAATCCTCTTTTTGTAGATTTTCTTCTTTTCCCTTGCCAATCCGTATATCGATATTGGATTAACCATTTTCCTGTTTTCCCATCTTTTTCTGCTCTCAATTTTACCTCCTCTAAGCGCTGAATCCATACCAGCGTTTTTCAAAATAACGTTTAGGGACCTTCCCTGCAATTACTAGAAAACCTTCCTTTTCTAATTCTGCATTGAGACGATGGATAATTTTGTAAGAATGTCCTGCTGAAATACCTAAAAGCTCTGCAACCTCAGAAGCCGTTAAATATATTTTCTCTGTTGTGTTCATATTTTCACCTCTTTTCTTTATTGTAGCTCTCTCGCTACATTCTCATTATATGTAGCGTTGTCGCTACTGTCAAGTGATATTTTATATTTTTGTAGCGAAGTGACAACATGTGTGATAAAATAAGCATAAACAAACGTAAGGAGATAATTTTTATGACTATAGGCGAAAAAATTAAATATATCAGAAAGCTATATCATATGAGTTCAAGTGAGCTTGCTAATAAAACAGGAATTCATCCTGTCTCTATTCGTAAATACGAAAGCAATAAAATGGTACCTGCATCTGCTCAAATTGAACGTATCGCGGCTGCTTTCCATCTATCTCCTGCTATTTTTAATGGACTTACTGAAATGCGTTTTGACTTCCAATATAGCGGAGATTGTCTGGCTTTTCTTATCATGCTCTACACTTCCGGCGCACTAACATTAGAAGGTGACCGTAATGAAAAAAATATATTAAAAAAAGAAACCGTGCGTTTTACGTTTGCACCATTTCTAAATAATTTTATTGAGTTTTCTAAAAAAGATAAGACTTTGCCTTATGATAAAATTAATATTTTGATCCATGACCAGGATACTTTAAATCGATTCGTATTTTGGGAGTTTATGTATAGTAGACGTGATGAACTTTATGATGCATATATGAATGAAGAGACTGAAGAAAACAAAGAAAAGTATGATCAGATATGTAATGATTATGATGAGATCGAGATGAATACATTTTTACAAGGACGCATGGGGAATATTATTATGCAGGCAGCGTTTAAGGATAAGTAAGTGAATTTTGCAGATAGTGTCTGCAAAATTGGACTGATAAAAATGGCGCTATAAACTTCTGTAAATATGCTTTTAATTTTTGTAATTAAAGCGTACTCTAATAATTTTAAACCCAAAAGACCACAACCCCAGTTTTTATAGGTGTATGTGGTCTTAATTTTTTCACTCTGATTTACGCTATTTTCGCTTTAAATCTTATGCATTTTGTTTTATTATAGATTCTATTTTGATAATTATTATTTTTATATCAGCTTATCATACTCTAAAGATTTGCCACTATATATAGTTTTTTAACCAATCTGGCATATTTGAATTATCAATTGACCAAGATTCTTCAACACGCTCGTCTTGGCTCCAGCTGTTTTCATCTCCATCGAAAAACTTTTGTCTGTGACACTTGTACTTAACTACTTCGTTTCCTTCAAGTCTGTACTCATTCCAATAATAATTTTGCTTACCGTAACCACTCCATTCATTAGTAGTATAAATCGTCATATTCACCCTTCTTTACCATTTTAAACAAATCCACTTATTCAGTGTCTTACTCAATATGTTTATTTTATTTTCTACTCTTCCACTTCAACTATTTCATAATTAAGATCTTCAAAGTCATCCAACGGATAGTCACCCGAATTTGATAAATTCAAGGTTTCAGCTCCAACACTATAACAGCCACCTAAATACCCCGCATACTCTTCTGCCTCTTCCTTTGTGTCAAAAATTTCATTTTCTTCTTCAAATGATCCCTCGGATAATTCTAATAATATTTTATACTTTGCCATTTCTAATCCTCCATTTTTTTTGTTTTTTCTTCATCATAGTTATTAATACCATTAATCAATTCACTTTTTACCATATCCACTTTATGTTCATCTATTCGCTTTTTATTATGATAATAGTTTGTAACTTTTTGGATAACAATTGTTAATACAATTCCTGACCCAGCAGCTACAACTAGCCAGGGTATCATTTCCTTTTTTCCTGAATTTACTAACTCATCCATAAGTTTTTCTGGACTGCCTACCTTCTTTGCCTCCTTCGCTAATTCCGCATAATCCCAACTCATCCTTTTCTCCCTCACAATATTTTATTTGCTTGTTTCTTATTCATCAATTTTATCTCGTTTTCTTTGCTTAATACACAATAAAAGAAGCAAGATAAACAATTCTATTTTCATTAAACTGGCAAAATTAAGTCCTCATCTTTGAAACAGAAGTAGCCGACCCAGTAATCATTGATGCTACCACTGCTCCCACCAACGGTATAACTGCTATCCCCATCGTACACACTGCTGAATTTAAATATTGTTCATATTTAAACTTACTACAATTAGCTCTTACTCTTTCTTTCCCACAAGTATTCTCCGCATTCTTATTCGCACTCTGTACATTTTTTTCTTTGCACTCATATTTTTCTGGAAGAAGCTTTACTAGTACTATTGCAATCTCTGTTCGTATTTGATCAAAATCTATTCCTATTTTAAATTTTTTTTTGCACAAATCCATTTCATCTAATATTTTTTTAAGAACTTTCACCTGTTCCTCTGAATAATTCTCTGGTCCAATGTAGTCGTTTATCAGATATGGGAGCTTTCCTCTAAAACAATATTTTTCACGCCTACAATTATCCGTGATATTTACATGAATCCCTTTTGGTGCTGAAAAAACAACATAACTATCAATACAAATTGGAATATCTAAACTTTCCATTTCAAGCCGTTCTTTTATCTTCTCATTTAAAATTTGGCGCTTATCTTTCATTTTCTCGCAAATGCTCTTTTCGTGAAAACACGATTCATTGGAATACAGCAATCTTCCATCCTCTGTGATTGTAATATCGGTCTTTGAGTTTTTAACTTCCAAAACAATAATTCCTTGGTTCGTTAATACAATAGTATCAATCTCTGTTTCTTTTTCAGTATTCGAAACATATACGTTATGATAAAATGATGTCTGTGATCTCGTTGCAAATGACAGTGTTCTAGCAACTCTTGATTCACCGTTTCTTCCAGCAACGCTTATGCATATTTCCTTTTCAATTTCTTTAAGATCCTGTATACATCGTTTTACTTCAGCATCCTGTAACAGTCCCTTTTCTCTAGCAATTGATTTAAGTTTAGAAATAACTTCATCCATACGTATACCATCAAGATTATCACCATCAAAAATCATTTTTGCCATCATATCCTGAAACTTTAACAACTGTTTAGTCAATTCCATCGGTGTAAGTTCTGTTTCCATAAGAATAGCTTCTGCTTCCATTTTCTTAACTAATTTTTTCATCGCGTATGTACTCATGTTTTTCCCTTCTCAAACTAAAATTTTCTTTTCTTATTTGATATTTCATTTTTCTATTTTTCATCTTTCTATTTACAGAAAATAGTCCAATAGACTTTGAATATTCAACATTCTTCTCTATTTTTTCAGAAAGACGAATTGCAATAATTCTCTCCTTAACAGTCATTGTCTATACCACCACCCTACTGTTTTCTTTTTATATTGATATTCTAATAAAATATGCTCCAAACAAACATATTTATATCGGAGTAATAGAACCTTCTATTTTCACCAAAAGAGTAAAAAAAGAACGCCTCAGATTACCAAGACGTTAAAAAACGGTTTATTCTATTTTTTTCTTTTCTTATTGTATGCTTCCATATCTATCATTCCATTAACTAACATTCGTTCTGACCAAAGCTGAAGTGTTTCAACAGTTATAGATATTTTTTCGAGTTCTTCTTGTATTTCAATGAAATCGTTGACTTCATTTTCATCAACGATTCCATCCGCAGTAATCTCAATAAGCCTTTCCTTCTTTTTTTGCATTGAATTGAGTGATGCTAACATTTCAAGTACAATATATGATAAATCTTTTACTTTTACTTCTGGTACATATTCCTGTCCAATAGGACATTCGTTTGCACAATAATGATTGCATAAATGCGGATCTTTATAGGCTGATGCCATAACTAATACCTCGTCAGGATGAGGCAATGATCTTTCGTTCTCAATTTTTTCTATTCTTTCAGGTGGAATCATTTCAAGAATCTCACTTGCTTTTTCTCTGGACAAACCTAGTTCTTCTCTCTTCAACTGATATATATTTTTATTTTCCTTAACAGATACTCTCCCCATATCCAATGCCTCTTTTCTTCCAATAACAAAATTACTAAGCAAATTAATTATAACATTTCCGCGCATCACATATATGTTATAAGTATCTTTAATTTTCCCTAGAATCCTTGTCAATTTTTTATCTTTTAGAATAACCTTAAAATTTATACTTTATACTTTTCTAAGTTATATTTTCCCGCCATGACAATCATCAGCCTCATTTATTCCCTCAAGAAATTTTCTATAAGCGTTTTATTACAAATATTGTATCTTTTAATTATGGTTATAGCAAGCAAAAGAAACCCTGCACATCTATTTAAACTATAAAAAACATCTTCGTATTAATGAATTTGTGCGATAATGATGAAATTATAATACTAGATTCGTTTTCTATTTTTCTTACATTTTATTTTTGTACTCAAAGTGCACTCAACACAGAATCAAAAAGACCACAAACCCAGTGTTTATGGGGGTTTGTGGTCTCTATTTATTTATTCAAACTCGGCCCGTTTACTCATCTCACTAAGCATATTTGTTTAGTTTTAATCTGTAAAAAGCCCATGTTCTATCTCTATTTCACATATTATTTTGGTTACTGATTTTAATGTTGCCATAGTGTTGCCACAAATTGATTATATTAATTTTCTAATTATTTTTCAACCTTGTTCGAATATCAGATGCACTATATACTACATTTGTGATAATAACCCTGTCATTGTTAATCACATAAAACACGGAATAATTATCAACTGGCATGAATCGAACTCCTCTTGCCTTTTCAGGTTCTGATTCTATAATTGGATATCGTTCTGGCATCGTATTTAGCAATAATATATTCTCCGCAATTCGATTATACTGCCCCAATGCATTTTCAGGCGCTTGCAATTGCACCGCGATATAATAATAGATCTCATCCATATCTGAAAGTGCTTCATCTGTAATTTCCACATTATAAAGTGTCATCAGATATGTGTCTCCCTAAACTTTTTAAATGCTTCCGTTGCATTTTGTACTTTACCTGCTTCCATGTCATCATATCCTTTTTGTAGTTTTGCACGCAAATCTACATCAGTCATAAGATCTGCATTAATTGCTTCTGGAGCCTTTGGCAATGTCACTGCAAATGGAATTCCTCCACTTAGAGATATTTGTTTTAAATAAATATCAATCGCTGTAGACATCGGCATTCCAAGTTGTGATAAAACTTCTTCCGCACGCTGTTTCACTGTTGGATTCACTCTTAAATTTAATGTTGTTGTTTTTTCCATAAGAATCATCTCCTTTTGTTTATTGTAACGTAATTGTCGTTACAATTCAACCCCGTTTTCAAAGAGTATTACCTCTTTTTTTATTCATTTTTCAAATTATGATTTTATCAAAAGATACTGCTTCCTCTTTTTTGGATCAGAGTTTCATTTCTATATCACAGAGTTTTGCAATTTCTGGTGAATGGGTAATTACAATTACATACTTATTCTTTTTATGAGCGATCTCCTTTAACACATTGAAAATTTCCATTGCCGTCTGTGAATCCAGATTTCCAGTGGGTTCGTCTGCCAGAATAACTTCTGCCTCCTTGGCTATCGCACATGCAATCGCTACTCGTTGCTGTTCTCCTCCTGAGAGGCAGTTCACATTACGATCCGCTTTTTCTTTTGTGATGCCAAGAGATTCTAGTATCTCATAAACATCTTCTTTTTGCTTTGGGTTTGCAATCTCAATGGAAGTCCTTACATTTTGGGCCGCAGTCATATAATCTAACAAATTAAAGTTTTGAAAAACAAAACCAACATATTTACTTCTGTATTTTCGAAAACCAATGCTTTCTATATTTTTACCTTCATAGGAAATTTCTCCACTATCTGGTTTTTCCAATCCACCTAGTAGGGATAGCAAGGTAGTTTTACCTGCTCCTGAACGCCCAGTAATACCATAAACATTCCCTCTTTGAAAAATCATATTTCTTTTTTCAAGAACTATATTTTTTTCTTTTTTACTTTTATAACAAAAGCTAAGATCCTTAACAGTAATTACGTTATCCATATACGATTCCTTTCCCCAAATACTAATGATGTTTTTTGATCTATTTTCTTTATCACCACTTACTATTTTTATTCAAAAGATAAATGAATGTAACTAAATTTCCCAAAATAATAATAATCGTCTCACTCCCTAATAAGAAGCAAAGATTCTGCATATTTAATATCTCTGTAAACGAATGTATCTGAATATCTTGGTAACTAAAAAAATTACCAAAACCATAATACAGTATTAAGCATAAACAGATGCTAGCTAACATACCAACCAGGCAGGGAATATATACTTCCACAAATAGTTCTCCAACCAATTGAATTTTTTTAGCACCTCTTGAAAGGAAAATGAAAAATTCACGTTTTCGCGTCATATTCTGATAGATTAAATAAAGTTCAATAATAAATAGTGCTGATACAAATAAGGTCCCTATGGTAATTTTTAGATACTGTTGCATACCCGAAAGAATGCTACTCTTTTTCACATAGTCATAGTTATTTGTGATGATTTTAGCATGTTTAAAAACATCTTGATTACTATTTTTCATTTCAGCCAAGAAATTATCTGTATTTGCTGCTTTATTTAATTGAACCACTACCTCGCAGAGTTGGTCCGTACCCCCATACTTTTCAAAGGTTTCTATTGGTAAAATGATTCTATTTTCATGATTACTTCTGGATGCATTTACATTTTTTTCCACTGCTGAAAAAATGCCCTTTACCGTGAATTCTATTGGATCTGTGGTACCTTCAACCTTAAGTCTTATTTTACTTCCCACTACTAATTGATTTCTTTGCGCTATTCCCAAACTAATTAGCGCTACCTTGCTATCACCATCTGCATCTGTTATCTGCTCTCCATCAGTCAGTTCATAGATATGATTATGAAACCAATTATATTTTTCGCTGTCTAACACTCCCATAATAGAAATATCTGGAATTTCTTCCTTGGAATGATAGGTTCCATTTGCAATCTGTATTGTCACTCCCATTTCTTCTTCTTTTTTGACTGTAAAAGAATCTGCATAACCAAATACAACGGCAACTTTATTTATGATAAGATTCCTATCATTTTGAATCCGATCGTTATGTTTCTGGTCATCGTTCATCAACCTAAGTAAATCACTTTCACTAAACGCATACCCTTTTTGAGCCTTACCATAACTAGTCTCTTCACTGCGGATTACTACTTCTCCTGGAATCGTTTTTTCATATTCTACTTGCTTCTTTTCCACTAATCCATAAAACCCTACTAATAGTAGAAGAAATACCGATAACACAACAAAAACTCCTGTAAGAAGTATGGTATTGCCTGGTCTGCTTTTCATTCGAATCCATGCAGTTTTCCAAACCTTCATAAAATCAACTCCTTTCACTGGAAGCATTCAGTCGAATAGAATTTCCCCGGAGATTAATATATATTTCAAGTGCCAATATAATTGGAATTAATATAAATAGAATGCCTAACAAAACCATACCGTAGACAAGATCTATATGAAGTGGAATATTTTGATTTAAATTGCGGATGCTGGCAGAATTTTCACGTAGTCCATTGTTAATATTTACGGTCTCCCCTGCTAACTCCTCTTTATCCTTATATTCTTGCAAGTAGGTATTATATAAACTTACATAAGGCTTCATAATTTGGGCATTAATAGGCTTAAGTGCAACTATGGATAATCCAAAAGCCAAAATAGTACTTACCAAAATAATAAGCAAATATTCCAGTAGACTCTGGCATATTATTCTTCTCTTACTCTCACCACGGCTCTGGTAAATATAATATTCATAAGTTCTTTTATATATCAGAAGTGCACCAATGATTGCTATGAGTATCAGCATAACGAATCCAATGATCATTAAAATGGTATAAGACAATCGATTCACCTCCGTCAGTGGCTGACTAACTGAAGTTACCCATTCTAAATCCCAATTATATTTATACACCGCTGGGTTTCCCTCTAAATCCAAAGTGCCATCCAATAAAACAGTGTTCAATTGGTCAATTATCTTTGGTATCTCACTACTGTTTGAAGTATACCCATAGACAATTTCCGGTGGTATCTTATAAGTATCCTTTAGTATTGATTCCGGAACAAAGATATAGTTTGCTGGGTATTCATCTACCCGCTCCGTTTTCTGCTGCAAGCCTGGGCTAGAAAAAATGCCTATGATTTCAAGGGTTAGCTCCTCGCTATTTGCCCCCAAGCTAACACTTACCTTATCTAAAGAAACCGTAATGGAATCTCCTAATTTCAGATGATTGGTATCTGCCAATTGTTTCGAAATAAGTGCCACTTTCTTCGTACTATCCGTGCTACTAATTGCCCTTCCCTCTAAAAGCTCAAACCCACTTCCTGTAAAAAATGGCATCTTTTCTGAATCTGTCATAGCGTAAAGTCTGCAATTTGTTTCTGCATCTTCAATTCCTAATGCAGCCCATGTTTTTTCTAGTTTCTTTTTGTATGCTTGATAAGTCTCCTCATCCGCTACGTATGGCTTAACATCCTTTAGAAGAAAAATTTCCGTGGTAATAACATTGATATTCTCAATTGCATCAATTCCTTTTATTGCTTCAATATCCTGAACAGTAAATCGAGAAGGCGTTTGGGATTCTTCCTGCATTACCTTCAATATTGTAATGGAATTTCCAAGATATCGCTGTAAGCATTCAATTTGATTTTTAGAGGAATTCCATGTAAGAAAAACTATGAAAACAGCTGTGAATATGCATGTAAAAATAAGAAGCACAACTACCGTACGCTTCCAAAAATGACGAATTGATAACAATGCTCTATGTAGGATATTCATGCTGTTTCCCCCAACTATACTAATCAGTATAATGCCGTTTTTAAATTGTTAAACAATTATTAAAATTTATTAAAATTTTACCACAAATCATTGGTATTTACCACGGCAAGTTCTTACAATGGAGATCAGCGCATTTAAAATTCTTATTTCTTTATTAATCCACTAAATTTCTTGCTCCTTATTCTTCTGAGTCTCCAAATTTTGTTTCTTCGATTTCATCACTTTCGACTCCTCTTTCGCCCTTTCCAACCTATCTTTTATACTCACCCTCGCTTCCTTCTCAACCTCAGGCATTTTCTGTTTCTCCCACCATCCCTTGAATTGCTTCCAAGCTGCCGATACCATTTTTCCAATTGCACTTTTGGGTTCTTCTAGAAATGCATATCGCATAAATTCTTTTTGAACGGCTATATCCGTTACGGTCTTTACAAATTCATCCTCAGCTTCCTGCTTGCTCTGTTCCAGGATTTCAACTTCTTTCGTAAGATCTTGGAACTGTTCTTCTTTTTTATGAACAAAATATTCTTTAGTCCAGTCAGAATTCCTGCCTCGTTCAATTGTTTTTATTTCTTCCCCCGCAAAGAGTTCCGGATTCTGTTCCATTTCTTCCTCTGCTTTTTTATGCATTTCTTCCTGTAGCATCGACAAAGTTTCCATGGTAAATACTTTTGTTTTTGCCGTCTGCTTTGCTAGTCCACGTTTATAACCAGTTGCAACTGGCACTCCCACGATGTGCATATGGGGAGAGGCTTCATCTAGGTGCAAAACTGCAGAAGCAATCTTAAAAGCCGGCACCAGTTCTTCTAGTGCTTCTATCTGATTTTGAAATACCTCTTTCATTTTTACCTTTTGTTCCATTGACTTATCGGTCCAAAATTCTTTATCCCCTAGCTGGATAATCATTTCAGCTGCAACATCATTCTTTCCACTTTCTGAAACGTATTGCAAATAATCGTCAATCTGCCGATCGCTTCGTTTCCCTTTGTTATATTCTTTTAATGCTTCCTCAAATTCCTGATGATAAATCTGTTTTACATCTTCCAATATATTATTTTCGCCACGCAATACAATAATCTTTTCAGGACTATAATCGCTACTTTGATACTGGCGTAGATTATGCTTGCTTGCACCAGCCACTTTTTTAGTGGTGGTAAGAGCATGCTTTTTATTGGACAGATGAAGTGAATATGATATCATAATTCTTCCTCCCATCTGGACAATGAAAACCGTCGTAGACCCCTCGGAGAGACCCCGGGATAATGATGCGTAGTGTCATTATCCCTAGGGGGTTATCGATTGCGTAACATGACTGAAAACTATGTTGTTCATGGGGCAATCGGTAAGTCTTCGTAACCGGAATTCCATCGTCTTCTTTGTTGTTATTTACATGAGCGTGGCACGCTCCTGTTTTTATTCGTCAAGGATAATTACCATCGAAAGCTACCCGGTACTCCTCGCCTATCCAGGTACTCTTTTCTGGCTTTTTGTCTTTCTTCTTCCGTTGGTGCTGTTTTGTATTGTGAATATAATGATCGCATCGTAATCGAATCTAATTTTTTATTTAGTTCTTTCTCGATCTCTGTCTGAAGTTCATAATTTTCCAGACAATGATATCTCATTAATTTAATAAATAGTTCTTCCGAAATCTGTATGTGTTTCATAATTAATTCCTTTACGTGACGGTCGTGACGATAGTGACGATATTTTTACTACTGGCTCCGCTATCAAAAATACCGTCGCGACCGTCACACATCGTCACGCTTTTCGGTTTCATCGATCAATCGAATCTTTCTTCCGTTATGCCCTCTCATGCTCTCATACCTTATTCCATGCTCCAAATACAGTCGTTCCATGGAAATATTTAGTTTTCTTGTAAAAGCATTTGGCTGAATATCCAGTTCTGGAATAAGTGCTAATAATTCAGATGCTGTTCCACACCATTTCGCTCCCGATTCCTTTAAAAACTCTGCAATAGACTCAAGCATCGGATCCGCTGGTTCCTTCCATAATTCTGTTTCTGCTTTGAGTAATTCCCAAACACATATTTCCCGATTAAACGAAAGTTCCAGTCTCTGATCCTGCTGATCACGCCCTGCCACTTCCAAAATGGCTTTATTCTCGGTACGTTTTTCTTTTTGCATAATAAATGCGCCATCGGCAGCTCCCAATAGTCCGTTTGTTCCTGATATCATGTCAAAACTATCCGAAGATTCCATTTTTCTGGTATGGTGTACTACTAAAAGACAAATGCCATGTGCATCGCTGAACTTTTTTAAGCTTGTAACAATTTCATAGTCGCTGGCATAACTAAACTTATCGCCACCTGCTTCTCTGACTTTTTGAAGTGTATCAATGATAATCAGCCTGGTATCTTTATGTTCCGTAACAAATTGCATCAATTGTTCTTCCAATCCTTCTTTCAGATGTTTAGACTGTGTTGCAAAATGAAAATCAGTTGTGCTTTCCATACCAAACATTCGCGAAAGTCGTTTTTGAAGCCTCGCGTAATCATCTTCTAATGCCAGATACAAAACAGTCCCCTTTTGCACCGGATATCCCCACAAGGGAATCCCCTTACTAACATGATATCCAAGCTGTGCCATAAAAAATGACTTTCCCACTTTGGGTGCTCCTACAAAAAGATAGGTACCGTTATAAATCAGTCCATCTACAATAGGAATTTTAGGTGGATAAATTGTGTCATACATTTCTTCCATAGAAATGGTTTCTAGTGCATCTTGCCCGGCACTTACCGGGCACTTTTTCTCACTTTTTGTGGCTTGCAGATTGTTTTGTTTTCTTAAATTTGCTATAATCTTCATAGTGTTTTTATTAAGTGACTGCTCCCCATTTGCGTCAACAGATGGATTTGGAACAGTCGCTTTTTCTTTTACTGTCATTCTTGTTCTCCTTTCAATCCATTTAGTGTTTCCGCAATCAATTGGATCGTATATTGCATTTCATCGCTGATTTCGCTCTCCTGCTTAATTCTCTGTAGTTCCTCATAAATTCCTGCCATTTGATTTCTTAATGCCTTATAAACGCGTGTATTCCCCTGTACCACAACTTCTCGGTGTAAAAGCCTTCTCATAATATAATCCTGCTTGGTCAAACCGGATAAATTCACACAATCGTCTAAGAGTTTGGCTTCTTCCTCAGATACTCGAAATGCTACTGTTTTACGCCTCCATCGGCCATTACTATCCAAACTTCTTTCCATTTTTTTCGTTCTCCTTTCCCATCCGTTCCACATCTAATTTATCTGCCATTTCCGTTTGCCTAGTTGGAAAGAGATGTGCATATCGATAAGTAATATCAACACTTTCATGCCCTACTCTCTCTGCAATTGCCAGTGCTGAAAATCCCATTTCTATTAATAGGGAAATTGCACTGTGTCTCAAATCATGGATTCGTATTCTTTGAACTCCACTTTCTTTTGCTCCACGATCCATTTCATGATGCAGATAGGATTTGGTAATGGTAAATATTCTATCATTCTCACCAACCTCATAGAGCATCCCGATATATTCCTTAATTTCTTCACTTAAGAATTTTGGCATCTTGATAGTCCGATTACTTTTTGGTGTTTTAGGACTTGTAATTACATCCCTGCCCTTTAATCTCTGATAAGATTTGTTAATCGTAAGATTACCTTTTTCGAAATCAAAGTCTGCCGGAGTCAAGGCAAGCATTTCACCCATTCTTACCCCACACCAGTAAAGTACTTCAAATGCATAATAGGATAGGGGCTTATCCATCATTACATCTGCAAATCTCAAATATTCTTCTTTTGTCCAAAACAACATTTCTTTTTGTTGCTCTCCTCCCATGGTTCCAGCCTTTTGTGCAGGGTTGGATGGTAAATGGTAAAATCTTACTGCATGATTGAATATGGCGCTTAGTTGTGCATGAATCGTTTTTAGGTAATTTGAAGAATATTTTTCACCTGAAGGATATCGAAAAGCTAGTAATTCATTCTGCCAGGCAATGATATCCTTTGCTTCAATCTCTTCCATCTTTCTTTTTCCAAAATAGGGAAGTATTTTTCTTCGAATTACTGGTTCCTTGGATTCCCACGTATTTTCCTTAACCCTTTGTTTCTTGTCATTGGCATAAATTTCAAAGAAACTTTCAAAGGTCATATCTAACTTGGATCCCTGTTTTAAAAGTTCCTCTCTCTCCCACATCAGTGCTTCTCGTTTTGTGGTAAATCCTCTTTTCTGCGTTTGTTTGCGTTCTCCCATCCAATTTGAAAAACGAAATACAACTCTCCATTTATCTCCATCTTTGTATACAGCCATTGAATCACTCCTCTCTTATACATTTGCTTCGTTGTAACATACTTTCTTGTTAAAATAATTTGCATTTACTCTTCCAGCTACTGTAACATAACCCATCTGATTCATTTCTTTGTTTAATTCTTTTACAATTTTATAAGCATATGACTTTGAAATTGACATTTCTTTTGCGACTTCATCCACCGTAAGAAATTTTTTATCTTCCATTTGGTTTCCTCCTTTCCGTTTATTTTTTTGCCGCTTTCTCTTACATGTTCCTGACAAGTTGCCTTTTTTGATACTTTGTCGTTTTATCCCCCCTTCGTACGCTCGCTTTCGGTCTTCGCGTACTTCCCCGGTTTGTAGATGCTTGTACGGTCATTTTATTTTCTTAACTTATTTTGTTTAAGTTATCTATTTGCTATGTTACTAAACATTTTGAGTTAAGTCAATAGGTTTGCATCTAAATTATTAACTTTATTTGTTTAGTTTCTTATTGCCATTCAAATTTACACATGCTATACTATCTTTAACAAATTTATTTAGGAGGCGTTATTATGGCAATCGGACAGCGCATTAAGTTCTTTCGTAATAGAAAAGGTTTTACACAAAAACAATTAGGCGAAACACTTGGTTTTCTTGGTAGAACCTCGGATGTCCGTCTGGCACAATATGAATCAGAAGCCAGAGTACCGAAACTCGATCTCATCAAAGAAATGGCTGGACTTTTTGGTGTAAATATGCGTGCTATCAATGTTCCTGATATAGATAGTAATTTAGGCCTTATGCATACCTTATTTGCACTGGAAGATATGTATGGCATCAAAGTAGGCGAGATTGATGGAGAAATGTGCCTACGAATTGACAAATCTGTTACCGTTCCTGGATCAGCCCTTAGCAATATGCTTACCTCATGGAATCAGCAGGCTGGAAAGCTAGTATCCGGTGAAATCACAAAAGATGAATACGATGATTGGCGTTATAATTATCCTGACAAAGACACTTCTCCACATTTTGCTAAAGTTATTTCTTCTGGCTTAAATGATTTGATTATGCAAGAACGTAAAAAAATAGAAAAAGAAGAACAAAAAGAAGCAAAGAAGAAAAAGAAAAAATGAGTACAAAAAAACCTTACCGACTTTTCATTTCGAAAATCAGTAAGGTTTTTTATATGTTATAAGATATAAAATACTCAAATAGTAGGTATCAAATGTTGCCAAATTGTTGCCATTTGCTAAACAAATATGTTTGCAACCCGCATAAATACTGGCTTTATTTTTCTAAATTACTATTCAAACTCAATCGTTGCCGGTGGTTTCCCGGTGCAATCGTAAAACACGCGGTTCACACCCTTCACTTCGTTGACAATTCTTGTTGTTACGGTTCCAAGTACTTCCCATGGTAATTCTGCTGCCTCCGCGGTCATGAAGTCGCTGGTTGTTACTGCGCGAAGCGCAATCGCATAATCATAGGTACGTTCATCTCCCATAACACCAACACTTCTCATATTGGTAAGAGCTGCGAAATATTGTCCGATTTGTTTATCAACGCCTGCTTTTACGATTTCTTCGCGGTAGATGAAGTCTGCTTCTTGAACGATTTTCACTTTTTCAGCTGTTACATCACCAATGATACGGATTCCAAGTCCTGGACCTGGGAATGGTTGTCTAAATACGAGGTATTCTGGGATTCCAAGTTCAAGACCAGCTCTTCTTACTTCATCTTTGAATAAAAGACGGAGTGGCTCGATGATTTCTTTGAAATCTACGCAATCTGGAAGTCCTCCAACATTGTGATGGGATTTGATTACAGCACTTTTTCCAAGTCCACTTTCAATCACGTCTGGGTAGATGGTTCCTTGTACAAGGAAGTCAACGGCACCAATTTTCTGTGCTTCTTCTTCAAATACTCGGATGAATTCTTCACCGATTATTTTACGTTTTGCTTCTGGTTCTTCAATTCCTTTTAATTTATCATAGAATCGATCTTGTGCATTCACACGGATGAAATTAAGGTCATAAGCTCCATTTGGACCAAATACTGCTTCTACTTCGTCGCCCTCGTTTTTACGTAACAGACCATGGTCTACAAATACGCAGGTTAACTGTTTTCCAACTGCTCTTGATAACATAACCGCTGCAACGGAAGAGTCTACTCCACCAGAAAGTGCACAAAGCACTTTGCCCGATCCCACTTTATCACGGATTGCCTGGATCGTTGTCTCAACAAAAGAATCCATCTTCCATTCACCTTTACAGTTACAGATATTGAATAAAAAGTTAGAAAGGATCTTGGTTCCTTCTACAGTATGAACTACTTCTGGATGAAATTGCACTAAGTATAAATCTTTTTCTTCGCATTCAGCTGCTGCTACTGGGCAGACATCTGTGGTTGCTTTTATGGTGAAACCTGGGGCTGGAGTCTTGATATAATCCGTATGACTCATCCAACAGATTGTTTTATCACTTACATTTGCTAATAGTTTACTATTGGAATCAATATTGACTTCTGTTTTACCATATTCTCTTACTGGAGCAGTTGCTACCTCGCCGCCTAGTAACTGCATCATGAGTTGCGCTCCATAGCAGATTCCAAGAACTGGTATTCCTAACTCAAAAAGCTCTTTCTCACATCTTGGAGCCTCTTCGCCGTATACGCTATTTGGTCCTCCTGTGAAAATAATTCCTTTTGGATTCATTTCTTTGATTGTCTCTAAACTAAGATTATAAGGATGAACCTCACAATACACATTACATTCTCTGACTCTTCTAGCGATTAATTGGTTATACTGTCCACCAAAATCAAGTACAATTACGGTTTCCTGACTCATCTTCATCCTCCTTGGTTTGTTCATAGGCATTCCTTATTATATGGAGTTTTGATAGCCTTGTCAAAACTATTTTCCAAGATTAAACAAAATCTCATCCATATTTTTTTCCTATATGCTTCTCTACACTTCTATAACAACTGCCATTTTCCACGCTTGTAGCGAATAAGGTAGCAAGTCCCTCTGAAAATCCAATCCACGGTCATTGCAATCCATACCCCCATCAGCCCATACGTAAATAATCCACTTAATAGATACGCTGCCCCAATTCGAAAGATCCACATGGATATAATTGCAACTACCATTGGGTAGACCACATCCCCAGCTGCTCGAAGCATGTTCGATATGGTAAAGGACGGCACCCAGAAAAACATCGCCATAAATCCATGATATCGTACAATTTGGATAATTAACTCCTGCGTCTGAGAAGATACATGATATAGTTTCAAAATATATGGAACCGTAAGCAAGATAACAACCGATAAGGTAATCATACAGGCATAGGTTATTTTTACCAACTTTTTGGTATAGAATTTGGCCTGCTCGTAATCCCTTGCCCCTATACAAAATGCGGATATAGTTAATAGTGCATAGTTCATTGCCATCCCCGGCAAAACGTTAAACATCGCGATGGTTCCACTCACTGCATTGGCCGTAATTGCACTTGCTCCCATTGTTGCGACTAGGCGTAGTAAAACAATTTTACCCAACTGAAACATACTATTTTCCAGGCTGTTTGGAATTCCTACATAGAGAATTTTCTTCATAATCTGAACATTTGGTAGGCTAAATTGAATCGTCTTAAGATTAATAACCTCTTTGCTACAATAGAGTAAAATAATTCCCAACACTGCTGCAAATAGTCGTGAACAAATCGTCGAAATTCCGGCTCCAAGAACACCTAGTTTCAGCCCATAAATCAAAGCTGCATTGAGTACAACATGAAAGAGATTCATATAAAGAGAAATCAACATCGTCGTTTTTGTCTTGCCCATCGAGCGAAAAAGTGCCGCCACACCATTATAAATGGCAACAAATACCATGGAAAAAGCAGTTGTAACCAAATACGTAGAAGCCGCCTTATAAACATCCTGTGAAATGTCTCCAAAAACCACTCTTAACAAAAAGGAGTGTAATAACAAATAGAACACCATAATGAGTAGTCCTGCCATTCCCTGTAATAAGAGTAATTGCCAAGCACTTTTATTTGCTTCTTTCAGATTCTTTTCACCCAAGCAGTGTCCAACCACTACACTTCCACCCGTCGCAAGCGCCGTAAATATATTGATTAACAGTATATTGACTGTATCGACGAGGGATGCACCTGCAACCGCAGATTCTCCTACGTAGGAAAGCATAATAACATCTGCCATTCCCACTGCCATTACAAGCACCTGCTCCAATAATAGGGGCACAATCATTTTTCGAATATCACGATTTGTATAAAACATCATTTATTTCCTTTTTCCTTTAGATAAAACCCTTTACCATCAAGTAAAAAAACAAGATCACCCTGCTCATCCGTTCGATAAATCAAGCTGTCTGAATCCTTTAATCGCTCTAGCACTTCACGATGTGGGTGCCCATAAGAATTTTCTTTGCCGCAACTGATAACACTGATACTTGGTGTCACTTTCTCTAGGAAATCTTCACTAGAACTGCCGTCGCTACCATGGTGATTCACAATATATAAGTCGCTGTCAATCGGTTGATTTGTACCAATCATTTCTTCTTCACTTACACTTCCAGCATCTCCACAAACAAGAATCGCACTTTTCTTGCAGTGAATAGAAAGCCCAATGGAGGCTTCATTCAGATCTTGATACTGATTTCCAACAGGCGCTACCACTCGCATTGTCAATTCTCCCAATGAAAATTCATCCCCTACGCTAGGGTGAATCAAGGGAATATTCTGTTCTTTGATGAAGTTCATCATGGAACGATACACTCTCGTATCTGCTTCATAGTCAGGTCCTATAACGGTTTGAACATCAAACACATTGAGGCACCCCACTAATCCATTGATATGATCGGCGTCGTAATGCGTTGCGATGACATATTCAAGGCTTTTTACGCCTTCCTTCTTTAGATATGCGACCACTTTTCTCGAAGCTCCCCGGTCTCCGCCATCCACTAATGCATATTTTCCATCTGACTCAAGCAAAAGACTGCTGCCCTGCCCAACATCCATTACGTGCAAACTTGCAAGGGCCTCATCCTCTTTTATTGGTGAAGTAATGGCGAAATCAGAATCACCCAAATTTCCCAATCCACTTGGCCCTTCACTGATTATGGATTCCAGAAAATATAAGCACAAAGCCGACAGCACTGCTAGAAGCAGTAATGTCAGCTTGTTTTTTCGTTTTGAATTTGTTCTTTTTGAATTATTTTTTTTCGAATTTGTTCGTTTCATACTAGACATCCTTATTCTAGACAACTCTTCTGACTGCTAGGATGGTTCGATAGGTCGCTCTTCCGTATTTGATTCCAGTACTTGGTGAACTTGCATGGACGATATTTCCATTTCCAAGATAGAGTGCCACATGACCTGCGTAACAGATCAGATCCCCTGGCTGCGCCTCTTCATAGGACACACCCCGTCCGCAAGATCGCTGACCCACGGAGTTTCTAGGGATGGAGTAACCAAATTCCCGGTATACCGATTGTGTGAATCCAGAACAATCCGCTCCATTGGTAAGACTAGTACCACCGAGTACATAGGGATTCCCAACAAACTGGCATGCAAATGCAGCAACCTGCGCTCCAACTCCAGAACCGCCACCACTGTATCCACCACCACCCGAATCGCCTGGGTCCGAGGAGCCACCGCCAGATCCACCACCAGATCCACTACCTTCTCCACCGTCATCGTAATTTCCGGCTTCTGGATCTTCTGGGTCATCACTGTAGTTTTGGGATGGGCGTTTTTGATTCTGTTTTGCAGCTGCCCTCGCCTGAAGTTCTTCTAGCGCTTTGATTTGATCTGTTTGTTGTTTTAACTTTTGTTTGTAATCATCGACCTGACTTTTGGCAGTTGCTAATTTTGCGTCAAAATCACTTGCAACCAGACGCATTTCATCCATTGTCACTTCTAATACTTCCTGCTCCGTCACAAGTTCAAGATTTGTAGCTAATAATTCGCCCTCTTCATCTTCAAGTGCCTTTTTGGAAGTAGCAATCTGATCTTTTGTCTCTTTATACTTCGCCAACAAATCTCTGTCATAGTCGTACACTTCTTGTGCATACTCTGCTTTATTCAGCATTTCCGAGAAGCTTCCTGATCCAAGAAACAATTGTACATATGCCGTATTACCCTTTTCATACATGAATCGGATTCTCTTTGTCATTGCAATATATTGTTGTTCCTCAACCTTTTTCGCTGCCTTTAAGTTCTTCTTTGTAACTATGATTTGTTCTTCTTTAGCATTTATCTCATCCTGACAAATGCTAATACTCGTTAAAATATCTAATAACTGAGCGTCAAGACTATCTATCTCCGTAGCAATTGCATCTCGATCCGCCTGTAATTCATCGACATTATCAGCCAATTCATCCAACTGCTTTTGCGTCTGCTTTTTTTGCTTTTGAATATCAGAAACAGCGGTAGCCTCTAAAGGTACTACCACTGTCAATATCATTGCTATCATAATTGTGAGTACTATTTTTTTCATTACTAACTCACTCCCTATTTACAAACGTTCTGATTCCTTATTCATTCCCAGAAACTGCAGCATTCTCTGAAACGACAGCGTTTTCTGATACAACGGTGTTGTCAGATACGGTGTTTCCTGATGCGCTTACTTCTTCTGCTGCTGGTTCTTCTGTTAATAACGTGTTAAAATCTTCTACTGGTTTTTTTATTTCTTTGATTGTATTGTTTTTAGAAAGAAATTCTAGTACTTTTTTGTGAAGTACTTCTGCACGAAATTCATCTTCATTTACATAGAAATCTTTAATAAAATCTTCGTAAGAATACTCTTCTGAAATTGCTGAACCAGCTTCTGTTGCTACTTCATTTGCTGCTTCTTTTAACTCGTCTTTTGTAACTTTGATTCCTTCTGCATTAGCAATTGCTGCATCGATAAGATTTTTGTTCATCGCTTCTTTTAAGAAGGTTGTTGCTTCTTCTGTAAATCCTGCTAAGTCTGTTCCCATTGAAGTAAAGATATCATCAATTGTTTGATTGTTTTCTTTTGCGTAGTCTTCAAATTTTACGATATACTCATCTACTTTTTTGGTTACTTCTTCTGCTGGAACTTCTTTCACCTTTGTTGTTTCCATTAATTTATTCCAGATTGCACTCTCTTTTGCAAGATCATTGTCATCTGTAAACTGCGTTTCAAGATCTTTCTTAACAGTTGCTTTGTACTCTTCCATGGTTGTTCCAAGTCCAGTTTTAGCAATTAATTCATCGTCATATTTTGCTTCGCCGTATTTTCCAATACTGTTAACTTTTACATTAAATACAACTGCTGCTCCTGCTAAGTCAGGATTGTTAGGATACTCTGCTGGAAATGTTAAATCAAGGGAAACTTCTTGTCCTACTTTAACACCAATTAATTTTTCTTCAAATCCTTCAATAAAACGACCTGAACCAATTTCTAAATCAAAATTCTCTGCTGTACCACCTTCGAATGCAACATTATCTTTCATTCCTTCATAATTGATGTTAACAACATCACCCGTTTGAATTACGTCACGATCAGTGATTTTCTCAACTGGGAAAAGATTGTACTCATTAACATAATATTCTAATTGTCCCTGTGCATAGGTATCTATATAGGAATCTGTTAATTCAGTAATTTCAACTTCAACTTCAAGACCTTTATATTCTCCTAATGTTACATAGTCCTTTGGATTAAGTGTTCCAACCATGTTAGATGGCTTTCCACAGGCACTTGCTCCGATTAGTAAGGTTGCTGCTAATACTAGTGATAAAATTCTTTTTTTCATTTTCTCTCCTCATTACCGCGTCTCTTTGACACATTATTTTCTACTTCACTAACATAATAGTTATAACATATAAAAACTTTTGAATAAAGACTTTCTTTCAAAATTCACAAACAATTCATAAAAATCCTGCCTCTTTTTCTATTGTTCCGTCAGATTTTCCTCCCTTGCTAAGGACGTCGAATGATGGTACAATGGTGCTTGATAATACCACTTAGGAGGTTCCTTTATGAATATAGGAATGATCATTGCAATTGTAGTCACAGTCATTTTGGTGATTCTTGCAGTCGTTTTATATTTTCTCGGGAAGAAAACCCAGAAACGCCAAGAAGCGCAACAAGCACAAATTGAAGCAAGCAAACAAACCATTTCTATGCTAATTATTGATAAAAAGCGTATGAAAATCAAAGAGTCTGGATTGCCTCAAGCAGTCATCGACCAGACACCAAAACTTATGCGTGGTTCAAAGCTTCCAATCGTAAAAGCAAAAGTAGGTCCTCAAATTATGACTCTCGTATGTGATGAGAAAATTTTTGATAAGGTACCACTTAAAAAAGAAGTAAAAGCTAGTGTTAGTGGAATCTATATTGTTGATGTAAAAGGTGTTCGTACAAATACATCTGCAGCACCTGTGAAGAAGATGGGTCCAATCAAAAGTGCCATTGATAAAATGCAGGAAAAGTTAGGTGCGAAACCGCTAAAATAAGCGTTCACAACATCTACACTCCACCATACCCACAACAAAGTAGCGCATTCAAATGCAAATTGGATGCGCTTTCTTAATGATCCTTGATTATGTGAGTTGTATGCCTTCTTCTTTGGAACGAATATCAATTACCAAATGATAATCTGCAAGATGCTCGTAATTCATCTCAAGCGCATAATCTGCTTCCACCGTGATTCTTTTCTCCTGCTCGAGAACACTTATTTTCTTCGCCTGAACTCCGATTAAGATATCCCCATAGGGAGTTTCGTAATTGGTCATCGTCTTCGTCTTTTCATCAAAGATCATATTCATTTGAAGATATCCTGACTTTTCTAAAGCCAAGTATCCATTTTTAAAGCAAATCTGATTTTGGGTTGATTGTTCATATCCCTCGAGTAATTCGTCATAGATAATCACATGTTGATCATCCCTTTTCTCATAAATCCCCGCTACAATGCTTTCAATTTCTTCCCCATTTTCTTCTAAATCAAACTGCAAACCTTTAATTGATAGTAGTACTTGATTATTCATGCTTCTCCTACGCTAACGCTCTATTGAATGAATGACTAGATCAGACTAGTATTCCTCGATCTGAATTGTTTTGGCCGATAGGATCCCATATTTAATAATGGAATTGGCAAAACTTTTGAATTTTTCGGCTCCATCGCTTACAAAAAAACGATATTGGTTACTTCCTAGATCAGGCTTCACTTCATTATGTAGATTTCGTTCTTTTAATAGTATACTTAATTCCCTAGCGGTTTCATATGCCGGATTCACAAGCGTCACATGCTCACCCATAATTTCACCAATTGTCTTTCTAATTAAAGGGTAATGCGTACACCCAAGAATTAAAGTGTCAATATCTTGGTCAATCAATTCACTTAAATATCTTGATGCAATCTCCCTTGTAACCGGATCTTCAATCAGGCCTTCTTCTACTAACGGAACAAAGAGCGGACAGGCTTTTCCAAGAATCTGCATGTTCTCATCAATTTGATTGATGTACTGGGAATAGATTCGACTTCCAATTGTCGCACTCGTTGCAATAACACCGATTTTGCCGTTTTTCGTTTTATCCGCCGCCACTTTTGCACCGGGTTTAACAACTCCAATCACCGGAATATCTAACTCCTGCTCTAATTCTTCCAAAGCATATGCACTCGCGGTATTACAGGCAACCACAATTGTTTTCACATCCTGAGTCTGTAAAAAACGCACGATTTGCTTTGAAAATCTAGTAACTGTTTCTTTTGATTTGTTTCCATAAGGAACTCGTGCTGTATCTCCAAAGTAGATTATTTTTTCATTGGGCATCTGTCGCATGATTTCTTTTGCAACGGTCAATCCACCAACTCCGGAATCAAACACTCCGATGGGCGATGACTTTTTATCGTTCGACATAATATTCTCCATTCCGAAGCACGCCTACTTATGCTCTCTAAATTTTAAATGCTTGATAATGGTCAATTCCTGATTGTCAATATGTTGCACAACCAGTTCTTTTGCTCTGATCTTGTCCTTAGCCAAGATACTTTCAAAAATTTCTTCATGTTCTTTAATCAGACGCTCATGATAACTTGCATCTTTAATATATTCAAAGCGATAACGATAGACTTGTTCTGCTAGATTGCTGATTAATTGTTCTAAACGCTCATTCCCTGTTGCTCGCACAATAACATCATGAAGTGCAACATCTGCTTTCGCAATTGCTGTCACATCCTTGGTTTTTGTAACTTTTTCAAACTCATTACATGCTTCCTTTAAATCTTCCATCTGCCCAGGACTCATGCGTTCACAAGCAAGCTCTACTGCAAGACTGTCCAGTGATCGTCTGACTTCTAGTACATCCTTAAGATGTTTTTGTGAAATTTCTGCGACCTGAGCTCCCTTTCTAGGAATCATTACAACGAGTCCTTCAAGCTCAAGTTTACGAATGGCTTCGCGAATGGGCGTTCTGCTAACACCTAGTCGTTTTCCAAGATGAATCTCCATTAATCGCTCGCCCGGCTTGATTTCACCGGTCAAAATGCCCTGTCTTAGTGTTTTGAATACAACGTCCCTTAGTGGTAAATAATCATCCATATTATCCTGCAATCGATCTCTCATCTTCTCACCATTCAACTTTCGCTGATACATTAATTGTTCCAAAGACCTGTTACAAATATCTGATTTGCCAATCCTAATCGTTCTAGTTCACTTGCTGCTTCTTTCGCATCTTCTCTTGTATTAAACACCCCAAATACTGTTGGTCCACTACCACTCATTAAAGCATTGATTGCTTTATTTTGAAGCATGGTTTTTTTCACTTCCTCAATCTGAGGATAAATTGCAATGGTTACTGTCTCCAATACATTTTTGAGTCTCTTGATAACTGCATCACTATTATTCTCACGGATTCCTTGAATCATTCCATCAATATCCACATGATCTTCTGCAGACAATTGATCTACTTTCAGTGATTCGTAAACCATTTTGGTAGATACACTAATCGGCGGTTTTGCAATCACTAGATTCAGGTCTTTCATATCAGGTAGTGGGGTCATAATCTCCCCAATTCCTTCGCAAAGCATCGTCTTACCATGTAAGCAATAAGGAACATCTGCACCCAAAGAAACTCCCAATGCCTCTAGTTCCTTCATACTTAGATTCGTCTCAAACAACTCACTTAGTCCAAGCAGTGTTGCTGCGGCATCTGTACTTCCGCCCGCCATTCCTGCAGCCACGGGAATATGTTTCTCTAGATGAATCGAAATCCCACTATGGATTCCAGTTTTCTCAAAAAAAAGCTTCGCCGCTTTCATAATTAAATTATTGCCATCCACCGGAATCTCCGGGAGATTTGTAGTCATTTCAAAGGTCTCTGGTTCCTCTATTTGAAATGTCAGTTCATCATATAAATCAACTGTCTGCATAATCATCTTCACTTCATGATAACCACTTGGAAGTTTTCTTAATACATCTAGCCCTAGATTAATTTTTCCATACGCTTTTCTTGTAATTTGCTTTCCCTGTTCCATCGGTCACCGCTCCATTTATAGATTGCTACATGTTCAAAATTTGTTTTTTGTATACAATATCGATTATAAAGAATTTACAAAGAAAAAGCAACTAGCTATAAACTTTTGTCAACCCTTCTCCGATATAGATGAAAAGGTATTTTTTATGTTGTTTTGACCAAGGAGGGAACCTATGAATGTAAATGGAGTTACATCTCAAGCAGCTAGCTATCAGGCATATGAAACCAGTAAGAAATCAGATAAGAACACTAAACCTACGAATGACACAAAAGTGGATAGCCAAGATGCCGCTGTCTATGAATCTTCACAAGAACCAAAATCTTCATCCAAGGTGGATTCAAAAGTAATTGAACAATTGAAGGCTGATGCCGAGCAAAAAACCGCTCAATTTCGCAGTCTTGTTGAACAAATGATGTTAAAACAAAATCAGAAGATTCAATCCGCAGATGATATGTGGAAATTCTTGGCAAGTGGTGAGTATGAAGTTGACGAATTCACCAAATTACAGGCACAAGCAGATATTGCTGAAGATGGATACTGGGGCGTTAATCAAACCTCTGATCGCATCCTCGATTTTGCCAAGGCACTCGCAAGCAATGACCCAGAGAAAGCAGACATGTTGATGGACGCTTTCAAAAAAGGCTATGAAGCAGCCGAAAAGACATGGGGCAAAGCATTGCCAGATATCTGTAAACAAACCTATGATGCAGTACTATCCAAGTTTGATGCTTGGAAAAATGGCACCGAATCAAACGCCGACACACAAGTAGAGTAGAGCTGTACTACCAATATATATAGTTAAAAGAACTTCCAAGCTTTTGTTGGAAGTTCTTTTATATGTAATTCTTTTAAGTATTTTAACAGCTCTATTTCACTGCACCAATCAATTCATTCACATCTTCAATTCCATATCGAACCATATATTCTTCTAATCCCTTTTTGGTTTCGATGGTAGCATATGGATTCACAAAGTTCATTGCTCCCACGCATACTGCCGTTGCTCCTGCGAGCAGGAATTCTACTGCATCTTCACCATTGGCGATTCCACCCATTCCGATAATTGGAATCTTCACTGCATTGGCCACCTGATATACCATGCATACAGCGATTGGTTTGATGGCAGGGCCTGACAATCCACCCGTCTTATTCCCAAGTGCAAATGCTCTTTTGTGGATATCAATTTTCATACCCGTTAATGTATTAATCAGGGATAATGCATCACTTCCTGCTGCCTCTGCTGCCTTGGCCATCTCTGTAATATCCGTCACGTTTGGACTAAGCTTCATAATAATTGGCTTTTTCGAAATTTTCTTGATTTGAGAAGTAATATCATACAAACAATCTGCCTTTTGACCAAAGGCAATGGCGCCCTCTTTGACGTTTGGACAGGAAACGTTGATTTCTAGCATATCCACAGCTTCATCTGAAAGTCGTTCCACCACTTCTAAATATTCCTCGACCGTCTTACCACATACATTCACGATTACTTTGGTATCATATTGTTTCAAAAATTCCAAATCACGCTGAATAAACACTTCCATTCCAGGATTTTGCAATCCAATTGCGTTGAGCATTCCACCATAGGTTTCTGCAACTCTAGGTGTTGGATTTCCAACCCAAGGAACATTTGCCACACCCTTTGTAATCACTGCTCCTAGTTGATTCAAATCAACAAATTCATCATATTCCATTCCCGATCCAAAGGTTCCCGATGCTGTCATAATCGGATTTTGAAACGTTACTCCTGCAATTGTCACTTTTGTATTCATTAGATTTCCACCTCCGTAGCTTCAAAAACCGGGCCTTCCGTACAAATTCTTGCGTTATGAACATGGGAGTGATGGTCTACTTCTTTTGTTTTACAAACACAGCCTAAGCAAGCACCCACACCACAAGCCATCCGTTCTTCTAAAGAAAGGTACGCCTTGATTTGATGTTTGGCCGCATACTCTTTAATGGCTACTAACATTGGCATTGGTCCACAGGCAAAAATAATGTCAGCCTGCAAATGATTATTTGCAATTGCATCCATTACCGTTCCCTTTGTTCCATGTGCTCCGCTATCGGTTGCTGCGTAGAAGCTTCCATTTGCAGAGAGCTCACGGTCTAGAAATAACTCATCACGGTATCCTGCTACTACAATGGTTTCTCCAGTTAATTGTTTAGCGGTTTCTACCATGGGCGGAATCCCAATACCACCGCCGATTAACATGGCTCTTTTACCCGATGCTTCTTCCAATGGAAAACCATTTCCAAGAGGCCCCAAAATCCATAAATAATCCCCGGTATTATACGCTGCGAATTCTCTTGTTCCAGCACCAGCAATTCTATATACAATTCGTAGTTTTTGATTTGCAGCATCCACTTCACAGACACTTATTGGTCTTGGTAATAATGTGGAATCGTTGTTTGGGTATACACAAATAAACTGTCCTGGCACTACCTCACTGGCCATATCCGTCTGAAACCAGATACTATAAATGTCTTTTGCCAGCATTGTTTGTTCTAAAATAAGTGCTTGTTCTTTCTTTTTCATCCATTACTCCATTCATTCTTATTAATTAAAAATGTTCTATAAATCACTATATACAATATTCCCATCGCAAATCGTAAGATTTATTTTACCATAAAAAGTCTCTCCTAGAAATGGTGAATTCCACGATTTTGACAAAAAGGACTCATAGGTTACCTTCTCATTTGGATCAAATAGAATCAAATCTGCCGGTTTTCCAATCTCCAATTCTCCTCCTTCTAAGCCATATGCTTTTGAAGGTGCGTAGCTCATACGCTCAAAAATTTTTGAGAGTGCCATCTTCCCTGATTGATAAAGCGCAGTCATGCAAATTGAAAATGCAGTTTCTAATCCAATAATTCCACTCGGTGCCTCTGCAAATGCACGCTCCTTCTCCTCCCTGCCATGGGGTGCGTGATCGGTTGCGATAAAATCGATAGTTCCATCTACAAGACCTTCCACAATTGCCTCTTGATCCTCCTTGGTACGAAGAGGGGGATTCATCTTTGCTAAGGTATTATGTTTTAAAACAGCTTCCTGTGTCAGATAAATGTGATGCGGCGTCGCTTCTGTATAAATATTGTTACAGTCTTTTTTAGCAGCACGAATTAATTCAACAGCTTCTTTTGTACTAATGTGTTGAAGATTGATTTTAGCACCTGTTTCCATTGCAAGTTCAAGGTCTCTTTTTACCATTGTGATTTCCGCTTCACGATTAGAACCCTCAAGCCCAAGCTTCGTGGCTACGTCTCCTGCATTAATTCCGTTTTGTTTTATATACGCAGGGTCTTCTTCATGAAAACTAAGGATTACATCTAACTCCTTGGCTTTTTCCATTGCGCGAACCACAAGATCTTTGGATAAGATTGGTACTCCATCATCGGTAAATCCAATGGCTCCTTGATCTTTTAAATACTCCATGTCAACCAATTCTTCGCCCTTCATCCCCTTAGTAATACAAGCACAGGTTAAAAGATGAATTGGCGTTTCTTTCCCCTTTTCAAGAATATAGGTAAGTGTCTCTTCATTATCTACGCAGGGTTTTGTATTGGCCATCAAAATAACACTTGTGTACCCACCCCTTGCAGCTGCCCTAGCACCCGTATGCAAATCTTCTTTGTAGGTAAATCCAGGATCCCTAAAATGTACATGCACATCTACAAGCCCTGGACCTGCAAACAATCCCTTGGCGTCAATCAGCTGACAAGTCCCGTTCGCCTCTTCTAATTCCTTCTTATACTTTTCTTCAACATTTTCATCTGAGGAAAGAATGTCAACAATTTTATGGTCCTCTATTACAAGATGCACTTGCTCAAACTCTTCTTTTTTGAATAAATTCACTTTTTTGGTGTTCTTGATAATAATCATAAAACTCCTTTCTTTGGTTAATACCACAACAATGTGTTGCTTTTTATAGGTGCGCTTTGTATAATAGTATCATTATATGTTTGAATATCCGAGGGGAATAGAAAGGATTTTCATATGATACGATTTCTTTTAGTTTTATGGTTTGTTCTGAGTTTTTTGTTTTGGAGCATTCCACTTTTGATTGTCGAATGGATAATTGGTAAATTCAATCCTGATGTTAAGACAACAAGTTCCTTGGCAATTGTAAATTGGGCATTTCGAGTATGTATCTGGTTATCAGGAACCAAAGTAACCATTCTAGGAAAAGAAAACATCCCAACGGACACAGCTGTTTTGTATGTTGGAAATCACAGAAGTTACTTCGATATTTTACTAACCTATGTACAAGTAATCCGACCAACTGGCTATATTGCCAAACAAGAAATGCTTCGTTATCCACTTCTACGTGATTGGATGAAGAATCTTCACTGCTTGTTTTTGAACCGTAAAGATATCAAAGAGGGCATGAAGACGATTATTGCTGGAGTGGAAAAGTTGAAAAGTGGAATTTCAATTTGTATTTTCCCAGAGGGAACAAGGAATCAGACCCCTGATACTTTTCTTCCATTTCATGACGGAAGTTTCAAGATGGCTGAGCGTGCAAATTGTCCTGTGTTGCCTATGACAATCAATAATTCATCCGCAGTGTTTGAGGACCAGTTTCCAAAAATCAAACCAGCACATGTTATCATCGAATATGGTAAACCAATCTATATTCATGAGCTTGCGAAAGAAGACCAGAAACAGATTGGTAATTATGTCAAAAACATAATACGAGCTACTTATGAAAAGAATCGTGAATGTATTTAGTTCACGATTCTTTTTTTTCTGTCAGAAAGTCTACAATTTTAGTAAATTCCATTCCATGGGATGCCTTCACCAAAATCGCATCCTGTTCTTTTAAAAGCGCCTGTGCTTGGGAGAAAAATGCTTCCATAGATTCAAAATAATAAGTCTGCTGTTGTAGATTGTTGCTTTGAGCATTTTCATACATCCATTTTGCTTTTGTTCCAATGAATATTCCTACCTCGATTGGCGACTTTGCAAAAGCACTTCCAATCTCTCTATGATACGTTTCTTCTAATTCTCCAAGTTCAAACATATCACCTAGAATCGCAACTCTTCGCAGATCCGTATTCGATAACACCTCTAAACCTGCCTTCATTGAAACTGGATTGGCGTTGTAACAGTCATCTAAAACCATGTAGTGTTTTGTTTGAATCAAATTACTTCGTCCCTTTGTTGCGGTTACCGCCTCAATTCCCGCCTTTATTTCTTCTAATGTAAGGGACATGGAAAGTCCAACAGCACATGCAGCAAGTGCATTGTCCACCATATGAATTCCTGGAATTTTGATAGCTACTTCAAACTCACCCTTATCTGTATGAAATTTGCACTTCGTTCCTAGGAGACCTAAGTCAATACAACTTAACACTCGAACCTGAGCATCTAATGATGTTCCATAATATAGGATTGTTTTCTGATGATCTATTTGGGCGGTCCTTAAATGTTCATCCTGATGATTGAGTATAATGGTTGCATTTGCCTGTGAATAATCTAACATCTCTAGTTTCGCACGTAATACACCCTTCCGATTTCCGAGTTGCTCAAGATGACAATCTCCAATATTCGTGAATACGCAAAGGTCCGGCCTTGCAATCATGCTAAGTCGTTTCATTTCACCAAAGTCACTAATCCCCATTTCGAGTACTGCAACATCATGCTCTTTTTCAATTTTCAAGACTGTTAATGGCAATCCCACCTCATTGTTAAAATTACCCTGTGTCTTAAGAACCTTGTACTTTTGCTCTAATACTTTAGCAATCATCTCTTTTGTACTTGTTTTGCCAACACTCCCGCTGATTCCAACAACCTGAATCGAAAGTGTTTGCCGATAATAGGCAGCCAAATCCTTCAAAGCCTTGAAACTATTCTCCACAAGAATATAGGCTTTGTCTTGATGAATCTCAAGATACGGAGTTATCCTTTCCACCACCACACAAATTGCACCTTTTTCAAAGGCTTGCTCTAGGTAGTCATGCCCATCTACTCGCTCTCCAGGTGTAGCAATAAATAGAGTGTCTTTTGTTACCTCCCTTGAATCCAAGGTTACAAAGGTAACGTTCTGCTGTTCTTCTCCCAAATTCTTGGCTTGATGCAAATTCCCATTCATTGCCTGCGCAACAATCTCTAATTTCATCTTTTTCATGTATTCACTCGTTCACTCATTCTTTATTATTTGTTCATGATTATTTATTCATTGAAAGTCGTATAATTTCTTCACAAAGCTGCATATAACCCATTCCTATAGCGGCTGCCTCTTGTGGTAACAAAGAGGTTGGTGTCATCCCTGGAAGTGTATTGGCTTCTAAGCAAAACAGGTTGTTTTGTTCATCTAGAATAAAGTCCATCCTTGCGTACACATCGATTTTTAACGCTTTGACAACGTCCTGCGCAATCTCCTGCATCTGCTTTGAAATATCACTTGGCAAATCTGCTGGACAGGTTTCTACCGCGCTTCCTGCCTGATACTTATTTTTATAATCATAAAATCCCTGAATTGGTGCAATTTCGATTACTGGAAGAGCAATCTGATTCATAACGCCCACAGAGAACTCTCGCCCCTTAATATATTGTTCCACTACGACTTCATCTTCATAGGAAAATGCGTTCTGGATTGCCTCAAGGTACTCTTCCTGATTAGAAGCAATATACACGCCAACACTAGAACCCCCACAACAGGTTTTAACAACCAATGGAAAATGGCTCTCTTGGACATTTCCTACTTGCATCAAAGCCTCTGGCTCTTTTACAAAGTCTTTTTTTTGAAACACAAATCCCTTTGGTGTTGGAATATTATTTTGCACAAAAATCTGTTTTGATAATCCCTTATCCATAGAAATAGCTGCTCCAAAATATCCCGAACCAGTATACTTAATACCAAGTAAATCAAATGCCGCCTGAACTCTTCCATCTTCGCCATTAGAGCCATGTAACCCCATAAAGACAATATCTGCCAGTTTACAAAGTTCTACTACATTTGGACCAAAGAATCCTTTATCAGGGTCCTCTCGTAGCTTCTTAATATCTTCCAAGTTTGGCGCCATATGTGAAATCATACCGATTTCTTTGGACCAGTCCGTATCACTGTCAAAAATCCCATCCAAACAAATATCTTTTTTTCCTAAGTAGACATCTACCAAAACTACTTGGTGTCCATTTTCTTTTAGTGCCTTATAAACCATTTTTCCAGTGATTAAAGATACGTCACGCTCGGTACTGGTTCCACCTGCTAATACTACAATTTTCATCGCTTTCCAACCTTTTCTTTTTCTATTTATTTAAACCCATAGCAATAAACCTAAACTGCTCATCATGATATGGGTCATTATCCTCTAAAAGTAATTTTCCCATCACATTTTCTCCGTTTAGATGGTGCAGATAATACTGAATCATTCTGCAATAAGAATCATTGTGTGCAATCCGCTCAATATAGGAAAATTTCATAGCTTCAAGTAACATCTGATTGGTATAATTTTGGTCCCAATTCACTTCTTCAAGAGAGTTCTCCGTCTTACTATAAAAATCGTCCCACTCTTTTAGAACCAAATCTGCTTCGTCAAAATAGTACTGCAAAATTTCATTGCATAGCTTATCATCCGTTTTGAAATTGGTTGATAAATATGCCATATCCCCATAAAAAACGACTTCTTCATGAGCAAGTTTCGTTCGATTGAGCTTCATCATTAATTTCTTCATTTCATTCTGTTGAGTTTTGTTTCCACTGCATTTGTAAAGATATGCATTTGCAAGATATAAGTACTCATCCGATGGTTTAAGTTTTATCAGGTCATACTTTGCTTTAACGGCTTGTTCTAAACATGTATTCGAATAGGCCGTATCTGTAACAAGAAATAACTGATGTGCAAGTGAAAAAGCTGCACAACGATATGCCATTGCCTCTTCTCCTTGATCCTTTGAATCCCTCAGTTGTTCGATCAGTTCTTTGATCTGATCATTATCAAATTGCTCTATATCCTCAGATCCATCAAACTCTTTTGTTAACATTTTTAGTGTCACTACTTTTGCCAGTATCCCATCCTCATCAAAAGCATCTTCTTCCTTTATTGAGCTAATTTGTTTTTGGAGTGAATCTTCTTGCACTGTAAAAGTATAGGAACAACCAATAAATGGAGTTTGTATATAATAACTTCCCGGTACAATATGTGCACTAAAATCACCATATGCAATTTTTTCCTTGGTTTTCGGATCTTCTCCAAGAATAACTATTTTCCCCGAAAAAACGATTTCCTTTGTGCTTATATCAATAACATCGAATTGTTCATGTACATTCATTCCTCTAAAATAGGCTACCTTATTATCCCCTGGCGCATATCCATAGCGGTCCACATATACTTTAACCACACTTGTATTCGCCTGCTTCTCGTAATCCACAACATCTTCTTTTGTATAATGAACAACATACTCTTGTTCCTGATCACTCGTTTTCACTTCCTGTGCTTTAGGTTCCTGACAGCCAATCATCATCATGGCAAAAAGTGCACCAACGATAAGAGAACAACTTCGCTTCATACGATCATTACTATGTTTTGCTTTCAAACGCAATTCCTCCATAAGGATTATGTGTCCTAAGTCATTATACTCTACCACTTTCTATCGGTAAAGAAGCTAGGGTCGTTTTTTTTTATAGAATTATGTGATACAATAAATCTAGAAACAATCTTTACCAAAGATCTTTTGAAAGAGGTGCATCATTATTGAAAACACGTTTGCTAAAACAACTATTACTACATAAGGTTTTCTTACTCTTTGCTATTCTTGTTTTATTTGGGATTATCATTCCTAAGTCAACTGTTTATGCTGCAAATTTACCAGCTTACAAAATCACTTACAAACTAAATGGTGGTAAGCATGTTGTATATCCCATTACATACTATAAATCAAATTCATCGTATCGGTTGACCACTCCAAGCAAAACTGGTTTTACATTTTTAGGATATTGTGAGGATAGTGGTTTACTATCACCTCCGATTCGAACGATTCCCAAATACAGTAAAGGGTCTAAGATCCTATATGCAAAGTGGTCTGCGAATCTATACCCCATTACCTATGAACTTAATGGTGGCGAGTTTGATGATAATCTCGAGATACCAAGCACCTATATGGTGACCACCAAAACATTTGTTCCGCCCGCTCCGCAAAGAGAAGGCTATGATTTTTTATACTGGTGCTCAAACTCATTATTAACTAGGCGCATTTACTCCATTGTGCAGGGTAGTACAAAAGCAAAAATACTCTACGCAAAATGGAGAGCAAAAACCGTTCCAATCAACTATGCATTAAATGGTGGAACAAATTCCCCCTATAACCCAGTTTTGTACCGGTATGGATCTAGCAACATTCTACTCGACAGCCCTTCTAGAAGTGGATATGTATTTGACGGCTGGTATCAAAATTCAACTTTCACAACCTCTGTTAGCGAACTTTCAACCACTCAGCTAGAACCAGTCACGCTCTACGCAAAGTGGAAGAATCAAACTCCAGAGACAAACCTTTTTTTGGCAATCAATGCTTACCGCGAGACAAACTCGTTGCCAGCACTTGAATGGGATGAAACTCTATTTGATTACGCATATACAAGATGCACCCAGATTACTACTGATTTCTCCCACAATGATTTAAATACCTCCTATGCGGAGAATTATGCTCGCCTTAGTAAGCGTAATGCGCCAGAAGAAACAGTCTTTGGGGCTTGGATTAATTCTGAAAGTCATAACAATAACCTTTTAGGCGAGTATTCCAAATCTGCTATCGCATCCTATGAAAAAAATGGAGTACTATACTTTGTTCAACTCTTTTCAAACGATTAGTTTTATGCAAATGATAGGCACCACACTTCTGTGCGGTGCCTATCATTTTTCACGTTATTTTATTGTGGTGAATATGCTTCTCCAATCTCACAGAACTCTTGTTGCGAGCTCTTTCTAAATCGATTTGGATCAAATCCTGGAACAAGATCTTTCCAACTCGTTGCAGATGGTCTAATAATTTTGTAATAGGCTGGCATATTGATTGTTAGATATACAATATCATTGTGTTGGTTAATAACGCCCTCTGTAGTAAACACTGTATTGTATTGATTGTAGTCATCGGCAGCTCGATATGCAAACCATGATTTTTTCTTGAAAAAGTGCAAATTAGTTGGTGCTCCCCCGTATTCCCCTCGGCAAGTCATCAACCCAAGATTCAGTCCCTGGCTTACTTCTGACATATGGTCCACTGCCCGATGTAATATAAAAGCATCCACATCTGGATTAAACTCCGCAAGGTAATACGCATATAAAATTGCAGCTGTCTGTTGATTTACATTGGATAAATATCTTCCTGAACTATACCCTTGTTCCGACAAAATAATATGCGTTCCAGGTCCATACATACTCTTGATATCCTTGGTAACATAGGAGAGATTATACATCGTCACCACCGGTGAAGTTCCACTATTTGCTACATTCATTCGACCATCACTCCAAAAATTACTAGCGGTTAGCGGCGATGCATATGGATGAAGTGCTACATTCACTGGAACTTTACCCTGAGAATTCAGACGAACATTTACGTAGTATAATAAGCTTCGTCCCGCATACCCTACATTTCCACCAGCTCCCCAGTTCTGATCTAGGGATATATAACATCTTGCCCCTGAGTAAGCACTCTTCATAGCTGTATCAAGCATGCGAAAAGCATCCGCGTAGGCATATCCATACTCTGTTATAGACATATCTCCTGCATAATTCCACATATTTGGAATATTAACTTCATTCCCTAGAATCCAGTTCACCATCTGCCCCTGAGAACCAGTTGCGTCTTCATTAGCATAACGATTACCTAGGAAGGTAAACAGCGCTTCGTAATATCTCCTTGATGTGGAGCTTCCAGCATTAATGGTGTAATACGGATAACCCGCCTGTCTAGCTCTCGGGTGAATTAATTCTAACAAATCACTTCGGTAACGCATTAATAAAACCCCATAGCAAGTAGCTCCACGGCTAGTATAGCTTTTGGTAAATGCATCCAGTGTTCCAATATACTTACTACTAAAATAGTAGGTTCGCTCATTATGGATATATGGAATAGCCTGCCCCTTGCTAATCTCGTAAGAAGTGGCAAATAATTGATCCATATTGATATTAATCGTCGCATGTTTAATCCCTAGTTTATCTACGTCCGAATCATGGGTTGGTTCCACTTGCAATCCCTTTTTTGAGTCGATCTGTGGATATGGAAAGGTTTTTCCTGCAATATAATCAGGATTCGAGATGAATTTGGACTTTGAAATAATAGCATAATTTCCATATGGATCCTTTACTGCAATCACATATTTGTGAAATAGTCTGCTTTTTGCCGTATTCAAATTTAGATCTGCATAAAATACATGCTCTAAATTAGCACCATTTTGTTTTGCCACTTCATCCGCCGGAATTGCTGTGCTTGATATGGAAGAAGCATATGGCGCAAGCGAGAATAAATAGTAAGACGTATCATAACTAGACACTAGGTTTTTCACTACCGCCTTTACTTCCACCTTATTCCCTTTGATAATCTTACAATTTGTAATTTTAGAAGCGGATGATGAAGCCGAAATTACTGTATCAGCATTTGTAATCGTAAGTGCTTTCGACTTACAGTATTTTCCATAGATATAATCACCAATTGAGTCAATTTTATAAGCACGAACTTTAACATAATATCGTTTTCCATATGCAACATCTGCTCGTTTCGATTCAATTGGATCTGTTAGGTTCGTAACATAATCTTTTTGAACACCACTTGTATAGGTTGAATTCGTAGCCGTAATTACCTCATATCCATCAACATTCTCCATTGCCTCAAGCGTTGTCTTTAAAACACCAAATTCATTATTATCAACGGATAGAATGACCGGCGTACCAACAACAACTTTTTCAAACCGTGCATCTAATATCAAATCCGAATAAACTGGCAAATTAAAATCATAAGCCAGACCATTTAACATCCACTCTTTGAATAAATGCTTACTTAGTACGGGATCCTGTGGCTTCAATACCAGCCCACCCTCGGAAACCGTTTGTGACTCTGTAAAGCTTGCATCTTGGGCAAGAAAAGAGACCGTATAAGCAACGTTATCTGCCTCAGAATTGTTTGAAAGTGATGCCGCGAACAGCACCATCTTTAAACTACTAAAAAGCGTAACGCATAGGATTATACTTAATATCAAGCGTATTCGTCTTCGTTCTTTAAAAAAAGTCTTTATCACAACATCACTTCCAATCTATTTCATATGCATCTATTTTTTGAAATTCTTAACGATAATACTTATTCTTCTACGCGATTGTAGTTAATCAGACAACCTCTCAAAATGATTTCACGCTCCTCATTGGTTAATTCACCAATTCTTAGCGTAAATGCTTCCATTTTTTGCTCTTTAACAACATAGGCTGTTAGTTCTGATTTTGCCTGTGCAATTGCTTCTTCAATATTAGGAATAAATAAATAGTCCAAATTCTTAAATATCAAGTCGCCTTTATCAATAATGAATGGAATCATACCCCAGTTAATTAAGTTTGATCGATATCTCTTGGTTGCATACTCATTGGCAATGTTTGCCCAACCGCCCAATACTTTTTGACAAGAAGCCGCTTGTTCTCTAGCAGACCCATCTCCTGGTTTAACTGCGAAAATCGTTGATCCAATTCCAACATCTGACATTTCAAATCCAGCGTACTCTTTCGTAATTGTAGCAAATACATCTTCCAATTCGCTTAGGGCTGCAACTGGATTTTCATGATTCATCAAAGCATCCTGAGCTTTCTTTACTTCTTTTGCACGTCCAACATAAGCAGGGTCTTTTCTTGATAATGTAAACTCTGCCAAACCTAGTGGATTAGAACGATACGAAGATGTTTCTCCTGAAGGAATCAATTCATCCGTTGTCGTAACTGGATCATGAATTTCAGAAACAACTTTAAGGACTAAGTGCTTGGTTAATTTAGACATTACTGGCCAATCTTTAATATTTGGCCCGAATTTCACTTCAACACTTTCATCAGCCACGCCTTTTGAGTCAAATACTCTGTTCTCATAGATTGTATGATCAAAGTAATACTTGTATTGATTTAATGTTCCATCAAATTCTGTCGCAGGTGTCAAAAATCCCTTGTTTGCACTTGTTGCAGCAATAGAGCGAGCGTCCATTAACGCAACCGAAGAAATTTGCTTGTTTTGAAGTTTAGAACCTTCTCTATTTGGAAAGTTTCTTGTTGTATGACGAATTGAAAACGCATTATTCGCAGGTGTATCACCAGCACCAAAACAAGGACCACAAAATGCTGTTTTTACAACTGCTCCAGCTCCCATTAGTGAAGCAATCACTCCATTTTTAGCTAGCTCCATGTAGATTGGTGTAGATGCTGGATAAACACTAAGTGTATATTCGTCCGATCCAATATTTTTATTTTTTAGGATATCTGCAGCTGCGCAGATGTTTTCAAAACTTCCACCGGCACAACCAGCAATAATTCCCTGTTCAACATAGAATTTACCATTGATTACTTTATCCATTAACGAATAAGGAACTGCATTATCCAAACTTACAATTGCCTTTTGCTCTACTTCATGCAAAATATCTTTTAAGTTTTTATTCACTTCTTCAATTGTATACGTATTGCTTGGGTGGAATGGCATTGCGATCATTGGTTTGATTGCCGCTAAATCCACTTCAATCATTCCATCATAGTAGGCAACATTTCCTGGTGCAAGTTCTTTATACTCTGATTTGCGATTATGGATTTCATAGTACTCTTCAATCACGCTGTCTGTTTGCCAAATAGACGATAAACAGGTAGTCTCCGTTGTCATTACATCAATACCAATTCTGAATTCTGCTGATAATCCACTAACTCCTGGTCCAACAAACTCCATTACTTTATTATTGACATAACCATTTGCAAAAACTTCTCCAATAATTGCAAGTGCAACGTCCTGAGGACCAACTCCTTTTTGAACACTGTTGGTCAAATAAACACCAACAACCCCTGGCATATTAATATCATAAGTCTGATTTAATAACTGTTTAACAAGTTCTGGTCCACCTTCACCCATCGCCATTGTGCCAAGTGCACCGTAACGTGTATGCGAGTCAGAACCTAGAATCATCTTTCCACCGCCTGCAAGCATTTCTCTAGCATACTGATGGATGACTGCCTGATGAGGTGGCACATAGATTCCACCATATCGTTTTGCACAACTAAGTCCATACATATGATCATCTTCATTGATTGTTCCACCAACTGCGCAAAGTGAATTGTGGCAGTTTGTTAATACATAAGGCACAGGAAATTTTTCAAGACCTGAAGCTCTTGCCGTCTGAATAATACCAACAAATGTAATGTCATGAGATGTTAATTTGTCGAATTTAACTTTGAGTTTGTCCATGTTATCAGACGTATTATGTTGTTTTAGTATTTCATATGCAATCGTATTTTGTGCTGCTTCTTTATGGTTTGTCGTAATCCCTGTTTTCTGGGATACTTGTGCAAGTGCATCTGAACCATCCGCAATAATTTCTTTTTGGTTTACTAAAAATACACCGCCACTATGTAACTTAATCATTTCTCATCCTCCTAAAATTTAACGGTAGTGTCAAAACTACTACCGATTTTTTATTTCTAAATCCTTTATTTTCAAGGAATTCTCACCCTTTTTATACAAAAAAGTGATTACCCCCTAAATATCTAGTATAATTGAATCACCACAAACCAATTATCCATATAGAAAGGTAATCACCTATGGACATTATAATGTACTTGATCCAATTAATTCAATACCAACATAAACAAATTTGCTGGCTTTTACATTTTATCTGTAGATACATCCCTCTTAAGCAGTGGGCTTTTGATGATTCCCACTCACCTAAGTATCAGAAATTTAAGATTGATGAACTTCCAATCATTGTGCATTTCAACCACGACTGGACTTACAAAGATTTAATCCCTTACTTCGAAAAACGTTATGGTAAAAAAATCAAACCTGTCAACCGTCGCTCTGAATGTGATATTTCTGAGGACTGCTCCTGCCCAAGATGTGGTGCACCTCACATATTCCTTTATAAGAATAATGGTTCTAAAGGTCAACTAATGTGCAAAGTCTGTGATGCCAAGTTTGCTCCTGAAGAAAATCGGTTCTCCAAGACCAGTTCTTTGCGTTGCCCTCATTGTGGTCATTCTCTCGTCGCAAAGAAAAACAGAAAACATTTCACCGTCCATAAATGTATCCACTCTAAATGCTCCTATTACCTTTATAATCTAGGGAAAGTCGATAAGGAACATCGTGAAAAAGACCATGGTAAAAACGAATATAAACTTCATTACATTTACCGTGAATTTACGGTAGATTTCTTTCGTATGGATTTAAACAGTCTTCCGAAAAATGCTTCCTCTTTAAAATTCAACAAACACAATGCTCATATCATGTCACTTTGTCTTACCTTACATGTCAATCTCGGTCTATCATTGCGTAAGACTGCTCATGCTCTGGGGGATCTATACAACATACAGATTTCCCATCAGCAGGTTGCTAACTACGCCAGAACCGCAGCAATCGTCATTAAGCCATTCGTCGATAACTACGATTACAATACCGGGAATACCTTTACCGCAGACGAAACTTATATAAAAGTACGGGGAATCAAGGGCTATATCTGGTTCATCATGGATGTGGTTTCCCGTTCCATTATTGGTTATCAGGTATCGGATAATCGTGGTGTTGGTCCCTGTATCCTTGCTATGCGTATGGCTTTCCGGCATTTGAAAGGATTACCGAAAAATTTCAAATTCATTGCCGATGGTTACAGTGCCTATCCACTAGCTGCACAGCAGTTCTTTCATGAATTTGGTGATCAGTTCAAGTTTGATATTACCCAAGTAATTGGACTCACCAATGACGACGAAGTATCTAAAGAGTTTCGCCCTTACAAACAGATGATTGAACGTCTAAATCGTACATTCAAAAGTTCCTATCGAGTAAGCTGCGGCTATGACAACTATGAAGGCGCCAATTACAACGTATCACTCTGGGTAGCCTACTACAACTTCCTACGCCCTCACAAGCACAATCGTTATCAGGTACTCAATAAAGTAGAACTATTAGAAGGCGCTGACAACATGCCTGGTAAATGGCAACTGCTCCTCTTTCTCGGTCAACAAACAATTCTACAAATGCAGAAACCACAAACCGAAGCCTCTATCTGTTCTTAGATTCCAAGCCAGAGGTTACAACCTAGCCATCCCGTAGGGATTTACCCTTGATGGCACACAAACGCAATGCTACAATGCTGTGAATCAGACGGAGAAATCTATCTGTTCTTGAGTTCTTCGCCGTCGGTGAGATGTTCAAAGCATTGCATTTGTGTGCTGTCAAGGGTGGCGTAAGCTGCCAAAATCTATCGTATCTACATTTTCAAGGTTCTATTCGAGCCTATTTCTTAGTCTCTGTTTTTTCATATCTTACTTGACACTATCAATTTAACCTTTTTTCTTTGGAAGCACTGTTTTTTCAAGTTTCCAAATATCGCTCACATACTCTTCAATTGTACGATCAGATGTGAACTTACCAGACATTGCCACATTAATCAAGGCGCTCTTTGCCCATCCTTGTTCATTCTTATATGCCTGTTCAACCTTCTTTTGTGCCATTGCGTATGCTTTAAAATCTTTTAAGATGAAATACACATCTGCTTTTGAAGTAGAAAATGTATTAATCAACGAATTGTATAAGTCTCTAAATCGTTCTGGATCATCCTGCGCATAAGTGCCATTGATCAACTGCATCATCACTTTGCGAATATCTTCATCTTCATTGAAAATATCCATTGGATGATATCCACCAAAATTCTCATATTGAATTACTTCATCTGAAGATAGCCCAAAAATAAATGCATTTTCCTGTCCTACTTCTTCTACAATCTCTACGTTCGCTCCATCCATCGTACCAATGGTCAAAGCTCCATTTAACATAAATTTCATATTACCCGTTCCAGAGGCTTCTTTGCTGGCCGTTGAAATTTGCTCTGACACATCTGCTGCCGCAAATATAAGTTCTGCATTGGAAACGCGGTAGTTCTCGATAAATACAACCTTGATTTTATTCTGAATGGACTCATCATTGTTTACAACATCTGCAACACTGTTGATTAGTTTGATGGTCAATTTAGCATTCTTATAACCAGCTGCCGCTTTTGCCCCAAAAATGAACGTTCTAGGGAAAAAATCCATTTCTGGATGCTCTTTAATTTGATTGTAAAGGTACATAATATGTAAAATATTAAGTAGTTGGCGTTTGTACTCATGAAGTCTTTTCACTTGAACATCAAAGATACTTCTTGGGTCCACTTCAACATGATTATGTTCAAGAATGTATTTCGCCAGACGCACCTTATTCTTGTACTTAATATTCATGAATTCCTGACAAGCTTTTTCATCTTCTGCATAAATCTTCAACTTCTTAATCTTCGCCAAATCCGTAATCCATTCTGGTCCAATGTGAGATGTAACCCAATCTGCCAAAAGTGGATTGCCATGGAGCAAAAATCTTCTTTGCGTAATTCCATTGGTTTTATTATTAAATTTCGCAGGCATCATTTCATAAAAATCACGTAGCTCCTGAGTTTTCAAAATATCGGTATGAAGTCTGGCTACACCATTTACTGAAAAACTAGCCGCGATTGCTAAATGTGCCATTTTTACCTGGCCGTCATAAATGATTGCCATTTTCTTAACCTTCTCTTGATTCCCAGGGTATTTTGCCTGAATGTCAAGAATAAATCTACGATTAATTTCTTCCACGATTTGATAAATTCTTGGAAGTAATCTTGAAAACAGTTCAATTGGCCATTTTTCCAATGCTTCTGACATAATCGTATGATTGGTATATGCACAGGTCTTCGTAGTTACTTCCCACGCCTCATCCCATGACAGTCCATGCTCATCCATTAAAAGTCTCATCAATTCCGCTACTGCAACCGTAGGATGCGTATCGTTTAACTGAAAAACAACTTTCTCGTAAAATTTATGAATATCATCATGATTTCTAAGATACTTTTCGATGGCAGACTGAACAGATGCCGAAATAAAGAAGTACTGCTGTTTTAAACGTAGTTCTTTTCCTGCATAATGATTGTCATTTGGATATAATACTTCAACAATATTGCGTGCAAGGTTTTCCTGTTCCACAGCTTTATAGTAATCCCCCTTATCAAAGGAATCTAACTGAAAACATTCAACTGGCTTTGCATCCCAAATTCTTAATGTATTTACAATCCCATTTCCATATCCAACAATTGGTAGATCATATGGAATCGCCGATACGGATTGGTAATTTTCTTGGGAAAACACATCTCTTCCATCGGCACCTTTTTTGACAACAACATGCCCACCAAATTTAATGGTTTTAGCATATTCAGGTCTTCTAAGTTCAAACGGATTGCCGTCTACTAGCCAATTGTCCGGTACCTCAATTTGGTATCCATCGCGAATTTTTTGTTTAAACATTCCGTAGCGATAACGAATACCGCATCCATATGCTGAATATCCTAAAGAAGCCAAAGAATCCAAAAAACAAGCAGCTAGTCTTCCAAGACCACCATTTCCAAGCGCTGCATCTGGTTCCTGATCTTCAATAATATTTAAATCAAGTCCTAATTCATTGAGTGCTTCTTTCACAGGTTCGTAAGCTTTCATGTTGATCATATTATTGCCAAGAGCTCGACCCATCAAGAATTCCATCGAAAGGTAGTAAACTGTTTTTACATCCTTTTTCTCGTACTCTTTCTGTGTTTCAAGCCATTGATCCACAATTTGATCTTTAATTGCGTAGGATACTGCCTGAAAAATCTGTTGTTCGCTTGCTTCCTCTAATGTTTTGCGATATAAGGTTTTGATATTGTAAAGCACACTTCTTTTAAAAAGTTCTTTATCAAAACTAGTTCTTGGTGTAAATCCCGTTTCCACCTTTTTGGATATCGGTGCGTTCTTATCCATAATCATCCTCCTACTTTGTTTGCCTCATTGAGACTCAAAAACAAATCTTCTATTTCCTGTCTCGCATTCAAAAATGCATGAACAATCACAGGGTCAAAATGCTTTCCACTTTCACTTTCTATAATTTCAAATGCCTCTTCTATTCCATATGGCTTTTTATATGGTCGTAGTGATACAAGTGCGTCAAATACATCGGCCACAGACATAATTCTAGCACTTAATGGGATTTCTTCATTGTACAAGCCCTCTGGATACCCTAATCCATTCCACTTTTCGTGATGGTATTTTGCAACTTCTTTTGCGATCGCCACATACTGAGAATCTTCGCTTTTTTCAAGAATATGTCCGATGATTTGTTCCCCATTACTTGTATGCGTCTTTATAATTTCAAATTCTTCTTCTGTCAACTTCGCTGGTTTATCTAAAATACTATCCGGAATCGAAATTTTACCAATATCATGTAGGGGGGAAGCTAATGTTAACTTTGTTAAATACTTTTTGTTCAAAAGCTCCTTGGACTTACCCTCTTTCATAAGTTCCCTTGCAATAATTTCTACATATCCACTGGTTCTTTGAATATGATTGCCTGTAATTGCATTCTTATTTTCAACAATCGCCGAGAACCCATGAATCATTTGAACTTGCATTTCTCTCAGCTGCTTGGTTTTTTTCTTTACTTCTTTTTCTAGGTTTTCCTGGTAATTCTCCAACAAGTGTATGTTCTCAACTTCTCGCGTAACATCTTTAAACCAGAACACACTTCCTAGGTCTTTCCCTTGCTTGATTACATGCTTTGGGTTAAATCGATAAGTTGCGTCCTCGTGTTCTATGAGCACCTTACTGTTGGCCATTGTTTTTTTCAGAACACCCTGAATTTCATCTGGTAATTCACTCACTTTAGCACCATTATGTAACTCATTCAACGATGGAAACATTGAGATTGCTTTTGGATTTGCTCCGCGAAAGCAGTTGTTTTGGTCAACCACCACAATGGCATCCTCAATTGTATCATAAATAAATTCCTTTGCTAAAATATTGATGTCCGTAATTTTATTGCCGGCAATCAAGTAAATCAGAGCAACATCTGAAAACAAGAGTCCAATTGGAACCAATGCAAGATCTGTTTTATATACTTTTTCTAGGAAATAGCAGGTTGTTGGAATCAACGAAATGGCTAGTAAAATCATTTCATTTTGCCAGTTCTTTTTATAACTTTGAAACGTGTACATCTGATGAACTGTGATTCCGATTGTTAGTATTGTATACACAATCAAAAGTCCCACATACACCTTGTGAACCATTCCATACTCTACCTCTAACGTCGGGCGATTAACGGTTCCACCCAAAGAAATGGATTGATAATAGAGGGTGTGCTTATCAATAGTTAATGTCATTGCTACAATAAAACAAGTGATTGCAGCAAAAATAGGCACGATTTTTTTCACCTTTTGTAGCCTATAATATCTCACATAAAAAAGCAATAGTGAAAAGTAAATAGGACACGTTCCCAAATAGGTGATTTTTTTGGCAAATATTAACCCTTCAAGACTTGTAACCTGCGTAGTCATCCAATATCCAATCCAAATCAGGAAACTACAAACTGCAAACAGTACCACGATGGATTGCTCCCTCGAAGGCTTTTGGTTCACTGTCAAAATAAATACAAAAATGGATAAAACAATACCAAAAAAGTAGATATATTCTTCAAATCCCTGCATATGTTTACACCTCGCCTAGAGATATTTTACCATAAAGATAAGAAAAATGCTTTAGGAATTATACAATTCTTAAAGCATTTATCTACTTTTTACATTCAATCAAAGACTACTCACATTTTTCAATTGAGATTTCTACTGTTTCGCCATTTACAGACCACTCTTTCAAAAATGCATACGTTGTATTCATATTCATCTCATCTGCTAACACTTTTTCCATCATCATGGTTTGATTACTCGTGGCAATTTGAGCCAACATATCATTTTTCAAAAAGGATAATCGAATGTGATCCGTTACTTCGAAGCCACTTTCTTTACGCATCGTTTGTATTTTACTAATCATTTCATACACAAACCCCTCTTCAATCAGTTCCTGGGTCAAATTTGTGTCTAATACAACCGTGATTCCATTGTCCGTTTCAGTAACATATCCCGGCTTTTGGATCATTTCGATTAACAAATCATCTTTTTCAAGAGAAACACTACCGTCCACTAACGTAAGAATTCCATTCTCATTAAGCTGATCCATTGCTTCATTCCCATCAAGTGTTGCCAATTCTTTTTGAATCATTCCCAGCTGTTTACCATATTTAGGCCCCACTGTTTTTAATTGTGGCTTGAAAATATATGTCGTAAACTCTCTTACATCACTTGTGAATTCCATGTTTTTGATATTTAACTCATCTTCCATAATTTCCTTATAGAATACACTTAACTCAAATGGTGCTTTTACAAACATTTTGCCAATTGGCTGACGATTTTTAATCGCTGCATTATTTCTAGCAGCTCTTGCTAAGACTACTGTCTCTAACAAACACTCCATGTCTGTTTCAAGGGTTTTATCAATGAGTACCTCATCTGCAACCGGGAAGTCACATAGATGCACGCTTTCAATTGCACTTGGATCTAGGCTAATCACTAAGTTTTGATATATTTCCTCTGTCATAAAAGGAATCATAGGCGCAGCCAGTTTGGATACCGTCAACAGTGCAGTATAAAGCGTCATATATGCATTGATTTTATCCTGCTCCATTCCTTTTGCCCAGAAACGTTCTCTACCACGACGTACATACCAGTTACTCAATTCATCTACAAATTCTTGTAAGGCTCTTGCGGTTTCCGGTATTCTATAGTTTTCTAAGTTGGTATCAACCACTTTGATTAACGAATTCAATTTCGAAAGCAACCATTTGTCCATCACGGATAGTTTGTCATACTCAAGCGAATATTTCGTTGCATCAAATTCATCAATTTGAGCATATAGAACATAAAATGCGTACGTATTCCAAAGCGTTCCCATGAATTTTCTCTGACCTTCTAAAACAGCTTTCCCATGAAAACGATTTGGAAGCCAAGGCGCTGAATTCACGTAGAAATACCAACGAATTGCATCCGCTCCGTACTCGTTCAATGCATCGAATGGATCCACTGCATTTCCTTTTGACTTAGACATTTTCTGTCCATTTTCATCCTGAACATGCCCTAGTACGATAACATTCTCATATGGTGCCTTATTAAATAAAAGTGTTGATTCTGCAAGTAATGAATAGAACCATCCCCTCGTCTGATCCACTGCTTCCGAAATAAATTGTGCTGGGAACTGACTTTCAAATAATTCTTTATTTTCAAACGGGTAATGATGTTGTGCAAAAGGCATTGCTCCAGAATCAAACCAACAATCAATTACTTCTGGAACACGCTTCATTGTTTTACCACATTTTTCACATGGAATCGTGATTTCATCAATGTAGGGTCTATGTAATTCTACCGTTTTCGCTTTTTCATCCTGACTTAGTGTTACTAATTCTTCACGACTTCCGATGGTGTGTAAATGTCCACACGCACACTCCCACACATTAAGTGGCGTTCCCCAATAACGATTTCTCGAGATTCCCCAGTCCTGAATGTTCTCTAACCAGTCTCCAAAACGTCCTTTTCCAATGGATTCTGGAATCCAGTTAATCGTATTATTATTTCGAATCAAATCTTCTTTTACTGCCGTCATCTTAATGAACCACGACTCTCTTGCATAGTAGATCAAAGGCGAATCACATCTCCAGCAAAATGGATAACTATGTTCAAACTTTGGTGCACTAAATAATAAGCCCTCTTTTTTCAAGTCAGAAATCACCAAATTATCTGCTTCTTTACAAAACACACCTGGCCAGTCTGTCTCTTTTGTCATCTCACCTTTTCCATCCACCAATTGAACAAATGGAAGGTCGTAACGGCGCCCAACTTGCGCATCATCTTCACCAAATGCTGGCGCAGTATGAACCACTCCAGTACCATCGGTCAACGTAACATACGAATCGCAAGTAACATAAAACGCCTTTTTATTCTGTTTCTCACATAGCTCATTTGCAAACGGGAAGAGTGGTATATATTCTTTATACTCAAGTTCTTTACCCGTGTATGTGTCTAGCACCTTATAGGCTGGTGTGCCTTCATTTTCATCACCTAGCTCACCCAATACCGTATCCAAAAGTGCTTCCGCCATATAGTATACATGCCCATCGGCTGCTTTCACTTTTGCATAGGTTTCATCTGGGTTAACGCAGAGTGCAACATTGCTTGGAAGGGTCCAAGGTGTTGTTGTCCAAGCAAGAATGTATGCGTCTTCATCCTTTACTCGAAATCTTGCTATGACAGAACGTTCTTTTACATCCTTGTATCCCTGTGCCACTTCATGACTTGATAAAGGTGTTCCGCATCTTGGACAATAAGGAACAATTTTGAACCCTTTATAGAGTAATCCCTTGTCCCAGATTTGACGAAGAGCCCACCACTCTGACTCAATAAAAGAATCCTCATAGGTCACATATGGTTTCTCCATATCCGCCCAAAATCCTACTGTTGCGGAAAAGTCTTCCCACATACCCTTATACTTCCAAACACTCTCACGGCACTTTACAATAAATGGATCCAATCCATATTCTTCAATCTGCTCTTTACCGTCCAAGCCAAGAAGTTTTTCAACTTCAATTTCCACTGGAAGTCCATGGGTATCCCATCCAGCTTTTCTTGGAACCATATACCCTTTCATTGTTCGATATCTAGGAATCATATCTTTTATAACACGTGTTAGTACATGCCCAATATGAGGCTTTCCATTCGCTGTAGGTGGTCCATCATAAAAGGTATAGGTAGGCCCATCTTTTCGAATATCCATGCTCTTTTGAAAGATCTCTTGTTTTTCCCAAAAACGTTCCGTCTCTTTTTCTCGTTCTACAAAATTCATATTCGTTGATACTTTACGGTACATGCTCTTCCTCCATCTTCTTACAACATTATAAATAGAACCATTCAATCAAAAAAACTCCCGCCCTGTAAAAGGACGAAAGTTCACATTCAAACATTCGTATAACCACCATTTACAACATACCATCATATGCGTTCCCAATAACGGAGGACTCCGACAATTCCTACTCTGCTAATCTGCATTTCAGTTTGCAACTAAGAAGTGATTTTCCTATGATCTCTACCGTTACTGACCTTTCACCATCGCCAGCTCGCTTTGAACTTCCAAGATTAAGTACTCTCTTCCTCATTGTTTTTAATTATTTATTACTCACTGAAAATCATTATAATTGTCTATTGGTTTTTTTGTCAATTGCTTTTTCGCATAGTTTTTTGTATGATACATTTGTATAAATAAATCACCTCAAATAAGGAGCCTTACATGAACCCAAAAAAGTATAGTAAGTCAGAAATTAGCTGGATTTTGTATGATGTTGGAAACTCTGCTTTTATCATGATTTTGACTGCGACAATCCCTATTTATTTTCGCTCTCTTACAAAGGCAGCTAATATATCTGCCTCACACTCCACCTCGCTTTGGGGAACTTCCACTTCTCTAGCATTAATAATTTTAGCTATTTTAGCTCCCATCCTCGGTTCCTTTGCAGATTATAAGGGCATGAAGAAAAAACTCTTTGCCTTCTTCCTAGTTATGGGCGTTGGCGGAGGAATTGCTTTTACCATTGCACCTAGCTGGATTACTTTTCTTGCTTTTTTTATCGTTGCAAGACTCGGATACAGTGCTTGTAATATTTTCTATGATTCCATGTTAACCGACGTTTCAACAGATGAGCGTATGGATCAGATTTCTTCTTTTGGATATGCCTTTGGATATATTGGAAGCTGTATCCCTTTTATCATTGGAATCTTGCTGATTTTGCAAACCCCGTTTGGATTATCTACCATTATGGCAACTAGATTATCTTTTATCCTCACAATGGTTTGGTGGATTGTCTTTACAATTCCACTCTTTAAAAATGTTAAACAGACGCATTTTCTGATGAAACGTTCAAATACGATTGCCCATAGTTTTAAACGACTGGCTGTGACTTTCCTGAAAATGAAACGAAATAAACGCCTGCTGTTTTTTGTGATCGGCTACTTCTTTTATATTGATGGGGTCTATACTATTATCTCAATGGCGACCACTTATGGTGCAGAAGTTGGTATTGATGACACCCAGATGATTTTAGCCCTGTTACTGACTCAGTTTGTTGCTTTCCCATTTGCGATATTAAGTGCAAAAATAGCGAAAGTTCTTTCAACCGCTAAAGTAATTCGCATCTACATTGTTTTGTATATGTTTATCTGTCTCTATGGCTATGGACTTGATAAAGCAATAGAATTCTGGATTTTGGCAATTGCAGTTGGAATCTGTCAAGGTGGTATTCAAGGATTATCTCGTTCTCATTTTGGTAAACTCATACCAAAAAAAGAAGCCAGTGAATATTTTGGCTTCTTTGATATCTTTGGAAAATTTGCTGATTTTATGGGGCCTCTCATACTTGCAGGTTGTGCATTCTTCTTCAACTCCACGAAGTTTGGTGTTTTGTCCTTGATTGTACTCTTTATCATCGGATTCGTGCTTCTTACCCTATCTGAGAAGGCTGCCAAAAATTAACATCTTAAATTAGTATCTTAGAATATAGAGCCAGGTGTTTTCTTTAGAAAGCACTTGGTATTTTTTTTCAATTGTAAGTTTGTGACTTTTGCTAAATTGCTCTACATATTCTGGATCGTGTACATATAGAATCATAATTCCATCTTTCTTCAAGACCTCCAAAACATGGTTAAAAAACATTCTATAAATCTGGTAAATATCCTCTTTTGTCTTCTTTCCCATTACAAATGGCATATTGGTAATGATTTCATCAAAGAGATACTCATGGGTAAACTGCTCAAAATCTTTATTAATAAAGTGGATTGTCTGCCCTGCGATTTCCGTATTTCTACGCCCTTTTTCAATGGCATCTACAAGTACATCCACGCCATAGCAAGTATCTGTTTTTCCATAATAATTTCTTTCTAAAAGCATTGTTCCAACCCCACAAAATGGATCCAAAACTCTTGCTTCATTTGTCAGATAGTTCTTAGCAAGTTGTATACAAAGTGCCGCATGCACTGGTTTTATACTACTTGCAATAACTTCATTTCGGTACTGGAATCTTCGATCATACAACGTAAAGAGCTTCACCATTACATTGCAACTACCTTCTTTATTCTCAATTAAGCGAATCTCAAATTCATAATTTGTTGTAGAGTTTATGAGTTTTCGCCCTGTCTGTTTCTCAATTTCTGCCCCTAATTTTTTTACGAAGAAACTTTTTTTATTGAGGGGCATTCTATTCTTTAATTCAATACGAAAATAAAATGGCGCTTCCCCTTCATGGTTGTTCATTAAAAATGTGAGCAATTCCGAATTTGCAATTTTTTTACCTGCTAATACTGGATCCATTTGGCATGTGTGCATTTTAGGAATCAAAAACAATACTTCCTGAATCGTTCTGATTTTCATTAATTCGGCAATCTGATTTGTTTTTACTCTTAATCCAGCTGTAAAATCTGAAACCTCACCTTCAAATCCAGACTCTAAGATTTGTTGCTTGGTACTATTAGAATGCAGACGATTTGTAAGCAAAATCAAATCATATATGTCTTTTGACTTGGTAAATGAATGTTTGGTAACCCCTTCTTTTCGCACAATGAGTTCTCGCAACTCACGAAGTTCTGCCGTCAGATGTTTTCTGTTATCTTCATTCATCTTTTCTTTTGAAAGGCGTTCTAAATGATCTTTCAACCTCGGAAGATACTCTTCATAATTAAAGCCCTCCATTGCATTTAGATACGAACTTTTCACAAAAAGTGTTTGTTCATTTTCATAGGCTTCAAAAATACTTTCTAAGAAGGCTGAGTTACCTAGTTCACCTAGTAAAAGTGCAACATTTTTTCTGATTTTTGCATCTTCCTCTTGTAAGAGTTCTTTGAAAAAATCTGCATGTTCATTTACAAATAAAATGACTTCCTCTCTGTTTTCCTGTTCATTCATTTGGTTTCGAATCAAACTTAGATTCTGTCTGATTTGAACGCCTCGTAATAATTCTTCAAAATAACTTTTTAACATCTTTGCCCCAATCCGCATGTTTCATGCACTGAATTCACTATTTCTGATTTTTAATTTTATCTTTTATTTCTTCTAATAGAGTTTTGTAGGTCGAAGAACTCGCATCTGGATTTCTTCGAAGCATACTAATATTTTGCTTTCCAATTTCAAATTTGTCTTTTATTCGTTCTGTGTAAATTTTTTGTTTCAGTCTCATTTCTTGAATTTCTAATACAAACCGCTCTTTCTTTTGCACGGTCTCATCCAGTATTGCTGTCTCCAAGTCCTCGATACGCTTCTGTATTTTCTTGACTTCTTCTTTCATCCTACTGAATTTATCCAAGAAATCTTTCAATTCAATTGCAGTCCTAAAACTCCATGCAAAATCTGCTGACATAATGATAATGAGCAAAAAGGCTAAAACCGTGTGAACCACCTCTGGAATCAAGGAAAATCCCCAAATAACGAACCTTTGCAATCCAAATACAGCGGCAACACTGAGTGCCCCCCATGCCAACGTTGAGCTCAAACAAATTCGACCCTTATATTGAAATTTATTTGTACTATAGTCCCAATAACGAACTTTGAAAATCTTTTCCATCAACACTCCCGTAACATATTCTAGGAACGTTGCAAACAATGCTCCTCCAATATATACACCCAACACATTATCTTCAAATGGTTTTGTAAAAAGTATTACGGATATAGCTCCAAACCCATAAATTGGTAAATATGGTCCGACCATGAACCCCCGATTAATATATCGTTTCACCTTCAAAGACACATATGTGGTTTCAAAGCACCAACCCAAAAAACAATAAATAATAAAATAGACAATCCATTCTAATATTAATTTCATGATAATAAATACTCCTTCATGCGATATACAATTTGCTCAGCACTTGAAAGAATCATTTCTTCATCCTTCTTCACAACACCGCTAGGATACAATTTGTATTGAAAACTAGGCACTCCTTTTGATGTAAACTTAAGCCGTCCTTCAAACTCTCCTATTAAGGCAGGGATATTCTCCGCATTAATCTTAGCACCTGGATCCATGGTAATTGTGAGACTTGTTTTGCTTGCTTTTAACTGCGTAATATACAACTTGGTTGCAACCACTCTTAGTAATGAAATGCGAATCAGGTTCTTGACAGAATCGAGTACTTTACCAAAACGATCTTTTAACTCATCTTCCATATCCATAGCTTCTTCCGCATTTTCAATACTTGCAATACGCTTATAGATATCCAGTTTTTGATGTTCATTCACGATATACGTAGATGGAATAAATGCATTTACTTCAAGTTCAATGGATGCACTTTCCTCCTCTTTAATCTCAATCCCTTTTACTCTTTGAACGGATTCATTGAGTAACTTACAATATAAGTCATATCCTATTGCCTCCATATGCCCATGTTGCTTTGCCCCAAGAATATTACCTGCTCCTCGAATCTCTAAATCTCTCATCGCAATTTTGAACCCGCTACCCAAATCTGTAAACTCACGAATTGCTTGCAGTCGTTTTTCCGCAAACTCTTTTAGAGATTTATTTTTTTGATACATTAAAAATGCATAGGATGTTTTATTGGATCTTCCAACTCGACCCCTTAACTGGTACAACTGAGATAGTCCCATTTGATCTGCATCATGAATAATCATTGTATTCACATTTGGAATATCAAGTCCCGTTTCAATGATTGTTGTGGATACCAACACATCAATGTCTCCCTCAATAAAATCATACATGATTTGCTCTAGTTCACGCTCTCTCATCTGTCCATGTGCATAGGTTACCCTTGCTCCTGGAACTAAATTAGATACCTTTAAAGCAATTTCTTCGATATTGTGGACGCGATTATATACATAATAAACTTGTCCATTTCTGGATAACTCTCTTACAATTGCTTCTCGCACTAACTCGTCATTATGTTCCATAACATAGGTCTGGATTGGTAATCTTTCATGTGGAGCTTCTTCTAAAACACTCATATCCCTGATTCCAACAAGACTCATATGAAGCGTTCTTGGAATTGGTGTGGCCGTTAGTGTTAATACGTCAACATGGGATTTGATTTGTTTCATCTTCTCTTTATGCGTCACTCCAAATCGTTGTTCCTCATCAATAATCAATAGTCCCAAATCTTTAAATACAACATCTTTTGAAAGTAGGCGATGGGTTCCAATAACAATATCCACTACTCCTTTTTTCATTTCTGAGATGGTTTTTTGTAACTCCTTAGTCGTTCTAAATCGTGATAACATTCCAATTTTTATTGGAAAATCCTTCATTCTGTTTAAGAACGTTTCATAGTGTTGTTGTGCAAGAATCGTTGTAGGAACCAAGTAGGCAACCTGCTTGCCATCTTGTACTGCTTTGAATGCGGCTCGGATTGCAATTTCTGTCTTACCATACCCCACATCTCCACAAATAAGTCGATCCATTATTTTCTTGCTCTGCATATCTTGCTTTGTATCTTCAATTGCCTGAAGCTGATCCTGCGTTTCTTCAAATGGAAACAACTCTTCGAATTCCTTTTGCCAAACAGAATCTTTTTCAAATTGGAAGCCCTCTTGACTTTCACGTAGTGCATACAATTCCACCAATTCTTTGGCAATTTCCGCAATTTCCGACTTCACCCTTGTCTTGGTTTTATTCCACTCCTGCGTTCCAAGTTTATTCAGCTTTGGCTTCGCACCATCCGATGAAGAATACTTTTGTACAACATGGAATGCTGTCGCGAGTACGTAGAGTACCCCACCCCCACGGTATTCGATTTTCATATAATCTTTTACCGTTTTTTCAATCTCAACCTTCTCGATTCCTCTATAAATTCCTAAACCGTGGTTTTCATGGACAACATAATCACCAACGTTTAAATCACCAAAATCCTTAAAACGATTTCCTTCATATTTCTTTCTTTTCTTTTTAGAAGGCTGGGTTTTTCCAAATATATCTGTATCTGCTATGATCACGAATCGAACTTCAGGATATGCAAATCCACTTCCGATTTGCCCATAGCAAACCATGATTTCTCCTGGCTCAACAATACGCTCTGGGTCTTCACTATAAAAGCAACTCATGCCCTCCATTAGCAAGTCCTGAGCAAGGCGCTTAGCTCTAGACCTTGAAGCCGAAAACAATAGCATGCGATACTTCTCTTTCTTATATTTCCACAACTCTTTTTTTAATAGTTCAAAACTCCCCTGAAAAGAAGATATGGACCTAACTTCAATCTCAAATCCTTTTTCCTCCTCAGAATATACAGATGGTCTTTCTAAAAGTTGTAAGGCTAAATACCCAAACCCCTGAATTTTAGCCTGTATCTCTTCACAGGAAAACAAAAGACTTGCCTGTTTACTCAGTGCATAACCTTTTTCAAGTCGTTGCTTCATACTTTCTATAAACTCAGTCTCAACAGCGTTACCATGCTCCTGTATTCGATTTGGTTCATCCAAGCATATTTTTGTGTTTCCTTTCGAAAATAAATCTAAGAAACTTACAACCTGTGGGTAAAAATACAGCATATAACTTTCTAAGTTGGCATATACACCAAACTCTTCAATTTGCTCTCTCAACTGATCGATTTGCCCCTTAATTCTGGCGCTTTCCTGTGTAAGAAACGCTTTTCGAAAAGCATCATAAGCTTTATCGCAATCTTCTTCAATTCGCTTAAGCCCTTGAATTTTCTCTTGTTTTGACAAAACCATCTCTGTCGCTGGGAAGATAGAAATGGTATCCAGTGTTTCAATGGATCTTTGAGAATCCACGTCAAAACTTCGAATAGAGTCAATCTCATCTCCCCAAAGTTCAATACGCACAGGGTTTTCCACTGTCAAATCAAATATGTCAATGACACCTCCACGCACACTGAATTGACCACCCGCTTCAACCATGGGAACTTTCTCGTATCCTAATTTAATCAGCTTTATACTAATTGCTTCAACTGCAACAATACTTCCTTTCATTAACTGAATGCGATTTTCAATCATTTTTTCCAAAGGAAGGCATGGGCTTAATAATGCCGAGAAGGTCGTAACAATTGTAACATTATCATTCTCTAACATCGCTCTATAGACTGCTAAACGTTCTTTTGTTAATTGATTTCCATGAATATCGGCTTGAAAAAAAATAAAGTCTTTTACCGGATAAACATATGTGTTCGGCTCATAAAACGAAAGTTCCTCACATAGTGTTTTGGCTTTTTGCTCACTATAAGTCACTATTATTTTATTTGTTTTTGCATGCTCTTGATTCATAAGTGCGTGGGCAAGATGCATTTTCTGTGTATCTAAACAACCCGTAATCCGTGTTGGCTTACAGGTCTTAATTCTCTCGACTATTTCATTATAATCTGACAAATCTTTTAGATATTCTGTAACTGCTTTCACTATACCCTCTTCTTATTGTATTGATTCATGGCACAATCAACAGTTTGGTCAATCATCACTTCAACTGCACCTAATACATCTTCTATGGCTAAATTCATTTTATCTTTTTCATCTTTTTTGAAATGACCTAGAACATAATCTGCCAAATCGTAACCCTTTGGCTTTTCACCTACTCCAATTTTAATCCTTGTAAAATGATCATGTCCTAAATGAAGGAGAATACTCTTAATCCCATTGTGTCCACCTGCGCTTCCCTTCACACGAATGCGAATTTGCCCAGGTTCTAAACTAATATCATCATAAAGGACAATCATCTGTATCGTTTCATCAATTTTGTAATAATCAATCAGTTGTCGAACACTTTCACCACTTAGATTCATAAATGTCTGGGGTTTTGCTAAAACAACCTTTTCACCCTTAATCATTCCTTTTCCAAACAATGCTTTATGCTTTTTTTCACGAATATCAATTCCATATTTTTGCCCGATCATGTCCACTGCTGCAAAACCAATGTTGTGACGGGTATTCTCATATTCTTTTGTTGGATTTCCTAGTCCTACGATCAGATACATGTTAACGACCAAATCCTTTCCGACTTTATTTCAATACTCATTCTACTTGATTTCACAAGGATGCGCAAGAAAAAAGGGCTGGTCCTTCGACCATCCCTTTCACTTTTACGCTTCTACTAATTCCGTAGATAATTGCTCATATGCTCTCAAAATAATATTTTGAATAAAATCCCTCGTTTCAGAGTTAATTGGATGTGCAATATCACGATACTCCCCATCCGTTGACTTCTTACTCGGCATTGCAATGAACAGTCCCTTTTCACCTTCAATCACTTTAATATCATGGACCACAAACTCATCATCCAACGTAATTGAAACAATTGCTTTCATTTTTCCTTCTTTGCTAATTTTCCGTACACGTACATCTGTAATGTTCATAAAGATATCCCCCGATTCTGCCTTATATTACATAACGCTCATTTTTTTCTATCACTATTTTAATGGAATCCTCACCATGATGATAAGAATTAGCCCTAATAGTATCTCTGCTTTCAACAATGCAATTTTCAATATGCGTATTATCTCCAATGTACACATCGTTTAGAATAATAGAATTACGTATAACACAGTTGTTTCCCACAAACACTTTTTTAAATATAATAGAATTCTCAACCGTTCCATTAATAATACTTCCGCTCGATATCAAACTATTACTGATATTAGCCCCCACATTATGCTTTGCTGGTGGAAGATCGTCCACTTTCGAATAAATATCTGGATATTGTCTAAAGAAATAATCTCTCACTTCCGGTTTCAGAAAATCCATGTTCGTTTTGTAATAATCTTCTACCGTTGCGATATTTCTCCAATATTCCTTCATTTTATAGCCATAAATACGCTTATGATCTTTGTAACGAATCAACACATCCTTAACAAAGTCATGTTGGTTTTCTTCCGCACATTTCTCAATTAACTCGATTAACTGTCTTCTACGTATTACATAAATTCCGCATGAAATAGTATTCGATTTGGCATTGATTGGCTTTTCTTCAAATTCTTCAATACGACCCTCTTCATCCATTTTGAATATTCCATAACGCTCTACATTCTCTGACTCTTCCATTTCTTTACAGACAATGGTAACATCCGCTTTCTTCGCGATATGGTATTCCAATACCTTATTGTAATCTAACTTATAGACACAATCCCCTGATGCAATAACAACATATGGTTCATGTGAGTTCTTCAAGAAATTTAAATTCTGATAGATGGCATCCGCTGTGCCTCTATACCAAGTACTGTTTTCATGGGTTACCGTAGGTGTAAATACAAACAAACCGCCCTGCTTTCTACCAAAATCCCACCATTTTGACGAACTTAGATGTTCATTTAAACTTCTCGCGTTATATTGTGTAAAAACAGCTACTCGTTGTACATGTGAATTGGACATATTACTCAATGCAAAATCAATACTTCGATAGCTACCAGCAATTGGCATTGCTGAAATTGCTCTTTTTTGAGACAATTCCTTCATTCTATGATTGTTTCCACCCGCTAAAATTATTCCTATTGCTCTCATAGATCGTCACCTGCCTTAATCATAGTCTTTCCGCTTGCAAGAAATGCATTATCAAAATCACTTGCACTCATAATCCCAGAAATTACACTATTTTTTCCAACTGTAACATTATCTGGAATAACAGATTTCTCACCGACAGTCACCAATCCAGTATTGTAAATATGTGGATCCGTTTCATTTTCTGCCTCATCACCGATTCCAAGTTTGACATGATTACCAATCACAACATTCTCAGCAATAATTCCTTTATAGACTTCACAATTTGCACCGATTACAACTTCATTCATAATAATGGAATCTTTTACAATACTTCCTTCTCCAATGGTAACTCCGCATCCGATTACAGAATTAAATACCGACCCCATAATTTGTGTACCCTCTCCAATAATACATTTCTCAACTTTGCTTCCGCTAGCAATGTACTGTGGTGGTAAAGAATCACTTCTTGTATAAATCTTCCAATACTCTTCATATAGATTGAATTCCGGAACCAAATCAATTAATTCCATATTCGCTTCCCAATAAGAATAAAGTGTTCCAACATCTTTCCAATATCCATTGAATTCGTAAGCGTAAAGAGGCTCCCCCTTCTCATGGCAATATGGAATAACATGTTTTCCAAAATCTAACGCTGGCTGCTCAGCCATTGCAATTAAGGCTTCTTTGAGTAATTTCCAATTAAATATGTAGATCCCCATGGATGCAAGATTGCTCCTTGGATTCTCAGGTTTCTCTTCGAAATCGTTAATTTTACCATTCTCGTCTGCAATTAAAATACCAAAACGCTTTGCTTCCTCATAGGGAACTGGCATTGCTGCAATGGTAACGGATGCACCTCTCGATTTGTGATAATCAAGCATCACCTCATAATCCATCTTATATATATGGTCTCCCGATAATATAAGAACATATTCCGGATTATAGTTATCCATATAATCCAAGTTTTGGAAGATGGCATTGGCTGTTCCCGTATACCATTCACTGTTTGCGCTCTTCTCATAAGGTGGCAATACTGTAACTCCACCAACGTTTCGATCCAAATCCCATGGGATACCGATTCCAATATGTGTATTCAGTCGTAATGGTTGATATTGAGTTAGTACTCCAACTGTGTCAACTCCTGAATTAATACAATTGCTGAGTGGAAAATCGATAATTCGATACTTTCCACCAAAAGCCACTGCAGGCTTTGCAACTTTTGCTGTCAAGACCCCTAATCTGCTGCCCTGCCCACCCGCAAGTAACATGGCAATCATTTCTTTTTTTATCATGCCTTCACCTCTTACTGTGCCTAGCTTTTCGAATACGAAAAACGTCACTAAAATGTAAAGTGATTATATCATATTTTCACAACAAAGTGAACAATAATTGGTAAAAAATTGTGGAAATATTTCAAAAATTTTACACTGTTTTACAAATTGTATGTGAATTGAAAATTCTATTGGTTTTTTTACATAATGTGTTTATAATAGGGAGTGGTGCCAAAAAGCACTCTCGTAAAAAATAACAAACGAAAGATAGGACGACTATGTATACAATAGACTTTTCCCATCCAATTGCGGTTCACTTTATTGGCATTGGAGGAATTAGCATGAGTGGATTGGCGCAAATTCTTGCCCAAAGAGGTTTTAAGGTTTCTGGCTCGGATGCCAAACAATCGGCAATCACGGACGCTTTAGAGGCCGACCACATTCTCATTCATTATGGACATCACACCACAAACATACACAATCAAATCGATTTGGTTGTATATACTGCTGCCATTCATGAAGACAATCAAGAACTGATGGAAGCAAAACGCCTTCAAATTCCATGCATCAGCCGAGCTGATTTGCTTGGACAGATTATGAAGAACTATCCCATCCCCGTTGCAGTAAGTGGAACTCATGGAAAAACGACTACTACATCCATGGTATCTGAAATACTGTTACAAGCAAAAAAAGACCCAACGCTAAGTGTTGGTGGCATGCTTAAATCGATTGATGGAAATATTCGCATTGGTAAGTCGGACTACTTTGTAACCGAAGCCTGTGAATATACCAATAGTTTTTTAAGCTTTTTCCCTAAAATAAGTATTATCCTAAACATTGAAGAAGATCATATGGACTTTTTCAATAACTTGGATGAAATATATGATTCTTTTCATAAATTTGCTAAACTACTTCCCTCTGATGGGATCTTGATTATCAACAACTCCATCAAGGACCTTTCCCGCATAACAAAAGATCTTACTTGTAAGGTAATTACCTTTGGTTTTACCGAAGACTGTGACTATTATGCCAGCGATATTCATTTTGATGCGTTCGCAAGACCTACTTTTACATTACATCATAAAACAGCACAATTTCCAATTACACTAGGTGTCACTGGAGAACACAATGTCCTTAATGCATTATCCACTATTGCACTTTCCGATGAGCTTGGAATCTCTCACGATATTGTATCGAGCGCCCTCTTAGGCTATTCAGGAACTGGACGTCGATTTGAGTATAAGGGCACGCTTGGGGGAATTACCATCTTAGATGATTACGCCCACCACCCAACGGAGATTCGCGCTACCCTAGAGGCTGCCAAAAATTATCCTCACAATCGAATTTGTCTTGTATTTCAGCCTCACACCTATACTCGAACCAAAGCCTTTTTAAAAGACTTTGCAACCGCTTTGTCTGCAGCTGATTTAGTCGTTTTGACTGACATTTATGCTGCTCGCGAAAAGAATACAATTGGGATTTCTTCTTCTGATTTACTCAAAGAACTCTCTGCCCTTGGAACAGATTCCTATTACTTTCCATCGTTTGATGAAATTGAAAATTTTCTTTTAGAAAATTGTGTCAACGGTGACTTGTTGATAACTATGGGGGCCGGAGATGTGGTAAATATCGGCGAAAAGTTATTAGGACAATAGTTTTCCACTTTATCCACAAAATAGAGTTGATTTATTTTGAAAAATAATGTGGATAAGTCGTCCTTTTTTCACACTGGCTCTTTTCTTGTATTCTCAAGGAGCAGGTCCTCTGATTCCGATTTTGACTTTGATTTCATTTTTGTTTTTCCCCACTTTCCACACTATCCACAATTCTCTTCGAATCCACAAAACCCTTGTTTTATAAGGGTTTTTCTTTGTTTTTATAGTTTCTTTTTTTAATTTTGTATGCTATAATTTCACTTGCTTCATAAGAAAAAAGAAACAGGTGATTACATGACTCCATTGAAAATACGCAAAGAACAAAACTCTGACGTAACACTAATCAACAATCTTTTTATTGACCAATATATGAAAGATGCCAACGATGCTCAGCTCAAAATTTATCTCTATTTATTGCGCATGTTGAATTCGAATCAACACATCAGTATTTCTACAATTGCTGATGTCTTTAATCATACCGAAAAGGATGTTGTTCGAGCGCTTAAATATTGGGAGAAGCAATCCCTTTTAGAAATTGAATATGATCAGCAAAAAATGATTGTTGGATTGAATTTACTTGATTTATCAAAGAACTCATCCCCTCATCTTTTAGCTGTTACAAAGACTCCTGTTGAGCCTCTGGATGTCCCAACACCAAAAGAGGTTCCTGTAATTGAGAAACCGAACTATTCTCCTGAAGATATTTCTGCTTATAAATCAGGTAATGAAGAGTTTGCGCAGATTATTTTTATCACTGAGCAATATCTTAAAAAAATGCTAACAATGAAAGAATTACAAACTATTTTGTTTATCTATGACACATTAGGCTTTTCAGCCGATTTAATTGACTATTTGGTTGAATATTGTGTTGGCAAAAACAAAAAAGAAATTCGCTATATTGAAACCGTTGCTTTGAATTGGGCCACCGAAAATATCACCACGGTTCGTCAGGCAAAGCTTCGTTCTAATAAATATGATAAAGCCGTTTATGCAATTATGAAGTCTCTTGGCCGCTCTAGTGACCCAACAGATAAAGAAGTTTCCTTTATTCGCAATTGGCTTTACCAATATAATTTTTCCTTAGAAATGATACAACTTGCGTGTGAGAAAACAGTTCTTGCAACCGATAAACATCGCTTTGAATATACGGAAGGCATCCTCTCTAAATGGAAACAGCAAAACCTTCGTACAAAATCAGATATCACACAGGCAGAGGCACGTTATCAAAGTGAAAAATCAGCTTCTAGTCCAAAACCAAACAATAATAAATTCAATGATTTTAAGCAAAATGCATATGATTTTGAGCGCCTAGAAAAAGAACTTATTAGCAATTAGTTGCTTACTTTTAATATTAGAAAAGGTAATAATTATGCCCCTTACAAATTCGCAGTATGATTCCTTTATCCGGTTTTATGAAAAAACTCGCATGGCTAATAAACATTTAGAAGAACTCCGTTTTCAAGAAGTTTGTGAGCAGATTCCTAAGTATCAGGAGCTTGATCAAAAGCTATCCTCATTACGTGTTCAAAAACTTCGTTCCTTTTTATCGGAAGATTTAAACGCTTTACAAAACGAGCAAATCGACCAGGAAATCGAATGTATTTCAAAAGAAAAAACGGACCTTTTAACATCCCACGGCTTTCCAATAGATTATCTAGCTCCCATCTATCTTTGCTCAGATTGTAAAGATACTGGTTATATTGACCGCGAAAAATGTCATTGCTTTAAGCAGGCACAAATTAAACTCTTGTACCAGCAGTCTAATATACACAAAGTCATTCAACAGGACAATTTTTCTTCCCTTTCGCATTCCTTTTATCAGGGTGAAGATTTAAACCGCTTTATCCAAGCAGAACAAGCAGCAAAAAAATTTGTGTCAGATTTTAATTTAGACTACCAAAATTTATTTTTTTATGGTACAGTGGGTACCGGGAAATCCTTTCTATCCGGGTGTATTGCCAAAGAATTGTTGGATCAGGGCTACTCTGTTCTATATTTTAGTGCTGCATCTTTGTTTGAACAGATTTCAAAATTTACATTTGATTATAAGTCAAAAGAGGATTCTTCCCACTTGCTACATGATTTGTACCATTGTGATTTGCTGATTATTGACGACTTAGGCACCGAGTTGACGAATTCTTTTGTTTCATCAAGTTTCTTTACTTGCATCAACGAACGTCACATACGAAAGTGTGCAACTGTCATTTCAACTAATTTATCTCTTGAAGAGCTGAGCTTGCGTTACTCTGAGCGAATTTTCTCAAGAATCACAAGCCATTTCCAATTATACAAATTAACAGGACCCGATATCAGAATGCATCAAAAAAGAACAGCAAACAGAAAGTGAGGACCCATTTCATGCCATCTCGTGAAGAAATGAGAAACTTAGAAACAATCCCTGTAGGATCATTAGGAATCATTCCCCTAGAAGGATGCAAAAACTTAGGACAAGAGGTTGATTCATTTCTTGTAAAATGGAGAACGAAGCGCGAAAGCAACAATCGTGACAGTTTGGCGTTTTCAGGATATCAGCGTAACTCTTATTTGCTCAAAGCAAAAGTTCCAAGATTTGGTTCTGGCGAAGCAAAGGGTATGATTTTAGAATCTGTCCGTGGTACAGACTTATACCTCCTTGTAGATGTTGGAAACTATAGTTTGACTTACTCACTTTGTGGACACCCTAATCATATGTCCCCAGATGATCATTATCAGGACTTAAAGAGAATTATCGCTGCCGTTGGTGGTAAGGCTAGACGTATCACTGTAATTATGCCGTTTTTATATGAAAGTCGCCAACACAAACGAAATACCAGAGAATCTCTTGACTGCGCCCTTGCATTGCAAGAACTAGTATCCATGGGTGTAGACAATATTATTACATTTGACGCACATGATGCAAGAGTACAAAATGCAATTCCACTTCATGGGTTTGAAACTATTCAACCCGCTTATCAGTTTATTAAGGGCTTACTTTTGAATGTATACGATTTAACCATCGATGTAGACCACATGATGATAATTAGTCCAGATGAAGGTGGAATGAGTCGTGCAATTTATTTTGCCAACGTATTGGGATTAGATATGGGTATGTTCTACAAGCGCCGTGATTACACCAAAATTGTAGATGGCAGAAACCCAATCGTAGCTCACGAATTCTTAGGAAGTGATGTCGAAGGCAAAGACATGATTATTATGGATGATATGATTTCCTCTGGCGAAAGTGTATTAGAAGTTGCCGCTGAGCTTAAGGAACGAAAAGCTGGAAGAATTTTTATCTGCTCTACGTTCGGTCTCTTCACAAATGGGTTAGAGAAATTTGATAAAGCTCACAAGCAGGGACTTTTTGACTACATCCTTACAACTAATTTAATTTATCAAACACCTGAACTTCTTGCCAAAGATTATTATATCAACTGTGACATGAGTAAATATATTGCCTATATTATTGATACCTTGAATCACGATGCCTCTATCAGTGATCTTTTAAATCCTAGTGACCGTATTCAGTCCTTGGTAAAAAAATACAAAAACAACGAGCCTATTGTGTAGGCCCGTTGTTTTTTATTCCTGCTATAATTCCTTGCATAATTCCTATTCATTGACTCCGATCTCACTTACTTCCGTTTTCCAACTTACTAGCTTCAAGTGAATAGGCTATATTGATTACTGCCCAAAAGGTAATTACGATTACTATCGCTAACAAACCCGTCCTCAAGAAGTACCCCAACATTGTAAGTACCAACCACAATCCAATACATAGCATGTTCGTTGTCTGATAAGCTTTATAGGAAGCTTTGTAGATGATGAGCTGCTCTGCTTCATCACAACTTTCAAGCCATTTTTTAGCAAATTTCTTGTCATACACACTCCCCTGCTTTTCAGGATTCATTTCTTTGGTAAAATCAACGGACTGTTGTTGCAAAACAATTGATATTGCGACTCCTACAAAGAATAGAAATACCGCCAAAAACACGCTGATTGCACTTTCCTTTGTATTCACAATGAAAGCACTCATAGTTGCTAGGGAAAAGAAAAGGAACTGAATCATCATCTGAATAATCGAAACCATTAAAGCTATTGTTAACTTCATTTCAATTTTTCTAAGATCGTCATCTTCAACATAGGAGCTTTTACGAAATTCCTTCTTTGCTAGTCCTAGCATCAGTAAGCATACGATTAAACTCACAACCGATGTCCCCACCATAATCCATGGTGAAATATTACCAAGGAGTAAAATCAAATTATTCTCCAATTGAATCGAGAATTCCATAGGGTCCTTAATCTCGCGAAATCCCATCACTCCCACAGCGCCAATGATTCCACCTCCAACCATGGATATAATAAGCATAATCGCAAACGGAATAATTGCTTTTTTATTATCTTTCTTAATTGTTTCTAACTTTTGTTCTTGCTGATTTGTCTTTGTTTCCATTTTAATCCTCCTCATAGATAAAAATCTCTTCAACTGTTGTTTCAAAAAATCGTGCTATTTTGAGTGCAAGTGTAATGGATGGGGAGTAATCTCCTCGTTCAATTAGACTAATCGTTTGTCTTGATACGCCCACTCGTTCACCCATCTCTTGCTGATTCAATCCAATATTACTGCGAAAATCTTTTAATCGGTTATGTACTGGCATTTACATTCACTCCTCTTCATCTTTTTTATTGGCCAAATAAAAATGACAACTTTCTTTGTCATCATAGTAGCACTGACAAAGAAAGTTGTCAATATGTAATTTCATATAAAAACTCGGTCTATTTTTCAGTCTCTCTTTTTAGACCAATTTAACTGAAAAATATCACCCACAACAGCAATTTCTTTTCGTTTTATAGACGGTCCAAGCTCAACAATCCCCAAGAATCGTTCATAATTAAACGTTATTTCTAATAAACCATGATCATGAATGATGGTCATTTCTCGAATTGGTTTTCCGATTTCTATTGTTTCTTGCGTAGTACCCGAGAAAATACCTTGAGCCAAATCAACTGAAAACGGTTGTCCATATATCGAAAACTCTAGCGCTCTACTCTTTGTTGGAACTTCCCGAATGGCAATTGTCAGCATCCAGACATCCTCACTTCCCACTTGGACATTAAACGTGTCTGTTGCCTCTATACATTCCGCCAGAAAAAATTCCTTCATAACCCCATCTTCTAAATTTTGTCTTATATAAAATCCGTCCTCATCTTCCCCGAGTGAAAACATTCTAGGAATACTCATCGTTCCAACGTGGTTATCCTTTTGAGTTGTACGCAGCCACGAGATATTAACCACGCCCTCAACATTGGAATAGGATGTTGCTGCATAGGGATGTTTTGTAACATACGCTTTTTTAAGCTTCTTTGTCTGCTGAAATTTGTTGCCATCAAAATCACCTTCATAATAATATCCATCAGCCGTCCAAACAAACCAAGGCTGTTTACCGTCCTCACTCGTCAGACTAAATAAATCCGGGCATTCAAAACCGTTCTCTAAAGAAAATCTTTGAGAAAGTTTCCAATTTACCAAGTCTTTTGATTGAAGAATTGCAAACTCATCTTCTTCAAGCCATAAGCAGGCAATGTATTGTTTTGTTTTTTCGTGCCAAAAAATCTTTGGATCTCTATTTTCTTTACAAATTGTTGGTATTGTATTCCCTGGCATTTTGATGAATGTTTGTCCTCCATCTATGCTATACGCCGTCTTTTGAACAAATTCTCTACCTTCACTAAGTGGATTGGTACCCCCTGCCGCAGAATAGAAAAAAAGTAGTGCATCATCTGAAAGATCCAGCATTTTCTGCCTGTTTACGAGTCCACAACCAGAAAAAATCATGCCTTCCTGATCCGGCATCATAACAAGCTCTTCTTCATCCCAGTGCACCAAATCACTACTAATTGCGTGCCCCCAACACATATTTCCCCATTCCAAATCAAAGGGATTGTACTGATAATATAAATGATAAACTCCACCGTAATACACTAACCCATTTGGGTCATTCATCCACCCTGCACTTGGTGCATAATGAAGCCCATACTTAGAAGGTGTTTGTGTTTGTGGTGCCAACGTAATCTGCTCTAGATACCACTGTTCTACTTCCCCTTCAATCTCCAATTCACCCTCTGCAAACAAGGAGGTTGGTATTTTACCCCAAAAATCAAAGGTTTCAACCGCCACTTGTGGTATTGGGATCTTAAATTCTGTCACTGCCTGTCCATTCTGAATCAATCTAATCCACTGTTTGTTTTGGCTACAGCAAATCGGAATCCATAGATATGAATTTTTATGATCAATAGCAATACTTCGTTTACTAACATTATTCCCCATTTTAATTACGCCCCCACTTTATTCACATTTCTCTTGCATTTTCAGTCTAAATCCTTTATATTAGTCCATGTTGATAATCTATCAGCCATTCGTGTGTTCGAAACCTTCCACACGTAAAACAAAACTAAAGGAGAAATTTCATATGAAAAACAAAAAGGTATTATTCTTAACACAGGCCGCAATGATTGGGGCCCTGTACGTCATTTTGACACATCTAGCTGCTCTACTTGGTCTCTCAAGTGGCGCCATCCAAGTGCGAATTTCAGAAGCATTAACCATTCTACCAGCATTTACTCCTACAGCAATTCCAGGACTTTTTATTGGCTGTATCTTAGCCAATGCAACGACCGGATGCCATATTTATGACATTCTTTTTGGAAGTATTGCAACACTGATTGGTGCTATTGGAACCTATGCTCTAAGAAATCACAAACTTAAATTTCTAATGCCACTACCACCCATTCTAGCAAATATGCTCATTGTCCCATTCATCCTGCAGTATGTCTATTCAGCACCAGAAAGTTTACCCTTCCTAGTACTTACAGTTGGTATTGGCGAAATCATAACCTGCGGTGTGTTAGGTATGCTTTTATATGTTCCTCTTCACAAGAATCGCGACCGAATTTTTCAAAACTGATCTGGGTTTAGGCAAAGCAGCGAATCTACAACAAAAAGTCCATCTTTACGAATCAATACATCATCAAAATAAATCTCTCCACCACCATACTCTGGGCGCTGAATCATAACAAGATCCCAATGAATTACCGACTTATTACCATTGGATGCTTCTTCATAACAATTGCCCGGAGTAAAGTGGATGGATCCACTGATTTTCTCATCAAACAAAATATCCTTCATTGGCTTCAAAATATATGGGTTCACGCCAATCGCAAATTCTCCAATATATCTAGCTCCTTCATCTGAATCAAGTACCTGATTCAATTTCTCTGTTTCATTCGCACTAGCCTGAATAATTTTCCCATTCTCAAAGGTAAAAGATACATTTTCATAGACTGTTCCCTGATAAAGAGAAGGGGTATTATAGGTAATAACACCATTTACAGAGTCACGAACTGGAGCTGTATAAACTTCTCCGTCTGGAATATTACGAAGACCTTTACATTCAATCGCAGGGATATCTTTGATTGAAAAAGATAAATCTGTTCCTTTTCCAACAATTCGAACACGGTCCGTACGATTCATATACTCTACCAAAGACTCCATTGCTTTGCCCATTTTAGCATAATCTAAATTGCAAACATCATAGTAAAATTTCTCAAATGCTTCTTCGCTGGTTCCCGTCAATTGTGCCATAGAGCTATTCGGATAACGAAGAACCACCCATTTCGTTTTTGGAACTCGAATTCCATGATGCACTGGCTCTGTGTAATATTTGTCATATAGCTTCATTTTCTCAGATGGAACATCTGCAAGTTCTGACACATTGTCCGAACCTCTGATTCCAATATAACAACTCATTTCAGACATTCTTGCGCAGTCCACGCTAGCCATTAATTCCAGCTGTTCTTGACTACAATTCATAAGAATTTCTCTCTGTATCTTTACATTTGTATGCTCGATAAATGGCAATCCTCCGCGTTTGTAAACCTCTTTAATAATTGCTCTTACAAGTTCTTCCGGCTTCGCACCAATGGAATGAATAAGCACTTTCTCACCCTTTTGCACATCACAAGAATACTGTACCAATGTTTTTGCCAAGTCTAAATTTCTCTGATCCATGTTGTTACCTCCTCTTCGTTGCTAATTCACTTTTGCATATGTAATAAACTGATTTTTATATCGCTCAAACCATTCAATGGAATCTTGCATCCCTTTTTTATAAATTACTCCCGTCTGCGGATCCATAATAACCGTGTTTTTCTCATTAAAGCCAATTATTAGCACACTGTGACCTCGATCTAGCATTGCTAGAACTGGTATATCCAAATCCACATAATAAAGCACTTCTTCTAAAGAACATCCCGTTAAATCAAGGACATAGGTTCCTTCTAGATTTTCTCCTAGTATTTCTTGAACACTTTTGCCCTGAGATAATAAGTACTCAGAATTTTTAAGCACACCCTCATTCTCAAGCATTGCATCTAAACACACTGCCAGGGAGTTTTTCTCCGTTGTAACTGAGCGCTCCTTAATTTTCATAATCTGATTTTTGGTATTCATTAATCCCTTGGTCCATATATAGGAACCGCGGTCATTGACAACAACTCCCGATTGTTCAAACGCGTCCTGAATTGCTAGCGAAGGATTCGTATAGATTCCTACCAACCCATCTTTTGCATAGGTATAGTATCTTTCCTGCAAAATGCCTTCCTCTTCTAAGACATATTCTCTTTCGCCTTCATACATGACTTGTTTTGGAGTCAAATATTGGATACTCTTTTCCTTTATTTCCTTTTTTAGGACAATTCGGACTAATTTTTCATATTCCTTTGTTGCTGCAATTTCGATGCTGTTTTCTGCTTCTTCCTTTGAACTATTGCTCAGAATCTGGTCATCTGTGGTAGAAACAAATTCATTGGTCTCTACTTCCTTTTGGACCCTGCTAAGTGATATTTGATTATCCACAATACTTGCTTGCGTAATGTAAATATCTGGCTTTTTATACTCATCTAACACGGTACCTTCTTCACTTTGAATCCGCACCGTATGCATTGGGAAGATAATCTTTCCCGTTTTATCATTCACAATGTCATATTCTTTTGCTATTCCATAGATGAAATCTTCATTCATAAAACCTAATGGCATAAGGGATTCTTGCTCACCTACTGCAATCTCATTTTTTGCGTGGGTGTTTAAGTTCATCAAAATCAACTTTTTGCTGTGATACAGTGAGTTGTCCTCCTGCCAACAAATCATACGATTGGATTTACTCACCTTATAACTCCCCATAACTAAATGAGTTGCTTCTTTTTTAACCGACATTTGTTCTAGATTAATGCAATATAAACTTTCATCAAGAATAATAAAAAATTCATTGCTATTGTTTACATAGGCAAGATTTTCAACATCTGACTTTAAAAGTTCGAAACTTTTTTGGTAGGGCAAAAACACCTTTTCTTCGATGGAATTAGTTCCACTGTTGAACTGAAATACCTGAATACCAATTTTTCCTTCTTGCTCACCTCTATTTACATATCCATATACCAAGAAACTAATATTTCCAGTTTCATCTACTTTAATGATCTTAACTCCATGGTCATCCAAAACATTACGCTCATCCTCTAGTGGATTTTCGTAATATCCAAATAATCTTGACATTCTATTCTCTGTAAGATTATATGCATATAACTTGTTTTCCAATACAAATGAGAAAATATTTCCATCCGAACTTTCTTTATACTCAATATTTGGATTTGTAATTCCTAACATTAATCGATTACTTGAAAAAGCACTTGCATCATACTGAAACACCTGGTTCATTTTACGGCTAAAATCAAGCAAGTAGATTCTTTGCGTTCCATAACGCATGCGATAGTATTCTGATACGCGGAAATATTTTTTTTCGCCATAAATCTTCGCAGATACATAATAATTAATCTTTATGTTCGCAATCTGCTTATCCAGTTCCTGGATTTCAATTTTTTCATCACCTTCTTGAACAATCTCTAGGTCTCCCCATGTGATTTGTGAAAAGCTACTGTGAATATCTACTTTGGAATAGGTTGTGTTATCACCTTGCGCATTGGACTCCATATAAGTCGTCAGTTCTGTTGCCAAAACCTTGTCAAAACTTTTCTCATGGAAATTTTTAGCAAAATCGATTTTTTCTTTTGCAAAATAATCTTTTGCCAGAATCACTCTTGTATGGTAGCGTATTTCTTTTCCATCCTGACAATTCACGATAATTTCTAAATGGTATTCCACATTCTCTTCTATTAAATCTTTTAGTTGAATGGTTGCTCTTAAGTGATCATCTTGATCTTCGAACTCTTCAATCACTGTTTTCTCAACTAATCTCTCGGCGTCTATGGAACGTACTTCAAAAGATAATTGAGATACAACATTTCCATATTTATTAATATCAAAGGTAACTTCTCTTTGATCTGTTAACGGTGTAATGTTATCTCGGATATAATTCAATTCGCGGTTTCCAAGATAGCCATGCATTATGTTAATTTTCTCTTCCTCATATAGAATGGATGCCACGGGAAATGTCGCCTCCGCCATGTCGGTCGTCATATCTGTGTTTCCTTTATTCATTAGCAAGCTAAATACAATTAACGCAACTACGAATATCAGGCCACCAATCGTTCCCTTAATAATACTCTTTCTCATTTTATCCCCCTCTTATGACTCAAGTAGCTTCGATAAGGTAGGTGACGCATTAATAAACTGAATGAATTCGTCGATATCGTTCTTCTTTTTATTCTTTAGTATTGCACGAATCATTATATTCTTTGGTGTATGCTCCATATCAATAAATTCCATAATGGAAACCTCATAGCCTACTTTTTCAAGCAAATTAGCTCTTATAGCATCTGTGAATAAAGCGCTCATTCTCTCCTTTATAAGCCCATACTTCAAAATATCTTGTAGCTGATCACAGTGAATTTGTGCATTTAATTCATGCTGACAGCAAGGAACCGACAAAATCACTTTTGCTCCCCAATGAACCGCTTTTGCCAATGCAAAATCGGTTGCAGTATCGCATGCATGAAGCGTAACCACTAAATCAATTGGCTGCGTTGAATGATAGTCTTTAATATCCTTATGAATAAACGATAAATCCGTATAGCCGTATTTTTCACTAAGCTGATTACAATGTTTTATGACATCCTCTTTTAGATCAAGTCCAATCATTTCTACCTCTCTATGCTCTATTTCTTTGAGATAGTGGTAAATTGCAAACGTTAAATATGCCTTCCCGCAACCAAAATCCAACACTCTGATTTTTCGATCCGATGGCAATTGACCTAAAATGTCTTTAATGAATTCAAGAAAACGATTCATCTGTCGATACTTGTCGTAATACTTTTTAAGGACTATCCCATCTTTATTCATAACGCCCAAATCTTCTAAAAAGGGAACGTGGATTCCATCTTCTAAAATGTATTTTTTGCTTCGATTATGTTCTAATGCAGCGACTTTATTTTGAGGGCTATTCTTCTTTTTAGATACCATTGTTACCGTTCCTTTTTTAGACACTAAAACTGTAATTGAATGGGTTTCGCTCTCTAGGGATAACTGTCGAAACGAGTCCTTCATTTGCTCTATGAGTTCTTCAATCATGAGTTCTTTACTACAATTTTTATGAATTACTTTTTCCTTGATATAAGTTGTTTCTTGAAAAAACAATTGCTCTTTTATCAGTATTGGACGAATCTTGATTTTACTTGCTTCACAGCTTTTTTGCGGATTACTCAAAACAATCTGGCTTAGTCTTTCTTGCAGTTGCTCATTTAACATTATTTTAACCGATTCCATATAAGCTCCTTATTAACGGTCAATGCATCTTTTGCACTGAGTTATTTGACATTTGTTTACTTATCCCTTAGTATAAATGCAATATAGTTAAGGGGGTAATCCATCATGAAACAATTAAATTTGTATAGAGAACGTATCATACCCAAAGAAAGTGTTCTCCTAAAAGATGACGAAATTCTTTACTTCAAAAAAAATATCTTAGTAACGTCCTGGAAAGCACTAAAGCCCAAAAAAGATCTTCATCACGGATACTCTATCTACTATTTAGATGAAGGTTTCAAAATCAGCAAGTTTTACCGCGAAGACCATTCATTACTCTACTACTACTGTGATATTATCGACTATTCTTATGACAAAAAGGAAAATACTTTAGTCGTCACCGATTTGCTTGCAGATATTATCATTTATCCAGACGGTTCTTATCAAGTCATTGATTTGGGCGAACTTTCAGAAGCTCTCGATCTTGACATGCTCTCAATTACTAGATTAAAGAAAGCACTAACTACTTTAGATAATTTGCTGACCATCATCTATAATGATAAGTTTGAAAAGTATAGCTCATTTCTTGAAACTTTTGAAAATTAAATACGATTATAGTTTCTAAGGGGCATCGCATTTGTTTTGCGAGCCCCTTTTTTTGCCTTTTAATAGAAAATGTGCCCACCAATTCGAATTCCACTCAACCCTTCAATTGGCGTCCTAAAGAACACGCACTCTCCAACAGGTGATACACCTGCCATTGCATCTTGCGCTGCCTGATAACATGTTGCATTGGCTCCACGTGCTAAAACAACTGCAAGCCTTCCACTTGCTACTGGCGAAAACTGTCTTGGTGCATAAATTACTCCAACAACTGTATCTGGAAAAACAGGACTTTTTACGCGGTTCATTACCACGGCACCTACCGCTACTTTTCCTTCATATATTTCTCCACCAGCCTCGCACTCAATAATAGCAGCAAGTAAATCTATGTCACCACCTTCAAAGGTAACATCTGACAAATCCCGCTTTTGAGATTCCGAAGATTGTCTTGATAATTCAATTTCCGCTTCTAGCTGTTGCTTTAGGGATATAATGTTTGTATCGTGGCTCGCCATTTCCTTTTCAAGATTTATAAGTCGTTTTTCTTCTGCGCTGATTTGCGACTCATAAGTTTCCACTTCCTTAGCAACCTTATCCAAGACGATTTGCACCTCACCTTGTTCAACTGCTGCCTTTTTCATCAAATCCGATAATCCAATTTTTTCTTGTTTTAAATCTGCTTCTTTTTTTTCTATCTTTTCTTTTAGTTCCTTATATGCAAGTAACATTTTGCGATCATACTCCGTCAATTTTGTTACATACTCATTCATATTGAGAAATTGCGCATAATCTTTTGATGATAACAGTAATTCTACATATGCTGTGTTGCCTTTCTCATACATAAATCGAATTCGGCTTTTCATGTCCTCATACTGTGTTTTTTCAACAGCCCTAGCCTCATCCAACTCTAGTTGCGTTGTTGCAATCTCTGCTTCTTTTTGTTCAATCATACTTTCTAGATCTTCTAATCGTTGACTGATATCCGTTAATTTTTGATTTAAGTTTGCCAATTCTGTTTGAAGACCACTTTGCTGATTTTCAAGATTATCAATTTTATCTTGAGCCTTATCTGCTTGATTTTCCTTAGCTTCCCGCTCTTTTTCTTCTTGCTTTAATTTATCATAGGTTGAGGATGCCTGCACATGAATCGCTGCCTTATCAACAAACAACATAATTGCCAACACGCTCACACATGCCAAGATTATTTGAAAACAACGTTTCATGAACAATATCACCTCTTTCCTTATAATTCAAATTCTACTTTGCGCCCCGTCTTTTGGTATTGACAATAGGTCACTCCAACTGCATCAAACATTTTTTTGGAAGCTTTGACAGATTCTGAATCTGAATACTTATCATACGCATAAACCACTGTCTTAATGCCCGCCTGTATGATTGCTTTTGCACACTCATTACATGGGAATAATGAAACATATAGTTTCGTTCCTTCTAAATTTCCACCACGGTAGTTTAGAATTGCATTTAACTCTGCATGGGTAACAAATGGGTACTTCGTATCAAGGGATGTTTCTTGGCTTTCCCGTTCCCACGGAAACTCTTCATCTGAGCAACCATTGGGGAATCCATTGTATCCCATAGAAAGAATACGATTATCCGCACCCACAATACAAGCTCCAACTTGTGTGCTCGGATCCTTTGATCGAAATCCAGACAAAATTGATATTCCCATAAAATACTCATCCCACGAAAAATAATCATTTCTCTTTTTCGTCATTTCAACGTCCCGCCTTTCGCTCAAATTTTGCAAAGTCTGCCCACTTAAATAATCTTATAACGAATCTTCTATTTTATCCACTCGTCTGGCATGTCTTTCTTCACCACTAAACTCTGTTGTAAGAAACGTCTTAACAATGTCTTTTGCCAGTTCTGGTCCTACGATTCCAGCTCCAAGCGCAAGTACATTTGCGTTATTGTGAAGTCTGCACATTCTCGCAGTAAATGAATCTGTACAAAGTGCGGCTCTTACACCTTTTATCTTATTCACTGTAATTGAAATACCAATTCCAGTTGTACAAATTACAATTCCCTTTTCACATTCCTTAGAAACCACAGCTCTTCCAACCTTTTTACCATAATCCGGATAATCACAAGAACTCAAATCGTAACAACCAAAATCTGAAACTTCATATCCTTCTTGTTCCAGAAAACTTTTTACCAATTCCTTTAATTCAAATCCACCATGATCACTGCCAATTGCTATCATTTTCTTACTCCTTTAGTCCTTTTTTTCTAATTTTATAATACGATGTCCTGCGGCCTTTTTTAGACGATTCATAACCGCCTGCCCAATGCCAGCTTCTTCAAAAGATTCCGAAAAAATGATATCCACTTTTTCTTCATCTAGCTCCCTTAACACCCGAAATAGCTGCTTTGCTATCTCATTATACTCCAGCCTAGATCCCAAGCTTTTGATACAATCCGCCTGATATTCTAAAAGCATTTCCTCCGTTGTAATGACTGCCGTTTTCATTCCATCTATTTTGCAATCGCAACATTTTTGATTGATGTATTTTACCACATCCGCCTGATTTCCACAAATAATACTCATTTGCGCCTTTGGTGCATAGTGCCTATACTTCATACCTGGCGCCTTTGGTGCCTTGACTTTCACATCCGCCATAATCGCATGATCCATCTCCAAATCAGGGATCATCTGCAATAACATTTCTCGTGTGACAGACCCTGGACGAAGTAGCATGGGCGGGTTACAAGTCATATCTACAATCGTTGATTCTACACCTAGACCAACCGCTCCCGAATCAAGAAGCATGGGGATTTTCCCTTCCATATCTTCATAGACATACTTTCCCAACGTCGGCGATGGTCTTCCAGAGGTGTTGGCACTCGGTGCAGCAACAAATCCGCCTGAATGTTTAATCAGTTCAAGTGCCAGTGGGTGATTCGGAAATCGAATTGCCACCGTTTCTAATCCACCTGTCGTCTCATAGGGAACCAATGGACTTTTGTGTAAAACCATTGTAAAAGGTCCCGGCCAAAACTTGTTTGCCAGATCCCACGCAGCCTTTGGTATATGAATCGCAATCTTTTCTAAGTCATCCATATTTGCAATATGAACAATCAACGGATTGTCACTTGGTCTTCCTTTTGCCTGGTAGATTTTTTGCGAAGACATTGGGTTCAATGCATCTCCACCCAATCCATATACTGTCTCTGTCGGAAATGCCACTAAATCACCATTTTTAATAATATCTCCAGCTGATTGGAGGATTGCAAGATCCTGCGCATCTACTTCTTCATCCGAATGATACCCTGGCTGATTCCACTTTTCATCAAATATACACCATGTTGTTTTCACTTTTACATCCTCTTATTAATATCCCGAAAATTCGAAAACGCCTCTTTTCCAATGCCTGTGATTCTCTTAAGATTAATGGAATTCGTTCCACCCTGTCTAGGTTTGAATGTAATTGGTACATACTTGACCTGACAGTTCTTCTTTTTGAATAGAACCGAAATAATCACATTTGACAAGAAATAATCTTTTGGAATCAAATCAAAATGACGTTCTAAAGCTTCCCTTTTCATCAGTCGAAATGGTGTATTTGCATCTTTAATATAGACTCCAAAACGAATTAGAATGACATATTTCAATACAAAGGTTACAAATTTTCTAGAGATTCCATCTTCTCTTTTACTTCGCTTTCCAATAATCATATCATATTCTGATCGTTCTTCCCAAAACGGCCAAAATTCATCCGATACTGTCTGCCCATCCGAATCCGTCTGAAAAATATAATCTGCTTTTTCTTTCATTGCATATTCGTATCCATGCAAAAGAGTTGCCCCATGTCCCGAGTTTTCTTTTGTCATGACAATTAATTGTTCTTTATCTTGTTTACATTCTTTCATAATGGAATAGGTTGAATCTTTACTGCCATCATCGATTACAACCAAACGCGAACGCGCCCAATTTTTCAACAACTCGATACCACTCTTCGATGACACAGGCAATATTGGCCTCTTCATTGTAGGCTGGTATAATAATATATAAACTTTCTTCCACCTCAATACCCTCTCTGATATAGTATCATTTCATTTTGTTCCCAAACTTTATAATACCCTTTTTCTTGCAAAAAGTGAATAATTTCTTCTGGCAAAGACTCGGTTTGAACAAATAATTTGGGTTGATTCGTAGATAATTCCTCTAAATATTGCTGCATTTTTTCTGGATGTTCATCAAAAAATGTCTGGTACGAGTAGATAGATGCACTTTTGCGATCGGTCAAATAATAGAGCTGCGTTTTATTTCCGTAAACTGTTATCAAATCCTGGTTTGTTGTTCGTTGCTCAATTTCTACTATTACCGCTTCTTGATCGTAATCTTTGATTAGTTTCTGATTCCAAATTTCATCACCGATTCCAAAAAAGTCAGGGATTACCAGCAAGCATATGATTCCAGTTAAAATCAAAAAAGATTCGCCTACCCGTTCTTTTTGAAGTAGATATTGCATCGCCATTGCAACTGCATAAATCAAAATAGGAATTAGGACCATAGCATAATGCCCATAACGTCTTCCAGGACTGACTACTAAATATAGACTCACTAGATACGCAGTAAATAGCGCTACCGAAATCGTTACTTCCTTCTTTTTATAAATCAGAAACAACAATGCTATTCCGGCAAGAATGGTTAGTTTACTTTGTGAAAAAAATTTCAAAGCTGCGTATTTTTCTGCTCCCGTCGCTTTTTGATAGGATAGATTAAATTGAATATACTGATCAAAGCATTCACTTATTGCTGAATTGGCGTATAAGTAGATTAGTGCTGGAAGAATTGCAGCTACAAATCCTACCAAAAGAGCAATCATATGCGGCAGTAATTTAGGTAATTCGTTCTTCTTAATTGCTAAAAATAAAATCACCAAGATACATCCAATATAGACTCCAATCATGTTCATACGTAGTAGGAAAATACAGCCTAAACCAATTCCACAAAGAGCACTTTCATACGTTTTAATTCCATCATTCTTCAAATATTTGATAAACACATAGAGCGCATAGAAAATTGCAGGAAGTGCCCAGACTTCTGTATAATTACCACCATCATAAAACCTTCCCATCCCCAAAAATCCAATCACTACGGCAATAAAAGCGAATTTTTCGTCTACAATAAGCTTCGCTCCCCCAAAAGCTAGTAGCATGGATACAAAAATTACCACTATTTCAAGCAACCAAATTCCATGTTCTTTGTGAATGGAAATTCCTAACAAATCAATCCAATAAATGAGTGGTCCTTTATGGTCAAACATATCTACATATGGTACTAATCCTTGTTTCATGCCATGTGCAACATATTGAAAAACTGCTGAATCAATCTTTGTACTATTGATACTGATGATACTCTGTGGACTTTGTAGCGAGAAAAAAACAGAAAATAGCCCCAATAGAATGAAGCCACCTATATATTTTGTGTTCCATTTCATAACAATCTAGCGTCCCCTTTCTAACCTGAACTATTATATCATAGATTGCTTAAAGCTCCTATAGGAAAAGCTTGAAAAGACCTTCAACCATGTCTTCCAAGCTTCCTTATACTCTATTGATTCATATATTGTTCAATCACATCCCAGACTTGTGGTGTTTCTTGACCTAATCTCCACGCAGCAACACCTGCTAGCTGGTAATTTGACATGACATTCAACTTGGTTCCAATGGATTGTTCATCTTCAATCCATAGTTCGTAATTCACATTATCCTTGTTGACCATCACATACTGATAACAATTGACTTCATCCCAGGTAGGTGTCAGTCCTTGGTCTGCAACAAACTGTTTTGCTCCTGCCATGGACACTGCTTCAGCATTGATTACATCTGAAGTTTTCCAAATCACAGCATAAAACGGAAGAGCATTAATCACCTTTTCGCTTGGAACAACTGCTACTGTATCTGCAATTCCTTTTTCAACAAAATTGATTGACGCTACTGGCCCAATTTTACCCCCGCCCTTGTAATGTTCATTATATCCCATAATAATCACATAATCTGTCACAATCCCTAATTCCTTCAGGTTATAGTGCGCAGTATATTCACTTGGTGGGAAAATATCAACTGAGAGGATAATGCCTTCTTTCCTGCAATAAACCGATAACTCACGCATAAACTGAACATATGCAGGTCCTGCTTCATTTGGCACCAATTCAAAATCTACGTTGATTCCATCAATTCCATTTTGTTTAACACTATCTACAAGTGTCTGAATAATCACCCTTCTTGTTTTCGTTGACGTAAGGACTGCAGTTGTATCAATATCATAGGTAAAGTTATCCACTAGCGCCCACACCTCAACACCTCTTTGGTGCATTGCATTGATGTAATCCGTGCTAACCAAACTCTCCATTCCACCCTGATTATCTGATAAACGATACCAGGTAGGCGAAACAACATTAACACTCTTTGTCTTGTCAAGCATTGCTGAGACATTTCCATTTGCCGAAGCATTGGTTATTAAATTCCATACCAAATTAATTTTTGTATCTTTTTTCATTGAAGTATAATCCTGATTAGCAACTTCTAGTACTGGTGTTTCTTCAACTTGTCTCTCGTCCTTTAATCGCTTATTCTCAACATATCCGATAAAGCCGTCCTTTGTCATAATTTTAGACCAGTTTTCAAGCTTTTCAAGAATTTTAACGTCTTCATCTTTTGCTAAGCTACGCAGAACTTTGCTTTTTACGCCACCCTGATAACGAACCGCAGTCTCTCTTTGAATGGTAGCAATCGTTGTTGTCCCCCACTGGGTTTGTATACACGCTCTGCTTGGTTGTTCAAAATACTCGATCGAAAAATTCGAGTACTTTTTAAGGTAATTAGTTGAAATATATAAGATTCCATCACTTAATATACTAATCTGATAGTCTAGCGCCTGAGCCACTCCATCAACGCTTTCTTCACTTGCTCCTACTTGAGACTCTATAATTTGCGTTGGCGTTGTGTAAATAAGCAATCCCTCAACATCATCATAGTAGAGTCTGCTATTTATATTTTCGATTGCATAGTCATATGGAAGATATACTTGATTTTGATAGTATTTTCCTTTTGTCGCAATCAATTCATTCTTCATTAATAATGCAACTGCATCATTTTGTGAAACTTCAAAATAGGTGTTTAAATCATATTGCTCCTTTGAATAAGAATACTTTTCAATGTATAAAGATAGCAAACCTATTCCAGATATAATCAATATTAATATAAGTGCAATTAGTACCGGTATCATTCTTTTTTTCATTGTCAATCCTCCAACGAAAAATATTATAACAAACCTTCCCCCTAATGAACACCCTTTCCAAACTTATTTTTTTCTTAATATCATCACGAAACGAAAACAATGGTTACTGTATTTCCCCTTTCCCGCGCCCAAAAAGCGCACCACAACATTCCATAGAGGGGCTTCTATTGTTTGCTGTAATTCCCCGCAATACTGTACCATGGCTTTTTATTTTTACAATTTAACTACTACATCTAGACACTCTGTGAATGTGCATTTCTACTAATTCATTTTTCTCATTTGTAACATAGTCGGACATATAGAGGCTTTCTTCCATTACACAAGCCGATGCGATTCTTGAAGGCGATGCGATTTCCCCCTCCAAATACACTTTCACACCTGCTCTAAAAATGGCGTTAAGATAATCTCTCAAGCGTTTTTCTTCCATTCTGGTTGTCCCTTTGAGCAAAAATGTCAATTGTCCTCCTTCCCACCATAACTGAAAAAGTTTGTCATTTTTTGCATTCCGCCAAAAGTATTATTCGTGATATATTTTACTGAATGCATAATGTTTTCACAAATTATGACGATATATTTATTAAATACTCAATAGATGAATTGGACATGTACTAGCACAAATTTACTTGTTTTCGTACTTCAATACTGTTTTTCTTTACTCATTACAATTTGGATTATTTTGGATTTTAAGAGTTTAAGATTCTTTCTTAGATTCGCAAGCACTAAGCTTGTTAGACCCCGATAGGATTCGGGTTATAGATGTGGTGACGTAAGCAGTCTTTCGATAACGCTCAGAGTGTCCCACTAAAATGGTTTGGATGTGCCTGATTTGTCCCTCCCCTTGGTACAGACTATCCTTAATTCATCTAGGCAATATTATATTCGAACAATTTGAAATATGCAACAAAATTTTCAGATTTTTTAATATTTTATGAACTTTATAAAATTTTCGCAAAACACCTACAGCTCTATTGACGTATGCATGGATACAGTATAATATGGTGTAAACTAAAAACGAGGCATCGCCTCCACTCAAAAAGTAAGGATGTGATAAGTATGAAAATCGAAAAAGTAAACGATCACCAAATACGTTGCACACTTACAAAAACTGATTTAGCAGACCGAGAACTTAAAATTAGTGAGTTGGCTTACGGAACCGAAAAAGCAAAAAGTTTATTCCGCGACATGATGCAACAAGCTGCCTTTGAATTTGGTTTTGAAGCAGAAGATATACCTCTCATGATTGAAGCAATTCCTTTGAATTCAGATTGTATTGTTCTCGTAATTACAAAAGTCGAAGATCCTGAAGAACTTGATACAAGATTTTCAAAATTTGCCCCATCCGTACATAGCGAAAAAGATTCACAGGAGAGTATTATCCAGCCTTCAAAAAGTGGTGCAGATGATGTATTAGACTTATTCAAGAAATTACACGATAACAAAACAAAGGAAAGTAATTCTGCAAAAAAACTTCCTTCTGAAAAGAAAAGTACTGCGCAGCTTCCATCTGCCAATGTAGCCATTACCAAATTCTACTCATTCCCATCATTGGCATCTTTTACAAGAGTATCTAAAGTACTTTCAGGACTATATGAAGGTGAAAATTCATTATACAAAGATGCTGCTAATAGTTCTTACAAATTAGTCATCAAAAAAGGAGCTCAAGCTCCAGAAGATTTCAACAAGGTCTGCAATGTATTGTCTGAATACGGAAAATCCGAACAATATTCGAATGCCGGAGAAGCATATTTTTCCGAACATTTTTCATTAATTGTAAAAGATTCTGCAATCCAGGATTTTTCCAAAATCTAGTTTTTGTAATAGGGCTGTTCTCTGAATGAATCGATTCAGAAAAACAGCCCTATTTTTTATGCCTTATTTACTTTATCCATTAACTCATCAATTTCAATTCCATGTACCATTGCTGCTTCTTCTAATGTTTCTGCCTGTGATGCTGGACATCCTAAACAATGCATTCCTGCTTCCATAAGAACTGGGGCAACTGCTGGTTTCAAACGAAGCATTTCGCCGATTGTCATTTCTTTGGTTATTTCAGCCATATGATTTCCTCCTATTTATTACGTAAAATTGTTTTGCTATTTCGCTAGTATAACTTAGTATTTTGCATTTTACAAGTCATATTACCCTGTGGACTTCTTCATATTAAGAATGTACCTAAAAAAGAACATTCCCCTTTATTGACTTGTATACAATTCGTCTTATATAATGATGCTACAAGTAACATCTTAACTTCAGTTACAATTAAACATTTATTTTATAGGAGGCAATTTCAAATGAGACCAGAATGGAACGATTTCGTAGGTGGCAAATGGGAATCTGAAATCAATGTTAGAGATTTCATCCAAAAGAACTACACTCCATATGATGGAGATGATTCTTTTTTAGCAGATGCTACACAGGACACAAAAGAATTATGGGAACAAGTATTAGACTTAGCAAAACAAGAACGTGAAGCTGGCGGAGTTCTTGATATGGATACAAAAATCATATCAACAATCGTATCTCACGGACCTGGTTACTTAGACAAGAACAAAGAAAAAATCGTTGGTTTTCAAACAGACAAACCTTTCAAACGTTCAATGCAACCATATGGTGGAATTCGTATGGCAGAAAAAGCTTGTTCAGATAATGGTTATGAAGTAGACCACGAAGTGAGCGAATTTTTCTCAACACATAGAAAAACTCACAATGCTGGATGTTTTGATGCTTACAATGATGATATCAGAGCATGTCGTTCATCACATATCATCACAGGTCTTCCTGATGCTTATGGCCGTGGACGTATCATTGGTGATTACAGACGTATCGCTTTATACGGAATTGACCGTTTGATCGAAGATAAGAATGAACAAAAAGATTCAACAAGCCGCGTTATGACAGATGATGTAATCCGTTTAAGAGAAGAAATCTCTGAACAAATCGTAGCACTTAAGCACATGAAACAAATGGCTGCTGCTTACGGATGTGATATATCTAAGCCATCTACTAACGTACAGGAAGCAATCCAAGCTACTTACTTTGGTTACTTAGCAGCAGTAAAAGAACAAAACGGTGCTGCAATGTCTCTTGGACGTACTTCAACCTTCATTGATTGCTTCGCTGAAAGAGATTTAAAGAACGGAACATTTACAGAAGAACAAATCCAAGAATTTATCGACCACTTCGTAATGAAATTACGTTTGATTAAATTTGCTCGTACACCTGAGTACAACCAAATCTTTGCTGGAGATCCAGTATGGGTAACAGAATCACTTGCAGGTGTTGGTATCGACGGACGTCATCTTGTATCTAAAATGTCTTTCCGTTACTTACATACATTAACTAATCTTGGTGCATCACCAGAACCAAACTTAACGGTTCTTTGGTCAACAAGACTTCCTGAAAACTTCAAAAAGTACTGTGCGAAAATGTCCATCTTAACTTCATCTATTCAATACGAAAACGATGATTTAATGAGAGTAACTCATGGAGATGACTACGGTATTGCTTGTTGCGTATCTTCTATGGTAATTGGTAAGCAAATGCAATTCTTTGGAGCACGTGCTAACCTTGGAAAATGTTTATTATACGCACTTAATGGTGGTGTTGATGAAGTAAGCAAAAAACAAGTAGGACCAAGATATCGTAAAGTTGAAGGCGAAATTTTAGAATACAATGATGTAATGCAGAAATTCGAAGATATGATGGAGTGGTTATCTGGTGTATATGTAAATACTTTGAATGTTATCCACTATATGCATGATAAATATTGCTACGAAAGTGCTCAAATGGCTTTACACGATAAAGATGTTCTTCGTTACTTTGCTACCGGTATTGCTGGACTTTCTGTTATCACAGACTCACTTTGCGCAATCAAATATGCTCAAGTAAAAGTAATTCGTGATGAAGCAGGCGTAATCGTAGACTTTGAAACAACCGGTGATTTCCCTAAATACGGAAATGATGATGACCGCGCAGATTTAATCGCAAAAGAAATCGTTTCTAAATTCATGACAATGATCAGAAGACACCACACTTACAGAAATGGTTTCCCTACAATGTCAGTATTAACCATTACTTCTAACGTTACTTATGGTAAAGCAACTGGAAACACACCAGACGGACGTAAAAAGGGTCAACCATTTGCTCCTGGAGCAAATCCAATGCATGGACGTGATACACATGGAGCAATTGCATCATTATCATCAGTTGCTAAACTTCCATTCCAAGATGCACAGGATGGTATTTCAAATACCTTCACAATCATCCCAGGTGCATTAGGTAAAGAAGACCAAGTATTTGCAGGTGATTTAGAATTAGAACTTGACTTAAACAACTAATATTTTCAAGAAATGTGAGGTGTCTTATGGAAGAAAATGCAATGATTGATGATTTAGTAAAAATGTTGGATTCAGGAATCTCAAAAGGCGTTGGTCATATCAATGTTGATACCAATGAATTGGCAACAGAAGCTAAAAGTGTTCAAACAATGGGTTGTTCAGATTGTTCAAGAACACCTACCGCATGCAGTATTCCAACACTCGAACAAGGTCTTGATGATTACAAGTAAACACTCAGAAACGGAGGAATAAACCATGGCAGAAACAAATCAATCACAAATCGACAACTTAGTGTCATTACTCGATGGATACGCAACGAAAGGCGGACATCACTTAAATGTTAATGTATTAAACAGAGATACTTTATTAGATGCTCAGGCACACCCAGAAAAGTACCCTCAATTAACAATTCGTGTATCAGGATATGCTGTTAACTTTATCAAATTAACACCTGAACAACAAAACGATGTAATTAGCCGTACATTCCATCAAACAGTATAATTAAAAGCTTTTAAAAATTCCTGATTGGAAAATCCAGTCAGGAATTTTTTTTTAGGGATTGACAAAACACATCCCATGTTATAAATTAGTTTTTATAGTAAAACGTTTAACCCGCAAATTCGAAAGGAGGTAGTACTAATGTTATTAAACAAACGCGATTACATACTCACAACCATATATCAAAACCAACTTATTACCTCTGGTGAAAGCAACTATTTATAATAATGAAGGATTATCTGTAATCCAAATTTATTTTGTCTTTAATCACGGTCGTAATACCGTGATTTTTTTTGTTCTAAATTAGGGAGGAATCAACTTGAAAAAACTATCAACTTATATTTCAAAACATAAATGGGGCTATTTCTTAGCTATTCTTTCCATGATCATCAGCGTCAGTTTGGATATGCTCTCGCCCCAAATTACGAAGCATCTCATCGATGATGTCATTGTGGGTGGTGACCAATCAAAATTACTATTATTGTTGTCCGGCTTCTTATTCATCGGGCTAGGTAGATGCATCTTTCAATACACCAAGGAAATCTTATTTGATAAAATTGGAAGTTCCATTTCCTGTTCACTTAGAATCGACTTATTTGAATATATCCAAAACCTCTCTGCTGAGTTCTTTGATAAAACGAACACTGGTGAATTAATGTCACGTATCAAAGAAGATGTGGATCGAATCTGGGAAGCTTTAACATTTGTATCCATGCTGATTATTGAAGTATGTATTCATACAGGAATCATTCTTTTTTGTATGTACCAACTGAATGTCAAACTTGCTATTTTGCCAACACTTGCTATGATTTTCTGCGGATTTATTGCGGTCCTAATGGAGCGTAAATTGGGTGCAATCTATGGTGCAATCAGTGAAGAAAATGCTGAGCTTAATACGGTAGCAGAAGAAAATCTTAGTGGTGTTAGAACTGTAAAAGCCTTTGCAAGAGAGAAATTTGAAATCAATAAGTTTCTTTCTCATAATAAGCGCTATTACGAACTAAATATGAAGCAGTCCAATGTTTTTGTTAAATACTATCCCGTATTTCAGATTATAACAAGAATTCTTCCACTCAGTATTTTACTCCTTGGTGGTCAACTTGTTATGAAGCAGCAACTTACACTTGGTATGCTTGGCGCATTTGTAGAATACTCCATGAATATTGTTTGGCCAATGGAGATGCTTGGATGGCTAAGTAATAGCTTATCTTCTGCATTTGCTTCACACAAAAGAATCAAAGAAATTTATAAAGAGACACCGACCATTGTTGAACCAATTGAACCCGTCATTTTGGACTCTATTAAGGGTAACATTTGTTTTGATCAGGTTGCCTTTCAACGAGACCATACGAGCATCTTATCGGATATCAATTTTAAATTATCTGCCGGTGAGACCCTTGGCATAATGGGGGCTACTGGAGCAGGTAAAACTTCTATCATTAATTTATTACTTCGCTTCTATGACTCAAGTGAAGGAACTATTTTGATAGACGGAATTAATATTAAGGATTTGAGTTTGGAACAGCTTCGCAGTAATATTTCTCTGGTTATGCAGGATTCGTTTCTCTTTTCAGATACCATTGCTAAAAATGTAAGTTTTGGTCAAACGGATCACACTGATCACAGCACCATTCAAAGTGCCGTGAAAACCGCACAGGCTAGCAGCTTTATTGAAAATATGGAACTACAATACGAAACTGTTATTGGAGAGCGTGGAATTGGTCTCTCTGGTGGACAAAAGCAACGTATAAGTATCGCACGTGCTCTTGCCAAAAAAAATCCAATTTTGATTCTTGATGACTCAACTTCAGCTCTTGATATGGAAACGGAGCAACGTATTCAGCAAGCTTTACTTGAGCTTGATCAAACAACAAAGATTATTGTTGCTCACCGTATTAGTGCTGTTCGAAAAGCAGACCAGATTATTTTCCTAGAAGATGGAAAAATCATGGAGCGTGGTACTCACGAACAACTTATGAATAAACAAGGTCTATACTACGAAACCTATCTCGCTCAGTATGGACCAATCTATGAATCGAATCAAGAACAGGAGGTTCTCAATGTCAATTAACTCAACACAACATGACGAGACACTAGAAGAAGTCAGCAAAACCAAAACTCTTTTGCGACTATTTTCATATTTACTAGTATACAAAAAAGAAATTATTGTTGTAACACTGATGCTGCTCTATTCTGTAGTAGTATCACTTGTCAATCCACTTTTAATCGAAATCGCAATTGATCAATATATTTCACGCAATGATGTTAAAGGACTCTATCTTTTATGCGCTCTTGCATTTGCACTCAATATTATTATGATTTTTCTGATTCGTATCAGAATGACTATTATGGCAAAAGTATCGAACAAAGTTCTTGTTACAATTAGGCAAGAATTATATACACATATCCAAACTCTTGATTTTCACTTTTTTGACTCAAGACCAACTGGAAAGATTCTAGCACGTATTATTGGAGATATTAATTCACTGAAAGATGTCTTGTCAAATAGTGTGACAACTCTGATTCCAGATTTGCTAATTGTTATTTCTGTTATCACAATCATGTTTCTTAAAAATGCAGCTCTAGCGTCTGCAGCGCTTATTACAATTCCATTTATGGCTGCTTCCATGTGGTTTATCCAGGTAAAATCACATAAACGCTGGCAAATCCACAAAAAAAAATCTTCAAATCTCAACGCCTTTGTACATGAAGACTTATCCGGCATACGAATTATACACAGTTTTGCAGCCGAAAAAGAAACATCCGAAACTTTTAGGCAGTATGTTGAGGAACACCGTTCATCTTTTATGGATGCTGTTCGTATCAACGATGCGTTTGGTTCTGTTATCAATATTAGCTGGTATGTAGGCCTAATTTCGCTATACTATTTTGGTATACGGTGGATTGGCGTTGAACAAGTAAGTGTAGGAACCTTCATTGCTTTTTCAACATATGTTGGAATGTTCTGGATTCCAATTATGAACATCAGCAATTTCTATAATCAACTCATTACAAACATCGCTGGTGCTGAACGCATTTTTGAAATTTTAGATACCAAACCGGAACTTACCGACTCAGATAATGTAACACAAATGCCCGAAATCAAAGGTGATGTCACCTTCAATGACGTATCTTTTTCTTATGATGATAGTGAACTCGTATTAGACCATATTAGCTTTCATGTTCAGGCCGGTCAAAGTATTGCTCTTGTCGGACCAACTGGGGCTGGTAAAACTACAATCATTAATTTAATTAGTCGCTTCTACGATGTCCAATCTGGTGAAATACAAATAGATGGTATTCATATTCGAGATGTCAGCATCGAGAGTCTACGCTCTCAAATGGGAATCATGACACAGGATAATTTTCTATTTACAGGTTCTATCAAAGAGAATATCCGATATGGCAAATTAGATGCTACAGATGAAGAAATCATTGCCGCCGCTAAAGCAGTAAATGCTCACGATTTTATTATGAAGACTGAGGACGGCTACGACACAGTCTTGAAGGAGCGTGGCAATGGTTTATCCATTGGACAAAAACAATTACTGGCATTTGCTAGAACAATGGTTTCAAAACCCAAGATTTTGATTTTAGATGAAGCCACATCAAGCATTGATACGAAAACCGAGTTACTTGTTCAAAGTGGTATCGAATCTCTTTTAAAAGGTCGAACCTCCTTTATTATTGCCCACAGACTGTCAACAATACAGCAGGCCGACTGTATTTTCGTAATAGAAGATGGTAAAATCACTGAATCTGGTAATGCCAAAGAACTGCTTGCTAAGAAGGGAGCATATTACCAACTTTATATGGCACAGTTTCAGACTGCCATATAATTCGTCAAATCAGACCTAAGAATAGGAACCCGTCGGGCGCACAAAAAAAGGGATCGCATTTTTGCAGATCCCTTTTTTATATCTTCACATACAATTCCTATTTGATTATCGACTTGGTTTTTGTAAAATTGTAATCAGACTAGCAAACGCTCCAAAAGCAACTCCTGCGAGCGGCCAGATAATCCATGTAAACGCCCAATTTCCACTTGTAAAACTCCAACCCAAGTAAACGACAACCACCAATGGCCAATACACTGCTGCTACTGCGTCAATTACTTTATTGCCTTCTTTTTTTTCTTGGGCATAATCACCCTCCTGCAATAATTGTTCAAACGAATCTTTTCTCATGCCTACTTTTATGAAAATCCATACTGCGACACTGATTATCATCAATAATACAGCCACTCCAATTCCACTAATAACATCCCGATCTCCGCCCAAAATATGAATCGTGATTAAAAATGCTGGTGCTAACACACACAAGATTACTCCAATTGTAATTCCCATTGCAAATGTGATTTGGTACTCTTCTTTCATTTCTTCAACTTTTTGTTTCATTTTATCCGAAATTTGAATTGCTTCCTTTTCAATATATTCAAATTTCTCCATACGAAGTCCCGTGAAAACAAAGATCGCAACTGCAATGGCCAGAATCACAAAAAATGGTAATAGTGCAATTGCCGACAAATTATTCTGTGCCGCTGTAGACATTTCGATAAAACGACCTTGTTCTACAAGGTATTCAATCAAACTTCCAAGTACTACCAACACTGAAACTGCTGTTAGGCAAAGGAATACACCGAGTGCGATGAAATTTGAAAATTTCTTCCTAAGCGATAAGTACTTATCTGCCTCTTCATCTGAAACAAATCTACGTGGTTTCGAATTCGCAGACATAACTGTTGGCATTTCTGCTGTAATTCCTAATTCTTTGATCAGTTCATCAATATTTCCAAATTCAGATATGACAATTCCAACCGCCTCATTTTCACTTCGACCTTCTTTTTTTAACTCATTATATTTTTCTTCCATATTTTCTAATAAATCTCTTTTTAATTTTAACACTGCTTCTGTTTTTGGAAACGAAGCAAACATATTATCTAAATAACTTTGAATAGTATTCATCTTTTCACCCTGCCCTTCTAAGAATTCATTTCTAACATTTGTGTTTCGCTAATAAATTTGTCAATTACTTCTTTGGTAATATACCACTCTTCACACTTTTCTTTGTAATAATCTCTCCCTGCATCCGTAATGGAATAATACGTTCTACGCTTCCCATTTGTCTCCGTTCCATAATAGGAGGAAATGTATCCATTCTTTTCTAATCTTGCAAATGCTGAGTATAGTGTTGTTTCTTTAATTACATACTTTTCTTCTGACACTTCTTTGATATTTTTGGAAATTTCATATCCGTAAGATTCTTTACAAAGAAGGAAGAATAAAATAATTGTATCATTATACCCTCTAATTACATCACTGCTAATCATATGTCACCTCATTTCTACGTTAGTCATTTATTACGCTTTATAATTATTTCGGTTTCAATTACGCCACCTGTCGTACTACGTCTATCGGAGTAAATTCAATATATCATAATTACTACGTCAGGTCAAGTACTTTACTACGATAAGTATAGTAATTTTTTAAAAATTTTTTAACTCCCTTTGATTGCATTTTAAATTGCTTAATAGTATACTGATTTTTGGTAGATTAACACGGATAAAGTGTGTATGCAGTAGTATTGATACACCTTCAGAAAGGCATGGTTTTTAGTATGAGTGGTAGAATACATTCTCTTGAAAGTTTTGGAACAGTGGATGGTCCTGGCGTACGTTTTGTGATTTTTTTACAAGGATGTCCAATGCGTTGCGCATATTGTCATAATCCTGACACTTGGGAACTAAATGGCGGAACAATGATGGAGGCAAAAGAAATCATCGCACAGTATGAGAGAAATGTTAGTTATTACCGTGGTGGTGGAATTACTGTAACAGGTGGTGAACCCCTCTTACAGGTTGACTTTCTAATTGAACTTTTTACCTTGGCAAAAAGCAAGGATATTCACACTTGTATTGATACTTCTGGAATCACTTTTAAGCCAGAAAATAAAGACTATATCAAGAAGCTCGATCAATTACTTTCCCTGACAAACTTAGTAATGCTTGACATTAAACATATTGATCCACAAAAGCATATTGAACTCACAGAACAACCAAACGATGGTATTCTAGCATTTGCTAGGTATTTATCTGACAAAAGTATTCCTACTTGGATACGACATGTCATTGTACCTGGCCACACAGATGATGAAGAGTATCTCTATCAATTAGGTTACTTTATTGGAGATTTGAAAAATGTCAAAGCACTTGACGTTCTTCCATATCATGACATGGGTACTGTAAAATATGAAGCCATGGGTATTCCCTACCGCTTTAAGGGTGTTCCTCCAATGGATAAAAAGTTAGTCATTGAAAAGAAGCAAGTCATATTAAGTGGTATTAAAAAACGACGAAGTGAACTCTAAATCTGGCACTAAATCCAGCTATTTATACCTTGTATTTGAGCTCACTATGGTTTAAAATAATATTTGGTAAGTTTTCAATTATTTATGAAATAAAGGAGGATACAGATATGGCATATGTAATTAGTGATGCTTGTGTAAGTTGTGGTGCATGCGAACCTCAATGTCCAGTAGGCGCTATTTCTCAAGGAGATACACAATTTGATATCAATGCAGATTCTTGCATCGATTGTGGTTCTTGCGAAGGTGCTTGCCCAACTGGTGCTATTTCTCAAGAATAGTCTGGCAAATAATCAAAATTAAAAATCCTTACGCTCAAATTTGAGCGTAAGGATTTTTTAAGTTCATTATAGTAGTTCTTATCTACTTCTTTATATGTTAGGATCTCTCTAAGTTTGCAAACTTTGTATATTCTGGTAACCAAGCAAGATCAATCGTTCCAATCGGACCATTTCTTTGTTTGGCAATAATGATTTCAGCAATCCCCTTTTTCTCAGTATCTTTATTGTAATAATCATCTCGATAGATGAACATTACCACGTCTGCATCCTGTTCAATCGCACCTGACTCTCGAAGATCGGAGAGCATTGGTCTATGATCTGGTCGTTGTTCAACTGCACGACTTAACTGAGACAATGCAATTACCGGAACACTTAACTCCCTCGCTAATGACTTTAATGCTCTTGAAATATCCGAGATTTCCTGTTGTCTTGAATCTCCTTTACCACTTCCAGACATTAACTGGAGGTAATCGATAATAATCATCTTCAAGCCGTGCTCTAATTTATATTTTCTGCACTTGCTTCGCATCTGTCCGATACTAATACCCGGTGTATCATCAATAATCAATTTTGATTTACCAATTACACCTGCACTTTCAATGAGCTTTTCCCATTCTGAATCTGACAACTGCCCTTTTCGCAAATGCTGTGCATCCACCCTTGACTCTAGTGAAAACATACGATTAATCAGCTGTTCTTTGGACATTTCCAAACTGAAGATAGCAACTGCTTCTTTTTCTTTAAACGCCACATTTTGAGCAATATTTAAAACAAATGCCGTTTTACCCATGGAGGGTCTCGCAGCAACTAAAACCAAATCAGAAGGTTGCATTCCTGCTGTTTGATAGTCTAAATCCGAAAATCCTGTTGCTATCCCAGTGACACTTCCTTTAATCTTAGAAGCCTGTTCAATTTTTTCCATTGCATTCATTACAATCTTTCGAATGGGAACAAAATCTTCTACAGTTCTATTTTGAAGTAACGAAAACATCTTCTTTTCTGTGTCTTCTAAAATAACCTCTAGTGGATCTTTGCCTGTATAACAAGCATTTGAGATTTCATCATTTAACTTTATTAATTTTCGTAGCATTGATTTTTCTGCAACGATTTTAGCATACTGACTTATATGTGCCGAGGTCGGAACCATCGTTACAATATCTTTGATAAATTCAAGACTACTAACTTGTGAAGGAACCTCCATCTGCTGAAGTCGATTCTGCAATGTAATTAGATCCACGGGCTTTGCTTCATCATTTAATGCTACAATTGCCTCAAATACAACCCCATATTGCTTTGCATAAAAATCATCCCCAGATATTATTCCAGACGCTACAACAATCGCTTCTCGATCGATTAGCATGGAGCCTAGAACAGATTGTTCTGCCTCTAAGTTATGGGGCAATACTCGTTTTAATAACGCCTCTTCTGGTGACATATTCGTATCCCTTTCATCGTCCTAACATGTATCATAACCACTTAGATTACGCTTCAACAATCTTTACTTTTAAGGTCGCCATTACCTTTGGATGCAACTTCACTTTCACTTCTTGGTATCCAAAATGTTTAATTGGCTCTGTCAAAATGATTTTCTTCTTATCTAATTCTCTTGCATATTTATCACCATAGGCTTTGGCAATTTCTTTGGATGAAACAGACCCAAAAACCTTCCCATTCTCCCCACCTTTAATGGATACGCATACTTCTTCGCTTTCCATTTGCGTAGCAAGAGCCTGTGCTTGTTCATAGATTTCTTTTGCCACTTTTTCTTCATTCGCCTTCTTCAGTTTATAATCATTTAGATTCTTGGAATTTGCTTCAACACCCAATTTCTTTCCAATCAACACGTTTCTAGCATACCCATCGCTTACATCAACGATCTCGCCCTTTTTTCCAACAGTCTTTACATCTTCTAACAATATTACTTTCATTATATTTCACCATCCTCAATCATTTTTGTAATTGTATTTTTAATTAATTCCATGCCATCTTCAATTGTAGCGTCCTTAATTTGAGCTCCTGCAATATTCATGTGTCCACCACCACCGAGTTTTTCCATAATAATCTGAACATTTACTTCATCAATCGACCTTGCACTGATAAAGATTGCTTGATTATACTCTGTTAATACAAAACTAGCCTTAATACCGGTAATATTCAATAATTCATTCGCTGCCTGAGCACCAATAACTGTAGGATTACTTTCATCGTCCGCTGCACAGATTGAAAGCGCATACTCTCCTCTAAAAATTTTAGCACGACTTACTGCATCTGCTTTTGCTTTATAAGACTGTGCATTCTCTCTAAATAACTTGCGCACTCTGGTAACATCTGCACCATTTCGCCTTAAAAATGCTGCAGCCTCAAATGTACGTACTCCAGTTTTTGTGAGGAAATTATTGGTATCTATAATAATTCCACTATATAAACAATCTGCCTCACTCGATTTAATTTTAATTCCATCATCAATATACTGCAATATTTCAGCAACCATTTCACAGGCACTTGATGCATAAGTTTCGACATAGGACAGTGTCGCATTCTCAATTGTTTCCTCACCCTGTCGATGATGGTCTAAGACCACAATCGAACGACAGATTTTCAACAATTCCGGACACTCCGTTATACTTGGCTTATTCACATCTACAATGACCAATGCGGTGTTTGCATTTGCCATTTCCAAAGCCTGTGAACTATTGATAATAACCTTTTCCTCATTATCCAAACTTTTTAAAAATGCACTCACCAAAGGTTTAACCGTATTCCCCTGTTCATTAATGACAATGTATGCATTCCTGCCAAGCGACTTTGCAATCCTATAAATTCCAACTGCAGCTCCAAAACTATCTACATCTGACAAACGGTGCCCCATTACAATTACTTTATCTTTTGAATCAATGATTTCTCTAAGGGCATGAGCCTTTACTCTGGCCTTAACTCTTGTGTTCTTCTCTACTTGCTGAGACTTCCCTCCATAGTACACAATACCCGATGGCGTTTTTACAGCTGCCTGATCGCCACCCCGCCCTAGGGCTAAATCTATGGATGTTCTAGCAAACTCGTAATTTTGAGCATAGGATAAACCATCCGCTCCAATTCCAACACTTATGGTTACCGACATTTCATTTCCGATATTAACCGCCTTCACTTCTTCAAGCAGATCAAAGCGGTTTTCTTGTAACTGTTTCAGAGTTTGTTTTCTCATGACAATAAAAAATTTGTCCTTTTCCAACTTTTTAACAATTCCATCCATAGATGCAAAATACTTATTCAATTTTCGTTCAATGAGTGCCGACAACAACGACCTTCGTACTTCTTCAACACTCTCTAAGGCTTCTTCATAATTATCTAAATAGAGTAATCCAACTGCAAGACTCTGATTATCATTTTCTCGTAATGCCAAATTAAGTGCTGTCTCATCAAATAGATAGAGCGCAATAATGGAACCCTCATAATCACTTCCAACATCTACAATTGCACTATTTTCAATAAATCCCTCTAGACTGATTCGATGCATCTTCACTTCATATTCTAAATCATTATACGTAATGTGATATTCTACATCTTTATCGTCTTTGGGAAGTTTTTCTTTGGATATTTCTTTAAAAATAGAAGAAATCGGTTTACTGTTTCCTCTCTTGTATCCAGATACTTTCTCAAAATTATGGTTGACCCATATAATTTTACCTGTATCATCCAAAAGAGCATAGGGCAATTCTAAATCTTTTAATAACTTTTTCTGAATCTGCCCATACTCTGTTGCAAAACTAATTAACTCATTCATAATAACTGAACGATTTAATTTAAAAAGAAATAAAGTGACTATTAAATATACAATTACAAATGCTGATAATATCAGCCCAGCATTTACGTTAATTACATAAATCCAAACATCCACTGCAGTTAATAAAATCCCCATTAATAAAGAGGTATGCATAAATGTCCGTAATCTACCTTTAATCTTCACTTTACTCTTCATCATTTACTCCAATTCACTCAAATTAGCTTATTGTACGTTCGTCATGGATGCCAGGTCGACTGCTTTATCAATAACGTCTTGTGGAATTTCAATTGTCTCACCAAATGAATCAATTTCAATCACCATTGCTTGCGTTTGTCCATCCTCAGAAATCATTTCCATTTTTTTGATTTCTTCTGTATCATTTGAAATATAAACTCTTAAGTATAAATTTGAAAATCCGTCTTCTTCACCACCAACTAGCACTGTAGTCGATTGAATCACGGTATAATTATCATCCTCTAGATCCATAAAATCAAAATGCGTTCCACCCAATGCCATTTCCGGATTTGCTTCTATTTCTTCTTTTGAAGGAATAATGGATTCAAGATTCTGCGCTCCATTTGCAATATCTTTGGTTACAGTCTTAAACCAACTCATACCATCCATACTTGTATAAGTTGTAATACTTCCATCTTCTGAAGGTGTTGAAGTATATATTGTTGTAACCACTTTCTGACCATTTTGCTCCATTTCCATTTTTGTACTTGAAGCTCTACTAGAATCTATTTGGATAAACATTGTACTTTTTTGACCATCCAAATCCATTGTGATGTTCTCTTGTAAACCTTTTTCTAAATCAAGATTACTACAGGCCTTAATGTATAATGCGTCTGCTTCTGACAAACCGCTTATTTCACTTGATGCCTCATCTTCGCTTGCTTCAGAGCTTTCATCACTTTGTTCTTCATCTGCAATCACAACTTCTTCAACTGCAACATCTTCTTTCTTACCACTACAACCAACAACTCCCATGATTACTACGAACCCTAATACACTTACTAATTTTTTCATTGATAAATCCCCCTTTTTTTTGATTTCAATGAGTTTGTTCTTTACATTTTATGTTTGGATTACTTCAGCACCGATTCTATACTTGGCTTTTCAATTGCTGTATCGATTGCTTCCTGTGGAATCGTAATGGTTTCGTTAAATTCTCTAAAATTAATTGCAACATCTTCTGCAATTCCATCTTCATTCACTAAAGCAATCTTCTCAATTTTGTTTTTCTTTTTATTGACATAAAAACGATAATAATATCCTTCAACTAAACCAAATGATTGAATCACATACTGATTCTTATTTGTCATATCATGTACTTTGTAATTTCCTTCTTTAAGAAATTTAGCAACCTCTTCTTCAGAATCAGATTCAAATCCTCCCAAGTATTCTTTAGACGATTGCGAGTAGGCCTCCTCCTTAGAAGATACTATTTTGTACCAATTTTTATCCTCTTTCATCTCCCCATTCACCATATTGAAGACTTTTACATATTGAGTAACCATTCCTTCTTCATCTGGTGAAGCTCCATACGCGATCAATGCATATCTTGCTCGCCCATCCGCTTCCACCGTAATCTTCTCATAATAAGTTCCTTCACTGTCAAACTGTAGAACAACACTTACTACCGCCCCACGACTACGCATATCAGGTTTCGGTATTGTTACAACTACATTCTGCTCCGTGCTCTTTGTAAAATCATAACTTGCATTTACCAACATGATTTCAGCATCTGATAATCTTATTCCGCCTACTTCTGTAATGAAATCTTCTTCATTCCCTTGAGCATTATCACTCACAGCAGGTTCATTACTTGCCACTGAATCTTGACTCACTGTACCCACTAAATCGGCGGTTCCTAGTTCTTCATTACCTGCTTCATTTGAGCCGGCCATTTGCTCTTCCACTTCTTTACTTAGTACATAGCTATCGATTAATTCTCTGCATCCTAAAAGAGTTGATGCTATCATTACAAGCATCACGAGTACCACTAATTTTCTTTTCATCTTGCTTTCCCCCACAAAATTTTCATCAAACTAAATCATAACACATTTTGAACGCTGATGCAATTTGCTCACATGCAGTGTTTAAATTCGATTTCCCAATTAGCTATTTTCAATTTCTCTCAAAAAATCCTGTAGTGCCTTTCGCTCTCGTGCAATTTCCTCTTGCTCCCGACTTAGCAATACACGCTCGAAACGCAGGATACTTTCTTCGATTTTTCGTCTAAGACTTCCCTTTGTTTCTTCATAGAGCCTCTCTCCTAGTGCAAGAACTAATCGGTTTTCTTCATGTTCTCTTGGCGGAATCTTTAGATAGGATAGTTCTTCTAATCGAGCAGCAATCTCTTCATCAGACAAATCAATGTCCTGCATCTTTAATATTTTCTTGGTTGTCTCTCCAGTTGAAATAACGCGCACTTCTATTTCTAAAATTGAATTCACATCATAGGTATAGGTGATATCCACTGATTCTTCACTCGCTTTTGCTTTTGGAACCTTGATCACTAACTCTCCCAAAAATAAATTGTTCGAAGCAACTCTACTTTCTCCTTGCAATACCTTAATTCTAAGAGATGTTTGGTTGTCATGAATGGTGTATAAGCGTTCTGTACGACTCGTTGGTATCACTGTGTTACGTTCGATAATTGGACAATAGTGCCCGGATTCAAATTTGTTTTCTTCTACTTCGATTGACACTTCTGTACCCAATGTGAATGGACAAACGTCTGTCAAAATAACTTCCTTGATATCCTTATTTCGTTCCTTCATTGCCCCTTGAATTGCTGCTCCAAGAGCAACTGCCTGATCTGGATCCACAGAGTTATTTGGATAATTCCGAAACAATTTACTAACATAGCGGTATACGATTGGAAGTCTTGTTGCTCCGCCTACCATAATCACCATATCAATGTCTTTGATTTTGATTTTTGCGTCTTGAAGGCTTGTTTTAATAGGTTCTTTAATCTTATCTAAAAGCTCTTCACATGCTATCTCATATTCAATTTCATTGATTACACCTTCGCATATTTGATCCCCATACTCGTATGAGTAGTTTACTTTATTTTCATCAGCAAACCTGCACTTACACTGTTCAGCGACCTGTACTAATCTTGCAAAATCCCTTGGAGATAAATCATGAATTGGAATTTCGTGCTTTTTTGAAATCATTTCCATTAATTTCTTGGTAAAATCTTCTCCACCAAGATAGTTGTCACCTGCAACTGCTCGCACTTCTAAAATATTGTGAAACAACTCTATAATAGATACGTCAAATGTTCCACCACCTAAATCAAATACTAAAAATTTTGTATTTTCTTCTCGATGGGATATCCCATAAACAATTGCTGCTGCCGTCGGTTCACTAATAATTCGCTCTACTCTCAGTCCTGCTAATTCGCCTGCACGTTTTGTGGCTTTACGCCTAGCATCATTAAAGTACGCCGGAACGCTAATAATAACTTCCTCAATTGGCTCATTTAAAAAGTGTTCTGCATCCTCTTTTAAGTATTTTAAAATAAACGAGGATAATTCTTCTGAGGAGTACTCTTTTCCAGATAATACATATTTTTTATTCGTCCCCATGGTTCGTTTAAATACTTTCGCGCATGTTTCTGGGTTTGTCAGGCCTTGCTCAAGTGCTGTCTTACCCACACTAATGGTTCCATTCACATCAATACTAACGACCGAAGGCGTAAGTGCCTCGCCTAGTCGGTTTGGGATTACATGCGCCTCATTATCTTTAAAATAGGCACATAAACTATTGGTAGTTCCTAAATCAATTCCAATTATCATCTTTGGTTTCCTACTTTTTTCTTTAATTCATCAATTTTTGCCTGGTACTCTAAATAATCAAATTCATATTCTATGGCAACTTCATAATCTGCAATTGCCTCTTCTAAACGATTACTAGCTTCATTTAACTTTGCCCGACCAAGATACCATTCCACACAAATACCATACTTACAGTTTTTACAAGTATATCCCTTATCCATTAATGCAAAGTATCTTGCTGCTTCAGCATAATCCCCGATTGTGTGGTAAAAGTCTCCTAACTTATAGAGCGGTATATTACGATAGCCAAAACTCAATTGATAATTTGAAATGCTACCATGCTTCGCTACAATATAATCTAAATACTGCTTGCGATAACGCTCTATCTCTGTTCGATTATTCCACTTCTTGCTCATTTTGATACAAATCATTAGTAAGCTCAGGTACCAGTCCGTGAAATTGTTATTGTAAAACTGTGAATGCGGTATCTTTTTCAAGAAGGCTTTTGACTTTAAATGCAAAAGATCATCTGTTCTCAGCAAAAATTCTCCATAATTTACAAGTGCAAACGCATTATTTGGATATTTACTTACTATCTCCTTACACGTTTTTTCTGCAAGACCCATTCTACCCGTTGTTTCATACATTGTGCTTAGTTTCTCTAGTACTGTGAATAAATCATTTGGATACTCTGTTTTCGTAAGAATCAATTCCCGTTCCCACTCCACATAGTTCTTTTCAAGTTCATAGGTCAGCAGGATGTTTTCTTGATATTCAAAACGCTCTGGATAGGCCTTTTTCAACATTGTCCATAGTTCTCTAGATTGTGCGTATTTCTTTTCCATTAATAAGCAAGTCGCCTTGTCAACAAAAGGGTCCCTATATTCCTCTATCGACATCAATTCCATCGCTTTATCATAGCATTCGTTGGCCTGATCGTATTGTCTTAAGAAGCGATAGGTCTCACCTAGCCAATCCAATGATGCACAATGCTTTGGATCTAATTCAAGTGCTTTCATAAGATCTGCCTTAGCTTCTATCCAATGCTCACTTTCAAGCTGAACAAGCCCTCGATTCGAGAGGGAATGTACCGACTCAATTTGTGCCACATATAAATTTGCATACTTAATTGCTAACTGATAAAGATTTGGAGTTTCTTTTTGTAAAAATGCATTGTGGTAGATACGAATCAAGTAATAATATGCTTCATAACAGTTTTTATCCAGTTCGATTGCCTTCTCATATGCTAATATCGCATCGTCATTTCTTTTTGAATTTTTATATATTTCTGCAATCTTCAACTGAAGTCCTGAACTTTTAGCAAGTGGCTTGAAATTTCTCAAATAATAGATTGCTTCTTTATAACCTTTTAGTTCTAAAATAATGTCCGCTTTTTGCAAAACATAATCTTCATTCAGCTCTATGTTCAACAATCGATCAAGCATTTCCATTGCTTCTTTAAGATGATCCATTTTGTGCTCAATACGATACGCGATATAATAGAATGCACTTTGTTGCTTTTCATTTTTATCGCACTTATTATATTCATCCCTCAACGCATGATACTTAATCGACAATTTCCCCAATACAGACTGGTCACCTGAACAATCATCTAAATACATCTCAAGTTCAAGCGCTTGTATCTCAAAAAATGAGGACTTTATGGTTTTCGAGAATGCAATGATTTCTTCAGCATCCGTTTTATATCCAGAGTAATATAAGCTTTTGGCAGCTAATACATAGCTTTCCATATATTCTTTTGCTTCTTCTTTTAACCGCTCATAATCGTCCATTACACCTTTTAGGTTATTTAGACCATAATAGCACTTCTGGCGAAGTGCAACTGCAGGGATATAATTTGGAATATCAGCCAAAATTTTGTTGGCTAGTTCAATTGCCTGATTATAGTCTCCCATATCTTCTAGAATTTGAACTTTTAGATATTGAAACGCCGCTCTATTAAGTTCATTCTCTTCTTTATCAAAATCGGTTGTCGCATCCATTGCCTGCTTATAATAAAAGCTAAGCAAATCAGGCTTATCTTTATTGGCTTTTGCAAGTTCAAAATAACTTTCTGCAATTAGACAGTTTGCATAGATTGTCCTCTTTTTTCTTCTCTTAGATTTTTTAGTGTCCTCAATCGGAAGCTGTTCAATTGCCTGAATCCACTTTTTAGCATTATCAATGGTTTCAACTCTTTTCTCAAGCTCTCTCAAAACTCTAGATTTTGTACAGTAATATAAATAGTAATCGTCAAGGCTTTCTGGCTTAACGCTCTCTAACACCTCTAAGCACTTATGGTTCTGTTCTAAGTCAAGCAAGCACCATGCATACTCAATTCGATCCGTTACAAGAACTGAATTTTCCCATATTTTTGCAAGTTCACGATTACATATTTTCACACAGGCAAGAACTCTTGAATTTATTCTTGACTTTTCTAATATTTCATAATACCCATCACGTGCTTTATCATAATCTTTTTCAACCATTAAAAGATCACTATTCAGGCGAATTGTCAATTCACTTTCAGGATCTTTATCTTGCAGGATTTGACAACATTTCCTAGCACTCTTAAATTCTTTTAGATATAAGAATATGAACCCTTCATATGCCTGAATGTAATGATTCTCTCTTTGTCCATCCGTCAATGACCCTAGTAACTGACGAACAGTCTCAACATTATTCAAAAACAATTGAATACGAATGTTTTGAATCGTTAAAAAGGGGTGTTTTAAGTCTGAATGTTCAAGTTTATCAATTTTCTCAATGATTAGTTGTTGTTGCGCAATTTTTTCTTCTTCACTCCTTGTTTCTGTAACCGCAGGTGTCTGTAAAATTTCTTTTGGCAAATACCAACTGAAAATGGTATCTAATTCCCACTCTTCATATCCATTCACTTGCGCTACAACATCATATAAATCTTTAATATACTCATCACAGTCTACTTCTAAGTCACCTTCAAAAAGTGAAAAGTCAACGAAACTTCCTTCTTCACTCAAACCCTGTAGGTACTCCAAAAAACCCAACGGAATATATTCAGAAAAATACAGCATACTATCTTTTAGATTGATCTTTTTACAGATATAGGCACAAATATCTTGAGGTATATAATAATGATAACTCAAGAAACTCAGCAAATGAAGGATTGCATCATTTTCGGTATCCAACTCGGTAATCGGCCCTTTTTGAAATAATTCCTGCCACTTTTTTACATCCACTCGGTCTTTTAAACTTTTATAAATCCCTTCAACCTCATGAATCCATTTGGTAAATTCTGATTCTTCCTCTTGCGGTTCTTCTAATAATTCAAGTGCCCTCTCAAACGCAAGTCGAAGCTGCATAAATCCCTGTGGATCATCCTCCGGATTCACAGACACTAACTTTTCGCGATATGCAGTCTTTATTGAATTTTCATCTATTAACTCACTCATTTCTAATATTTTTAATACTTCTCTTTGATCCATTTAGAATACTCCCTTTCTAATACAATTCTTAATAATCCTAGCATATTCTCTTTTATTTTTCCACAATAACTATTATACTTATAGTAATTCATTTTTTTCAAGGAGATACCTTTATGAATCAGCGAAATGCTCATTTAGAGTTATGGAGATTTTTGTTTTGTATGGCCGTTCTTGGATTTCATTTCTTTATACCCCGAAACTCCCTGCTTTTTCGTGGGGGCTACTTAGGTGTAGAATTCTTTTTAATTGTAAGTGGCTATTTCCTTGCTTCACATTATCAGTCTCATTTTGCAGACTTATCCGTAAAAAAGAAACTAACATCCATTCCACCTTTTTTACTAAGTCGACTCATCCGCTTATATCCCCTTTATCTAATCTCATTAGTCTTCATGTTATTGATTCGTTCTTTTGTAACCGGAAACGGTTTCTCAACACTTATGGATTTACTAAGAACATCATGGGCTGAATTCTTTTTATTACAATGGTCACCCCTTGGAAATGAAGTTCTCATAAGCGCACATTGGTTTGTTCCTGCCATTGTATTTGGAAGCTTGTTCTACTTACTTATATATTTTGCTTTTACTCCAAAGTATGCTCCATTTGTAAGCTTGTTGATTAGTTTACTGTTGTACTCATACTACTATCAAAAAATCGCAAAAATAGATGTAATCTTTTCCTATCACAGTATCCTTAGAGGGATTGCAGGTATGGGCCTTGGTATATTTGTATATTACCTTACTCAGCGCATGCAGAATCGACTCAAAGGAACTTTTCTCACGTTTCTTCCACACGCTTTCTTCCTGTCCATCTTTGTCTATTTAAATTTTGGACATCGGGGTAAAATGGATTTTGTTATTATTGCTGGTTATGCTTTTGCACTTTTTCTAATGTTTTCAAAAGAAACGCCATTTGACCCACGCTTTGAAAAGCTATTTTGTACCTTAGGTAAATCTACCTATGCTATCTATATATTACAAATGCCACTGATCGAACTGATACAGCTGGTTTGGCCTGTTCAATAAAAAAGACGCCTTCTAGATTTCTCTAGAAAACGTCTCATTAAATCACTAATCCATTGTATATGGCATTAATGCGATATGTCTTGCTCTTTTGATAGCAACTGTTAAAGCTCTTTGATGCTTTGCACAGTTTCCTGTAATTCTTCTAGGAAGAATTTTTCCTCTTTCAGATACATATCTTTTTAATTTATTTACATCTTTGTAATCAATAGAACTATCTTTTCCACAAAATGCGCATACTTTTTTTCTTCTACGCATTCCACCTTTTCTTCTCATTGGAGAATCAGATCTGTCTGATTTATTAAAAGCCATGGTGCAACCTCCTATTTAATTTTTAATTGAATGGCAATTCTTCGTCGATTCCATCTGGAATGTTCATAAATCCATCACCGGATGTCATTGGACTCTTCGAAAAATCTCCTGCTATAGCAGAATCATGACCACCAGCATTTTTGCTTTCAGCAAATTCTTGCTCTTCAACAACGATATCTGTGGTATATACTTTCACGCCATCTTTATTTGTATAATTACCTGTTTGTAATCTTCCTACAACGGCAATCTTAGTTCCTTTGCGAAAATACTTTTCTGCAAATTCTCCAGCTTTACCAAATGCAACACAATTGATAAAATCAGCTGTTTGTCCATCCTGATTGTTTCTTCCACCTCTACGGTCTACTGCGATTGAATATCTTGCAATTGCCATCGATGTATCATTTTGTGCATAACGCACTTCAGGATCTCTTGTTAAACGCCCCATCAAAATCACTTTATTCATACAAATACCTCTTTACTATTCCTCGTCTTTTCTAACGCAAAGATATCTGATGACACTTTCCATAATGCGAATACGACTCTCAATTTCACCTGGAACGGTTGAATCGCTTTCGAATTGGACGAAATAGTAGAATCCTTCTTTCATTTTCTGAATTTCGTAAGCTAATCTCTTCTTACCCCATTCATCAACTCCAGTAACGGTTCCACCGAATCTTTCGATATAAGCTTTTACTTTTTCAACTGTAGCAGCTCTTTCATCATCTTCGATTTTTGCATTCACAACAACGGCTAATTCATACTTGTTCATGCTTTTGTTACCTCCTTTTGGTCTCTGGCCCCTTCTTAATAAGGAGCAAGGAATTATAATATATCACGAATTACGATTCTATCACAAAAACCAAAGGATTTCAAGCTATTTTGACTATTTATCAGTATTTTTCTTTATTTCCCTGCAATTCTTCTCAACTTGTTTTCTCGGAATCATAATCTGATGACCACAGCCAAGGCATTTCAGTCTAAAATCTGCTCCGATTCTTAAAACAAGCCACTCCTTACTTCCACATGGATGTTGCTTTTTCATCACAACTTGGTCACCCACAGAAATCTCCATGTCTTACAATCACCAGCCTCTCTTTCCCCTATTCTGCAATTCCTTTGAAAACTTCACCAATTCTATCTCGTATGATCAGGTCAGCTCTGTCATCTTTAAATGTTTTCGTCTGATTAATGAGCACAAGATTTTTACCATGAAAGTAATCAATCAATCCTGCTGCCGGATATACTGTTAGTGAAGTTCCACCAACAATCAATAAATCGCATCCAATAATCGCTTCAATACAAGCCCTCACTACTTCCTGATCGAGTCCTTCCTCATACAAAACGACATCCGGTTTAATAATCCCCCCACAAATTGGGCATCTAGGAACTCCTGTGGAATTCTTGATAAACCCTAACTCATAAAAGGTATCACAATCCACGCAGAAATTTCGATGCACACTTCCATGTAATTCATAGACCCTTTGGCTGCCCGCCTGTTGATGTAGTCCATCAATATTTTGTGTGATGACTGCAACTAATTTCTGTTGCATTTCTAAATAAGCCAGTGCTCTATGCGCGGCATTTGGTAGTGCATCTGTTACAATCATCTTTTCTCGATAAAAATCGTAAAAACGGTCCGGATGTTTCATGAAATAAGTGTGACTTAGAATTACTTCTGGTGCAACATCATACTTTTGTCGATATAATCCGTCCTCACTACGAAAATCCGGAATTCCACTTTCTGTGGAAACTCCAGCTCCTCCAAAAAAAACAATTCGTTTACTTTCATCAATTAATTGTTTCAGTGATTCATTCATTCGGGAACTCCTTTCAAAAGAGCTAAATCAATGACATATTTCGAACCACAAGATCTTTTATTATTCCAAAAAATTCCCTTACACGATTATGTATAGATAATATTATATCATCTTTTGCGCCAATACCAACAACATTTTTGTATCCCATCTTTTTTGCAATTTGTGTTGCGCGGTACAGATGAAATTGATTACTTACAATTAATACTTGTTGGTCAACGCTTATATACTTTGATGAGTATTCTAAATTTGTATTTGTACTCGTAGATCGATCTTCTTCTATAATTCGTTCACTATCAATCTGATGGCTAACAAGGTATTGTTTCATAACACTTGCTTCTGTGCTTGGTTCGTTTCCACCCTGCCCCCCCGATACAACAATTTGAATATCCGGGTACTTTTTAGCGTACTCAACCGCCTTGTCGAGTCGTTTCTTTAGAACCTTACTTGGACCTGATGCATTTACATGCGCCCCTAGTACAACCATGTATTTGGGTTGGTCTGGCTCTTTTGCAAAATAACCCGTAGCGATGAATCCTTGGATAATCATAAATACAACTCCACCAAGTGACACCAGTAGAACCATACCATAATAAACCAACTTTAATAGTTTATATTTTGATGTCTTAAATAATCGTATCGTTCTTGCCAATCCTAGTACAAACGAGGCTGCAATCCAAAAAAAATTGAATTTTGATGCAATTCCTGAATAACTATATAAAATCAAAAAATAGATCAAACACATAAACGAAGAAAACCTTGTGAGCTTGTCCATTTTGGTATACTCTACTGTTCTCTTTTCTTTCTTTTCTCTGTTCATTCGTTTCCCTTATTTTATCCAACTCTAAGCTGTTCTAAAGCGTACCCATCTTAAAATCCAGTACATTTTGCCTACTCTTTATATTTTACACGAATCCAATAAAAAATCCAGTGTTTTGTATTGTGCCCATTACATTCTTTCTTGCAACAATCGCGAAAAAATACTATTATTACAAAGAGAATTCCAAACAACAATTTAAGAAAGGGTCCTTCCATGCAACCTGCAAACACTCAGCAATATAATTTTATCCTTGCTTCGGCTTCGCCAAGACGAAAAGAACTTTTACAGCAATTTGGATTTGATTTTCAAATAATTACTTCAGATATTTTAGAGGAAAGTCATTGTCTTCAACCAAGTGATTATGTTATGGATCTTTCTATGCAAAAAGCTTTCAATGTCAGCCAACAAAATCCGGTTGAGCATTCTATCATTATTGGGGCAGACACAATTGTCACCTATCAAAATCAAATACTACTCAAACCAACCTCAAAGATCGATGCGTTTCAAACTCTATCCCTTTTATCAGATACAACTCATGAGGTATATACTGGTGTTACGCTTTTAAAGCGAAATGAAGGGCTCATCCAAAAGCATTCTTTTTTTGAAATGACCAAAGTGACTTTTTATAAGCTAACACCAGATGAGATTCATACCTATATTGAAACAAATGACCCCTTTGATAAGGCTGGTGGATATGGAATTCAAGGCGTTTTTTCAAGATTTATTCGGTGCATTGAGGGTGAATATACGAATGTAGTCGGATTTCCGGTTGGACGATTCTATCACGAGCTCAAAACATTTATCTAGAATATATGTGCTAAATATGCAATCAAAAACGGAGTCCAAATACGGACTCCGTTCAATCTATCAATACATCAATCAGCTCTAATTTTTTCTAATCTTTCAAAACTATTTGATACACTCAAAAATTGCATCTACTTCAGCCTTACTTGGTTTTGGTGTAATGAAGCTCACTAGCGGAACCACAATTAAACCTGCTACCATTGCAATTGCCCCTGCATTAATTGGTGATTCAATATATTTTAGATACATATTGGATACCGTAATTCCTACACCTACAATAAAAGATGCCCAAACCGCAAGCTTTGTAGTTTTTTTCCAATAAAGTCCATATAAAAATGGTGCCAAGAATGATCCAGCAATTGCTCCCCATGAAATTCCCATTAGTTGTGCAATAAAGGTTGGTGGATCAAGTGCAATGATAACGGAAATCATAATGAAAACCGCAATCATAATTCTCATAATAAGAATTTGCTTTTTCTCATTTAACTCTTTAATAATATTTCCTTTAATAAAATCCAATGTTAGCGTTGAACTTGAAGTAAGAACAAGTGCTGCTAAGGTTGACATGGAAGCAGATAAAACCAATACAATTACAATTCCAATTAACACATCTGGAAGTGATTGCAACATACTTGGGATAATTGCATCGAATATCACACCTTTTTCTTCACTATGGATTGCTGGTGAATCAAATAATCTCGCAAATCCTCCCAAAAAGTAGCATCCACCCGCAATAACCATCGCAAATACTGTTGATATAATCGTTCCGTATCGAATGGATTTTTCATCTTTAATGGTATAAAATTTGTGAATCATCTGAGGAAGTCCCCAAGTTCCAAGAGATGTCAGTATTACAACTCCTAAAAGATTGATTGGATCTGGTCCAAAAAAGGATGCAAACACTCCCTGCTGTCCCATTGTGATTACTGCATCACTTTCAATTTTAGCCAAATCAAATACTGCTTGGTAAAATCCACCCTGTCCACTCAAAACACTGAATATAACTGCACAAATTCCAACCAACATAATAATTCCCTGTATAAAATCATTGATTGCAGTAGCCATATATCCACCCAAGATAACATATGCTCCTGTTAGTACAGCCATAATGATAACGCATATTTCATAAGGAATCCCAAATGCCATTTCAAACAAACTTGATAATCCCTTGTATACAGAAGCGGTATACGGAATTAAAAACACAAATACGATTGCTGCTGCTGCAATTCTCAAACTTCTACTTTCAAATCTTTTAGCAAAAAAGTCTGGCATTGTTGCTGACTCTAAATGCTTGCTCATTAACATGGTTCTTTTTCCTAAAACCACCCATGCAAGTAAAGAACCAATGAATGCATTTCCAAGTCCAATCCAAGTTGCCGATAAACCATATTTATAGCCAAATTGACCTGCATACCCAACGAAAACAACCGCCGAAAAGTACGATGTTCCGTATGCAAATGCTGTCAGCCAAGGTCCAACACTTCGACCTCCCAAAACAAAATCACTTACATTTGTTGCATGTTTTCTAGCATAAAGACCAACTGCAACCATAATTGCAAAAAATGCAATTAGAAATATCACTTTAATAACCACTTTTGTGCCCTCCCAATATAAGTTTTATCCGATTAACTGCAACAACTTTGCAGCATTATCATGTAAAATTTCAGTTCTCTTCTCTAAATCCAAATCTAGCTGATGAATCATCTCAACCGAATCTTTTTGACTTTCCCAAGGAGAATCACTTGCAAATAAAATATGGTTCTTTGTATGTTGATCCACAATTCTTTGTAATTGCTTTCCTTGAATATATCCCTTCAAAAATGAGGTGTCTAAATATACGTCTTGCCCTAACAATAATTCTTCAACTTCATCCCAAAGTTTCCATCCGCCTAAATGGGCAACCACAAATTTGGTTGGTCTCACTTGATCTAATACACTACGCACTTTTTGAGGCGAACAATGTACGGGGTTTGGAAGTCCAATATCAATTCCCCCATGCGTTACAATAATCAGATCTAGTTCTGACGCAATGTCTATTAATCTCAACATCATAGGATTATCAATCATTGTTTTTTGATAGTCAGGATGAATTTTAATTCCTTTGATACCGGCGCTTTTTACTTCTTTTAGCTCTTTATAAATATTGGAACTTTGCGGGTGAACACCTGCAAAAGCAATAATTCTTCCCCCATAAGTTTCATTGATTCGAATCGATTCCTGAAACACCGTTTGAAATTGCTCTGGCTTTGTTAAAACCGGTAGATGAACAGATTGATCAATTCCTGCTTGCTCCATTGAATGAATCAGTCCACTTATCGTTCCATCCGTTGTCGCCTTGATTGAACCTACTCGTTCAAGTGCCTCTATAGTTTTTGAAGCTATTTTGTCTGGGAACGTATGTGTATGAAAATCAATCATCCTTAGCTCCTTCTTATTCCGACAAATCGATTTCTTTTAACTCGCTTTGGGTATAAAAAGATACATGCTGGCTTTTTAACACTTCCAGTGTTTTCGCTAAATCCGATGTTTTAAATGCAATTGCTGCATCATAGGTTCCAGTAGAAAGTGCATACATATATTCTACATTAATACCCTGTTGATGCAAAAGAGAAAGCATTTCCTGCAATTTTCCTGCTTTATGAACCAACTTAACTGCAATAACATCATTTAGCATCGCTGAAAATCCACTGCTTTTTAGGGCATCCCTACCTTTTTCTGGGTGATCTACTAGTAGACGAAGCAGTCCATAATCGCTTGTATCAGCTAGACTAAGTGAAATGATATTAATGGATTCTTTTTTTAACACTTCTAATACTTCTTCTAAACAACCTTCTCTATTTTCCATAAAAACAGATAATTGCTTTACAAACATATCCCTTACCTCCTACACAAGTTTTCGTTTATCAACAACGTGCACTGCTTTTCCCATACTTCGTTCAATTGTTCTTGGCTCAACTAACTTCACTTTCACTGCTAAACCAATGGCATTTTGTAAAACATGTGCGATTTTTTTGGTTAAAGCTTCAAGCTCACGAATCTCATCTGAGAAAAATCTCTCCTCTACTTCAACCTGCACTTCAAGGATATCTAGATTATTAATTCGATCAACAATCAACATATAGTGAGGTGATGTTTCTCCCATTTCTAAGAGTGCTGCCTCGATTTGCGACGGAAATACGTTTACCCCACGAATAATGAGCATGTCATCTGAGCGACCCTTAAATCGGCTAATTCTGGCAAGTGTACGACCGCATTCACATGGTTCATAGGAAATACTTGTCAAATCCTTAGTGCGATATCGAAGTAATGGTAATCCTTCTTTTGTTAATGTTGTGAACACCAATTCCCCTGTTTCTCCTTCTTTCACGCTTTGAAGAGTGTCTGGATCAATCACTTCAGGAAGAAAATGATCTTCATAAACATGCAACCCTTTATGATATTGACAATCGCAAGCAACTCCTGGTCCCATAATTTCTGACAATCCATAAATATCATACGCGTTAATATTTAATTTTGCCTCAATTTGAAGTCTCATTTGCTCAGTCCAAGGTTCTGCACCACAAATGGCTGCTTTTAACTTGATTTTATCAAGATTACCTTCTGCTTCCAACGTTTCAGCAATGTGAAGTAAATAAGAAGGTGTACAGGCAATTGCCGTTACGCCAAAATCCATCATCATAGTAGTTAATTTTTTGGTGTTTCCAGTAGACATTGGAATTACGGTTGCTCCCAAATGCTCTGCCCCATAATGCGCACCAAGACCACCGGTGAAGAGTCCATATCCATAAGCAATTTGAATCCGATCTTCTCTTGTAAGACCTGCCTGTGCAAAACATCTTGCCACACATTCTGACCAAATTTCAATATCCCTCTTTGTATATCCTACAACTGTTGCCTTTCCAGTCGTTCCACTTGAAGCATGAATTCGAACAATTTCTGACTGTGGTTTTGCAAATAGCCCAAATGGATACGTATCTCTTAAATCGCTTTTGTTTGTATAAGGGAGCTTTGATAAATCTTCAATACCATTAATATCTCCAGGTTCAATTCCTACCTGTTGCATTTTTTTGCGATAATACTCAACGTTATGATATACCCTGTCAACCACCTTTACTAAACGTTTGCTTTGCAGAGTCATCATCTCATCACGACTCATACACTCTTTTGCTTCATTCCAAATCATGCCCGTCTTCCTCCACTATTCGTTTTCACTACTTTCGTACCCTGTTAAAAATGCTTTGCAGTTCATTTCAACTGTTTTTGGTGGAACTGTTTTTTCAATTACTTTAATCCAATCTTCTTTTGAAAATTCCATATATTTTGCCGCAACACCCAAAACCACAATATTGAACACTTTTGAATTTCCAATTTCAATGGCCTTTTTCATACCATCCACTGCATGTACATCCATTTCTTCTTTCAGTCCTTCAATAATTGCCTCTGGGTACTTTGTGGCACCAATCACAACTGTTATAGGATCAATTCTTTGATCATTTACAATCAATTTTCCACCTTTTTTTAAAAAATGTGCATATCTTAATGCCTCTAAGCGTTCAAACGCAATAATTACATCTGCCTGTCCTTCTTCAACAATTGGCTCATAGACTTTTTCACCATATCTTACAAACGTAACAACGCTTCCTCCTCTTTGAGCCATTCCATGAACTTCAGATAGCTTTACGTCATACCCTGCATCCATTAATAATCCACCTAGAATTCTACTCGTTAACAATGTTCCCTGTCCGCCAACGCCAACAATCATAATATTTTTTGTCATGAGTTAGTCCCTACCTTTTCTATCGCTCCAAATTTACAAAGATCCATACACAATCCACATCCATTACACATAATCTCGTTAATCGACACGGTTCCATCCTCATTCTTTGTTAATGCTGGGCAACCTGGTTTTAGACATGCTCCACACTTTACACATTTTCCTGGAATGGTTATGCATTTATTTGGAAACTTAAGACCTTTAATTAATACACAAGGTGATTTTGTAATAATAACCGATAGTGCATCTCTATTTACTTCTTCTTTAATCATCTTCTCAAGCGCAACTAAATCAAATGCATTGACTTCATAAACATGCTCAATTCCAAGACTTTTACATAATTGAAAAATATTAATAGCAGGTGCATCTTCTCCCATCAATGTTTTTCCTGTCGCCGCATGATCCTGATGCCCCGTCATACCCGTCGTTGAATTATCCAAAATCATAACCGTTGCAGATGATTTGTTATACACCATATTCATGAGTGAATTGATACCCGTATGCATAAAGGTAGAATCGCCAATCACTGCAACCCAATCCTTAATGTAGTCTTTGCCCTTTGCTTTTTCCATTCCGTGAAGTGTGGAAATACTTGCTCCCATACACACCGTTGTGTCAACAACATTGAGCGGTGCTACTGCACCTAGTGTGTAGCATCCGATATCGCCTGCACCATGAATTTTTAATTTTTTTAACACAGAGTACACACTACGGTGTGGACAACCAGGGCAAAGGATTGGCGGTCTTGCTGGTACATCTTTCGCTTTTTCTAATGAAAGGTCTTCTTTTAAGACTCTTTCTCTTAACATATTTGCACTATACTCTCCCTGAATTGTAAAAATTTCTTTACCAATTGCAGCGATTCCCCATGATTTTACTTGCTCCTCAATCACCGGTTCTAATTCTTCAAAAATGTATAATGTTTCGACTTCTTTTGCAAATTCTTCAATCAGCTTTCTAGGAAGTGGATTTACCATTCCAAGCTTCAACACACTTGCGTTTGGACATACTTCTTTTACATACTGATAAGCAATTCCACAAGTGATAAATCCGATTTTCTTATCTTGGTATTCTACTTTGTTAATTGGACTATTGCATAAATCATTTGCCATCTCTTTCATACGTTTTTCAACATACAAATGTCTTACCTTTGCATTCCCCGGCATCATAACAAATTTTGAAATATTTCTCTCATATACTTTATCTTCTATATTTAAGCGTTCTTCTAATACTACTGGTCCTTGTGAGTGTGATAACCTTGTTGTTGTTCGAACAATCACAGGCGTATCGTATTGCTCACTCAAATCAAATGCTATTTTAACAAAATCTTTTGCTTCCTGACTGTCTGAAGGCTCTAACACTGGAACCATTGCTGCTCTTGCAACTAAGCGTGTATCCTGCTCATTTTGTGAACTATATAATCCTGGATCATCTGCTGCAACTAATACAAGTCCTCCATTGACTCCAGCATATGAAATTGTAAACAATGGATCACTAGCAACATTCACACCAACATGCTTCATAGATGCCATCGCACGAACTCCACTAATGGATGCACCAATAGCAACTTCCATAGCAACCTTTTCATTTGGCGACCATTCAGCATAAATTTCTGGATACTGAATAATGGTTTCGCTAATTTCAGTACTAGGGGTTCCAGGATAAGCAGCTGATACTTTTACCCCTGCTTCATAAGCCCCTCTAGAAATCGCTTCATTTCCCAACATAATTTTTGTCTCGCTCATGTTTTACCTCGTTTCTTTAATCTTTTTTCAATAAACACACTGCTATTATTCTATCATAATATGAATGATAATTCTAATCTAAATTATCATACGGGCTACTATATTCGTTGTTATTTTGGGGTAGATAAGCTGTCTTCATTGCCAATAGCCCATCTTCATATCTACGAGCTGCTTTTTTTGCTTGCCATTTACGAAGTACCATTATTAAGAAACTCGCCAAAACCAAAATAACAAATGCAATCATCGCTATTTGTAAATTACTCCAAAACATAAAATTACGAAAATGATAATCTCTCAACGTAGGGTCTACTACATAGGATTTTAAAGTAGTAGCTACTGTAGGACCTTCACCAGTCCAATCTGCATTACTTTTCAGGAAATACTCGTAGGATATTTGATCTCCCCCTAGGTCATCCCAGGTTGCGTCTAGATTATACCACTTCCCCTCTAAATATACTGTATTCCAGGCATGATCTGTATTTGTAGTATATTTACAAGGAATATCCATTGCCTCCATAACTCTTAAAAAACCTCTCGCATATCCATTACAACAGGCTTTTCCATTACAAAGAGCCTGATAAGCCCCATCTCTTGTACCTTCATACTCGCAATTTAATACAATATAGTCATGTACATATCGAATTTTCTCATAATCACTCATTCCTTCACAATCTTGCACAAGCCCATTCACAACAACATCAAGGCGCTTTTCTTGAAATTTCGTAGGATTATAAATTGACCCCATTAGTATTTCTACCTTATACCCACCTGAAACCTCACTTGATTGAAATTGAAACGTCGGGAGATTTGCTGAAAAATATTCTCCTTCAAGCTTTGCTCGTTCCTCTAATCCCTCGAAATTTATTGTTTCTGGAGGAAATGTTGTATATATAGTTGCCATTGATTTTTTTTCTTTGACAATCTCTAATAATTCATCATAGAGTTCACTTTGTGTTTCAATCATTTTGCCTGCATGCACATCTGTGGTGAATATAAACATAAGTATAACTACTAATAGTAAACCTAAAATTCTTTTTTTTATGAATTGTCTCTGCATTTTGTTACCACCCTAAACTTCTTTGCCCTATTTTTTTGTCATATTTTATAATGAAAGACTACTGCTCATGCAATAGTCTTTCTAAGAGAACCTATTCAGTTGTCTCTATCTTTATTTGATTTCAAAATTGCAATGCACTACTGCTGTTATTTCTTTATCTAGTGAAGATGTATCATTGATTCCATAATCTGAAATTTCATTAGAATAGAGTGGTGTAATTTGCATTACTCCCATATCGGCATATTTTAAACCGCCAAGTTTATTACCTGCATTCTCTGCAATCATTTCAGCTCTTTTCTTAGCATCCTTCGTTGCTTGCGCAAGCATTTCCACTTTTAACTCTGCAAGCTTTGTATAAAAATATTGTGGTGAATACGAATCAAAAGATACCCCTTGACTTAATAAATCAGTGGATCTTCTTGAAATTTCTGTTACCTTGTCAATTTCGGTAGAACTAATGGTAATCGTCTGAGAAAGGGTATAATAATCAACTGTATTTGTCATATTACCATATTCTGATATCATATAGGTCTCAGAAGTATCAATTGCAGAAAATACAACCTGATCTTCATTCACTTCATGTTCTTTCAAATATCTTTCTACTTTTGCACGGCTACTCTCTAACTCACGATAAGCTACTTGTAGATCTGGAGATTGAGTACTGAAACTTCCAGTCCAAACAATCAAATCCGATGTGATTGTTTGCTTTGCCGATCCAGTCACGATTAAAGTTGTTTTGGAACTTTTTACATCCACAATTCCTCGTGTCATTATTAGTACACAGATAATTGCGCCTATCACTAGAATGATTGCTACTGGAATCCCATGATTTTTTCCGTTCTTCTTTACTGGTTGATCCATCATTTCTTGATTTTCACTCATACTATAATCCCCTTTTCCCACTACAATTTATATAGATTCCTTATTTATAGTACTTATTTATGCTCTTTACTTTGGGCTTTTATTTCTTTTAGCTGCGCTTTCATTTTCTCGATTTTATGATAAGATTCTTTGATCTTAGCACATTGCTCAAATTCGTACTCTTCGTTGTTACGATGTTTATCATAATAGGCTCTTCCAAGCTCCATATACTGTTTCTTAATTGCTTCCTCTTCCGAGAATATATCAATATTAATTTTAGAAGACTTACTTACTTCTTTTGCTAATTTTGAAATGTCTTTTCCCGTACTTGTAAGTGAATCCCCTATTTTATCTAAAATTTCCATACAACTCCTCCTCACAATTAAATGCTTAAAATTCTTATTACATCCTATCATATATAACATGTTTTTTCCACAATAAAAAATACCTAAAATCACAATATGATTTTAGGTATTTTAAGAGGCGCCAACCAGATTTGAACTGGTGATAGAGGTGTTGCAGACCTTTGCCTTACCACTTGGCTATGGCGCCTTGCTCAGTTATTATACCAAAGGGTATAAAAAACGTCAACTTTTTGACTTCATCAAATTTGTTGAACGAAATGACTCCTACGGGAATCGAACCCGTGTTACCGCCGTGAAAGGGCGATGTCTTGACCGCTTGACCAAGGAGCCTTGTATGTTTGTCTAGCGTCTTTCCACTAGTCTTTTCTAGGTTCTTTCCCTA